>Ga0209417_1000018_pt1 | contig 441782 bp, 329 predicted proteins | sample RifGroF2_FD_184002 | JGI IMG/M metagenome (GOLD analysis project Ga0209417, IMG submission 184002) | Groundwater microbial communities from Rifle, Colorado, USA - Groundwater F2 (SPAdes) (version 2) | ecosystem: Environmental > Aquatic > Deep subsurface > Groundwater | place: Rifle, Colorado...
TGAGCAGATGCTTATAGCTTAAATTTCATTTTATGGCATATATTTTTGATTTAATGCCTTTATTTGCCTGTTTATTATATGCTTAGTATTGTATATAAACATATTAAGTGGGAACGTCCCTAAAATGGGTAAATATGCTTAGTATTGTATATAAACATATTAAGTGGGAACGTCCCTAAAATGGGTAAAACGTCCCTAAAATGGGTAAGCGTTAAGCTGGTCTTTTAGCCTCACACGTAGGGCGGTTTTTAAACCGCCAACTAAGTGTCGGGTTAAAACCCGACATACTTTCTTGGAAAAACAGCCTCACTTCACCCAGCTTAACGCTTAGATTAATGGGTAACCGTTAAGTTGCTCTTTTAGCCTCACACGTAGGGCGGTTTTTAAACCGCCAACTAAGTGCCGGGTTAAAACCCGACATACTTTATTGGAAAAACAGCCGCACTTTATTCCAGGCTCTCATAATACCCGAACTGAAGATAACACAGTCCGCTTCCGGCTTCAACAATGGCTGCTCGAGTTTAAACTTCCAACCTCTTCCTGGGCCCATAGCAAGAGCGCGCCCCGTCTTCCTTCAAAGAACTGTGAACTGGGTCAAACCCTGCACTATCAACTTAGGGGGTGGGGGTAGTAGATGTATGGAGAACGGTGCCGGCCCAATCCACCTAAAAGAGATGAAGATTATCGCGTCAGACGAACGCACCACCATGGAATATGAACGTTTGGCTACTCCAATGGAGTTGGAGGTTGTATGTTTAGCCCGAAAAATCCAAAACCTTCGCCGGACGCGCGACTTGCTGCTGCCACGCCTGCCGGCTGATCTGAAATCGGATGGCAAGGCATCCTGTCATGGGAAAGGGCCGGGTGCGCGATGGCTATATAAGGGGAATAACTCCCTGAATAAGGGTATTACCTGTTTAATTCGACGCTGCTCGAAAAGGGGTAGCACAGACATTCTTGTCTGTGACGGAAAATTAAATTTGAACCCATAGACAGGAATGTCTGTGTTACTTTTTAAGACAAATTTCATTTTGTGATTACCTTTTCGAGCAGGCTCTTAAAAAAACTCCTCACGTTGATGTGGAAATAGAAACATTTGGAGCCATTCCAATGCCGTTAACTTAAGAGGAAGCTAATCCCGTTGTTCCGGAGGCCGCATCCGGAACCGGAAAAAGACCTGAAGCCATCCAACAAGCCTTGATTCCTCCCAATTCCCAGACTATCTTAGCACCACCATGAAATCAAAATTCCTATTACATATATTCAACGCTGCGATTTTGATTGCGATATTCGCAGTTTTCTGCGGGGCGATGCCAGTATGGGGCGCGGCTCCCGATACGCCTGCTCCTTCCGCACCGCTCCAGGAACTGAGCATCGCATGGACGATTGACACCAGGATTTCCGGGCATGTCGTCGCTGCTTATCCCCATCCGTCGATGACCCAGCGCGTACTCCTTGTAACAGATGGCGGACTTATTATTTCAGAGAACGGAGGACAGGAATGGCAGAAGCTTCCCGCGGCCGATCTCGGCAAGATAGGTAGGATCACCTGCATGGCATTCGTGCCGGACAAGGAGGATTCATTCTACGCCGGGACCGCTGGCAAGGGAGTCTGGCTGACCGAGGACTGCGGCAAGACGTTCAAGCAGATCGGCACAGCCTCGAAGGGCATGGCGTCGGACTCCATCTCGGGATTCTATGTATTCCCGGGAGACCAGCTCTTCCAGACACTGATAGCTGTGCACGGGGATGCGGCCGCCGGCATTTCACGTTCGGTCAACAAGGGCGAGACATGGGGTTTCTTTGCGACCGATTATCATGTATCGTCGATACAGTTCAGGGATTTCGGATGCTATGACGCGCTGATCGTGGCGTCGAAGAAGGATTCCCCGGAGATCAAGTCGATATGCTATGGAATTTCAATTGACGACTACTGGTATGACGCGATGAAGGACGTTGTCCCTACGGGAAGCGCGCTTCCGCTTTTCAAGGCCCATCCGCTATTCTCCACCCTTGACCAGGGGATGGTGTTCGTGTCGAAGAGCGACTTGAACAGGGTCGGCCCGAAAGATGCAGGCTTTACATCCGTAGGAGTCACGTGGGGCCGTACCGCAGAGGAACAGCTGATGTATTCGTATGATCCGAAGAAACTGGGGATGGTCGCATCCCTTGACGCATACAAGACCTGGACGACCCAGAGCAGCGGTCTCTATACGGGTGATTTCACAAAAGAAGGCGCCCATATCAGGGCGAATTCCAATGGATCGGTGTTCTATGCCGTGGCGAACGGCAACCTGTATGTCGGAAAACAGAATCAAAAAGGCGCATCAGTATCGATCTCATCTGTCAAGACCACCCCTTCGGTATTTGAGTTCGCAGGTACGATGTATAGGGCGAAGGTGACCATCCTCAAGCAGAATATCTCCAGATTTCCGCAGTCGAAGTCGGCAGTCGCCGCAGCCGCGGCGCTGAAGCTGGACATAGACGGCATGAAAGAGGCGATGACCGCCGGACAGTATTCGGTCACGGCACAGGTTACCGCCCATGGGGGGAGGCCAAAGGCGGTCACGATAGATCTCCGCGCGATCGGCGGGGGCATGAAAACAGTGATGCATGATGACGGGAAGCATTCCGACGGGAAGGCTGATGACGGGATTTTCGGTACGACGTTCAGGGTCGATCCCTGGCGGCTGAGGAACGACGACAAGATGATCAAGCGCTGGCCCGGCCAGATAGGGCTGACATTGAATGCCGAGGGCAATGACGGGGCCGCCTATTCCGCAGTGGCGCCGATAGACATCTATTCCATGCCAGAGGCCTTTGAATTCTACAGGTCGCGCAGCAACATGAGGCTTGAAACGTCGGGCAATGCCACCGGGATAACGGCGGTTCCTGCAGGCGAGGCCCATGCAAAGCCCGAGGAGTGCTTCAAGCTGGAGGTGAAGCCCGGGGCATGGCAGGCGACAATCGGCGGGGGAGGTCTTTCCGACATAACCGGATATTACGCCCTCTCATTCTGGATCAAGAGCAGCACCGACAGCTCGGACGACGTGCTCCTCCAGATGCGCGACAGTCCGATGTATATGGATCCAGCAGCTACCGAAGCGGAAGGAATATCTGATCCGGCCTATATTGAAAGTGGAATGGTGCTGTCGGACTGGCAGAGGGTGGTGATCCCGCTTTCGTCGATACTGAACGGTTCGCCGGATTTCAGATCGACCGAGCTTGGCTCAATCATATTCTCCGGCAGCTGCACGGCCCCGGTCACATACTGGATCAGCGAGGTGATATTCCACGTGAACCAGAATGAGATCGGCAAGGTCAAGACAACCGGCATCAAGAAGAGGAAGAGATGAAAAATTTTTTATTGCATAAAATATTTTTAACAAAGGGCATGGCTGCGAACTTCGCAGTTCTCCTTTTTGCGGCGGCGGCATCCGCCCAGTCGCCGGAGAAGATCGACCAGGAGCTTGCGAAGCTCGCAGGGGATTCCCGGAACAACGCCAAGACTTACGAGGTCGTGACCAAGCTTGACACGATAATCACAGGCAAGGCCGCGAGCGTGCAGCAGAAGATAAACGCCTTCAACATCATCTTCGACATGCATGCGCGCAACAAGAAGTATTCCGACGCGGCCGCGGCCGCGGCAAAGATATGCGAGTCCCTCCCCGGCAATCCTGAGGTGAGGCAGATAACTCTTCTTGCGATCATAAACATGTATGCCAGCGCCCAGCAGTTCGACAGGGCGATCGAAAACGCGAACACGTTCCTGAAGGAATTTCCGGATGCCAGGAGCAGCGCGGAGGTCAGGGTCAAACTCGCCTCATATCTGTCCAGGAAGAAGGATTTCGCGGGCAGTCTGGGCGAGGTTGAAAAGGCGATTGCACAGATAAAGGACAACGACAAGCTGATGGCGGAAGCCCTGGTCATTGCAATGGATGCCGCAGCGCAGGCCAAGAAACCTGAAAAGGAGCTTGAGATGGTGACGAAGCTGAAGGATGACAAGTATCTGAAGGCGAGAAACCAGTGGGAGCACTACGGCATCCGGATGAGATACGCCAACTGCCTCAGGAAGGCCGGCAAGCTGGATGAGACCATAAGATACTGTACCGAGTCCGAGAAGATAGTTGAAAACCATCCGCCCGACCAGCGCCAGAACTGGTGCAAGATGATTGCCGACTGCCTTGCCGAAAAGAAAGCGTCTTCGGACGAAATCATCAGGCAGTGCGAGAAGGTATTCGTGGATCATCCCGCGATTTCGAACAACTGGTATTCAGCCCAGCAGATGATAGTTGACGCCTTCGCCAGGGAGAAGAAGTTCAATGAGGCGCTCAGTGCTGCCAGGATCATGTTCGACGCCTCCGACGATCAGTGGAAGAGGGAGCACTCATGCAGGGTCGTTGCCGATCTCTTCAAGCAATTGGACGGCAACGATACCAGGGCCCAGCAGTTCATTGAATTCCAGGACCAGGGGCCCGATGGAGAAGACAAGAAGGCCGGTACGGATGACGACCTGAAGAATCCTCTGTCAGCTGTCAATTATCCCTCATATGCCGAACGTGAAAAATCATTTGCCAGGACGACAGCTGAATGCGGCGACAATTCCGCGGCGTCACGCCACAGGGGGCTCATGCAGATCTATACCGGCCACCCCAGGAAGGCCATGCAGTATTTCATTGATGGCGCAAGAAGGGCCTCATGCGACGATTTCTCACCCGCCGCCCTGGACATGATCAGGATTGGAGCCCATTCAGTGCGGGGTTATGACGCGGACATGGAGGATTTCTACAGGTTTGCAAGCCTCGGCCCGAACGGTCCCGACGGCAAGGCCGGCACGGAGGACGACATCAAGGATCCCATCGCACCCCTGCTTGGGAATGAACTGAAGCTCACCTCGGGGAGCGGTGGCATGGCTGGATTGCCTGAAGCTGATGTCAAGAACCTCCGTGAAGTGCAGGCGTTCCTGCAGTCGCTTGCGGGCGACCAGCTGACCAAAGGCCGCGACCGCAGGGATGTCATAGTCTCCATCGAACGCATCCACGAGGCCTTGCTCGACTGGAATGCTCCGGGGATGAAGCAATGGTATGCTTCCCAGCTTGCCAACTTCGACAAGGACGATGCTGAAGATGCTCTTTTCAATGGTCTCCAGCTCGCTGCCAGGGCTTGCAGATACGATCTCGGCGATGTCCAGGCCCTGTGGAAGGATCTGGAGTCGAAACCCGAGGAAAAGCTTGTTGCCCCTGAGACCATGAAGAGAATAGGAATGCAATGGCAGAAGACCCTCAAGATGCTCAATCCTCCCCCCAAACCCAAGCCAAAACCCAAGCCAAAGCCAAAGCCTGCTGTAAAGAAGACGAAATAAATACCTCTAGATATTGCATTTGATTGTTGAGTTCAGCAATATCTACCTTGGTGGCATAGGATTATGCCGCCAAGGCCGAGCACACCTTCGTGTCTCGGGGTTAACCCTCCCGCGCCTTTCGGCCTCGGGACAAGCTGGTTTTTCGAGGCTTTCGCCTCGAAAACATCGGCCTCTCGGTAAATTTTGCTGCCTTAAACACAAAATTTAGGTTAAAATGAACACGAAGATGATGAAGCTGCTGATCCTGCTGGTCGCCACGCTCTTCACCCTGTCGGTCTCAGGCGGAGTCTCGGTAAAAGATGAAAATGGCAAGACTACCAAGACCGACAAGAAGGATCAGAAGAAGGATCAGAAGAAAGAAGAGAAAAAGGATCCCGGCGACCCGGTAATGCTCAAAAAGATCGAGCCCATAATCTTCACCAAGGACAACGTGAACCTCGCGGCTGTCCTGCAGGCAGTCTGCAAACAGGCCGGATACAACTATGTTGCCGGTGTTGACGGAGTCAAGCTATCAAAGCCCGACAACGGCAGGAAGAAAGACAAGGAAGACAAGCTCTGGGTCTTCTTCATGGTCATCCCACAGGATGGCGGATGAATGGATTTCGACGAATTCCTTTTTGAGGAACTGGGCGCGTTCCTTCTGCAGCCCTGCGGGTTCATCAATGCCGGCTCGGGCAGTCCACTCCTCGTTATTTATTATATCCATATATGCAATAGTATTATAAAATTGCCTTGCCTATAAGGTCTGGAAGAATCATTTGACCGGTGTTTTAATGGCAGATAAAAAAAGAACTTTAGAAAGAGCAACATCTTAAATACATACTGGTACAATCAATCTTTCATATATAATTTATTTTTATCCTATACTATCTTATTATCTTTATTATTAATATATTACGATGTGGTACATATTTGATATAATTAATAATATCTTCACTTGACAGCCATCTTTCAAGCAATAATGTATATACAAATAAGCGGAGGTCTTTATGAGAAGCTGCTTCCAGAAGGAAAGATCATATCAGACACTTTACAGATGGATCGAGGAAGGAATTTTTCCTCCCGGAAGCCAGTTCCCTCCGGTAAGGGATCTCTCCGTGAAACTAGGCTCCAGCCTAATGTCCACGCACAGGGCGGTACTGGAGCTTGAAAAAGAGAAGCTCATCTTCAGGAAAAGCCCGAAGGTCCGCATTGTAATTGAAAGAAAAATACAATTTGACGAACCGGGGCTGAAAAATACTGTCATCATCGTGAACTCCAGAAATTCCAAGGACATGCCGCCGCAAACCAAAAGAACAGGCTGGGTGTACTACAGCTACATATCCATGCTCGGCGCCATCCAGGACAAAGGATACAGCACACTGATCATAACCAGGGAGAAGCTGGAAACAGAAATCGACAGATATCTCTTCCAAAAACCTGCGGGCATCCTTTTCTCGGAAATACCTGGCACTCCTCCTTCCATGGAGGCATTGCTGAAAATAAAGAAATCTGGAACACCGGCAGTATTCTACGGAAATTTCCCGGAAATACAGGACTTTGACCGAGTAACCGCAGATCACACGAGCGGTGTCTATGATCTCGCAAAATTCCTGATCGGCCTCGGAAAACGCAGACTGCTTATTACGGTTCTAGAGCAATTCAAGGAAGCCTACTGGACGCTGGAGAAGATCGAAGGGTTGAAAAAGGCAGTCGCTGAAGCCGGACTTGAATATCTCCCCCCCCATATCCAGAGATCATTTCCGCATGATCCATCATCCCCTCTTTCCGATGCTGAAATGTTCAAGAACAGGGCAAGGTTTGAGGCGGGATGCATAGCCCCCCTGCTCCTCGGCCCTGACGCACCTGATGCGCTGCTGGTTTCATCTGACAGCGAATTGCCAGTATATTCAATGGCGTGCAGACTGCTGGGAAAAGAACCGGACAGGGACATCGTACTTGCCGGATATGACAATTACTTCGACGAAGTTCCCGACTACAGTCTTGAATCTTCAAACCCGGTCGCGACAGTTGACAAGCTCCTTCCAGAATCAGGGCTGAAGATGGCGGAACTTCTTTTTGCAAGGGCCGCAGGCGAACTTACCCCTGGACCTCTGAAAATACTCATGAAGCCCGAGCTGGTCACAGCCGGTACAGCGGATAGAACCAAGGGGAAAAAGGAAAAGATCAAGTCCCTGATGCAGGAGCAGTCCTGCCGATTGCCAACTTCCAATTTGAGTTTTGAAGACAAAACTGCAAATCCTCCTTCACTTTCCAGTGGGCTACGGCGGCCAAATCGAAAATCGAAAATCGAAAACGCCTTCACCCTCATCGAACTGCTGATCGTAATTGCCATCATTGCAATCCTCGCCGCGCTCCTGCTGCCGGCGCTTCAAGCCGCCAAGGAGGCGGCATGGGCGGTCGTCTGCAAGAACAACCAGAAGCAGTCTGGCATCGCCATAGCCACCTATGCCGTGGACAACAACGGTACATGGGCGGACTGCACCGGCACTGTCAACGTCGGTGGCACCAACCTGGGAAGCTCGTGGGCGAGGATGGTTTCGGGACAGGGACAGATATTCGAAGGCGGGGACTACATAACATCAAAGGGAACGGAGGTCTTCTATTGCCCAGCTAAAAACAGGAAGAGGACGGAGAAATTCCCGAACAGCTGGTTTTTTTCCGAGACCTATGCGACACGCGACGAGGATTCTGACTATTGCGACCCAAATAGTGGAAATGCGGCAATGCGTCCGAGAGGCATTAATAAATACGCTACTTTCTGGTGGGACAGGAGCATTGAGCCGAATCCTTCAGCCCAGAGGGTCGACAGGTCGATAAGATGTTTCAATTACTATACTGCCCCGAACCAGGATAAGATGGTCATGCTGTCCGATTCGATGCAGGGGCCGACCACCGCCCCGAACCTCTACCACTGCAACAGCGCCAGGCCGAATCTCAACCAGGCCGGCAGTTGGACAACGACAAATTCAAGCGGAATCCATGCCCTGCACAACAGAAATGCAAACGTCCTGTTCTGGGACATCCACGTTGACAGCGCCACAACAGGAGACCTTGTCAGACTCGGTTATACCAGATGGTGGGCCGGCAAAATCGGAAACCTGATCCAGATGCAGATGAATTAATTGCCCATATTTTTCTGCAGACAAAAAAATAACAAATATACAAAAGACAAGGCAGGAATTCATGATGCCATGCTATGACAGGATTGCGGACTTCGCAAAATCACACAATGTCAGGGCTGTTTCGGTCGATACGGACGGCGACTGCTCGGAACTTGTTCCGAGCATGACGCAGCATGGAGTAATTTTAAATATGCCACCGCGAAAATAAACTTCTTATGCAAATCAAACAATAAATAAGCAGATAATTTCAAAACTTGGAAAGGAATTTTCCATGACTGCATGCACTGACTGGTTCCGTGACGCCAAGTGGGGCGTTTTCACACACTACCTGGACTCACCGGCCAGCCACTCCAAACCATCGCCAACCGATGCGGATACCTGGAACCGCCGCGTGGACTCGTTCGATGTCAAGGCGTTCGCCGGACAACTGGAGTCAGTCGGCGCGCGATACTACTTCATCACGCTCGGCCAGAACTCCGGCCACTACTGCGCACCCAATTCCACATACGACTCCATCGTCGGACGGCATCCAAGTCTCTGCTCGAAGCGCGACCTGATCCTCGACCTCCACGCGGCTCTGGCGCCCAAAGGCATCCGCCTGATGGCCTATCTGAGCAACAGCGCGCCACAACAAGATGCTCTCGCCGTAGAACGCCTTGAACAGAAGCTGGGCAACTACCGCAACGTGGAGTTCCAGCGCAAATGGGAAGCCGTGATACGCGAATGGTCGTTGCGCTGGGGATCCAAAGTCAGCGGCTATTGGATCGACGGCTGTTACCATGCGGACGCCATGTACCGCCACGTCGAAGCACCCAACTGGGGCAGCTTCGCGGGAGCGCTGAAGGCTGGCAACCCGGATTCGATCGTCGCCTTCAATCCAGGCGTAAAAATTCCGGTAATCCGGCACTGCGAGTACGATGACTATACGGCTGGCGAACTGACCGGCGACCTGCCACTGGGCACGTGCGGGGGAGAAGGAAAGTGGCCCTACGGTCCAATCCAGCGTTTCGTTGACGGCGCGCAGTACCACGTCTTGAATTTCCTTGGTGACTGGTGGGGCCAAGGAGAACCGCGATTCCCCGATGAACTGGTAGCCGGCTACACACGCTACATAAACCTCCAGGAGGGCGTCGTCACGTGGGACGTGCCGATCAGCGGTGAAGGCCGGCTTCCAGAGGCATTCCTGTCTCAACTGGGGAAACTGGGGTAAAACAGTTTATCTAAATTTGTCCGAGGTGATTTCAAGATTACAATAATGATAGGGTGCGGATGACAAGAAGTGGCATCCTCGGCGAAGAGCATAACTTTTATCCTTAAGCAGGATGGCGCGGTATTTATAGATGATATCGCGGCGAAGCTGAAAAAAACAAACGTAAGGGAAATTATGAAAAATAAATTTATTCCTGCGATCATGGTTGCCTTCTCACTGGCCTGCATCCATACATCTGCCGAGACCTTGAAAATCGGGGATTTCGAGAACGGCGGGGACGGGTTTCCCGGGACGTTTGTCATCGTCAAGGAAGGGCGGAACGGCGGTTCATGTGCGAAATTCGCAAAGGGTCCGGACAAGAAGCCCGTGTCTGCCGCGAAACAGCTTCCAAAGCTGAAAAACGATTTCACCGGATTCACCTTCTGGAGCAAGACAAGCGAAGTGAAGACGATTGCCGTCAGCTTCCAGGACTCGGCCAGCCAGGGATTCGTGCACAAGATCCAGCTGGAGCCGAATGGCGAATGGCAGCAGATCACAATTTCGAAGTTCGAGCAGGAACCGGAAAAGGGGAAGGGAAACGCAAAGAAGTGGACACCTCCCGCCATGCGGGTGACATTCATGCTCGGCCAGGATGGAGCCGTGCTCATCGACGACATATCGGCAGAACTCAACCCCGTCAGGATAGCACAGGATCTCGGCATCGAGCAGACTGCCCTCGGCAACATCTTCCTTACGACTGAAACACCGGCACTCAACATCGAGACGAAGGGCGACACAGTCATCTGGACCGTCTGGGACATCGGACACAAGGAAGTGGGCAAGGGAACATCGCCTGTGAAAGATGGCGAAGCTTCGATACAGCCGCCGAAGAAAAACGGATATTTCCTGATGCGCATCGAGGCGCGGAAGGATGGGAAGAGCATTTCAGAGAAATGGACGAGCTACTGTGTCATTCCACCGTACAAGGTAAAGGATCCTGCGAATGCGCAGTGGGGCGCCATGACGCATTTCGCGCAGGGGATGGACGTCGACATCCTGCCGCTTCTGGTGAAGGCGGGAATTGTGTCGATCCGCGACGAGCACTACTGGTCAAATGTTGAGACAAAGAAAGGGGAATATTCCTTTCCCGAAAGATCCGGGCGCTATATGGAGGCCTGCAAGGAGAATGGACTTGATCCCCTGATAGCTATGACATTTGGCAACAAGCTCTACGACCACGTGGGCGGTCCGAATACGCCGGAAGGCTTCGCCGGTTACGGAAACTACGGGCAGGCCATCCTGAATGAATACGGCAAACAGATCAAGTGGCTTGAGATCTGGAACGAATACAACGGCTCCTGGGCACCACCCGTGGCCAAACAGAGCGGGGAGAACCGATACACGACCTATACAGGCATGCTCAAGGTGGCCTACGAGAAAATAAAAGCCGTACGGCCTGATGTAAAAGTCCTGGGTGGCGCGTGCGTCCTGATCCCCATTCCCTACATCGAGGGTATTTTCAAGCTCGGTGGCCTGGACTATATGGACGCCGTTGTCATACATCCATACAGAGGCAAGCCCGAAGGCGTCGACAAGGAGGTCGCCGAACTCCGTGAGCTGATGAAAAAATACAACGGAGGCAAGGAGAAGGAGATATGGGTAACCGAGACCGGAAGGCATGGGCAGGTTGAATTCGACTGGGAGAAGGACAAGAAAATGTACGAAATGGGTAGACAACTGGGAGCCGTCTATCTTCCAAGGCAATACACGCTTCTGCTTTCGCAAAATGTCGCCAAGATATACTGGTATCTGGCGACCGATCACATGGATTTCGTCAGCATGGGGCTTCTCAGGAAGGCTAACGACAAGATGGGAAGATACGCGGTCTGTCCGTCATTTGTAACCTATGCGACGCTTATCCGCCAGCTTGACGGTGCGAAATTCGCAGGGCGCGAGGCTTCCAGCAAATACACCCGTGCCTATGTGATGAAATTCAGGAACGAGAAAAATGAGGATGTCCGCGTCTGCTGGGCGACCTTCCCGAGCAAGATAGAGATCGCGACATCAAAGCCGGTGACTGTCGTGAACATGGTTGGAGAGGAGAGGACAGTCAATCCTGATGCAGGAAAGATTGTGTTCGACCTGACAGGCGACGTGGTCTATCTCAAGGGCGAAATCCAGGGCGTGAAAGAAATCGAACCCGAAGAAAAGATTATCGCCTCTTCAGTTGACGACTACGGCAAGACGCAGGGACTGAACAACTGGTATTATGGGTATTTCGAGGTGAAGGACGGCAATCCGTCCGATTTCAAGGAGATGAAAGTCGTTGAGACGATGTGGGGCGAAAACTGGGGAGGTCCGCAGAAATATCTCGGAATCAATCTGGGTGGCGCGCATCCGGAGAACAACGTGTGGGCGGTCCATCGCTGGAAAAGCACATATACGGGAAAGGCTGTAGTTTCGGGAACATGCAGCATAGGCAAAAAAGGAGACGGAGCAGAGCTTATATTACTGAACAATGGAAAGGAAATATTCAGGAAGCACTTCGGTGGAAGCGAACCGGAAAAAATTGATCTTAATGTCGAAACGGATCTTGCAGAAGGAGCCCTGATCGACATCTGCATATCGCCGTTCAAGAGCACGGAATATGATGCGACAAATTATGATCTGATGATAAAGACCCTGAAAAAATAGGAGGCAATCAAGATGCCTGATATCAGGAGAGTCATATTGGAACCTGTTCAATAACTGCCTCTGTCCAGACCACATTAAGGAAAAGGTAAAAGCAGGCTTATAGTCAAAAAGAGAGTTTTCCAGTAAATAAATCGGTTTTACGAATAAATTTTATAATAACAAGGAGAATGCCAGCTTCGGAACTCTGATAAATTCAGGGTTTTGCAATTGGCTCAGGAGATAAACATGAAAATACTTGCTGCTGGATTCGCCTGCCTGATGTCGTCTTTAACCCTGCTAGGAGCTGATGTCCCAATAGCCAACCCGTCATTCGAGAGCGGTGGGGAACTTCCGGCTTCATGGCAGATAAAAGGTGTCGCGGTCCTCGACCAGGAGGAGAAAATCGATGGAAAGCAGTCCCTGAAACTCACAAGGGATCCGGTGACTCTTCCTGATACCCAGGCAACCAGCGAGAAGTTCAAGGTTGAAAAGGGGATCTATGAGATCTCCGGAGCGATGAAGGGCGATCTCTATGCGCAGGACGCCTCATTCAATGCCATGCTCTCGATCGCGTTCCTTGATTCCAATTCCAAGGAAATCGAAAAAAAGACTGTCACCTACCTCTGCGGAAAGAACGCATGGAAGATTTTCAAGGAGCGGGTGCCGTGCCCCGACAAGGCCGTCAAAGCCAGACTTATACTCGACATAAACAAGACACACGGCTCGGTCTGGCTGGACAATTTGAAGCTCTCTTACCTTGGCAAGGCATCGTCAGACAGTTCCTGCAGGATCGTCTTCAAATCATCCAATCTCGGATTCATGTTCCTTCCTGATGAGGCGCCAGTCATCCAGATGAACGTGGAATCCGAGGAGCCGCTTCCTGGAACATCAATGGATTTCACATGGGAGCTCTGCGACTACTGGGGCGAGACTTTCTGCCAGGCCCAGTCCGGCAAGCTGGCCTCCGGAGGAAAAAACGCCAAGGGCAGGAACATCTATTCAGCGACACTCGATCTCAAGGCTCTTTCCCCGAAGATCGGTCCGTACTACGAGATAAGGATGTCAATTCCCATGGGCGACGGCAAGATGCTGAAGGAGAAGATGTCGTTCGCGGTCCTTCCGGAAGCCGAAACATTCAAATACGATCCCATGGACATTCCGTTCGGCGCACATACCTGGAACGCTACCGTCTACGAATATTTCCCGCTCTCAGCAAGACTCGGCCTGAGACGCTGTCTGACCTTCTGGATGTATCCGAAGGAAGCGCCCTACGAACCGAAGTACGACGAAGGCTATGCCTACGATTCCCGTCTTGGCTGGCCGAAGAAGTTCGGGATGCTGCCTTACGGGGCATTGTATCCGGCAATGGACAACGAGCACTACAAGGTTTCCCCGTACAGCGAGGAGGCGCTGAGGATTGGCGTAAGGAAAAGCATCGAGAAATACCGTTCGAAGGGGCTCTGGGCGTTCCAGATCGGCAACGAACCGCCGTTCTGGGACCTGGAAAAAGTCAAGGATGACGTGAACACCTACAGGATTGTCTACGAGGAAATAAAGAAGGTCGATCCGACAGTCGTCGCAATCGGTTCGGCCATCGGCCCGAGCGAGGAGTTCTTCAAGGCGGGATTCCAGGCATACCAGGACGTGTATAATGTCCATGCATACAGCGATCTCGGCGAACTCCGCAGCGCAATGGCAAGATACAGGGAGCTCTTCGCGAAGTACGGCGGCAAAAAGCCGATATGGTCGACCGAGATAGGCTCCAAGAGCCAGGGCTTGACGCGTCATGAGATCGCCAAGGACATCGTCAGGAAGGCGGTATGCTTCTTCGCGGACGGCGGCGAATATTTCACATGGTTCGCTACTGGCGGAATGCCGGATCCGGACGGCAAACGCACGGGGACATATTCCGACTCGATGGATCTTTTCGCGGCAAAATACAACATGCACCTTCCCCGGATCGACGCAGTGGCGTATTACCATCTGATAAATTCCATGTGCGACAAGAAGTTCGTAAAAGAAATCCAGGATACCTCCGGTGTCTCGGAATTTCTTTTTAAAAATAAAAAGGGCAATTGCCTGGCCGTGCTCTGGAATACGAAAGGCACAGCGGACATCTGCCTCGATCTTCCTGATGTAAATGATGTCCAGATAAAATATCTCGATGGAAGGAATATCAAGATCAATGCGGCTGGAAAAGGCGTGAATATCAGAGTCGGAGAGGATCCTGTGCTTGTGCTTTTCGATAGCGGGGAAATCATGCATGACAAGATCAATCTGAATCCGTCTGCGAAAATCGCAGCGCTTCCTGATTACCTGGTGCAGGGAGCGAATTCGCAAATAGTCATCAAGACGGATGCCGCCGAGGAGAGAATACCTGCCCTCGCCGGTCCGTTCCAGTTTGATATCTCCCCTGGAGAAAAGAAGAAACTCGGGGATGGAATGAATGAGATCTCCTATAAAGTCAAGACTCCGGAATCGTGCAATGCGCAGGCGGTGGCGTTCAGGGCATCCCTGGAAGGGAACAAGGATTGCGGGGCGACCGAGATGCTCATCAGAATACCGGTGAAAAGCAGAGTTTCCTTCGAACTTAATCCTGTCGCCGCATCAAACGGCAAACCGGCTGTAGAGCTGACCCTCAGCAACAATTCACCTAAACCCGAGACCATGAAATATTCGCTGGAAATATCCGATGAGATTCCGATGTCAAAAGGTTCTTTCGACTTGCAGGCCGCATCTCCGTCCAACGCCTATTTCAAGGATTCGGCGGATGGAACGGTTTCATTGGAGCCCGGCGAGAAAAAGAAGATTGTCCTTCCCCTGGAGAATACCGACAGGCTGACGATCTACAGGGTTAAGACTACGGTATATGACAGTTCCGGAAACATGGCTGTCAAGACAAGATCCTTCGGCGGATTTGCGAAAGTCGCAAAGGCGAAATCGGAAATCAAGATTGACGGGAACCTCGACGAGGCCGACTGGAAGGGTGCAGGCACCCTCTCTCTAAATGAAGAACGGCAGGTCTGCCTGGTATTTCCTGAAAAATACAAGTGGACCGGCCCCGGGAATCTTTCAGGCACACTAAGGATGCTCTGGGATGAGAAATATCTTTATGTCGCGGTCGAGGTCGCGGACGACAAGTTTGTGAATCCGAAGAGCGACAGCCAGATGTGGAACCAGGACGGACTGCAGTTCCTCTTCGATCCGTACCGCAAGGAGGAGGAGAAGAAGGGTCGCTACGACTATTCAATGGGGCTAGGACAGAAGGGGCCGCAGGCGTGGTGCCATCTTTCCGCAGATGCAGGAACGCATACGGGCGAGATCACAGATATGAAAATCGCACTGAAGAGGCTTGACGAGAACAGTGGAAACATCGTCTACGAAGTTGCGATCCCCTGGGCGCGGATAGCTCCTTTCAAGCCGTCAGCCGGGATGAACCTGGGGATGTCGATGATCATTAACGAGGACGACGGCCCGGGCCGCTCCGCCTTCATGGGCTGGTTCAGCGGAGTCCATCTGAAGGAAGTCAATCTTGTCGGTGATCTGATACTGGAGTAAGCATTAACACCAAAACTCAGATAGAAGATACAGCGGAAAATACATACCCTCCTAGCAGGGAGTAACTTTAAGAACAGCAAAATCAATTTTATTCGGATGGTTTCAATCCACGCCCCCCACGCGGGGAGCGACATCCCAGGCATCGGTATCAGTCTTGATAAGCATGTTTCAATCCACGCCCCCCACGCGGGGAGCGACTATCGACGGCAATATCGAAAGTATCGGTCTCGTTGTTTCAATCCACGCCCCCCACGCGGGGAGCGACAGGCCAATTATACTGATCACCCCAGTCACGGCCTGTTTCAATCCACGCCCCCCACGCGGGGAGCGACAGACGTGTAATTAGAATAGAAAGACGGCCTTGTTGTTTCAATCCACGCCCCCCACGCGGGGAGCGACGTCAGGTTGATTTTAGAGCGTTCCCCGAAAGGAGTTTCAATCCACGCCCCCCACGCGGGGAGCGACTGGATCCGTCGGCGGTTGCCGATGCCTTGATCAGGTTTCAATCCACGCCCCCCACGCGGGGAGCGACGGAGATAGGGCATTGCGGCATCCTGCGGGGCGGGTTTCAATCCACGCCCCCCACGCGGGGAGCGACTATAATATATTGCATATCCGCTTATGCAAGCCGGGTTTCAATCCACGCCCCCCACGCGGGGAGCGACTTTTCCTATATGATTCTATTTCTCCTTTATCGTGTTTCAATCCACGCCCCCCACGCGGGGAGCGACTATCGCCATTTCCTGACGGTCTGCGCTATCTGCTGTTTCAATCCACGCCCCCCACGCGGGGAGCGACATCGCCATTTCCTGACGGTCTGCGCTATCTGCTGTTTCAATCCACGCCCCCCACGCGGGGAGCGACGATATGGTTCCCTGGACTTTCTTCCATTCCTTTTGTTTCAATCCACGCCCCCCACGCGGGGAGCGACGCCGGACACAAAGGGAGAGTTCACGGTATCAAGAAGTTTCAATCCACGCCCCCCACGCGGGGAGCGACCGCCCGCGCCGTCGTATTTCCAAATCACGACAGGTTTCAATCCACGCCCCCCACGCGGGGAGCGACGAGAACATCTATAATTCCCGTTGCCTTGTCCGTGGTTTCAATCCACGCCCCCCACGCGGGGAGCGACTTGATAACCGCCCCGGAAACGGTAGTATCAATCTGTTTCAATCCACGCCCCCCACGCGGGGAGCGACCCCCTGCCCCGAGACACCGCTCCTTGATTGCGGATTGTTTCAATCCACGCCCCCCACGCGGGGAGCGACAGCCGGAGGTTAAGAAATGACAACAGAACAGAGAGTTTCAATCCACGCCCCCCACGCGGGGAGCGACTTAGGGAGATTCATCGCGGCTTTGAACTCATCGCCTGTTTCAATCCACGCCCCCCACGCGGGGAGCGACGTTTGCATTCAGGGCATACCAGGCGCAAGGAACTTTGTTTCAATCCACGCCCCCCACGCGGGGAGCGACTTGAGCCTGATGCCGTTGATGCTTCGATTCATAAGTTTCAATCCACGCCCCCCACGCGGGGAGCGACGTTCGGCGGGCTGTATCTCGATCCCGTTGAGGCCGGTTTCAATCCACGCCCCCCACGCGGGGAGCGACCGGCTGGGAGAAGAAACTGCCCAGCAGGTTCAAGTTTCAATCCACGCCCCCCACGCGGGGAGCGACCAACCCATGCTTTCGCTGCCCACTGCACTTCTGGTTTCAATCCACGCCCCCCACGCGGGGAGCGACCCAATATTCAAGGAGGCTTTCCGTAGAATTGTCCCTGTTTCAATCCACGCCCCCCACGCGGGGAGCGACCTGGAACAGGTATTCCGTTGAAATAGGATCAGTGTTTCAATCCACGCCCCCCACGCGGGGAGCGACGGTCAAATTATAACTCTTTAATTATCAAAGAGCAAATCGTATATTTTCGCGAACTTCGCAAGAAAATTTTGACATAGGAACAGGCCATTTATACTTCTTGCTGTATCATGTTAATAGCAATGTAGTTATAAATTTTGCGAAGCCTACTGGCAGTAGTAGATCTCTTAAGGTTCGCAATTTTATTTATATAGAGGCAATTATGCAATTGCCTCTTTTGAGCTGATTGCTAAAGTTGGTGTTCACGGCTTCAGCGTGTGTATCCTCTAAAATATCAAGACACACTAACAGTTGTGAACTCCAACGAGTATATTTCCGACACAACCGTTCTGTGTATTTTGCAATCAGCTCATATTATCAGCGAACCTTCAAGATCTACTGTAGGCTTTGCCCCGACATGTTCAACTCTTCCATGCCAGTTGTTTCCCAGAAAATAAAATCTAAGACTGTCAAGCTCTACATCAATTTCATCTAGCAATCTCTTCTTCAACATCGTAAACTGTGTCTGGTCCACCAGGCATTCAAAAACTGAGTTCTGAACCCTCTGTCCATAATCCATGCATACCTTCGCGACTCTTCTCAGCCGTTTCTGTCCGTCAACGGAAGAAGTCTTGACATCATAGCTGACGAGTACGAGCATAAAAGTCCTTTCCTGAACAGGCAGGATGCCTGTCCTACATTATTTATTTCCAAATGAAAGGCGGATAGGCATCGAGATCGCCTCGGATGAATCTGGCAAAAAGCATCGCCTGTACATATGGGACAAGTCCGACGTTTATCTTTTCGTCGATGAACGGATGTGTCAGTTCGTCCTTTTTCCTCTCCTGATAGGCTATGAGAACTTCCTTGCGGGTGGTGTCATTCATGACTACTGCTCCACCTTCCATCTGCCTGAATCCTTTGCCGTTCACCCTCTGGAGATTGATCAGGGACAGGACAAGCCTATCAGCGAAAAACGGTCTCAGCTCCTCCATTAGATCAAGTGCCAACCCTGCCCTGCCCGGCCTGTCCCTGTGCAGGAATCCGACCGCCGGGTCAAGCCCGACAGTCTCAAGCGCGGACTGCACGTCGTGGGCAAGCAAGGTGTAGACGAAAGAGAGAAGAGCATTGGTATTGTCCAACGGAGGGCGTTTGTTCCTGCCCTGGAATTTGAAATCTTCCTTTTGTACGGTAATCAGATTGTCAAAGACGGAGAAGTAAGATCTTGCAGAATCTCCCTCTATCCCGCGCAGTTCTTCAAGTCCTTGAACAGTCCTAATCCTTTCCAACTGCTGGTCAATCCTCCTCGAAACGGCCTCTGTTTCGCCGGTCTCATCTCCATGGTCCCTTATGAATCTATTGAGGACAGTCCTGCAGTTGCACAACTTCCCCGCCAATATGTTTTTTGCGACATTCGCGGAATCAAAATTGTCTTCCGACATCCTGTACTGCGCCTTTCGCAGAAGCACGTTTCCAGATACAGGACCATACACTCTTGCGAAAAACTTACCGTTCTCGCTCAGGAAAGACACCAGCACATTCTTTTCGGCGCAGAATCCCATGAGATACGGACTCATCGAGATTTGTCCGAAACAGACAATCCCCCCGATAGTGTGGATGGGAAGGCGGAGCTTGACTTCCCGTTCCACGTTCACAAGGATGCACTCTCCCTCTTTCGAGAGATACGCTCCCTGTGTCGTGACAAATAAAGTATTGAGCAACTTTTTCATCTTGAGTAGCGCAGACATTCCTGTCTGCAGCTTCCTTATTCACTTACTTATTTCATCGGCAATATACTTTTCGACATTCTTTCTCATCGCTTTCGGCATGCAGAGTTCCTGCAACGAGCAGTTGTCGCACTTTTCCTTTTCATAGACCGGAGCAGGAGTCTTTCTTTCATCAATCAACTTATGGAGACGATCTATTGTTTCAATCGTCAGATTCCTCAGTTCTTCATCAAAGGACACATCATGCCTATGCCTTGTTTTTCCATAGTAGAGCGAGCCTTCCGGGATTGACACTCCCATCATTTCCTCGAGGCACAGGGCCTGTGCGCATGGCTGCACCTCGTCGCATCTGTTCTCCTTTGGTTTCCCGCGCTTGTATTCCACAGGATACGGAATCCATTCCCCTGCTGTATTCTTATGGAATTCAACCACGTCGGCTTTTCCTGTGATACCGAGTTTCAGGGATCTCATCATCAACCCATATTCGATCCTGACATCTGCTCCCTGCGCTCTGACCTTCTGGTCATCTACTTTTTCGTGCATGAATTCGCCTTCGAGAGTGAATCTGTTCTCCTGCCAGACCCGCTCGACATGTATCAGCGCGCACTGCCTTTCACAGTAAAGGAAGTGCTGCAGTGCTGAGAGCGGAATAAAATTGTCCTCTTTATCTTCCACTTATGGCAATCTCTTTTCACTTCCTGGCTTTTTCAGGTAATTGTTTTTAGAAACCACTGTTCTGCCAAGCTTTTTCTCGAGTTCCTTCCGGGCATTGCCTGCAATGTCACCTCCTGCCTTGGCATCATCCTTGAGCTTCTCCATGCCTTTGGAATCCTCGGTACGGTGAATTTCAGTGGTTGATCTTTCACCGAGCATCGTGAATATGAGCTCGAAGTCGTCCATGTGGTCGCGGAGGTTTTCTCTTTTCAGCCCTTTGAGGTTCTTGTATTCACTAGGAGTGACGCCGAACGACGCCTTTGAGATTTCAGCCGTAAGGATTTCGTAATCCCTGTCTTTTTCAGCGCCCCTGTTGTCCCATTCGTCTGTCAGTTCCTGACGGATGGTGATGCCGCGCATCCTTTTCTCTATCCAATCGTCGGGATAGCCTTTGAGCTTGTATATCATACGGGTACGTTTCGCGGCAAGTTCGGGATTCTCTATCTCCTGCACCCTTTCATAGCCGACCTTCGCCAGCCAGCGTTTGAACGGTTCCGCCTTGGGTGATGGGATGGACTGGATAAGCCGGAATATGCCCTCGGTATTGGCACAGTCTGTTTCATATTTTTTTCCATCTGTGGAGACAAGTTTCAGTTGTCGACAAATTGTCGACAACTCAGTTCCATCCTCGTTTTTAACACGGACCTTCATTTTGTACCAGTAGTCTCTGGGATTGTCGCTGTCGGTCAAAATAGATACGACATCAATAACAGAAAGCCACCATTCATCCTCATGGATTATCTTTCTTACCTGCTTCCCCTTAAACAATGCAATTTTCGTGTTTTCCATTGTACCCTCCTCTCATATGTAAAGATTCCCCGGAGCAAACACCTCGGGGGGAAACTTTACTTTCAAACCATCTCAATCAACTCCACGCCCTTCGGGAGATTTGCCTTGTCTATCTTGACTTCATAGTCTGAAAACTCCCGCGCCGGTGTGGTAGGGGCGGATTTACGCTCGATCTTGACGAGATCGAAGAGCTTGTGTGCAGGTGCAGAACCAAGAGCGGAATCGTGCTTGAAAACAATCAGCTTTCTTGTGGACATCATTCCTCTAGCAGCGGAGCGATCATGCTCAAACATTTCAGACAGAGCCTTCCAGAGAAGAGAAAGGTCTTCGTCGGAAAATCCTGTTTGGTTTGCGAGATTCGCAGAAATAAACCCATGAGAAACATATAAGCCGTATGGGATTGTGTTTTTTCGCCCCATCGTGCGATTGTCACCACCTTGTTTATCTGCCTCGGCCTGAGTTGCAACAGCCATGCGGGTGATGGAATGCTCAAGCGTAACCACTTGATCTACAGAACGGCCAAAAGTCATCTGTACAGGACCACGAACTTGTCCGCAATTCGGAGCTGATTTCAATGAAAGAACAGCTCCGAATGTGCGAATATCGTAAAAATCTTTGCACATTTGATCCCGTCCTTTTTCCGTTTCTTCCGCTGTTGGCTTTCGAGGCTTCGCATCTTTCAAAGCAGCTTTAATTAGTGTAACAATCTCTTTTTGCGGTTTCTCTTCTTTAAGCCATGTGTTGATGACTTTTTTGTCTGCATCTGGAGAAACAGTAAGAACTCCGTCTTTTCCTTCTTCTTCAACTTCGAAAGTCAATCCTTCCGGCAAGGAAAGAGATTCAAATGCTTCATTCAATATTGATGGCACAGCTTTTTTTGATTCCTCCCCTGTACTGATGTTTAGTTTTTTAAATGCTGCAAAATGAGCATCCCCAAGAACAGCTTTTTCTTTTACATAAATATCATACGGAACCGCAAGATGCTCGGTCAACTGAATAAAATTTCTCACTTTGCGTTTCAAGCAGACATCTGTTACGAGACCTTTACCGGTTTCAGGATCAATTCGCGGAAGGTTGCCTGCATCGGGATCACCGTTGGGATTCCCATCTTGAACATCAAAGACAAGGACGAAGTCATAGCGATTTTTGATTACTGAGTTCATTTTATTCTCTCCTTTTATATTATTTGTTTTCTTTTTTCGTGTAAAAGTCTTGCGTCTGATGGTAGTAACCGATGGCAAATCTGCCTTGATCTTCGAGATTTAAATGAGGAGGGAACGATATTTTAGATTCAACACCATCAATAATTTCACCGAGTAACTTCTTTCGAACTTTAAATAGTCCTGTCTTTTCCTTTTCAAGCTTTGAGAGATGATGGTTTGACAAGCGCATGAGGTTTCCGAATACGGTTGCAGGTGTGCTGGAAGCGGCACCGTAGAATTTGTCGCGGATTGTCGCATTCAGCCCAGGGCTTGCCTCCGTCTGAATTTTTTCGAGCGTGGCAAACAAGCGCCCGAGTCGATAACCGATTTTTGTGTTCGTTGGATCGAGGCTCATTTTGAGTTCCTCCTTTATATTTGGATTTTTATATCTTGTTTTTCTGTTAATGCAGGCTTTTATGAGAGCGGCGCGTGGATAACTTACATTTGGCAATGACTTCCCTGATTTATTATCCTTCTTGGCTTGTTCGGCTTTGATTCTCCTAACAGTAGCTTGAAGCAATGTTTCAGGATATGGCAGACCTTCAAGGATTGAGCGCATGGTGTCACCTGCAAGATTTGGAGGAATATTCTTATCTTCTTCTTGAGCGGCGATTGAGCGTAGAAGTTTTCGCAAAGGCAAGGATCGATCATCTTTGCCACATACGATTGAAAGGTCATCAATATGCTGTTGAAGGCGCTGTCCTATTTCCTTGACAGTTCCAACATGCCAAAAACGAACGGAAACCCGTGCTGAATTTGGCGACAAACCAAGAATATAGAAACGTGTGTCATCATCAGAAATAATATATGTGCCATTCCAGATGGATGAATAGAGTGCTTTTACAGCTTCTGTATTTTGATCTGGATTGTCTTTAAAAGGTTCGGAAAAGAAAAATAAAGCATCAGATTCAAATAAAGTCTTTTTCTCGGACCAGAAAACAGTGGTAGCATCACCAACTTGGATGCGTTGCGCTGAGTCCTTGAGCAGATGGTTGAGGGCGGTGGTGTAGGAGAAGGATGCGGTTTTGCCGATTGGCGCATTGCCGCCTTGCTCTTTGCCAAAGGAGTCATAACCGGAATTTTTCTGGAATCCGACCAAGCAGGCACCGGTGGGTGGGGCGCCCCTGATACCTTTAACTGGGGGCTCCAGGGAAACTATTTCGTCGGATTCCCCGGTGACAAGACAGCAGGCTTTACTGCGTGGCGATGACTTCATATCCGAATGGATCAGTGCTTTTATTTCCGAATCGTCAGTTATCGGTCCGTATCCTGAGATTGCGAAAAGAATGGATTGATTCAATTCATAAACCTCTTGCCAAAGAGGATCTCTCTGTATTTCCGCAACGTTGATTTTAACAAGAAAACTCTTGACGGCCGTCAATGCGGTGCATTCTCCTTGTAGTTGCGAAATTCGTTGTTTGAATGCGGCATGTTGTTCCACTACACGTTCCGGATCGGGGTTTCTTTTTTCAGACACTACTGGTATGCCCAGTGCATATTCCAAATTTTCCCAAAATAAATTAGACTTGATCCCATTTCCCTTCTTCTCTCCCAATGAAGGAACCAGAAAAACCTTGGCAAGCAATTTGTTCTCGTAAGCTTCCCTGGTGTCTTGAAAATTGACGAACTTGCCATCCTTCGTAATGACGAGCAAAAATGGGATCGCCTTACGTTCCCAACCGGGCGGTGCGATGCCGCTCTCTGGATCGGCGGCTTTCCTGTCATAGTATTCTTTCAGTGCCTGGAGAATCATTTTTTTACCTCCTCGGAATTGCGGTCGGGGACAATTACTACTCCATTTTCCAGCTTTGCATGGAAAAACATCGCTTTGGTGTCTTTCGGGTCGGAGAAATCCAAATCGTAGAGCATCCAGCCAAGATCGCGAGTTTCAGGAATAGGAGCTGCAGGTTCCGTAATAGGATCGACTAATCGGAATCCGCATGAGAATTCACGACATCCGAGATAAGGTTGGTTGAAACACTGACCTTTCTTTGCACGGCGTTCGAACATGGCAGCATATTTAGCTTCGGTTTCATCTGGATGGACATCAGGCTTTTTGAGGGATTCAGATTCTTCAGAATCAATCAGCCATTCCGGAACTGGATTATGGATCTTGCCACGTTTATCTGGTGGGATGAATGCGAATTCCGCATAAAGACGATATTTGACATCACGCAGGAAAAGGCCAGCTCGTTGCTGACGATCATCCTCTATGAAAATCCCTTCCGAGCGAGGAGACGCGACTTTACCGACTTCATTCCTTCGGACTGAAATCCATCGTATCGGCGCAAGTACCTCAATTTTCTTTATATGCCAGAAAATCGCAGGTTTCCAAAGAATTGCGTCAAAAATAGCGCGCGCCGCCGATGGCGTAATTACATCATAGCTTACACGCTCGACTTTCATTTCAGGCCGTGTGAAACAGGCATATTCGCCAGCCACCTCCAAGCAGAAACCTCTCATATGTCACCTCATTTATTGTATTAGATCCTCGACGGGAAGAGTTTCCTTATAAATGTCAAATCCAATTTTATCGCTGTATAAATTTGGCATTGTCTGAATTAAGATGCCATCACGTGTTTCCTCAATCAAACCATCGCTTTTCATTTTGTCTATCTTCCAGACGGACAGATTGACTGTGTATCTTTGGAGCTTGCGCATATTCTCACGGGTCGGACCAATAATCTGGACTTGTTTGATAAGTTCTTCGCTTTTGCTATAGCGGACGATTACTGGTCGTTGCGCCTGGTCATCGATCAGCTTAAATTCCATTGCATAGCTTCTGAATTGAAGGTGGATGTAAGGATTCACATCTTTGACAAGCTGTTCGTGAAGTGTTTTTCCACCGGTATCATTCACTGAATTATAAAACAGCCTGAAATATCTGGTAAAAGTTTCCGGATTATCTGGCACAAAATCCGGAAGACTTGCAAGTTCCATGGTTTTATCAACGCCTTTTCGAAGAAGTCCTGGAGGTGCGGATTTAGGCGGAACGAAAACATGCACTTTTCCAAGTAATTTATTTTTCCCTTCGCGATTGCACCTGCCTGCAGCCTGTGCGATGGAATCAAGTCCGGCAAGCGCGCGATAGACAACTGGGAAATCTATGTCAACTCCGGCTTCGACAAGCTGCGTGCTGACAACTCGGATCGGTTTATCTTCTTTCAGACTGGCTTTAATTTCGGCTATCAGCTTAGATCTGTGCTCCCCGCACATAAGGGCGGAAAGATGAATCGTATCTTCAGGCATTAGAGCGTGCAGGTCATGACAGTCTTTTCTAGTATTCACAATGCAAAGAACTTGTTCATGCTGTTTCATTTTTTCTGCAATATCATTCCAGGAAGAAGGAGTATGCAGGTTTTCCGGAAACTCAATGTTTGTCCGCTTGAGATGTTCGTAAAGTTTGTATTCCTGCGGGATTATTTCATGTGTTTTTAGAAGTTTAGGTAATGCAGGTTGTGTAGCAGTGGCGAGAACAAGAGTGATGCCATAGTTTGTCGCAAGCTCGTTGATTGCTTTTACGCACGGATCAAGAAGTCCCGGAGGAAGCAGTTGTGCTTCATCAAGAATGACAACGCTATTTACGAGATTATGGAGTTTTCGGCAACGGCTGGATTTAGCGGCATAAAGTGATTCGAAGAATTGTACGTTTGTTGTGACGATGATTGGAGCATCCCAGTTTTCGGAGGCAAGCTGTGTTTGTTGCGTTTCCTTATCCGCATCGAGATTGCTGTGGTGCTCAACGATATTTTCAGTGCCGAAAATATCACCGAGAGTTTTTGCGGTCTGCTCGATGATGCTGGTGTATGGAATCACATAAATTATTCGGGATTTGCCATGCTTTTCCGCATGGTCAAGCGCGAAGGCAACGCTTGAGAGGGTTTTGCCGCCGCCTGTTGGGACGGTGAGGGAAAAGAGCCCGGCTGGATTATTCGCGGCAGATCTGCATGCAAAGAGGATTTTCTGACGAATTGAGTTCACTTGTGTTTTTTCTGCGGAATTCGCAAAAGAGTCCATGTATAGATCGAATTTTGTTTTCACTTCGGAAAGTTTTGCGAATTTCGCACGATATCCAGACTGTTTTGAATCCATGAATGATTCGGTGTCAAGGAAATCGGCATCAACAAGGCAGGAATAAAGTATTCTCATCCAAAAATGGAGGTTTTCGGATTTTACAAACTTAGCAGGGGTAGTACAGGGGAGGAGTTTTTCAGAAACGAATTCAACATATTGTTTGATTTTAGCGAGATTGATTCCTCCTTCTACGAGACGGACGGAGAGGGCTGCGTTTCCGCTGTCGGATGAAAACCAGTCAGGAAGACCTGCGTGATGTCCGGCTGTCAGATATGCGAGGACGAGTCCTGCGCAATTGCCTAGATTTTCTTTTGCGAAAGCTGCGCCCGCCGAGGAATGATTAATTCTGCCAGAATCATAATCGGAATCATCAAGCTCATTTTCACGCATCAGATAGCCTTGGAAGGCCGAATCCGCCTTGCCAAGATCGTGAAGCCATGCGGCATTATGAGCCCAATCCTCTGAATCGAAACCTTCCGCGAACTTCGCGGCTAGTTTTGCGACATTCGCAAGATGCTCGTCAAGCGGCTGCCAGGTTTCCTGTGGCTTGCCTTCAAGACTGTGAGCATAATATTTCACGAGCCAGCACCCCCTATGTTTTCCAAGAAGATATTAAACACTATACCACTTAGTATGATTTTTCTCCTGTTGAACCGGAGAAAACAGAAAATCCATAATGATATTCGCCTGGCAATGAGCTTAACTATACGGGTTGGACATTTTATGTCCATTTAAATTTTCGGACGAGAATTTAAATATAAATCATAATATTCAAAACCGGCTTGCGTATTTATCGGGCAAAGATACATTGCTTCAATACATATCATAAATTGTATTGTTTTTGACAATTTGGTGGATTCTTGACTTTTCAGGGCGCTTGTTTTCAGCGTAAATATAACAAAACAGTTAAAATTAAGAAAAAAGCAAATGTTTGTTTCTATTATTATGGAAACATGATAAGTTAGGTTGATTACATTTACGGGGAGAACGTATTTGTGGCTGAAGCAGAAAAAATCTGGCTTAAATATTTTGACGCAGACACTGTCACGAAGCTGTCCCATATCGGGATCAAGCCTTCTGGAATGGTCGAGGGAAACCTTGTCGGCGACCATAAATCCCCCTTCCACGGCTTCGCGATCGAATTCGCAGGCCACAGGGGATATGTGCCGGGGGACGATGTCAAGCACATCGACTGGAAAGCCTACTACAAGGTCGGCAAATACCTCATCAAGCAGTATGCCCAGGAAACCAACTTCATCTCCCATATCGTAATCGATGTCAGCGAAAGCATGAAATTCGAATACAAGCACGGCTCGAAGATCGATTATGCCGCGCACATGGCGACAGCCATGAGCAACGTGATTGTAAACCAGTCCGACAGCGTCGGCGCGTTCTTCTTCGACAACCGCATACTTTCCATGATCAAGGCCAGCGGCAGCGAGGAGATAATTGCGAAGATCGCAAGCGAGTTCAGGGGTACGGAACTTAAGAATCCTTCGGCCATTGGAAAAGTCCTCAGCCTTATAGCCGAGCAGATCAACAGGCGCAGGATCGTATTCGTGATAAGCGACTTCTTCGGCGACATCGAGGACACGTTCACAGGGATAAAGCGCCTGCTCGACGACAAGCATGAAGTAGTCCTCCTGCAGATCGTCGATCCGCTTGAGCTCAATTTCGACCTCATGGGCAGGGTGGAACTGATAGAGCTTGAAGGCACCGGACGGCTCGAGGTCACAGGTGCAAGCATAAAGGATCTTTACGAGAAGAACTTCAATGAGTTCCTAGCCAATTTCAAGAAAAAGGCGAGGATGCTCGGAATCGACTACATCCTCTGCGACATGAGCAGGCCGTTCGGCTTCCATCTCGCCGAGTACCTGAGCGCGAGGAAATATAGAAAGTAGAAAGTAGAAGGTAGAAAACTGGAAATCTGATAGGAGCGCCGGCGTCTCGCCGGCAATTACATAAATGAGTTTCATCAATCCATTGATACTTGGCGCCCTGGCCTTCCTGGCAGTGCCGATAATACTGCAGTTCTTCGTGAACCGCAAGAAGATCGTCATCTACTGGGCCGCCTATGAATGGCTGAGGAACGCCCATGTAGTCAAACGGAAGAATGTCAAGATCACCGAGATCCTCAAGCTTATCGCAAAGCTGCTGCTGATCCTCTTCCTGGTACTCTTCCTCGCACGCTGCGCGATGTCCACGGGAAGCAAGGGCACCAGGCTGATCATCGTGGATACCACATTCAGCATGTCGGCGGAAATCGATGAGAAGAAAAGGATCGACGTGGCGAAGGACATTGTCCAGAAGATCATGTCGACGCCTGATGCGGCTACGATCATATGCTCGTTCGACGGCACTATCAGCACAATCGCCAAGGTCGGAGCCGGACAGGGCCTTTCGCCCGACGCGCTGAAAGGGCTGGACGTCTCTCCGAACTCCGCGGGGTTGAACGAGCTGGTCAGCGCACTGTCATCGCTTCCCGAATCCAAGAGCACGCAGAACATTTATTTCATCAGCGACTTCCAGAAATGCTATTTCGCGGACGCCAAGGCCACGAAGGATGCGATCGAGAGGATTGGAAAGGGCAAGAACATCGTGTTTGTACCCGTCGACACCAGGACAGGCCTTCTCAACGCGGGCATAGTATCGTTCTCGCCTGAACCCGAAGGATATTTCCCGGGCTGCGAAAATGAAATCATGGTGAAGATCAGGAACTATTCCTCTGAACCCATCGATGCGCTGCCCTTGACGCTCACGATCGACGGGAAGAAGCAGGACAGGACCATCGTATCGCTCAAGCCCAAGACGGAAAGCGTGGTCAATCTCAGCGTCTCAGCGCTTGAACCGAAGGACTGCAAGGCGAGCCTGACCCTTCCTCCGGACCACTTCGGGCCCGACAACGTGCTGAATTTCGTGATAAGCCCCGGCAAGGAGCTCAACGTGCTTGGAGTCGTGAAGGACAAGGGTGAGAACCCCTTTGAATACGATGTCTTCATGGTTGGCGCGCTCCAGTCGTTCTGCACGCCGGAGTTCCTGAAATACAAGAGGACGTACATCACGCAGCTTTCCGAGGAGAACCTGGACAACTACGACATAGTCATCCTCTTCGGGATTCCGATTCCGGAGAACAGCATGACCGCGACGGCGATCAGGAATTTCCTCGGCAAGAGGAAGAGCCTCATATGTTATTCCGACTGCAGCGACACCTACACGCTCAAGGGCATCGGAGTTGAAATGGATGATGTGAAGAAGGAGATGGTGAAGCCCGATGCGAAACAGCTCAAGGGCACATATCTTGCATTCATGGGCGAAGGGGATCTCGATCCTCTTTCAGTAAGCTTCTTCAAATACGCCACCATGAAGAATCCCGGCGCCACGGGCGGCAGGCTGTATGTGGACGGCTCCGCCGACCCTCTCATGATCTTCCGTGAAGTGAACGGCGGGAAGGTGCTTGCCGCGGGCTTCATGCCATATCCGGGATTCACCGACATCTTCTACAATCCGAACTATGTCCAGTTCACCATGCGGATGATATGGGACGTCTATCCGAAGCATGTCTTCAACTCATATGTCGGCAAGGAAATTGAAAACATAAGCCTGGACAGCATCGACGCCGACTTGAAATATGTGCTCACCGGCGATTCAGGCTCTTCGACAAAGCTCGATATGAAGGGCTCCGGCGCCTCTGCAAAACTCGGCACGGCGCCCATGACAGCCAATGATTTCTTCACGGTCTATGCCGGGGGCGATCCTGTGATGACGCTGGGCTACAGCGTTTCGAGGGAGGAGTCCGAGATCGAGCCGGCCCACAGGAGCGACTACGGCGAAGCGATCAAGGAAGGCCTTGTGTTCGATGAGAAGCGCGACTTCTCGAACATGAAGAGCCGGAAGGAATACATGACGGCGGGACTGATCCTGCTGCTGCTCGCGCTGATGTTTGAAAACTACGCCCATTTCTGGAGAAAGGGCAAATAGGTATAGAATATGTTTTTCTTTAAGATGCTCATGGATTTCCTGGATGCCGGCAATGCCCGGTATATCAGCTATTTCCATCACGTGACGATTGAGAGCTGGCTCAGCACATGGCTGCTGCCGTTCATAGCTGCCGCCATCGTGGGCCTGTGCTTCTACCACTATTCCAGGGAGAAGTCTTTGAGCAGGAAACAGAAGGCCATCCTCATCACGCTCAGATCCCTCGCCTACATATCGCTGCTCCTGATACTTTCCTTCCCCAAGCTTCTCATCGAAGGGGAAGGCGCCCTGCCCGGGACGGTGCCGATCGTCATCGACGCCTCCGAGAGCATGCAGATCAAGGACAACAATGAGAAGACGAGGTTTTCCGGCGCAGTTGAAACCTACAAGGTCCTGGGCGGCGACAAGAAGTACAAGAAGGAGCTCAAGACCGAAGCCTTTGCGGCCGGGAAGGACTTCACGGTAATAGAGAACACCGACAAGCTTGCCCCTGACGGGGATTACACATCGCTCAACCAGATGCTTGAAAAGGGGATTGACCGGCAGAAGGGCGAATACTGTCCGGGCGTAATCCTCCTCAGCGACGGCGCCCACAACAGCACTGAAGACCCCGAGAACGCCATAAAGCTTTTCCAGAAGCTTGGAATTCCAGTATACGCCTGCGGATTCGGCAAGGAGAAGTCAAAGGACATATCGGCGGAATACATCCTCGGCGAAGATGTGGTTTTCCTGAACGAAAAGGCGAAAATATATGTCAACCTGAACCAGAACGGATACACCGGCGAGGACACGGAGCTGAAACTCCTTCTCGGCGACAAGTCGGTCTATACTGGAAGGCACAAACTAGACAAGGACGGGGAAATAAGCGTCCCGGTCGAATACATACCGCGCACCAAGGGCACGTTCCAGCTGAAAGTCGAAGTCCCTGCCATGCCCGGCGAGGTGACGGTTGAAAACAACACCTATATCAAGAATGTCCGAGTCATCGACGAGAAGATAAAGATCCTCATGCTCTTCGGAACGCCCTCCTGGGAATACCGCTATCTGATGGGCGCGTTCGAACGTGACAAGAGGGTTGACGTGAAGGCATGGCTGGTCGGCGCCGACAAGCGCCTTTTCAGGAAAGGTTCCGACAGGCTGTCCCTGCTTTCAAGCCTGCCCGACAAGAAGGATCTCGGAAAGTCGTACGACATCATATTCATTTCAAAGCTTGATGCGATTGCGCTTCCTCCCGAATTCCAGCAGTCGCTGAAGAAATTCGTCGAGGAACAGGGTGGTTCGCTCGCGATCATCGCCGACATGGTCTCCATCCCCTACTCCTTCAAGGGCACGCCTCTCGAGGAGCTCATGCCCCTCACCATCACCGACAGGTCGGGCCGTTCCTACAAGAACGAGATGTTCGACATACTCAAGGACGAACTGCGTTTCGAGGTGACCGATGAAGGCACGTCCCACCAGCTGGTGGCCTTCTCAGGCAACAAGGATGAGAACAAGAAGACATGGGCGGGACTTCCTCCGATATACAACTGCTACACCTCCGGCAGGCTGAAACCTTCCGCGATCAACCTGGTGACATTGTCCTCGGGCCGGCAGAAATATCCCGCGGTGGTGTTCCACTCATATGGCAAGGGCACGGTGCTGTTCATGGGTTTCGACTCCACCTGGAGATGGAGGAAGGAATTCGGCGACAGGTATTTCCGAGACTTCTGGAGCAAGGCAGTGCAGTTCCTGGGGCTGCCGCATCTCCTGAACGAGTCCGCGCAGTCGACGATCTTCATCGGCAAGGAGACATGCTACTCCGGCGAGAAGGTCGGCATCCGGGCCAAGGTATGCAACCCCGACTATTCGCCGGTGATAGCCGAGCTCATCAAGGTGACCATCAACGAGAACGGCATCGACAAGCAGGTCGACATGCATTCCGTGACCAACAGGCCCGGCATATACAAGGCTGAATACATGCCTGAACTTCCCGGCATGCTCAAGCTCTCGCTGCCCGCGCAGTATTCCGCCAGGCCCGTGGACCTGCGGATCATAAAGCCGCAGCTGGAATTCCACAATTCAGGCTTGAACAAGCCCCTGCTCGACAAGATCACGAAGGGTACGGGAGGTTCATATTATACGCAGGAACAGGCCGGACAGATCATGTCCGATCTATATAAGAACAGGCACAAGGTTCCGATAAGCGTGAAGATCTCCCTCTGGGATTCGATGCTTCTGCTTCTCCTGACCCTGATGCTCTTCTCGGCTGAATGGTATTTCAGGAAAATATATTATCTGGATTGATGCTCATGGCGCAATACGACATAACAGGCATAAGGAAATCGCTGGTCTCGTCGATCAGGAAGAAGAACAGGATTGAACGGACTGCGTTCCTGTCATCGGTGATTACCGGGATATTCGTTTCATTCTTCGCGTATTTCCTGCTGGACTACGTCACGGATTTCCCGTGGCCGGTCAGAATACTCCTCACATTGGGCATACTGGGATATTTCACTTATTGGCTGCCCAGGAAGAACAAGGCGTATTTCCACCGCGTGACCGACATCGTGCAGATGGCGAGGCAGGTCGAACTTTCAGCCGACAAGCAGATGAAAGGCGGCTTCAACTCACTGCTCGTATCCGCCGTCGAATTCGCGGAATGCAATATCGTCTATGGTTCCGAGGCCCTCAAGCACAGGGCGGTCCAGCAGGCGCATTCCGATGCATACAGCCCGTCCAAGCTTGTCCTGCATGACAGGAAGCTCGTAAAACTCTCCCTGAAGCTGCTCCTCGGTTTCGTGCTCATATACACCTCATGGGGCCTGGTCAGCCACAAGTCAATGGGGATCTTCTTCGGGAGGGCGATAGGCCTGCCGCTGCAGTATCCCACCAGGACAAAGATCGTCAGGGTGGTCTATCCTGACTTCGGAGCCCAGCACAAAACCGTCAAGATAGTGGTCCAGGCCGACGGCAAGGTCCCCAGCGAGGGCAAGATAGCTGTCACATACGAAGGTGAATCATCGTTCAGCGTCCCGCTTGTCAAAGGCGAGCTTCTGAATTCCTTCGAAGCAGAGGTCAAGGAACCCGACAAGAGCTTCAACTTCAAGGTACGGCTGGGCGATGCGGAAAGCAGGAAGCTGTATGTGAAGATCAACCGCGCGCCATATGTCGTGGAATCGGCGATAACGGTCACTCCGCCAAAATATACCGGACAGGCCGTGAAGAAATTCCCGCTGGGGAATTTCGAGGCGCTTGAAAACAGCGGCCTCTCCATAAGTGTTGTCACCGACAGGAAGGTCAAGTCCTGCGTGCTTGAATTGAAGGACAGGACCGATTTGTCGACGAAGGAATTTCCGATGGCGGCCGCGCAGAAGGGATTTTCAAGCGACAACATACCTCTCAAGGGCTCAAAGTCTTATTCCATAAAACTGGCCGATGAAAATGGCATTGAAAATGAAGACAGGATATATTATTCGGCATCAGTGATTTCCGACCGCCTGCCGATAGTCAAGCTCGACAGGCCCATGCATGGCACATATTACGCTCCGGTCAGCAGGATGAACTGGGGCTTCAAGGTATCAGATGATTACGGACTGGCTTCGGCCTCGCTCCACTACGTTGTCACAGTGAAGAACGACAAGGGCGACGAGAAGAAGGTGAAGGAAGGCGATATTGAGACAGGTTCCGTGACAAAGGGTTCCAAGGATGCCGCGTTCTCCAGTACGGTCAACCTGATTGATCTCAAGCTGTCGCCTGGGATGATCGTCACATTCCAGGCCCTTGCAAAGGATGTGTGCGACTTCCGCGGCAAGGACGACATGGGCAAATCCTCGATCAGCACTGTCAATATCGTCACGCCCGAGGAACTGAGGATAATAATCGACGAGGAGCGGATCGGGCTCAACAAGATGGTCAACGACATCAAGGACGACATGAAGCACCAGATAAGGGTCCTTGAAATGATGGACAAGAAAAAATAAGATTAACTAAATAAACAGGGGAGGAAATTGATTATGAAGACTGCAGGAAAGGCTTATGTGATCACGTTCGTGGCTCTTTGTGCGGCCGTCGCGTATTCCTCAGACATGCTGATGAAGGAGGCGGTCGTAGAGGACAAGACCCTAGGCGAAGTCTCCACCAGGATCAAGGAGATAAATGAGAAGCAGGTGGAAAGCAACATATATTCAACCAAGGAGATCGACTCCACCAAGAAGAATTCCGAAGACATCGACATGGTCAAGAATGAAAAGCTCAAGAAGGTGATAGACTCCCTCGAGAAGACCGTTGCAAACGGGATCAGCGATGAAGCCAGGAAGGGCATGTACACCAGCGCCAGGAAAGGATATCAGGAATCAATCGACATCCTTGAGAAGATAGCTTCGAAGAAACTTGAGGAGCTCATGGAGGCCCGGGAACTGCTTGAGAAGCAGAAGGAGCTCCTGAAAGAGACGCAGGGGTTGAAGAACGACATGAAGAACAAGGACAAGATGACGGACAAGGACATCGACAAGATGGCTGAGTCGGCGGAGAAGCAGGAGAACATGAAGAACCAGGCCCCGGAGGAGCTCAAGAACAAGATGGAAAAGGCGACTGAAGCCCTCAAGAACATGGATCTGCCGAAAGCCGAGCAGGCACAGCAGGACATCGTAAAGGACCTTGAAAAGAAGATCAATGACGAGACCCAGAATGAAAACGCCCAGAACGCCCAGCAGATGACCGACATGCAGCAGATGATGGATCAGTTGTCGGACATCCAGCAGGAACTCCAGAACCAGCCGCAGAACCAGCAGTCGCCTCAGACTCCGCAGCAGCAGCAGGCTATGACCGACCAGCAGAGGCAGGACATGGCGATGAAGATGGATGCTGTCGCAGAGCAGATGAAGCAGGACGGAATGGAGGAAGGCCAGAAGGACATGAACAAGGCCACTGAAGAAGCCCTTGCCAAAGATGACAAGGGTGCTCTGGAGGACGTAAAGAAGGCGATGGACGGTCTCCAGAAGGCGATGGCGGAGGCTAAAGCCGGGCCTCCTGGACAACCTAAGCCAGGCCCTCCCGGACCTCCCGGACCTCCCGGACCGCCGCCCCCGATGGCGAAAGAACAGGAAAAACAGGCACAGGACAGCAAGGAGCATACAGCGCAGGGGCAGCTGGAGGAAGTGCAGAAGAACAATGCCGCGCATGAGGATGAATGGCGCGCCAAGCTTCCTGAAAAGGAAAGAGACGCCCTTCTTGCAGCAAGAAAGGCAAAATACACCCTGAAGATGGAAGAGTCCGTGAAACGCTATTTCGTTGAACTGGCAAAATAAAGGTGGAATGATGAAACTGGAGCGCTCGAAAATATCGGCGGGAATACTGCTCATGGCTTTCGTTTCCGCCTTTCTGACAGGCGTAAATGCCAAAGCTGAGGACGCATTCCTGTTCGATGCGTATGTCAAGCTTGACGAGAGCGCTGAAAGGGCTGTCAAACGGGCCCAGAAATGGGTTGCGGAGACACAGCTCCCGGACGGTTCCTGGAACACGCCCCATGGCAGGAACAACACCGGGGTGATCGCCTTCGCCACCATGTGCCTCATGGTCAACGGTTCAGTCCCCGGCGAAGGCCCGTATGGCAAGGAGGTCGGCAGAGGACTCCAGTTCCTGCTCAACGCACAGAAGGAATCCGGCCTGATAGTGGCGAGTTCCGACTCTTCGGCGCCGATGTACCAGCATGCCCTCGCCACAATCTGTCTTGCTGAAATATACGGCATGACAGAGAACCCGAGAATCCGCACGGCACTCATCAACGCCGTCAATCTCATAGTCGAAGTCCAGCACAATGAGGGCGGATGGCGCTACCAGCCTCATCCGTCCGCCGGCGACATCTCCGCGTCGGTGATGCAGGTCATGGCTTTGAGGGCGGCGGCGGAATCCGGGATCTACGTGCCTGACGAAACCATAAAGAAGGCCATCGCCTTCATCAAGGGATGCTACAATGAGAAGGAGAAGGGATTTGCATACATGAAGGGCGGCGGGCCTGCGGGTTTCGCAAGAACTGGCGCCGGACTTGTATGCCTGCAGGGGCTCGGGCTCCACAGTGATCCCATAATACCGAACGCAGTGAAATACCTCATGGATAATGCATTCGCCGGCAAAGTCGAATGGATGTGGTACGGACATTATTACAGCTCGGTCGGCCTCTACCATTACGGAGGTGATCCGTGGAAGACCTACTACCCGAAAGTAAAGGATATAATCCTCAAGAACTGGGAGAAGTCAGGACATGCCGGCGATCTGCTTGAGACATCATGGCAGATTCTCATACTCGGCGTCCCGTACCGGTATCTCCCGATTTATCAGAGGTAGATAAAGCCATGGATGACTGGATGACTGGATGACTGGATGACTGGATGATTGGATGATTGGATGATTGGATGGGATGGATGTTTAATAGGGTATGATGGCAATTCAATTTTGATTCTGCCTTCATTCAATGTTGGAAGTTCGAAGTTGGATGTTCGATGTTCATAAGGAGAATGTCAGATGGGAATAAAATCAATAAAAGCGGTTTCAGCACGGCCAATCTGCCTGGCAGCCGCATGCATGGTCCTGCTCAACCCTGGCGCTGGAGCAGATTCGGTGACCGGCGAAGAAAACGCCAAGGGAACTGTCCAGAGCGTCACGGCCGCTGAAATCAAGATGAAGGAGGGCAAAACCCTGCCCCTGGCAAAAGTCAGGAAGGTAGAGTTTGACGGATTCGCCGTGGCGGCAAAGGATGCCGGCGTCTTCCTCAAGGACGGCACAAAACTCACCGGAGTCTTCAGGGATTCACCGGATGGACAGATCTTCCGTTCGACGACGCTCGGGCCCCTCAAGCTCAAGAACGAAGACGTCTCCGCCTTCTTCTATGATTCTGAATTCCTCGGCAAGCTGGCGTCCGACAAGAACCTTGCAGCGCCCCTGGTGATCGATAAGAAAGGCGTCGTATATGCCGGAAAGATAATGTGGTCCGACACGAAGTCCGCCGGAGTCAAGACCTCCGAAGGGCTCAAGAAGATTCCGATTGAGGAACTGTCGATCATCTACTATTCCGCATTCAAGCCCTCACCCTCGGTGATTCTGCGGAACGGAGACATAATTAATCTCACAAGGGAATTCAAGGGTGAATCAATGTCTGTCACCTTCGGAGACAAGAAAATCGATGTTCCCATAAAGGCGATAAAAGAAATAAACCTGTAGGAAAATATAAAACAGAGGAATGACCATGAGTAAAAAAGTTAATGTCATCTGCGTGAAATGCCAGGGCGAATACCACGCCTATGAAAATGAAATCGACATCCTCAAATGCCCTTCATGCGGCGGAGACCTCAAGGCGGCTGCGACTGAAACATCTGAGCCGGCACAGGCTCCTGCGGCTCCTGCAACCCCTCCCCCGGCTCCTGCTTCTGCTCCAAAGGAAAAGGCCCCCGCACAGGAGAAACCCAATATCACCCTGAGCGAAGGCGATATCGTCGCCCTCGAAAAGGTCAACAAGGCGTACGCCGTGCTCCAGCAGGAAATCGACAAGGTCATCGTCGGACAGAAGGACGTCATCGAGGAAATCGTCGTTGCGATCCTCGCAAACGGCCACTGCCTCCTCGAAGGAGTACCAGGACTGGCGAAGACACTTCTCATATCATCGCTGTCGAAGGCGCTTTCACTCTCCTTCAAGAGAATACAGTTCACGCCCGACCTCATGCCGTCCGACATAACCGGCACCGACATCATCCAGGACAATCCCGAGACCGGAAAACGCGAGTTCCACTTCCTGCGCGGACCTATTTTCGCGAACATAGTCCTTGCGGATGAAATCAACCGCACCCCTCCGAAAACACAGGCCGCAATGCTCGAGGCCATGCAGGAGAAACAGACCTCTGTCGGCGGAAAGATACACGACCTGCCGAAGCCGTTCTTCGTCCTCGCAACCCAGAACCCCCTCGAACAGGAAGGAACATACCCCCTCCCCGAAGCCCAGCAGGACCGTTTCCTGTTCAAGATATTCGTAGGCTATCCTTCCGAGGAAGAGGAAAAACTCATCATCCACAGGGTTACAGGAAAGCTCTTCAAGGAAATCAACCCCGTACTGAGCACTGAAGACATCATGACAGCCCAGAACCTCGTCACAAGGATTCCCGTGGCCGACACCGTGATAGATTTCGCCACAAGACTCGTAAGGGCTACGCGAATCGGCCAGCCCGGAACTCCGGACTTCATCAACAAGTGGGTCGCGTGGGGCTGCGGACCGCGTGCATCGATCGCGCTGATCGCCGGTGCAAAGGCAAGAGCCGCACTCCGCAATGCGGGATACGCATCCTGCGATGATGTCGCCAGGGTCGCCCATCCGGTCATGCGCCACAGGCTTGCAGTGAACTATACTGCCAGGGCTGAAGGCATAAATACGGACAACGTGATAGACGAACTCCTGAAGAATGTTCCGAAGTACTGAAATACCCGGCCTCTTCCAAGGATGCACATATCATTCCCCATGAAGGAAATCTTACGGTTTTCTTCTCTGGAAAATTCGACATTTCGGTCAAACTAAATTAGCTTAATCCAATGCGTCTGTTTTTCCAAATCACTTTGGTTCTCCTTATGACTGCGGCGGCGGCCCAGGCCCAGGATTATGCCGTGAAACCGCAGTGGTGGGATACCGTGAAGGTCACCGTCTCCAAGGAGAAGACCCCGGAGGATTCATACAAGGCCAGCGTGGATAAGAACAAGGCCGCCGACAATGTGCGCGCGGACATACGGATAATTACAGAGATAATCAAGGGCATTCCCGCCGACAACCAGAAGTCCCTGTCCACCTTCACCGGTAAAATCATCAACGGCTACAAGTCGCTTGGCGACTATGCCAACATGTACTTCTGGGTTGACAACCAGCTGAAATCCAAGATTGACTCCTATCTGCTCAAGAAAATGCTCGAGGACTACTACAAGACTTTCAGCGACAACAACAAGGCGGCAGGCGAGACAAAGAGCTTCTTCAGACGGATATTCATGTCCGACAAGTTTGACACGCAGATCAGGGCGCTGGCTGTAACCTATATGCTTGAGCTGATGCTCAAGAGGAACGAACCCAGTGAAGTGCTGAAATTCCTCGCCGACAACAACGACCAGCTGAAGGAGATCATCTCCTACGACCGTCTGATGTTTGAAATCCGCGGGCTGATCCAGAAAGGGGATCATGAAAACGCCTCGAAATCAATAAAACTCTACGAGGACATTCCCGAGCTCAAGGGAAGGAAGGATTTCCTTTCACTGAAGAAGACAGTCGTCGGCACGAAGACCGGCGCCGTGCAGGTCGACATGGACTGGGAATACGATTCCGTGGTTGAAAAGGCCAACAAATGCGAATCCGAAAACAGTTCGGCAAAACTTATCAACCTCATCCGAGCCACCCTCCTTGCAAAAGCCAATTCGCTCACCGAGACCGGCGATGGCTCCATGCTCAGGGGCGCAGCGGCAAAGTACAAGGAGACTTTCTCCAAATATGAAAAAATGTATGCTCCAAGCGTCGATGTCTATATCAATCTGCTGAAAGACAAGTCCGAATACTCCCAGGCGCAAATAGCGAAGAGGAAAAATCTTCTGACGCTCTCCGGCACCTCCCAGAAATTCGAAGTTCCGCCGGTCCTTAAATATTCCTCCTCTGAAATAAACATCCCCGACTCGTCGAAATTCATATTCCAGCCTATTTTCAACATCAATCCCGGAACGTTTGAGTATATGGAACAATCCAGCCAGTACTCATTGAACCGCCTCGCATCCCTGCCTCCTGTCTCATTCAACACGTACCAGAATCTCATCTTCGCACAGAACAGCAGGCAGATGATCGCGGTCAAGGACGGCGCATGCGCATGGAATACCATGGTGGAAAACAGCACTCCTGAAATCGCCACGCCATCAGCGAAGGGAGGCATCAGATCTGATCTGCTGACAGGTTATTTCAATCCGGCGTCAAATGGAAAAATGACCTTTCCAAGGATGCTTGTCGATGGCAAATTCACGCTGCAGGCGATTGAGAACGCCACCGGCAGGACCGTATGGACCTTCAAATCCCAGGACTGCACCTTATGTTCGGATGCTACACCTTATGCAGGACAGCTCATCGTACTTGCCAAGAAAATAGATGCCATACCACGCTACTATCTGCTTTTCATCAACCAGGAAAACGGAGCGCTGGAAGATGAGATGTTCCTGTTCTCAGGAGATGAAACCATGGGAGTCTTCAAGGACACCGTGCTTTGCGACTTCCTCATGCCTCCACCTGCCGTCGACAATCAAGGAAAGGCGTTCATCACAACCAACTTTGGAATCGTCTATTGTGTCGACGTGGCCGGCAACTACATCCTATGGGCGAAGAAATATCCCAGGCTTCCATTCGCACTCAGCAAGGATGTCACCAACATCCTCCTCAAAAGAAGGCTCGCGGGAGCTGTGCCAGGCAGACAGAACGTGCTTTTCGCCCCGATAGACTCATCCGCGCTTCTCCTGATGAACAAGGATACCGGAAGAATCGTGATGGAAAAGAACATCAACTGGTCCGATGTAAGGCGGGCAGGTCCGGATTCAGCGCTTATCATTGATGACATGCAGAAGGCTGCGATATATTCTCTTGAGGGTCTCATTTCCACAGCCAGTCTTCCAGGGCAGGGATATTGCTATGTCGACTCGCTGAAGGACGGATTCGTCCTCGCTGAAAGCTCAGGCGCGGAGCTCTGGTCTGACAGTGGAAAGCTGTTGAAGAAAATACCGCTGCCTCAGAATTTCATCCTCAAGGCCATTTCAAAGACCTCCTGCATAGGTTTCCAGAAGGGTGCTGCGATAAATGCGGCTGGAACCCTTGTGCCTCCCTCATCCGAGAAAAAGAGTGCCATCCCATTCCAGGCCACGGAGAAGAATATCTCAGCGCTGGACAACCCTTCGATAAGGAATTTCCAGGGGAAATACTATGTCTTCACGAGCAACTACATCATCAAGCTTTCCGACAAGGCCGAACCCGAATGGGCATTTCCGGTGAAGCTGGACCGGAATACATCCGTCGTGCATCTCGCAAAGACGGTGGCTCTATCCACTTCAAGCTATATCTATGAGCTTTCTTCGAATGACGGCTCACTGCTCCGGTGCTACCCCGATCCTGGCACCGAACCGGTGGACATTTCAGCACCTGCCATCTCAAAAGGCAAAATCCTTTTCGTCGCCGAACCCAAATCTACCGGCAAGACATTCCTGATGCAGATGGATGAATCAGGAGTCAAGACCTTGAATCCATTGCCCTGGAATCCGAATGTCCTGGCAATCTTCGACAACGGAAAGACGCTCATAACCATCGAGGACAGGAACATAGTGCAGTTCAAGGCGAACGCGGATTCCGTCTATTCGAAGACAGGCAACACCATCAAGATGAGCGCCCAGTTCAACGATCATCACGTCAGCAGGATTGATTCTGAAAGGATAGCGCTTGTACATCCTTATTACTGCATTCTGGTGGAGAGTTCCGGCATCACCCGGATCGACTCCTCTCCTCAGGCGGGCGGAGCACATTTCTGGCAATGGAAAAGCACCCCTTTGAAAATCTACGGCAACTTCATTACAGCCAAACTGCACGCCGACTATTGGACCATATTCGATCTGGAGAAGAAAAGCGCCGTCTCGAAAGCCATAAAGTTCACGTCCGAACCCTTCATTGCCGGCAAATTGATAACCAGCTTTTCCAAGACCAAGGCAAAGGGGAATGCATTCACGGCAACCTGCATTGATATCAAGTCGGAAAAGGAGCTCTACCAGGAACCAGTTGATCTGGGAAAAGTATTCCCTCAGAACTCAAATGCCCGAAGGGACATGAGTTTCACCATGGACGGCAGTGCATACCATGTCTTCAGCATGTCGAAAAATGCATGGGAGACATCGGAATCGGACGAGAACGCGGTCGTAATCCAGAATCTGTCCAAGAAACAGTTTGATGTAAAGGCGTTCCCGGGATACCGCCAATGCTATGACGCCCTGGCTCTTGGCGGAAACATACTTTTCCTCTTCGACAACGGCCTCAAGCTCTTTTCCAAGGATGAGTTCCTGAAGCTTTCCGACAAGCTCTCCACGTTCTACACCGCAAAACTGAACTCTTCCGCGGCCTGCAGTTTCGACGGATATCCTGACGAATGGGATCTGCAGAAGTTCTTTCCGGCAGGAAAGAACATGTTCTATTCATTCTACACTAAAACAGAGAAAAACGGCAACGTAGACCCTTCCGCCGACTTTGTCTTCGCAGGTATCCTGAAGGATGAAAAGCTGCTGGAAAAAATAGGCGCGAGGGGCCTTGACGACAGGATCACCTTCACCTTCATCCCTGGCAGCCTAGCCTGTTTCAGGACGGACAATTTCCAGGCCGCAGGATTCACAGCCAACTGCGGGGACAAATCTGGAACAAAATTCAAATTCAATTATTCAATGTCCCCGAGCGGCGATTTCTGCTTCTTCGAGATGCTGATACCCGTCAAGAACATATTCCATTTCAATCTCGGCTCCCTGACGAAACTCAAGAACAGGAACAACAGGGGGGACCTTGCATTCTACTTCCAGCTCAGAAACCCAGACGGCACCGAGGAAAGCTTCTTCTCAAAAACTGAAAGATTCCCCCTCTATTATCCACGGCTCAATTTCTCGTCGGACAAAGACTCCCCCTCAAAACCGTGAGCAATGCACTTCAGTAGATTTGAAATATCCGGTTGAACCTGTATTCTTAAAAAATACCACGCGCCCGTAGCTCAGCTGGATAGAGCGCCCCGAGCACGCCGCACGGCGGGTCTCGGGGAGGCCATGGGTTCTTGGAACTGGATTCTTTGATTTTTGAGTGTTAGTCGATAGGTTACACAAACTTTTTTGCGCCCGTAGCTCAGCTGGATAGAGCGTTTGCCTCCGAAGCAAAAGGCCATGCGTTCGAATCGCATCGGGCGCACCATTTTCAACATTAATCAAGCGACCACGTCTCTGTTTCAATCTGTGCAACATGGAAATTAAAATCCCTATCAACATCGACCAGGACAATCGGTTTGGAGCTCCGGACCATGGCTGGCGTCTGCGTCTATACACCATCATTTTCGAGGCAGATACGCGTGCCGGGCGCATCTTCGACATGCTCTTGATAAGCGTCATCATGCTCAGTGTAGCTGTTGTAATGCTGGACAGTCTCGAAGCCGTCCGCAACCAATGGGGCGGCCTTTTCAATGTTCTTGAATGGTTTTTCACCGTCATTTTTTCTATTGAATATTTGCTGCGCATGGTCTGCGTACGCCGTCCAATGCGCTATGCTACAAGCGTCTTCGGAATTATCGATCTGCTCGCCGTCGCCCCAACTTACCTAGCCATGTTCTTCCCCGGACTTCATGCGCTGATCGATGTACGCGTATTGCGGCTGCTGCGCATTTTCCGCATTCTTAAAATGGGCGCCTATGTCGCTGAGTTCAGGTATCTTGGAAACGCCTTGCTGGCCAGCCGGCGTAAAATCGCCGTATTCATGAGCTTTGTGATGATGGTTGTCATTGTAATGGGCACCCTGATGTATGTGGTCGAAGGCCCTGCCAACGGCTTCACCAGCGTGCCGATGTCAATTTACTGGGCTATTACCACAGTTACCACGGTAGGATTCGGCGATATCACCCCCCATACCGATCTGGGGCGGTTGATTGCATCGTTCATGATGCTTATTGGCTGGGGGACATTGGCCGTGCCAACCGGTATTGTCAGCGCGGAGTTCGTGGCACTCCGGGAGCGTCAGCCGCCAACTGCTCGAACCTGCCACAAATGCCTAAGCGAAGGACATCTGTCATCCGCCTGTTTCTGCAAGGACTGCGGCGCGGCACTGGCTGCCTGCCAGAAAGACAAAGACAGCCAGCAGTAGAAGATTTCACCGACGCGGCAGATTTTTTCCATCATTACCCTATTGAACTGAATTTCCTCGCCAGCTCATGAGATTCACTGGAATCCCTGTTCTCCAGCACAGCCAGCGCGTTTCTCCTGAGAAGCTTCAGACCGGGATATTCCAGAGCTGTGCTCTTTATCACATCTTTCACAATCGAATCCTTCTCAAGAAGCAGCCATTCAAGATCGGCCTTGATGGGGGTCATAGGATGTGATCCAGGACAAAGCGATGTGCAGATGTCGCATCCGAATATCCAATCGCCGAGGAGAACAGCTTCATCCTTTTCAAGAACACCTTTCTTCTCCATCGTAAGATAGCTCCTGCACTTCTTATAGATGAAAACACCTGGTTTGCCAGTTATGGCGCCGGTCGGACACCTCTCAACGCATTTACCGCAAGTGGTACATGGTGCGTCAAAATCAACAGGCTCAGTTTCCGGAAGATCGATGTCCATGGCAAGTATCCCAAGACAAGTCCCGCTCCCCTCCCCCTTGCAGAGGAGGCACGAGTTAAGGCCAATGGCTCCCAGTCCTGAGAATGCCGCCAGAGATTTCTCGGCAACAGGCTTGGTGTCGACAAAAATTTCACTCCTGAAATCTTTACCAAGATATTTTTTCAGCGCTGCTGAAAAAATATAAATATTATCCTGTAGAAATGTATGATAGTCTATTCTGCCGGCATAGCCTGCAACAAGCCCGGCAATGCAATCTTCCGCGGCTTCAGGGAGAAAATTATTATTAATCGGAATGCCATTGAATGGCATGGAGATGACCGCAAGACTTTTCGCCCAGGGGAAAACAGTTCTCGGATCCGCCCGTTTGCCGGAAGTCCTTTGCATATACCCCGGCCAGTCATGAGTCACTTTCCCATCGGCAACGTATGCTTCCTTTAATCTTTCCAGGAGGCGGGGATATGTATCGCTATTCATTGACAGAGCGGAAACCGCGCAGAAACCGAGGGTATCCTTGGCTTCGCGCAAGAATTTTTCAAAACTGTTTTTCCCGGCCTGCATTTTTACACCACTTGCTCAGGGGCAATTTCGTAGGCATGCCCTTTCACTGTGGGGAATTCAATGAGGTTTCCATCAAACGATGAAACAAGATCCCTGTCTTTTGTTGAAACATTCAATTTCACAGCAGACCGTATCCTGCATATATTTCCGTTGATTGAACGCAGTAGAGCTTTTACCAGCGCCCCGTCCTTCCATTCAATATCGACCGTGAAGCCACCTCTTGCTACAAGACCTTTCACCGAACCATTCTTCCACTGAGCCGGCAGTGCCGGGATAAGGCGGATGATGAAATTTCCAATTCCAGAAATATTCTTCCCGTTTTTAATGCCGGCAATCGGCGGTCTGCAACCGGCCTTTCTCTCATGGCTCTGCAGCAGCATCTCGCATATCCCGGCGGTCACTCCGAAATTTCCGTCAATCTGGAACGGCGGATGCGCGTCGAAGAGATTGATGTAGACACCCCCGCCGCTCATTTTGATATCCTTGGCGTCGATTACGCGCAGCATGCGGCTGATAAGCCCGAGGCAGCGGCCGCCATCGAGAAGGCGGGCCCAGAAATTTATTTTCCAGGCGAGGGACCAGCCTGTGCCTTCATCACCCCTGATCTCCAACGTCCTTTTCGAGGCATTGAAAAGTTCCGGGGAGCCATCGCAAGTTATCTGGCTGCCCGGATGCAGGGCAAAAAGATGGGATACATGACGGTGATGCGGTTCACCATCATCAAAATCCTTGTACCATTCCTGCAGACGTCCATTCCTGCCTATCTTATATGGCAGAAGCTTGTCCAGGGCCTTTTTAATTTTGTCGCTGAATTCCTTGTCCACATCGAGAATTTCCGCGGCCATGGAGCAATCTGTGAAAAGCTCACGGATGATCCCCATGTCCATCGTGCTCGCGATACTCACGCATTCAGGTTTTCCGTCGGGCGCGATAAATGTGTTTTCCGGAGATGTCGCCGGCGCAGTCACAAGATATTCCGTGCCGTCAATTTTGTGGGTGACAAGCCAGTCGAGATAAAATTCCGCCGATTTCTTAAGCAGGGGATATGCCTTCTCCTTGAGGAACTTCCTGTCCTGCGTGAATGCGAAATGCTCCCACAGATGGGTTGCGAGCCATCCTCCCCCCATCTGCCAGCAGGACCACTGGGGATTGCCATTCCCATAGTCACCGACTGCACATGCATGCCCCCACAGATCCGAATTGTGATGCGCAACCCAGCCTTTACATCCATAATTTTCCGAAGCGACCTTTTCACCGGTTACAGAAAGCTTTTCAATAAGATCAAACATGGGCTCATGGCATTCCGAAAGGTTTGCCGTTTCAGCAGGCCAGTAGTTCATCTGGGTGTTGATGTTGATCGTGTAGTTGGAGCTCCAGGGCGGGCGCAGCAGATCGTTCCAGATACCCTGCAGATTAGTCGCCTGCGTCCCCGGCCGCGAGGAGGCAATCATCAGGTAGCGCCCGTACTGGAAAAGAAGAGCCGCAAGCTGAGGATCGTTCTTTCCGTCGTACGCCTTGAGCCTTTCATCGGTCGGCAGATCGCTTTTATCATCTCCTCCAAGATAGATCGAACATCTGTCGAAGAGCTTCCTATGATCCTTGACGTGCATTTTCCTCAGCTCGTCGAAATTCTTCCTGGAGACAGTGCCCAGAATTGAAGATGTGATATCCGCCGGATCCACCCCCTCTTTCCCTGGAAGCTTGTCAAATCCGTTGAAGCTTGTCGCCGAAACCAGGAACAAGACTACCGAGCTTGCGTTCCTGACTTCGATGGCCTTATCAGTTGAAGTCACGCGTCCGCCTTCGGCGACCACGCGTATCTTGACATCAAATGAAACCCCCTCGTTATCATCATAGGTGACCAGGTCCCTCTTGTAGTATCCAGGATCCATATGCACCGGCGCCCTGCCCGACATGGCAATCGTGCGGGCGTCAATCCTCGCCTGCGAATTTCGCAGGAGACTGTCCAGCGATGCAGTAAAGTTCAGACGCCCCTTGCCTTTAGTGGAAATCTTCATGATCAGCGCCTTGTCAGGAAAGCTTGTGAAACACGTCCTTTCATATCTTGTCTTCCCGGCCTCGTAGCAGACTTTTGAGACGGCATGGGAAATATCGAGTTCGCGGAGATAGTCTTCAGGACCGGGCTGGTCGCTGAATTTGATCCTCAGATTTCCCATCGGCATATACGCCTGTGAGAATGGGCCCTGCAGCTTCTTGCAGAGTTCGTTCGCCTTGTGATAATCTTCGTTGAACAGCGCTTCTCTTATCATAGGAAGGGCGGTTTTGGCTTCAGGCACATCATATTTGCCCGGCATGCCGGCCCAGAGGGTATCTTCATTGAGCTGTATCAATTCCTCTTCAATTCCTCCGAAAACCATCGCACCCATTTTCCCGTTTCCCAGAGGCAGGGCCTCCGTGAAATCGGATGCCGGCTGAAGATAGCTGAGTTTCAACCCGTTTTTTGCAGATATTTCTTTCATGCTTGGTTGCATCTTCCCCTTACTTGTTATAATTTTCGAAGCTTTAATTTAAGGTGTAAAAGCAAGAATTAAAACCGTTCTTTTATTTTAACCAAGGAGAAAGTTAAAGATGTCAGCAATTTGCAATGTGCATGCGCGTGAAATCCTCGACTCACGTGGAAACCCTACAGTTGAAGTTGACGTCACGCTTGAATGCGGAACAACCGGAAGGGCAGCTGTCCCATCGGGTGCTTCGACAGGCGAACATGAGGCGGTTGAGCTGAGGGATGGCGACAAGAAACGCTATCTCGGCAAGGGCGTCCTCAAGGCCGTTGAAAACGTAAACAAGAAGATCGGTCCGAAAATCAAGGGGATGTGCGTACTCGGACAGGCCCAGATCGACAAGACGATGATCAAGCTCGACGGCACAAGCACAAAGAAGAACCTTGGCGCCAACGCAATCCTCGGCGTCTCCATCGCCTGCGCAAAGGCCGCCGCAAACTGCCTTGACGTACCGCTCTACCGCTACATCGGCGGAACAAACGCGAAAGTACTTCCTGTCCCGATGATGAACATCATCAACGGCGGCGCGCATTCAGACGCCCCGATCGACTTCCAGGAATTCATGATCCGCCCTGTCGGAGCAAAAAGCTTCCACGAAGGCCTCAGGATGGGCACGGAAGTATTCCACGCCCTCAAGTCCGTCCTCAAGAAGCGCGGTCTCAGCACCGCAGTCGGCGATGAAGGCGGTTTCGCACCGAACCTCAAGGGAATTGAAGACGCCCTCGACGTCATCATGGAGGCAATCAAGGTCGCCGGCTACAAGCCCGGCAGGAAATCAGACAGGGGCGACGTCTGCATAGCCCTTGATCCTGCATCAAGCGAATTCTTCATCGACGGGAAATACAACTTCAAGAAAGCCGGCAAGGGAATGGTGAAGACTTCCGAGGAAATGGTGAAGTACTACGCCAAACTCACTTCGGACTATCCTATCGACTCCATCGAGGACGGCATGGCAGAAAGCGACTGGAAGGGATGGAACCTGCTCACCGCGACGATCGGGCACAAGACCCAGCTTGTAGGAGATGATCTTTTCGTTACGAACGTCGAATATCTCTCCAGGGGAATCAAGGAGAAATCAGCGAATTCAATCCTGATCAAGGTAAACCAGATCGGTTCCCTCACGGAAACCCTCGACGCCATCGAAATGGCGCACAGGGCCGGATGGACGGCGGTCGTAAGCCATCGTTCAGGCGAGACTGAAGATGCGACGATCGCAGACATCTCGGTTGCCACGAACTCAGGCCAGATCAAGACAGGTTCGGCAAGCAGGACAGACCGTATCTGCAAGTACAACCAGCTCCTGAGGATCGAGGAAGAGCTCGGCGGCCTCGCAGTCTACGGTGGCTGACAGGCCAGATTGACTGACATTACAAAGGGATGGCGGAAACGCCATCCCTTTTTTATGGAAATTGTTCCATATACGAGGCATTCTCAAAGTAGGTACGCCCTTCAGGGTGTACCATTCTTGAATTCATGGGACAGCCTGAAGGCCGTCCCTACTCTTGACGCGCAAACATGCGCTACTACCAAACGAAAGCGATTCAGTTGTTGTTTGCCGGTTACAATTTTACATAATCTGCAGTAGGTTATAAAATAACTATATGAGATACTCAGCCGAATTGGAGAGCCCAATAAACAGTACTAGGAGTTGAAATTAGGAGATAAGACATTATTTTTGAGAGGTTTGCGTGAAAACAACGCACAGACCTTGCGGGCTTGACAAACAAAAAACAATTATCAGCAGAACATGGCAGAAGAACAGGAAAAAGTCATATTCAACCCTCCGGCGAGGATTCTCGTCATAGACGATTCTTCCCTCAACAGGCAGTTCATCTCCAGCGCCCTCAAGTCGAGGGACTTCGATGTGACTGTCACAAAGAACGGAGAGGAAGGTGTAAACGCAATCAAGGACAAGAATCCCGAGGTCATCCTCCTGGACATCATGATGCCGGACGAGGACGGCTATTCAGTCTGCAGGAGGATAAAATCCAATCCCAGGCTGAGCCATATACCGATAATATTCCTTACCGCCGTCGATACCATCGAAGACAAGCTGAAAGGATTCGATATTGGCGCCGCCGACTTCATAACGAAGCCGTTCAACCACAAGGAAATGTCCGCCCGTGTCAGGACGCAGGTAAGCCTTTCCAGGGCGATGAACGAAAAGGAGAAGATGCTGCGGATCGCGATGGAGGAGAGGAGAAACGCCGTTGTTGCGAGGATCGCAGGAGGCATATCGCACAACTTCAGCAACCTGATAGGTGTTTCCATCGGGAACCTTCTGCTCATCGAGTCGCTTCTCGGCAACGGGGTGAATCCTATCGCCAAGGAAGCCCTTTCCGACCTGAAGAAAAGCCTTGAGCGCCAGAAAACCATGCTCAGACAGTTCCTGCGCCTTTCCAACAGGGGTTTCACCGAAGACAACAACCCTGAAATAACCGAGAACAACCTCAGCACGCTCATCGATGAGATATTCGAGAACCTTCTCATGCAGGACAGGGCGTCAAAAACCCAGCCGATCAGGCTCCAGAAGAATATTCCTGACAAGATGACCTTCCTGTGCGACCAGGATCATGCCCGTGAGATATTCCACATGATATTCAACGAAATCATTTCATCCGCCGTCAACCCCGTCTCGTTCAATGTAAGCGCCAGGATTGAAGGCATAAACGTCAAATGCACCATAACGATCGCCGGTTTCTCGGTGGCCAGGGAAATACAGGATTCCATATTCGAGCCGTTCGCGCTTCCTCTGGCCAATGTCGGTACGGGGCTGGCGTTTTCAGTAGTCAAAAACCTTATCGAAGTCAACAAGGGCACAGTGAACTCGCAGTCGAACACCGAAGAGAACAAAACAATCCTCGAACTTAATTTCCTTTCATCTGAAAGCGGAAACCTAGGATAATATTCAAAGTTGCAGAATGTCTAAATCAATAGTATTTCTAGCCGATGGGATGGCCGATGAACCGCTTGCGGAACTCGGAGGCAGAACTCCGCTCGAAGCGGTCGACACCCCCTTCATGGATTCAATCGCCGAAAAAGGGGCCAGCGGTACTTTCCTCACGCTTCCGGAGGGATTTCCGACATCATCGGACGTCGCCAACATGTCAGTACTGGGATACGATCTCTCGAAATGCTATACCGGCAGGGGCCCGCTTGAAGCCGCGAGCATGGGAATTCCAGTAGGAGCCAGCGACATTGCATTCCGCTGCAATCTTGTCGAGGTGTCTGACGGAATCCTGCAGGACTATTCCGCAGGCCACATAGAAACTGGAAGATCCAGGAAGATCATCGCCGACCTCCAGGAGAAATTCGGTTCTGGAAAAGTTTCCTTCCATGCCGGAGTCAGCTACAGGAACCTTCTTGTCCTGCACGGGAAGGAGTTCTCGGAGAAAGTAATGTTCCACAAGCCTGATTCATCACAGGGAGAAAAACTCTCCGATCTTGTATTGACACCAGGGGACGACTCCAGGGAAGCATCCCGCACTGTCGAATTCCTGGACAATCTGATCGAACAGACATCCTCCTTCCTCGGGAAGCACGAGCTGAACAGGAATGTCGAACATCCAGCCAACATGATCTGGCCGTGGAGTCCCGGGCGCAAACCAAACCTCCAGCCCTTCTCCGACAAATATCCAAATTTTAAAGGCGCCGTGATCAGCGCCGTCGATGTGATATTCGGACTTGCCGTCTGCGCGAAGATGGACATAATCCGCGTCCCGGGCGCAACCGGCTTCATTGACACGAACTACAAAGGCAAGGCTGATGCCGCAGTCAGAGCGCTGGACGACCATGATTTCATCTATCTCCATGTCGAGGCGATCGATGAATGCTCGCATATGGGCGACCTCAGGCTGAAGATGCAGGCAATAAAGGATTTCGACTCCAGGATTGTCGGACCTGTGATGGAGGCGTTGAAAGGGAAGGACGTGACTTTTGCGGTAATTCCAGATCATCCAGTGCCGATCAGGCTCCGGAAACACACGCGCACACCTGTGCCTTTCGCGATCTGCGGAAAACATATCAGCCCGGATTCCATGAAAGCCTATTCTGAAACACTGGCACCCCGGGGAAGCCTCGGCCATCTCAAGGGCGACGAGTTCATGCAACTGGTGCTGAACATCAAATGAGCGGCATTTTCATTTACTGCCGCTGTGCCTTACAATCTTACCCTCGATCATGTAGATCACGTCTTCGGAGATATTCGTAGCATAGTCGCCTATGCGTTCCAGCTGTCTTGATACGCCAAGCACATGCAGGAGATAGCCGGTCCGGTCCGGGTCTTCCATGATCATCTTCCTGACTTCCTGGTACATGTTCCTGTTGAGCTCGTCGACTTCATCATCCATGAGCGAAACTTCACGGGCCATCTTCAGATCCATCTCGATAAACGCGTCCAGGCTCTTCTTCAGCATTGAAATCGCCTTTTCAATCATCGCCGAAATCGAATCAGGAATGAAATCATCCTTCTCCCTGGATATCGCCTTCGCCCTGTCGGCGATATTCACGGCAAGATCGCCGATGCGCTCAAGGTCGTTGTTTATCTTCATGCAGACGACGACATAACGCAGATCAATCGCCACAGGCTGGTGCAGCGCAAGTATCTTCAGGCATAAGGCGATATCCTCGTTCTCCATCAGATCTATCCCGTTGTCATTCTGGATGACCTCATCCGCAAGCGCCTCATTCTTGTACCTCACCGCGCTGACGGCTTTTCTGACGCTCTCTTCGACGATGGCCGTCATCTGGAGTATCTTCTTCTTAAGTCTTGTTATTTCCTTGCTTAAAAGTACTGACATTCCATACCTCCGTATTTGATTTTCCTTTATAAACTACCAGCTTATCCAAACCTTCCGGTTATATAATCCTCAGTCTTCTTATTGGCAGGCTTTGTAAAGATCTGTTCTGTTTCGCCATATTCAATTATCCTGCCTTCGAAGAAGAAGGCGGTATAGTCCGAAATCCTGGCGGCCTGCTGCATGTTGTGTGTTACAATCACTATGGTGAACTTTTTTTCAAGCTCTCCGACAAGCTCCTCAATCTTGGCTGTTCCGATAGGATCTATCGCCGACGTAGGTTCATCCATCAGTATCACTTCAGGCTCCACCGCTATCGCCCTGGCGATGCAGAGACGCTGCTGCTGCCCGCCGGAAAGGGCCATGCCCGGCCTGTCCAGCTTGTCCTTCACTTCCTCCCATAACGCGGCTGATTTCAAAGCCTTCTCGACCTTGTCCATGATCTCGCCCTTGCCTAGCTTGTAATGGAGCCTGAGCCCATAGGCGATGTTCTCATAGACGGACATCGGGAACGGCGTAGGCTTCTGGAAGATCATTCCTACTTTCCTGCGGAGCTCCAGGATGTCCACATCGGCGGAAAGTATGTTTTCACCGTCTAGCATCACAGTCCCTGAGGCCTTCTGCTCCCTGTAGAGTTCGAAGATCCTGTTGTAGACTCTCAGATGAGTTGACTTTCCACACCCGGACGGGCCTATGACTGCCGTGACCCTGTTGGTCAGGATGTCAATATCGTTGCCTATAAGCGCCTGATGGGAACCGTAGAAGAAGTTCAACCCTCTTACGGATATCTTAATATCTCCCTTTATATCATTCTTCATTTTTTAGCCTCCCTGAAAAATATTCTAGCGGTTATGTTCAATGCAAGGACTCCGGCGGTAATCATCAGGGCCGCACCCCAGGCAATGCTGTTAAGACCGGCATACGGCGACATTGCATAATCATTTATTGTGACTGTAAGGTTTGCCGTCGGAGAATTGAAGAACTGCCAGAAATGCCAGCCTGGTTCTGCAGGCCAGTAATAGCTGTTGAGTGAAGTGAAAAGCAGAGGCGCGGTCTCACCGCTGACCCTGGCGGTCGCCAGCAGTACTCCCGTTATCAGTCCGGTCTTGGCCGCCCTGAACAGGACATGCAGCGTAACCTTCCATCTCGGAGCGCCCAGCGCCATCGCCGCTTCACGCAGTGCGTTCGGCACAAGGGAGAGCATGTCCTCTGTCGTCCTCAGCACGACTGGAAGCATTATTATTGCAAGCGCAAACGCTCCGGAAAATCCCGAGAACGTACCGGTGTTATATACAATTATCGAATACACAAAGAGTCCGATGATGATTGAAGGCATCCCCATCATGACATTCGAGGAGAATCTTATTATGCTGCCGATCCTGCTGCTCCTCCCGTATTCAGAAAGGAAAACCCCGCCTAGAAGCCCGGCCGGGACGCCGAGGATGACCGCAGTGAACGTTATGACGATTGTTCCGACGATCGCATTGGCTATTCCGCCCTTCTCGCCATCGAGGCTTATGTCAGTGAAAAACTTCAGGTTGAACGCGGAAAGCCCTTTCGTGACAACGACAAGAAGTATCCAGAAAAGAAAGAATATTCCGACAAGTGCGGCAATGACGGACGCCACCTTCACGAGCCTATCGGTGAACTTCCTCATGAATACTGGTCTTTTTTTCATCTCCTCACAACCCTCCCCCGGAACTACGCCTTATCTTGTTCAACCACCACTGCGCCGCCACCTGGATGCCGAAAGTCACGATGAAAAGCACCAGTCCAAGCTCCATCAGCGTGCTTTTGAATACAGGCTGTGAAACAGCTTCGGAGAACTGGCTGGCCAGGGTAGATGCTATCGTTGTGGCCGGATCAAAGAGAGAAGCTGATACGGTATAGGCGTTGCCTATCACGAATGTCACGGCCATTGTCTCACCTATCGCCCTCCCCAGTCCGAGGAAAACTGCGCCAAGCATTCCCTGCATGCCGTATTTCATCGTCACATGATATGAGACCTCCCATGTGGTAGAGCCTACACCATAGGCGGATTCCTTGACAACTGGAGGCACCATCTGGAAGACGTCGCGCATCACAGCGCTTATGAACGGAAGTATCATCAGTGCAAGGATCAATCCCGACGTGAACATTCCTATGCCCATGGGCGTCCCTTTGAAGAAGGGGAGGAAACTGAAATACTTGCCCAGGAACGGCTGGATATGATCCTGCATGAACGGGGCGAATATGAACAGGCCCCACATCCCATAGATTATGCTCGGAATCGCCGCAAGAAGATCAAGGGCCTGGCTGACCACGACCCTGACTTTCGGGCCGGCAATCTCAACCAGGAAAAGCGCAATGACAAAACTCAGGGGAACAGCGATGATCATCGCGATCACGGAAGTCACAATGGTGCCATATATGCTGCTGAGCGCGCCGAACTGGAGATTGACAGGATCCCACTGTTTTGACAGGAAGAACTCAAATCCGAACTTCCTGATCGTCGGCATCGAATGCCATACCAGCTGGAGGAAAAGCCCTGCCATCAGGACAATGATAATCAAGGCGCTGGCAAAAGTCAGCGCCTTGAATATCCTGTCAGGTAATGACTGGCTGTTCTTGGACTTTTTTCTTAATTCCGCCATTTAGCTCATTAAAGTATGAAATACATTTTTCCAGACCTAAAAGTTTTCCAGGGCTTTCCTGACCTTGGCTTCCCTATCCTTGAAATATTTCGGCTGGTGCTTCTGCACTAGTCCCATGTACTCGGAGTTGACAATGATCAAAGTACCGGAAATCCTGGATTTGACGGCGATAAGGCCTCCTTTTTCCGGTCCGCCTCCGGTGATCCACCTGTCCTTGGCGATGCCCGGCTCGATCTTGTCGCTTGCGATGACACCTTCATCGTCGTTGATCTCTAGGAGCCAGTCGCGGTCATTGGTTGTGCTGTCAGCCTTCCAATCCTTCCCATTGGCGTCGAGAAGATGTTTGATTATTTCAGAAGACTTTTCTCCTGTCTCCAGCTTCAATGCGCTGTAGTCATATTCGACATAGACAGCCTTGTCGCTATTGAAGATGACGCTCACCATCACACCTTCCTTCTTGAACTGCTTGATCTCCAGGCCCGTCCGCTGATCAAGAAGTTTCGCATTCGATGACACAGGGGTTCCATATCTTTTCGAGCACTGGTCGAAACTCTCTCCAATCCGGGCGTCCGCGGCGGAGGCCATGAAAAATGCGATCATCAATACTGCAATCATTGTTCTCATGTTAATTCCTCTTTCTATGTTAAATAAAGTTATTTCGTTATCTCGTTCTTCCACGTTTCCTTGACAAGACCAGCCACATTCTTCGGCATCGGGACATAGTTGAGCTTTTTAGCTATTTCAGCTCCGCTGTCATATGTCCATGCGAAATACTTCAGAAGGCTGTCAATCTTCTCCTTGTCGGCCTGGCTCTTGTAGACCAGGATATATGTTGAAGCCATGATGGGCCAGCTCTTCTCTCCTGGCTGATCCGTAAGCACCATGTAGAATCCAGGAGCATTTTTCCAGTCGGCGTTTTCAGCGGCCGCCTGGAATGAATCGTTGTCAGGCTGGACAATCTTTCCTGCCTTGTTCATCATCTGGGTGTATGTCATCTTGCTCTCGAACGCATACGCCGACTCCACGTATCCAATCGCGCCTTTTATTTTCTTGACCATTGCTGCGACACCCGAGTTCCCCCGCCCTCCGATTGATCCCTCGACCCAGGCTATTTCCTTTGCACAACCATGTTTCTTTGACCATTCCCCTGAAACCTTTGAGAGATAGTTGGTGAAATTCCAGGTCGTCCCTGAACCGTCGGCCCTGTGGACCACGGTGATCTTCATGCCTGGCAGTTTCAATCCCTCATTCATTTTCACGATTTCAGGATCGTTCCAGGAGGTGATCTGGCCCATGAATATTTTTGCAAGGACAGTGCCTGAAAGCTTCATTTCTCCGGGCTTTATATCCGATAAGTTCACTACCGGAACAATCGCACCCATTGCCAAGGGGAACTGGATCAGGCCATCCTTGTCGAGTTCCTCCTTCTTCAGAGGTTCGTCTGACGCTCCGAAATCGACCGTCTTCGCCCTTATCTGGGCAATGCCTGCTCCAGAACCCACGGCCTGATAATTGATCTTGACTCCACCGCTGACCTTTGAATATTCTGATATCCACTGCTGGTATAGAGGCGCCGGAAAAGTGGCGCCGGCTCCATTGAGGTTTCCGGCATGCAGGTTCCCGGTAATTGCCAGGCAGATCGCTCCACCTATGCCTACTGCTATTCTTCTTACATTCATGTTCATCTCCTTCTTTTATTTATAACTTCATTCACGATTGTTAGGTTTGTGTTAGGATGGGATTAGTTCTGTGCTAATCAAAACTCCTTCTCCATGAAAAGCCCCCTGCCAAACAATCATCATTGATATTCCGACAGGGACTGGAAAGGTCATTCTATTACGGCAGAGGATCAATCCCCTTCTTCTCGCCGTCGAGCAGGTACTGGTCGAATCCGACCTCGTTCATCTTCCATTTCTCGCCCGCTGATACGACCTTTTCAGTCATCTCGTCAATTTCCTTCCTTACAGCTTCCATGACCCTGGTTTCAGGCATGACGGGCGTGCATTCGAGCACCACGACAAGCTGCGACTTCTTCGTCGTCGGCGATTCGCTGCCAAGCAGCCATCCGAGCCCCGGAATGTCCCCGAGCCACGGAAGCTTGCTCACGCTCGTGACAATCGATTTCTTTTCAAGTCCGCCAATCACGAACTGGCTGCCGTTGTTGTTGACCATCACCTTGGTGCTCATCTCGCTCTTTGAAGTCCTGGGCGCCCCGGTGTCCTGGAATCCGATGAGGCTCGTGTTCGCCATGCTGATGTCAAGGGTGCTCGACTTCTCGCATGTGACCGGCCTGAGGTTCATTACGAATCCATAGCCGTCTATCACCGTGTCGCGGCTCACATCCCTCTGGATCTGGAAATTCTCGGAGGAATCCCAGGTCGCATAGTTCACCCATGCGTAATTGAAGACCTCCTGCGTGCCTGCGACTGCCACCCCGCCGCCCACGCCTGCGGGAGTGGCGGTCAGCTTTTCAAGCTTCACGTCGTAGGCCTGGGTCTTGTATCCGAGACCGTTGCCGTTGGCACCGATGTTTGCAGGTGCGGCGCCAAGGAACAGGTTCCCGTTCGACTGCCTTTCCGCAGTAACCGCTACAAACTGGGCCTGCTGGTTGGCTGCCTCGTTTTCATTGAGTTCCAGGTAATAGTAGTATCTTGAACCGTCAAACATCCTCGTGATCTGCAGGTCGCCGCGGTACGGGGTGACGGCAGACGGCTGGGCGCCATTGGAAAAATTATTGGTTGTGCCAGTATAGGATGTCAGGGCGATTGGAACACCCTTCTCAGTATAGGCCGTCAAACGATATCTGCCGGCCAAGCCACCGGTGGCATCAGGATTCACAGTGCTTGACACATTGAAATCGTACACCCTCTGATCCTGCAGCCTGATATAGCTTATCACATCGATGTTCGCATACTTGAACCCGTCGCGGAACTCCGCCATCCTGGTGGTGGCCTCTATCTTCGCGTCCTGGTTGTTCATGATGCTCATGTTGCCGGACGTGACAATGCTGGCCTTGCTTTTCGCCATCAGGAAATCAAGGTATTTCGAGTTCCATTTCGGGCTGAAATTTATGAACTGCGTGTGCGACCTGCCGGTCGTCGGATAATTCACGATGTTCTTGGCGAAATCCCACTGCTGTCCATAACGGCCCGCAATGTTGAGGAATTCAGCGCCCGGTCCGTTCTTCCATGCCTGGAAGTCGACGCCGATGCTTCCGTCAATCTCCGAATCAAGCTCATACACCGTGTATTTCACGTTCACTTCTGAAACAGGCGTATCGTACTGCTTTATCATCTCGTTTATGTTCTTAACCTGGTAAGAGGGAACATAGACGAACAAGGCATTGAGCGACTTGTCAACGATTATCTTGTCTTTTCCTCCCTGAAGCTCCTTGCTTCCGCTCTGGTTCATCCCGACATTGTGCAATGCTGCGGAAAGCCAGTCGGCGCTGACATACTTAGGAAAATACGCGTATCCGACGGTGCCTGACGAAGCCGTCACTCCGGGCCTGTCAAGAGCCTCAAGTATCTCATCGAAGCCCATCCCCTGCGCCTGCTTCCCGAACCTGTAAGCTTCAGCCGAAACAATCAATACCCCTGTCCCGTCGTTGAACTTCATGCATTCCACCTTCGAGGTGTTGTTCGAGGTCCTCTGGGCCTTCACAGCCGTCTGGAAATAAGGCAGTAATTCATACGGATCCGCATTCTTGAGCACATACGTCTTAGTGATCACGTTGGGGTTGGTATTAGTGGATATCAGCTTGACGTTTTTCGTGTCATCCTTAACCTGGATCCAGAGCTGTGTCTGGATCTGGCTTCCGTTCGGCGCAGCCCTAGGAGTTGCGACGCCGCTCACATCCTCATCAGCGTTCATGCACAACGGCAACGACGCCACAGAGCCTAAAAACAAAATCTTTGCAATTCTATTCTTCATCATTATTTTTCCTTTATCTTATATTTATTTGGCTTGTTCTTCGATTTTCTTTGCTGCAAGCATTTCCCCGATAGTGACGGCCTTGCCAGACCATTCGGACAGATTGTCGGTCGGAGTAATCGCCTTAGCTGAAACAGTCACGAAAACTTTTGTCGAGGACTTGGAGTGCGCCACAGCGCCAAAAATGTATTTCAGCACCGGAATGTCTCCCAGGAACGGCATGCCGTTGTACTGGCTCACATCCTGCTCCCTGTCAAATGTGCCGAGCAGCTTTTCAGTCCCTGCCGCCACTGTCAGCCAGGATTTGAAGTTGCTCACGTTCTGGACGGGATTCCCCTTGTTCGTCAGCTCCACAGTGTCGACTATGTTCATCTCATAGCCGAATTCCACCATCATGGCTTTATCTCCTGTCTCCCCGTTGAAGTTGATGCATGGCCTCCTCAGGTAGAAATAGAAGTCGCCCTTTGTCTGCTTCACGCTGGCGTTCTGCTTGTCGTCCTTCTGGATGTTCTGGTAGTCCGGTGTAAACTTGAGCCTGTACTTGGCCTTTGAAAAGGCATTTGGGCCGGGATCGTTGGTGTAGTCGTTTACAAGCGTCAGGGCTCCGGACGTCGCGATCTTCGCTTTTCCCTTCTGTGCGAGAAGCCTGATGAATGTCATATCGATGTTGGGGGCGACCATGAATCCACCCCAGCCGTGCGCGGCTTTGCCCATGATATCGGTCGCGTTAACTACAGTTGAGGTATTCGTGAAGGTCTTCATGTTCAGGAAATCCCAGCCCGTATTGAAGATGTTCGCCCCGGGTCCGTTCTTCCAGCTCACGTAGTCTATGCCGAGCTCCTTCACGTCGTTGTCATTGATCTCGTAGACATTCAGCGTCAGCTCGACCTGCGGGACCGGACGGTCGAAAGCCTGGTAGTACTTAAGTGCGCCCTCACCCTTCGACCTTACGTCCTTCCAGTAGAACATGTTGTTCGCAGGATCAAAGAAATATGAACCATCGGAGCTTCCTACTGCGGGACCTATCGGAAGAAAATCCAACGAAGCCCTGTGCTCTGGATAATACACGAACTTTGTGATGCCGGTGCTCTGTATGACGGAATTCTGCCCATCTTTTGTTCCAGGACGGTCGATCTTTGCAATCATATCGTCGATGTATGGAACCATAGCCACAGGCATATTCACAGAAAGTAGCTGTTTCTTATTGGCCTTGTCGTTCATTCTTTCGACACTTGAAAACTTGTCATAGCGCTGCACCGCGCCAATGACAAACGGAGTTATGTCGGTCGCCAGCGTGTTCTTGAGCTCATAGACCTTCGATGTAAAATAGGCCTGATCACGGTCTTCTGTCACACGGATTTCCCTTGTCTCCTGGGCAAACGCGGAACATGTGCAGATAATTACTGCAGTTCCGAACACAAGGACTTTCTTCCTCAGGTTCATTTTTCTTTTCAGCTTCATCTTTCTTCTCCTCCTGTTCTAGTGTTGATATAAAAATTATTCTTTTTATTATTTTTTTATTTTACAGGAGGCGTGTTAGGGAATTGTTAGGGATGGAATAATGTTGGATTAAAAACGGCGGCAGGGGAAACAAGATATTTGCACGGCCTGAACGCCTGGGGAATCTCTTAATCAACCGTGATTAACTCGAGCCTTCCATCCTCATGCTCCACTACTGCAGAACAGTATTCCGTCCAGCAGCCGCAGTTCATATACCGTATTCCGGAAATCTCCTTGTCGGCGGACATATGGATGTGTCCGACGATCACAGTATCGAAGGTCTTGTCTTTTTTTACTTCATGGATCACGAGCTGCTCATAGTTATTGACGAACTTGATGACGTTCTTCACTTTTGTCTTCAGGTAAAGCGACAATGACCAGTAGTCCTTGCCGAGCAGATATCTCGCCCTGTTGAACCAGGTATTTATGAAAAGGGCGAAATCATACATGGTGTCCCCGAGCCAGTAGAGCCATGGCAGTTCCTTGATCACACCGTCAAACTGATGTCCGTGCATCACAAGGCATTTCCTGCCGTCCGCTGTAACATGGACATCCCTTTCCTTGAGGTTGATGTTTCCGAAATGCTCCTGGATGAAGAACTCGAGGAACACGTCATGGTTTCCGACGATATATTCCACCTGCACGCCTTTTCTCGCCATACGGAGGATTTTCTGGAGGATCGTGTTATGGTTTTCATCCCAGTAGAAATAACGGCGCCTGATGGCGGTCATGTCGACAATATCCCCGACAAGATACAGCTTCTCAAATTCGTTTTCCTTCAGGAACTTCAGAAGCCGTCCGGTCTGCGAAACGGTTGTCCCGAGATGCACGTCGCTGATAAATAGAGTCTTGTATTTCATTTGTTATCATAATATCAGACGACGATTAGGCGGCCATTAGGCATTTGTTAGTTTTCTGTTAAAGGCGTAAGCCTTGGGAGAATACGGATTAATCATCATTCAAGCATTGGAGGTGTAGGAAATGAAAAGGATTGGGGTTTCGGGATTGCGCGGACGGATGTCGATATTGAAATCGCCTGATATTACTGCATGCGGCTTTCGCAGCCTGATGCAGTCCGCCATGGTCAAATTGTCTTCTTCATACGTTCGGTCATCTTCAATCCGGATCAAATAATTCAAATCAACGGTCATTTTTTTCCTGGTAGTATTATTGTGAATTTGCTGCCTTTGCCGACAGTGCTTTCGACTTCGACCTTCCCTCCGTGGACATTGGCAATGTGCTTGACTATGGAAAGCCCAAGGCCTGTACCGCCGACCTTCCTGCTGCGGGCCTTGTCGACACGGTAGAACCTTTCGAATATCCTCGGCAGGTGCTCCTGCGGGATTCCACACCCGTGGTCTCTGACGCTGATAACTATATGTCCATCGTCCTTGAACGTCTCAATTTCCACCGAACGGTTCTCGTCGCTGTATTTTATCGCGTTGTCTATCAGATTGACAAGGGCCTGCTCCATGAGGGAGCTGTTCATCACTCCGACGATGCTGTTGTTGCAGTTTATAATGAAGCTTATACCCTTCAAGTCGGCCTTCTCCCTGCAGTCGGCTACTGCGGACTCTATCACGTTCTCAAGCAGTGTTTCAGATAGCTTCGTCTCATCCGAGCCTTTCTCCTGTTCAAGCTTCGAAAGGCTGAGGATGTCGTCTACAATCGAGGCAAGCCTGTCGGTATGCCTTCCTATGATCTTGAGAAGGATGTCGATCTCCTCCTTTTTCAGGCCATTGTCAAGAAGCGTTTCCACGGAAGCCTTTATCGCTGTGATGGGTGTCTTTATCTCATGCGAGACATTCGAGACGAATTCGCTTCTCATGTTCTCCAGCTTCTTCAGCCGTGTTATGTCGTTCATCACAAGAAGAGCTCCAATACAGCCCCCTTCGGGATTATGAAGCACTGTTCCTCTCACATAGAGATGCCGGTGCTCCTCGTCAAAAAAACTGAGCTCCTTTTCAATTGTCTTCTTTTCAGCCAGGACTGCGTCTATGAACCCCTGGAGCGCGGCATTCCTGATCATCTCATGGAAGAGCTTGCCTTCATATGCCCCCTGTGTTTTCAGTAATGCAATGGCGGAACGGTTCATGCTTATGAGGCGCCCTTCGGCATCGACCGCGACAACTCCCTCCACCATGCTTGACAGGATGCCATCAAGGCGGCTGTGCTGTTCGAGTATCTCCCTCATCCTCCTGTTCAGCTCGTCGGCCATGTAATTCATTGAACCAGCAAGCTCCCCTATCTCATCTATCTCGGAAACGACAAGCTTCTTGCTGAAATTGCCCTTTGCGAAATTCGCAGCACCCCTGTCAAGTTCAAGGATCGGCCTGGATATCCGGCGGGAGACAAGGACGGCTATCAATATCGAGAGCGCGGCAATGACGAGTCCGGCAATTATGATTTTCTTGTAGATATCATAGAGCGTCTGGTCAATAAGACCTACCGACACCGATATCCTGAGTACGGCCGGTCTCCCTTTGATCGCCAGAGGCATTGCAACGTACATCATGTTCTGGTGCAAAGTCGGGCTGTATCTCATAGAACGGCCCGTTCTTCCGTTCAGTGCATCGGTTATCTCGACGCGTCCTGAATGATTCTCCATCTTCGAGGGATCCTCCAGGGAATCGGCGAGAACCTTGCCATCATTGGCTATCACTGTCAGCCTTGATTTGTTCGCCTTGAAAAACTTCTTGCAGAAGACATCCAGCCCCTTGTAATCCGATGCATTGGCAAGATCGGACACGTCCTTTTCAACCAACGAGCATCTGATTTCAAGCTCCTCCTTGACATGCTTGAAATAGAAATCCTTCAGGAGGATGGTCGTGTACCAGGCAGATGCGCACAGGAAGAGAGCTATTATCAGGAGATAGTAGGGAAATATATGAAAGAATATTGTTTTTCTCGCCATGTTTTCTCACCAAGGTTGCTCAGTCATTGAACCTATAGCCGACCCCCCGTATCGTGTCGATCATTTCCGCGGCGGCGCCGAGTTTCTTCCTGATGCCGACAATCTGGACGTCCACCGCCCTTTCAGTGACAGGATATCCTCCGCCCTTGACACCATTTACAATCTGGTTCCTGGTGAATACCCATCCAGGCCTTCTTGCGAGAAATGCGAGGATCTCAAACTCAGTGAATGTAAGATCAATCTTTTTCCCGCCTGCAGTAACCTCACGGCGGCCGGGATCTATCACCAAATTCTTCCTCTTGATGACTTCAGCTGAACCTGATTCCTGGGAGACCGAGCCTTTCCTCAGCACAGCCTTGATCCTGGCAATGAGGACTTTCAGGTTGAAAGGCTTGGTTATATAGTCGTCCGCCCCGAGCTCAAGACCCGTCACGATATCGCTCTCCTCGCCTTTTGCAGTCAGCATGACGATCGGTATATGGCGGGTCTTCGAATCGTTCTTCAGGATCTTGCATACATCGAGGCCGTCGATGCCGGGAAGCATCAGGTCGAGAAGGACAAGGTCGGGAATCTTCTCCCGTGCCTTTTTGACGCACTCCTCGCCGGCATCGATACATGTTACCTTGTAACCTTCGCGCTCAAGGTTCATGCGAATCAGTTCGAGGATATCCTCCTCGTCGTCCACTACGAATATGTTGCCTTTGCTCATCCAGAATATCCTGTTAGAATAATTTATGTCCGTCCTTATTGTCGCGCCTAATCCCCAGATATTCAAGGGCCTAATGCAATCCTAACAATCTTCTGACCTGTTCTTAACCCATTCCAGGGCTTCCTCCCTGGTGCCAATCCTGCCCTCAAGCTGCAGGTCAGAGGCCTTGCTGAGTATTTCCTTGAATTCAGGCCCCGGCTTCATGCCCAGCGCTATCAGGTCCGCGCCTGTGAGCAGCGGCGGTGGAAGCTTGATCTCATTGGCCAGCTCGTTCATCCTGTCAAGGAGAAAGATGAAGCAGTCCGTCTTGCCATGGCTCGACATGCAGTCGATCCGGTGGAGTTCGTTCTCGACCGGGAACGTATCCTCCGCAATCAGACGCCGCCATTTCGCCGGACGCATTTCCATGACGTGCGCAAAGCGCATGTGGTTCCTGACGGCATGCACGATGTTGTCGATGCTCTTCGAAGGCATCTTCAGCCTTTTCAGGATATCCGCAGCCATTTCCGCGCTCTTGTGCTCATGCGTATAGAAATGCTCAATGCCGTCTTCCCCGAGAGACTTGGTGGCAGGCTTTCCGACATCATGCAGCAGGATCGACCATGCCAGTTCGATATCGGGATATGCCATATGCGAAAGCATGAGCATCGTATGCTCGAAGACATCGCCTTCCGGATGATATTCATGATGCTGGGTGACTCCGCACAGATCCGCTATTTCGGGAAGCACCTCCCTGAGGATCCCAAGCTCATTCATCAGGCGGAAGGCGCGTTCCGGATCCGGCCCCATCAGCATCTTGTTCAGCTCGTCGCGCAACCTCTCGGCAGAAAGCATCTTCAGCCTTCCAGAATATTTCCTGATCGCAGGCGCGATGTCATCAGAAAGTTCGAAGCCGAATCTCACGCAGAACCTGACCGCCCTCATCATCCGCAGATAATCCTCGGAAAAGCGCTCCTCCGGACTTCCAATGGTCCTCAGGATTCCGCTGGAAAGATCGGATTTGCCTCCGACAAAATCGAAGATCCTGCCAGCGGCAGGATCATGGAACATTCCATTGACCGTGAAATCCCTCCTGCGGGCGTCGGTCCCGGGACTGTCCGTATATTTCACTTCGCCAGGATGCCGTCCATCCAGATAACCCCTCTCCTCGCGGAATGTGGCGATCTCAAACGGGTGGCCGTCGAAGACGACATTGATGATCCCGAACGCCGCTCCGATCTCATAGCTCCTCGGAAAAATACTGATGACGTCCTCCGGCTTTGCGGAAGTCGCAATATCTATGTCTTCGGAAGCCTTTCCTAGAAGCATGTCGCGCACCGCGCCGCCTGCGAAATACGCAATGAATCCGCGTGACTGGAGCTGACGCACTATTTCCACGGCAGAAGAATATGAGTTTTTTTCTTTCATGGCGTATTCACCATCACCCATGGATTACTGGATTATCTCAGAAATCGTCGTCGAGTCCGGAATCTTCCTCCGGTTCGGGCCTGTTCATCTTCTTTATCCTGGTGAGGACGAGCATAAGATAGACCATGAAGCAGATGAGGCACACTGTCTGGAAATCGAGGAATGGAAGGTTGAGCCCGTAGTAGACGGTCGCTATGATCATCCCCGGAAAGCTCGCATAAATGGCGATCGTGAAGAGACTGGAGAATGATATTTCGTCCGGCAGATCGCCCTTGCCTGTCAGGAAGAAAAGAGAGGAGAAGAAAATTGCCGACAGCGGTATGAAGAAGAGCATGGTGATGAAGATGTTCGCAAAGAGAAGCATGAGCATTACAATCAGGAGGGATGTGTGCAGCGTGCTGAAATTCAGAGGCGTTTCAGAAATATATTTCGACGGCTGGAACGCGTTCTTCTCGGCATATGCCATTATTCCCTTTCCAGGATTCTCGGTGATCTTGCCGCGTTCCGGCATTTTTGCGAATGAGAAGAAAAGAGGGAACACATAGAACTCGCTGTTCGCCTTCATCCAAAGGACCACCGATGTCGGAAGCCATAGCACTCCCCTGTACGAAGTGCCGTCGTCGGGATTGAATATCGGGCTGTCCTTCCCGTCGGGGATGAAATCAACCCTGTTCTCGTCAATCCTCATGAACCTCGCCTTTTCAGGGCTGAGCGAGGGGAGGAGCCCCTTGTCGGTGAACTTCGCCTCGCCGAACTGGGAATACAGCGCCCCGCAATATCTGGAGATCAGGGCTTTGACAGGGAACGACTGCATGCCCACTGCAAGGAGAGAACACAGGAATGCCAGCAGTAGGAAATAAAACACCGCCTTGCGCCACGATGTTTTCAGCAGGGAAAGGAAAACATCCGTGCCACTGCATATCGATATGACCGTCGTAAAGAAATTCTTGGTGCTATTCATTGTCCTTCCTGATGAGTTTCCTGAGGAACTTCAACCTCGCATATCTCCTTTTGAGCTTGCCAAGCGCCGGTTCGATCCTCTCATAGGCCTCCTTGCTCAGCCTGTCCACGAAAAGTATCCCGTCGAGATGGTCTATCTCGTGCTGGAACGCCCTCGCGAGAAGCCCTCCGCATTCAACCGTAAAACTCTCGCCTCCAAGGATCTGCGCGCTCACGACCACCTTCGAGGGCCTTGCGACAGGCGCATAGATGTCCGGAACGCTCAGGCACCCCTCCTCCTTCACGCAGATATCCGGCCCATATGACACTATCTCAGGGTTCACAAGCACGAGGGGCATCCTGTTGAGCAGAAGAGCCTCGCCGGGCGATGAAATGATCTGCACCTCGTTCTCATCCCTGGGGATTGGAACACCAAGGGAAATGACACGGATGCCGGCCCCGACCTGGGTCGCGGCAAGTCCGACTCCATCGAATTCCCTCATCGTATTTGTCAGGACTTCCGAAAATTTCAACAGCTTATCATCAATGTTTTTGACGGACTCGGCCTTCTTTCCAAGGAACGGATCCCCGTAAACCCTGACTTTTTCAATCTTCTTTCCACCAATGCGCATTAAATTCAACCTCCCATGACTGCAGACAAGTAAAAATCAAATATAGCCCATATTAGCGGGATTAAAAAGAATATGATCTTGAATAACTGGCAGAACCCAAGGATTCAGCGCGGGCGTCTACAGCCTGCGGGGTGATAATGGACATATACTTTTTTTACAAGCTCCATCTCGGCGCAGAGCCTGTCCTCTATCCTGGTCGCAATTTCGTCTCCTTTAGCAACTGTCAACGAACCGTCAATTCCAACTGTGATGTTCAGCACCAGGAAAGGACCGAACCGGTGGGCGTGCACGTCCTCAACATCGCACACATCAGGAATTTCCTTGACTACACTTTTGATCTGCTCCTCCAGGGCTGCCGCAGGAACAGTGTCCATGAGGTCGTCGGAGGATTCCTTTACGATCTCAATCCCCGTCCTGAGGATGACCACGGCCACCACGGCGCCAGCAAGCGGGTCGACCCATGAGTATCCTAGGAGCCCCATGGTTATTCCGATGGATGCGCCAACAGCGGAAAATATGTCGTTCCTATGATCGTAGGCCAGGGCGAGGACTCCTGCATTCTTGATTTCACGCCCAATATTCCTGGTATATATGAAAAGCCATATCTTAATGCCAACTGTCGCCAGCGCTATCCAAAGGGCGTAAAATGCTATCGGCTGATTCTGCCCGTTGACCGCGAACAGATCATAGACCTTGTTGACCGAATCCCAGAAGACTGCGACTGCCGTCGTCAGGACAAACGCCCCGACCATGAGGGCGGCGATGCTTTCCATCTGATGGTGTCCATATGGGTGCTCCCTGTCGGCGGGTTTACGCGCCAGCTTGAAGAAAATCTTCACGGCTATGTAATATGCAACATCCGATGTTGAATTTATCCCATCTGCAAGAAGAGCCTGGCTGTGTCCGAATATTCCGGCGACCACCTTGACTGCCGCAAGCAATATGTTGGAGAAGAGCCCTGTAGAGACCGCGCGGTCCGTCCTCTTCTGCCTGTCCAATAAAAGTTCAGGATTCATCTTGTTCCGATTAATTTAGTTTTGGAAGTGGAAATATGATGTTTCTATGGAAAAGTGCAACCATCATGTCGATTTTTAAGGACATGCCGTCTTTAAGCAGGTACGGGCTTCAGCCTGTACCATGAATTTTAGAATGGTACATCCTAAAGGGCATACCTACTCCTACACAAACTGCAAGCTGAAGCTTGGACTCCAACCTCAGCACACCGACAAATGTTGGAGTTCAAACTTTAGTTTGTCTTATCTTAGCGCCATTCTCGTCAGTTGCAGGAAGTAATAAACAATTACCAATTCAAAATATCAAATATATTGCCGGCGGGACGCCAGCGCTCCTAATTGTATTTCCAATTGCAAGTTTCCAGTTACAACTATCAAATCTCCAAATCCTTCAATCTCTAAATCACCCAATCTCCAAATCACCCAATCTTCAGTTGGCCTGCGTCGCCATCAGGCTTGCGGCGTCCTGCCTTCTGACCTGGTTCGAGGTGTAGAGCTCCTTGAGAGCCTTGTCCATCGTGATCATCCCATCCTTGGACATGGTCTCAATGATTGATGCGATGAGATGGCTCTTGCCTTCACGGATCGTCGCCCTTATCGCAGGAGTCCCAACCAGTACTTCAAAGGCGGCGACGCGCCCTTTGCCGTCGCGTCTGGGAAGGAGCCTCTGCGCGACAATTCCGAGCACTGTTCCGGAAAGCTGGAGCCTTATCTGGTTCTGCTGGTGCGCCGGGAACGAGTCTATTATACGGTCTATGCTCTGCGCCGCATCGTTCGTATGCAGCGTGGCAAGGACAAGATGTCCGGTTTCAGCCGCGGTCAGCGCCGCGCCGATGGTTTCAGTATCGCGCATCTCACCGACAAGTATGACGTCAGGATCCTGGCGCAGGACGTATTTGAGCGCATTCGCAAAGCTGAGAGTATCAGCATAGACCTCACGCTGCTCGATGACCGCCTTCTTGTTGCCGTGCACATATTCGATCGGATCCTCGACTGTGATGATATGGCATGCGCGGGTCTCGTTTATCCTGTTGATGAGGCTCGCCATGGTCGTGCTCTTTCCATGTCCGGTGGGGCCTGTGATAAGAATCAGCCCCTGATGCTTGTCCATCATGTTCACCAGTGTTTTCGGGAGTCCCAGCTCCTCTGGCGGTGGAATCCTCTTCGGGATCACCCTGATCGCCGAGGCGACGCTGCCCCTCTGGTAGAATCCGTTCACCCTGAAACGGAAAGGCGATGAATCGACCGTGCCGTCCTCGTTCTTCTTCATGACGTTCACGCTCAATGCGAAATCGACCTCGCGCCTTTCCTCGAATATCTCCCTCTGCTTTGCATTGAGCACGCTGAACAGGAGGCGCTTAGTGTCTGAAGGACTGAGCGGTTCGGTCGCAAGAGGATTGAGCTCGCCATTGATTCGGAGGCATGGACTGTGTCCAGCTGTGATTATGAGGTCGCTTGCACCGTTGGAAACAGCGCTGTGGAGGAGACGCTTCATGTTGATCGTCTTCTCATCCTGTGTTTCGCCTTCGAGAGTATCACGGAACATGTCAACTCCGCTCTCCATCCCCTGGACCAGCAGCACAAACTCCTCGTGGTTCGTCGATGCTGCGGAACCTGAAGCCAGCGTTATCTTGCCAGCCTTGCACAGGTCGGCCAGGGCGCGTGCGAAAGTCTGCATCCCCTCCTCGTATCCGCGCTTTATCAGGTCTTCCAGATCGGAGTAGTTCCTGGCTTCGATTACCCTCTTCACCAGTGGTGTCGCCTTCAAAATTTCAACTGCGGGAACCATGCCTCCTCCATCAGCCCTCGGTACAAGCCTCTGTGCGACTATCCCCTCCAAGGCAAGTGCGAGATCCGCAGACGCCTGTTCACGCAGATGCTCAGGGAAATTATTGACTATTCGTTCAATGGACTGGATTACATTCGCCGTGTGCACAGTTGAAATCACAAGATGTCCGGTCAAGGCTGCGGAAATCGCAATCTGCATCGTCTCGAGATCGCGCATCTCGCCGATGAATATCACGTCCGGGCTCTCCCTGACTACGTTCTTCAGCGCCTCTGCGAAATCCGCAGTGTCGGAACCTATCTCGCGCTGCGTGACAAGGCACTTCTTGTCGCGGTGCACAAACTCTATCGGATCTTCAATCGTGACAATATGCTTGTTGAAAGTCTCGTTAATGTGATTGAGCATCGCCGCCATCGTGGTGGATTTCCCGCTGCCGGCCGCACCAACAATGAGAACAAGACCCCTCGGACGTTCAGCAAGTTCGGAAAGCACCTTCGGCAGATTGAGCGCACTGAACTCAAGAGCTCCTGACGGAACAAGCCTGGCGACAAATCCCGGCTGCGCCTGCTGCAGGAGGAAATTTATCCTGTATCGGGAACCGCCGAATGAGAATCCGGTGTCGACGCTCCCGGTCTGCTGGTATTTGTTCTCAACTTCAGTTACCAGGATGCTTGTCCTGAAACTCTCAATTTCATCCGCCGTGACAACCGGCGCATCGAGCGGCCTCATTGAAGTATTTATCCTGGCATACGGAACTTTTCCGGCGGAAACAAAAAGGTCTGAAGCCCCGAGGGACATCATTTTGGAAAGAAGGTCGTTGATCATATGCGGCACCGTTCTTAATGTTATTTTGCTGAAGGGTAAGAATACGGGCGGAAACAGGGAATTTCAAGGGTTCTGCAATCGGTAATCAGAAATCCGGGATCCGTAATCGGTTACCGACCTCTGTCCTCTCTATTTCTCTCCATCATTCGAAGTTGGACGTTCGATGTTGAATGTTCTTCTCTACTCCCCATCTCCGATTCACCGGTTCTCCGTTACGCAGTTTCAGTCTTTCCGATCTATCCCCTCCAGCCTTGCCTTGATGTATTTCAATTCCTTGTCGGGATACTTCCGCTCCATCTCGTCCTCAAGCAGGCCAATAGCTTCATCCAATGCATCCTCCTCGAGATAGACATCCACAAGTTTCATGACAATCGGGACATCCTGCGCGCAACGGCCATCCTTTTTCAGGTAGGCGCTTATGAGGCCTATGGCGTTCTCATGATCGTTTGTCTTGTTGACAAAGATCTCGATCAGCAGCTCAATTATATGATAGTTCCCCGGATCTTTTTCCAGGAGTGCTTTTAGGTCTGCTACGGCTTCGCCATACTTCTCGTTTGCAATCTTCGCACGGATCTGCGGGAATTCAGGAGGCATGGGCTTGATATTCTTAGGGGTATATACCTGATTGGCCAAAGAATTGCCGACATAGGGCCCGATGACTTCTTTTCCCAGTAGAAGTCCGCAGGTAAGCCCAAATGGGACAGTAAGAAAAGCAAGTCCTAATATCCCAAACTTCATCCCAAGAAGTGCCAAGCCCCCGGATACAATGATTGCTATGAACAATAGGATTTTGACAAATATTTTCATGCTGGCAATGAAAATAGTGCTTAAACATTATATTTGCAAAACCTACGGCAATAAAGACTATGGTAGATTATTAAAGTTCAGAAAATGTAAAATTGGCTCCGACAGCAGGATTCGAACCTGCGACCAAGTGGTTAACAGCCACCTACTCTACCGCTGAGCTATGTCGGAGTATTTTTATACGTAGCGGCGCTTATTCTAACATAGCTTGCAACAAAAACAAGCCATTTTTCAAGGTTTTTTGAAGAGCATGCCTGTTTTGTCCAGACAACCTCAGAAAAGGGTTCTTTTTTTAACAGCACGAGCAGACTTGCCTGTGATTCTCCTGATGTAGTGTCCGCCGTCACGGCGGAGATTCTTGAATTGCGCTTTTCCAGGAAAGCCCTTATTGCATTTTTAATCTTTTCCGCATCTTTATCCCATCAAGATGAACTTTTCTCGCTTCAGCTTTTCTTTCCTTTTCTATTTCGCGGCATTTCCTACATCGGATTGCCGTACTGAAATAGTAGCCTCCAGCTTCTTCATGCCACCACTTCTGCTGCTCCGCCAACCAGGTTTCCTTTGAGCCGCAGTCAACACAGGTAAAAGCTATATCCCTGTAATAATCCGGAGGGGCTTCATATGAATTGCCCATGTTGAGTTTGCTTTTATCTACTGGAACCAATCTGTTCCTGTAGGCTTCAGCTCTCGACTTGTCGAGCTTTCTCTTCTGGCACTCTTTTGCAATCTTTTTCAATTTTCGCTTATTCATAAAAGGAATACGACCTGAAATCTCGTTCAAGAGCAACGGCATTTTTATTAATATAGCATATGCATTTCTAGTCGACTATATCTTGAAATACTGGCCTGTGATTCTCTTGATGTAGTGTCAGCCGTCACGGCGGAGATTCTTGAGTGGTATTTGAAAACCTTAAACGCGCTTTTTGGCATCATTTAAAGCGCCTAAGACCGTATTCTGGAGCTTATTATCTTGCATCTTCCTATCTATCTGCGCATTATGTGCTAACGACACCGTAAACCGCTCTTTATCCCATCAAGATGAACTTTTCTCGCTTCAGCTTTTCTTTCCTTTTCTATTTCGCAGCATTTCCTACATCGGATTGCCTTACTGAAACAGTACCCTCCAGCTTCCTCATGCCACCACTTCTGTTGCTCAGCCAGCCAGGTTTCCTTTGAGCCGCAGTCGACACAGGTAAAATCCATATCCCTGTAATAATCCGGAGGGGTTTCATATGAATTGCCCATATTGAGTTTGCTTTTATCTACTGGAACCAATCTGTTCCTGTAGGCTTCAGCTCTCGACTTGTCGAGCTTTCTCTTCTGGCACTCTTTTGCAATCTTTTTCAATTTTCGCTTATTCATAAGGAATACGACCTGAAATCTCGTTCAAGAGCAACGGCATTTTTATTAATATAGCATATGCATTTCTAGTCGACTATATCTTGAAATACTGGCCTGTGATTCTCTTGATGTAGTGTCAGCCGTCACGGCGGAGATTCTTGAGTGGTATTTGAAAACCTTAAACGCGCTTTTTGGCATCATTTAAAGCGCCTAAGACCGTATTCTGGAGCGAATTATCTTGCATCTTCCTATCTATATGCGCCTTATGTATGTGCTAACGACACCGTAAACCTATCTTTTCTCGACCGAACTTTCCGGATAATATTTTATGTGCTTGGAGCGTTTTTTGAGAAAATTTTTATCCAAATTGCAAATCCTGTCCATTGCAACCTGTAATATCCAATACATCCCGGCTTTGAAAGAATTATGTTTCTATCTTTTAAAGCCTTTAATCCGTTGTTCAGAGCTGATGTCTTATGCTTAAATTTCTCTCTTATTTCTTTCTTTGAAATCCAATCATTTGATTTATCTGACATTATATTTAAAATCTGCCTATATGATTCTTCTTTTATTTGATTATAATACATGTCTCTGTAATATCTATCTCCAATTTTTTCAATAGCACCGCCTTGCTTAAAAATACCTTCAATAGCGTCATCTTTATCGATAATATCATCTGTGTTTGACTCAAATACAGAATATCCTATCTGCTGAACAAAATGAGGATACCCTTCAGAATGTTGACACATTTCCTTTAATGCATCTTCCGCTATTTTGATATTTGCTCCTTTTGAGTTGGCCTCAGCAATTCCTTTATTTATGACTATCTTCACTTCATCTTCTGAAAGTGTAGATAATTTAAATTCTTCAAACAATCTTAACGATGATTCATGACTGTTTTTCAATACATCTCTTGTTTTAGGAAGTCCTGACATAATAAATAACATTTTGTTAGCTTTTTCAAAAATTAATATTTCTGAAAGAATTTTCAAAAAGGCTCCGAGTTTTAAATTATCTGAAGAATTGTCAACCTCATCAATAAATAAAACAATACCATCTTTCTTTTCCTTAAGACCAATTTCAGTAGCGTTATTATCCTCTGTAATAGCCTTTATTGTATCAACAATTGAATACATCCCTTCATGTATCATTTTTTCATCAGAATCATCCTTCCCCTCATTTTCTTTTTTATATGAAACTCCGCCAATCTGAAACTTACTTATAAAATCCCATGTTTTTTTCATAAATGTCAATGCTTTCTCATCATGAGAAAAACTTCTATTGATTTGATGGTTTATCATATCTAACAGATCAATTATTTTTGTATCTTGTTTAATGGGTATAAATATTGAAATAAAATTGAATTTGCCATCCAATGTTATATCCCCATTGGCAAGGAATTTTGCAAATAATAATAAAGATGTTTTGCCAATTCCCCTTTCTCCGATAATCATTATATTTGACGGATTTCCTTCTTTTGTTTGATGAAGGAGGGCATTGATCCTTTTTATTTCTTCATTTCTACCTGTAAACATTCCAGTATATACAGGGTTGTTTGGTGTAAATGGATTATTCTTCATTTCTTTATCTCCTTATTTGAATTATATAAGTTGTTTAATTTTTATTATATATAGTAAACCTATTAACAAGATAATTAAGATATATTTATGTGTTAATTTAATCAATAATTACAACTATAATTATATTATTTGATAGATGAGTTTGCATAACTATACCAACCTTTAAGGTTCCTTAAATGATAAATTATGATAAAATGTTTGAACTGTTATGTCTTCGAGGTGTATTGTAAACTAATTTAGCTTCGTATATAATTAAATGGAGAGGATAAAATGGCTCTTTACAAGCAAGGACAGCTCTTGAAACAGAGTAACCATGAAGCATTCGACAAAAAACACTCTCCTGGAGCATCTGCGCCATACCATGGTATCTATCGTTGTACTGCATGTGGTGATGAAATAGCCATAGCAGCTGGTAATACATTGCCCCCGCAAAATCATCATCAACATAATCCAAATACAGGAAACATTGAGTGGCAATTATTAGTTTATTCAGAGCAGAAAAAGTAAAGCCACCTTATTAATTCGATTTTTTGTAATCCGTCATGGAACAACTGGGGCTTACTATTGATTTTGCTCTCTCATTTCAAATGGGTTATATCGGGGGAAGATTATTTTATTAATTAAGTCCACATGGCAAGAATCTGCCCAAAATAATTTATCGCGAATATGAAATATCAAGGAGACCCACAAATGAAAAATGAAATTATTGTATTTGGCGATGAAGAACAAAAGTATATTATAAACCAAATCAGCCAAGTTCGAGAAGATAAACAGGATTGTGAATACCTTATAGAAGCACGCAGGGTTTTGCCTGTCAAAGGTTACCGCAGCGCAATCGGATGTTACTGGAATTCGGTAATTGATGATTTGCGAAGAAAGGTAATGCATCGAAGTTTAGATGTTTTTAACAAAGAATATCAAGCCATTGGCGGGAAAAAGGACATTAAGGAGTATGAGGACTTTCAAAATCATGTTACGGATTATGATTTAATTGAGTGCGCTTACCGAATGGGTGCAATATCTTGGGAGGCAAGAAAAATTCTCCATCAAGCAAGGGAAACGAGAAATGTATTTGATGGTCATCCTAAGAGTAGTTCTCCTGAATTAGTAAAGGTACTATCTTTTATTTCTGATTGTAATAAGTACGTGTTAAATGTTGAGTTTCCAATAGCTATTATAAATATTAGCGACTACCTGAAAACTATGGATAGCACCGATTACGATAGAAATGATATTGCGGTGAGACAGGCTATGTCGGATCTTCCGGAGACTTACAAAAAAGAACTTATCCATCGTCTATATTCCATGTACAAAAGCCCGTCAACAAGCACAACAATTAAATCTAATATTGAATTCCTTGCTCCAATTTTATGGCCAGAATTAAGCAAAGAAATAAAATTAGAAGTTGGGAGAGGGTTTGACAAAGATATTTCTAAGGGAATCGCTTCAGTAACACAGTCCGGATTGGAATTTATGAAACTTGTCAACGGACTTATGTATGTAAGCACAGCAACTAGAGAGGCAATATTCCGTCCCGTAATTGATAAATTGAATCATAGCCTTGATAAATGGGATGAAGAGGAAAAAACGGTTAAAGAGCTTGAAAAGCTAGGTTATAATATCCCGGCTTCATGTATTAATGAATATGTCAATGGAATAACTTGTACATTTGTTGGATACACAGGAGGCAGCTATCGCTCTTCGAGAACAGATTTCTATTCAAATGCTGCTGCATCACACATTACTCCAATGTTTAAACACTTTGACAATAAATGTGTAACCTCATTTGTTAATGTTATTAAGACAAACAAAAAGTTGCAATCAAGAATTGGCACTCAAGCCAAACTAAATAGGCTTCGGGAGCTCGGAAATATCATTCTGGAAAAAGGAGTCGGCGATAAATCAGATCGTGAGTTCATTGAAATGATGTGCGATGATTCACGGAAAACTAAATTCTACATAAAAATTGATGCCTGACAAGTAGTTGAATAACTAATTAGGCTCACTAATTATTATCATTATTCCATTTAGAAAGCAATTTACTTTTATCCTTTTCTGTTTTCTCTTTAACAAGATATTGAATTTTATTATCTTTCCATAAATCCATAAATGCCCATGTTTCATTCTCATTTTTAAAACCCGACACGTCAAATTCATCTCCGGTTTTAAAATCATAATCCTTATATTTAATCGCCCAGGGTGTCAAAATAACAGCGGCTTTTGGAGCATTGCAGCGGCATTGCTGCCATGCTGGGCATGGCCTTGTATTATAATTAGTTATATCCATACCTTTGGTGTTTCAATCTTAATTCTCCATGAACATCGCCATCATTTCTCTTTATTCTTCTTTGAAAGGCGCAGTCAAAAGGATATTTTCAGTCAATACGGCTCCGCATTCTTCCTGAGGCACTGGCCGTAAAACATAAGGACGGTATCATGAGTGAACGTAAGATAGTGGGAGCATGGAACGAATGGGGCAGGCTGCGTGAAGCGGTTCTTGGCCAGGTGGACGACATGATCGAACCGGAATATATTCCGGCGCTCATCTGGGTTTCGGAGGAAGGGAAGAAATGCTTGCGTGAAAATGCGGGAGTTCTGACCAGGGAAGGCTTTCCCGAGAAAGCCCAGAAGATGAAGAATACGATTGACACGCTGCAGCGTGTGCTCATAGAGCACGGGGTCACGGTTCACCGTACCGGGCCGGTCACTGAAGGTTTCGAGGAGGAGAAGGCGTACCTGAAGGATGTCCAGAAGGGCAATTATTCCATTGGAGGCGCAGACTTTTTCCGGGTGATAGGAACACGTGTGATTCTATTGAACTCATTTCATCTTCCCTTCAGGAGAAGCTATGTCTGGTGCGTCCGCAGGATGCTTGAACCTCTTCTTGAAAACAGCAACGCGACATATATTGCGACACCCCCTCCGTCTCCACATTACACCAGGGATGAGCTCTACCTTGAAAACGGGGACATCATGACTGATGGACATAATGTATATGTGGGCATGTCGGGAAATGCCTCCACTCCGAAAGGCGTGGCATGGTTGAAGCAGCTGCTCGGTGACGAGCACCAGGTCCACACGATCCGCCTGCAGCCGGAACTCTTTCACCTTGACTGGCTGCTTACCCTGAACCGGCCAGGACTTCTCACCTATTGCCCGGATGCCTTGCTCGACCCCCTTCCCGAACCACTGGCAAAATGGGACAAGATTGAAATCACGCTCGACGAGGTCGCCGGTGCGAACAACCTGAGCATTGATGAAAACACAATCGTGGTGCCTGACCATCTTCAACGCATTGCCGAAGCCTATGCCAAAAAAGGGATGACGGTCATCACGATCCCGGCGATGGAGACAATCGAATACGGTTCGGGGCCGCGATGCCTTACCGCCGTTCTTCACCGCGATCCATGAGGCCGGAAGCCTTTAGCCCTCATCAAGGGGTTCAAAAAGGAGGCTTTCCTGTATGTCGCTAAGTTAAGCACTTCTGCCATCATGAATACACAAGCTGAAGCTTGAACTCCAACCTCAGCACGCCGATAAATGTTGTCACCTCTATCTTGCTCAGTGCAATATCCACGCTCATAATACATATTTAATTGAGGTTGTGTTTTTCACTTAAAAGCTATTATCAAGGCCAAAAAGATGTCGGGCTAAAAGCCCAACCTACTTTCATTGACTATCCTGGATATACCGGCTAGACTATTCCAGTTAAAATCCTGTTACGAAAAAATGGTAAGAAACATGTTCTCCAGCATCAAAGAGACGCTCTACAAGTTCATAGCCTATACCATATTCGGAATACTCGCCCTTTACGGAGTACTCTCCATCGCAGTTTCCGTAAAACACGGTGACGGGGCTGGCCTCGTGATTGGACTTGTCTATGTGTCGATTGCGGGATTTCTATTCGCGTACCTGATAATCCCTGCGATCGGGGACAGGATGGCCTTCGGATTCTACACGCCCAAGAATGTCAAACCAATGCCCCCCGAGTTTCCGCTCATACGTGCGAAGATCGCAAGGAAGGAATATGCCGAAGCCGTGGCGGATCTTAGAGGGCTCCTTGAAAAGGATCCGGGCAACTACCATGTCATCGCATTGCTTGTCGAGGTTTTTGTCGACAGGACCGACGACTACGAGAACGCCATCGGGCTCATAACCGCCTACCTTAAAAAGGAGGACCGCTGCGCTGACGACATACCAATTGTCATGAGACTCGTCGACGTGTATCTCGATATCGACGAAAAAGCGAGGGCGGCAGAACTCCTGGACAATGAACTCAAAATGAAATATGCAGAAATGGATTTGAAACAAATCAGGAAGCGTCTGGAAGGGATGGGGTGATTTTAAATATTTGCGAAATCCGTTATTTGAACTATTTTGTCAGGATTATCATTCTAAAAAAAAGGAGTATTTTCCCATGAGCAGAAATCTTCATTCGTTTCTAACAGGGCTTTTGATCATCTTTTCCATGAATCTCGGTGCGCAGGAGAATGCTGAGAAGGCTGCGCCTGCTGCAGTGACACCCGTGAAGCAGGTGAAACTTCTGGCGATTGGAAACAGTTTTTCCGCCAACACTACCAAGTTTCTCAAGGATATTGTAAAGGACTCCGGAAACTGCGAACTCGTGTTCGGCCACGCGATGATCGGCGGCTGTCCGATGGAAAAGCACTGGAATCTGGCCCAGAAGAATGAATCCAATCCTGAAGATCCGGAAGGCAAGCCTTATATGTTTAATGGGAAGAAAGCCGGGCTCAAGGAAATGCTGACGGGAGAAAAATGGCAGGTCGTGACGATCCAGCAGTTCAGCGTTATCAGCTATAAAGTCGACAGCTACCGTCCCCACGCCAAGAACCTCTACGACTATATCAAGAAGTATGCGCCGGATGCGGAAGTGGTCATCCATCAGACCTGGGCGTACCGTTCCGACGACAAGGGCCTTTTCAAGGACGACTTCAATTCCGTCAAGATGTACCAGCAGGTCACGAATGCTTATTATACCATCGCAAAGGAACTCGGATGCAGGGTGATTCCGGTGGGGACGGCCTTCCAGCTCGCATATGAATCCCCTGAATGGGAGTTCAAGCGCGACGAAAGCTTCGACTACAAGAATCCGAAACATCCGGAGCTTCCGAAGGAGCTCCACTCCCTCCATGCCGGATATTTCTGGAAGCTCGCAGGAGAGAACAAGAAACTCAGCTACGACTCGCACCATGCGAATTTCGCAGGGGAATATCTCGGAGGCTGCGTATGGTTCGAGTTCCTCTTCAAGGAAGACGCGCGAAACATCAAGTTCAAGCCTAAGAACATGTCCGAGGAAGACGCCGCAGTCCTCAGAAACATCGCCCACAAGGTAGTAACCGAAGGCGCGAAGCCGAAGGCCGGGGAGTAAGCTGGAAATCCATCGAAATGGATTATTGGATAACTGGATTGTTGGATTCAAACCCAATCATCCAGCAATCCATTAATCCATCCATCCGTCAGTTCAAGCTCGCTTCGACCTTCTTCACGAACTCTATGTTCTTCTTCATCTTCTGGAGGGTGGTCTCTTCCGTGGAAAAATCCTCGAATGAGATCCATCCGTCGTAGCCGACGTCCTTCAGAGCCTTCAGGAGGGCGGTCACATCGACTATGCCCTTGTCGAACGGGGCGGATGAAGGTTTCCAGTTGACTGAGCCGTCCGGGCGCGTACCGGAAGCATCCCAGCGTGAGCTCTTGAGATGGACATGCGCCAGATACTTGCCCAGGGCCTCCAGTCCAATCCCATACTGTTCATATCCTTCATATACCATGTTCCCGGCATCATGGATGACGCCCACGTATTTCGGATCAAAATTATGGACAAACGCTGAGGCGGCGCTGGCGCTTGGAGTGATATTGCCCATGTGTATCTCGATCAGCGCCCTGACTCCGTATTTTCTTGCGAGTTCCGCAACATCGCAATATTGGCGGAAGGCCCGTTCGCGGATCTTGAGATAGGAACTTTTTCCGTCATATCCCGGAACCCCTACCCTGAGCTGTTTCGCTCCGAGCTTGACCGTGCCCTTCATGGCGGTCTCGACAGCTTCAAGATTTTCGCAGTTCACATAAGTCCCGACGCACGGCATCTCCATTCCAGCGGAGCCGGCGAGCTTCCTGATCCTGTCGGCATCATCGACAAAGCTCTTCAACGGCCAGGTGCAGAGGTTTCCTGACCAGAAGCCTGGCTTGCCATCCGCGGACGGTCCCTGGTCGACAACCCTCCATTCCACTCCTTCATATCCGGCATTCTTCATCTCACGAAGCGCATCATGGGGAGCCAGGTCTGGCAGGCTGACAGTAAAAATCGAGTATTTCATTTTTGATCCTTTTGTGGAAATTTTAATTCGTGACTATTACATAATCATCTAAATACAATATTAACTATTTTTTCTTGCTGCATGCAGGACATAATATTTTAGGATGCTCAGAGCTAGGCGTGGATGAAATGAAATTATCCATATGCTCCCAGTTGCCATTGTCATCACATATCCGCTTGCATCCGTTGCAGATGTTGACGATCCGGCGGAGCTTGTCTAGTTCATCCATGTTGCTCTTGAGTCTGACTATCAGCTCCTCCTTTTCCTTCATCATGCTGTTGAACTCAGTCATATCGCGCCAGATGCAGAAGATGAACTTGTCCTTGTTGATCTCGATGAACCTGGCCCTGACTTCAATATCCAGGATCCTGCCGTCCTTTCTCCTGTGCTTGGTAAAATATGTCTCTTCGCCCTTTTGGGCTATCCTTTCAATGTGCTCCATCATCTCCGCAGGGGTCTCGGTCACGTCGTAGTCGATGATATCAAGTTTTAAAAACTCGTCCCTGGTATAACCGAGTGAATTGCAGGCGTTCTCGTTGAAGTCGACGATCTTGCCGACATCCACGCTTATGGCAACCATGGAGTCGGCGCATATGTCGAACAGGGTTTTATAGAAGACGTTGGAGTAGCTCAAATTGCATAATTTTATCTTATGCTGCATCATAAGTATTTATCAATCCGTTGTTTAGCTGGCGGAATATAGCGCTGATAAATGATATTTCAAATTACCCCATCGACAGGGGAAAACGTTGGAGCCGATTACTTCTTCGCGTCCTCTGCATAGTCGGGATATTTTTCCTTCATGCAATCAGGGCAGATCCCATGGGAGAAGTCATACTTGGTCCTCGACTGCATATAGCCTTCAATGGTCTCCCAGCTTTTCTTGTCGACGCAGATTTTCTTGCAGTAGGTGCAGATATTCAAGATTTCGCGGAGTTTCTTGATCTCCTCAATGGAGTCCTTGAGTTCCTTTATAAGCGCTTCCTTCTCCCTCATGCTCTCATACAGCTCGGTCACGTCGGTCCAGCCGCAGAGAATGAATTTGTTGTTGGCGAGTTCGACGACCTTGGCCAGCGCCTCCACGTCCAGGATCCTGCCGTCCTTGGTCTTATGTTTCGTATGGAACGCCTCTTCCCCCGCGGCGAGTATCCTGTTGATATGCTCCTTGACAGCCTCCTTGTTCTCATAGATGTCGATGTCTGAAAGATCGAGTTTCCTGAACTCCTCCTTGGTGTAACCAAGCTGTTCGTAGGCGAGTTCGTTGAACAGGATGACCTCCGACGTCAGAGGATCGATGATCACCTTGGCGTCCGCGGACTTCTCGAACAAAGTCCTGAAGAAGATATTCGAGGCGAAGTGGTTCCTGATAATCCTGTCTGTCTCTGTTTCCTGCATGAAAAACCCCCGTTTTAGTGGAGTATCTATATCATTTAAACAGATTAAGGCAAGTTAAATATACTCAATGTTTTACAACACAGGTAGTGCGTCAGTACTGCAAAGATATTCGTAAAATTTTCTAAGGTAGGGCGCCTCTCGCCGAGAGCGCCGCCTCAAGAACGGACGCCTCGGCGAGACGTCCCTACCTTTGGAAATAAACATTACATCCAAGGCAGCTCGTCAGTTTTTATGCTTTTTGATGTAAAAATACTTGGTGTCTTTGCGTCTTGGTGGTTAATTATAGGCTTTACAAGGAGCGCCGGCGTCTCGCCGGCAATAATCATTCCCATGGAATACGACTGCATAATCATCGGCGGAGGACTTTCCGGGCTCGCGGCCGGAATAAGGCTCTCCCATTTCGGAAAGAAAACCTGCATCCTGGAGAAGCATTCCCTGCTCGGCGGACTCAATTCCTTCTATACGAAGGGCGGATACGAGATCGACTCCGGGCTCCATGCCATGACAAACTTCACCACGAAGGGAGGTCCGAAATCTGCGCCCCTCGCGAAACTCCTCCGACAGCTCCGGATCCAGCACGACGAACTCGAACTGCGCGAACAGAAACACTCCCTCGTCAGCTTCCCTGGCGTATCATTGAAATTCACGAATGATTTTGAATTTCTCAAATCCGGAATTCAAGATAAATTCAAGGACGACCTTGAAGGATTCGTAAAGCTCGACAAGCTACTTTCAAGCTATGACAGCCTCAACCTCAGCTCCCATTTCGTTTCGGCAAGAAAGATTGTATCCGAGCATATAAGGAGCCCGCTCCTCGCCGACATGCTATTCTGTCCGCTCATGTACTACGGAAGCGCCGTCGAGGACGACATGGATTTTGCGCAGTTCGCAATAATGTACCAGAGCATTTTCAAGGAAGGGTTCTGCAGGCCGGCCGGCGGGATCAGGACGCTTCTGGACATCCTCGAAAAGCGGATCACCGAGTCCGGCGGTGAAATACGCAGAAACTGCGAAGTCCGCAAGATAATATCGAAGGATGGACAGGCTCAGGCCGTCGAGTTGAAAAGCGGCGAGGCACTTTACACCAGGAACATCCTTTCTTCGGCCGGATACGTTGAAACCCTTTCCTTATGCGACCGGAAACCTGCGGATTTCACGGAAATCCCGCGAGGACAGATGGCATTCGTGGAAACTGTCGGCCTTCTCGATTCACCACTGGCAGGATACGAAAGCGCCATAATATTCTTCAACAGTTCCGAAAAGTTCCATTACCAGAACCCCCTCGATGAGATCGACTGCCGCAGCGGCGTGGTCTGCTGTCCGAACAATTTCCAATACCTGCCCTCCGACACGCCCCCTGCCCCGATGATCAGGATAACCGTGCTGGCGAACAACAGGCTTTGGAGCGAATTCCCGCATGATGAATACAAGAAGCTTAAAAAGGACTGTTCAACCAGGACATTGTCGATAGCCGCAAAATTCACAGGAGTGCCTGGCCTTACTGAACGAATCAAACTCATCGACACTTTTACGCCCAGGACAATCACGCGGTATACGGGGCACATCAACGGCGCGGTCTATGGATGTCCGGGAAAAATCAAGGACGGCAGGACGCATATCGGAAACCTGTTCCTGTGCGGTACGGATCAAGGATTTTTGGGGATAACAGGTTCGATGCTGAGCGGAATATCTATTGCGAACCTGCATCTGCTGAAGTAGAGTAGGAAATAGAAGCCACAGAGGCACAAAGGCACAGAGTATTTTGAATTTAGTTCGTAGTCAAGCCCGCAAGGGCTGTTCTTGAGAGTAGGTACGTGCTTTAGCATGTACCATGTCTTAGAAATCAGGAATGGGACAGGCTGAAGCCCGTCCCTACTTTAGAAAGGAAAATGCAATGGACGAGACAATCGAAACTACATTCAGCGCGGCCGGTGACTTCCACAAGATGACGGATCATTTCCTGACGCAGGCCATAGACTACATGCCGAAACTCATAATAGCACTGATAATATTCCTGTTGTTCATGGGGCTTGGAAAGCTCGCACAGATGATATTCTTCCGCATGGACTACAGGTTTGAATCCGACAAGAACCATATGCTGAAGCTTGCCGGATCAACGATCAAGATTGCGATAATGATCATCGGCGCAATCACCGCACTGGGCACGCTGGGGATAAACGTGAACGCCTTGATCGCGGGTCTCGGACTCGGTGGATTCGCCCTGGGCCTTGCGCTCAAGGACGCGCTTTCCAACCTGCTCTCAGGCGCTCTCATCCTCATATACCATCCGTTCTCGGTCGGAGACACCATTACAGTCTCCGGATGCCATGGACAAGTGCTCGAAGTCAACCTCAGATACACGATCCTGCAAGCGGAGAACAAGATCTATCTGATACCAAATTCCTCCCTGTTCACTAACAATATTGAAGTTATAAAGAAATAGTCGTCCGACTATTTCTTTATGACACTCATCCTCTCGAACCACGATTTCGCCTGCCCGATCTCGTCGAAGGATGCATGGAAGATGAATCTGGCCGTCCCAGGGGAATTCCTTATCAGGCGTTCGATGGTCGCTTCATCGAGCCAGGCTAGTGATAGAACCGGCCCCTTTTCTCCGCCAAATGCATCGACGCTTGTATCAAATCCTTTTCCGCCTGCAGGAACGCGGTTGAACGCATAGAAGCCCGGAATCCTCTTGAAACATTCGAACTGGTGTTCGGCCGCGGCGCAGCAGTGCATGCCAAGTCCGCCAAACGTCTCGGCAAGATCTATCATTTCAGGCAGGCAGAATTCCTGGAAAGACTCCCCGTTGAACGCACCGCACTCGTCATTCGAAAGCCATGGCCCCATTTCCGGTGGAGCCCAGGTGGTCGGACAATGGGCCGGACTCAGGTTCGGAAACTCCCTGCGGAGTTCGCAGAGGAATTTCTTGAAGAGGCTTGCGCATTTTGCAACCAGCCGCTTCACTGCATCTGGTTCAAGCATCATCGAGCAGAAGAAATCCTCCTTGTTCCAGACGATCGCGGCGGTGTCAAAGCCTGTCTGCATGTCCGGCGGACCGAATGGCACATCAGGCCCCAGTTCCTTGCGCAATGCCTCGGCAAGTTCGAAGACGCGGTAGAGAGTCGGGGACTTCCATATGTCGGGTTCGGAAAGCTTGTCGGCCTCCTCCGCGTTGGCAACGCATGGCAGCGCCGCCGGATTGCTGCCTTCAAACCGGTGGATCTCGCAGCCGAACGCTGCAGCATAAATGTGAGTGCCGGTCACAAGCTTGACGGTAGGCACAGAATGGTCTCCTACTGCTTCAAGAAACTTCATGTGCTTATTATAATGATCGACCAGCGGAGAGATCCATCTTGATACCGGCTCATCCGATATCGTGTAGTCCCCCTTCGGATATTCAGGCTTCGTGAAATAGTTCGGCATGCAGAAAAATCCGTGCCCCTGGAACGGCCCCTTCCTATAAATGTTCCGCAGAAACTCCTGGTTGCGCCTGGATCTTGCGTTCATATCATCTCCTTGTTGATATATTTGATTATGTCATGATATTTCTTAATGCACATTGACTGTACATGTAACTAAATTATAGTAAATGGCTGTATTGTTCATTAACTTGTCATATTTGATCATGAACTATTTTGATGACATAACATTCATAAACGGAGAGGACATTCCCGCCTGCCGGGCGGTGATGGACAACCGTTTCCATGACATGTTCAATCTCCAGTTCATCTTGGACGGCAGGATGTATCTGGGAATTGACGGCGGGGAGCGCGTGACCCTGGACCGGCCGGCAGTCTTCTGGCACCATCCGGAACATTCATACCAGTACGGTCCCTCAGCTCCTGCAAAAAGCTGGCACCACCACTGGGTCACATTCCGCGGTCCGAGAGGGAAACTCATCATGGAACAGGGTTTCATGAAGCTTTCACCAAAAGGATTCGTATACGCACCCCGGCCGAATATCTATGAAGACACATTCAACAGGCTGCTGGAGCTATTGCAGAGACATGACAAGAAAAACCATCCGGACATGGTGCTCCTGCTTGAACAGCTCCTGTCGCTCCTCATCACCAACAAGCTTGAAGGCATGATGGATTCCTTACACGGAAACTCTATTGACAAGCAGGCATCGAGAATCCGTGCCATGCCATTCGCCGAATACGATTTTGACAAAATTGCCAGGAACATGGGATTGTCGTACAGCCATTTCCGCCGTCTGTTCAGGATGAGGATGCAGGTGGCGCCGCATGATTTCGTCCTGGGATGCAGGATGCAGTCGGCGGCAAAGTCGCTCGGGGATCCGTCGAAGCAGATCAAGGATGTCGCAATTGAATCAGGATTCAGCGATCCGGCGCAGTTTTCGAAGCTGTTCCGCAGCCAGATCGGGCTGTCGCCAGCAAACTACAGGAAGACGATATTCAAGTAGGTACGGGCTTTAGCCTGTACCATTCTTAAATCCTAAAACACCAAAATACTGGTACAGGCTGAAGCCCGTACCTGCTTTTTCTACAGTTTTTCCTTCAGGGCGTTAGAGACTTCCTCGTCGGTGAGCTTGAAGATCAATATGGAATAGCCGATGTTGTCGTCGGGTTTGCGGGTCTCCAGGTATCTTGCGAGTTTCGCAAAACGGAGGATGTGGTACAGGCGGTAGCGGCTGACTACGAATTCGCCTCCCCTGGCCTTGATGAACTCCATGAACTTCTCATTGCTGGTCATTGCTGCGAACATCTGCTTCACGTCCGACTCCACCTCCTTGTAGAGGTTCTCGTCCAGGATTCCGCTGTTCAGATCGCCGATGTCCAGAAGTTCCGGCATGTAGATCATCGGAAGCATTGTGGCGCTGACGCAGTAGACGCCTCCCCTGAGCTGGAAGGGGACATCGTCCTCCTGTCCATAGTAGCAGGGGAGTTTCTTGACGCCGGGGGCGTAATAGTCGATGCAGGCGATTCCAAAATATGAGACATACACATTAGTTTTCTTCTGGTTGAGAAGATCCTTCTTTTTCAGCCATTTGCCAAGCCCCTTGAGATCCTGTCCCCAGTCGAGGGAGCTGTCGACCATGTGCCTGTAGCCGTTTGCCGGACCGCCTGCAAGCTGGTTGAAATAGGCGAGGTAATGCGGCCATATGCTCATGGATTCTGCAATGAACCATATAACAAGGAAGATGGCGGAGAACCTGGCGATGTCACCGGCTTTTTTCAGCAGGAGCCATCCGGCGCCTGCGAGTATGAAGGCGGCCGGATAAAGGACAAGCACATGGCGGTGCCCGATATTCATCTTGCTGGCCATTGCAAACGTCCCGAAAACACAAACCAGGATTATAAGCGGGATAACCGGATAAATCTTTTCAATGATCGCATCTGGGGATAATGGCCGGAGTCTTTTTACCGCCAGGAACAGGATCATCGCCAGCAGCCCCAGGACAGGCAGTGGAGTCTTCACAAGGCATGCGTAGGGGAAATAGTACCACCAGCCGGTCAGACGGCATTCGCCGTTGAGGTAGGCATAGCGGAATTCAGATTTCTTCAGGACGAACTGGAACCCGAAAAGATATGCTTCAGGAAGAAGCCTGTGCTGGCGCGTGAAGTCGATCACTTTCCCGGGCATTCCGGTATCCTTGAGGATGTCATGCCAGTTGTTATCCATGATCCCGCGCTTGCCGATGTCGTCGTTCAGCATCGAATACCTGAATCCGAACGACATCCAGATGAAGAAGGCGATGATGAGTGCATTGACGAGGCCTGCGGAAAGGAATGCGACGAGTTGTCCAGCCTGGGACCTGAGCTTCAATACACGTCCTGGAATCCTGACCTCCAGTTCCGGACAGGTCTTCAACCTCACGGCAATCATAATCATGTACATCGGAATAATCATGAACGCGGACATTTTTGAAAGAAAGAGCATCGACAGGCACAGGGAAGCGAGAAGCACCCGCGTCACCGTGATTTTCTCGAGCATGTACCAGATCGCCCAAAGAGACGCGATGAACCCGAGGGCGGCAGCAATGTCGGATGTGACCAGGCGCGAATGCGCCAGTATGGTAGGGGAGAACGCATATAGGAGCAGGGATAACGCGGCGCCTTCAATGCCGAATATTTTCTTCGACCAGAAGTAGACGACTAATCCGAGGAGGAGGCTCAACAGCACCATCATTGTCTTGGCGAGCATGAAGATGCGGTCGGGGTTGTTCCCTTTTTTATATAGGAAGTCGTAGGCGGTGAGCCATTCGTTGGATTCTATCGAGGTGCTTTTTGTAAATAACGGAACCTTGAGGTTCTTATCATATAGCAGTGGTATCGCGGCCCAGCGCTGGGGGAAATTCCCGTTTTCCGGATTTATCCGGTAGTCATCGGTCTTCCAATAGCAGACACCGCCGGTCACATGCACGGTCTCGTCGAATGTCGGCGATTCCTGGACAAGGCTTGTGAACGCCAGGAAGAAATGAATGGCCAGGAGCAGCGTCACCAGGCTCAGCTCGGGAATGAACTTATATTTTTCCTTGAACAGCATAACCCATAAACTATACTGCTTTGGGCTTAATGCAAAAATGGCGTCAGTTTACATGGAAGCCGTCGGTCCTCAAAACCAATTATGAATTTTCAGAGGTTCCCTTTACTTTGATGCATATGCCTAGTATCTTATGCGCCGCGCCGAATATAATTACGGCTTGAACGTTCTGGTAGCTCAGCTGGATAGAGCAACGGATTTCTAATCCGTAGGTCGCAGGTTCGAATCCTGCCCGGAACGCCATTTCTTACAATAAACAGGAAATTCTACCGTTAACAGCAAGAACATCAAGAATCCTCTGCTGATCGGCGTAAAGCTCAAGATTCCTCCTGCCAAAGCAAAATAAGAAGACTTGCACTTTCAAGCTAAACGGGCTACTTTCTCAGTGGCCATGGTACACTCCTTCCTTTTGATTTGTAGCTAAGTCAAAATCAAGGAATACCATGGCTCTTTTCAAGCATTCTGTGTTTCTGCAGTCAGCACATTGAGCTGGACAGCGCTTGGACAAGAACATGCCTTGCGGCATTAACTACCAACGAATCCAGATGAATTTCCTTAGACCGCATTATTAGTCAAGCTCGTAAGAGCTGTTGAAATTAATGGGTCAAGCATGGCGGTCTTACCAAAAGCGCCTCCAAGAATTCGCTACGCTCATCAAGAACTCATCCAGACATGGACTCAGCCAATGAAGACCGGCCTGATGTGCCTCTCGTAGATGTTCTCCTCGACATTCTTGCCGATCACAGCTGAATACACAATCAGCGCATTGTAATAGCGGGGGCCCAGTTCGACGGCCACCTTGTATCCGACATGTATGAGCTGGCGGAAGTTGGGATTGTAGTCCTTGCATTTCTGGTCGTGCCGGAGGGTGGCTGCGAACTTCGCAGAATTCCATTTCATCACTTCTTCGGGTGCAGGAAGCTTGTCCTTCTTGATGTCGATGACGGTGGCATAGGGTCCGCAGAGTTCGTCGAATCTGCCGAGGGCGTTCACATAGATCTGCTTGGCGATCTCAAGCCCCTCGCCTCCGCCTTCAGCGAGTCCGATGACTTCCTCGAGCCAGGTTGTCCCGGCGGTCTTGATGTGGAGGCCGGTATTATGCTTCTTGATTGCCTTGTTGATGCATTTGTATATTGAGAACTTGTCGCTGCCGGAATGTACGCTGAGCTTGAGGTTGGCCGGAAGCCCGAACGCCTTCACGGCATATGCGATCACGGCGATGTCCTGGTTGAACTCCTTCTCGAACTTGGCGACGTCGCCGACATAATCCACGCCCTTGTTGAAACGGCCTGTGAACTTTGGAGCGATCGTCTGGGCGGGGATCTTCTCGTCGGCCATGGCTCCGAGAATGAAAAAGAGCTCCACCGGCGTCTGCGGGGAGTCGGTCTCATCCATTGAAACTTCGGTTACGAAATGGTCCTTGCCCTTCACCGACTCAATCTGCCTGTAGATTTTTCCAGCTTCCTTGACCGCAAGAAGATATTTCCGTGCAATCTTCATGATGGTCTCGTTATGAATGTCAAAAGTCTCGCCCATTCCTGGAATGCTGAGTTTGCCGGCATAGGACGAATATTTGCTCACAAAGGCCTTTATGCTTTCCTCATCGGCGGACTTGCCGGTGAAATCAGCCACGTCGAGGGTGAAGAAATCGCTGGCATGGATGAATGCTTCGACATTTTTCAGATTAATATGGTCGGCATCCACGAAATAAGGGCTCTTCCAGGCGAGGATCTTGGCGGCTGAGTCCGCCTCCTTCCTGACATCAGGCGGGAACGTGTGGATGATCTGGTGTTCGCGGTTGGACTTGTTCCAGACCGGGGCGACATCCACGCCCTTGGCCTTCGCCTTTATGAAAGCGTTCAGCTGCGCCGTTCCCTGGTGTGCAAACCTGTCGCCGATACCCATGGAATACTTCGGAAGATTCATGTAGCCCCCTTATTTTTTATAAATATATTGGATATTCATCCCAGTCGCAAAACACACTACCTTAGCATCAAGACGGTCACCTTTCCTGTGGGATTTCTCAAGAAACTTCATTAATTCCTTCAACGGAACCAGGAAGGTCTCCAGGTGCTCCCCGTCGTCAAAGGAAGTCTTCACGTCCCTGTTTTCAGGAGCGTTCTCTTTGATTTCCATCCGTACGAGGTGGACTGTCTCGCCTGACATTCCGGGAGAGCTGAACAGCGGGCGTCCCACGCCTGTGACCTTTCCGGAATATCCGGTCTCCTCATATAACTCACGCCTGGCGGTAGTTCCAGGCTTTTCATTCCTGTCAATCAGACCTGCGGGGAATTCGATCGTCCAGCCGTCAGAGGGAGGGCGGAACTGCCGGACAAGCATTATGCGGCCGGATGGTTTCAATATGGCGATTATGGCGACGGCGCCTCGGCTCCGGATCCGCGTGGAGCATTCCCAGTCCCTGCGGGAGCCGTAATGGTCGACATAGCTTATCTTCTCGAGCGAAAGCCATTTTCCGGAAGCGATCTTCTTTCTGGAGACTGTTTTTGCCTTGCTCATATTCTCTCCAAGTGAATGATTTACGAGAAATAATGAATATATCTTGCATATTCCGGTTTGCATTTTAACAAGTGCACATTAATTTAAGAAAAATTTTAGAACAGGCTTGCACATCATATTTGCCTTTAAGTTTAAACAATCCAATTTTTCAACTACGTGCTTTACATTCAGTTTTTTTACATTCAATCCGTAACAGAGTAACAAATTGATGTTCGTTGGTTTAACTGGCGGCACCGGCTGCGGCAAATCCACTGCTCTTGAATGTTTTTCCTCTCTCGGCTGGAAAACTCTGGATGCAGACGGAATATGCTACGAACTTTATGGAGATAGGAACAGCGGAGTGGCGGAAGCCATCCGTAGAAGATGGGGGGACAGGGTCTTTTCCGGAAACGGGGATGTAGACAGGAAGAAAGTCGCAGACATAGTGTTCAGGAGCAGAAAGGAACGCCTGTGGCTGAATTCGCTCCTCCACCCGATGGTGCTCGAAAGGGCAGTCAAGGAAGCCAGAAAATCCAAGAACAGGAATGTAATCTTCGCAGTACCGCTTCTCTTCGAGGCAAAATGGGAAAAGGAATTCGACTGTACGGTTTCCATCTGGACGGACAGGAAGACCCAGTATCAGCGGCTCGCAAAAAGGGGCTGGAGCCTGGAGGAAATAGAAAGAAGATGCAAATGCCAGATAACCCCCGATGAAAAGATGGAGCTGGCCGATTTCGCCATAATAAACAACGGCGGCATCGATTTACTTTATCAACAATGCAAAATATTAAATAAAGACATAAGGAAGAACTATGGAAAGAAGCAGTGAAGAAAGAGATAGGAAACACAGGTCCGAGGCATCTGCATCAGCAGGCCGGGAAGAGCCGGTCCGGTCCGATAAACGCCCCGAATTCTATGATCCTCTCTCAGACCAGAGGGAGAGGCATCCTTCGGACTCGGACGGAAGATACAAAAGACGCCCATACCAGCGCCGCGGATTCGCACCCAGGGGGGCTTCACCGCACGCACAGAAGGCTGAAATTTCAGGAAACAGGCAGCCCTCCCTCCCCGAGCAGCCCCAGCAGCAACAGATGCAGCAGCCCCAACAGCAGAAACCGCCGGTTTCCGATGAGTCAGGCCCGATGAAGACCGACACTGACGCCGCCGCAAAGCCAATCCAGGATGACAAGAACAATGACCAGTACAGGAACGGCGACATGCCGATCAGGGACAAGACCGCTCCAAGCCTGAACATTACCGAACTCCAGGAAAAAGGCATGGAGGATCTCGCGAAAATGGGCGGAGAACTCGGTGTCGAAGGAATCGGCGCACTGGACAAGTCCGCTCTCATATTCGAAATCCTTAAGGCCAATGCCGAAAAGAACGGCCTCATGTACGGCAGCGGATACCTTGAAGTGCTCACGGACGGCTTCGGCTTCCTGCGCTCACCAAGCTACTGCTACCTGCCCTGCCCCGAAGACATCTATCTCAGCCCGTCGCAGATAAGGAGGTTCTCCCTCAAGACCGGCGACTATGTGGCAGGACAGATACGTCCTCCCAGGGAGAAGGAACGCTTCTTCGCGATGCTCAAGGTCGAATCCATCAACCACGAGTCACCGGAGAAAAAGAAATCAATCATACCGTTTGAGAACCTTGTCCCCTATTTCCCGACCAAGAGGTTCATCCTGGAACAAGACCCAAATGAGATTTCAACACGCGTCGTCGACATCATTACGCCGATAGGCAAAGGCCAGCGCGGACTCATTGTCGCACAGCCCCGGACCGGAAAGACCGTCCTGCTGCAGAAGATCGCGAACAGCATCCTCGCCAACAGCCCGGAAACCTACATGATAGTGCTTCTGATCGACGAACGTCCTGAAGAAGTGACCGACATGAAACGCTTCGTGAAAGCCGAAGTGGTGAGTTCCACGTTCGATGAGCCGCCTGAGCGGCATGTCCAGGTCGCGGAAATGGTCATTGAGAAGGCGAAACGAATGGTCGAATTCAAAAAGGACGTCGTAATCCTCCTCGACAGCATCACGCGTCTTGCACGAGCCTACAACACCCTCCAGCCGCACAGCGGCAAAATCCTCTCGGGCGGTGTCGACTCAAACGCGCTCCACAAGCCGAAAAGATTCTTCGGCGCAGCCAGGAACATCGAGACCGGGGGCAGTCTGACGATCATAGCCACCGCGCTCATCGATACCGGCAGCCGGATGGATGAAGTCATATTCGAGGAGTTCAAGGGAACCGGAAACATGGAGCTGCACCTCGACAGGCATCTTACCGACAGGCGTGTATATCCTGCCATCAACATCGAGAAGAGCGGAACCCGCAAGGAAGAGCTCCTGCTGCATCCCGATGAGCTGCAGAGGGTTTGGACTCTCAGAAAGGCCATGAACGGCGTTCCGCCGGTCGAGGCCATGGAGCTGCTTATAGGAAAATTGAAGAAAATTAAAACAAACATTGAGTTTTTGATGACTCTTCAAGTATAATACCAAGAATTTAATTAATTAATCAGCAAAACTATAATAAAAATAAATTGGAGGCTTAAATGGGAATGCTTTCCTGTCCTTACTGTAACATGGAAATCAGCATGAGCGCGGTCGAAGCGGAAGACGGATACTGTCCGGAATGCGGTTCGGTGATCACAAGCTCATCTATCCTGGTCGACAACGACGAAGACATTGACGATCTTGAGGACGAAGCAGAGGAAGGTACAGAGAGCTTCGACAATCTCGGTGATATCGACTTTGAGGATCTCGAAGACATGGATTTAGACGAGGAGGCCGAGGAGTAGTTCCTCCGTCCACTTCAAATATGATGAACATCCAATATCCAACACTCAATATCCAGCTGATGAAGGTCAGAACATGAACTTGGACACTGGAAATTGCCATTCACTCCGTTCATTCCCGACCATGGTCGGGCTTGGGAGCAAAGCTCCGTCTTCCTTGCTGGTTATTGGATATTCAAAATCTTTAACTCCACAGCCAGCCCGAAGAGGAGGAAAATCAGTTGGATAAGTTCTTGAAACTCGTATACGTTGCGATATCCGCAATCATACTGATCATATCCTTCGTCCTCATCATTCCTGCATATACAAATCTCCAGAAGAAGAAATCCGAAAACGAGGATCTAAAGAAAAAGCTTGAGGAGAAAAAGGCGGAATGCCTCGAACTGCGCCAGCTTTTCAGCGACCTTGAGACCAATCCAAAGGCCGTGGAGAAAGTCGCAAGGGAGAAATTCGGCCTCTGCAGGCGTGATGAAGTCATCTATATCTACAAGGCCAAGTCGTCCTCCGACCAGCCTTTGGCGCCTGAGAAGAAATAATCGCAAATATTCCATGCAGGAAATACTTCAGGGAATATTTACCTCCGGAGTCTCCTCTGATATGCTCTCACCTTTGCCTTTTGTCCTGATCACTATCTTCGGCGCGAGCACTATGCGGAATCCAATGCCCAGATTCTTCAGTTCAGGAACCGCAGAACTCCTCTTGGCCGAACGGCACTCCTCTGGAATGTTGCCCCAGGATCCGCCGCGTATGACCCTGCCGACGCTCTGTATCGTATAACGCCTGTCATAGGCCGCAGTCATCTCAATTTCGCAGACAACAGGCTTGCTCTGCACGGGATTTATCTCAGGAATCTCCCTGTATGCAGTGGGATTGTACCAGTCCCAGCACCATTCCCAGACATTGCCCGACATGTCATAAAGCCCGAAGGCATTCGGCTTGTATGAGCCAACCACCGCGCTGACAATATTTCCATCTTCCGCAGGCATGTCCTTCTCATCTTTCCAGTTCAGGAGGCGTGCGCTTCCCGAATCCCTTATATTCGCATATTGCGCACCTATATTTCCAAAGGTGTCGCCCCAGTAGTAAACAGTGTCCGTTCCGGCCCTGCATGCATATTCCCATTCAGCCTCGGTAGGAAGGCGGTATTCATAATCCTTCGGAATCCTGCCCGCCTTGCGTTCCATGTAGTTGATCTCCTCGCAGCATTTCATGGCAATATGCCAGTCGACCATGACCGCCGGCTGATATGATCTGTCAAGTGAGCATTCGTGCCACTCTTTTGTAATGTGCTCGGGATAATACTGCCTCAACTGGATATTTGTGAACTCAGTCCGTGCAATCCAGAAATTATATGAGATCGACACGGTTCTCCTTGGAGTCTCATCCTTTCCACCTTTCTCATCGGATTTCCTGCCCATGGAGAACTTGCCCTTGGGAATGTATACCATGTCCACAGCAACGTTCGGAACCACGAAATTCAAACTCTCCACAGGAAGGCTGTCATTGAGGTATTTCAGGTATTTCGTCCTGAACTCCCCCCATTTCTCCGGATTGTCGGCATCAAGACTGGCCCCCCTGTCGATCCAGGCAAGCACCTTCAGGACATCCTGATACCTGTCATAGTCGCGCTTTGATTCAATGCTGACTGAGAGTTTTCCAATATTGCCCTCCACGTCCGCAATCTTGTCATTGACTATTTTCGCTTTTCTAACGTTATCAAAGTGGTAGGCCATGGAGAGCAAAATGACAATCAGAATAATGATTGCGGAGGATATCCGGACAATCTTCTTCCTGAGCACTCCGTCCTTGTCGGCGTTCATGGAATAGGTGGGGATCTGGAACATCTTGGCGTCTATCTTGAACTTATGGTCGGCATGCTTGATGGATTTCTTCGGTCTTGCAGCTTCGACCTTCCTGGCCTTGTCGTCAGGAACCGTTCCGGGCTCCATGCCGGATTTTCCCTGCTCAACATCTTTTCCCTCATCAGCCATGCCTATCCGTCCTTCACTAAATCAGGTTACCGCGAACTCATACAAAAACACTTCGTCATTCGATTGTTTCCGCCGTGGCGGATTCGATATTCGATGGTTCCGCAAGCCAAGGATTGCACTGCTTCAACCGTTCTTCCTGTCCTTCGGCAGCTCCGCCTCGTCAACAAGCATCACAGGTATCCCTTCCTTGACAGGATATTTCCTGCCGCAGGCAGAGCATTCCAGTTTCATCTCATTCTCAAGCTCCCTCAGCGGCTGCTTGTCGACGGGACAGGCAAGAATTTCGAGAAGTTCTTTTTTTATCAGGCTCATCGCTTGATCCTTCTATTAAGATAATCCCTAATTTTTTCAGATGCTAAAGAATAGCCCATGCCGGTCGATTTTGCCAGTTTCGCGCAGCTTTCAAATTCCGGCTTGCATTTGACCGCCTTTCCATTTCCATCAAATGCGAGTTTAGCTCCGACAACACCCCACGGCGTCATATATTCCTTCTGCTCCCTGGCGAGGATCCTCCTCTCCTCCATCCTGAACCTCACGCCCAGAGTACTGGTCTCTTTCATCATGAAGTCTGCGAACTTCGCAACTCCGTCGGGCCTGCATATGACCTGCAGTATTATTCCAGGCCTGCCCTTCTTCATGTAGACTGGAATGAGCGCGTAGTCAAGGGCCCCCATCCGGAGAAGTTCCGGGCAGACATACGAGAAGCTTTCACCTGGCATGTCGTCGATGTTGCATTCTAGTACTGCGATCCTGTCTTTTCCAACGGCTGGTTCCGGAGAACTTATGAGCGACACGCGCAGCACGTTAGGCTGGATCTTGAAATCCTTTGAACCAGCGCCGCATGATACCTTGCTTATCACGCCGGACGGAGGCACTCCCCACTCATCGACAATGGATTTCAGGAGCACTGCTCCGGTCGGAGTCGTAAGCTCGCAGGAAACAGTTCCGGTATGGACAGGACATCCCTTGACGATCTCAGCTGTCGCAGGTGCCGGAACCGGCAGGATGCCATGCGCGGTCTTCACAGTACCGGAACCAAGCGCGATGGAGGAAGAATAAATCTTGTCAACCTTGAGGATCTCAAGACACAGCACGGTGCTTACAATATCTATTATGGCATCCGCAGCCCCAACCTCGTGGAAGTGGACATGCCTTATATTTGAACCATGTACTTTCGCCTCTGCTTCCGCGAGCATCCTGAAAACACCAACAGCTCTTTTCTTCACCCCGGGGGAAAGTTTAGCAGCGGCTCTGATGATCTTCTCTATCTCGCCAAGAGTCCTGTGCGAATGATGTCCATGTTCGTGATCATGGGAATGCCTTTCCTCAACGGAAACATCGAAGTGCAAGGCGCTTACTCCGCCGCGCACGACCTTGTTCAATCTTATCTCAATCTTCTCCTCAAGCGGAAGGCTTCTAAGTTCCTTCCAGAACCTGGGGCAGTCGGCTCCGAGTCCTAGCAATGCCGCCGCCATCATGTCTCCGGCAGCACCTGAAAACGGTTCAATATAAAGAATCTTCTTCATTTTCATTCATCATTCCTGATTATTTTTTCACCGCTGGAACTGCCAGCACAGTCATATTGTCACTCACAGTCAGGGAGATCTCCTTCAAGTCCGGCATCATCGCGTTTTCCTTGTCCACTATCTTCTTCGACATTTTCTCAACGCACACACGGCTTGTCTTCACGGCACCTATCTTTTCATCCGTCGGCAGCGAAACTTCGACCTTGAAATCAAACTCGAACTCGTCGCCCTTCCTTGCATTCATGCCGGCATTGAAGAGCCAGCACTCATATCCTGACACTTCCTTCTTCTCGGCAAGCTTCACCATGCCGTCCACGGCGAGATCATCGACTTTCAGCTTGCGCTTTTCAAATTCGTTCTGGAGCGGACCGACAGGCGTCTTCCATGAATCTCCTACCTTGACCTCCTTATCCGTTCCTATGAAGTCGGAAAGATTCTCCTTGCCGGATTTCCTGAATACAAGTGAAAGCAGAAGCTTCTCCTCCCTGCTGATGTCAGCGCTGCCGTCCTTGATGCGGAATTCGCAGGGCTTGCTCTCAAGATTTATGTCAAGGTCCTTGTTTTCAGAGGCGAACTTGATCTCCTGTCCGTTTATGTCACCCTTGACCTTGTCGACCTTGAACTCGATCGTAGCCGGGCGTCCGAATTCCGTGACCGTCTTAATTGTCATTATGCCGGCGATCTTTATCTTGTTGCAGAGGTTCTTTTCCGACTTCCTTCCATCTTCCGTCGTCATCAGCGTGGAGGATTTCGCTTCGGCCTCAATATTGCAGGAGAGCACGCTGCCTGGAACTGAAGGCCTGAAGAATTTTATCTTCTGCGCCGCTTCATCCGCTGATAATTTTGGCATAAAAACAGATGCCAAAATTATAAATGTAAAAATAGATTCGAAGCAAAGTGTTTTCTTCAGCAACGCCTTTTTCATAGTTATCCTCTTAGTGTATTTCGTGGTTTATGCTTTCAAGGTATACCTTCATTTTGCCAAGCGCGTTCGCCCGGTGGCTGATTTTGTCCTTTATCTCAGAGCCAAGCTCTGCGAATGACTTGTCATATCCGTCCGGGATGAAGATCGGATCATAGCCGAAACCACCGCTGCCTTTGGGTTCGAAATCTATCTTCCCATAAACCTCGCCTCGGAATGTCGCAATGACCTTTCCCGGCTCAGCCAGCGCGATCACGCATACGAACCTGGCCGAACGGCCGGAACAGCCGCCAGCAGCCGGTTTCCAGTCGTCGGCCGTCGGTCGTCGGCCTGCCACGGCGGAATTTCCCAATGAAGACGGGTCGGCGGCCTTATTATTTCCAATTTCATTTCGCCGTTTCTCCGGTTCACCGTTTCGCCGTTTCAGTTCTTCCAGCACCCGTTCAATCCTCTTCTCATTCGTATCCGCGTATCTCGCGGAATAAATGCCCGGGGCGTTTCCGAGAGCCCTGATTTCAAGGCCTGAGTCATCGGCTATGACAGTCATTCCTGCGAGTTCCGCGAAACCAAGGGCCTTTATTCCGGCATTCTCCTCGAAAGTGGAGCCGTCCTCTGGGATGTCCGGAATCTCCCTGTCAAGCTCATCCGGGGAAACGAGCTGGAACCCTGCACCTGCAAGAATGCTCTTGAACTCCCCTATCTTATGCTTGTTATTCGTGGCTGCAAGTATTTTCAAAGGGCTTCACCTACCTCTTCAACAATCACGGCCGTTCCTTCCAGCGCGTCTTCTGTCACTGCAAAAGGCAGGCTGAGAAGCCCGCATCCGGCGCAGAGCGCCATGATCCCGGCGGTGAGCACAAATATCTTCATACAATCAAGGCTGAATTTCATCGTCGTTTTCCGTGTCATTTATACCGTCTGCCATGTTAATTTTTCAATGCTCTGTTTATCGTTATAATATCCCTTTAAATCCGCTCATTTTCAATGCGGCTGGGAGAAAATAGTAATTTTGCCTGAAAAACGGCTGCCAGCGATCCCAAAATGCAAAGTCCCTACAATTAATTTAACTGCGAAGCAGACAGGAATGTCTGCTTCGCTTAAAAAGTGCTAGCATTTTGCTAGCGTTATGCTATAATATTTTTAAACGCAAATATTATCACAGGAGGTTCCACATGCCATCGCTAGTAATTAAACATCTTCCCCCTGAGATCCATAAAAGACTCAAGGAAGAGGCCAGGAAAAACCACAGATCCATGACAAAGCAGGCGATAACCGAGCTTGAGACCGCTCTTCTGCACATAAGGCCCATAAGGGATTTCAAGCCTTATAGGATTGACTTTAAAATTGATGATGGCTTTCTTAATGCTGCCAAGAGATGGGGGCGCAAATGATTGCAGTAGATACAAACATTCTCGTGTACTACATGGTTGAAGGAGAAAACACCACCCTTGCCCAAAAAATTAAAGAACGGGATCCTGAGTGGATCATCCCACCTTTATGGAAACATGAGTTTATCAATGTACTGGCGGTAATTCACATGCAAAAGAAAAAACAAGGAAAAGACCTCACCCAATACCAGTCGGTCTGGGAAGATGCCTTGATGCTTTTTTCTGAAAGTGAAACGCCTGTTGATATGTCGAAGGCACTTGACCTCGCAATTAAAAATGGAATTTCCGGCTATGACGCCCAGTTCGTTGTAATGGCAGAGGATTTAGATGTGAAACTCGTCACCGCCGACAAGGAGCTCCTGAGGAAATTCCCGGAGACCGCAGTTTCAATGGAAGCATTCGCGAATGGAAGCGACTTCAAGTTCGTGAAGGAGAAAAGGGCGGAATATGGGAAAAAAGTCAAAGACAGCCATTAAAATTTTACGCACCGTAAAATTTTTTGTGCTATATTCAAAACAAAAAGAGGTTTTATGAACAAGCTGATTCTCGCCGCAATACTTGCCTGCATGCTAAGTTCAACGGCTCTTCTTGCCACAGATGACAAGGAAACCAAGGCTGTTAAAGCTGCAAAAGCATGGCTCGAACTGATCGACTCGGAAAAGTACGCGGAAAGCTGGGATGCCGCGGCAGCTTATTTCAAGAACGCCCTCACCAAGGAAAAATGGCTTGAAGCTGTCGCTCCTGTGAGAAAACCCCTGGGAAAACTTGTCACCAGGAAAATCGACACCAAGGACTACAAGACAGAGCTTCCCGGCACCCCGGACGGGGAATATTACATTCTCCAGTTCAAGACCTCCTTCGAAAACAAGAAGACCGCAGTCGAGACCGTCACCATGATGCTGGAAAAGGACGGAAGCTGGAAGTCATCGGGGTATTTCATAAAGTAAAATTGCCAGACACTTTGAAAAAATAATATTTATGTTCCCGTTGACAGTCAAGCCCACAAGGCCTGTGCTTTAGAGTAGGTACGTGCTTCAGCATGTACCATCTTAATCTTCAAGAATGGGGACAGGCTAAAGCCCTGTCTACTATACGAATATTTTACAACCTCCACACATGAATTCCCGAGTTTCTCCATCTTCATCCCGGGGGGATGAGAGATAGTAGCCGGGGGTTGAGCCTTGCGATACCCCCGGATCAAGGGGGAAAACGAATCGCACCCTGAAGGGGTGCCAGAATCATACGTTCTAATAATCATTCGACCGTCACAACAAATATTTCGGTTCGTATTTGACACCGTTCTTCTCCAACAACCGTTTCAATTCATCCACAAATGTAACCTTGTGATGATGCCTTCGTGCTGAAAACAATATGATGATGAATGCTGTAATATGTTGAACCCATAGATGCTCCGCCAGTTTCTGGCACCCCTCCAGGGTGCGAATTAATTTTAATCTCCATCCGGAGGTCTACGCGATGCTCCGACCTCCGGCTACTATCTGACAACCCTTCAGGTTGTAAACAAACACGGACTCAAAATCAAATACAGATGCCCTCTCGATGAAATTCCTGAGATATGCGTATAGTAGACAGGGCTAAAGCCCGCCACTACTTAAGAGTAGATACGTGCTTCAGCATGTACCATCTTGATCTTCAAGAATGGGGACAGGCTAAAGCCCGCCCCTACTTACAAAAAAAAGCGGCGCGGAATTCTCCGCGCCGCTTCAAGTTTACAGTTTAATTTTTCACGCAGTGAAAAATTATTCTTACATTACTTCCCCGAGTTTCTTGTAGAAGCTCATGCGCCTCTTGGCGTCTTCCTCGGCCATCTTGAAGATGGATTCGGCTTCTGCCGGAGCTGTCTTGAGAAGGGCCTTGTAACGGCCTTCGCCCCTGATGAACTCCTGATAGCTCGCCGTGGCTTCCTTTGTCTCCCATACGAACGGGCTCTTGCCTTCGTTCACAAGCATAGGATTGTAGCGGTACAGAGGCCAGTAGCCGGCTTCAACGGCGCGTTTTTCCTCAGTCTGCGACTTCATCATGTCAAAGCCGTGTGCTATGCATGTTGAATATGCGAGGATGATTGAAGGACCGTTGTATGCTTCAGCTTCCTGGAAGGCCTTCAGGGCCTGAGGACGGTTTGCGCCCATCGCAATCGATGCGACATATACGTAGCCGTAGCTCATGCACATGAATCCAAGGTTCTTCTTCGTCAGGCGCATTCCGGCGTTTGCGAACTTCGCAACTGCGCCGATAGGCGTCGACTTGGAGGCCTGTCCGCCGGTGTTGGAGTATACTTCAGTGTCGAGGACGAGGATGTTGACATTCCTGTTCTGCGCGACCACGTGGTCGAGTCCGCCGAAACCGATGTCATATGCCCATCCGTCTCCACCGAGGATCCAGACGCTCTTGTCTACGAAGTAGTCCTGGAGCTCCTGTATCTTCCTTGTCATGTCCTTGGCTGCGCCGGAGGCCTGTTTGAGGGCCGCGGGAACCGCCTTCTTCACTTCGTCCTGTGCGGCAATCGCAACGGGTTTCCTGATATCCCAGACTGCGAGTGATTTCTCAAGGGCCGACTTGAGTTCGGCGGTCGTACCGATCTTGAGGAGGTTCTCGACGTTCATCTTGAGTATGGCGCGGTTGCTGTCGACAGCGAGACGCATTCCGTATCCGTATTCCGCATTGTCCTCGAAGAGGGAGTTGCCCCATGCTGGACCGCGTCCTTCCTTGGTCTTGCAGTACGGTACGGTCGGGAATGTTCCGCCATAGATCGAAGAGCATCCTGTGGCGTTGGCCACAACCATGTTCTCGCCGAAGAGCTGTGTGAGCATCTTCACGTAAGGAGTCTCGCCGCAGCCTGCGCATGCGCCGGAAAACTCAAAGAGGGGCTTCTTGAACATCGCGCCCTTTACAGTGTCTTCGCCTGCGCCGTCGAGAACGTTCTCAGGAAGCGCGTCGAAGAACTTGTAGTTCGCCACTTCACCCTTCTCATGTTCCGCCTCAAGGGTCGAGAACGCGAGGGCCTTGTTCTTCGCGGGACATGTCTCTACGCAGACGCCGCATCCTGTGCAGTCGTCGACGAAGAGCTGGATCTTATAGTCGAGATTCTTGTCGTTCTTGGTCTTCGACTTGACGGTATTGAAGGAAGCAGGCTTGCCTGCGAGGCTCGCAGCATCCATCTGCTTGGCGCGCACAACGGCATGAGGACACGCCATCACGCACATATTGCACTGTATGCAGTTCTCAGGAACCCATTTAGGAACGCGCGGTGCGATACAGCGTTTCTCGAGGGCGGATGTGCCAGTCGGAATGACACCGTCGAAGGACATCTTTGAAACCGGAACATCGTCTCCCTTGAGATGCATGAGGGGCTTGATGATGTCCTTGGCAAATGCCGGAGCATCGTCTGCGATGAGCTTCGCAGGCTTGACAGAGCCCGTGATCGTCGCAGGCACCTTGATTTCCTCGAGGGCTGCAGTGGTCGCGTCGACGCATTCCCAGTTCTTCTTGACGATGTCCTCGCCCTTCCTGCCATAGGCCTTCTTGATCGAGGTCTTGATGAGGTCGATAGCCTTGTCCTTGGGAAGTACTCCGGAAATTGCGAAGAACGCAGTCATCATGACTGTGTTGATCCTTGCGCCGAGGCCGGCCTTTTCGGAGATCTTGAGGGCGTCGATATTGTAGAACTTCAACTTCTTGGCGATGATCGTCTTCTGGAGGTCCTCGCTCAGGTGGTTGAATACGTGTGCGCTGTCAAATTCCGAGTTCAGGAGGAAAACGCCGCCTTCCTTGATTCCGTCTAGCATGTCATAGCGGCCGATGTAGGCCGGATTGTGGCATGCGACGAAGTTGGGGCTGTATACAAGGTATGGTGAGCGGATAGGGCTCTTTCCGAAGCGCAGGTGGGATACTGTGATTCCGTAGGACTTCTTTGAGTCGTATACGAAATATCCCTGTGCGAACATGTCTGTGTTGTCACCGATGATCTTGATGGATTCCTTGTTCGCGCCGACCGTTCCATCTGATCCGAGGCCCCAGAACATGCAGCCGAAGGTGTCTTCAGGTTCGGTGTGGATCATTTCCTTTACAGGGAGGGAGAGGTTGGACACGTCGTCTTCGATGCCGACCGTGAAGTTGTGTGTGCATTTGCCGGCGAGGTGGTCGTATACGGACTTGACCATTGAAGGAGTGAACTCCTTGCTTGAAAGTCCGTAGCGTCCGCCGATGACCTTGATGCTCCTGCCCTGGAGGGCTGTGACGACATCCATATAGAGGGGTTCGCCGATTGATCCTGGTTCCTTGGTCCTGTCGAGGACTGCGATCTTCTTGACGCTTGCCGGAATGGTCTTGAGGAACGCCTCAGTGGCGAACGGACGGTAGAGATGGATCTTGATGAGACCTACTTTGCCACCTTTCTTATTAAGGTAGTCGATTGTTTCCTCGATGGTCTCGCAACCGGATCCCATTGCAATTAGGATATTCTCGGCGTTCTTGTCGCCGTAGTAGTCGAACAGATGGTACTGGCGGCCGGTGAGTTTGGCGACCTTATCCATGTATTCCTGGACGATTGAAGGACAGACGGCATACTGGTTGTTCGTGGTCTCGCGGCCCTGGAAATATACGTCGGGATTCTGGGCGGCAACCTTGATGAACGGATTTTCAGGCCTCATTGCACGGCTGCGGAAACGCTCGATCATTTCCGGTTCGACCAGCTTCAGCATGTCGTCGTAGCTGAGGTCGTATACCTTCTGGACTTCATGCGAAGTGCGGAATCCGTCGAAGAAGTTGAGGAAGGGGATCTGCGTCTTGAGAGTCGCCAGGTGGGATACTAGAGCGAGGTCCAATGTCTCCTGGATCGATGCCGCGCTCATCAGGGCGAACCCTGTCTGGCGTACGGACATAACGTCGGAGTGGTCTCCGAAGATCGAGAGGGACTGGCATGCGAGAGAGCGTGCCGAGACATGGAACACGGTCGGGATCATTTCTCCTGCGATCTTGTACATGTTGGGGATCATCAGCAGAAGTCCCTGCGAGCATGTGAAAGTTGTTGTCATCGCACCGGCACTGAGTGAGCCGTGTACTGCGCCTGCGGCGCCGCCTTCGGACTGCATCTCGGCGATCACTACGGGTTTTCCGAAAAGATTCTTCTTGCCCTGACTTGCCCATTCGTCCGCGTATTCGCCCATTGTAGACGAGGGTGTGATAGGGTAGATCGCGGCCACTTCGCTGAAAGCGTAGGCCACGTGTGATGCGGCATAGTTGCCGTCAATCGTCACCATTTTACCAGCCATTTTACTTCTCCTTGTTTGAGTCTAACTTGTTAAATTTGCGTATATATTGAACATGGTCGCCCCCTGCTGGCACTGTCGGAAAACAGGGGATTTTTCAATCTGATTTCATTAGATGATATAATCAGCGGAAAAACTTCGTAAGTTAACACAGGAAGGATGTTTTTTCCAAATCAATTGTTAAAAATTTATCATTTTAAATTCAAGGAGGAATTTCAGGGCGCAAAAAGAAGAAACCGGGCCTCCTCCCGGTTCCCCCACTATGGTCAAAAAGGGTGTTCAATCACAGGTGATCTTCACTTTCCGACGTTCCATCTTAGCTATCTCAGTCTTCGGAAGGTTCACCCTGAGGACTCCCTTTCTGAAGGTTGCCTTGATCTTCTCGCTGTCAACTCCCCATGGCATCGGGATCGACCTGTAATACTGGCCATAGCTGCTCTCCGAGAAGAAATAGTTCTTCTTCTTCTCCTCCTTCTCCTGTTTCTTCTCACCTGACAGGACAAGATTGTCATGGTCCATCGTCAGTTCAATGTCTTTTTCCTCAAGTCCTGGCAGTTCGGCCGTGATATTATAGGCGTCCTTGGTCTCCGAAATGTCAAATTTCGTTGAGATCAAGCCTGGCTCCTTCCAGAAGCGTTCCATTGAAGGAAGACGGATTTCTCCGAGATCCCTGGAGAACCATTCAAACATATCGGTCATCATTCGCGGTACACTTGGTACGCTGTTGAAAGGATGTTCCATCGTCCTAGCCATGGAAGCATGTCCCTTTCTCACTGTTGGAAGATGTTTCATGTTAATCCACCTCCTTTTAATTTTACTAGCCAACCTGAGTCAAGCACAAGATGTGCCATTGGATTTTTATTACGTCATATCTTTTTTGACTGCAATATGATATGCATATTACAGCAATATTGCCGGAAGGATGGAAGAAGTGACAGTTTGGCGCAAAACCTGTGACACGTGGAATATTCTGTCACAACCGGGGATTTCAAGTTCAGCGCCTGGCTGGAGGATTGGGCCGAGGAGTCGCCGGAAGATATGACTTCAAAGTCCGTTCCATGTCGGCCTTGGTTTTCAGATCAGCCTCCTTCGCGGCGGCAGCTTTTAGCATGGCAATGATTTTCCCATCCTTGAAGTCGCGAGATTTCGGCGCCAGAAGACAGAACGCCTGATATCTTACTTTCAGATCCGGATCGTCCAGTGATTTCATCAGCTGCGCCAGAACCGCAGGATTCTTCTGGACGTCAAGGCCTGCCACTCGCCTCAGGCAGTCCTCCCTGGCATCTGGAAGTTTGTTTTTATCGGCAATCCTGAGCAGCGCTTCGATATAAGGCTTCTCCGCCTCGTCAGGATTGCTCAGCGAGCTGTTTGCGAACTTCGCAATTTCCTTGTCTTCCGTTCCTTCAAGGACCGCGGCAATCTTCTGCAGCGCCTTCGCCCTGCTATTCCTGTCATTGGTCTTGCTCCGCCATGCTTCGCAGATCCATCTTTCATATTCCTTTTTCAGGCTGCTCCTGCCCTGTTCCGGGGAAGTGGAAGCTATTATTTTCGCTGCTTCGTCTTCGGACGGGAATTCCGTACTGTCCATCCTCAATGCGGCCTCAAGCGCGCCGATCCTGGCCGCGGCATTCCTGTCGGAAAGCCCCAGCTGCAGCAGCTCCCTGATAACGTTGAATTCATCCGGCTTCCGGAAGGCGAACTTTATATACGACACATTCTTCATCTGCCTCATGATCATCGCCCTGTTCACATCGCCGGCCGACAGATAACTTTTTGCGAGCGCACCGAAATTCACTGCACGCTTCCCGTCCTCACGCTCCAGCTTCTCCACTGCCTGCTTCACGAAATCCTCAGTAGGCGCCTCGGCGGCCACCGCGCAGAGGTCTTTCAGTTCCATTTCATTCAGCTTTGAATATGATGTCGACATAAGCTCGCGGTTGAAGGATGTCCTCCTCTTCTCATCTGGAATCTTTGCCGAATAACTCCAGGCTTTTCTGAGGAAGTCAACCGCCGAGGGTGAATTTGCGGAAAGGTAATGCAGGCCATAACGCCATAGGTTGTCATCCTTCTCGTCAAGAATCATCCATGCGATATTGAAGGCTTCTTCAGGGACTTTGACATCTTTAGCCGACGGAAGCAGCCTCAGGACATCAAGCTTTTCATACCCCTTCAGGCCGGCAAAAAGTTCGCCTACGGTCTTATAATCGCCGTTCTTGACCATGATCATGACCACCTTTGAATCCCTGCCCTCGTTCTTGAGCAATTCAACAAGCTTCTTCTGGAGATACTGGTTCTTCGCTCCGCCCTCAGCCAAGGACATGACCTTTGAGTTCCAGGTTTCCTCCCAGTGCTTCCTGGCCCTTTCCAGCTGGATCTTCGGGATGTACGCATCGACCTTCTCCATCTGTCCCTCATCCGGCGAAAAATCCTTTGAAGCAACTATTGTCAGCAGGCTGCTGAGCATGAACTCATCCTGTATGGTTTCTGATGAGAACACCGCATCGACCAGGGATTTTTTTACAGTGTCATCCCCCTCCATCATTACATACTTGAGGAGAAGCCCCTTCTTGTTGGGATGGAGTTTTGCGAAATCCTTTACGAGGCTGTCCGGCTTCCCGCGTTTGAGAAGGATTTTCATCGCCCAGCCGGATCTGCCGTCGATTGCAGGACTGTCATAGGGCATTCCGGATGAAATGACTTTTTCGTCTGCCATGACAAAGCCTGCGAGCTTTTCATCTGGGATTTGCTCCTCGTACGCCTTCAGGGATTTCAGGGCTGTGTTCAAGACATATTTTTCCGACTTGGACGCATAATCGAGCAGCAGGTCACGGTATTCCGGCTTCCTTGGTTCCTTGCCAAGGGCTGCAAGGAGGGTGGAGATGAAGGAGTCCTTGTCGGTATAATAGAAGACGTTCAGGGTGTCGGCATCATTTTTGAGCAGGGTATAGGACTCCAGGCTGGAGAGGTTCTCCGGCAGGGACCGCAGGAGTTTTGTCCGGTAGGTCAGCTGCCCCATCTCCCTGCCCTTCATCTTCACTTCAATCTTTTCAGGAATGCCCTCGGCAAATCCGTAGTCGGCTGATACACTCTTCCGTCCCTTGACCGTCTCGTAGCCTGTCCCACCTCCAACAACGAGATTGAATGAGCTGAACGACGCCTTTTCCACGACATAGATTGAGAGTGCATTTGGATTTACAACGCATGCCTTGTTTTTCTCGATCTCCACCTCGACCGTGTCAAAATCCTTCTTGTTCTCGGCAAATGTGAATTTGTGCCTGCCCGGCTTGAGATTCATTGGCTTATACCCGAAGGGTTCCAGTTCGCCCTGGGCTTTTCCATCGACAGAAAATTCCAGGACCGACCCGGAACCATTGTCAACATATACGTTCGGGATGTTTTCCGGCTTGGAAGGGCCAGCGCCCATGGATTCGGAAACGCCGGCATATCCCTGTTTGAAGGCGTCGACAAATGATTTACCCTGGCTTGTTCCTAGGGTGACATTAAGGAGGACGGCAAGCAAGGCATAAAGGACGACGGCAGAAGAACTCAATACCAGTGTTACGCCGTATCGGAGTACTGCAGGACGGTTGGACTGCATGACAAGCATGTTGAGGTATGTGGTGGCTCCGCCAATCATTCCTCCTATCAGTCCGCCTGCAAATACAAGGATCACCGGGAGCCCTATCCAGGCCCATTGGTACCAGGCCAGAGGCAGGGCAAGCTTGACGTCATCCCCGTCGGACTGATAGGAGGAATGATTGTTCTCGTCGAGCCCGGATTCGAACTTTATTTCATTGCCGGCATCATCTTCTATCAAGTATCTGGTGCCCTTCTCGTCCCTGTCCGCGACCTTGCCATCAACAAGTACCTGGAGGCTGTTGTCGTCGCTGTCATGGAGTAGTGAAAGCTTGCGGGTCTTGACATTTCCCAGCTTGAACTTGAATTCTTTCACAGCCATAAGAGCCCCCCTTATCGCAAGATGATAGGAATTTTGATTTCTCAATGCTGAGGTAAGATAGTCCGGAAATGTAGCTGAATCAAGCCTTGGATAGCGGCATCAAACTTTTTTCCGGCTCCAGATATTCCACAATTCCGCGGCATGCGGGATAATCAGAGCATCCCCAAAAAGGTTTGTTGTCTTTTCGTGTCTTACGCAAACGGGTTGGCGATCCGCATTTCGGGCACTTGGGGGCTTCCGCAGGCTCATGGTTCTGCTGCGTCCTTGCTTCGCTGCGCACCGTCCCAAGCCGTTCACGGAATCCTCCTTTCTCCACAAATTCCTCTCCGATATTCTTTATATACTTGTCCATCATATTGAGCGTGCGTGTGATAAGGATCAGAAGAGTGTTTGCCCTTGCAATTCCGTCTTCCGAGGAAAGTTCCGGTTCGAACTTCCTGAATTGCGCCATTACATGCAGGCAGATCCCGCGGTTGATGTCGTTTCCATAATCAGGCGCATCAAGGCGGACACCATAGATGCGCCTGGCCTCTTTGCTGTCCATCGCCCATGGCGCCTGCCAGTTCATCATCAGGAACTTGTTGTAGTCGTCGCGAAGTTCGCAAAGGCTTGCTCGGGCCACATCAAGAAGTTCCAGCGCAGTAGCGTAGGAAGTCATCAGCCGTTCAGAGCCTTCGGCGAAATTCCTGCAGCCTGAACGGGCCGCATGCGTCATCTGCGTGTAAGTGCGCCCTCCTGGATCATTGCGTGCATTGAGAAAGCTGCTGCAGAAATGGCCAGTGCCCAGCTCCACCACATTTGCCAGCACATAGGCATCAAGGAAGCGGTACCCCGCTGATTTCCGGAAAAGTTCCATGGCCCCCTCAATATTACGATTGCATCCGACTGCAATCGATCGCAATCGACTGCACTCGTCTATTAAATGATTTTTCTCACGGTTTTTATTTCAACCCAGCACCGTCTCCCAATAAAGCTTCTTGACTTCATCCGCCCTGATGTCGGTAGTGACCTCGATGTTCGGGTTGCTTCCGCCACGGATGGTCATTCCACGCGTGAACTCGCCCTTGGTTTCAACCTCCACGAACATTTGCTTGACCGTATAGTATGACTGGTCGAAAGTCCATATCATCGGGAATATGTCGTACATGACCGGACCCGGCTTCCAGTTGCGGCTGCCGGGATACCACAGATCGATGGCCCTGCCCAAAGCCTTGCTGACCTGTGCATGATGACCGTGGAATGCCTGGCACTCGTCCTTCGTCAAAAAGAAGCGTCTCGTGACATCCCAGGTCCCCATGTAGATCTTTATCCCGGAATCCAGGACGATGTCCGAAGCGATGTAGTCGAAGGCGACATTGTGTTCGGCGCGGTTTAGAGTGAGTTCGCCGCCCATCATGGCGATGTACTTGATCTTTCCAGCGATCTCCGGCTTCTTGCGGAGAGCACACGCGATATTGGTCAATGGTGCTATGCAGGCGAGGACGATTTCACCGGGATACTTTTCAACGGTCTCGATGATGAGGTCGACGGCGTCTGCATTTCCGGGCTCGTCGGAAGGATCCTCAGGTTCTGCAAAGCCGTAATGGTTCATGGTCATCGCCGGATCATTCATGAACTTCAGCTCCTCGGCGGAAAGCACCCTCAGCGGAAGCTCCATCCCTGCAGCCACCGGGATGTCGGTGCGGTCCATGTAGCGCAGGAGGCGTTTGACAAGTCTGGCGCGTTGCGCAGAAGGCTGGGTGACGGTAGTTATCGCCTTGATGTCGAGTTCAGGCCTTTTCAGCGCGAATATTATCGCCAGAAGATCGTCGATATCCTGTCCCGGATCCGTGTCAATCAGAATTTTCTGCATGGATGCTCCTCATTTATTTTTTCACCTGCGAAATCATATCTCCCTGCACCGGCAATGTCAAGGCATGTACACATCCATACGCAATCCCTCAGTCTTTATCCTGCATCTCTTCAAGCTCTGCGAACTTCGCGTCTTCCCTTTGCGTTCTTTGCGGTTAGGCTCCAATGCTTTTACCGCAGAGTACGCTGAGATTAAGACGCAGAGTGCGCAGAGGGAAGAAGACTGAGGGATTGCATCCATACAGGGCATGGCAGGTGAAAAAACATATCCGCGATTGATTTATGAACGCGGGTGCATTAAGTTGTTTTTTATGGATATAAAAAATAAACGAGTTCTAGTCACAGGCGGAGCCGTCAGGATCGGCATGGCGATCTGCGCCGCCTTTGCGGAAGCCGGTGCGAAACTCGCAATACACTACAACAAATCTGGAGAGGAAGCTGCAAAGCTCCTGAAGGAACTCGGCGGCGAAAAGTCCGGACACAAAACAGTACAATGCGAGCTCTCAGATCTGGATGCCGTTGAAAATCTTATCCCGTCACTTGGCAAAATAGATATTTTAATCAATAACGCCTCCATATATTTTCCTTGTCCTTTGGCCAAGGAAAACATAGCTGGCGCAAAGCGTCAGCTGGACATCAATTTCCGTGCCCCGCTCATCCTCATGAAAAAGTTCCATGGACAGAAAATAACGGAAGGCTGCATCATAAACCTGCTCGACAGGAGGATTGCCAAATCCTTTCCTGATGATGGATCTTACGCCCTTTCCAAGAAGGCCCTTGCCGAGGCGACATTGACAGCCGCGCTCGAATGGGCCCCGCGGATCAGGGTGAACGGAGTCGCACCCGGCGCCGTGCTGCCTCCCAGCTTCATGAAGGACTCAAAAATGAAAAAACAGATCGCAATGACTCCCATGAAGAAGGCGCCAACTCCCGGGGATGTAGCAAAGGCCTGCATATTCCTAGTAGGAACAGATTCCATAACTGGCCAGGTAATATTTGTCGACGGAGGCCAGCACTTATAAATTTTCCGGACGGAAAATTTATGTCTGAATAAATCCATAAATTAATCTCATGAAAGGAAATGAAGACATGAAGAGAAAGGCTTACAACCAGGGTCCTGTCACAATTCGTTCAATGCCGTTCTGGTGCGTCGGGAACCCGCTCGCTGATCCGTTCGGCGGCAAGGTCCTTCCAGGAATATCATCTGTTGAAGTCGCAAAGATCCTCTGCTGGGCGGCCGGTGAAGGCCTTATCGAGGCGACGAGCTTCCATGACGACGATCTCGTTTCATGGGATCCGAAGAAACCTGAAGACGATCTCGACAAGAACAGCGAGACCTATGCCACGATGAGGACAATAAAGGCCATGCTCGACAAGGCTGGCCTTTCCGTAAACACCGCGACATGCAGCCTCCACGGCAATCCTATGTTCCGTAATGGCGGCCTCACAAATCCGGATCCTAAAATCCGTGCAATCGCAAGGAAGAAAGTCGAACGCACCATACGCATAGGACATTTCTTCGGCGCGAAATATTACACCTACTGGGTGGCGCGTGACGGCTTTGAAGTGCCGATCGCGGTAAAGTGGGATGAAGTATATGACTGGCTTGCCGAAGGACTCGATCATGTCTACGACTACATCAAGGCAGAAGGATTCAAGAACTATATCGGAGCGACAATCGAGCCGAAGCCGAACGAACCCCGCGGGCACATGTATCTTCCGACATCCGGGCATGCCGTCGGATTCATCCTTGGGAAACTCAGGAAGCCTGATTTCTGGGGCGTCAACCCGGAACTCCTCCAGCATGAAAGCATGGCGCTTATGAACGGCGTCCAGGCTCTCGGCTATCTTACAAGCACCAACAAACTTTCATTCCTCCATTTTGGAAGCCAGATAAAGGCGCAGTTCGACAACGACTTCCCTCCGCTCATCGGACCCGAAGGGCTCAAGGAGACCGTGCAGATGTTCTGGGTGCTTGACCAGGTCGGCTGGAAGGGCGTAGTTGAATTCGACTGCCACATGCTCCGTACCGATGCGGATCCCGACAAGGCCGAAGAATGCAGGAAGAAGTTCGTAAGGAACTGCTGCAACGCGCTCAGCATTTCAATTGAACTGGCTTCCAGGCTCAAGGGAGGCTGGATGAAGAACAAGAGCGAGACAGAAGCAGATCTTGAAGGCATCATGCGCCTCTGCGGTGTAAGCCCTGCGAAGATCGCAGCGAAGACAATAAGCAAGTAGGACACATAGAATGCGGCACAGTCTCGAATGTGCCGCATTCTATAACATCTGTAAATGCCCGCTGAATTACCTTGTATTCTCTTGTCTATTGGCATATTTTAATAGAGAAACGGAGAAATTCACTAATGACACAATCATTTACAGCCATAGTGCATAAAGAGAAGAAGCTTTATGTTGCCGAATGTCCTGAAATTGGAACTGCAAGCCAAGGGCACACTATTGAGGAGGCTGTTGCTAATCTAAAAGAAGCAACAGAGCTTTATCTTGAAGAGTTTCCGGTAAAATCAGTCAGTCATCCTATACTCACAACTTTCGAGATTCCAGTCCATGCCTGAACTTCCTCATATTTCCGGTTCGGAAATTGTCAAAACCTTCCAGAAGATGGGCTTTACTGTAGCCAGGCAAAAGGGTAGCCACGTTGTCCTCCGCAGAGGAGGAAAGGGTTGTGTCGTCCCCACGCACAAGGAAGTCGCAATCGGAACTTTGAGAAGCGCAATAAGACAAGCTGGCATTACTCCGGAAGAGTTCATGAACTCATATAAAGGCAAATAACTGCAGTGAAGAACAATTAATCAAAAAATGGTGGTCAACATGGCGTCGAATGATATCTTGCTCGTGGTGGTTGTTGGAATTATCGGACTTCTCGCCTTTTTCAAGCCCATCCTGCTCTACAACGGCATGAAGGACGGCAGCAACAGGAACATCAGCTATCTTCATTTCCTGCTGATAGGCATAACCTATATTGCGCTATCAGTGCTGATCTTGAAATTCTACCTCACTAAAAACAATCTTTCCCTGATCTTCTCAATCATACTGGTCCTGCTTGGCTTCTGGAACATCTATTTCTGTTTCCTGGTAAGGAAACTGAAGCCTGCAGCTGACGAGAAAGATCCGGAGGAGAATAAGGAAGAAGCAAGTGATAAGCCTGAGTCAAAGGGCTGATCGCCACGCAGCGGAGATCCACGGCAAATGTGGGATTTGCCTGGGTCAGGGAATCTGAACCTACTTCTGAATTATCTCGGCAAGCTTCTTCCTCGCGGAATCATATATGGTATTGTCCCTGGGATATCCGAGGCTTTTTGATTCGCTCGGAAGTCCGCATCCGAGGCTGGCGCCGGATACGATCTCATCGGCGATCTTCCGTGCAAGCTCCGGATTCTTCTTTGAAGCAAGGGCGAGATATTCATAATCAATCAGGCCCTGGCGCCAGTTGAAGAATCTCTGGCACGGCACTGGTCCCTTAAGGCCAGGGCTGCGCTTGGTAACTATCGTATCGGTTCCAGGATACAAGAGAAGTCCATCCCCTTCCCCGAGTTCGCCATACTGGTTGAGGAAATTGCAGGGATTGGAATACATGTCGAAGCCTGCGGGATATGCCGTGGACTCCCATATCCACCAGACATTCGCCTTGAGAGCAAAAGCCTTCCATCCGCATATCCTCATTCCGGAAACGAAATTCAGATAAGTCATCGGTCCGTTGTAGAGCCATACCTGTTTTCCGGCCTTGATCATCTCCTCGGCATCCGCTGAATTCCGTGCGCCGCATGCGTCGATATATGGGATCCCTTTGATTTCGTCCGGCCAGGTAGTGGCGTATATCTTCACGTCCGCCTTATATTTTTCATTGAACGATTTCACCCATGGGCCGATTGCATTCAGCCATTTCCTGAATTCCCCGAGCCCGCCGGGGAAATTATGTGAAGGCTCGTCCCAGGCATAGAATACCAGCTGTGAATTCGGACAGTTGCCGTCGTATTTGTCCTTCCATTTCTTCAGGCCTTCATGCCATGATTTCTCGTCGCCATCCGGTTCGGGGCCCCCGAAAGGCCTTCTTTTCCCGTTATAGAATGTTATGAAATTCAGCGGGTCATCCTTTGCGTAGTTTCTACCCTCGTAACCGGCGGCGTTGGTGAAATAAGCCCCTGACGATGAGAAGAGAATCCTTTTCGTGTTTTCCTTGCTGTTCTCCGTACCGTAATACATGTAGCAGTTGTTCCTCCTCAGGAATCTCCTGTAAGTCTCTACAAGCCTGCAGTATTCCTCGCCCTTGAACCCATAACGGGAAAGATCCCCGACAACCATGAACGCAGTTATGGAAAAATCCTCAGGCAGATCGAAATCGTAGACTTCCAGCTCCACGGGTACGCTCTTTACAGCAATACCGTCATGCGTCACCTCAACCATGCCTTCATATTTTCCCGCTGGCGCATTGTTTGGGATTATGACATCAACCCATACGCTCTGTGTCTGCCCTGGGAATATCGAGAACGGCGCTCCGCCCCATTTCGCCTCGAACGGAATCAGTATGTCCGGGATCGACCTGCCTATTGTCCCAGCCTGCTTCACAATCTCGGCATTTGTAAAATTGTCCTGCTTGTCGATCTTCAAGTACCTGCTCTTATAAAGCTGGAAATGGCGTTTGGGGAAATAGTACGGATCCTTCAAATTCCTGCACTGCGAGTTGTCAATGGTCCATCCCGAAAACCATTCCCATGGCAGATAGCCGGTAGGCTTGACAAGGCTGTCAAACTTCACATCGACATTGTTGATCCCATCAGTTCCAATTGGACATTCCAGGACTACTTGGAATGCGACAGTCTCCATTCTCGCGCCTGCAATGTGGACTTTCCCCTTCTTCCATACCGTATTCCCCTTTTTCAGCGGACTGTCGAGTTCGTCCTGGAACACCCTGTCGGAAACCGATACCGCATAAACATCTCCAGGCTTCCCGTCCTTCCATTTCGGATCGGCGACGGGATCATCCGGATACATCGACTCGAAATCCGTCTCGATCATGACTTTTATTTCCTTCAGGCGCAGCTTCGCCTTGAATCCTGTATTTATTGACAAGCCAGTTATCCCACCATAGGATTTTCCTTTCGGCATGCTTCCATATTTGTCTGTCTGGGTCAGGGCTCTTGTCATGAACATCGGATCCTTGCTGTCATAGGCCCTGAACGGAAAATTCTGGATGTGAAGCGCCTCGCCTTTTGAATTGAGCACGGCGACATCGGCATAATTCGGACGCTGCTCGATCTTATCGCTGACCGCTACGATCTTCACCTTTATCTGCGCAAGATCATATCTTGAAATGTCTATGTCGAACCCTTTGACTTCAAATCTCGGTTTCGCCCATCCTTCCGCAGCAAGCTCCGCCGTCAAAATTTCACCATTGACGATTTCACCGTTGACAAGCTGCACTCCGTCCATCAGCTTGCCGTTCTCGAAGATCGGGAATGTCTTGAGTTCCGCCGAAGCGCAAACTGAAAATATGACAACTGCCAGGAAGGAGACAAGTATTTTTTTCATTGCTTATAACTCTTTCTTTGTAAACCTATCTTTATTTTTTAATTCAACTCCGTTGTTCCGTCGGCAAATTCATCCGACACGAAAGAGATTGCAGTCTGATACAGTCAAATCTCCTTGCAGGGGCTCAAGTGATATTTTGCCTGAGCCGTCAGGAATAAAGCATTCCGACATGGATATTGCACCGTCATCGGCGAAAATTTCGACAGAGGTCCTGTCAATCAGCACGGCAATATCCAGCTGATTGCATTTCCCGACCGAAACACTGTTGCCACAGACGGACAATGTGCCATTGGCAGGCTGATAGACCAATTCCTGTCCATGGAAACCGATTGAAACTCCTTGAGAGCCGGAACAGACGGTCTTCAGTTTCAGTTCAAAGGCATCACCTATGATTCCATTGAACGGATTGGTTCCTGATTTTAAGATAAAGCCGTCATTGAAAAGAGATTCCTTGCGGAGTAGCTCTATTTCCATGACAGGCTTTCTAATCAGACAAATTTGTCCATGCCTCTTGCCGAGGGTCAGTTCGCTTGGGAAGCCCATCTGTTGGCTGAAAGGCATGTCCGGATATTTCCCGCCGCGCATCCAGCCGATTATGATCCTTCTCCCATCGCTCGCAGGGATATCGTTGAAAGTCTGTGCGGCATAGAAGCTGCGCCCATGGTCAAGGAGCATCTTGGAGGATTCCGGGGTGAATGATTTACCATCGAAAGTTCCAATTAGATATCCGCTATCTGCTGCGAGTAAAACCCATTTCTTGTCTTTTTCATTTCCTTCTTTAGGCAGTTCAAAGAATTCAGGACATTCATAGAAGCCGTCAATCGAACCTGTCTGCTCCCATTTCTTCAGGTCAGTAGAATTGAAGAACTTGAAGGTATGGACTTTATTTTCGTCTCTTTTTTCTTCAACGTATAAGACCATGATCCATCTTTTCGAAGGTTCGTGCCAGAACACTTTCGGATCCCTGTTGCCTACGGTAATCTGATCAATTATGGGGTTGCCCGAATATTTTACAAAGGTCCTGCCGCGGTCGTTGCTGAAGGCGATGCACTGGGTTGTAGGCTTCTTTGGATTGAGCATCTGGCCTTCCGCAGTATAAAAGGCGACAATCACATCTTCGGCTCCGGTCCTGAAGCCGGAAGTGTTTTTCCAGTCTACGACGGCAGTTCCGGAAAAGACATGTCCGAACGAATCAATCTCTATCGCGTTTGGAAGCTGCTTCCAGTGTACAAGGTCTGTGCTGATGGCTTGGCCCCAGGTCATGTTCCCCCATTCAGTCCCGGAGGGATTGAGCTGGAAGAAGAGGTGGTATTCGCCCTTGTAGAAAACCATGCCGTTCGGATCATTCAGCCATCCCTTCGCTGAAGTGAAATGAAAGAGGGGCCGGTATCTGTCGCTTCCACGAGAAGAATTCATGCTATTTTCCTTATCCTTGTTTTTTAAGCGGCAGTCCTAGCTTTTCACCGGAAAAAGTTCGTCAGCTGTTCCGGATAATATACGGCTTATCTGTTTTTCAGACAGTCCCATCTCCTGGAATATCTCCGGATCATATCCACTGCCGTCCAATGGATGATTGGATGGCTGGATTGATGGATGGTTGGGTATCAAAGACATAAGACCAAAAATAGCCTGGATAAATTATCCGAAATGCCTTTCTAATAATTCTCATGCATATTCATGACTTCTGTGTTATCTTGAACTCAAACCCAATCATCCATTCATCCAACAATCCATCCATCCGTCATCCTGTGGGATGACTCTGGATCTTTTCCAGCTTAAATCCTTCATGTGACGGCGAATTCCGACAGGACATACCATCCATCACGATTCAAACCGTTTATGGCGAACCTGATTTTTGGAATATTGATTGTCTTCGGCACGATTCCGAGTGAAACTTCAACTTTGCCAGGAGATATGAAGGAAAGATCGAGGGTCTCCTCGATCCAGTTTTCGCCTGGCATCCATTTCTCGCCGGCCCAGTATTTTTTATTCTCTATTTTCAAGGACGCCCCTCCTACTTTGACATCTTCTCAATATAGTCTGCGAGCTTCGCACGGATTGAATCCAGCCTGGTGACGATCTGGGCGTCAACTTCACCGGTACCCGACTCCTTGCCGTCGGTGAATTTCTCGGAATGCGCATATTCCGGCACCTCGCTCTTCAGTTTGTCCAGGAACACCTGCGCTTCGGCGGCGACAGCTTTCCTTTCGGAGGACGCCTTGCCGATCACCTTCTCAAGAGTGTAGACGTACTTGTAGTCATTTATCCCCTCATACATGTTCATGAGTGTGACGGTGCCCCATATCCTGTCCTTCCAGGCCACGACATAATTCCCGGTAAAGCTCCGGCCGTCGAATTCCCTGCTTGACATGTAGACCGGCGACAGGGGATGTTCATTCTCGCCATATGGCCTGTAGTTGTAGAGGGTTCTCCCCTTCAGTCCGACCTTCCACGAATGAAGCCCCCAGGCAAGCCTGTTGTCACCGTCGTTGTAGCTCCAGAGCCTGCATCCGGGGTTCTCCCTGGCGAGCCGGATCATATTCCTGCAGTGCGCCCAGTAGTGCGGCATGATCATCTCAAATGTCCTTGCGAAATCCGCATAAAGGCCCAGGGGATGCCGTTCTGAGACAGGCCCGTCGGACATGGGGTTGACGCCCCTTGGCATGCCTGGAGCCGCCTCTCCTACGAGCTTATGGTAAATCATCATCTGTTCATAAGTCCTGTTCCATGCGCTGAGCATCGTCTCCCGGGGCTCGTCGTGGATGAGTCCTATATACCTGCCTTCCTCTCCGGCATCCTTCATCTGTTTCTGGAACGCGGAGACCTGCTCCTTGTACCTGGCCTCCCATTCCTTTGTATACGGGATATCCTTGATGGCTGAATCAAGGGCCCCCACGTCCAGGAGGAGGATTCCGTCTATTCCTGATTTCCTGATATTCCTGATTCTTTCCAGATAGGCCTCTCCGACCCCAGCATTGATGACCAGCGTATTAATCCCGTACGAGGCCATGAATTCGTAGTCCGCCGCAAGCGCATCCTTGAGCGAACAGTAGAAACCCCAGTTCATCCTTTCAGCTTCCGGCCGGAGGAGCGCGAAATCATATACCTTGACCGACATATCCTTCTCGATTGAAACATTTCCCGACGAGAAGGTTATTTTCCCGGAATACGTGTCCGGCGGCTGGGATGCAGGGGCCGTTGCTTCGACTGCAAAACCATAGGTGATGCCCTTGTGCAGGCCGACAGGGCCATCAAGCGGCTGCATTCCGAACGGAAAAGGCCTGAATACATACTGGTCTGTAGATTTCATCAGATGCTTAAGGAAATAAATCCTTATTTTATCTGCAGGGAAGATTTTGCCGGATGCGCCTTTCATCTCTCCGACCGAGACCTTGACGTCCTTGAGCTCGTCAGATGGAACGACTCCGAACACCGAGAAGGACTTCTGCCCTTTTGCGAGGTTCATGCCGAGCGCGGGATTTTCGATTTCCTCCCTTGAAGGCACCTGGTTGTGCAGGAATGGTCTTCCGGATGCGGGAATGAAAAGGACGGTATTCCTGAGATCCCTGTGGAACGCCCTGAAGGCATTGTCGCTCGTCGGAGATTCCGCAGGAAGCAGATTGAACTTCCCCATCTTCTCGAGAATCCGGATATGGGTACTTATTTCCGGCTTGCCGATTTCAGCAAGAATGTCCTTCAGGATGATGCGTTCAGAAGAAGGAGCTTCCTCCTGCCCGATCGCGGAAAATATCACGGCACAAGCAAAAACAGACAGTACAATTTTCTTCATCTAGCTACTCCTCCCAGATGTCCAGTTCAGTTTTATCTTACGGGAACACCAGGTAGATTTCCTGGAAGAAAACGGTATATGCCTTTTCAGCTTCCAGAGCCTTGGCGTCAGGGCTGAAGTAGAACTGGACTACCTGCTTGAGATCCAGAGGCTGCCCACCGTTTGTGACAAGATCGCCGAGCGGGATTTTCACGGCATTCTGCCCCGGCTTCATCACATAGGAGCTGTCGGACCTCCCCTCGTAGCGGGATTTGCCCTTGAGATCCTTGGGTACAACCACGAGATTGAGCTTGGCTATCGCTTTCCCGGGATAGAAGACGTTGACGACCATGGTACTTGCCGCACTCCAGTCCTTGAGCGTAGGATTGTACATTCCGCAGGATCCTTCGGCACCGCTCCAGACAACCTTCAGCGACGCGGTGTTGCCTCCGGTGTTTTCCTCGGAGAGGGCCTGTGTGACGTCTTTTGAAACATCGCTGAATGTCTCACCGCTCTGGATCTTCACCAGGTTGGTCTTCTTTTCCGCATGGAGATTGAGGCTCAGCGCCAATGCTGCGATCACGAACACAGTCAGTTTTTTCATTTCAGCTCCTTTTTTTTGTTATTGCACATTCTATTCCAAGACACATCTCATGTTTTCATATTTTTAAACAGGCGGTATCCTAGCGCTTGTGTTTTCGCATCCTGAGCCATTCGCAGTAGCGCTTGTACAGGTGGGCGGCTGAAGGATACATCGAGTTCGGGCTCATGAAATGCGAGAATTCAAAAGTTATCCCGTTCTCGATTCCGGCCTTCTCAGCGGCTTCCATCTTGAAAAGCAGTTTCTCCCACTTAATTGGCAGGAACTTTATTGGCATGTCACGGTCGAACGTCTCGATATTGGTCCAACAGGACAGGCCGTGCCTTTTGGCGAGCGACTTGTTGACCTCGAGATAGTCAGCAAGATCCTCGTAGTCGACGTGCCCATCCTGAAATGCGACAATATCCACAGCCCCTTTGATCCCGCCCATTATCTCATTCCATTCCTTCTCGTGCTGCCCAAGGGTGATTCCGTCATTCCTCGAAAGCTCCGAACTTGAAGAACTGACAGCCTTACGGCCGTCTATCCACGGGGAAATGAGTACCGGCAGATTACCGGATATTGATTTGCAATGCCTCCCGAGTTTCGCGTAGATGTCGATGATATCGCCAAAGTTGCGCGAACATTCCAAAGAAAGATACCATCCCTTGAACGCCGGACTCGAACCGTATTTCTCCCAGACTTCATCGACAACCCTGATGCTTAGATCGATTTCCCTGTCAGGCCTGTCACTGTGCCAGTATTTGCCGGAATCATAGGTGCCAAAATAAAAATTCATCCCGTGCTTCTCCGACAGCTCCAGGAACATTTCCACAAGATCGAGGCCTGGAGTGAAGCATCCTTCCGCCTTGGAAAGTACTTTTGAGGGATAGGTGATCCACTTTTTGTAGCCGCAGCGGATCATTACGACAGTGTCTATGCCGATATTCTTCATCGCCTTGAAGTCGCCATCCCATTCCTTGCGCCCCCAGTTCTGGTGTGGGATGTCATGGCTGATCTCATCAATGAAAGTACCGGTTATCTTCATGTAGTCCCCAATTTATAATGATTGAAAAACTCGAGCCCAGGAATCTTTCAGGCTCCGGCGACCCTCGGCATCCACAGCGGTTCCTTTGCCATTTCCGCATGAATGTATTTGAGAAGCAGCTCCTGCTTCAGGTTGCTGCATTCCGGATTGTCCCAGAGGTTGCATGTTTCTCCAGGGTCGCGTTCAAGATCGAAAAGCTCCCCGTAGTCCTTCCCATAGTATACGGTTATTTTATACCTGCTGTCTATGTATGTCTTGTGGAAAACAGTGGTTGGCTGGTGGCGGTTCTCGACTATCACGCTGTCCCGGACTGATTCAACTGTTCCCGTCCAGACATCCTTCTGGCTTTTCCCGGTCATCGTCCTTGGAACATCAATCCCGCAGAAGTCCAGGAATGTGGGTGCGAGATCGACCAGCGACTGGAGGCTGCTGCATGATTTTCCAGCCGGAACCTTCCCCGGCATCCGCGCTATGAATGGAACTTTGACAAGATCCTCGTAATGGAAGGCCCCCTTGGAATTCAGTCCGTGGTGTCCATAAAAATGACCGTGGTCTGTGGTGAAGACCACAAGCGTGTCATCTGCAATGCCAAGACTGTCGAGCTTGTCAAGAATCCTGCCGATATACTTGTCCATGAGACTTATCATCCCGTAATAGACGGAGATGTTTTTTGCCAATGATTTCCTGTCCTGCAGATGGCTGTGAAAACCATGGCAGGCATTGCCGTCCTTCTCCTTATATCCGGAAAAATCAGGATTTTCCTCCTGCGTCATCCTGAAATGCGGGGGGTTGCCGTCGTGTTCGCCCCTGTTCATGCACGGCACTGTCAGATTTTCAGGATCATACATGGTGTCCCATGGTTCCGGCACCAGATATGGCGGATGCGGATCGAGGAAGCTCGCCCAGAGAAAGAAGTTTTCCCCTTTGTCATTGTATTCCTGCATGAGGGCGCTGGTGCGTTCAGCTATCCAGTTGTCGTAATGAAATTCCTCCGGGATGTTCCATTTCCATTTTTGCGCTGGAGCTGTTCCAGCGGGCGGCTGGAAACAATCGCGCCAGTTCCTGAAGCCCTTTTCCTCCATCCATAATGCATAATGCTGTCCGACATGGTATTCGTCTGCATGGTTCCTGGCAAGTTCGACATGCTCGAAACCATAGAAAGGCCCGTTGAACCTGCGCCAGAAATCGAGATCCTGCTGCAAGGGGTTCGATTCAAGCGATGGATATTCCGGGGTGTCCAGAAGCTGCTGGAAATGGGCTTTCCCTACAAGTGCGGTCCTGTATCCGGCTTTCTGGAAATAACCGCCGACAGCCGGAACTGTTTCAGGAAGCTTCGTCCCCAGCGACCAGGCCCCATGCTGGCTCGGATACATGCCGGTTATGATCGAAGCCCTGGTAGGCGTGCATGTGGGGTTGACAGTGTAAGCCCGGCTGAAATTCGTGCCCTGGCGTGCAAGCCTGTCGAGATTTGGAGTTTTAATCTCAGGATTCAGGAATCCGAGGGTATTCCAGTGCTGCTGATCGCTTGTTATAAGCAGGATATTCATTTTAACATTTCACTTCTGTCTGAAAGGCCATCCTACAGGGATATAGACTGAGCCAACATATGAACTCAGGAAGTCTCTCTGGATTGTTTCCACATGGCAGTCGAGATAACTGGCATTCGAAGTCCTGGAGTGCGGCGTGTATATGGCCAGAAGCGACATCTGCCCGGAATTTCCCGGGTTGAAGACGCGTTCAGGATCTGTATCAGGACCTGGGTAGCCGAGATCCATTATCTGGCAGAATTTATCGGGCTGTTTGAAGAAACTCAGCTTTATTGCATTTTGTGGATTGGTGGTGGTCCAGCTGTGATAAGTGTTCCAGGAGTATTCATAGCGGTCGGCTGTCCTGGAAGACTGGTCCTGCGAAGGACAGTCGCAGAGGTGTGATATCTTATGCCAGCCTGTCTCCCATGTCCCGCTTCTGGAAATTGTTCCAACGGAGGCAGACCCCCCTACGCTTGAGATTTTCGCAGATGGATCAAAGTACGGGCAGAGATAGTCAGCCCAGTAGACGGTCGCCAAAGTGCCGGGATACTTCCCGCTATGTGGATTCATATATCCCCCGTAATCATCTGTATACATGGGAACAGCTCCGATTATCTGCTTCAGATTCGAGGCGCAGACGATCTGCTTCGCCTTGTCCTTCGCGTTCTTCAGGGCGGGCAGAAGCATCGCCGCCAGAATTGCGATTATCGCAATTACCACCAGCAGCTCGATTAATGTGAAGGAGGGACTGGACGGATCCGGGCAGTCCGATCCATGGGAATTACGCCCTTTCGTATTCTGATGCAATGAAGAATCCATAATTACTGCCTTTCAGATTTCAACATATTCGTTGTCCATTGTCACGGTCTTATATTTTTCAGACGGACGCCCGAGAACGTCCAGGAGGATCGATGCCGCGGATCTCGCGCATTTCTCTACGTCGAGGAGAGCATAGGCTCCATCCGTGAGGCAGCACAGCTCTTCGCTGTTGATGAACGTCCCCATTTTAAGTCCGGAAGACAGCAGCCCGGCCTTGCCAGTCTTAAGAAGCGCCTGCAAGGCAAGCTGGTAGCAGGGGGACATGACAGCCCTTTTCCGTAAATTTACGGCCAGCTCCTCCGCAATTCTGGCATTCAGGGAGGGATCGGAGAATTTCCAGTCTGTCAGGAAAGTCGTCATCTTCAGACCCGCCTCCTCAATCCCGTACTTGAATCCTGCGGCTCTTTCCATATAATTCGGGCTTATTATCTTTACGTTTTTCGGCGAGGGCCTGTAGGCCTGGATGCAGGAAAAATGGCGGCATCCTTTTCTTATGAGCCTCCTGGCTATGCTGGCTCCAGCTTCATAATTGTTCCATATGACGTAATTCACCGGTTCCCCGTCTCCCTTGGAATCTATCAGGATCACCTTGAACTCCCTCTTGATTTCCCTGAGCAGCTCGCCGGGGATGAGACCGCAGGCGAAAACACCTTCAATCTGCCTTGAACGGAGCCTGCCAAGGAGCTTTGCAGGACTTTCATTCCTGTCGAACTGGACAAAGATAGTCGTCCCGTTGATCTTCGATATTTCCTCATCGCAGGCATCGAGTATCTTGAGATAGCCCGTAAAATAGTCGGACCTGTCTATGATAAACGCGTAGCGTCGGGAATTGGCCCTTCCGTTCTCTGCGTCATGCGGTTCCTTCCCGGCAATGTAGGTGCCTTTGCCCTGCATCCTGACTATGAGGCCTTCTTCAATGAGTTTTTTCAGGGCCTTGTCCACAGTGTTCTTGTTCACCTTGAATTCTTCTGCAAAATCAAGCGTGCCGGGAAGCCTGGATGAATAACGCCCCGATTCCATGCCTGCGACAATCCTCCTGAGCACCTCCGAAGATTTTCCATGACGAATTCTTTTTAATATGTCACCCATGTATTTTCCTTTGCTTGTCCCAATTATACTCGAAGAGCAAATGGTTGTCAATAGGCTGTGTTATTATTTATGCATAATACATGTCACCCATGTATTTATTGGGAATATCAGGTAAAAAGCCGCTGGACATGTTGAAAAACAACCCTTTGAATGATTTTTTAATGCAAACAAAAGTTCACTAAAACTCGACCGCAGAAATAATGGAAATAAAATAATGAGGCTGATACTATTAATGCCAATACTCATCCTATTGTCCGCGTGCAGCAGCGATGATTCCATAAAGGAAGACGGCAGGAAGGCAAAGACAGAGATCAACCCCGCAGAGGAGGAGTCCAAAACTACAGGATTTTTCGTGTCCGACAAAGGGAACGATCAGAATCCTGGAACTGCCGCAAGCCCCTTTGCCACCCTGGAGAAGGCCAGGGATAAAATACGCGAACTCAGGAAGACCGGCTCTCTTGCCACGGACGTTCCTCCAATAGTGAATGTCAGAGGCAGGTTCGAGCTGGAATCATCATTGAAATTCCTGAAGGAGGATTCCGGAACAGATGAACTTCCACTCATTTTCAGGGCTTCGCAGAAAGACAGGGCTGTACTTTCCGGCGGACGCAGGATCACCAATTTCAAGCCCGTGACCAACCAGGATGCCATTGCAAGGTTCAAGCCGGAGGCAAAAGGAAAAGTATTGCAGGCGGATCTGAAGGAACTCGGCATCTCCGATCTCGGCACCCTTTCAAGCCGCGGATTCGGACGCAAGGTTTCCACCGCGCACATGGAACTCCTCTTCGACAACGCACCCATGACTCTCGCGCGTTACCCGAACGAGGGCGGATACCTGAAAATATCAGGCTACGCAAAACCAATAAAGGATGAATGGAAAGCTGAAACCGGTGATCTCTCCGGCGGATTCCTCTACAAGGATGACCGTCCGAAAAAATGGAAGGCTGATACAAACATATGGGTCCATGGCTTCTGGTCATGGGACTGGGCGAACTCGGTGGAGCATGTTGAAAGCCTCGATTCCGAAAAAGGATTTGTCAGGACAAGCGCACCATACGGCCTTTATAATTTCCGCAAGGGGCAGCGGTTCTATTTCCTGAACGTCCTGGAGGAGCTTGACGCCCCGGGAGAATATTATATCGACAGGGAGAAAGGCATCCTGTATTTCTGGCCGCCCTCGCCTATCGGAAAATCAGAAGCCTTCGTTTCCATTAACAACGCGCCTGTCGTATCATTCGACCATGCGGAGAACATCCGTTTCGAGAACTTCGTAGTCGAGGACGGACGCTCCCATGGCGTGAATATTGTCAACGGAAAGAACATCACGATCGCAGGCTGCAAAATCCGCAATGTCGGAAACCGTGGAATTAACGTGAACGGCGGGACAAACCACGGCATAATCTCCTGCGATGTCTACAACACCGGTGACGGAGGCATCAGCATTGACGGCGGCAACAGGAAAACCCTCGTCTCCGGAGGACACAAAGTTCATAACTGCCATATCCATCACATGGGGCGCTGGTCAAAATGCTACCAGGCCGGAATCTCCATGTCGGGTGTGGGGCTCAGCGCCACAAATAATCTCATCCACGACGGCCCGCACAACGCCATTCTCTTCAATGGGAATGACATGACCATCGAATACAATGAGATCCACAACGTATGCCTGGAAACCGGAGATGTCGGCGCGGTCTACACTGGAAGGGACTATACCTACCGCGGAAACAAGATCAATTATAATTTCATCCATGACATAGGCGGTGTTGGAATGGGCTCCATGGGGATATACATGGACGACTGCGTCAGCGGGACAGAAATAAAGGGTAACATCCTGAAGAACTCCACGCGCGCGGTTTTTCTCGGGGGCGGCAGGGATTTCAAAGTCGAAAACAATATCTTCATCAACTGCAAACCGGCAATCCATATCGACGGACGCGGCATCGACAAGAATCCTGTCTGGGTGAACATGGTCACGAAATTCATGAAGGACCGTCTCAAAGAGATAAAATATCATGAACCTCCTTACAGCACGCGTTATCCTGAGATCGCCGATGTTGACAAATATTATGAAAAGGGTGGCGGCGTCCCTCCTGAGAACATCGTAATAAAAAACAACATATGCGTTGGTGGTGAATGGCTCAAGATCGAATGGAATGCAAAACCCGAATGTGCGAAAGTCGCGGACAACACCGTCAACCTCGACCCAGGATTCGTCGATCCTGAAAAAGGTAACTATCTTCTAAAGGACGACTCCCCTGCCCTGAAAACTGGCTTCAAACAGATCCCATTCGAAAAGATCGGCCTGCAGAGAAACAAGTAGGTACATGCTTTCCGTGTCCGGCGCAGCCCCAGGCGAAGTCGGAAGCTTGTAACACTCCTTGAATTTTACGCTATAAAGGCTTACCTTTTATCCATAGCAAATATATAAAACGCACATCATTTTATCGCCGATGAAAAATAAAAGATCCATACAGTCTCCTGTTCTTCCACCCATGTCCTCCTTGAGGAGGGTGATCAATCGGGATTCGCCTTGCGAACTTCGCAAGGCCCTGCTTGTGCATCTGCATCAGAATCCAGTACCAAACCTTGGCGGCAGCCAACCTTGTGACAATTCCACAAGATGGTTTGAATCTCCGCCCGCAACACTTGCAGAAATGATTAAACTACTTCGTAGAATGGAAAGGTCAGGCAAATGGATTCGAAATCTGAAGGACTAGAAAAATCCAAATCCGCACGTCCGCAGCCTTGCATCAATGCTTCGTGGAAAAATCAAAAAATGAGAAGATATGGCATTCAGGCCCTGCACGCCTGAAATCCTGCCATATCCCTTCCGGACACACAGCAACGGTTGGAACGCTTCAACTTTATCAATAACATCTTTTTTAGCATGTCACGTTGCCGCTGGGATCTCGTCCGCAACGGTCTTAATGTAGAGTTGTCCGTCTCGGACAAGATAATTAGAATCTTCGCCGAGACCCCAGTCATCCGACGGAGCAGATGGCGAACACTACATCCGAATCTGAAATTACAGAGCCCCATAATGGCGCTAAGATACAGAGAAGACAAACTAAAGTTTGAACTCCAACATTTGTAGGTGCGCTGAGGTTGGAGTCTCACGTGACCACGTTGACACGTGGAACGTGACTCACGTGGCTAGCTTCAGCTTGTGTGTTATTGAAACTAAATTTTTACCCAGCAATGAAAAAAGTATTATTCCATCCCTTCAGGATTCATATATGCATGCAACTGACCCATTATCTCGACAGGACAAAACGGGCTTTATTACACTTCAACTCCTTGATATTTCGACATTTCCAAACTAAATTCGATACATTATTAGAATCGAATCTCCTATCCTTGATTTACAGCTGGAATTTATGATGAAAAAGGATTATCACATGAGCAGATTATACCTAACCATATTTACTATCTGCACTTTTATCGGTTTTACGGGTTTCACGGATGAAACCGGAAGCGTTCAAAAGCCGTTCGCCTTTTCCGAACTCGGGCAGAAGGCCACCGAGAAAATGGATCCAGACTCCCTCGGGATCAAGGCAGTTGGCAATGGCGCGGAAATCGTCTGCAAGCTCCAGGCGCTTGAAGCATCGGTAACACCATCCTGTATTTCAATCAGATCCACTTCCGCTACAAAGGGCGGAACGTTCAGCATGAACGTAGTCGGACTCGGACGTGAATTAGGTAGGGACGGTTCGCCGAACCGTCCGTCTTATATCGGCGCTCTCCCCGATGTCTATAGAATCGGGGTAAACTCAGAAACCGCCCTACCTTCAGAAGCAAAAGTTTCCGTATCTGAAAACTGTGCGCAGATAATCCGGCCGGAGCTTGTTGAAGAATACACTGTCTCCGGCGACGGCATCCGCCAGGATTTCATTGTTTTCAAAAAGCCTGAAGGCACCGGAGAACTATCGCTTTTCATCGGTCTCAACGGCGCAACTGCCGAACTTTCCGGTTCAGGTCTTAAAATCCGTCTCAATGAAACTGGCAGGGAATTCGCATATTCAAAACTACTGGTCACGGATGCCACCGGCAAAGAACTTCCAGCCGGATTCAAAGTAATATCTCCAGCGGAGTTTCTTGTCAACGTTGATGACTCTGGAGCTACTTATCCCATCCGCATTGACCCGACAATCTCAGATCCTGGCTGGTTGTCAATGAATACGGAACTGCCTGGAACGAATGGCGAAGTGAAAGCAATAGCATACAAAGACGGGAATTTATATATCGGAGGCAATTTTACTTTTGCGAACAACGTTTCAGCCAATCACATAGCCAAATGGGATGGTTCCAATTGGAGCGCACTCGGAACGGGAATAAATGGCACCGTCTACGCCCTGGGGTTCGACTCAACGGGGAAACTATACGCCGGTGGTGAATTTGATGTAGCTGGCGGCGTGACAGCTAATCGTATTGCAAAATGGAATGGCTCCTCTTGGAGTCCCTTGGATACTGGCATGAACGGTAAGGTTTATGCTCTGTCATTAGACTCCTCTGATATTCTCTACGCCGGTGGTGAATTCACCACCGCAGCAGGTATAACCGTCAATCGCATTGCGAAATGGGACGGCTTTTCCTGGAGTTCCTTGAGTACTGGCATGAGCAGCCTTGTCAGTACGCTGGCCTGTGACTCCTCTGATAATCTTTACGCTGGAGGTTCCTTCACTACAGCAGGTGGCGTGACTGTCAATTACATCTCCAAATGGGATGGCTTCTCTTGGAATACTCTCGGAACAGGAATGGAAAGAGCCGTTTTTACGCTGGCACTAGACACTGCTGGAAACCTCTATGCAGGCGGTGAATTTACTAGTGCAGGAGGCGTTGCCAATACAACACACATTGCAAAGTGGGATGGTGCTGAATGGAACTCACTGGGAACTGGAATGGGATTGGACAATCATGTCTACGCATTAGCTTTTGATTCCTCTGGGAACCTCTATGCAGGAGGTAATTTACGCAGTGCCGGTGGCGTATCAGCCAACCGCATTGCCAAATGGGACGGTTCAAATTGGAGCGCACTCGGAACGGGAATGAATGGTGCCGTCCACGCTCTGGCGTTCGACTCATCGGGAAAACTTTACGCCGGAGGTGATTTTACAACTGCCGGAGGTACAGCTATTGAAAACATTGCAAAATGGAATGGCTCGGATTGGAATCCGCTAGGAGGAAGCAATGGAATAAACGGCCTGGTTTACGCCTCGATTTTCGATTCCTCTGGAAATCTTTATGTCGGAGGATACTTTACCAGCATCGGAGGCGTAGCTAACACATCTTATATCGCCAGATGGAATGGTACAGCGTGGATATCACTTGGAACAGGACTAAATGGTGATGTCTATGCCCTGGCATTTGACTCCTCCGGAAACCTTTATGCCGGAGGATACTTTACCAATGCCGGAGGTGTTTCAGTCAACAATATTGCCAAGTGGAATGGTTCCTCTTGGAGTGCTCTTGGAAACGGGACGGACGACAATGGAGTTTCATCCTTGGCATTTGACTCTTCCGGCAATCTTTATGCCGGAGGCTGGTTCACCAGTGCCGGCGGAGGTGTTGCCAATACTGCATACATTGCCAAATGGGATGGTTCCAACTGGAGCGCACTCGGAACTGGGATGGAAAATGCCGTGTTTGCATTGGAATCCGATTCCGTGGGAAACCTTTATGCCGGAGGATACTTCCATACTGCTGGCGGTGTACCCGCAAATAAAATTGCAAAATGGGACGGCAAAGCATGGAGCCCGCTTGGAACTGGAATAGATGGTGATGGTGAGGTAAACGCCTTGGCATGTGATACCGCAGGGAATATTTACGTTGGCGGTAATTTTTTTACTGCTGGGGGTATTGCCAACACAGCTTATATTGCAAAATGGAACGGCAAGGCATGGAGTCCGCTTGGAACTGGAATGGACAGTTTCGTGTGGTCTTTATCACTTGACTCTTCAGGAAAACTCTACGCCGGAGGTGATTTTACAACTGCCGGAGCTCAACCAGTAAATAAGATCGCAAAATGGAATGGTTCGACATGGAGTTCTCTTGGAACTGGAATGGATGGCTTTGTCAGAACCTTGGTTTTTGACTCGTTCGGGAACCTCTATGTCGGCGGGAAATTTACCACCGCAGGAAATAAGTTTTCACCATATCTGGCTCTTTGGGGCAAACTTTTCCAGCTCGTAGGAACGGTTTCAGGAACAGCCATGGATGATGTAACTATGACAGCTATATCTGGCGCAGTGTCCAGAACCGTCAAGACCAAGCCTGATGGGACCTACTCGTTTACTGGCCTTAAAAACGGCTCATACACGGTTACTCCATTTAAAGCAGGATACTCATTCACTCCAAAGAGCCGAAATGTGACTATCAACGCCGTTAACGTGACAGGCATGAATTTTAGCATTTTTATTCCATCTCTTGGAAATCGAATACCGGTCACAGGGCTTTCTGGAATTGCAGACAGCCTGAAATTTTACAGAATAACAGTTCCAACAGGAATAGCCCTGCTTGAAGTCAAAACCTATGGCGGTACTGGGGCTGTGGCCCTGGAAGTAAATACTTCGGGGATGGACAAGTGGGTGGACAACGGTTCAACCAACGAGGTCATACGCATAGCTAATCCTGCGGCAGGCGATTATGTGATCGGCATCATTGGCACCAAACAATTTTCACGAGTGACACTGCTGGCAGGCTACTATGCGTCGGCGCCAAAGCCTCCAGCGACGGTCAGCGCAACGAAAGGAACATATGCCGAAGCAGTGCTTGTCAAATGGAAAGCATCCCCAGGCGCGACGCTCTACGAAATATACCAGGCGGCCGGCACGCCAGGAAGTTCCGCAGTTCCGGCAAGGCCAGGCTCCCCCATCGGGGAGACGTCAGACCTGTCATATGTGGACAGGAGTGTCGTCCTCGGCACGACCTACTATTACTGGATCGTGGCCAAGACGGGTGTCCTTTCAAGCGTTCCCAGCGCTTACGCCATCGGCAAAAGTTCGATCAAACCAGCGGCACCTGCAAGCGTGACAGCCTCCGCCGGGATATACTTCGACAAAATAAGGATTTCCTGGCCGAAGGTGGCCGGCGCGACATCCTATCTGGTCTACAGGGGGACACTGCAAAACTCGGGAGATGCATCTCAAATCGCCGAAGTCGAATACGTCAGCTACAATACTACATACACCTATGACGACATGGGGCTCAGCAACATAGCCGGCACTGAGCCGAAACCCGACGCTGCCTATTACTACTGGGTCAAGGCGAAGAACGACAATGGGCCCAGTGACGCGTTTTCAAAAATGGCAACGGGTTTCATTGGCAAGAAAGCTCCTGCGGGATTCAAGGCTAGCGCCGGAATCTACTTCGACCAGATAAAACTCACATGGACCGCTGTGGCTGGCGCGACAGAATACATTGTGAACAAAGATGGGACAGACATAACTTCCGGCTGGACATCTACATTGTATTATGATTCTGTAGTCGGCGATTCCAGCCCCCATACCTATTATGTCCGGGCGAGATACAGCAGCAACGGGTCAGATTATGACAGCGCCTCGACCGCCTCCTCTGTCGGCTATGCTAAGACAACTGTACCTAAACTTCCCGCACCTGTGCTTAAGAGCGCAATATTGATAGGAGGGGATTCAGGGGGTGGATTAAGCACCGGTACATTCGGCAATGTGATGCTTACATGGGGTGAAGTTCCGTCAGCCACATCCTACAACGTGTATAGGCAGGTCATAAACTCCGGCATATGGGACCTCATCGGAAATACCACGGCGCCAGCCCTCGTCTACACAGATGACGACATGTTGTTATCACCCGGAACGACCTATCTCTATGCGGTAACGGCATGCAACCCCGCCGTTCCTGAAAGCGCCATGAGCGCAACTAAGAAAGTATATGTGGGCAACAGCAGCCCGCAACCGGTCGACGGGACACCGACAACCGGCCTCTCCGGCGAAAAGGGGAGCTTCCAGTTCTTCGACGTAACCGTGCCAACCGGCTGCACGAGGCTGGTTGTGACACTTACAAATGTTTCCGGATCCTGTGACATCTACGCGAAAATTGCTTCGTATCCGACGACGGCCCTCTATAACGCCAAGGGAGCCCTTATCGCCGGGACAATTGCCGACAAGCGTCTCACGGTGACCAATCCCCCGGCGGGAACATGGTACATCCTTCTCGCAGGCTCGGGCACCAATGGTTTCAACACCGTCAGCGCTGACGCCATCCTCACTGCCAACTGCTATTCCGCAGCCAACATCATCCTGACACAGGTGCCGGCCGATGGCCAGACAACCCCTTTCACCGCAGCATTCAAGGGCCGGCTCCTGGATGAGTCAGGCACCGGCATACCCGGATTCAATCTAGCTGTAAGGGATCCTTTGACGGGTCTTGCAACCTGGATTACCACAAAGACTGACGCGAAAGGATACTTCGCGTATTCGGCGGCCATTCCGGGTACGGGGGAATTCACATATGACTTCTTCATTACATCAATACCTGACAACACGACGGCCATAGCCAGCCGGACCGTCACGACGGCGAAGAGCCCCGTCGAATCCAACGGCTACTTCGACCTCGCAGGATACGTGCGGGGAACACTCGTCCCTCTCGGCACCAGTTCGCCGGACGACCTGGCCGGAATGCAGGACTACATGAACCTGAGACGCGGCTTTACGGAAACACCTTCAGACATGGCTGTTCCCGCTGACATATCCTACGAGGCCAACTGGGTGGATGGCAGCATTGGCGTGGCGGCAGCTGGAACCGATCCGGAGATCACCGGCAAACTCGACGTCGGGCTCTACCTTCTTCTATATGGGACGGAAGGCGCCGCAGTCGGAAATGGCTTGTCGGCAACTCCCGGACTCACCGCCAGTCCGCTGCTGATCCATGTGGATCCAGACCAGCTTTCGAATGTGCTGGACAATATAGGCCCATCAGGAACTGGAATGGTGGACTCCACCTTCGTCAGCACGCTTAGTACCGGCACTGGCCTGCTGGCCATTACTGTCATCGCCAATCCGGACGAGGCGGATCCGGGCGACTACAACGTCAGCCTCATGGCTCAGGAGCAGCTCGAACTGCTTGCGACTCTCGCAGGAGAGAAGGCTGGAAGCACAAAAGTGGTCAACGCCAGCGTAGGAACTTACGCACCCGCCCAGGAATACAACGTGACGCTCCCTTCAGGCAGGATCCTGACAGTCGTTATCGGCCAATACACCAAATAGGCGCATGCGGAGTTGTCTCCAAGTCTGGATGTGCAACACTCAATCCGTGATGCCGTCACAGGCGAGATGCCTGTGCTAGATTCCTGATTGCCGGCGGGACGCCAGCGCTCCATAGAAACAGAAGTCACAGTTAATTTCATGTTTTCCGTTTGTCATTTTTGATTTACAGGTTCTCTTTAGCCTGAATATTTCTGAAATCACCAGTTGATGAAACGCTGAAAGCGTTTAGTGATGAAGCCTATGGTTTCAACCATAGGTAATATGATCAAGATTATTCCGTTCTGAAGGGACGGAGCAAGATAAGGACAAGATATCACGAAATGATGAATTACCTCCGTCTCTTCAAGACGGATGGACGATATATGATTTACCTGTGGTTGAAACCACAGGCTTTATTCCTCTATCCCTACGGGATAAAGAAAAAACAAAACTAAGATCAGGACTTAAGATACCACATGATTGATTTCGTAGACATAAGCAAGACATTCGGGACGCATGAAGTCCTCAAGTACGCAAGTTTCCGTATCAATGACGGGGAGCGCGTCGGCGTTGTCGGCCCCAACGGCGCCGGCAAAAGTACCGTATTCGCCCTGCTCCGCGGTGAAATAAGCGCCGATACCGGAAGCATTGAATTCCCGAAAAACATCAGGATCGGGCATCTCCGCCAGGAGTTCAATCCGCAGGATGTCGACATGACGGTCCTGGAATATGCGGAAAGCGGACGCCAGGATCTGACTGACATGCATGACGAGATGGAAAAGCTCGAACATGACCTGCACCACGACAAGGTGAAAGACCGCGAAGCTGTCCTTGCACATATCGGCAGGCTTCAGACGCTCTACGAGGCTGGCGGCGGATACCAGACACGTGCGAGGGCGCAGACCTCGCTCTGCGGACTCGGCCTCATGGAAGACAGCTTTGCACGTCCGTTCAGTTCGTACAGCGGAGGATGGCAGATGCGTGCGGAACTCGCACGTGTCATCGTCGCGGATCCTGATCTCCTGCTGCTCGACGAGCCTACGAACTATCTTGATATTCCTGCGATCGAGTGGCTGCGCGAATATCTTAAAAGCTTCAACGGTACCATGCTGCTGATCTCGCATGACCGCTATCTTCTGAACTCGCTCACGAGCGTCACTCTCGAAGTCGCCAACTTCCAGACCGAGAAATACAAAGGCAACTACGACTATTACGTAAAGGAACGCATTGTCCGCTACGAGCAGCGTCTCGCGGCCGCGGAGAACCAGCGCAGGGTCCGCGAACAGGCGCAGTTGTTCATTGACAGGTTCCGCGCCAAGAACACCAAGGCCGCCCTTGTCCAAAGTAAAATCAAGATGCTTGAGCGCATGGAGAAAATCGCCATCCCCCTCCGCATAACCAGTCCTGGAAGGATCCATCTCAAGAAACCTGAAAGGTCGGGGCAGGAGGTCCTGAAGATGGAGAACATAGGACTCACCTATGACGGCAGCACCTGGGTTTTAAGAGGAGTAGACCTGAGCGTCCAACGTGGCGACAAGCTGGCGTTTGTCGGACTCAACGGAACTGGGAAATCGACTTTCCTGCGGATTGTAGCAGGCATCCTGCCTCCCTCCGAAGGGACGCGCACGCTCGGCCATAATGTCGTACCCGGATACCAGTCGCAGGAATTTGCCGAGACGATGGATCCGGATCTTACTGTCTACGAGACCGTCAAGAACGTGAGCGAGGGTTCCGGGATGCAGGAAATCCGCACTCTTCTGGGAGGTTTCGGCTTTTCAGGCGACACCGTCGAAAAGAAGGTCGGCGTACTTAGCGGCGGCGAAAAGATCCGCCTGGCGTTCGCACGGCTCCTTATCAACCCGCCTAACTTCCTTGTCCTGGACGAGCCTACCACCCATCTTGATATAGCCGCACGCGAGGCGCTTGAAAAGGCGCTGAAGGAATTCCATGGGACAGTCTGCATAGTCAGCCATGACATCCAGTTCGTCAGGCAGGTCGCGACGACTATCGCGGCGATGCGTCCGCCGGGGATCAAGCTTTACAGCGGCGGTTACGACTACTACTGCGAGAAGATGGCGATGGAAGCGCCGAAGGCCGTCGAGGAAATCGTCAAGCCCAAGGAGTCTGAACGGAAGATGCAGAGACGCGAACGCGCCGAACTCATACAGGAGCGCGGACGCAGAAAAAGGGACTTGACCACAAAACTGGCAGAAACGGAAAAGATCATCGATCTCCTGGAAGCCGAGGAGAAGGAGCTTGTCGGAAAACTTGCCAATCCCGATGAAAATAAATCCTATGCCATGATAAACAGGCGCCTGTATGAAATCCATATCGAGCTTCCCAAGGCCCTCCATGAATGGGAGGCCGTATCCCTGGATCTGGAGAAGCTTCTTGCCGAAGCGCTGCCGGATTAAGGAATCCGACCAGTTAATTACAGGCGGGAAGCCTGTGCCACTTTCTTTTTCTTCAATGTGATACAGGCGTCTCGCTTGTGAATTGAAATATATTTTCCTATCCGATTAATTTATGCCGCCGCCCTGCGGGGGCTTTTGCCTTTTTTAATATATGCCCCACGCTTTCGCATGGGGCTAAATGATTACGCCATCCTGCGGAGGCTAATACTAAATAAAACCGGCAAATCGGGTGACATATTGTAGCTCAAGGTACCAGCCCTATCTACTATACGCATTTTGGGATGAGCTGATTTCAAAATGCAAGAAAACTGTTGTCGCGTGAATATCTCTTGTTGGTGTTCACAACTTTAGTGTATCTTCGTATTCAACGATTTAGACACGCTAAAGCCGTGAACACCAACTTAAGAAATCAGCTCGATTAAGGCAATTTTGAAATTGCCTCGGGATAATAGAATTTGACGTGTGATTCCTGTCCCGGCTGGGACAGGATGAGAATAGGCAGGGGCTTCAGCCCCTGTTGAATGGATTATAAATTTAGGCGTGCCATAGGTACGCCGTGAAAACCATAAACCCTGACATTGACATCGCGTACCATTGGCACGCGAACACAACTACGGCAATAAACAGGGGCTGATGCCCCTGCCTATTTCCATTTCGTCCCTCTGGGACAGAAACCCGCAGGGCGGCGACACCAAATAATTACGGTTATTTTTCCGTCTTACCCTGTTTTCCGGGAACTTTCCTATTTATCCGCTGTCTGATAAAGTAGGGATGAGTGATGAGAAGAGAAAGAGATTCCCAAGGTGTTGAAGACACCGCCCTGATTCCGAAACAGGAATAAGGTGAAGAGAGTGCTCCTTAATAGATTTGGGCACAGGTTGATTGAAATTGAAGGAGCTGGAATAAATTGAGAACTATCCTCCTGATAGGAGGAACTCAAACTAGGTTTTTGAATGAGTAACCTATTCCATTTCCCCTTCAGGGTCTTTGAAAAAGTCGCTTGAGGTTAAAATTCCTTAAAAAAGGAGGATAACTAAGCAGATGATGGAATACATGGATTGATTTGACGGGTACTGGAGTTTGTTTACCCCCTTTCCCCAAACTACAGTACTCGTCCCTTTTTATACCAGCCAACACCGTTCTTCTTGATTTATCACCGATTGAATTGTAGCTTTACCGTTAGTTTCGTAATAGAATTGAATTCCAAATAAATTTCTATTCAAAATCAAATGACCAGGTTTAAATGAACATAAAATTCCTGTATGGCAGAGATGAGATCGGGCTGGCGGTACCGGATGACTCGATAGTGTACAATTCGAAATTTCCAGAACCGGAAAAATCCGACTCTGCCACCGTACTGGAATCGGTCAGGAAACCTGCCGGTTCAAAATCACTTGTCGAACTTCTTAAAGTGCGTACAAAAGGAAAGGTGGCAATAGCGGTCTCCGATATCACGCGCCCCATCCCCTACAGCCGTTTCCTTCCCGAACTCCTAGGCGAAATCGAATCTGCGAAGATAGCAAAAAATGATATTGTCATCATCATCGCCACCGGCATGCACCGCCCGAGCACGAAAGAGGAACGTCTGGAAATGTTCGGAAAATCCATTGTCGAAAACTACGGAATCATCGACCACATGGCGGAAGAGGAAAGCGGACTTGTGGAACTTCCGGGGAAAAGCTGGTCCGGCGGCAAGGTAAAGATAAACAGGGCTTTCGCCGAAGCCGGATTCAAGATAACCACCGGACTTGTCGAACCTCATTTCATGGCAGGTTTTTCCGGCGGACGGAAGGCTGTATGCCCCGGGCTTTCATCACTTGAAACAGTCAGGAAATTCCACGGATACGAATTCCTCTCAAATCCCCGCGCCTGCAATGGAAACCTGGAGGGCAATCCATGCCATCTCGAATCCCTTTCGATTGCGAAACTCGCAGGCGTCGACTTCTCGGTGAATGTCGTCCTGAACAACGAAAGGAAGCTCGTGAGGGCCTTTTCTGGAGCGCTCGAGGAAGCCCATTCAGCAGCGTGCAGTTTTGTCTCCGGATGCAGCTGTCCGAAGGTTGGGACGGAAGCAGACATAGCGGTCACATCCTGCGGAGGTTATCCACTTGACGCGACATTCTACCAGTGCGTGAAAGGAATGGTCTCCTGCATGCCGGCAGTGAGGAAGGATGGAATCATAATCGCGTTCGGAAGCTGTCTGGAGGGTACAGGCAGTCCGGAATACCAGGCGACCATGGAGGAATATTCCGGCAGATGGCGCGAGTTCATCGCCGACATCAGGAATCCTGCGGTTTTCATCAAGGACCAGTGGCAGCTGCAGATGCAGGCCAGGGTTCTCGAGAAGATCGGACAGGATAAACTGTATTTCGCGACCCATGGCATTCCCGCGAAGAAACTTGCCGGATTATCAGTCAGCGGAATTTCCGCAAATCAGAAAGACATCGAGAAGTCGGTCAGGAAAATATTTGAGTCCTCCTTCAAAAAGGGGATGAAGGTGGCGGTCTTTCCGGAAGGTCCGTACTGCGCTGTGATATCTAAAGGAAAAACCAAATAAATGATAAAACAGGAAAAAGAAAGAACAGCCCTCACGGGCTTACTAATAGTCTCGAAATAGAATGGAGTTCCAAGATAACGGAGGGCGGGTTTTCTTACCCGCCATGAATAGAGTGCCGCGGGTTGGAAAACCCGCGCTCCGTTGAAGAGGAAAAGCATCGAGACTATTATGAGACGACTAGCAACTACGAACAAATATTAAAGTTCTTAATTCGTTTGTAGTCAATGCCGTGAGGCATGTTCTTGAATTGTTTTTCTCGCTTGGAATTTAAATTAGATGCAAATCATCAACCAGAACAACAAGGAAAAGGAACCAGAAATGACAAACCTCGCACTTGTCGGCTGCGCACACATCCATACACCGGGATTCATCAAACGCATCAAGGCCCGTTCGGACGTCAAGGTTATTTCCGTATGGGACCATGACACAGTCCGTGCACAGAAGAATGCGGCTGAACTTGAGGCTGCGGTCGTTTCCGATGTGAATTCAATATGGTCCGATCCGAAGATTGGGGCAGTTGTGATCTGTTCGGAGACCAACCGGCACGAACCGCTCGTGATTGCGGCGGCCGCCGCGAAGAAGCCCATGTTCGTGGAAAAGCCCCTGGGGATGGGTTCGGCGGATTCCAAACGCATGCTCACGGCAATTGAGAAAGCTGGAATACTATTCCAGACCGGCTACTTCATGAGGGGCAATCCTGTTAATCAGTTCTTAAGGCAGGCAGTCCAGCAGGGATGGCTCGGAAAAGTCACACGGGCGCGTTACAGCAACTGCCACAAGGGTTCTCTTGCCGGATGGTTCGACACCGATTGGCGCTGGATGGCGGATCCTTCAATCGCGGGATGCGGGGCATATGGCGACCTGGGCACTCATGCTCTGGATATTTTAATGTGGATGTTTGGAGATGTGGCCCGCGCAACTGCTTCGATCCAGGTTGTCACGCACCGCTATGGCGAATGCGATGAATCCGGAGAAGGTCTGATTGAGTTCACCAATGGTGCCAGGGCGACCATGGCGGCGGGCTGGGTCGACATTGCCGATCCTGTGAAACTGCAGATCAGCGGAACTGAAGGGCACGCATATGTCATAAACGACCAGCTGTTCTTCCAGAGCTCGCAGGTGCCAGGGGCGGATGGGAAACAGCCATGGACACAGCTTCCTGCGGCATGGCCGCATGCGTTTGATCTTTTCCTTGATGCAGTAAGCGGCAAACCGAATGTCCCTCTTTCTACCGTTCGTGAAGTTGCAGCCAGAAGCGCAGTCATGGAAGCCCTTTATAAAGGCGCCGCAACAAGGCAATGGGTTGAACCGGAGAAGATGTGATTACTTCATATTCTTAATGAAGTCATTCACGATCTTCTTTTCATCATCCTTGAGATTGTGATAGGTGCCGCCGGGTTTTTTGTTCTTGCCGATGACCTTGTATGCCGGACTGTTCTCAGGCTTGCCGGGCACGACCCATTTGCTCTGCTTGAGCGAGTCGACAGAGACACAAGCCTTTTTGTGGCATCTTAGGCATTTGTCATTGATCACTTTCATGAATTCGGCTTCCGTTGGAACTGCGGCGACCTGGTTGTCGGCTGGCTTGGCCGCCGGATCTTTCTTTGGCGCATTATTGTCGGCCAACGCATCTGTGTTAATGAGACATACGGTGGCAAGAAAAACTCCAACCATCACCGACAATATGATCTGCTTCATGAAATTGCTCCAGCTTTTAAATGTTTATTGAAGCGTTATTATATCAAATCGCCGGGGAAAAGCAAGAGGGCATGAAGAGTCCCTGCAATATCCTATTGATTATAAGGATTATGAACATAGGAATTGAAGAAATGAAACATATCTTAATCCTGATTCTCACAGTATTTCTAACTACCGCCTCCCTGGCTGATTCAAACGTTTTTCCTATTCCGGAAAAGTCTGTTCAATCGGTATTTGGCGAGAGGAACGGCACTTTTGCCATGATTGATTGCACCTCCCAGGCAATCAGCGTTTTCAATCCTGAGGCAGCCAGGGAAAAGCTCCCCCCCTGCTCTACCTTTAAAATCTGGAACACGCTGACAGGACTTGAAAACGGTGTCATCTCCTCTCCTGGCGAAGCCTTCTATAAGTGGGACGGGGAAGTCCGTTTCATTCCGGAATGGAACAAGGATTTGACCTTGAAAGAGGCCTTCCAGGCGTCCTGCGTTCCGGCATTCCAGAATCTCGCCCGAAAGATTGGTCCCGAAAGAATGAAATTATGGATAGATAAAATCGGATATGGCGACCGTGACATATCATCAGGCATAGATGTCTTCTGGCTTCCTGCAAAAGGAAGGAAGACAATTTTAATTTCGCCTGAAGGACAGGCTAAATTGATCTGCAGCCTTGTAACGGGGAAACTTCCTTTCTCAGAGAAATCCATGTCGGTACTGAAAGACATCATGGTCATAAAGAAGACAGACAAGGGAATCCTATACGGAAAAACCGGTTCCGGTGCGGATGACACTGGAAAGTTCAACCTCGGATGGTTTGTCGGCTTTGTGCAAAGCAACGGAAGGACATACACATTTTCCTGTGCCATCAAGGGTGAGAAACTGATGGGGAAAGATGCCCGCGCCATGGCAGAAAAGATTCTTGAGGATAATGGATTTCTATGAGGATGGCAAGTAGGGATGGGCTTCAGCCTGTCCCATTCTTAGAGTTAGATGGTACATGCTGAAGCACGTACCTACTTAAAACGCCTGACGTAAATATAAAGGCGCGTCTCACGGAATATCATAGACTGCGAATTCACAATCCAGATTTCCGTTCTTCATTGGGAACATCTGAACTGGTTTTACGAAAATGCTTTTCAAGGCGGCAGGATTGGCGGTAATAAACCCGACCCGGCATCCGTGCAGCCTGGTGAAAGCCGCGCCCATCTTCCGGTAGAATTCGGTGTCAACACCCATTCGCTCGTTGAAAGGCGGATTTGTCACAATGATCCGTTTCGCGCCGTCGGCCTGAATATCCTCAAGGCGGGCTTCGCGGAAGGTTATTTTAAGCCCGGCTCGTTTCGCATTCTCCCTTGCGATCTCAAGAACCGCGGGATCTGAGTCGGAAGCGATTATCTTCGGCATGTTGCCGGTGGCGTCGCGGCGGCATTCCCCGCGCAGGCGCTTCATGGTTTCAGCTGCATTGTCATCAAAATTAGCCCAGCGCTCGAAGCCGAACTGTTCCCTGAAAACTCCCGGGGAAATGTTCTTCGCCCAGAGTCCTGCCTCGATCGCAATAGTTCCTGAACCGCACATCGGATCCCATAACACAGTATTCCTGTCCCAGCCCGAATACATCAGCATCGCGGCGGCAAGCGTCTCCTTCAGCGGAGCCTCCCCTTTTTCCAGACGGTATCCGCGCTGGAAAAGAGGTTTGGCGCACATGTCGAGATAGACCGTCGCCTTGTTGTTTCCCAGGAAAATGAAAATCCTCACGTCAGGTTCGTCGCGGTCGACGTTCGGACGCGAACCATGGATCTCGCGCAACTGGTCGACGATCGCGTCCTTCGCCTTCTGTGCAATATAATTTGTGTGCGTCAGATAGCTGGAATGGCAGAACGCGCTGACGGCCAGAGTGTGGTCGGTGGTCAGATAGGGAGTCCAGTCGATGCTCTTGACGCCTTCGTACAAGTCGTTTTCGCTCGGAGCCAGGAAGCGTTTGAGGACAAGCTGTATGCGCTGGGCGATCCTGGTCTGCAGGCATGCCTTCCATCCGTCCTCGATTTCGCCGAAGAAGGGAGTCCCGCCGCTGTTCAGCCGGACGCTCTTGAAACCGAGTTCGATGAGTTCGTTCTGCAGCGCCCTTTCAGTACCGCTGCTTGCTGTCGCAAAAAATTCCATGTACCGCCACTTCCGTTTTTATTGAGCATAAATATAAACCGCGAAAGACGCGAAACACACGCTAAATTGATAATTTTCAATACCGTTCTATGGATGAATGGATTAATGGATGCCTGGATGGTTGCACATCAAAGACATACGCATGGAATATTCCTGAGCCAATTGCAAAACTCATCCGCCGCGGCGGACAGGAATTCAGAAGCCAGAATTCAGAAATGCATTTCTTGTTTTATATGTTCAAACCCAAACATCCATTAATCCAACAATTCGCCATGGGCGAATAAATCCATCCATCCGCAATTCTTTGCTTTTGCATTGATGAACGAAAGGGTCAGGTTTTACGATACGAAATAATTTTAAAGCCACAGGCATAATGTCGTTGGCCAGAAGGTGGAGTAGGCCGTATTGCTGCAACCTACGCGCATATTTTCTTTTTGACTTTCTTCTCGCACTTCGGGCATATTCCGAATGAAGCAGTTATTTTCCCGCCGTTGGACACTTCACTTTTCTTGAGATCGCAGAGGGTATTGCACCATGAGCAGATAACCGGTATCACCTTTATTTCAGGCAGAGTACTTCTCTGTATTTTCTCAGTGGAATTCATAATTTCTCCATAAAATGCAAGTTTCCAGAACACGCAGATCCGAAACTGTTATCACCATTTATTGGCACATGATACCAAAAAAACGGATGAATGTCAACAGTAAGTCCAAATAAAGTTCACTGTTTTGCAGGCCATCGCAGGCATTTAATTCCTATATGTTGTTTGATATAAGCATGATGCAAAGATATTCAAGAAAAATGCATTGACATTTGATTGCACGTGCAATATATTTAATGCCATCAAGGATTCCAGGAAGCAAAACAACAGGCACGACCATGATGCGCAATCCTGAAAGAGCCACAGTCTCCTCCGTCGCAAAGGCGGCAAAAGTCTCCCGCGCCTCCGTCTACGCCGTCCTCAACGCCACCAAGAACATCAATATCAGGGTCAGCGAGAAAATTGAAAAGAGGATCCTCCAGGTAGCCGACGAACTCGGTTATGTCAGGAACGAGAACGCCAGGATGCTGGTCACCGGGAAAACCAATACCATAGGCGTCATGCTGACCGGCATGGAAAACCAGTTCTTCGATCCGATGCTCAAAGAAATATACAGAATCGGCGACGGACGCGGATATTCGATATCGGTTTCCTTCAGTTCCTGGGACATGGAACGCGAGAGGCGCGGAATAAGCGGATTCTGCGGAAACCGTTTTGAAGGCATCATCTGGGTACCGATCACCCCCGGAGGGGATGATTTCAAGCGCAACATCGGCCTCATCGAATCAATGAACATCCCCCTACTCCTCATAGGAACCTACGAATATCCCGAATCGGACAACAGATGCCAGGTCGGCATCCGCGAGGAGGAATCTGTCAGTACCGGCATCGAATATCTTTCATCCCTCGGACACCGCCGGATCGGAATTGCGACCGCCACGGCAACGGAGTGCAGAAGAAGGAACATGCATGAGATCCGTCTCGGACACATGAGGAAACTGGCCAGTGATGCGGGAATGATCATATATGACAGGGACATTTTCAACACTTCAGACAATGCCTATGGCGGAGTCGGATTTGCAGCCGAAATACTCAGAAGACCGCGCTCGTCATGGCCGACTGCGATATTCGCAGCCGACGACATGCTGGCAAGAGGTCTCATTGCGGGGCTTTCATGTCTGGGAGTGAAAGTCCCGGATCAGATCAGCGTCCTCGGATTCGACGACTCACCTGGCAACGAGACCGCCGGCATACCGGTCACATCCGTATCCCTTGAAACCGCCGAAATGGGAAGGCGTTCGCTGCCGCTTCTGCTGGACGTCATTGAAAGAAAGCTTCCGGACGGATCGCCGCAGAGGATTATCTTGAAGACCAGGCTCGTCGAAAGGAAATCCTGTTCATCTCCTCCAATGAATCGAATGACATCAAAGGAGCTAATATGAGCGGCAATCAGGACAGTCGTCGGTCGTCAGTCGTAAGTCTGAAGAGTCAATCATCGTTATTTACATTGATTGAACTACTGGTCGTAATTGCGATCATCGCAATTCTGGCGGCAATGCTGCTGCCTGCGCTGAAGAACGCGAGGGATCAGGCAAAAGGATCCGTATGCAAGAGCAACCTGCGCCAGCTCGGGCTCTCGATGCTCACATATGCCGACAGCCATGATGGATATCTGCCGCCTGTCAACATGGACAGTTCGCTTCCTTCCAACGGCAGCACCTGGTGGCCGAGCCTTCTGGCAAATGCAGGAGCGATAAATGAGAAGGCCGTAAGCTATGGCGATATACGTACCGGCATATTCCTCTGTCCCAGCGTGGCGCCTGACGGAATGAAATTCGGCGGTGGCTACGGACTCGTCCGCACCTGGGGGTCTGCAACCTGCAATACCGGACACAAATACAAGTCCACTACGCGCGGGGTGAGCCTGAGGGTGACAAATCCGGCAAACCTGCTGGTGCTGGGCGAGAGCGAGTTCGGTTCAGGCGCCACAGTCTATCCCGCTGGAAAGACCCATATGGAGCTTGCATGCGCGGTTGGCGGCCCGAACTGGAACACGTCCACGGAAGGTGTAGGAGCGCGCAGGCATAACAGGATGGTGCAGTTCGTGTCACTCGACGGTCACGTGGAAGGCCGTCCGTTCGAGGAACTGAGGACCGACAGTGCAATCTGGAGCCATTGATCAGATGTTCTCGGGAGGCCTTTCCACACGGGATGCCCTGTCAAAGCCGGGTGAAAGGCGGGCTGAAGGAGCTGATTTCAAAACTCCGGAAAACGGTTGTTGCGGAAATGAGCCCCGTTGGAGTTCAAACTTTAGTTTATCCTAGTATTCAGAATGTTACGCAAGCTAGTGTCATGTATCGCAAATAGGCCGAAATAAAACGTGGGGGATTTTGGATGTTCAGTCTGTACGACTCCGCTAAGGCGATGCTGAAGCATCGTTGTGCGGAGGCGGACGGGCTGAACGCCGAAAGACCCACGCCGTAATACGGTTATGCCTCTTTTTGCGCGGCCTTCGTCTTGGCCGGAACCGACGATACTTCAGTATCGCCTTGTTCCATCCAAGCCAAATCCGCATCAAAAATAGACATAATTTTATTCGGCGTATTTGCGATACATGACACTAGAGCTTGGACTCCTACTTTAGAAATCGGCTCAAAAGAGGCAATTTTGAAATTGCCTCGAAAGATTGAGCACCGGCAAGATTCAAATGCTGGTGTTCGCGATTTATCGTGTGTTTTCAGGTTTACAGGCGTGGTGCCTGTATTACATTAACGATATAAAGTAAAGCGGGACAGCCGTCCCGGCCATATTTACAAAAGAGGAATAAAATGAGAATCCTAAATCTGAGAAGAATCATCAGCGTTGGATTGATTGCCTCATGCCTGCTGGCATCCGGACCCGCCTACTCCGCCGATACTGTGTTTTCCGACTCGATGTCGCTGGTAAACGACCGCCAGGCGGGCCAGGACCTCATGGGGGTTGTCCTTGAAAAAGGCAAGGCGAAATGGGTTGTGGACGGTTCCGTGGTCTTCCACGAGGATGGTTCCGTGACATCTGCGAATTCCGCAGGCGGCACAGGATTCCATCCGATACCCCACGGCACCGGCATCTACAGGCTGTCAGCGGAGGTGAATCCGTCATCAACTTCATGCACGACAATTGCATTCAGCAATAAATATCCGGGCGGTAATTTCTTCGCCACGGCCGAACTCTCACTTATCCTCGCACCGAACGGATCATATGAAATCTCTGCAAGAGGAGTCGGCAAGATCAGGACCGGCACAAAGGCTGATTATCCGGATTTCAATCCTGAAGGATTCACCGGCCTCGAAATGGAATTCAATTCCCTGAAGAACACGCTCACCGTAAGGATCAACGGTGGAAAGATCATGGACAGACAGGAGCTGCGGACCAGGAAGATCGGCCCGTTCTTCAGCTACGCCTCCTTCCGTTTCAACGGCACTTTGAAACCGGAGGTCCCACGGCTGAAGAACTATTCGATGAGTTTTGTCCCGCAGGTGACTTCAGGCCTGGTCCCCGACGATGCCAGCGAATTCTTCGTCGAGCCCGGACAGGATTTCAAAATCCATTTCAAGGCTGATTCCGTAGTGGCCGGCGTACCCGTGCCTTATGTGATAACCGACTACAACGATGAGAAGGTGCTCGGCGGGAATGCCGAGATCACAGGCGAAGCCCGGATGGCGCTTGCTTCAAAGCTGCCCCGAGGCTACTACGAGATAATATTTCCATCGAGCGAGGAACGCTTCGGACTTGTCGTATTGGAAAAGGCAGTACAGCCGGATCCGTTCTTCTGCATGGATTCCGGACTTTCATGGCTGGAGAGGAATCCTGGCAAACGGACCGCCCTTGTGAAGATACTCAGCCGTTGTGGAATTGCCATGTCGCGCGAACGGCTCAGCCACGGATCAGTGAATCCCGAGAAGGACAAATGGGACTGGGAAGGCGGGGAAAGGGCGAATGAAAGCATGCGCAGGACGTATATTGACAGCAAGGTGTCCATACTGGAAATAATCAGCGGCGGCGGGAAGCACATGGAAACCATGAAAACTCCCCCTTATTTTCCGCAGAACATGGTGGAAGCCTCTCTTGCCTGGACCGATCTTGCCAGGCACTGGCAGGGCTCCTGGGGTGGAGTGGAGGTCTTCAACGAACCGGACCTGGCCCTCATTCCGGCCGACCAGTATTCTACATTAGTCAAGACTGCGAGTTTCGCAATGAGCCAGGCGGAGACGAAGGTTCCCCTCATATCGGGAGTTTTTGCGACAATTCCGCCAAGTCCGTTCTTCGACACTTACAGCGCGAACGGAATTTTAGACGACACGGATGCCGTCAGCCTGCATTCATACGACAAGGCCCCGGATGTCGAAGGCATGTTCGTCCGCTACCGCTCCTGGCTGAAATCCCTCGGCAAGGAATCGATGCCGCTCTGGCACACCGAGTGCGGCTGGTCCTGGAAGAACGGCCCCGGGCGGCCGCCCATGGACCAGGATGCGGCAAGCGCACTTGAAATCACCGCCAAATCGATTGAGACAAAAGTATGCGGGGCTGTCCGCCACTTCCCGTTCGTGTATGTCTACTATGAGGAAGGCGCGAAGAATTTCGGGATGATGGGCCGTGAAGTCACTCCTCTGAGGAGCATGGCAGGATATGCCGTGTGCGCGAAATTCCTGTCTGGCAAGGACTATCTAGGAGATCTGTCGGGCATCGACAAGTCCGTAAAGCTCGCACGCGTGTTCGGCGACAGGAACTCCGGCGAATGCACGGTGGCGCTCTATACCGGCGAACTTGACAAGAAGGCCCTCGTAGCACTCCCATTCCAGGCAGGAAAGGTGTCCGGCATCGATGGCAGGGATCTCAAGGCCGCGGACGGGAAAATTCCAGTTCCGGACGGAATGGCATACGTTTGGACTGATCTTGCATCGATTGGCACGGCATTGAAGACGGATACGGCCGCCGCGAAACTTTATTCCATCGGGAAGCAACCATTGGAACAAAAACGTGTTTCATCTCCAATAGTCCTGCAGTTCCTGAACGCGCAGACGCCGCTGAGGATGTCAGCCAGCAAGTATCTCATAACGCAGGAAATATCGAAAATACTCCAGTTGAACATAAGGATCCACAATCTTTCCAAGACCGAGATAAAACTTGTCCCGGCGCTGCAGCTGCCCTCCGGCGGCAAAGATGAAAGCCTGGCGCAGATTACAGTCCCAGCCCTGGGGAAGGTCGATGTCGCCTGGCAGGTCGATGCGTCGAAGAACCTGGACATCTCCGACACCAGATTGATCAAGGTGACAGCCAAGACGGAAACTGAAATCCAGCCTGCGCCTCTTGCGATTCCAATGGTGATGGAAGGTACTCTTGAAGAGCATCTGAAACGCCATGGCAGCCAGAAGCTCCTGCCTGTAACCGATCTGGATCTATGGAAGGAAAACATCGCCGGCCACGGCAAATCCAAGTTCAGCGCTGAAAACAGCATCTGGAAGATGGACGTGGCATTCTCCGCCACCGTGGGCAGCTGGGCATATCCGGTATTCACACTGCAGAATCCAATCGATCCGTCCGTAGACTCCGGATTCCTCATCCGTGCAAGAATACCAAAGTCCGCAAACAACGTCGCGCTCATGGCGAACCCGAACCAGCCCGATGGCTTCTGGATGAGCGACCTGTTCCCGGCGGACGGGGAATGGCATGTGGTCTATGTCCCCTTCGGGGAAATGAAACCGGGACCCGGCCATGCCGGAATGCAGAACACCCGTCTCAATGCTGCAACATGGAAGAAGATCGCCGTTGGAATGGGAACTAGAGTGAAGGAAAATTCGCTTGAAATAAGCCATTTAATCATAGTGGGGAAATAAACATCAATGGAAATCAAATCGCAACTCGTCAAGGACAGCAGGCTCGTCGGATACGACAATGCCGTCAACTTCATACCGTATTACACCAGCGATGTCTGGAGCAAGGACGGGAAATATTTCATCTTCTACAGCCGCAGGGATGGAAAGATCTCCTTGAACAAATACTATCCTGATCAGAAGAGGCATGTAACGGTACTGGACTTGGACAAATGGTCCTCTTCGTTCACTTCAGCGAAAGATCCATATGCCGAATTCGTGGTGTCGGGACATGCCAGGAATACTGAAACTGTACTGATCCCTTTCGACAATAAAATATGCCATGTGTCAATCCCTGAGAAATCCATGAGGTTCTCAGATGCGGTGTTTCCGGATGACACCCTGCTCTCGGGCCCTTTCAACGTGAGCGACGACGGCAAGTATCTCACAGGAGTGAACTTCAGCAAGTCCGCCTCAAAACTCGAAAAGACTTCTATATTCGTCTATGACATTGGGAATGAAAAGATCGTATTCCTGAAGGAATTCGATTTCTTTGCGAACCATACCCAGTTCTTTTCCGACAGCGGCAGGATTCTCTTCTGCCACGAGGGACCTACCGAACAGATTCCAGACCGCCTGCATCTGCTCGAATGGAAAACTGGTGCCCACTATCCGATCTACCCGCAGAAGCACAACGACAAAGGAGAGCTGATTGAATGCGTAGGGCATGAAATGCCTGCCGGCCACAGGGTGGTCGCGGTAAGGTATCCGGTTTCAAAAATGGAGGACTGCGGCATAATACTGGTAAATCCGAAGGCGAAGACCGGCGAGCTGCTGGACCAGGACGACTACCTCCACGTGGCCTCGGACGCCTCCGGCTCCATTTTCATAATGGACACCTGCTGGTGGGGGAACACCAGGCGCAAGACGGAAAACCAGAGCGACGTGATCCTGTTCGACAACATGACGAAAAAGAAGGAGATCCTCGCATCCGTCTGCTGCTCAATGAAAAACCAGATCTACCATGTTCATCCGAGACTGAACAAAAAGGGCAGCATCATCCTCTGCACGGCCAAGGAGAGCGTAGCTTCCGACAATGCGAAGATACTGTTCATGAAATTGAGATGAACAATAAATAATCTCCTGCCGCCCGTCCCCTTCGGACGGGCCGGAGATTCTTTATAATGAGGAAAATCAAAGAACGCGCGACAGGCTCCGGAGGAGGACTACTACCAGCAAGAACCTGCACTTTAGCGTTTTAAGTCCGCCCCAATGTTGTAAGCGTCAAGCTGGGTGAAGTGAGGCTGTTTTTCCTATAAAGTATGTCGGGTTTAAACCCGACACTTGATTGGCGGTTTAAAAACCGCCCTACTTATGAGGCTGCGTTACCAGCTTAACGCTTACCCAATGTTTTCCTTGATTTGGCTTGACTTCTGAGGGTTTTTTCCGTATAATACCGCTGTGCTTTGGGGCAATATCACTGGGGACGGTGATGATACCGTCCCCAGCAATTTCAAAAATACATACTTATAATCCGGGGGCTATCATGAGAAGATCGTTTTTGTTGCTTGCTCTATGCTTCGTTGTTTTTTTTAATTATACGCCTGCATGGGCGGATGCTTCAGCCGATGCAAAACCTGGCTTGACCCTTTCCCAGCGCGCCAACAAGGCAATGGATCCAGCCGAAAACACTGTAAGGATGGCTGAAGGAAAGGCTCTTCTCAAATGCTCGATGCAGGCAGTCGACGCGACTATTGATGCCAATGGACTCAAAATACGTTCGACCTCCTCGTCCGAAGGCGTAGGAGAATTTTCCCTGGGCATAGCTGCCGTAGGCCGCGCTGGCCAGCTCCAGGACCTCTCCGGTGAAAAGGGACAGATCACATCCGAGGGGAACATTGTCCGTCTTTCCAGAACCGGTGTCACCGAGGAATTCTCGACATCCGCCGACGGAGTCCGCCAGGATTTCATCGTGAATTCACGTCCATCAGGGAACGGCCCCCTGCTTCTCAACCTTGAACTTTCAGGCGCGAAGGTCTCAGGTTCAGGTCCTGCCCTCCTCATCGAACTCGCTTCCGGCAGGAAACTCTCCTACTCGAATCTACATGTGACCGACGCTGCAGGTAAAACTCTTCCCGCCGAGATGTCCCCACTGGCGTCAAACACCATCGGAATCACCGTCAACGACACCGGCGCAACATATCCTGTACGCATAGATCCCGTCATAGGCGATGCGGACTGGACCCCCATCAACACGCAAATCCCGGGGACAAACGGAGATGTGAAAGCGATGGCTTATCACTCCGGAAATCTCTACATAGCCGGTTTTTTCACGGCCGTAAAAAACGTCCCGGCCAACTTCATCGCAAAATGGGATGGCGCTAATTGGAGCGGCCTCAGTTCGGGAATGAACGGCCGTGTAAACGCAATAACATTCGACTCACTGGGCAATCTCTACGCCGGCGGAGGCTTCACTACCGCTGGAGGCGTATCGGCAACCCGCATAGCCAAATGGAACGGCACCGCATGGAGCGCTCTCGGCTGGGGAATGAATAATGAAGTATATGCCCTGGTATGCGATTCCTCGGACAACCTGTATGCCGCAGGATTCTTCTCATACGCTGGAGGCGTCGCCGCAAACCGTGTTGCAAAATGGAACGGCACCGCATGGAGTGCGCTTGGTTCAGGAATGGACTATGGCATCATGGCTCTGGCATGTGACTCTTCGGACATCATCTATGCCGCCGGAGGTTTCACCAGTGCCGGAGGCGTTCCAGCAAACCGCATTGCCAAATGGAACGGCACAGCCTGGAGCACTCTCGGTTCAGGAATGAACAACACAGTCAATTGCCTGGCTCTGGACTCCTCGGATAATCTGTTCGCAGGTGGAGACTTCATCACCGCAGGCGGTGTAACGGTCAACCGCGTCGCCAGATGGAGCGGCTCCGCATGGAGCGCTCTCGATTCGGGAACCAGCGGCTCAGTGTATTCCCTGGCTTTCGACTCTTCGGGCAACTTGTGCGCCGGAGGATATTTCAGCACTGCCGGAGGAGTCGATCCGGCAAACAATGTCGCCATATGTAGTAACCCAAACACCAGTCCCGTCTGGAGCGCACTCGGAACCGGAATAAATAATAATGTATATGCCCTGGCGGGCGATCCGTCCGGGAACATATATGCCGGCGGACGCTTCATTACTGCCGGAGGCGGTTCGGCAAACAATATCGCAATGTGGAACGGATCATGGAATGCGTTCGGGACTGGCATGAACAACATATCAAGCAGTCTCTACGAGAATGTGTCGGTCATGGCATGCGACTCCTCCGGAAACGTCTACGTCACCGGAAAATTCACCATGGCTGGAATCGTCCCGGCAAGCCGCATCGCAAAATGGGATGGCGCAAACTGGAGCGCCCTAGGAACAGGATTGGACGAGTACAGCTGGATCAGCGTTATGGCCTGCGACTCATTGGGAAGGCTATACGTTGGAGGCAGCTTCAGCACAATCGGAGGCGTGCCCGCAAACAATATTGCAATGTGGAATGGAGCATGGAATGCCATCGGAACGGGAACCAACAGTTCCGGTTCCGTATACTCGCTGGCCTTTGACGCCTCCGACAACTTATACCTTGGAGGAGACTTTAGCACTGCCGGAGGCGTTGCGGTCAACCGTATCGCCAAATGCACTACCCCAAGCGGCAGCCCCACATGGAGCGCCCTTGGTTCGGGGACGAGTGACAGAGTCCGCTCCCTGGTTTTTCACGATGCATCGACCCTCTATGCAGGCGGAGACTTCATCACTGCAGGCGGCGTCACGGTCAACCGTATTGCAAAATGGAACGGAACAAACTGGAGCGCGCTCGGTTCGGGGATGAGTAGCGGCCTGGTAAATTCAATGGCCTGCGATCCTACTACCGGAAATCTTTACACGGCCGGTTCGTTCCAAAAGGCAGGAGGCGTTTCAGTCTACGCCCTTGCAAAATGGACCGCCGCAACCTCCACATGGAGCGCACTCGGTTCGGGAATTTCCTATCCTTACACTAGCGATCCTGTCGTTGCAGTGAAATGCGACTCCCTGGGAAATCTCTATGCTGCTGGCAGTTTTGAAACGGCAGGCGGCATACCGGCAAACTGTATCGCAAAATGGAACGGGTCCGCCTGGAGCGCACTCGGTTCGGGGACGAACAATAAAATCTACGCCATGGCCTTCGATCCCGTTGGAGACAATCTCTACGTCGGCGGAGGATTCACAACCGCAGGCAACCAGTTCTCGGCTTATGTGGCAACCTATGCCGTTTCCCCAAATCCTCCCGCCGACCTGACAATCGCCAAAATCGGAGATGGGACAACTACTCCCGCCGTAGGCAAAACATCTGTCACCACAGGCAAATCCATTGTTATCAATGCAATCCCCACGGCAGGAAATGATTTTACCGGATGGACTGTCAGTGGCCCGGAGGCTGTGGTCGCAGACATTGGTGCCGCTAGTACCACGGTCACTCTTTCCGGAAATGCCACGGTTACTGCGAATTTCGCAATCAGCGTCAAAACAATAACAGTGTCCGCCGGTGCAAACGGTTCGATAGCTCCAGCCGGTCCCGCTGTATCCGTGAACTATTACGGCTCCAAGTCTTTCACGATAACACCTTCAGCAAACTACCATGTAGCCGATGTGGAGGTCGATGGAACCTCCGTCGGCGCAGTCACCAGCTACAAATTCACCAATGTAAAAGCCGACCATGCGATAGATGCGACTTTCGCAATCAACACCAATACCGTCACATTCGTCGAAGGCGCAAACGGAACCATCACCGGAACAAAAGTCCAGGCCGTCGATTACGGGACAGACTCCGATCCGGTGACGGCAGCACCCAACCCCAATTATGATTTTGCGGGCTGGACTGGCACGGGATTCACAACGAGCATGGACAATCCTCTTACGCTCACGAATGTCACATCCGCAAAGACCATCACTGCGAATTTCACTCATACCAAGGCGAATCTGACTATGGCCACTGGTGGCAGCGGAACTGGAAAAACGACTCCAGCTTCAGGCCCTGTCAACACTGCCACTCCAGTTTCAATTAAAGCAACCCCCGCCACGAACAATGCCTTTACCGGCTGGACAGTCAGTGGTCCGGAAGCTGTAGTTGCAGATCCAGCTGCTGCAAATACAAATGTGACCCTGTCAGGTGACGCGACAGTCACCGCCAATTTCGCAGCCGGTGTCGTCATGACGATGGCGAAAACTGGAAACGGGACGGTAACGCCCCTGATCGGCAATAAGAACGTGGTCACAGGCGTCCCGGTTGACATCAGCGCTGCGCCTGCCACAGGTTATAATTTTGTAAACTGGTCGGCCACCATAGGCGCTGTACTTGGAAACGACCTGCTTTCCAGCACGACCGCGACCCTGACGGCAAACGCGACAGTCACTGCGAATTTCGCAATAATTACAAATACGATAACATCATCGGTGAATGGCGGAAACGGTTCAATCACACCTAGTGATTCCGTGAATTATAATGCATCCAAGACTTTCACAATGACACCTGATGCCAACTATCGTGTTGCCGATGTTCTTGTCGACGGCGTATCCGTCGGCGCGGTCACCAGCTATACTTTTGCGAATGTAAAATCAGCCCACACAATAGTTGCGAGTTTCGCACTGGCAAAGGCGAATCTGGAGATGGTGACTGATCCTGTCAAGGGGACGACAACTCCTGTTGCGGGAACGAGCTCTGTGAACATATTCACTCCGATTGCAATCAAGGCGACACCCAAAGCAGGATTTGCCTTCGACTATTGGACGGTCGGTGACGGTGCAACAGTCGCAAATCCAGGCTCCGCAAGCACGAAAGTGACTCTGACAGGAGCCGGTACTGTCACCGCTAATTATATAAACCTCTGGGCCCTGACTACGGCAAAAACCGGAAGCGGAACGGTAACTCCAGCCAGCGGCAATGTCCTTGACGGCTTCCCAGTCGCGATCACCGCCACCCCCGCTACAGGTTATCATTTTGTTGACTGGACTCCCGGTGGCGCAGCAGTTGCAGACACATCCCTTCCCGGCACGACCGCTACTCTGACTTCAAATGCCACAGTCACTGCTAATTTCGCAATCAATACATTCACGATAGCAGCATCGGCCGGCTTAAATGGTTCGATAACTCCGACCGCTGACGTAAACTATAACACCTCTAAAACCTTCACGATAACACCTGATCCAGGTTATCGCGTAGAGGATGTGCTTGTCGACAGCGTATCCGTCGGCGCAATCAAGACCTACACTTTCACTGCCGTAAAAGCCACCCATACGATAGATGCGACTTTCGCACTGGCAACGGCGACGCTGACTATGGCGAATGATACCCATGGATCAACTACTCCTATCGCCGGCGGCACTGTTGTCACGGCCTCGCCAATTCCGATCAAGGCAACTCCCGCCACAGGTTATGTCTTTGACCATTGGGACGTCACCGGAGGTGCAACAGTAGCAAATGCCGCCCTTGCCAGCACGACTACGACTTTGACCGCAGACGGAACAGTTACCGCGAATTTCGCAGAGAGCAAGTACACGATAACTTCAAGTGCCGGCGCTGGCGGGGCAATCACTCCGACGTCTCTCGTGAATTATAATGCATCCAAGGTCTTCACGATGACACCTATCGCCAACTATCATGTTGCCGATGTCCTTGTCGACTTCGTATCCGTCGGTGCTGTCAAAACCTACAATTTCGCGAATGTAAAAGCCGATCATGAAATAAGCGCGACCTTCGCAATCAACACCAACACCGTCACGTTTGTCGAAGGCGCAAATGGAACCATAACTGGAACCAAAGTCCAGTCAATCAATTACGGCGCAGACTGCACGGCTGTGACAGCAGTTCCCAACGACGACTATGAATTCCTGAACTGGACAGGTGCGGGATTCACGACGACAGCAACTAATCCATTGACTGTCCTGAAAGTCACCGCCGCCAAGACCATCACTGCAAATTTCAAACACATCCAGAAGACACTGACAATGGCGAATGATACACATGGCACGACAACGCCTGCCGTCCCAACACTTATCAATACGCTTACACCATATACTATAAAAGCGACACCAAAGGCGGGTTGGGCGTTTAAAAACTGGACAGTCAGCGACGCGGCCAAAGCATCGCTTGCAAGCGAAACTTCTGCAACAACGAGCGTAATTATTACAGATAACGTGACGGTCACCGCTAATTTCATAGGAGGCTCAGTCCTGACAATGGCGAAGGTAGGGAATGGCTCAACCAATCCTGCCGTCGGCACCAGCAATGTCATCACCGGCACCGCATTTGATATTTCAGCGACACCCGATGTCGGCTACAAGTTTGCCGGCTGGTCGGTCTCTGGCGGGGCCACTGTCCTGGAGTTCCTGAATCCGAGCACGAAGGCGACGCTCACTGCCGCCGGAAAAGTGACTGCGAACTTCACACTCATTACAAACACGATAACGGCGTCGGCCGGTGCAAACGGAACAATCACCCCTAGTGGTGCCATTGTTGTGAACGACGGTCTGGCAAAGAGCTTCACGATAAAACCCAACACCAACTATCATATTGCCGAAGTCCTGGTTGACGGCGTATCCATCGGTGCGCCCATCACCTACAATTTCACGAACGTCAAGGAAGCCCACACCATAGAGGCGAGCTTCACGATCAACACGAACACTGTCATCTTCGTCGAAGGTGCCAATGGAACCATAACCGGGCCAAAAGTACAGGCAGTAGACTATAATGGATCCGGCACGGAAGTGACGGCTGTCCCCAGCACCGACTATCATTTCGTGAACTGGACAGGTACGGGATTCGTCACGACCAATACTAATCCGTTGACTGTTTCGGGCGTGAAGGCGCCCTTGACCATCACTGCGAACTTCGCACATAGGAAGGCGACATTGACGATGGCGAGTGCTGGAAACGGCACGGTTACTCCTGCGAGCGGCAATGTCGACATCCACACGGCGATACCTATCAAGGCGATTCCCAAGGCTGGATATGCTTTTGATCACTGGGAACAAAGCGATTCCGACGTCATCATCGCAGATACTTTGGCGGCAAGCACGACAGCCACCCTCAATGGCCTGAGACTTGAATCGACAGTTACCGCGTATTTCCTGCCAGGCTCTGTCCTGACTATGGCCAAAGGTACTGGAAATGGCACATTTACTCCAGCCACAGGCCCAGTTATCACCGGCAATTTAATTCCAATTCTAGCAACGCCGGCAGGCGGATATCATTTCACAAATTGGACGGTCAACAGTGGCGGCGTCACCTTTGACTTTGATGATCCGACTGCTGCAAGCACTAACGTGACGGTTGCCTCGACCACCGCCAAGCTGACTGCGAATTTCGCACAGAACACCAATGATCTCATAATGACAGTATCTCCAGACGGAGCCGGGACAGCGACACCGGTGTCAACTTCGGGCATAGCGGCCGGAGTCGCGTATCCGTTGAAGGCTACCCCTGCGGCTGGCTGGCATTTCGTGAAGTGGACATTGCTCAGCGGGTCTGCGACAATAGCCAACCCAACTGCCGCAATCACGACAGGAACTCTTACTGGAGGAGACACAGACACCGCTGAACTGCAGGCTGAATTTGCACACAACACGACAACGTTGACAATGGCCGTGATTGGGAACGGAGGAATCAGCGGTGATATTTCCATCGGAACAAACACGGTTGACACAATTACCGACCTGACAATCATCGCCTCTCCGGATGCGGGCAGTCATTTCGTGAACTGGACCTCGACCGGCGGAGCAGTTGTCGCCGATAAGACATCGGACGCGACGACGGTAAGACTCACTGGTCCCGGCACTGTCACTGCGAATTTCGCAATTTACGACTACAGTGTCGTCTTCGAATCAGCAGACATATTGCAGGGAACCATCGTCGGAACCACCCCGCAGACAGCTCCCTTCGGCGGAAGCTGTCTGCCGGTGAAAGCCATCCCGCTGCCGGGCTACCATTTTGTCGAATGGACTGGCACCGGGACATTTTTACCGACATCCGCCAACCCGCTGACAGTGATAGTGGATCAGGCTGAAGACATGGTCATTACTGCGAGCTTCGCACGCAACCAGGGCAACCTGACCATCGATCATACTGGAACCGGGACAACCATACCCGCCTCCGGGTCTGTAATTGCGGTAAACACCAACGAGCCTCAGGGAATTTCCGCGACAGATGCCAATTTCGTGAACTGGACAATTTCCGGCGCAGGCATGATAGAAGATCCTCTAGCCCAAGTCACTACTGTTACTCTCACGGGAGTCGATGGAGACAGTTCTACTGCATGCAATGTGACGGCAACGGCAAATTACCTGCCCCCTGCCCTGACTCCGGCCACACCTTACAATTTCAACAGTGTACAATTCAGCAGGACGACCTTTACGATCAATGCAGGCGATCTTACTGGAATAACCAGGATGGTCGTGACGACTTCATTCAATGGCATTGACACTGAAGACTGTGACTTGTATGTGAGACCAGGATTAGTTCCTTCAATAGATGAATATTATGCGAAAAGCACGAACGCCCATACCGGCGAATACATCGAAGTGCTCAATCCTGCAGCCACCAACTGGTATATCATGGTTTATGGATATAAAGATTTCAACAACGTCGACATTACCGTGACTATCTACAGTGATGTCCCGGGCCTGCCTACCCTTCTCACAGCCTCGCAGAACCTGCCGAATAAAGTAACATTGTCATGGGATGCCAGCGCAAACCCTGCAGAGACATATGGATATGATATCTATCGTGCAAAGGAGAATTCTACGGATCTCGCAACACTTATAGGAAGCATTCCTAATGGGGCGCCGACACCGACGACTTATGACGACACCACTGCATTGCCGGGGACAATCTACTATTACTGGGTCAGAGGAAATGGCGACTTTGGTTCCAGCAACTTCAGCACTGCGGCACAGGGCAGTCTGGCAAACGGGGCACCATTGACGCTCGCGAACGGCGTTGCGGTAACGGTCAGCGGTGACATTGGAACAACGAGAAGGTACCAGATATCTGTTCCGGCCGGACAGAGCCTGCTTGAAATCAATACAACCGCAGGCACAGGCGACTGCGACCTGTCGGTAACAAAACTGGTGGATGCATCTTTCCTGAAATATGGCGTCCATGTCACGAACAGCGAGACTGTCAACATAGATGATCCTGCGGCAGATACGTATATAATAAGCCTATATGCGAATACCGCATATGCCGGACTTTCCCTGACGGCGAAATATTACCTTGCCCAGCCGCCGCCTCCAACAATGGTCACCGCCAGCGATGGCACATATCCCTGCGCGATCATTGTGTCATGGAAGGCATCTGCCGGAGCGGCAGGCTATGAAGTATGGAGATCCGCCACGGCAAGCAGTTCGCAGGCCGTAAACATAGCTGAGGTGTCCGACATCAGCTACATCGATGTCTCGAATCCTATCAGCAATCCGCTTTCCGCAACTGCGACATATTATTATTTCATAAAGGCGAAGAACGCCGCAGGCACGAGCGCGTACAGCGCGAACAACAGCGGATACATTGCGAGGATCCCCGCCGCACCGGCTACAGTGACCGCCACGAAGGACACATACTTTGAAAAGATAGCCGTCACCTGGTCCGCAGTCGCCGGAGCGACATCGTACCTGATCTACAGGAACACCACGGGCGTCTTCAACGAGTCCGACCTAATCGCCACGGAAAACTATGTCAGCAACTACACAACCTACACCTACGATGACTATGGAGACGTTGATCCGGACCCCAACACAAATATTCCAAATCAAAAGTATTATTACTGGGTAAAGGCAAAGAACGGCAGTGGTGCGTTGAACTACAAGGGCGATTATGGCACGATCAGACCTAACGGGCCTGCCACAATAACGGCAAGCCAGGGAACCCTGGCCGAAAAGATCAGGATCAGCTGGTCTTCTGTCGGACCTGAAATGATCATCTCCTACAATCTCTACTGCGACAATGTCCTCGTGGTTCCAAATATTCCAGCAACATCGTATGAGTATCCGGTAGGAGCTCTCGACACTGGCACCCATGAGTTCAAGGTCGAAGCGTCTTTCAATTCCTACTATGTGAGCGATTTCAGCCCGACTTGTATGGGTTACGCCCAGAATGCCGTCATACTGCCTCCGGCGCCGACGCTGAAATCGGTCAGCAATGGCGAAGGCAACTATGTGGATGTAAAATGGGGCGAGGTGCCTCTCGCGCTTACATATAATCTTTACAGGAAGATAAATGCCGGGGATCCGTGGGATGTCGCCATAATGACAAATATCCCGGGATCTGGCGCGACAGTTTCAATCTCCGACATTACAGGCGTCGCCGGACAGAAATACCTCTATGCCGTCACTGCGGTAAATGCAATCGGAGAAGGCCCCATGAGCGCGGCCATGACAGGATATGCGGCCAACTCCAGCGTGGAATTCTTCAAGGGCGACCCGGCAATTGCGCTGGGAGGAGCATACAAGAGTGAAACTTTCTTCAATATCTTTGTCCAGCCCGGATGTTCCAGGCTCGTCATAACGCTTACCCCTCATCTCGATGCAACCGGCAGCTGCGATCTGTATACGAAACTAGGTTCATATCCGACCCTTACGAGCTACAATGCCAGGGGAGTCGAAGGTATGCCTGCCGGCTCTGAATCCATCACCATTGCAAATCCTGCAGAAGGAATGTGGTATATCATGCTCTATGGAGCAAGCGCCTACAACAACTTTGACTTCTCGGCCGCCTATTACTATGCTACGGACATACTCCTCACGGAAGTGCCTGCCAACGACCAGACGGTTCCCTTCACGGCGACGTTCAAGGGCAAGGTGCAGGATGAGGCGCTGACGGGAATAGCAGGACTCACTGTTGGCGTAAGGAACCCGTCGACAGGTCTTACATACTGGATTCCAACCAAGACAGATGCAAATGGAATTTTCTCATACTCCATCCCCGTAAGCGCCGAAGGCGAATATACCTTTGATTTCACCCTGAGCGCGATTCCGGACTACACGACAAGCATAGCCAGCTACACCTTGAAAACCAAAAGAACTGCAGGCGGCATATTTGATTTCGCGGGATACATCCCCTGCGAGACCGCAACATTCGGCAAAGACTTTGTCATCGACTTGCAGGAGTACATGAATCTTAAAAATGGATTTGCGGACGGCCCTCCAATTGATCCCATAACGTATGGTTACTGCGAGGACGCGTGGCTCTACCACTCCCTTGTCACAACATCCATGGATCCGAATATAACCGCAAAGCTGGACTCGGGGTTGTACATGCTGTACTACGGCTCCGAAGGCGTCTCCGTCGGGAACTGCGGAAACGAGATATTGCCTGAAAATCTAGGATTTAAAGCGAGCCCGCTCATGGTCCATGTCGCGCAGGACAGCCTGACTGATGTCCTGAACGGCCTGAAGGGATTCGGCCTCATCGACAATGAACTTGCGGCCACTGTGGAAGCCGGCGGCATCGGTGTTGTCGTCATAGCAGGCTTGAACAATCCTCCGGGCGAGGAGATGGGCGGAAGCAACTATGACATCTCGCTCAATGCGGAAGAGCAGATTGAGCTCCTAGAGAATATTGCGGGAATAAATCCCGGTACGGTCACGTCATTTGTACCGGCCGACGACAAAAAATATGATGAGGTCAACACCAGGCTCCTGCATGTCAGGTTCGACGGAGATGACAGGGAGCTCGGGGTTAGAAGCTCCTCATTCTTCGAACAGTATCCCGCGCCATGAGGAGAGGGACAGAATGAATGCATGGAGAAAGACTCACGCTAACAGCCGTGAACTCCAACGATTGAGATTCAAAAATAACGGAGGGCTGATCCTGTTCGCCTTTGGTGCCGCCTGGAGAGCCTGTCAAACTTAGAAATGAGTTCAAAAAGAGCTGGATTCGTTCGTAGTAGCGCATGTTTGCGCGTTAAGTAGGTACGTGCTTCAGCATGTACCATCTTAATCTAGGAATGGGACAGGCTAAAGCCCGTCCCTACTTTAAGAACGCGCAACCATGCGCTACTACAAGCGAAAAACCTTGAGTCCGACACACACTTCAGGCGGGTAAAACCACTCAAACATGAACTGACCGTCTTCACCGTCATCCTCGGCGGACCGCCAGTCTCCTGTAACTTGCCGGCGAAATGGCGAATATGTTCTTGAAGCATCTGGAGAACTGGTACTGGTCGTTGTAGCCGCATTTCTCCGCGACTTCCTTGATGAGCAGATCATCGGACTGAAGCATCTTCGCCGCATCATTCATCTTCAGGCGGAGTATGTGCCGGTATGGCGATTCATGTTCGAAACGCTTGAAAAGACGGCACAGGTAAGTGACATCTACACCGCACTCGGAAGCAATCTTCCTTATGTCGTCCGTCCTGGCGTAGTTCTTCGACATATGTTCCTTTATCCTGAGGAATGTCGGGACCGCGCTCCGCCCTTCTGATTTCTTGTACGGCATCATCTTCTCATCCAGGACAAGCATGAGGCATTCGAGCAATGCATCGCATATGCCCTGCGCATTACGGCTGCCGCGGCTTCCATGTTCTATGATCTCCTCAAGATATTTAAGGACCTGTCCGGTATCAAAAGTCTTCCTGATCGAGCCCGGCGCAAGAGATATCCTGGACAGCATGCCCTGAGCGTTCCTGCCGGCAAAATCAATGAAATACTTGACCATGGGACTGCTGCTTGAGGATCTCATTACATGCCGGACGCCCGGGCCGTACGAGAAAACAGTTCCCGGCGTAAGAATGTATTTCCTCTTCCCAAGCTCAAGGTACCCCTCTCCTGAAGCGACAAACTCGATGCAGTAGAACGGAAATCCTTCCCTCTCGACATTGTAGTTCTGCGCGCATTTCTCGCGTCCGCCGGAAACAATTGCGAGCTTCGCATTTCTGTCGGGACTGAGATTGAGGCAGAACCTTTTCGCCAGCGACACCTGGTGCCAGAAAATGTCGCCTCCTCCGGACAGTTCGGGGTTCCCGGAGGAAGAACCTCTCTTTGTTCTTATCGGCTTCATGTTATTTCCTTTAATGTGATACAGGCGTCCCGCCTGTGCATTCAATTACAGCCGAGACGGCTGTACCACATTCTTTGAAGGACATACTTCACTGAATATCTACTTATAATCAAAATATTTTAAAGGTCAATATTTGCCATCATAAAGTCAAATTCCGCCATTCTGCATGCTTAATATATGTCCTATTTTAGCGCATACAAGAAGGAGTTTTATCATGAAACATGAAAACATGGCATCAGAAATTAATCTTCCGCCGGTGATATTCGGGACAAGCTGCCTGGGCAATCTCTACCAGGAGCTCCCATACGAGACGAAACTAAAAATAGTCGCGAACATAATCAGGGAGACCGGCGGAAACGCCGTCTTTGACACCGCCGGCAAATACGGGGCAGGACTCGCCCTCGAAGTCATTGGCCGGTGCCTGAAGGATCTGAATATACCTGCCGGAAATATCGTCATAAGCAACAAGCTCGGCTGGCTCAGGATCCCCTTGAAGACTCAGGAACCGACATTCGAGCCCGGCGCCTGGAAAGGTTTGAAACACGACGCCGTCCAGAAAATAAGCTACGACGGCATCCTCGAATGCCATGAACAGGGATGCGGGCTTCTTGGTCGCGACTACAAAGTAGATCTTGTCTCAGTGCATGATCCTGATGAATATCTTGCCGCCGCAAAGGATCCGGAAAACAGGAAGAAACGTCTCTCCGACATAGTCGGCGCCTACAAGGCCCTCCACGAATTGAAGGAAAAAGGGGAAGTCAAGGCTGTCGGGATCGGCTCCAAGGACTGGAGGGTAATACGCGAACTGGATGTTCTCGTAAAGTTCGACTGGGTCATGCTTGCAGTCAGCTTCACCATAATGCAGCATCCGCCTGAACTCATATCCTTCATCGATAATTTGAACAGCAGGAATATAAGCATAATAAATTCGGCGGTCTTCCATGCAGGCTTCCTAACAGGCGGGAGATATTTCGACTACCGCGAACTAAGCCCGTCCAGCTCGGAAGACGCCCCGCTCTTCCACTGGAGGGAAAAATTCAACGGAATCTGCATGAAGCATTCCGTCACCCCCTCCACCGCATGTGTGAAATTCGCAATGTCGGCGCCGGGAATAGTAAGCATAGCCCTCAACACAAGCAATCCTGAACGTGTCAGGGAAAACGCGATCGCCGCCAACATGGAAATTTCGAGCGCATTCTGGAACGACATGAAAACCCATAAGCTGATCTCCAGGGATTACCCATACCTATGACACGAAAACAACGGATAGTATTATGAAGACCATTGACTCACATCATCATTTCTGGAAATATGATCCTGTTGAATATTCCTGGATCGATGACCCCATGGAGAAGATCCGCCGCGACTTCCTTCCGGAGGATCTTGCCATGGTAATAAAGGACGCCGGCGTGGACGGTGTCATAAGCGTACAGGCAAGGCAGTCTCTTGAAGAGACAAAGTGGCTTCTGGATTTGTCCCGACAGAATAGTTTTATAAAAGGAGTCGTTGGCTGGGTTCCTCTGACCTCCCCTAAACTAGAAACAATCCTGTCAGGGCTGACTCATGACCATGAACTGAAATCGGTACGCCATGTCATACAGGGCGAATCTGACGACAATTTCATTTTGCGCGATGATTTCAACAGAGGTGTCGGGTTGCTTGAAAAGGTCAACCTCGCCTATGACATACTGATCCTGGAGAAGCATCTGCCTCAGACAATTGAATTCGTGGACATGCATCCCGCGCAGGTATTCATCCTCGACCATATAGCGAAGCCTAAGATCGGGAAAAACATCCTTTCCCCCTGGCGCGAAAACATGATTGAGCTGGCAAGACGCCAGAATGTATACTGCAAGATTTCCGGCATGGTGACCGAGGCCGACTATCTTGGATGGACTGAAGAACAGCTGCAGCCATATTTTGACACTGTCATTGAGGCATTCGGTCCGGACCGCCTGATGTTCGGCTCCGACTGGCCGGTATGCACCGTCGCCTGCGAATATCGCAGATGGATTGAAATAACAAGGAAAAACATCTCAAGGCTGTCGGCATCCGAACAGGAGAGGATCCTCTCTGGAACAGCAATTGAAGCCTATAAACTGGATAACCGTCACATTGAAAGTAAGTCGGTTTTTAAACCGACTAATTAACCGTCGGGTTAAAACCCGACATACTTATGAGGAAAAAATATCATGAAAGCTTTTTACATCACATCGGCCGGGAACGCGGAGACCAGGAACATTCCAAGACCTGCAATCAATGACGACGAGGTACTTCTGAGAGTCCAGCTTGTCGGCTACTGCGGCTCGGATCTAAACACCTTCAGGGGCAGGAATCCGATGGCGAGCCTGCCGAGGATACCCGGCCATGAAGTCGCCGCCACGATCGAAGACGGCGGCGACAATGTGCCTGGACAGTTCAAACAGGGAATGAATGTCACGCTTTCGCCCTATACCAGCTGCGGAACCTGTCCGTCCTGCCGGAATGGAAGGACGAATGCATGCCAGTTCAACCAGACAATGGGCGTCCAGCGGGATGGAGCACTCACGGAATATATATCAGTGCCGTGGCAGAAACTGCATGCGTCTAAAAAGCTCTCCCTTAGCGAACTTGCAATAGTCGAACCCCTGACCGTCGGCTTCCATGCCGCTTCGAGGGGGAATGTATGTGGAAATGACACTGTCGCGGTACTTGGATGCGGGGCAATAGGACTCGGCGCCATTTCCGGATCCGCATGGAGAGGCGCGAAAGTCATTGCCGTTGACATCGACGACGCGAAGCTTGAAATTGCAAAAAAATCCGGGGCCTCGTTCACGATAAACACATCCAGACAGAACCTCCATGAGGAACTGCAGAAGCTCTCAAACGGGGGGCCGGATGTCATCATCGAGGCTATCGGGCTGCCGTCGACGTTCAAGGCGGCCGTCGAGGAAGTCGCCTTCTCCGGCAGGGTCGTGTATATCGGCTACGCCAAGGAACCGGTTTCATATGAGACGAAGCTTTTCGTGCAGAAGGAGCTCGATGTGCGAGGTTCGCGCAACGCCCAGCAGGAGGATTTCGCGGATGTGATAAGGATGCTTGAAGGCGGAGGATTCCCGTCCGACAGGATCATAACGCACTCGTTGCCGTTTGCAAAAGCCGGAGATGCGCTTGCGGACTGGGACAGGAATCCCGCGCTCGTTACGAAGATTCTCATTGACCTGTACAAGTGAATGGAATACAGAGTCATCCACAGGATGACGGATGAATGGATTGTTGGATTGATGGATGATTGGGCTTAAATTCAATGGGGCAAAATAATGTTTGACAAACAGCAATATTTCAAAATGATAATTTTGTATTTTACACAGCTTTGCCTTATGCATATCTTGTTAATTTGCAACAATCCATCAATCCAGTCATCCAATAATATCCAATAATCCATAGAATTACATCAGGGAGAATTAAATGCTTAAAGGAATATCGCCGCTTCTGAGTCCGGAACTCCTCGCCACCCTCTGCAGGATGGGGCACGGGGATGAGATAGTATTTGCCGACGCCCATTTTCCGGGACACAGCCTCTGCAGTAATGTCATCCGCGCCGACGGGCTGAAAATTCCGGAAATGCTGGACGCGGTGCTTCCGCTGTTCGAACTGGACAGCTATGTTGATTCACCTGTAGTAATGATGCAGGAGATGAAATGCGATAATCCCGATCCGGCTATTGGGAGTTCATATGCCAGCGTGATAAGAAAGCACGCGCCGGCAGCTCCCGGAATAGAAAGGATCGACAAGTTTGAATTCTATGGCAGGACGAAGACGGCATTCGCCGTCGTGATGACCGGCGATACTGCGAAATACGCAAATGTGCTGTTGAAAAAGGGTGTTACACCTCTTTGAGGATATACTAAAAACTGACATATGGAGAAACTATGGAATGCATTAAGGACAATCCGATCGCAGAAGGCCCTTTCACCCCTGCCTGGGAATCATTGAGGAACTACAAATGTCCGGAGTGGTTCCGCGATGCGAAGTTCGGGATATGGTCGCACTGGGGGCCGCAGAGCGTTCCGATGTACGGCGACTGGTACGCGCGCCACATGTATGTGGAGGGGCAGCCACAGTACCTGCACCACTGGCGAAACTACGGACATCCTTCAAAACATGGATGGAAGGACATGGTGAAGCTGTGGAAGGCGGAACGCTTCAATCCGGAAGGCCTTATGAAACTCTACGAGGATGCAGGAGCGAAATATTTCGTGGCGCAGGCGATGCACCATGACAATTTCGACAACTGGAACTCGAAGCATCACGCCTGGAACGCAGTAAAGACAGGCCCGAAGAAGGATATCGTCAAACTCTGGCATGACGCCGCCAGGAAACGCGGCCTGCGCTTCGGTGTCACGGAACATCTCGGGGCAAGCTATACATGGTTTGAATCTTCAAAACATTGTGACAAGACCGGACCATATGCCGGAGTCCCTTATGACGGAGCAAGCCATGATTATGATGATCTGTACCATCCGAACAGGACTGAACCCCTGTCATCGGACAAAGGATGGCAATGGTACACTGAGAACAAGGAATTCCACGAGAAATGGTTCCTCAGGATAAAGGATCTAGTGGACCAGTTCCAGCCGGATCTTCTTTATTCGGACGGCGGACTTCCATTTCTCCATGAGGTCAAATACGATCTTCCGAGCAGGCAGACGACCATAGGGGCGAACCGCCCTGATGTCGGACTGAATATCGTCGCGCATCTATACAACATCAGCGCGAAGCTGCACGATGGGAAGAACGAAGCCGTATACAACCAGAAGGACCTGCGTCCGGAAATCGCGGCCATCGGTGTATTGGACATAGAGCGCGGACAGATGAACGAAGCCAAGCCATATGTATGGCAAACCGACACATGCGTCGGCGGCTGGTTCTATGATGTCCGCCAGGTCTACAAGACGCCGCAGCATGTCATTGAAATGCTTGTGGACATAGTGAGCAAGAATGGGAACCTCCTCCTTAATTTCCCGCAGCGCCCGGACGGCACATTGGACGAGGAGAATCTCAACATCCTAAGGAAACTTGCGGATTGGACAAAAATCAATGGTGAAGGCATATACGGCACACGGCCTTGGATCACCGCAGGGGAAGGTCCGACGCAGGTGCTCTCGCAGCATAGTTCCTTCAAGGAGGATGCAGTGCCATGGACAACGTCCGATTTCAGGTTCACCCTTCGACAGGGCTCAGGGCAGGCCGGCAAGAAGAACTGCATCTATGCGTTCCAGATGAAATATCCTGAGCGCAGGGAGGCGTTCATACGCAGTCTCGGCATGGGATTCGGGAAAAAGATCACATCGGTACGCCAGCTCGGACATGACGGCGAGCTTTCCTTCAGGCAGCTTGAAGACGGACTTCTAGTCCAGCTGCCGGAAAGACAGGTCTGCGAAAACACTCCATGCCTGAAGATAACAAGCAAGTAAATTGTCATGCCGAGTCAGCGTGAAACTGCGTAGGATTTATTTCTCCACAGGTACAACTATCCCGCGCATGATCACATTCTGGCAGAGGATGAATATTATCAGGGTGGGGACTGAGGCTACTAGGAGGGAAGCGAAGATCACGCCCTGGCCGCTGTTCTGCTGGAGTTCGAAAAGGAATGGCATGATCGTCCACATGCTCCTGTCCTGGCATACAAGCAGCGCCATCATGAAGTTCCCGTATGCGCCAGTGAAGGCGCTGAGGGCTATGACCGCGAGTATTGGCTTGCTTAAGCTCATGGTTATCTGCAGGAAGATGCGAATTTCGCTGGCTCCATCGATGGAGGCGCTCTCATAAAGCTCCTGTGGCAGGGAGTCGAAGAATCCCTTGAGCAGGAATATTGCGTACCCGTTGGCGAGTCCGGGGAGGATAAGGGCGGCAAAAGTGTTCAGCAGGTTGAATTCCCTTAAAAGGAGGAAATTCGGTATCTGCGTGACAACCGGCGGGAAAGCCATTGTCAGCATGAGGAACAGGAGGACCTTGTACGTGCTTGGCGGCTTGAAGCGGCTGAGGGCGTAGGCGGCAAGGGGATTGACGACCAGGGAACAGATAATTGTGAGTGCGCAATAAATGATTGTATTTATGAGCGCGCGTCCATGCATGAACAGATAGTCGAACACGGTGAGATGGTTCCGCTTCAGGAATTCAATGCGGATCCCCCCTGTCCGCTTCTTGAAGTCGTTGAAATGATAAGCTGCCTGAGGCGGCAGGATATCATTAGGAGACTTGAAAGCCGTTCCAACACTCTCATTGAGTTTTTCCAAATCTCCATATTTGGAGATCAGCCAGTCCCTGAAGATGAAATCAATGCCGGTGATTGCAATAAGTTCCGCCGGTATCTTGAACTCATTCCCGGACTCAGGGTTCTTCCATCCCTGGAGGAACAAGCTCCAGTCGCTGGCCTGTATTCCGAATTCGGGAGGAGCCGCATCATAAGGGGGAATGTCCCCGAACCCCTCATATGCAGCGCCGTACTTCGCATTCAACGCCCCGATGCTGCCATATCGTTCTCCGAGGTAGGCCCTGTAGGCAGGTGCGATTTCAGGTGATATCCTGAGCCAGCGGGGATGTATGATGTTCCTTACGAAGAAATCCCATTCCTGCCTGTCAATAGCCGAACCTGCCGGCACGGTCCTGGAAAGCCTGGCGTCCGACCATGAAGTCCAACTGGCGCCGTGCTCCTTGTTGTACTGGGCAAGTCCGCCGGGATACTGGGATTTCAGGAACATCTCCTTGTAGAAGCCGTCAGCCGTGAAATATAGACGTTCATTCAGGGGCACGTCCATCTTGAACTTGTAGTATTCATTTTCCCACGGGGTGCTTCCGATGCTGGAATATCTCTGCATGAAATCATCGGTTGACACATAGAAATTGCTCCAGGCCTCAAACTGTGTTCCAAGCACGGCGTTCAGCTTTTTCAGATCCCCGCCGAAGCGGTCCGACGTCAGCGACTTGTATTTGCGCAGGTTTTTAGGGATCACCCCCTTGGAGACGGTGGCAGTCGTATAGCTGACGCCATAGTAGAAATGCGGAAGATTGCTTTCCAGGAGGAAGGCGCTCCATTCATCTATCAGCTTCTGGTTTATTCCCTTCGGAGACTCGACCAGCCTGAAGGCGGAAGCATCGTTCTGATAGCAGGCGCGCATCAGCGTCATGCTCTCGTTGAAGAAACCCTCCATATGTTTCTTGTATAGTTCCGAATCATTCACCAGGAAAGGAGGTATGACAACCGAGTCCGGGGTGTCCACCGCGCTCTTGGTGCTGCCTGAGACGAGCAGTAGGAAAGGGTAGACCATTGTAACAGATCCAAGAGCAAGCAGCACATACATGCTCGTCAGCAGGATGCTGGTCTTAAAGGACTTCCGGCCTATTTTTGAAATTATTGGCATAGTTTCACTTTTTCGCAGTCCTGAATTCGATTTTTGAAAGCATCTGCAGCTGATACACGGTGAATCCGATAAGCATGAATCCGAGCAGCCAGGCCATCGCAGTGGCTTCTCCGAAATTAAGGTATGTGAACGCCTTGTACCATATGTGCAGCCCTGCCACTTCCGTGTCTGCGCCTCCACCAGTGAGGGCGAGCACGGCATCCGCCGAAGAATACCAGGAATGAATGAAGACCCCGATGAAATTGATCACAATCAAGGCCTTCATCATCGGGAATACGATGAACAGGAGCTTGTCCATGGTGTTGGCCCCGTCTATGTCCGCCGCCTCGTAGTAGTCGTCAGGTATCCCCTTGAGCGCGGCAAGATAAATCAGGCAGCCCGGCCCCATGCCCGCCCAGAGCATCGGTATTATGCATGACACAAGAGCAGTGTCGGGGTCGGAAAGCCATCTTCTCGAGTCAGGCATGAAATCAAACATCCTCCCGGGCAGGTTCATGAGGATCTGGAACAAGGACTCGCCCTGATGGGCGATAATCGGCATGGCAAGGGAGACGCACGCGGACAAAAGCATCACACCTACCGCAGCGAAGCATACCGCCGCGAAATGCATTTCATTGAAGACCAATCTCCTCGCAAATGCAAGCATCAGGACAAGCAGGAGCAGGCCAACCGCAATATATGCGACCGCCGGTATGTGCAGGAACACCATGTTCAGCATGCCTTTCTCGGAAGGTTCATAGAACTGCTTCCAGAGCAGTAGCGTAACTATCCCCGAATTGATCGCCGGGAGGTAGAATATTATCCTGAAAAGGAGGCTGCCCTTCGGAATCTCCTGCAGGAATATCGCCAGGATTATAGGGGGGATGAATGTGAGGACAATCACAAGGAAGCTGTATCTGAATGAATTCCATATCGACGCCCACCAGTAGGAATCGAACAATATGTTCCCGAAATTATCGAGCCCTATCCAGGTTGACGCCCCGACGATCTTGTAGTCCATGAACGCCATCGCCGACCCCCTCACCAGCGGAACATACTGCCAGGTCAGTATGGTAAGCACCGCCGGAATCAGGATCAGATATGCCCATTTATAGCGCATGAACGCCCACGTCTTGGTATCAAGGCCGGTCTGGGCGGAAGGGCTGAACAGCTTTATTATCCTGCGGAAAATCAAGGTGAAGACAAGCACTATGGCGACCAGCAATACGGCTGCGCAGACACGGCGCTTTGTTCTTTCAGCGGCGCTTATTTCGCCGATCATGACTTCATTCGCCCTTTCCACCTGGGCTTTCAATAACCCTCCCAGCACCTGAAGCCGCTGCGCCTCGTCTTTCGGAAGCTTGCCGGCAAGATCAAGCTCCTCTGACTTCTGGATCGGAACGCTCATCATGTCATATGCGAAATTGCTGTTCTTGCCGTATGGCTCAGGCCTACCGCTTTCCATGGCGATTTCAAAGACTTCCTTCCATCCTTTCGGGGCCATCTTGATGATTTCAGGAAAACCGAACATCTCCAGATATTTCGGATTGACGAATTTCCCGAGTCCACCCTCGACCATGATCTTCGTCTTTATCTTCATGGCCTCAGTCGAATTCGTGAATTTCATGTATTCCCAGGCCGCATCGCGGACAGGCACATCCTTGATGTCGGAGAAAAGACCCATCATCGGGGAGTTGACTTCCCCTCCCCTTTTCCCGGTGGGGCCGAGAGGAAGGGGGGCCATTCCAACAAGATCCGGATTGATGGTGGAGAAAAGCTTTTCGTCAATATACCCCTCCCTCATCCCAATCTCACCCCTGTCCCATTTGACGTATGATGTTCCGGAAGCATCCTTCGAGGAATATCCGTGCCTGATGATTCCCCCCTTGTCCACCCAGGTTTCAGCCGATATCTTCAGGTAGAAATCAAGCGCGACAGCCGCTTCAGGCGAATCAAAGACGCATTTCCATTTGTCCGACTTATCATTGTACTCCATTATCTCGCCGCCGGCTGACCACAGGTAGCTGCACCAGAACCATGACTCCCGTTTTCCTCTGCCAAGCAGCAGTCCGTATATGCCGCGCGCCGGATCGGTTAATTTCTTCGCCGCCTCATACTGGTCATTCCAGGTCCACTTGTCATCGGGATAGGGAATTTTATTCTCATCGAAGAGATCCTTGCGGTAGAAAAGGACTTTCCCAAGCAGACCGCCGGCAGGCATGATCCAGACATGCTCCTGCCCGTCCGGGCCTTTCCTTTTGATCACAGGCCAGATCTTCGGATAAACCCGGAAATCAATCTCCTCCTTGGACATCTCAGAAAAATATCCATCCTCGGGCTTGTCCAGCGGGTAGAGGAAGTTGTTCCTTATGTAGTTGTCGGACTTCCGGAAATTGATGAAAAGGATGTCAGGCGACATGCCGCCGGCTATCGACAAAAGATCCGTCTCTACTCCTTCAAGGGTTATTCCTGTCGCGGGATGCATCTGGAGTTCGACCTTGTTCCAGTTGTGCACTCCGTATTTCTTAGGATTCGCAACGTATTTCGCCCTGTACTTTTCGGCGAAAAGCGCAGGGAACGCATCTATGAAGTGCCGGTAGGAGGCATAATCGGCACGACCGGCCACAGTAGTATTGCTTGATTTCGGCAGGGCGAAGGCCGTAACGTGGATTATCGTCCTGCCGTCCTCGGTGTCCTCAATGCGGCCAGCCGAGAGCTGCAACTGAAAAAGGAGCAGGAGGATTATCGAAAATCCAAATGGAAGAAAGACCCGGAATTTCATATTCGACATCCGCATTATCTTTTATTTTTTCCGAATAAACTGGCTCTTGTCTGTTTTTCAAATTCACGGATGCCGACAACTTTGCCATTCTTCCTTGATTCTTCCGCGGCAAACACCAGAAGATGTCCTTCAAGGGAATTCTGAATAGGAGTAAGCAGGATGCTTTTGTCCCGTGTTACGATCGCATCGATGAAATTGTCCATGATGGCCCGGTCCCCGCCGCCATGCGTGCCCTTGGCAACCACCTTGATCGCGCTATCCAGCCGCGGCTCAAACCTGTAGGTCTTTATATCCCCGCTGATCCCGTCGTAATCAATCTCTCCGTTGGTCATGCTGATCTTGGTCATGCGCCTCCCGATGCCGTTATGCCCGCACATCGTGAACGAGGCATGGACATCGCCTTCAAACTCTATCTGGACAGTCTGGTTGTCGACCACATTGTTGTCCGTCTGGAATACGCATTTCCCAAACCTGTTCTTCTTCATCAGTTCAAGGAGATGTTCCTTGTCTTCAACAACTCCCATCTGGCGGATGTACGCCGGATCCGTATCGTGATCGAAATAAATTTTCATCACATGATATGGGCACGACTGATAATGCGGACATCCGTCAAGGCAGAACTTCGGCGCGCCCTTCGGGCAGTTCTCCTTCCGGAAATATTTCAATGAGCCGAAGGATGCCACCTTTACGGCCTTGCCCAGGAGATAGGTCAGCATATCCATGTCGTGGCATGATTTCGCCAGCAGCATCGGGGTCAGGCTGTCATTGTTGAAGAAGCCCCTGACGAATGAATGCGCCATATGGTGCCAGCTCAGGTTCTCGCTATGCTGGACACAGACAATGTCGCCGTAGTCACCGGAATCGATCAGGCTTTTGATGGTCCTGTATATCGGGGAAAGGCGCATCTGGTGGCAGACAATCAGTATTTTCCCGTAGTTCTTTGTCGCATCATAAAGTTTTATCAGCTCTTCCTTGTTTGTGCAGAGCGGCTTTTCAACCAGTATATCCCAGCCCTGCTCCATTGATTTCATTATTGGTTCAATGCGCTGATCTTCCAGTGTGGCGATAATGACTCCTTCTATCCCTTTTGGAGGAGCGGCAAAGAAAGCGGAAATCGAATCAAAGCATTTAGATTCCGGAATATTGTGTCTTGCCGCAAACGCTTTTCGCTTGGCGGCATCTGGCTCGACAACCGTGATGAATTTTGTGCGGTGGGGCATTTCCAACGCATATTGCCCGAAGATTCCCGCACCCCTGTTCCCGGCACCAATCAACGCAAGACTAACAGCTTTTATCATAAATCCCCGCCTTGTAGTTTATAATATTGAATTCCGAAATGCTTATCGAACCTGCAGTCATACTACACCGGAAAAACTTCGCCTGCAATATGGCTTCATTGTTAAAAGCTCCGAAAGAATTGTAAAATCTTACTACCCGTCATACCTGCACCACATTTTCATCAGGCAAATAATATTAATTGGCAATGCAAATGACCTACTTCATGTTTTTCCGGAAAAACAATACTGACTTGTTGCCTCCCCAGGAATGTTCGCCGGCAAAAAGATCAAGCTCCAGATTTCCTGAGGCTCCGGCTGCATAATAGATTTTCTCAACCTGCCTGAAGCATTTCATCGCGCCGTCAATGTTGAAACAGGTGTCCTGCGTTCCTATATCCACCAGCAATGGTCTTGGCGCCAGAAGGCCTTGAAGGTCGGAAAGGTCGACAAGCCTGTAAAGGCCTGGCGCCACCTGCATCCCGCAGTAGTTGTAATCCCTGAACCCGAAAATCTCCCACAGATCGCTGTAACAGATTATTTCCATGGCCTTGAATCGGTTGTCGCAGAGCCCCATCCATAGGGCCATCGTCCCACCTCCGCTCAAACCCATGACCCCAAGCCTGTCCTTGTCTACAAAATCTAAAGTACTGGCGAAGTCAGTTGCCGCCATTCCATGTGTGATATTTATTGAGAGCGATGTCATTCCCAGCATTGTCGCGTTAAGATAATAAAGATTGCACCAGTCCCGACCGGCATTCACAGCACTGGAGTGCGGCTTGTTCGAATCGTTTCTTTCACCAAATCCTATCCAGTCGATTGCGAATGTCGCAAATCCCGCCTTCGCCATCTGATGCCCGTAGCTGTAGTTGTGCGCACTTATGGCATCCCGCAGTTCTGGAGAGGAGTCGTTCCCCATGACTGGCTCCTTTCCAAACTTTCCGTGACCATGGCAGCATAGGATCGCCGGCACCTTCCTTCCTTTTACGGTCTTTTTGGGCCTGTTGACAAGAAAGGCCGCTGAAATATGCGGACCGACATCGATCAGCCAGCGCTGCTTGATCAGTCCGTCATGCTCCCATTCGCACTGCAGTTCAGGATTCAACGGTACTCTTTCCGGCCAGTCACCGAGAGTCTTGACCACCTCAGGCAAAGTACTCTTCCTCCATTCATTAAAATATCCTATTGTCCTACCGTCAAACCTCATCAGAGGCTTATGCTCAAGGGCGATCCTGTAGAACATCTCCTTCGGACTCAGATTTCTATTATTTCTCATTAGCTATTTTCCTTTCCCGCATCCGCATGATTCCCTGATTAACAGTTCCGGGACAAGCAGGCAGTTTTTTGATTTGACTGATTTATCTTTTGATTTTATCTTTTTAACCAGAGTGGCAACTGCGATATCGGCAATTTTTTCCACCGGCTGACGGACAGTTGTAAGAGATGGCCTGAGGAATTCCCCATATCCAAGCCCGTCAAAACCAATTACCGCCACATCATCGGGAATCCTGATTCCCATATCAATGAAACTCCTCATGATAAATGCGGCAAGGTAATCATTGCTCGCAAAGAACGCGGTCACTCCTGATTTCTTATGGAGCTGCAAAGTCCTGCTGAGAAGCTTTTCCATATCAGGCTCGTCAACCAGGAAGTGCCTCTTGTTGAATTTTAATCCGGTGGCAGCATCAAGAAAACCCTTGTATTTCCCCGCACTTCCATAAAGTTCAGTGGTTATAAAGGCAATCTTATCATGTCCGTGGCATTCAATGAGATGACGCGCAACCATTTGTCCGCCCTTGCGCCTGTCGACGGCAACGACATTTTCCCCTTCAGAAAAGCTGATGAATACATGCGGAATCCTGGAAAGGTAACCGCTTTTGGGAAGGTCTTCATTAAAGTTATAATAGATCACCCCTTCAACATTCCATGAGATGAACTCCTTCAGGATGTTTTCCTCCCGTCCGGGATCTCCTCCGGAGTCGCAGAGCATCACCCTGAATCCTTTTTGCCAGAGCTTGCTTGAAATCAGGCTGACAAGCTCGTTGTGGATCTCCACGTCGGTTATGGCATCTATTATTCCAATGACGCCTGAGGGCATTCCACGGAGCGAACGGGCAATCTGATTAGGTATGTATCCGAGCTTTGCGACGGCATCCAGAATGTTTTTCCTGGTTGCATCTGAAGCGTAGCAGTGCTTGCGACCGTTCAATACTGCGGAAACCGTCTGCTGGGACACCCCCGCCGCCTTCGCTATGTCTGACATCGTCACCATAAAATGCCTTTCTTAAAACAGCGTCCTATATAGTACGTACTATATTATATGGCCGGGCAGAGCCTCAGTCAAGCCGTTCCTTTAAGAATATTAGAATTATTTTTGAGGGAAGGTAACGCGTCAGTTTTACCGTGGTCGGTCCCAGGACTTCTTCCCGAGCCACGAGGGAAAAGTACGGAACTGACCACGCGTTTTTGTAAAGACTGACGCATTACGAGGGAAGGTTTCCGGAAACTGTTTTTGCATACGGGGGCTTGACTAAACCTGCATTGAAAATAGTGTACTGGGTGCAAAAAGCGGAATCCATAAGAACTTATTGCCCTTTGGGCTGCGGATCTTTTTGGCTCAAAGAAGAATGTTCCTCAGTCGGCGAATCGCTTTGGATACGCCTTCCGCCTTCGCTGGGATGCTATGGCGGGACAGGCTGTCAGAAATTCTCTTTGAGCTTTCAAAAATCTTCCGCAACGCGCCAAATGTGAATTTATAGAGGTTCCCATAAGCCGGAAAAGGCTGCGATTTTACAAGCATAGGCAGCCCCTTCCTTGAAGGCGCTTGTCATTTCCCCTTCAGCAGCTGCTTTATGACAGGTACTAGCTCGGAAGCCCAGACCTCGTAGCCCTCGTTCGTCAGATGCAAACCGTCCGTGTAAAGGCTCTTGTTCAGACTTCCGTCGGCATTCAGGAACTTCTTCGACATGTCCAGCACCTTGACATTGGGAAACTCCTTCTCAAAGGCAGACGCCTTGGAATTGGCCTTGAATATCTCCGCCTCGTTCTTCTTCGATTTTGGGATTATCCTTGGAAGCACGGGAATGAAGACTATTTTCACCTTTGGGAATTTTTCGTTTATCTTGGTGATTATCTTTTTCTGGGCCTCGGCCAGGTCATCTCCCTTGTCTCCGTTGTTGACCCCTATCATCACCACCGCCACCTTCGGTTCTATCTTGTCCCAGTTTCCATTCTCAAGGCGCCATAATACATTCTGCGTCTTATCGGAACTGCATCCGAAATTGGCGGGCTTCAGAGGTTTGAGTTTCTTGTCCCATATGGACGCCCAGTTCGCCTGGGCGGTGATGGAATCCCCTATAAAAATCACGTCCGGCCTTATCTTGCGTGCGTTGTCGAGCTGTACAATATGCCTCTGCTCATACTTGACCTTGTCGCCGTTCTGGACAGGTGTCGTAAGATCAGGCGCACCTATCAGGGAAGAGACGCACAGCAGAGCTGTCAGAACTGTTGATGTTGCTTTCATAGTTCAATCCTCGGGTGGAATAAGTTATATGTTGTTTGACATCTGTTTCATGCAATGTTGCATGTTTCATCGCGAGAACAGTCACAGCCCGTTTCAGGGCTGCTCCTGTCCATCGCTCTTTGCCGTTTATCCATAATTTACTTTTGCTCGCCATATGTCAATTTTTAGAGGTTCCCTTATTCATGAAACTGGATGGCCTTGCCGAACTTCCCCTTGATCGTCTTATACGGTCCGACGAACAATCCCTTGTCGGGCACCTTCGTGTCATTTTTAAACTCCTCCTGATGTATCTTTTTCATGGACGTCAGAGTCGATGCATCGAAAAGAAAGAGAGTAGAATCGTCCTTGGACAGTCCATTTTTCATGCTGGCCTCCATCTCCTCGTCGGTCCTGGCTTTTTTTGAAATCCTCAGGCTCTCTACGGCCCCCATGGCCGAACTTACGCTTCCAATGGATATCAGATGGTCCTTCAGGGTCTTCGGTATTTGAGTGGTTGCCGACTTATCAAACGCCGTCTCCTTCTTTTTCCCATTGACATATATGAAGACATCATACCCGGCTCCTGTCTTTTTCCAGGAGATCGCGGTGAAATACCATTCATTCTCCTTCCAGCTGAAATCTTCAAGATCGTAACGCATCGCCTTGAGGGTCGACTCTCCCGCATCATAATTGAAAAGGCTGCAGTTGTAAGCCAGATAATTTACCATTCTCCTGTTTTGAAATGTCGCAAGCCTCATCCTGGCGTCAGTTCCCGCATAGTTGTCGGAGTTATCTTTACCCTTGTCATTTCCAACCTTCTCGCAGAAATTAAAGAATATCATGGGAATTATGTTTGATTTGTCCTGAATCACCGTGGTACCAGCTGAATAATCGAGGGAGACCCAGGCTTCAACGGTTCCTTCATCCAGGCTAATCCTGCCTTCCGCAGGAAAGACGGCTTGTCCGTAGAGTTTACCTTGTTCCTTTTTCTTACCGCCATCCTTCTTATTCTTGTCGACGTCCGCGGCGGTTCCCGTCAGGCAGAGAATAAAAGCGGCTGTAAAAATACAAGCTGCAATAAATCTGTTATCCATGATCTGGTTTGTAATTCTCATAAAAGGCACCTCTCATTTCAATTAAGTAAATATTTTGACACTATCCGTTGGCATACCGCCACTTTTCTTTCGCCTGAAGGCTCAAGTCAGCCCGGTCCTTCCGCATTAGCCAAAGCTCGGCCACCGCACAACCATATCCTTCATTCCCTTTGTTTTCGGATTTCCAGGCAAGCTGTAAATCTCCGGTATGCGTAGCTGCCGCAGGAATGTCAAATGTCAATGGTTCCATCGGATCCGGTTTCAGAATATAGTCATGGATTTGACATGTCTCATTGGCGACAAGGCACAGACGCCCCTTATACTCCGCCTGTGAATAGACAATACGGATCTCATACTCTGCGAGAGGATCAAGATTGTCGTAATGAACACGGAGTGGCGCACCATTGAGAGATAAAACACAAGTCATCCAACTGGTGCGGCAGACCAGAGGTTCCTGCGTCAAATAAAGACAACCGACCAGAGAGGAATGCACAAATGCGGGATCTACTGTCGCTCCCCTACCACGTTCCAGTCGCGGGGTAACCGGCAACGCGCCCAGGTTGTCATAGAATCCGCCTGGCCCCGGATTGGTCCAATTGAGAATTTCCGCAAGTTGAGCAAGCCGGTCAGAATCCTTGGGCAGAAGGCGAATGGCCGCGAATCTGGACTTGAGCCACAAGCGATTATTAAGCGGCCAATCGAGGGAATCGAGATGGGCACCACGGCCAACATGCTGGGCATGGTATAGGGAAACACTGAGTTTGTGGTGGATTGTCTGATAAAGAGCTTCGGCCAGTTGGAAGATGCGTGTCCGCCAGGCGCGGCCTACTGGAGCGGTAACGGCCCGGTCAAGTATCTTTTCCGCCTCATCCATCGCGGTGCATGCACCTTTGAACTCCGCCTCGCGCAAGGCATCAAGCGCCTGCTCCTCCAGCGATGTTTCATGGATCAGGCGGAGGCGCGTATAGGCGTCGCAATACGCGCGGAAGATCGGCTGCTGGAAGCGCCAGTTCTTCAACAGGTGCGGATCGGCCGCCTGCTCCATTTCCTGGAACGACTGCAACGTGGAATAAACTCCTTCGTTGGTTAGGAGCGCACCCTGCCAGTTGCGTTCAAGCGCCAGCAAGCCCTGGGCAAACGGGTCGGTCAGTTTCTCATCAATAAAAAATCTGGCGTAGTCCCGTAGCACTTCGATCACTGAAGCCTGCGGATCCCAGGAAAGGGCGGACCAAACGGCCTTGTTCACATCATCGTGGCAGCCTTCGGAATAGCAGATGGCTCCGATTGTGTGCGGCTGGAGCCTCCACAGGATGTTCGCCATGCCCTCGGGTCGCGGACATGTGGGTTCGCGCCCCTGGGTAAGCGCAAATGCCAGATCCCAGTCCGGAACCGGATACTGGCAGTGCCGTGTGTGAGTGATGTCCGGATAATAACGGATGGGATAACGCGATGGAACCTTGTCCCTGAAATCGGCCAGGTCTAAATGTACCTGGGGGCCAAAAACCACCCCTGTCAGCCAGTCTGGCTGAGAGCTGAGAAAACCGAAAAACGCATCCATCTCCTCGCTTTTGAACCCTTGGGGGGAAAGCCATAGTGTCGCCTGCGGATAAAGGCGCCGCGCATTGGCGATTTGCTTTTCCAGCAAGGGGATCAGGAGATTGAGCGGCGTCTTGCCCGGATCACCGCCTGGCACAAAAATGGCATTCACCCGGCAAAGCCTGGAAAGGACATCCTCCCACTCACGCAGGGCGGAATCCACCTCCGTGGTTTTGGAATAGTCGCCCAATTGAGGATACCATACCCATACATCCAACCCGTAGCTGTCAATTACTTCCGCCATTTTGACCATCATCTCCATCCGAGAGAGTGGAAAATGCGGACTGTCGGCAACTCCGCCTGTATTTGGAGGAAGCAGCTCAATCGCGTTGGCGCCCCATAGCGCCAGTTCCCGGATATAGCGCTCCCACTGCGGCAGATCCCAGCCGGTATAGCTGTTGGGAAGCGGACGATACCCCAATTGATGTCCCCGGAGCGGCCAATGGGGAGATGTCGTAACGGAAAAAGGGAGTGGAAGCGCCATTGATTGACGGGAAATAACCAGCGAGCGCAACAAGCGGCCGACGGCATACAGGACACCCCGTGCATCCTGACCGGCCAGGACCACTCGGGATGTTGCCGCATCGGCATGGATTGTGAATCCTTCCGCCGGCAAATCCTGATCCAGCCCCTGCATTCCATTTAACATTTCTGGAAATTGCAATTTGAGGGCGGCCCGTTGTCCAACCAGAATCGCAGGCGTCCCGGCAGGCGGCAAGACTTTCTCCACGGCCAGGCGCCGATGCGTGCGCAACTCGATTTCCTCAACGAGCGCAGCCACGGCACGGGTTTCGGATGCGGTAATCTGATCCGGAATCACGATTATGGCATTCTCAAGCGGAAGTAAATTTGTATCAGGCGACATATAATTGATCCTCGTTTAAAACAGCTCCGATGTTTTTTCCGCCAATCATTCCATGTTTTTCCCAGATGCCTTGGCCAGAAGCTTAGGAGCTGGAGGGATATCCGCCTCCCATTGCTTCAGCGCCTCACGTAGCCCTGCCGCAACAGCCGGCTCTTCGGACAGCCTGTCCTTCGTCTCCCCCATGTCGGCATTCAAATCGTACAAATGTTCGCCATCGGCATCGACCAGCAGTTTCCATTTTCCGCGTCGGGCCGCCTTCAGTTTGCCCATCCGCCAGAATATTGTCCTCTCCGGAAATGGATCTCCCTTGACAATGCGCGGCCAGAAGCTGGCTCCATCAAACGAAGTTTCGTTTGGCTTCGGCAGCTTGCATGCTTCAAGAACAGTGGGAAAAATATCCATCAGCATAAGGGGAGCATCCTCCGTCTTCCCAGGCTTAAGAACCCCGGGCCAGCAGGCGATGGCGGGAATGCGCTGTCCGCCTTCGAGGAAAGATCCTTTTGCACCTCTGCATGGAGCATTATCCGCCACCAGGTGATGTCCGCCATGATCAGTAGTGAATATGAAAAGAGTCCGATCCTCAATACCCAGATCCCTGATTCTGTCCAGGATCCTCCCGACATTTTTGTCCATGGCCTCCACCATCTCGCGGTATGTCTCTTTTGGATTCGCGCTTTGTCCATACTTGTGTTCCGCCGAATCATTGTTTACCCCCTGTTTGAACAATGGTTCGTCATTCGGCCCCTGGAAGGGGAAATGAACGAGGAAATCGGCCACGTGCATGCAGAATGGCTTATCGCGGTGCGTCTGCATGAATTCAATGGCGTGGTCTGCGATGAGGTCTGAGACGTATCCTTTTTCCTCAATGGGCTTCTCGCCATTCCACAAGTTTGGTTTGCCCCAGCGGGTAACATGGGAATGATGATCCATTCCTCCGCACAGGCCGTAGAACTCGTCAAATCCCGATTTCAAAGGCGAGTTCTCAGGCAGATATCCGGTATGGTGGTCCCCGAAGAAGCCGGGGGCGTATCCATTCTTCTTAAATGCGTGCCCGAGGGTATAGGCATCATTCGACATCGCAGGATAATCCCTGGTATGGTGGTTAAGTACGTATTCAAGGCCTACCCGCTGCTGGTAGCGGCCTGTCAGAAGTGCCGCCCTCGACGGGCTGCACATGGAGCCATTTGAGTGGAAATCGGTAAACCGGATACCTTTGGCGGCCAGCCGGTCAATATTCGGGGTACGGTGCGATGGATTTCCGTAGCACCCCAAATCTCCGTACCCGAGGTCGGATGCCAGGAAAACAACAATGTTCGGTTGCCGTATCATTATAAGATCCTTTCTTTATGAAAATCTATTTTTAGATTTTTCACTGATGAAACCATTTATTAACTGCGCAAGCCGCTCCGGTGCTTCGACAAGCAAATTATGGGAGGCTTTTGGTATCCATTCAACGATGATATTCTTGCGATCGGGGATGCGCATCAATTCGCGAGACGGACTGGGGTGCCCTCGGTCACCCCAAATTTCAAGCACTGGAATATCCGAGGCAGACAGTATTTCCCATCCATCCCATTTTGTCCACATCATGCCATATTCGGCACGATGTTGCGGATCCCAGCGATCTAACAGTTTGTGGCGAATCTGCTGGAGCAACTCCATTTGGGAATTGTCGAGGGTGCTTGAAGTATCTCCTTTAAACGCTTCACTTTTTACAGTCCAGTTCGTCCAGCCTTCGATGGAAACAACCCCTAGGATTCGTTCCGGCCCAAATCGCATCAGGTCGATGGCAATCATGCCGCCCAGACTGTGCCCACCTACGAAGAACTGCCCAAGTCTCAGCTTCTCCGTAAGGCTGAGGATGTCTTCGCTGAATTGCGGTATTGAGGGTCGCTGAGGCGGCGGCCAGTTTTCATCTTGACCGGCTAGAGCAACGCAGACAAGGTTCATATCAGGATCAAGCGCTTCAATGAGTCGATCCCGCGTCAGCGCATTACCCCAGGTTTCAGGAATGAGTATGAAGGTCGGACCACTTCCGTTTCGCACCTCTGCCTGAATGCAATTACCACTCGGTGCCGTAACACACTCATATGACCATTGTTGCATAGCAAATACGCCTCGTTAACGTTCAATATTTAATTCTATCACCTTATGTCATTGATCTAAAAATAATGATCCGCTTTAATCCCGAAGGCGCGATGTCCAACTTTTCCAATCAGCGATAATCTTGTCGTATCCTGGATCGGACTGCCATGTGTCGATTCGGCCTTCCGTGTCAAGCCATTTAATTGTGCGCCTCATCCCTTCCACGAAGGAAATCCGGCTGCAGAAACCGAGTTCATTCCGGGCAGCAGCCATGTCATAAACGCCGGGGAATTGGAGGCTCCTCTTGCACTGTGCGGCCCGTTCTGGGGCAAGAACGGTGAGTTGTTCCGTAGGAATATGGACAATTTCAGGCAGTTCCCCCGCGATGCTTTCGGCAATCCTGGCATGATACTGATCCCAGGTCATCCACTCTGTACCAGTTGCATTGTATGTACGGCCCATAGCAGACGTCTTGCCGGTAACGGTGGTAAACACCTGCGCCACGTCCTCCGCATGCAAGGCCGACCAGAGGCTGTTTCCGTCACCATGGACAACGACAGGAAGTTTATGCCTGATCCGGTCGATGAAACTCGTGGCATTGCCCAGGCTGTGCAGGACTACGCCTCCTTCTCCATAGACGTGTCCGGGGCGGATAAACGTTGCACGATAGCTGCCCCCCTTCTCGGCTTGACGGTGGATCCTTTCGCATTCCGCTTTGTCGATTCCGTTTTTGAATGCCGCACCCAGCCGGTGGTCTTCCCGCACAGGATAGTGGTCCGCAGGCTTCGGATATACGTTGGTCGTACTGCAGAAAACCAGCTGGGCCGTCCGCCCTTTGAACACCCGCGCAAGTGACGAAGCATCAGCCGGCTCGGAACAGATCATGTCGATGACACAATCCCATGAACCAGACTCCCGTAACAGGCTCTCAAAAGCTGGACGATCTGTCCGGTCTCCGGTCAAAACACAAAATTCCCCCTTGAGACGGATCGGAGTCCTTCCGCGATTGAGCAGAGTCACATCATCACCGCGATCCATCAATTGCTGGGCAATCGAGGTACTGATGAGACCTGTACCGCCAATAATCAGAATTTTCATATTGCCCCTCATAATACTATCCTTAATTTTCATGTTTTATTTGCATATTTGTTTCGGATTTCGACCGGGTCCCTCGTAGCCCCTTGGGCGAAGTGGGATATTCGGACTCGTCCGACAAGTCGGATTTCGAATTTGGTTTCGGGCAGATCCGCGAAACTTCAACCTGCGTGGACTAGCATCCTGTCCGAAAAGGCATTCTATATTGCGCTGATATGGAAAAAGGTTGACGACCTTCAGTTTGGTTAGTTTTCCGTGACGAACCTCCGCCGAAACCCGGAGACCTTCGCCGGCGTAGATGTCCTTGAATTTCACATCGCGCCATGCCTTGTGCGACCCGCCGAGGATACGCAGTGTATTGCCTGTTGCATTCGCGAGCATTCCGTTCACGGCCCAGACCATGCCCGCATGGGCGCTGATAAACCAGTTGTTAAAGAGTTCGCCATGATAGAACACGCGTTCCGGCAGGCCTCCGAAATAGTTAACGCTTTTGCCGGCATTGGCAAGCAGATGGTGGGCAAGCGGATCCCCGACACGCGAAAAAATACGCGCCGCCCAGTAGTTGCCCCACGGAAAAGACTTCTCAGCGTAGCGCGTAACTCCATGAAAATTGTACAAGTCCATCTCAGGGTCGTAATTCTCCATCATCTTCGCAAGCGTCGCCTTGAGCGCCGGATGTTCGGGAAACAAATCGAATATCAGCGAGCCCCAGTGTGGCAAGCGTCCGCCTTGGAAGGACTGCATGATCCCTTTTTCATCCATATTGCGATCCAGTCCGGTGCGAAGCTTTGTGATTATCTCTTCGAGTTTTGCGATGGCCGGTCTACGGTTAAGCGTCCTCACCGCATCTGCATAGTCTTCAAGCGCCTTCAGCGTAACCGCACAGGTCCATGTGTCATTGGTCTTCTCGTTGGTGACGGATTCGTCTACGCCCTCGCAGCGGCTTATGATCGCAAAATCGCCGCAGTCCTCGATGAAACGGTCGGTTACAAAAAGCAGGAATTCCTCCATCACTCCGATGTTCCGCCTAAGAAATTTCACGTCGTTGGTGTGGCGGTAATACGAATATATGATATGCACCCACCAGGCGTTATTATGGATCTGTGTCACCAGATGCTGGTATTTAGTGAATTTGCGGTTCTCCGCTGTCCACTCGAGTCGCGCGCCGCTAGCTCCGAACTGACCTGCCAGTTTCCGCGCTTCAGGCATATAGGTGTGCAGATGCTCTAGAATGCGTCCTGCTTCTTCCAAATTGCCACAATCTAAGAGGGCCTTAACTACGAAGCCTGCGTCCCAGAACATGATGCCCTGCCAGAGGTATGGCAGCGATCCCATGGGAAGGAATCCGGAGGGATGGAGATTGGCTCGGAGCATGTAGCGGCCAACGTCATAAAGAAACGATACGGACGGATCTGGAATTTCGGCATAGCTGGTGGCGAAATAGGCTCGCCATTCCTTGTGGTGTCGTCTTTTAATGCGTTCGTAGCCCAGGGTACGGCACTCGTCGATAGCGGCATCCATCGCGTCCCGGTAATTCCTGGCATCCTCGTTGTCGAGGACCGCGAGATACCGCGTGAACGACTCCCCTTTGTACATCGGGCGCGTCCGGAGAGAGCCATACACGAAGACGTCCTTCTTCCTGTCGGTAGCCGTTCCAGACGCGCTATCGCAGTCGAACCATGACCGCGCCCCCCCCCGGAACTTCTCGAAGACAAAATCGTAACTCATCATCGACCGTTCCGGAGAAACCTTCAACGAAGCCCGATCCATCTTGACTGTGCGTTCGTAGAGATGGAGGTATGCCTCGGACGGTGAATTGAGGTAGAAGGCGATCGCGGTACCGGAGTCGGGGGTTTCCAGGAATTCATAATGCTCCACCAGCACATGTTCCCTTGTGAGAAAGGTCGTGACCTTGACCTTCATCCACTGTTCAGTCTCGTTGTCCTTCTGCCCGTAAAAGGTTGTCAGCGTGGCATTGCGCGGATCAAAAAACTGCCTTGAGTCGCGGGGGACTGCGTTGTCGCCATTAAGCATTGGCGCCGAGGCGAACTCCAGCAGCGGAAACATGATCCCATACGCCAATTTCTGGTTCGTATGCGTCCGCCGGTCAGACTTGTACCATCCTGGTGAGCGTTGCACGGAAAGAGGTGCGCCATAGTCGCACTGCTCGAACCAAGCATCGCCCGAACCAAGGAGGTTGATCATCATTGCATCGACCCCGTTCGCGAGGTAAAGCGGGAAATACGTTTTGCCAGGGAAGCGACTTCCCCATGCTGCACATTCTATATCCTTGTTGCAGTCATTCATTCTTTTATCGCATCCTTTGGCGGATTCGCGAGCAGGAATACACGGTCATAGGTTCCTGCATGATCGAAGGACTTGAAGATACGGAAGGCGATAGTGTTCTTCTGTCCCGGCTTGACATATGGTGTGACGTAAAACTCCCGATGATGGTAGTAGTTGTTCCAGAAATAGGCCGGGCCGCGCCAGATTTCATCCTTGTACTTCCCGTTGTCGAAAACAACTGGCTGACCATTGATCCAGATGCGCATGGCGCGCGCGATCAGGCTGGGGAAGTAAAGGACAACTTTCTCCGCGCCCTTGAATGATTCAGGCACTTCAACTTCTGTCCGATAGAAGAACGCAGCCACTTCCCGGTCTGTCTTGTATTTGACATCCGGAACCACGGTGCTGTCCCAGTCTTCAAGTCCGGCAACTGACACTTCCGGTTTATGCCAGCCTTTTGTAAAGGCCAGGTTATCGGTATCAAGTGCGACTTTCATCGTTCTCGGCAAAACCACATTTGCCTTCGATCCTTTGATTTTCTTATCCCAGCTCATATACTTGAGGAGCCAGCCGCCAGGGGTATACGGCTGCCTGGTCTTCTTGTCAATGCGGGTCGGGTTGACATAATGCGAATAGATTTTATTGAGGTTCCCTCCGATTTCAAAGGCTGGCTCCATCTTCTTTGCGGCTTCCGCAAAGTCACCGGTTTCCCTGGCATAGTCAATTCCATCGCACCAGGCATCCATGCCTTTCTGGAAATCACACACCGCCTGAAAATGGCGTTTTTCCCTTTCGCCCTCAATAAGAGTTTCAGCTTTTTTCAGCGCTTCGCGGGCCTTGCTTCGCGTATCGGCATCGATCGTCAGATGATTACCCCATATTTCATTCCCACAGATATCTGGAACAACATCCATGCGTTTTTCAAAGACATTGTAGTAGTCGTGCATCGCCGTGGTGGCTTTTCTGCCAAACCGCAATTGGCAGTACTCCTCAACCAATTTGTTGTAATCTTGATTTATGTCCCAGTATAGTCGGATCGCGACCCAGGCAGTCAATCCCATTGCCCCGGAATCGTCGAACCCCTGCGTGGTATGGCCGTCCAGTCCAAGCTTGTGGAACCATGGATAGTTCTTACCGATAATACCCCACTGCGGCGACATTATGAAATTGCACCACTGGAACCCAATTGGCAGATAATCATAATAATAAGATTCGGCTCCTGCTGTCTCCGCCTGCGCCATCCAGGATTCGAACCATGTTTTGTATGCACGGTTGGTCTTGCAATTTTCATCCCTCACGTGGTGAAGAGGGCAGATCCCGAGAGGGGCGAACACCAGCGCCATGGAAGGATGCACAGTTTCGATGCGTGGCGGAGTCATATTGTTTGCATACACCAGGACACCGAATTTACGGTCGGGATGTTCCTGGATGACGTTTTCTATGTAGCGGCGGTGGAAAAACCAGAGACGGTCTGTTGAGGATAAAGCTCCCATCGTCCAGTCATATTCATTGCTGTCAAGACTCCTGGTTTCCGCACGGTCATCAAGCACAAGACCGTCAGCGGCCGATATGGAAACATAGCCCTGAAGCGGATTCTTATAAAAATAATCACGGTAGTATTCGTTGCACAAATCCCAGACCTTTGGGTTGGACATATTGGCAATCTCCATGTTTGGCTTCCCTCCTACCATGGTGTAATACTCGTCAGGCAGCTGAACGACTTCCTTCATCACCGTCACCTTCTCTGCAGGTTGTCCGTTTTCAAAGCGCAGAACCTGTCCCTTCTCGTCCCTCTTCCACTCGGAAACTTCTTTGCGGCCCTTGATTTGGAGATCGGGATTTTTCGCTCCATAATCCAATGGCTTCTGGGAAGCGTGCTCCTGCCGCACCTTTGGATCTCCAAGCGCATGGACATAGTTTCCCTTGTTGCGCAATGTCCAGCGCGGATAGTCGGCCCCAGCTCCGTTTGTACACCACCAGAAGCGTTCGCGGTGCGACGGATTTCCTATTTTATCTACGGATACCACAATATTTTTCGTCTCCGGTATTATTTCACCAAAGGCTCCGGGCATTACCCAGCGGCATCCCAGAGTTTCAAGCAGTTCATAGACCGCATAAAGCGTTCCGCGGGCGCGGCATCCTGAGAGGATAAGCCGGTCGCCATTGGTTCTGATTAGGAATCCATCGGGTGAAAGCACTGCAAGTTCTTTTTCAAGCCCTTCACCTTTTGCAAGTTCAGAACCCAGTAAAATCAATTTTCCTGAAGGCAGAGCTTCCCCTTTTTCGAGGCGTTTCACAGGAAGGTCGGCTCCTGATATTTTCTTGATGAAAGCAATCAGCTCCTCCGAAGCCAGCTTTTCCTCATCACCGACCCTGGCCGCCTCCTTCTTCATAGCGTGAGGGAGATTTTTCTTCACAAGTTCAAGATTCTCAGGGGACGCTTTCGGGAAACTTCTGCGGGCAAAAGCATCAATGTCCTCAGGAGCGGCCTTCACATAACGGTCAAACTCCGTTTCCTTTGGAAAGACTATCGTTGCCAATGGCACTCCGTCCTTTACCATCTCAAAACTCTTGTTTCCCTTGGACATGGCAGTTTCTCCCTTCACAATGGAATCCGCACCTGAGGATTCCAGACTAAGAATACCCATCAGCAACGCAACTGACAAAAAGCTCTTTTTCATTCCTGCTTCCTTTATAGTTCAGTGTTTATAATTTGATTTTCAAGAACATTTCAGAAACGGTTATCTGACACCAAGCACAGCCCCATTTTTTTCAATTTTTCTTCTCACGAGCTGGGCATCAACCTTTCGTGGATCGCTGTTCAACTTGACTGCCATTCCTGCTAGCATGCCGGCGGCCTGCCCCATCATTGCACATGTAGGCATAATCCGGGCCGACGACAAGGCCAGCTGGTCGGCGGAAAAACAGCGTCCTGCCATGAGCAGATTGGAACTGTCGCGGGCAATCACAGAACGCATGGGAATCTGGTAAGGTGGCACATGTGCTTCTTCATCGTTGACCATTGCGACGCGTTTCTCAATATCAGGAGACATGCAGTCAAGCAAATAGCACCCACGCGCAATTGCGTCATCAAACTCCCTGCCTTTTTTCACATCATCAACCGTCAGGACATAGTCCCCGACGATGCGTCGTCCCTCCCTGATCCCGATGCGTGGCGAACAGTGGTCAAACAGCCATGGCTGTTTTTTTACCCGCTGGTAATAGTCCAGCACCTCGAACATCCTGCGGCGGGCGAGGATCTCCAGGGCTGTCATGCTTTCCGTATCCGTAACATCGAATCCAATCACCTTGATCTTGAGTGCATTTCCGCCGGGCCCGTTCGGCCAGACGCTTGTCATCGGCAGATCTTCGGCCTTTACGACCGGCTTGAACCAGCCTTTTGGCAATTGCGGTGTTGACCCACCACTGACCTTCCTCACAAAACACATCATGGACGGCGGCAGCGTCACTCCATCCTTGTCACGCCCTTTCATTGTGGAAAAACCGGCGGTATGGGCAACCATGGCTTCACCAGTGCAATCAATAAAAACCTGCGCCCGCAAAGCTTCAGGGCCGGAGGGACCGCATACCATTACTTCCGTGATCCGGTCCTTCTTCGTCCGAACATCAACCAGCTGGGTATGCAGCAGCAGCTTGACGCCATGACGAAGCAGGAGTTCCTGCAGGATGACGGCCAGGATCTCATGGTCGAAGATTCTTTCCTTAGAATGATGCTTATAAGGTCCCGGATATGGAACAATGCTGTCCCAGGCTTCCTGCATCCGGATAATTTCATCAAAGATCGCCCCTTGTCCGCGAGTTTCCCCGCTCCAGTTGGCCACGCCGCCTACCGTGGCATTGCCGCCGGTGACCGCGAAACGCTCCACCAGGATCACCGATGCGCCGTCCCTGGCTGCAGCACAGGCGGCCGATACGCCGGCGATGCCACCGCCCAGGACTGCCACATCGGCTGTATAGCGAACAGGTATTTTTCTTGACCAGGAAATGCTTTCTTTTCCATTTTCTTTCATATCTGGAATCTCCTTTTCAGTTATAGTTGGTTCAGCGCCTGCGAGGTTGGTTGACAGGACACCCCCATCCCGCGGTCCCAGCGGATAAAAGAATAAAATCACGTCTGTTGATTGATTTCATGGATACAGCTCCTTCAAGGCATCCTTTTCCTGCCATGCCACAACTTTCTTGTATCTATCTACTGTAATAAAAAGACGTCATCTTTACAATGCTGAAACTGTTACATAAGCTATTTGCCTGTTACCTTTCATTAATGAAGGGAACCTCTCAATATTTAGAGTTACGAGATAATTCAGGGAACTGATCGGTGCGGAACGGCGTTGCAGGAAGATCCGCTTTGTTGTAGAGATTGCAAGTGGGATTTTCCGCCCAGGCATATCGGACGGCCACAGGACTGGGAACCTTGGCGGACCAGACCAGGACAGACTGCCCTTCAATTTTGGCGTCGGCCCAGACCCATTGTTTGTCCTCACCGCAAATGGCAAATCCTTCAAGTTCACTTCCGGGACTGTTGGGAACAAGAGGAGCTGTTTCAGCCTTCACCGTATTGACTTGATATACCTCCGGGAGTTTTTTAGCCACGAGGCCTTTTTCCGCATGTGTGAATTCAATGCGGATCTTGTCCCCTTCGACCTTCATCGAACGATAAACTGGACCGGAATATACGATGTCCTTTCCGTAGGTTTGAGCCAGGGCAATCTTGGCAAGCCGCTCGCCCACGTCGCGCTTGTTTCCAGGATGGATGTTGTCGGATTCTCCGAGATCTATCAGCACAGCCATTCCGGTATTAGGCAGCTGCAGCGCCATTGCCTGCGCCTCTCGCAACTCCGCCCACCGGCTCTCTTCCGGCTGGAAATTCTTGCCCTTGTTGTTGGCCAGCTGACAATAATAAAAAGGAAGAGTCTCCTGCTTCCATCTGGTTCTCCAGTCTTTGATCATCAGAGGAAAGGCCTTCCGGTACTGGCAGGCCCGGGTTGCGTTGCCTTCCCCCTGATACCATATGACTCCCCGGATCGGAAAATTTACCAGTGGATGGATCATCCCGTTGAAGAGGGAGGCCGGCACTGCGGAAGGACTGCCTACTGCTCCCTCCGCCCGGCGCAGCTCAGGAGCCTTGGCGTAAATTTTAGGGGTAAGTGGTGGCAGGGCAAATTCTGTCTTTGCCGTCCATTTGTCCCCGAAGAGTTGTGAACCCGCCTTTACCTTATGTATGAACTTGAAACGGGATGCGGGTGAAAAGATTCTGATTGCCAGGGTGTTTTTCCCGGCTCTGAAAAGATTTTCCGGCAGCTCGTATCGCCGATAGCATGGAGTTCCTGAATATTCCTTATAGGTCATCTTCGCTACTTCCTTGCCGTTCCAATAAACAGTTTCAAAGCCGTCCAACACCCCCAGTTCAAGTTCAAGCTTTTTCTTCCCGAGATCGGCTGGCAGATCAATATCCTGCCTGAACCATATGGCCCCCTGATCCGGAATCCCGTCCGCTTTTATTACGCCGGGTATCTTGACAGGCTTCCAGTCGTCCAGGGAATCTGTCTCGCCTGCAAAAGCAGACACATCCTCCGTCGGCCTGTCTTCACGTCCATTCTCCTTGAGCCAGGCTCCAAAAGAGCTCACAAACTCTTCCTTTTTCCTGGGATAATCCTTCGACTCCTGCAGAATCTTATCCATTCCCACCTTAAGTTCGGGATCAGTGGACAAGGCGTCTGCACTCGTCCAGGATTCCACATGCGTCCCTCCGCAGCTGGCCATCATGATTCCAACAGGAACCTTCAATTCCTTCTGCAGGTTCTTTCCGAAGTAGTAGGCAACTGCGGAAAAATACCTGGCCGTAGACGGACCTGCAAGCTTCCAGCTTCCTTCGCAATCCTCGGCAGGTTCGGAGGCATGCTTCAATTTGACTTCGAAATGACGCTGCATGGAATTAGCAGACTGAGAAAGCTCCTTATCTGCGTCAAGGGTGTTCTGCAGAGCCAGAAGCATATTGGATTGTCCGGATGCCAGCCAGACTTCGCCCACCATGACATCCTGGATCTTCAGTTCATTCCTCCCTTTCACCATGAGCTCGAACGGCCCTGCGCCTAATTCCTTCAGATTCAGATTCACCATCCATTTTCCGTCTTTTCCTGCCTTGGCGCTGGCTAACAATCCTGACAGGGATACAACGACTGTTTCGTCGGGATCCGCCCATCCCCATATGGCTGTCGCATTACTTTTCGACAGCACCATATGGTCGGAGATAATGCTGGGCAATTTTACGTCCGCCCAGGAAACGGAGGATGTCAGAATAAGCATAAATACAGGCAGAACCTTCATCATTTCACACCTCGTCTTATTGTGATAAAAATCAGGTGATCCTCATTTTAAGAGCGGAAGGAGGGACTGCGCCCATACCTCAAAACCTGCCGTGGAGAGGTGTAGTCCGTCGACGAACAATTCCTTTTTCAGCACCTTCTGCCCGTCTATGAATTTGTCAGTCATGTCCAGTATGGTCACGTTCTTGCATTCACTGACTAGGCGTGGTGCAAACTTGTTTGCGCTGAAAACGAGGGTCTTGAAATTGCTTCCCCTGTCACACCGCGGAAGTACTGGAATGAAAATTATCTTCGCTTTCGGAAAGCGTTCGTTCAGCATCTTGACGATTATCTTCTGCGCCTCGAAAAGGGCTTCTCCCTTGTCTCCGTTGTTCGTGCCGATCATTAGGACAATGGTATTCGGATTTACCCCGTCCCATTTCGCCTTTTCAATCCGCCAGATCACGTTCTGTGTACGATCTCCACCAATGCCGAAATTACCAGGCTTTATATCCTTGAAATATTTCTCCCATACCGGCAGCCCCCGCTCCGCCCTCTGCCACTGCTGCGTGATTGAGTCCCCTATGAAAAGGACGGAGGGATTCATCTGTCTGAACTTCTCGGTGAAGAGCTTCAGATTCTCCTCGTATTTTGGGGTCGTCCGTGGAACAGGATCAACTAAGGACTGGTCTGCGGGGACATCCACTTCCCCCTGTGCAGAAATGTCCCACGGACAAGAAACACCGATCATGATGGCGATTGCAGACGAAATCGACAAAAATATTTTCTGTGGCATATTGCATTATCCCTTATAAATTATTTTGGCCAGACAGGCTTCATCCGCAACGTATCAATCCAGTAGACCGTCTTGCCTTCAGCCGTCTCCTTGATGTCGAGCTTATATCCATCAACCGGTGCAGTCGGTTCCGGAACATCAAGCTTCACCTCCTGCCACTCAGTACCAACTGATGCCGTTACTGAAATTGGTTCTGGATTATCCGACCATCGCGGAATCAGCGGCGCCAGACGCGGATCCTTGGCAATGAGCTGCTTTACCAATGCCGATCCCCATGACTTCGGACGGACAGGTGTCAGAGTGACGGAAATTTGTGTTAGGCGCTCCGCCTTGAGGAAAACACTGAGCTGATGCGCCAAGCCTGGGACATTATGGAACAGTTTTATGGAAAAGTTCTTGGTTTTCTTCGGTTCGGGCACATATGCGTCAACCCGGACGGACTGTTCGCCGGCTTGCTTGACCTCCTTGTCCGGCTGTCCGGCAAAGGGTTCTCCGCTCAGCTTATAAAAGTATTGTCCGCTTTCTCCAAGGTCTCCGTCTATAAAGCAGTTTAATTCAAGATTAGCATCTACCGGAAAGTCCAAAAGCTCCTTTGAAGAAAGAACCATCGGAGGGGTGGAAACCATGATCTGATCTTTGTCGGCAATGGTTCCCCATGCAATCAGCGGTATCTGGCGTGACGGTATCGGCAATTTCGCGGAGGCCTGTTTACCGGCTATTTCTGCGGGAAACACGAAAGAGGCTCGTTGCGGCCAGCCCAGCCACGGCGTGTATTCGCCATAGCTGACGATGAGTTCCGCCTTGACCACGGGATTGTCGCCGGTCCAGGAGAACGAGGCCACCACCTTGCCATTTTCCTGCCGGAGCTGGATCTGTCCGGGCGCATTGTAGGCCGGGCGGGATTTCGCGGCAACAGGCGTAGTGTCAAGGAAACTGATCAATGCATTGTCAACCTCAGGGGGGAATCCGTGCTGCCAATACGGCATGATTATGGCTCGCTTATCCGTTCCAGCGGTCTCCATGAACGTCTTCGCGACAGCGGGAAAAAGGAACCAGTGATCGTTGAACGCAACGCCCCACATGAAAGGGATGTTCTTCTGTTTAAGCCTGAACGCGGGGTCAAATGTACTGTTCCAGACCGCGAGATCCTCCAGCTTTTCCATCTTCAGGAATTGCGGAAGGCTGGTGCCTAGCTCATGGTTCCCGGCACCGAAGAAACAGAATCCGGCCTTGACTCTGGGATCAACACCGGCAATCAGGGTTGCGAATACGCCTCCGTAGGAAGCGCCTGCCACGGCTATGCGGTTCGGATCGACTTCTGGTCGCTGGGACAGCATTGTGATGCCACGCAATTGATCGCGGGCCAGGAGGGTCATGTTGGCGGATTTAGGATTCTTGGCATCAAAAGGCGTACGGAATGAATTCCTTATATTGTGCGGAAGCGTGACCGCAAGGCATACATATCCCCTGCTGGCGATGCGTCCCGGGAACTCCGGATTTGCCTTGGCCATCCCCCCCATGCTCCAGTATACTCCGGGTAGCGACTTCGCCCCTTCTGGAAAAGCCAATATGCCCTGTATGCGCTCAGGAGAACCATCGACGACCCGGGTAGTGTATTCGATATTTTGAAATACCACTCCATCTTTGATCTCCGTCGTAAGAATCTTCGCATCAACCGGATCTTTCATGATCGATTCCAAGTCAAAAAGCTCTTCCTCTGCTCTTGCAGTGTCAGCAGCAAAAAAAGTTCCCACCGCCACCAACGTCGTTACCAAAATCCCATTCAATGCTGTTTGCATTGTTGCTCCTTTAAAATTTAAAATAAGTTTACTTGCGCGTGTTTTAATCCATCTGAGCTGATTTCAAAATTGCCTAAATCTACTTTATTGGAGCCACTTTCTCCTGTTCGCCCCCAGGTAGCACCCGGACGGCTTCAGCCGGCCTTTCCGACTGGACGATGCGAGGTCCGCAAAAGACGAACGAAGGACGGAAAATCCCTCCTGTCAGGAGTTCATTAGCGAGTGAATTGCGGCGAATTTCAATTGTCAACTGATTGTTCCCTCCGTAGACGATCGCATCTGTGAGATCAATCGCTGCGGGCTGGGCAAATTTAATGCCGGAAGTCCCGGCATATTTACCGTTACCCCATACCTTCGCCTCATCATCAAAAGCTCCTAGCAGCAGGCCAATGCCCTGTCCGCGCAGGTCGGCCGGAACATCGAAATTAATCCGATACCATACGGAGCCTGTCCTCAGCAAACCCAGCCCCTGAGCATCCCAGGTGCTTGACCAGGTCTTTGTTCTCACCCATCCTGAATCATTGATCTCTGTACCGTAAAGATTCAGGTATTCCCCTTGACCCGTGGGATCAAACGTTGTCTGCAACTGGTCTGGAAGCTTGTAGACAATCTTATATGGAGGAGTTGAGAACTTCAGTGAATCTTCCGTTGCCTTCAGCAGAAACCGATCGATATAAACTTTTGGCTGCCTGGCAATGAAGAGTGGATTTGCCTCAAGCGTTGTCTTGTAATATGCACGCATCTCCTCCCCTATTTTCATCGCCTTTGCGAAATCAAATTCATTCGACGCCCTGTTCCAGGCAAGATACAGTTCAAGACTGTGGAACCCCAGGCTGACTGCCTCAATCCTCTTGCGCTGTTCTGTGCTCAAATCAGGATTTTTCAAAGCTGTGTCAATATCAGTCCGAGCGGCTTTTACGTAAGCGTCGTTAAAGATAAGAGCTGCGGAGTAATATGATCCGGCTTCGAGTCCGGCCTTGCCCTGGACATCTACCAGTCGCAGATAATATTTCTCGATGTCTTCCGCTCCTGCGCCATACGCTTTGCGACAGAACTCGGACAGCAGTTTCCGCCAGTCAAGCGATGTGTCCCAGGTCATTCTGGCGAAGATGTAGTTATGAGGGGCGAGAGTAGCCCAGGCATTGATGGACTCAACAGTTATGCTGTGAAAATTCCTTTCCTTGTAGAACTTCAGATCCTCGGCAATTGTCTTGATCCGGGTGAAGGGCAGCATGTTCTCAGCCAGGTTCCAGTTGTACTCATACACCATCAATGGTACGCCATTCGGTTTTGCCCATTCCGCCCACTTGTCGGCAACATTCCTGTAATAGGTCCGGGTCTTGGAGTGCGGATCATTGGTGGAATGCAAGCGGGAATAAGTGATTGGAGCCAGGATTGGCCGGATGCGCGGGTTAGGAATGACCTTCTGGGGAAAATCGTCATGTGCGGAATACACGTAAAAACCGAGCGTCAGATTGGGATATTCATTACCGATCTTCTCAATTACTTTGTTGGCAAGATCAACCACCAGATCGGTCGCATCGCGGGTTCCGGATACAGGATTGAACTTTTCAGGAGCCAACCCTCTGGATTCAGGAGATTCTGAGAAATCCAACCCGTCTGCGGGCCCCACGGAAAGCGTGATCTTCTTGTCCTTCGGCCAATTGTTCTCCACAAACTGTTCGCGGATATACCGCGCTACAAGATCAACCGTCTTAGGATTGCTCGTCTCGATCTGCGGACCCTGCCGCTTGTAGGAACCATCCGCCATGCGAACGAGTGCAAGCATTTCAGGATCCTTCTGGAATTCCGCCTTGTACTTGTCCACCAGCTTATTCCACATGTGAGCTTCGTTAATGCGTTCACTGTATTCCTCACAGACACCCATCCGCTGCCGTATAAGCCACTGATCGTATTCGGCGCGGGGTTCCTTGGCAAGATATTTGGGTCCGCCGCCAATCCACATCCAGCGCAGACCGAAATCAGGTTTGACCGCCAAATCTGTTTCCGGGATGCCGACCGTATCCCGCTTCGGGATTACTTCCCCCAGCGGTCCCGGCATCACCCAATCGCATCCCATCATCTGCAGGAATCCATAGACCCCGTAGGAACTGGCAACCAGACGTTCCCCGCTGATTAACACACGCCCATCCCTCGTAAGTATGCGATATCCTTCCTTCCATTCGCTGGGCGCGCACACGGCTCCAAGCTGTTCGGCCAGCTTGCCAACCACAATCGCCGGACTGGGGATTTTCTGGGGATCGGATTCTTCAACTATGTCCAACTTTGCACCGGACATCTTCTCAAGATGGTAATTCAAATCCCTAAGTGCAATGGAAAGCTCGCTTGGCATCTTATTCATCTTGTAGTACTTCATCCTCTCAACAGGCTTGAGCTCATCAGGATGAACATATATCTTCGCGACCGGTTTTGATTTCTCCACTACAGGCACCTCTGCCGAACTGGCTGTGCCAATTATCAGAATCAGCCCTATTCCTACAGCCACTACTCCAGACAACCTATGCACTGAGATACTCATGCCTCTCCTATTGAGTTACAGGGATTCATTTCAACAAAACCTCTTCCAAGGCATCCTTCTCCACCAGCTCCTTGGGGACAAAAGCATAACTGGGTGAAGCTGAAAGCACGGTAGGAATATTCAGAAAACACAGGTTCCTGAATTTCCCAGTAATGCTCCACACTTTTCCATCCATCCCGTCCTTCACCGGGATAAGTGTGAATTCCCCTTTGGATTTACCTTTATATGCCACCTTATTGGCCGGATCGCTCACAGAGACGCTCCCATCCTGGGAATACATGACAATCCGGGATGTCTTCTTAGGCACATAAAAATAGGATTTCATATATTGAGGCCGGGATTCGAGTTCCCTCTTGATGATAATGGCACTATTTAATTCGTCGGGCAATTCAATCCACCATCCCGACCCGCCACGTTTGCAGGTGAAAAGATAAATCCCCGGGCCTGGAACTTTCAGATTCATGGGGTTCTCCCCTTCTGGCAGTTCACCTTTTATAATCTCCTTGCCGTCGAGCGTCGCAAGCGAATACTTGGCATCCTGCCGTTCTATGCTAGGCGATGGAGTTGAGGTCAGCTTGAAACTCAAGGGTTCGCCCTTCTGACTGACAAGCAGTTGAACGGCACTGCCCAGGAACGCCCGCTTCCCCTCTCTTTTCTGCGAACCATCAAACCGCACCAACACGTATTTGTCAGAGTACTTTTGTTCGCTGAAAGAAGGTACTTCACCCCATTCCGCCTTTATTTTTTGAAGCCGCTCGGTCAGTTCCTGCGAGGTCACCGGCACATCATTCTTCCAGGGGTTTTCGCTGGTCTTCCTATAATTCCAGGACGGTTCCTTGAACTTGCAGGCCAGGGAACGGTCGTATTCATCATTCCCCACGGTGGCGCGAAACGTCAGCCAGTCCACCATGTGGTTGTTCCGCATCCTATATGACCAGGTAAACCATTCCAGGGCACTCCTCTTCTGCTCCGCCTCATTTTCGGCACTTTCAACTTTCTGGCCAAGATAATTATAGACCATGTTGGCCCTCAGATCATCCAGCCTGGCCAGGACATCGGGACGGGACTTGGCAAGCACAACGGCCTCCTCCAAATCACCCAGGCATTGCCGGAGCAACGACTGTCCACGGAAAGGCCTATTGGAAAGATTCAGCCTCTCATAATAGCGTTCCATGGCCGGTGCGGCGGGACCGAAGGCCTTGTCATAGAAATCTCTTTTCAGGGCCTTGATGTCCGCATCCGGATCCCACAACATCCTGTTGGCGATATAGTATCCAAGTCCGTGCGCTCCCCAGCTGCTTGCAGATTCGGCAGAAAGGTAAACCACCTTGTTGTCGGCATATTTCTTCATGCGTGTACCAAGCTCATCGATTTTGTTGTGGGGACCGTTGCCGGGAAGCATACACTTGTCCATCTCCCAGTAGGAGTAATATTCGTAAATCCCCATATGCTGGCATTTTTCACCCCAGGCCTTGAACAGTTCGTCGAATGTATATTTTGAGGCGTTGAAACCATTCGTCAACTGCACGAACACATTGGGTTCCATGGCGAAGCTCGGAGGATCGCAATGCCAGCTGTAGGCCAGCAGGCCGACAAACTTCCCAGGATGGGTTTTCTGGAGTTCTTTCCCAACCAAATTCGTCAGGAAGAACGGCTGGACGCTATGATGCCCCAGCTTCGTGCATTCCGGGCAGGTGCACCAGCCAGCCTGGTCCGCTGTATCTAGGGACACGGCATCAGCCTCCGGATTCTTCTTAAAATAAAAATTGGCGTATTCGGTGATCACTTTTTGAAGACCCGGATTCGTCACGCAGAATTGCGGCGGTGTCCGCTTGCCGTCCAGGAGTGCGAAATACTCGGGATGGGCCTCAAACTCCTTCTTGAATGGGTAGCCATCCATCTTGAACGAATTCGGGATCGCGTGCCATGCGTGGCTGAGGCTGGCTTCAAATGATTTCGCCATGCGATTCGCTTTTTTCCAATCCTGGAAAATGACCGCACGGTCCGGATCCCCCACCTCATCAACTTTCAGATTCAAGCGGGTGAACCCGAAAATACGGCTCCATATCCGTGGACGGCTGCTCTCGTTCAAGTCAAAACTGAGCGACTGGATCTGCGGAACAACCTCCCATGTCTTCCCCATGAAAAACCAGCGGCATCCCAGCAGTTCCAGGAAACGGTAGGCGGCGTGCGAAGCTCCGAGGTCGGTGTTCGCCAGAAGAAGTACCCGGTTCTCCCCGGAACGGATCACGAATGCCTCGACTCCGTCGTAGCCATCGCGGATCTCCAGATCCTTTTTCAGTTTGTCATCAGGAAACTGGGATAGCGTCCCCAGAGTGATGCCCTCTGGAACCTTGCTTTCCTTGATGGTGAACGCGGCTCCTGTCATTCTCTTGAGGAAGCCAGCAAGCTCTTCAGCGCTCGCGCGCAGATCCTTGGAGGCGTCGGGCGAAATAACAATCGGCAGCATAGCCTTCCCACCCTCGGCGATCTGGACCGGCTTGCCGCTTGAAGCGAGCTTATAGCCCTCAGGGGCATAACCGGTAACGGCCGCCATTGAAGATGTGATGCAAAACAAAAGCGCAACGAATGCGACGGAAATCCTTGGAAGAAATGAATGAGTCGCCATAATTCACCTTATATTATTATTTGATTTGAGCTCATTTATCATTAGTGTCCCAATATTAACTATACAATAGCAACTGCTTACAACTGACACCCTCGTTTTATTGATGCATTTAGATTCAAAACCATTGTTTTTCATCCATAATACAAGCACCGCGATCTTCTTCACTTTGCATGGGATGCATTTTAATCAAATTTAGACTGAGGCAGCAATACCGTAAAAACAGTTCCCTTGCCGGACTCTGAATCGACTCCTATAGAGCCTTTGTGGCTCCTGGCTATCCAAAGGCACACGCACAGCCCCAGTCCCGTACCTGTTTTCTTTAATGTGAAATACGGATCAAAAAGGTGTTCAATATTGTTCTTATCTATGCCTACGCCGTTGTCTGATATTTTAATCCTTAAATATTCCCCGGGCATGAGTTTATCCGGATTGTTCATTCCAATGCTTGCCCTCGACATGTCAATTTTTATCGTGATTCCGTTGCCTGTCATCGCCTCTTTCGCGTTCTTCAGGAGATTATGGAAAAGCTGGCAGAGCTGTGTTTCATCCCCTGAAACATATTTGGCAATGTTATCCGTCTCCAAGTAAAAGTTGATCCTATGATCCCTCAACAGCATTTTTGCGGATGCCCGTGCAATTTCCACTACATCAATCTTATTGTTTTTTAAATGGACCGAGCCCCCCTTGAGGAACATTGAATAATTTTCAAGAAGGCACGTCGAGTTATATGATGCTCTTGCGCAATCATCAAGCAAAGTATCCGCTTCCCCGTTGTTGTCCGCCTGTAATTCCATCTTTGCCATGTCAATGCCGCTTTGGATACAGTGCAGAAAATTGTTCAGTTCATGTGCCATGATATTGAAGTACAATTTCTGCATCTCTGCAGCCTTTTCAGGTGGAAGATTCCCGTTCCCGTCGGGATGATGCCCAGCCCCTGACGCCATGTTGCCATCCATCCCCTCTTCGTGCATAGGAGTGAAAGCTCCAAGGAGAATATTCTCGTACAAATTCACTTCCATATTGGACTTGCTCATATATCACCTTCAACTGCTAATTGTATAACAGAAAAGCAAGAATTTAAATTGTCCGCTGTTTTTAAATCGGAAAAACTGCAATCCTCGCTTATCACATTATTTTTCAACATGTTACATTAAATCCTTGTTCCAACGTTGGGACACTGCTGCTCATTTATATAAATGCCATTCTTCTGTCTTCATCACTGGGACGATACGAATACTCCTAAATAGACGCCCGTCCTCGCTGCAGACGCCTTTGTGGTTGTGATTTTACTCTTCCAGTTATAATTTGCCATAAAGTCATCTCTTGTTATATTTTCGACGTGGGAATCCGCAAACCAGCAACTTGCAGTTTTAAAGTGCCTTGCATGCAGGTATGCGCCTGACTGACACATGTTCCCAGTCTGTGTGTTGTATGTCAGGAGTTCATCAAGGCTGTCTCCGAGTTTGATCCATGTGCTTGGGCTTGCCGCACATTCAGACCAGTTCTGGCTGGGAAGTAGACCTGGATCCAAAGGGACACCGAATCCATTGTAGATGTTCTGATAATAGGCTATGCTGTCTGTAAATCCATATCCGACTATTCCTCCAGCGTGCTGGTATCCATAATCATATCTGGTCGCAGCCCCATAACATTTCCAGCTCGGGCATATTGTGGCGTAGGCATCCCCATATTTGGGAAACTTCGGCAGATATCCTTCATCGGAGAACACCTTGGCCCAACTGTCATTAAGGGTGACCCAGCCGTTATAATCGCCAGTATACATATTTACAGCAATGCCGGACTGCTTGAGATTTGAAACACAGACGGCCTGCTTTGCCCGCTCCTTCGCCATTTTCAGTGCCGGCAGCAGCATTGCCGCCAGGATTGCGATGATCGCAATAACCACCAACAGTTCGATAAGCGTAAACGCTTTTCGAACTTGCCTACGCTCCGGACAGAGCTGTCCGTCAGCTTCGGCTGGCACAGCGAGTATCAGTTCGATAAGGGTAAAGGCATTTAACGGATTCCGGCGTGGCCGGCTGCATACAGATGATTCAAAGATTAATCCTTTTTGCATGTCAGAACCTCTACCTTCTGTTTACGGTGTTCATATTTCTTCTAAACCATGCTGTAATTATACGCTTGACGTCGATAAAAGGATATATTAAGAATGTTCAATTACCTATTGATTTGTTACCTTTTCTGGTTTATTCATAAAACTGGACGGCCTTGCCGTACTTCCCGTTGATCGTCTTATACGGCCCTACGAACAATCCCTTGTCTGGCACCTTCGTATCCTTTTTAAAATCCGCCTGCCGTATCTTTTTCATGGCCGTCAGAAGAGAGGCATCGAAAAGGAAAAGTGTCGATTTATCCTTGGATAGTCCATTTTTCATGCTGGCTTCAATCTCCTCTTCTGTCCTGGCTTTTTCCGAAATCCTCAAAGCTTCTACGGATCCCCTGGCTGAATTTACGCTTCCAATGATTATCAGATGAGCCTTCATCGTCTTCGGGAACATGACGGTTTCCTCCCTGCCGAACACCGTCTCCTTTTTTTTCCCGTTGACATGCCAGACGACGTCATATCCGTTTTCCGTCTTTTTCCAGGAGATTGAGATGAAATACCATCCGCTCTCCTTCCAGTCGTATTCATCAAGCCTGCCTCCGGTTCCCCTGGAAATTATATCCTTCCCTATTTCCTTTCTGAAAAGATTGCAACTGAATGCCAGGGTACTTATCAGCTTGTTGCCTTGGGATGTAGCAATCCTCATCGCAGCGGAGTCACCCGCATAATCATCAGAGGCCCCCTTTTTATTCTTATCCTTGTCAAGGCCTGTATTCTCGCATAGATCAAAGAATGTCATGGGAATCACGCCGGACTTATCCTGAAGCACCATATCACCTGCCGAATAGTCGAGGGAGACCCAGGCTTCAATGGTTCCCTCCTCCATTTTGATCTTGCCTTCCGCAGGAAAGATGGCTTGTCCGTAGAGTTTGACTTGTTCCTTTTTCCTGCCATCATCCTTCTTATTCCTTTCCTCGGCCCCCGCGGATCCCGACAGACAGAGAAAAGCGGCTATTAAAATACAAAGGGGCAGAAACTTGCCGGCCGTGATCCCTATCCTCGTTTTCATATGACACGCCTCCTTTTTATTTGCCTGAAGATGCTTGTTTTCAAGTTGCTCTCTTTCCGGCCCTCACCACTGGGACCAAACTCCGCCGTAGACGCCCGTCCTCGCTGCAAACGCCTTTGTGGTTGTGATTTTATTCTTCCAGTCATAATTCGCCGTAAAGTCAGCCTTTGTTATATTTTCCACGTGGGAATCCGCGAACCAGCATCCTGCGGTCCTGAAGTGCCTTACATGCAGGTATGCATTGGCCTGGCACATGTTGCCCCACTGGCTGTTGTATGTCAGGGGTTCATCAAGGCTGTCTCCGAGTTTGATCCATGTGCTTGGGCTTGCCGCGCACTCTGACCAGTCCTGACTGGGAAGTCCGCCGGATGGATCCGATGGAACGCCGTTTCCACTGTAGATGTTCTGGGAATAGGACATGCTGTCAGTAAATCCATATCCAGCTGCGGCGCGCTGGAATCCATAGTCATACCTGATGGCAGATCCAAAGCATTTCCAGCTCGGACATACTGAGACGTATGGATCGCCGTAGCCGGGAAGTCCGGGGAGATACCCCTCGCTGCTGAGAAGCGTAGGCCAGGAATCGTCAAGATTGATCCATCCACCATGATCGCCGACATATATGCTGACAGCAATGCCACACTGCCTGAGATTTGAATTGCACACGACCTGCTTCGCCTTGTCCTTCGCCATTTTCAGTGCCGGCAGTAGCATTGCCACCAGGATTGCTATGATCGCAATCACGACCAGGAGCTCAATCAGCGTAAACGCTGTTGAGCGCTTTGCCCTACGGGCTACACCATCCCTGGTTGTTCTCATAAATCCTCCATTATGATTTTGCATCCGGAAGCAATCCCAGTTCCCTGAGAATCTTAATTATCTTATTCCTCTGTTCAGTTCCGAATGAATGGAATGGTTCAGCCATGAAATCACTGCATATGCCCATGCAGTTCAGCGCGCATTTCACCCCTTTTATCAGGCTTGAAGCATACTGCCCGCATGAATAAATCCGCCTCAGGACAAATATCCTCCTCTGGAGTTCAAGCATGGCGGTGATATCCCTGCGCAGTGCGGCCTCATAGATTTCCACATAAAGCCGCGGAAATATGTTCGCCCCTCCCGGTATTCCCCCATGCCCCCCGAAAATCACAGATTCCGCCAGCATCTCCTCAGGCCCTATCAGTACGGTGAAATCAGGACGATCCCTCATCATTTCCAGGATCTGATGATAATAGATCATGTTGCAGGAACTGTCCTTCAGACCGCATATCCCTTCTATTTCAGACAGCTTGAGGACTGTCTGGGGTTCAATGTTGGTCTTCGTCATGACGGGCATGTTGTAGACAAACAAAGGCAGGGGGAGCTCCTTGACCAGGTGAGAAATGTATTCGACAAGTTCCGCCTGTCCGGAGGGGAAGTAGTAAGGAGGGGCCACCACGACCGCATCCGCCCCCTTCTCATGGCTGAATTCCGCTATACTGATAGATTCATTGAAAGAAGTGTCGGTTATTCCTACCAGGACGGGAATTGCGCCGGAAACCTTTTCACATACCAGCTCGATCAACTCCTTCTTCATGTCCAGATCAATGCTTGGCCCCTCTCCTGTCGTCCCAAGAACGAATATCCCATGCACTCCTCCCGCCATCATATGGTCGATCAGTTTCACAGTACCAATGCGGTCAATCTCCTTTCCCGAAATAAGGGGTGTGACCATGGGAGGAATGATGCCCCGGATACATTTTACATTCTTCTTCATAATTTTATTTCATCCTTTATAAAGCCTATCTGCTTCCTATGCCTGGTATAAACTGCGTAAATAACATTCCCCCGGGAAATGACCGATGGATAAGAAAATTCCCCGCCATCCTGCCGGATCAGGTGGCCGACATCCACGTCATCATCCTCAATATTGTACAGGCTGAGCCATTTGTTTCCGTTGTCATTTGAAACTGAAAGCGTCAGAGGTGTCCGCCTGCCAATATTGCCAACTGGATTGCAGAGCAGCGCCAAAGTTCCATTATCAAGCCTTGTCAGATCTATCCCGCTATTGTTGTTTTGCAGGCTTGTCGCCCTGGCCTGGGTCCAGGTTTTTCCGTAATCACTGGAATCGCTCCGGCAGATTTTCCCGCAAGTACTTCTCATCAGCATATGGACGCTGCCTGGACTTGACTCCCATAACGTCGGCTGAATCACTCCCTTACCCTCCATGCCGCTGTCCTCAAATCCTACAAAATTGCTTTTCTCCCAGTTCTTTCCCTGATCAGAGCTGCGGTCGCAGAAGACTTTCCATTCATCCTTGGTTTCTACAGATGCCGGAGCAAGCCAGAAGCCATTCGACAATATGATCGGCTTGTTCTTCACAGGCCCCCTTCCTCCGCTCCGGTCGCCTGCGACAAGCTCGGAAGGCGCCGACCAGGTTCGTCCGCAATCGGCGGAAGATGCAACCCACGTCACCCACGACGGTATTGTCTTGCTAACTTTGAAATACAGGTATATGAATCCGTTTCCCGGATTGAAAAGAACAGGATTCCAATGTGGCTGGCTGCATACCTTGGCGATTTGACGGGGAGTTTCCCACTTCGACCCAATCCTTATGCTGGACCAGATACCCACATCATCATGTCCCTCGTGGCTCCCCGCAAACCACGCGGCTACGATATTGCCGTCGCAGGCATAGGCCAAGGTAGCGGCATGACAGCCTGCGAACTTATCAGATGACTCGAAGATTAATTCCTTTTGCATGTCCGAACCTCTCCTTTCTGCCCACATGTTCCGTCATATTCCCTCTAAACCATATTGTAATTATATACATGACTCCGACAAATGGATATATTAAGAATGTTCAATTACCTATTGATTTGTTACCTTTTCAGCCTATTTTAAAGGAAAGCATCATACGCGCGCGTTGCCGCAGGGAAGGATTTATCCATGCTGAAGGTAAAGCATCTCTCAAAAGATTCGTTCATGGCTCTCCTGAAACACATCATCAAGGATGTGGGCGTCAGGAAGGTTTATTTTTCCCAGAAGGAACCGAGGCCTGATGGAAAAACCACATTGATGACAAGCGCGTCCCTGGATATTCCCCTGAGCGGCAGAAAGCATATGAACTTTGCAGGCGCAGGCGAAATCAAGGACCAGTTCCTATCACCCGGCGAAATCCATTTCTGTCCTCCGATGCACTGGAAGAATCCGCTTTGGGACAGCCTGCATGAAATGTCCTCCATCGTATATCACCCGGACTATGTCCGTCTGACATATATCAACTACAACAGGCTCAGCACGTATTTCGATTCGCACAGCGCGAAAATAAGCTACCATACTTCAATCCCCCTGGAAATAGCGGGAACTTCAATCCTGAGGACGCTGACGCTGATGGCTGACAGCGGCATTGAAGACGGGGCGGAGGATCTGATTTCGGCACTGCTTAAAATCACCCTCAGGACCCTTGAGAAAGATACTTTCACGTTTACGGGCAAAGCCCAGAAGACCTGCATCCAGATCAAGCAGTACGTCCAGGATAATTTCTCTTCGCCCATCAACCGCGCCCATGTCGCGAGTGTTTTCAAAATCAATCCTTCCTACATATCCCGTCTTTTCAATGAACAGGGGCAGGAAAGCTTCAATTCAATGCTTAGACGTTTAAGGCTTGAGCACGCAGCCCTTCTGATCAAGCAGACAAACCTCTCAATTGACGAGATTACGGATTCCTGCGGGTATTTGAGCAGCACTTATTTTATTTCCGCCTTTCACAAGCATTTCGGCGTATCGCCGGGAAAATATCGCAATTTGTAGGGTACGTTGAATACGCTTAATATTTTTCCGCCAGTTCAATCATTTTCTGGTAGTTCTTTATTACATTGGGTGAAATTACGCGGCCGTAGGGGCATGCCGACGGCATAAGAACAAATCCTCTTCCGGCGCCAGAGGTACCTTCGTCCAGAGCCTTTACGATTTTCCTTTCAAATTCTACGGGGGCCAGGTTTTCAAGATCACTTGCTTCAAGATTGCCAAACAATGTAAAATACATGCCGTAGTTCTTCCTGACATATCCCAGTTCAACATCACCCTGGGGCGGAGGCTCTATAGGATCAATCGCGACACATCCAGTTTCAACGATATGATCAAGCACTTGCCTGATATTGCCATGACAATGTATCCGGGCGTAACCACCATGCCTATGGATAATGTCAACCATCGGCTTCACATATTTGACAACATACTCCTTGAACAGCGCAGGCGGAAGATAAGGAGGAGTCGCATACTCAGGACCGCAGATACGCCACAACCTGCCTGGGAGCGCCTTTGCGACCGCTTCCGTCCTTGCGTATATTGATTTGGCGCATTTCTCCAGCGCCCTATGGAAAAGTGAATTCTCAGTCATGGCAATGATCGTATAATCTTCCATGCCAAAAAGGCTTGCCACATGGCAGAGAGGATCCGACGAGTCGATCATCACAATACCCGTATCGCCCAAATCTCTTTCCGCATTTATGAACCCTGATATGTCTGGACTTGAAAGGTCGATGCTTTCATCCGGAATCTCAATCCACGCCTCCAAGTCTTCAACGCTTTTCAGCAGATGCTCGATAGTCCATACAGTGTTGACATCAGGATCGCGTCTCGTTTTCAAAGTCAGAATCCTTCCGCCTGCATTTACAGTATGCTCCTCATACAAACTGCCGTCTTCCATATAGCGTCTTATGTCAGCAGGCATTTTCACCTTTCCTGCTTCCTGCCTGAAGGGTACGCTCCGCATGGATCTTCTCGCAATCCTGTCGGATCTTTCCCTGGCCAGCCCGATAACAGGTTTCCAGGAAGGATCTGAATATATGTTAAAAGGATCATTGTCGAGAGGATTCTGGTCGTATCCGTCTATCTCGTAGAAACAAACTGGAGGACGGTCTACTTCCTCTCCCCTGATCGAAGCCATAAGCCGTTCTTTTCTTGTCATACCCAATCCTCCTCTGTTTTTTTAAAGTTTAGGATATCATATATCATGGAATGCCATTTGTATTTAGTAATTATTTATATTATGTTTCGCAAATAGTATCATTTTTAATTGATTACATCTAATCTTTTGTATCTATAGCAGTTTTATAATGTCGCATTTAATGACTATGACAATGGATATGCTAAACATAAAACATCCTATTGAATATGTCTCAGGGGTCTGGAAATTCGAGCGGACTCCGCGCAAAGGCATTAAAGTCAGGTCAACGCCTGATCATCTCCTCCATCTGGTTGTTTCAGGTTCATACCTTTTGAAAAACAACAACAGGATATACGAGATAAAACCCGGGAGCGTCATATATTATTACGCAACGGAGGATGTCGAATGGCTTGAGAGCAAGGAAACAGTAGTGTTCTATTCGGTTGCATTCAAATCTGAATTCATCAGGCCTTTGCCTCTTGAATCCCGCGTGTTTAAAGCTGTAAGGAGTACAGTCTCAGCCTTTGAAAAACTCTACGGATATTCCATCTGCCAGGATGAATACGTCAAGACCATGGGCATTTACAGCTCCCTCCTTGCCATATTGATGGATATTCAGAAATATACGTCTGTCCCTGACAGTGATAAACAAAAGGACAAGGTGGCTGATATCTGGAATAGCGTCGAGCAGAAAATAAGGACTGAAAAGAAGTTCAGGGTGCAATTAAATGAATTATGCGAAATGTCCCACAGAAGCCGGGCGACGCTGATAAGGATCTGCAGGAAATCAACAGGAGAATCCCCTATGCGGAGAATCCGAAGCATAAAAATGGCCGAAGCCAATGGTCTTTTACACTTTTCAACTCTCAACATAACTCAGATTTCAGAATATCTGGGTTATCCCAGAATCCATGAGTTTTCCAGGGAGTTTAAAAAACATTTCGGGTTTCCCCCGACACGTATAATGAACAAACGGCTGGGTTAATCTGCAGGAAAATGGTTGTCTTGGAACAGGCTTCACACAAATTGCAAGAGTGGCGGCCATCATCTTCCACCTTCGGTGATAAAGACAATAATAAGGACTATGGGTGTGGATAAATGCATTGTTGTAAGTGATGCCGCGCCAGCCGCCGGTCTTCCTCCCGGAAAATACAGGCAGCTTGGAGGCGAGGTATATGAGGCAGCCCGGCCCCAATCAACGCAAGACTAACAGCTTTTATCATAAATCCCCGCCTTGTAGTTTATAATATTTAATTCCGAAATGCTTATCGAACCTGCAGTCATACTACACCGGAAAAACTTCGCCTGCAATATGGCTTCATTGTTAAAAGCTCCGAAAGAATTGTATAATCTTACTGTTCGGAAATTTCCTTCAGCTTAATTCTGATCAAGGGTAATTTCGCCGAAGCCTGTCGGCTGATGAACGAAGCCTCCTCCCCAGCTTGATTGCTCACGCTTCTTCACTTCCTTGCCGTTTTTGTCTTTTGTTCCATCAGAGGAATACTTTGAACGGTATGGCAGGAACCGCAACTTGTTGTTTTCGGTGATATTGCAACCGATGTCTTCCAGGGGAATGGTTGCTATGGATTCCCATCTGTCGGGATAGCGCTTGATGGAACGGCTCCAATTACCTGTCCATTTACTATCATATCCTTTGGCGTCAAAAACGGCTTCGTTCCCGCAGTCATACGCGAAGTGATAATAAATCCCAGTCACCGGATTCGCGAGAAAAAGTTCAAGATGATCCCCTCGGGGGAATGTTTCAGACCCGTCCTGTTTCTTTTCGCTGCCCTTCAGTGTCTCCATGTCAGGTGCGTAGCAGACCGTCTTTACATAAAGATTGCTACGGTCATGCAGGATAATCGAATATGTACGTATCAACGGCTTCTGATCAGGAGCGTTGCAGACCACGAAATCTTCCGTCTTCGCTCCCTTTTCCCATTCGGGAGACTCAGCATCATTTGAAATATTCGCAGATGAAAGAGGTACCTTCAAGCGTACGGTCTTATCGTTTTTAGCGCGTTCCATCCAGCTTTCAAACTGCTTTATTTGACGCAATACCAGTTCACGCGAAATGGGGTGTTTGACAGCTTTTCCAGCCTCCTGCAGAGCTTCGCGGCATGCGTTCTCAATGCCTGCTTCCAGTATATAGGTCTTGGCCATGGAATAGCGATCATCGCTGTACACCGACGGAAACGTGCTGGCATACCATGAATCATGTATGAGCTTATAGTACTTGGTCATCGCCGGTCCGGCCTCCCTGTATGTGCGGGACAGATAATGTCCGCGAAGCTTGTCAAGGTCCTGGGATGGATCCCACCAGAGACGGGTGATTATCCACATGGTCATCGCGGAGACATCCCATGTATCATCAGGCTTTGACACATGTCCCCGCCGATCCACAGGCAATTCTGAATTGAATTCATGAATCCCGTTTTCAAGGCAGAACTGCAGGTCTTTCTGCACAACGTCTTCAATCGGACGCGGGAATTCTGAGGCGCATCCGTAATATTCACGCAGGAAGGTCTTGGGCGAAGCTTTGCCCCAGCCTAAAGTATATTCACGCCATTGCCTGTTGCGTTTCTCGTCAAAAATAGGAAACTTGTCATCTTTGACGAATGGACAGTACATCACGCGAATGTTCGGTTCGAGTTTTATCGGCGGGGGGATGACTGCAAAAATATAGGCATAGGTCAATATGTCCACCCTGGGATGGGTCTTTGCGATTTCCACAGCTATCTTGTTCAGGAAGATGAAGTGCTGCGTGGAGCGGAATGCAGGGTCGCTGGAGATGAGTTCCTTTCCGTCCGGCAATTTTATTGTCGCCAGGCACCTGGGGCAGTCGCACAGCCCCCAGCCGTCGGTAATGGATACGTTTACACCATTGCTGTCGGGTCTGGAGTCAAGCGCCTTCCGCAGGTTTTCGATATAAGTGGGTATCATCTCATAGGCGGTAAAGCAAAGCTGTCCGCCTGGGACGCGTTTGCCCTTCTGCAACGGGAAGTACTCTGGATGGGATTCAAAATATTGTTTCGGATCCATGAAAAGTTTAAGGCCGTGTCCTCCTCCTGCCGGAAGGTATTTCGCCCCCATGCGCACGGCGCCATCGCTTATATATCCGAGATAGTTTGCGCGGTTGCGCGACTGCCACTGCTGGTCATACAGCACTGAAGTTACAGTGAAACCCCATCCGCGAAGCGTCGACCTTGGCTTCTCCAGCGTGTCGATATTCTTTGCTGAAAGATCCGGAGCGGGTGCGTATACGGCTCCAAGTTCCCAGTCGGGGCGTGGCCATATTATATCCGTATTGTTTTCAAGAAACGCATAAACTCCATTCAGCGTGCCTTTGGGAATTGCGCCAAAAATAAATATCTTCTTGCCCTTATCGCTGTTTCGTACGGCAAAACCATCAGTGTCCCCGAGCGTCTTCATATCAGCCCCCGGCTCGGGAGCGAATGAGGCGCCTATGAATATTTTCGTATTGTCCTTTTCAGTAGGCTTGTCAAGGACTGGAATGAGAGCGCCGGTCACACGGCAAAGCCAGAACTGAAGTTCGCCTGCGGCATACTTCTCGGTTTCCATCGCGTCTGCGGCAACGATTATTTCAGACTTTGGCTGGGCCCTCACGGATATCTGGGAGGCTTCAAGCAAGCTGAAGAACGCAGACAACAGGAAAACAGCCGCAAATATAAATAATTTAGTTTTCATCATTTACCCTCCTGTGCAAGACTAAGCGCCTTTATCATAAATCCTCACTTTGTAACTTATATATCAGCATCTTCAAAATCACGGCATGGTTAAAAGAACCTGCATCCATCCTATATTATCAATGCACAGGTTACAATAGGAGTTTATTGTTAAAAAACACTGAATAATTGTAAATTCTTACTGTACTTGAAACTTTATTTTATCCATCCGGACCTGTCTTCGCACGGGCTAATATTTGACAAAATCTAAATTCATATTATTATTATAATGACATGACATATTTAATCAAGCTGGATTTCCATGATTCCCATAGATGGATCTAGCGAATAAACACACTTGAGGAGGCAGGCATGGACAGGATTAACATACAGAAGGAATCAGGCGGCATTTCAATAAGCACCTGCAGTTTCAAGGTTGTACTATCTGCGAATCTAGGCGGCTTTCCATCCTTCATAGGATTTTCCGACGAAGAACCGGTCCACCGCTCTAAAACTCCGGCCATGTCCGCCTCGCTCGGCGGCAAAAAAATATTTCCGTTCATCAATGGCAGGATGAATGCCGAGATAACAAACGACCCAGCCAAGGGAAAGGCGATCGTAAATATCCATGGCATAGGCTGGAAATATGAGTCCGGCGAAATCCTAAAGAACTATCGTTGCGCGCTCCAATATGAATTCTACCATGATGGCGTTGCGTTTGTAAAGACGTTCTTCCACACTGAAACACTTGAACCTGCGAAGCTCGCAGATTTCAATCTTGAACTCGGTGTTGAACTTGAACAGGATCACGAATGCGAATGGGCCTTCTGGCAGCTTCCAGGAAAGAGCGTTGTCGCAGCCGATATCCAGACGCTGGGCGCTTGTTTCGAACGCCTGATCCCGAAGGGGGATTCACGAATCTGGAAAAACAGGATCCTCCCTTTTTTCGCATTTGATTTCGGGAAAGGCAACCGGCGCGACAAGCATATTGAATTCTTCGTCGAATGCTGGAATTCCCTTGGCTGCGATCCTCGCAACACCGAAACAGAAATCAAATGGGACAAGTACAAGGCTGCTGTCAGATGGAACTTCCAGAAGAAGGAAACCTTCACCGAAGGACGGGCCTGCCAGTGGCGGAACACCTGGGGATGGACAATACGCCAGTTCCCGAAGGAACGCCCGAGAATGCCCCTCCGCATATACCATTATATTGACATGCTGAAACATTATCCTACGGACTGGCAGATCAGAGCCATAGCTGCCGAAGGTGCAAACCTCCTCATAGTCCACGAGGGATGGCGTCTTGATGTAAAGCAGGGTGAGTTCCCATATAATCACAAGGAAATGAAACGCGTCTCCAAGTCGTGCAAGAAGCATGGGCTCCGGCTTGCACTCTACGTCCGCGGAAACGAGGATCAGATACTGGAGGATTCAGGAGAAAGCCTGCGTCCATATCTCAAATATAATTTCGACGGCGTCTACATGGATTACGGCGGTGCCTGGAGCTTCATCACAAACGAAGATGAAAATGCGCCAGGAGGCCGGCTCAAGATGCGTCTGTACGACCTTAAAATGCGCAGGGTCCGCGAATTTGTCGGGCCTGACGGAATTTTCATCTCGCACACGGGTTCATTCCTTTCCGCGGCCGGACAGACAAGCTGCGACCTTTATCTGGGTGGTGAACAGGAAAAAGGAAGACTGCTTGAAAACCGCAGCATACACTCGTACTTCAGCGGCCTCTCAATCTGCCCCTCCTCGCTCTGGACAGCGGCATTCCCGACCTACCGCACACGCGCCATGCTGCCATTCCTGGCATCGACCGCCCAGTCGCCGTTCCTCCATCTCGGATGCCAGTTCCCGACAAGCTCCCTGAATCATCCACAGGTACCGCAGGCCGTTAATTTTGTACGTCCGCTGTGGCGGCTATGGCGGCTATTCGACGGACAGGGCAAGGTGTCAGCATTCAGCGACCAGAACACTCCTGCAGAAGTATTCAGGCTCAAGAGCAGGAACACCGGCACCTGTGCGTTCGTGAACAGGAAGGGTGAGATGCTGCTCATCGCCAGCAACTTCTCCAGCGACAAAAACAATATTTCACTTGCTCCGGACTTCTCCAAATTGGGCGCTGAAAACAATGATTACTGCATTCGCCTTGGGCCGGAAGCAATTCCCAAACCGGATTTTTATAATCCTGAAAAAAGAAGCAAACTGTTGAGTGCTGAAACAATCGGTCACGGACTTTCCGCCTGGCTGTTCACTTCAGAACCAGGAAAATGGAAAGGCAGGCTCGAAGATTTCTCAGCTCCATACCCCGGAGAGGGAAAAGAGGGAGCTGCTCTAAGAAAATCCATCCAGGACGAGATATCAAGACGAAGAAATCCTCCCGCATGGAAGGAAGCATACATCAGGGCATGGGTGCCTAATTTCGTGAATACATATGAAGACTCCATCTGGTGGGATTTATATGAGAACACAATTGAGCTGGTCGATCTCTCCGGCAGGAAAGAGAGACTGCTGGGCTTCCTGTCATCCGAAGGACTTGTAAAGGACGCGCCTGATCCGGAGCATTACCTCTGGCCCGGAGTTGTCACCCCATGGATAGCCGTCCACAGGATCCCCGGAATGAAAGGAAGGAAAAAACTGGCATTCCGCACACGCCGCGGTAAATTCGAATTCTATTCATGGATTTGCGTTGAACTGTCAGACCAGAAGGAATTGACGGAAAAGACCTATCGTCTAGAATTCAACAACGAGATAGATCTGGACTGGTCAAAATTGGAATTTGATGTTGTTATAAAATGATCTTACAGGGAATGGTGTTTTAAGGAACGCCGGCACCCCTGCCGGCATCGAATAAATAGATGCCACCACGTTGGTGGCGTTCCGACAAGTCCCGGCGAGAATAGCCTAATTTTAATGTTGACATAATTTACAAACTGGAGATATTCTCATGAATGTTAGTAATTACCGGCGGAAATACGAAAGTGAGCTGCTCGAAAGAACCATTCCCTTCTGGGAGAAGAACTGTCAGGACAGGAAATTTGGAGGTTATTTCACCTCGCTTGACCGTGACGGCTCAGTCTATGACGACAAAAAATACATGTGGATGCAGTGGCGGATCGTTTATATGTTCGCTACTCTTTCCATGAGCCAATACGGTAAGAAGAAATGGCTCGATATCGCACGCAGAGGTTTTGATTTCCTTGTGAAAAACGGCAAAAGCAAGGATGGCTATTACTACTTTGCCTTGAATCGTGACGGGACACCGTCAGTCGCCCCGTACAGCATATTCTCGGACTGTTTCGCCGCGATGGGTTCCGCCGCCCTGTTCAAGGCGACAGGTGAAAACCGCTACAGGACAGAAGCTGAAAAAGCCATGAAAAACTATATAGGCCGCATGGGCAACCCAAAGCTCCAATGGGAAAAGAGCCTCGCGGGAAGCACACGCCGCCATAATCTCGGTCAATACATGATCCTGGCCAACCTGGGACTGGTGATGAAGGACTGCCTGGGCACCGACGCCTACGACAGGGAGACCGCCTCCGCCGTCGATTTCGTGATGGAGAAGTTCTGGAATCCGAAATTCAAAGTCATATTCGAAAACGTGAACGAAGACGGAACCTTTGATCTGAATTCCTCCGATGGGAGACATATCAACCCGGGACATGGACTGGAATCCATGTGGTTCATATTGAAGTACGCCGAACTGAACGGGCGCAAGGATCTGTTGAAGCCCGCCTGCGACGCGATTGCAGGACTGATGGAATTCGGTTGGGACAAAAAGAATGGCGGAATGTATTACTTTATGGATGTCCTGGACAAGCCGCATATTGAACTGCAGGCCAATATGAAGCTGTGGTGGGTTCACAACGAAGCACTGGTAGCGCTTCTCTACGCATACCGCATCACCGGCAAAGACGTATTTAAGGAATGGTTTGAAAAGACTGATGCATGGACATGGAAGCATTATCCCGACAAGAAATATGGCGAGTGGTACGGATATCTTGACCGCCAGGGAAATGTCACGCACCGCCTCAAAGGTGGCAAGTGGAAAAGCTTCTTCCATCTGCCGCGCTTCCTGCTGGAAGGCATCGGGCAGCTCGACATGATTCAGAATCATAATTCGTAAAAACAGGAGAAATTGAAATGCTGGATAAGTTAAAGCTGGAGAAAAGCCTCAGGCTGAACATCAAATGGTTCGAAAAGTCAGGAGTTATGGATCCGCCGGACGGTTCGTGGGGCGTCGGAGAACGGGTGCTGTTGACAGAGGGCAATGAGGCATTGGAAAAGACATATGAGGCATTTCCGGCGTACACCAGGCATGGCGATTACAGCATCAGCGAACATCGCAGGCCGGACTGCTGCTTTGAAACAGCGCTCATGTACTTGCTGGCTTCAGAAGCCTTAGGAGAAAGAAAATACTATGACACGGCTGAAAACATTCTCACTTACCTCTACTGCCGGAGCGGAATGAGGAACACGGCCAGTGAACCGCATCCCAAGGGCGTATGGCGCTGGTCAAACGCGCGCTGGCTTACTGAGATATATTTCGATGACAACGCATGGAACTGCGTGATCCCCATGATAATTGCGAAACTCGCACCTGACCTGGGCGTGAAATTCGACATGGTGAATACTTCCCTGCAGGTGGCAAGTGCAATGGAAGAGGCGTTCTCATGCCAGTTCCCGGAAATAGAGGTCAAGGACGGCAGATACGTATGGCTGGGCGATTTGAAAAGCCCGCACTGGGGCTCCCTCGCCTGCATGGCATTTGCCTTTGCATTCAGGGAGACTGGAGAAGATAAATACTCGAAGGCCATCCTTAAGTACAATGACTATCTTGATGCGAACAAGGACAGCTTCACCACGAGCGAACATGCCTACATCGTAATCGGACAATCAATAGCCGCTGCATTTCTCAAAAACAGAGTGATAGAAGCCACAGCGATGGAATCCGCTGACAGACTTCTATCCAAACAGGACATGCGCACCGGCAACATCCCAAGCGAATGGGGCAAGGAAGCCCCGGTAGGCGAACATCTGGTGGATACCATCTATACCCAGAACTGGGTGCTTCTTGGACTGCATACGCTGTGTGCATTGTCGCAGGACGGAAAATACAGGGCATCATTTGATAAGGCAACGGGGCTTCTTTTGAAGATCCAGGACAGGTCTCCGGAAAAACACCTTCGTGGATGCTGGCGCGGAATGTACGATCTCAAAACTAAAAGCTGGGGAGGCGGCGACCGTTTTGAAGGAGGCGCAAACAGCATATACTCCGGCTGGACAAATGCCCCGATTTCCATTGTCGCCGCATTCGAGCTCCTAGGAAAATCCCTCATAAAAGGCGAAAAGTAACCGTGCATTTCAGCCTATCTACTATGCGCATTTTGGAAATATCTGAAGTTGGTGCGTTTTGTCTGTCCCGGCTGGGACAGGATGAGAATAGGCAGGGGCTTCAGCCCCTGTTGAATGGATTATATGTAATTAGGCGTTCCGTAGGTACGCCGTGAAAACCGTAAAATCGAGATATTGATATCGCGTACCAACGGCACGCGGATGCAACGACGGAAATAAACAGGGGCTGAAGCCCCTGCCTATTTCCATTACGTCCCTCTGGGACGCAAGTTTATAGATATGTTATTTCAATGCAATAATGCATATAGTAGCTCAGGCATACCTGTCCGGGACAGGTTTAGCGGATTTGATTTACGAGCGTGACAACGTGCGAATTTCGCAATTCGCAGAAGACAGGAAATTAATTTGATCCTAAAACAAGATTATGGGGAATAAAATGTCAGTCATAAGCAAACAATGGCAGGATGTCGAACTGTCAGTAAATGCTGGAGACGCCAGCTACAATCTGAAGCTGGGCAAATTCAGCCTGAACAACTGCACGGCCCTCATGGAGGAATCCAAAACTTCTTATAAGACATCGGACTGGAAAGTAATCCAGGACGCGCCGAATAAATTGATCATCGGAATGAAAACAGCCCTGGGCAAGGCGAAGTTGATATTTTCTCCTGCCTTGAACAAAAACAACGTTGCGGGAATTAAAATTCATATCGAGCTGGAACTCTCGAAGAAACTTTGCTGCGTCAACCTGATACCGCTGATGGTTCCCGCCATGCAGGCTGATCACGTGCTGGAACACGGGCGCACCATGGGTGGGTGCAGAATGATCAAAACCCCTGTTAACAGTGATTTCAGGAGCACATTCCAGACCATGGTAACCTCTGGAGGCGCGCATCTTCAATTCACTCATCCACTGCGCCAGAAAAACCTGTCCTGCGTCACTGGCAAAATCAACGGCAGGAAAATCTCAGGACTAACGGTCTCAAGCATCATCAATCCATGTGTAAAAAAGAAAATAGCATCCGAACATGTCAGCATCTTTGCCTCGGCAAATGGGCATGACCTGATGACAGCCTACGGAGAAGGCGAACGCACGCAGGGCAAGGAGATAATCCTCCAGGAACCTGGATGGAACAGCTGGGACTACTACCGTTGGACAATCTCCGAGGAAGAAGTCTTGAAAAATGCAGCTTTCATAAAAAACGATCCCGTGCTAAGCAAGCATATCAAGCGTATAACGATAGACGATGGCTGGCAATACTGCTATGGAGAGTGGGATGCGAATCCATTATTCCCGAACGGCATGGAATATCTGGCGCATAAATTGACCGAGATGGGTTTTGAACCGGGTCTATGGATCGCTCCGACCGCCATTGAACCGCATAGCCGGATGGCCCAGGTTAAAACTGAGATGATGGCAAAAGGTGTGTCTGGAAAGCCATGTCTGGCGTTCGAATGCATGCGGAGATACGGTTTCATACTGGATCCGACGCGTAAAGATTCCAGAGAATGGCTCTACAACCTTTTTTCAAGATATGTTAAGATGGGCTATAAGTTCTTCAAGCTTGATTTCCTTGGCCAGACTCTGAAGGCGAGGAATTTCTCCGATCCATCTGTACCAAGAGGGGAGATTATCGGAAAGATAGTCGAACCAATACGGACGGCGACAAAAGGCAAGGCCCGGATACTCGGATGCAACTATAACTTCGAAGCGGGAGACCAGCTGGTCGACAGCGTCCGCAGTTCCGGCGATGTGCATGCCGACTGGCGCTGCATCAAGGAGAATTCATCATCTATTGCGGCAAGGTTCTGGTCCCAGGGCCGACTGTGGGACAATGACCCGGATTTTGCATTATGCCGCGGCCCGCAGACTTCCAAGGATCCTGCACTTAACGACTTGAAACCATGTCTTGTGTTTGTGACTCCGGACAAGTCGGAGAAAGATGCCATTGGAACCGACAATGCCTTTGCTTCAGCAACCATTGAAGAGGCGAAGACTTTGCTGGGGCTGGTGATCATAAGCGGAGGCTGCATTAATCTTTCCGACAACCTCCCCCGACTTAATAAGGCTGGACTGGACCTGCTGCGCAGGACCGTCTCCGCGGAACGTGGCGAGGCGGGGATTCCTCTGGACCTGTTCCAGTCTGAGCATCCATCCATATGGATCCAAAAGGCTTCAGGAGGCCACAGGATAATGCTGACCAACTGGAGCGACAAGGAAAAGACCATGTCCCTCGACCTTAAAGCTCATGGCATCGAGTGTTCCAGCCTGACTGATTTCTGGGCAGATGGATCGACAAAAATCAGGAACGGCATTATCGTTAAGAAATTGAAACCACACGCCAGCTATCTCGGAAGGATGTCTTAACCAATGATAAAAAAACAGTTCTGGACGGAAAACACAAGCCATCTCGCCCGTCACAATTTGCTCTCGACTGCAAAAACACATCACGCCGGGCATCAGGTGCCTTTATCTTTGGAAGCATGGAAGACCAAGCGCAGTTCTTTAATCCGGCAGATCCGTGAAAACATGGGGACCATTCCTGAACCTTGTCCTCTTGATGTGAAGGAATACGGTAAAATCGAACTGCAGACCTGCACAATTAAGAAGATCAGCTACCAGAGCCGTCCGGGTTTCCGTGTGACAGCGAACCTCTACCTGCCAAAAGGGAAAGGGCCGTTTCCAGGAATTCTCGTGCCGCACGGGCATACCAGGGGAGGCAAAGTATCTCCTGTCGTCCAGTCGCGTTGTCTTCTGTTTGCGGACAATGGATTCGTCGCACTCGCGGTCGATGCTTTCGGCTCAGGAGAGAGAGGCACATGTCCAGGAAAGTTTGAATATCATGGAGCGAACATCGGCCTATCCCTGATGAACATCGGAGAAACACTCCTGGGAATGCAGCTTAATGACAACATGAGGGGGATAGATCTGCTGCAGTCGCTTGATGTCGCCGACAGCGATAGAATCGGCGTTACCGGTGCTTCCGGCGGAGGCAACCAGACAATGTGGGTGTCGGCCATGGATGAGAGGGTCAAGGCGTCAGTTCCAGTTGTTTCTGTCGGCACCTTCGAATCCTATGTCACCGACTGCAACTGCGTCTGCGAACTTCTGCCGAACGGCCTAACGTTTACAGAGGAGTGGGGAGTTCTCGGACTGATTGCCCCGAATGCGGTTTTAATGCTGAACTCGACTCAGGACACACGTCCCTTTTCCGTAAACGAGATGCTCAGGTCATATACTGCCGCCAGGGAAGTTTTCAACCTCTACGGCGCCGGCGATCGGATTGGGTATCAGGCGATAAATCTTCCGCACGGATACTGGCCGGAAATGCAGAGACACGCCCTCGGCTGGTTCCGCCGCTGGCTGAAGAACGAGGGGGAAGGACGTGCGTGCGAGATAACCGAGACGCCAACCCTGCCCTACGAACAACTGCTGGTCTTCCCGGACAATAAGCGCCCGAAGGAAGTTAAATCGATATATGAATTTTCACAGCCGGCTGCATCAGCACTTGTCACAAGGCACAGCCAGGATAAAGCGCCCGTCTCAGTTTCCGGAAAAGTGTCCGAACTTGAAAAGTTGCTGCGCGTACCCAAGGCAAATATATCTGCAAAGTCCTGCTCAATTCGTCAGATGAAAGAAGGCAAGATCGATGTCAAATGTGTCCAGATCGAAGTTGATGCCGGAGTCCTGCTGCCGTTGGAAATCTACAGCAGAGCTGGAACCAAGTCTTCCAGCGCATTGCTGGTCGTAAATCATGAAGGCATGAAATCCATCCCACGTGAAAAATGGATGATGGATCTTCTCGGAGAAGGGAACTCCGTAATTTTCGCAGACCTGAGTAACACTGGCACGATGCTCTGGGACCGTGACGAGGAACGTTTCCTTGCCCTGCCCTATTATCACAATGCCTCCCGCAGCATATTATGGGTGGGACGTACAATGATTGGAGAATGGACCCGGGATCTTATTACCATCGCAAAACATGTCAAAGCCGAGTGCGGTATTAAACATCTTGATCTGCTCGCATACAAGGATGCCGGAATTGCAGCGCTGAGCGCAGCAGTACTGTCGGATCTCTTCGACACCGTCACGACAAATGAGACGATCGGATCGTATGTGCCGGAGCAATGCTATTTCGGCCAGTCGATGGCAGTACATGTCCCGAAAATCCTGCACTGGGGCGATGTTTCGATGATGGCGGTATTGGCAAAAGCCGAAGTCCGTCTCCTCAATCCTACGCGCACAGGCGGCAAGATATATTCCAGCAAAGAGATTGCCGCCCTCGAAAAGGAACTGGTCAAAATAGCCAGACGGATTGGAGCCAAGAACCATGTTGCCGTCCAGACAGGCTCATTGGCAAAACTGTTCAAACAAAAAACATGAATTATTTCCAATACCATCCCATGGATTATTGGATTGCTGGATTAATGGATTGTTGGATTAATGGATTGTTGGAAATCAAAGATTTATGCATAATTCATCATATGGGAAAAATCCAAAATGCCTATTTTGAAAATTTTCTTAAAATCCAGCATTTATGTTATTTTTGAACTCAAACCCAATAATCCAGAAATCCAATAATCCATTAATCCGTCATCCTGTGGGATGACTGTGAATTACTTCTCCTCTATTCCACTGATGTCCTTGATTCGTATGGACGGGCTGGCTTCCTTGAAATCAATGAGATCAAGAGGCCTGCGGTTCATTTCAACTATCAGGGCCTTCACCTTGATCGGAAGATCAATCTTCTTGTTGCCGCCGCCGGAAACCCACTGTTCCAGCACAGGTCCGGGACTGTGATCGTTGAAGAGCTTTGTATCCCTGAACGGCAGCGCGACAAAGCACCAGCCGTCAAAATTCACTGAAATATTGCCAGGCCAGTCAAGAACATCGCAACCCCAGCCTCCAGTTCCTATGGATCTCCATGTTTCCCCGTCAGCATCCTCGATCTCGAACATCACACGCCCCCAGTTGGAATTACCCTTGACCCAGACGCCTAAGGCCACAGGATTCCCGTTTATTGATGCCGGAGTCTTCAGACGAATGCTTGTGTATTCAGTTATATACTTGCTGAGGTCCTTATTCTTGTCCGTCTTAAGTTCGAGCTCGATGCAGTCACCCTTCTGTTCATCCTTTGCCTGACGCAGCTCGAATTCACCAAGCTGGCGGATTGGTGTCTGAAGCGGGGCTACTTTTGGTGTATCAAGGCTGTTATTCTTGTCAAGAGAGACGGAATCAACCTTATCGAGCACCGCCGCAACCGTTGCGGACTTCGCACGTTTCTCATCCTTCGGGAAGGAACGTTTCCCTAAAGTTATCCCTTTGATTTCCTTGTCAGCTACCAAGTAGGCTGGAGAAGTCCCAGCCTTGACAATGAGTTTTCCTCCACTGGTTTTCTGCTCGCTGCTGCGACCATACATGTCAACAATCCTCACAGGAGTGTCCACTGCAAATTCCATGGAGAACTCGGCATCGCCACGGGATGCCCATAGAGCCGAGGCGAATTTCCTGTCTGCGCGGTCGAACTCGACTGCATATGCGGTCGTAGAACCGGTCGGTATCTGGCGGCGGAACTTTACCTGGTCAAAAACATTCGTCAGTACCGCATAGGCGACATATGCCTTCTTTGGGTATCCATAAGGTGAGCGTCTTAGTATTCCGCTGGCGCCCCAGAGTCCATTATAATAGGCGTTGCTGGTGTCAAAGAGGATGCCGGTACCTATGCGTGTAAAGTTGTTTGAGAGGCTTATAAGGATGTCCCTGGCATACCATTCGGCCTGCTGCTGTTCGCCGGTATCGCGTTCTGACCGATAGGTGAACTCATAGCAGCCTGTGGCGGGTATATCTTTTCCCGACAGGATCTTTGCAGTGTCCTTGGCCATGTGGTGGCCCTGTATCGCCCATTCCTGCAGCTTCTCTGGAATAAAAACCTGGGACGGCGCCTCAATGCCGATATAATCAATATATTCCGGTTTCCCCCCGTTGCGGAGTATTGCCGCGATAGTCGACTGCGAACAGCTGTTGTTTCCGACAACTGTCTTGAGCTGCGGAAACTTCTCCCTGAAGAAAGCTCCAGCGAAATTCAGCAGGTCCGCATACCGCTTCTGATTGGCCGTCTGGGCTTCTGTCATTTCCGGCTTGAGCCCGATAAGTTCGACCGGAATGTCGTTGCCTGGACCGCTCTCATGGAAGATGACGACTTCGCGGGCATGCGGATATTTTTCAAGCTCCTTCCTGATGGCCAGCTCCCCCTTTTGGACTGCGTTTTCAGGCTTCTTGAGATCATCAAACTTGAAAGGCATGTTTATCTGGTCCTTGGTTATGGACCATTTCTCCATGGCTTTTTCGGACTGGCCAGTCCAGGCGGCCTTGCGGATGCCGGCCTTGAACATTATGGGCCCTGCAAAATCTATTTCCTTCGGAGTGTTGTGCGTCCCATCAAACCACCAAGTCCCGTAGGGTGATTCATATCCGGCCTTTCTTCCATCCACGCCAAGAAGTGCGAAACTCGCAGGATGGACAAACATTGTCCTGCCGGTATCGTCCTGCATCGAAATACGCAGCTCATACCAGCCGAGTTCGGGCATTTTCAGCGGGATGGAAACCTTCTGTTCCTCGCCGGCCCTGGAGAATTTGTAGCCGACGGATCCTCCACCCGCCTTCCTGCCTTCAACATCGAGTATATCCCACACGAGCTTACCGCCTGCAGCCGCAAAGGACTTGAGGACAACCCCAGTTTCCGGCTTCTCGTCATTGTGGAAAATGTTGGCAGGCTGCGACTGGACGACCTGCATCCCTACCGGTAATTTCTCCAGGGTGACACCGAATATCTGTACGGCGCTGGTGGATTTCGGATCGGGCTTGCAGGAGTTGTCGAGCTGCTCGAAGTTCTCCCATGGCTTCCCGAAAAACTCAAAATTCATACGTGGCTTGCCCATGAGCAGATCAATTATTTCCCCGCTCCTGAGGGGAATCTCTACCAGATAAAGGGGAACTTCGATATTTTTGGCGTCCTTGCCTTTTATGTTCACAGTTCCAACCTGCACGATTCCATCGGCTGGTTTTTCACCGTTACGGGGAAGGGTCAGGACAGTGTCTGCCAGCTGATTCGCGCCACATCCATTTTCAACATAATGTGCGATTCTCGCAGTGAGTGCCGGCACCTTCGCGGGATCAGGGTCGACGGCGCAGAGCACCCACGCCTTGGAATACATGGCTTTGCCTGGAACTGTGAAATGTATTTCCGTGAGCAGGCCGTCGAAAGGTGAACGGGCAAGGTATTCATCGACCTCAAGCCCCCAGTTCCCCTGCCCTTCACGGGCGAGCCCGATGTCGGCGCTGCCTGCTCCGGAAGCCACGAAGATCGGGATGCCCTTGACTTCTGAAAGCCCAGGTTCCACCGACGGCTTTGCTTCTGAGAACGCCTTCGCCATGCCAAGCGCCGCAATGTCGAGAGGCAGATATTTCAAAGATTCATAATTTGTCTTCAAGGAAAATGCAGGACCTATCGAGGCGGATGGGGAAAGTGAAAAGGCCAGGTCTTTGATCGCCGATCCTTCCAGGCTGCCTGCATAACAACTATCAAGATAAATATCTATCCCCTTGTCCGTCCTGCGGCACTCAACCTTGAGGGGATGCTCAGATGCCTTCGGCAGAAGGTCCCAGTCACGGATTATGTCGCGGCATGTGTCTGTAAGGACGCCTTCACTTCCCTCATAACTCGCCTTATACCGGCGGAGCATGGGGCGGACATGGTAATTCAGCGGATGTTCACCTATTCCCTTGATCTGTATGACGGCATCTGACAGCTCGTATTTCTCCATTACAGACTTGCCATCCTTCATGACTTTGCGGACGCTGGGAATACCTGCAACGCCGAAAGACAGCTCATTTTTTTTGCCGTCGCCCCAGTTGATGTTCATCTTGACGGCATCCTTATCAAGTCCGGTTCGGACCGTTGCGCCAAAAACATCATTCGCCTGGACGTTCTGGGATATGCCCGGCTTGAAGGATGCAGCATCAATCTTCCTGGCTGCAGGCATCAGGTTCGTTATCCTGTTGTCAGGAAGAGCAGACGGCTCCCGGACGACAATATCGGATATGCTGAACGGCGTATCCTTGAAGCCGTAGAAATTTATTCCCTTGCCGGGCAATACCGGAATCTTTGCGGTCGCGACCTGCTTCAAGCCCCTTTGTTCATCTATGAAGACGGCAAGGCTTCCATCTTTGACAGTCACCGCACAGACATGCCAGGCGTTCCTTGCGATCTCGGTTGGAATCTTCACTTTCGCACTGACGGCAGGATCGATACCTTCACTTGAGATTATGACTTCGGTCGAGGAAATTTCAATGACGATATCACCATTCCTGCCTTTGACATCATTGCGGAGATGTACTTGGAACTTTGCGTCCTTCTCTGACTGAAGGCGGAATTTGAACAGCACGTCGTAGTTTTTAGGGTCTGTACCAGTTTTTGCATAAGGAGCAAACTCCTTGAAGATGAAGCCCGCCTCCTTCATCCGGCAATTGGCTTCGGCAGTCTGTGTCCAGACAGGGTCATTTCCAATCTTAATTCCAAGATTGTCGGAGCAGGCCGGAGCCTCGTAGCTGTAATTCCGGAAGTTTTCCTGGAACCAGATTCCCGATTCCGCACCAGGCAGCAAGGCTACCGGTTGGACCATCAAGGCAAATAGAATAGCTGCCATATACATATTCCGCATTATCAGACTCCTTGTTTGTTATACTTATTTAGCTTAAACTACCTGATGCCACGGAGGAGATTGGCGACTCGCGAGAAAGCTTTTTCAAAGTCCCGGTCATAGCTGTCGCTTTCAATATTTATGTATCCGCGGTATCCGGATTCCTTCATCGCCTTCCAACATCCTACGGTATCAATGTCGCCCTCCCCGATAAGCGCATAGTTGTAGTATCTGCCATTGAGCATTCTCTTGTATCCCGGTGTCGGCTCGGCACGGATATGCCAGTCCTTGAAATGGGCATGCACGACATAATCGCGGCATCTCCTGAAAGACTCGACCGGATTCTCCCCGCTTGAAGCATTACCGTTGTCGAAAGTCAGACGCAGCTGGGGAATTTGCTTCCTCGCTTCGAAGAAATCATCGGCTGTCACGAATGCACTGTGTTCGCCGGGGAAATTTTCCACGGTTAGAGTTATCCCGGCCTTGTCGGCAAGATTGACTATTCCAGAAAGCGCCTCGATCCACCGATGGCGGAATTCAGCACGGGATATCCTGTCGTTTGTCATTGTCGGGATCATCACTACAGGAGTACCGAGTCTGGCGGCGTATTCGATTTCCTTCTTCGCCTCATCCATCCAGCCAGGATCACCTGCGAGGAATTTTTTCAGGAAAAATATGTAGCACACAATCGGCAGGCCGGCATCCGCACACTTGTCTTTTACTTCGGCAGGATCAGTTCCGAATCTCGCGTCCCAGTCCATTCCGTCCAGCTTGCATTTGGCTGCGGTACGTATGATATCGTCCAGGCCAAACCCGTGTACACCCATGATGTAGCTCATCATTGCAAGTTTCATAGGCGCTGTCGCTCCATGGATGACTGGGTGGATGGATTGTTGGATAAGGTAATTGCAAAACTCCGGACGCGGCGAGCGCGTCCCTCCATTTTTACGCCCGTTTCGGGCGTGGAGGGGCATGCTTGCCATGACCATTTCTTTAGCTTTTCTAATATTTGCATGCAATAGGGCATTTTAGGTGTTTCCTCAAGTTCAAACCCAGTCATCCATTAATCCAACAATCCATTCATCCGTCATTTATGCCCTTCTTCCTGTTTCTTCTGCATTACCATCAGTGCGTGTTTCGCATAGGCGCCGCGCGGATCCTTTGTATATTTGACCAGGACCGCCTCCCCTTTGCCTTCATGGTCGCCAAGATTGTACAGAGCGCGGGCGAGGCAGATCTCCCTTAACGAAAGATTCCTTTCCTTGTCTCCGGCAGGACAGCTGAATCCATTATATTCCGGGAATTTCCCATCCTTGCTCAGGGCATATCCGCCTATTCCCGGTTTGCCAAGAAGAGCTGCCAGAACCGGCGCAGCTGATTTATCGCCTATTGATTCACAGGCCAGGGCCACTGCCCTGAAATGTGAATATCCATCCTTCGCCTCCAGCAATGCCGCCTTTTTCAGAATGGCCGGCAGAGCCTCCTTGGCCCTTATCCTGCCCAATGAGATGATATATCCATCGATATAGCTTGTCTTGCGTCCGAATGCCCCCATCCCCTTCCAGTTCCATCCCGTATCCCAAGGCGATGCTTCAAGGGTCTTTACCAGTGTTTCAGTTCCCGTCTTGTCTCCCATCATCGCCAGGACTGCCGCATACCTGGTCTTGGATACGGCATCTGAATCATTTGTCCCGCCGTAGGCGTCAACCAGCAGAGGAATCGAACGCTTCGGATCTGTGAACAGCCTCCAGAGCATGTTGTATCCGCCGTAAGTTGGTATTACCCTGATCGCTTCCTTAAGCTTATCGTCGGCAAGAGGATAATTGTCAACGTATGCAAGAACCTCCGGCTTCAATATCTTGACTTCCACCAGATGTTTCTGTAGCTTCTTAATGTCGATATTCCTGGGAGGCACATTGTCCTTTATCCCCATTGCGGCGGCATAACCTGCGGCATAACCCTGGTTCTGAACATCACGCTGCATCCGCAGTACAGGTATCGCGTCACGGTGGGCGCTTATTCCAAGGCCGGTCACCATGAGTCCGTCAAGTTTCTTAGGCAGCAGCGACCGGTAAGGGAGGTTTGCCCAGATATGGCTTTCAGAACCTGATATCATGCTCAGGAAAAGCATGTCATGGTTTGTCTGTCCATGCGTGTCATGCGTGGTGTAGCATTGGACGATGGTGTCATGGAATGTCCTGCCGTTCATGAAATCCATTGGCTGCACCACGTATTCGCCAATTAAGTGGCGGCGCTCGCGGCTGTTGACAAGCTGGGACTGGTCCCAATAGGTGTTGAACGAGAAAGCCTTTCTTCCGCGCAACGCGAAAAAGCACATGTCGGCAGCGTCCTCGTCATCGACAAAGCCTATATCCACGTTGATCACGCTCGATCCGAGATTGCGCCAGTTCATCGTTGCGCCCTGCAATGAGAGTTCTTCAGGATTGATGAATTCAGTTTCAGCACCTGCCGCTGCGGCTATATCCGCATTGCCGGTGGAATCTATGACAGTCTTTGCCCTGATCACGCCTCGGGTTCCATCTGGCGCCACGACCACGGCTCCAACTATTCCCTGTCCGTCGACAACCGCGCCACATGCCATTGTGCCAAACCATATTTCAACCTTGGAAATCCGGCACTGGCGGCGATACCACTCGGCCTTGCTTTGAACAAGGACTGCGCCTGTCTTCCTGACGCCCTCATCTATCTCCTCGGTGAATCCACATGGGTTTCCATAGTAATAGCTGCCAAGTATGCCCACGGTGGAGACGCCTCCAAGATTGTACTGATATTCCACAAGGATGGTTTTCATGCCCTGCCGCGCCGCGGATATGGCTGCCGGTGCCCCGGAAGTTCCGCCTCCGACAACCAGCACATCGCATTCGGCAATCACCGGAAGACCGCGAAGCTCCGCCTTGACTTTACCTGCTGCCGTAGCTGAATTAGGCATCAGTCCTTCCAGAATTTCACGGACTTCCCCTGCTGCAACATTGCTTTCTGGTCCAGTTTTGCGGAGTCTTACATTCACAAGTTCAGGTCTTTTCCTGGCTTCTTCAGCTGCCGCAACACCGACACGCTCGGCCAGCTCCATCAAGTTGCAAGGCTTGATCAGCGAAGCCGCTGCTTCTCTTGACACATCAGCCATCGCACTTAAAATGTAACAATATGGCATTCCTGCAGGGCGGCATACATTCAGGTCAAGCGCTGAGACATCCTTCCAAGCGCCAACCATTGATGCAGCGCCAATCAACGAATCCGGCGGCACGAAAAATGTCTTTTCAGCTGTGTCAAGCTGCTGGGCGGTAAATGTCATATCACGGATCCTCTGTTCTGCCTCAGCGAATGAACTCGGGGAATCATTTTTCATCGGAAGCGCTGCCCTGCACTCGAACAGCCTTCCTTTGATATCATCCGGCATCCCCTCCGGGGCTTTCATCCCGGTGAGTTTTGTGTCATAGGCATTCGGGAACTCGCTCACTTCCATGCCGGGTGCCTTTGGAGCTTCTCCTGAAACCACGGTCTGTGAAAAACTGTAGGTGCCGGCAGGAAACGGACGGAACTTTGCGCCGGCATGCCGAGCCATGGAGGCCCGGTCGGTGGCGTCTATAACCACTTTTGCCCGGACTGCCTGGCGACCGCTGCGGTTGGAGACAACAACTCCGGCAACATTTCCTTTCTCATCTGTAAGCACTTCAGTGCCGTATGTGCCGGTAAGAAACGGAACACCCGCCTCAAGCAAGGCTTCATCAAAAGTCTTTTTGACATTAAGAGGGGTGGTCACAGCAACCGACCCTTTCGGTATTGATGCCGGAACATCTGCGCTTTCGATCACTATCTCACCAAGCCACTGCCTCAAAACCGCAGCATTTGGCTTTGAAAGGAACTTGATGTAGCGCGCTTTTCCGTTCAAGGGGAATTCATGAACGAAAGTGCCGGGATAATCCGATTTCACTGGTGGATTGAACTTAGGATGCGAAGTTGTTTTCCCCGCTTCGTTCCAAGTTTGCCCGTCGGAACTGGTGCTGACAATGGCGGAATTTACTGAAGAACCCGGCAGCCTTGAATACTCATATGAATACAGCCGAGCCTTCTGCAATGAGATCTCCCTGCCAAGATCAACGATGATCTCGACCTCCGACGCCTTGTATTGAACTCCGTGCCGGTCCCGGTCATTCCAGATTCCGTCGTTTAGCTTTCTGTTATCCGGATCAGGGTTCTCCATTTCTGGTGCAATACTGGCCTTGTATGTGAATGGCAGGACAGGATTTTTAACCCCGAATATCAATTTCGCGAGTTCAGCCATGGGCTGTGCATTCCCGTCAGGCCACAGACGCAGCGTTCCTGCAATGTCCTCGCCAAGATAGGGCCGTGGCGCGAGCAGGAATACCTTCGCCCCGCTTCTGGCCGCCTGGCGCGCGGCAGCCACAGCACTGCTTGAGCCGCCTACAACTACAACATCAACATCATGTATTACTGGTATCTCGCGATCTTTTTCCATAAAGACATTCTCCTTGGCCGACAATGATGAAATAAAAATTAGAAAGGCAATGGAAATCGCCATGCTTGAACTATCTGCCCGTCTTGTGATCATTATATTTTCCTTTCAGGAATCGGATTCAGTTATAGTGATTTTAAAAAAAGTACAGGATAGCTCAATCCCGTTGAAATCTGCTTCATAGAAAAATATGGCGCGAGCCGCCATTAATCTATGCATTATTCAATAATTATTATGTAACATTGCGCCATCTTGAAGTTTTAAGCGCCTGGCAGCAAGCTTTAGGAATAACTGCCGACGACGGCATGATGGTTTACCTGGGCTCATCCAGATGAAACAGCAACGCGCATCCGCTCAGATGATTGCCCGGGGCCGGCTGAATGGGCTGGTTCGTGATATTGCCCTTGATGTATATATCGGTAGGGGTTTCCGTTGCCTTGGCACGCCACTTTGCATCAAGGTAGAACCCATTATAGTTTGCAGGAACCGTTATTTTATTATTGGTGATGTATAATTTCTTACCATTCCAGGCTCCTATGTTCCAAGCGTAAATCAGGGATTCGCTGGAACCGATGACAATTCTGTTGTTCTCTATTTTTATTACGTCTGGAATGCCATTGCTGTTTGCCAGTTCCAATAACTGTCCGGTGGAATTTTCCCAATCGCAGCCTGTAACTGTCAGGTTGCAATGAGGGGCATTGAATTTAATATTTTTCATCTTGCATTCCTTAAGAACCAGCATTCTATCCGTCTCCTTGGCATCTGTCAGGATTGTCCCATTGCTGAATTCACATTTCTCGTAATCTCCGCCGCCAAGGACAAACCCGCCTTCAAACTTGCATTCAAGCGCACCGCCGCTGACTTTAACATTCTTGCCCTCGGAAGCAGTAAAGGTATTGTTTGTAATTGAACCAATCTTTGAATCTGCAGTTTTCAGGCTTGTGTCCTTGAATATGTTGTTCTTCCATATGCCCGTGTATTTCGCTTCCTTTTCATGTGTCCTGGACAAAGCGGCCGATCCGCCATTGAAAGTATTGTCGCAGATATACGTATCCGTCTGGGTGCCAAACCCTGAATTTACCGTCTTCCCCTCCTCTCCGAATGTGTTCCCGGCATATTTCATGTATTGGCTTCGTGCATATACGGTCGTATTGCCTTTCATGACATTGTTCTTGAACACGTGGTTCAAACCGGCGCAGACAATCAGTCCGTTGCGTGATTCAAATGAGTTGTTCCTGACAATATCATCCTGCGAGTATTCCCAGCCATCCTCCCAGTCGATGTCGCAGCCGGGCATGCGTCCTCCGTTCCGTCTGAAGGTGTTTCCTTCAATCAGCCAGTTGATTCCTCCGCAGGCGGCCATGCCAGTTGAAAAATTATCTTCTATAATGCAGTTCCTAATATAGTTTTTAGTCGGAGGCCTATAGTCCGTGAAGAAACCGATTGAGTCACGGAAATCCGCGGCTCCTGAAGTTATGGCAGTATCCCAATGCAATACGACCTTCACGTATTTGGAATTTTGAGGCTTGCTGTATTTTCTGGAAGTCAATGCACCGCGTTTTTTATCCAATAAGACTTTATCTGAATCATAGAAATATATGTCATATATCCGCGCCCTAAGCACATTGTATCCCATGTACCCCAGCGGACATCCTAATTCATAAGTCTCCTTTATTGCAGAGATATCTATGAATTCCTTCGTCCGCTGAACCGTGGTGGATTCGATGGGACTTCCATCTTGGTCAAGATTCCCGAATTCTAAACCTGTATGCTTCAGGGGTACAGCCCCGACGCCTACTATTCCGTATGAGTGCTGCCCCAGCCTTGAAGCCATATTGAAACCTATCCCTTTTCTAACAGTCATCCCCTCTATGCCATTATTCCTGCCTTCTGCAAATGATATCGCCAACGCTCCCTCGGTATTGGCGTCCTTCTGCCACTTGGGATAAAACTGTTCCTTGAAATCGCGTTCACCCAGTATTGTGCCATTCCGCAGGCTGCTGTTTTCCAGCACCGAAGCTGCTTTCCTGCATACGGCCGGGTCGCCGACGTAGATATCAGCGGTGCAGTTCTTCAAGGAAAACACAAGTTCAAGTTTTATATTGTCATAATCATTTTCAGGACGCAACTGGTGGATCTGCCTTGAATCATTCCATAGCTTCGCATCCTGGCTCCTTATCCACATTTTTCCAAAATCCTTTGTGGCGACCAAATCAGGCCCCTTGTAATAATTCAGCTTAAATGTAATTCCCAGAGCACCCGGGATATCAGATTTTATAATTTTTCTATTTATGCCTATCGGGCTTGAGACCAGGCATAATGCACCGCGCTCGAGGGAATTTATTGCCTGATCCAGTTGCTCTTTGGGAGGCAATGGTCCTATTGAAATAGGTTTTGACAGGATGGATGTTTCGCCTTCGTTCACAATAAACCTATCAACCGGTTCTGCGGACAGGGATGGCTGGGATACGGCTTCCGTTGCAATATCATAACCTTTAAACAGGCTGGGCCAGTCCAGTTCCTGGAAGCACACTAAAATATACCTGGCATACTCATTCGGCCTTATCTGCCACGTCGCCCCATTCAAATCAACAATCAAATTGCTTCTCATTGAAATGGAATCCTTCGGATCCAGCAGGTACAATCCTTTCGGGAACAGGACTTTCTTATAGCCATGTCTCTTTGCGTATAGGAGCACATTGTTGATTCCAAGGGAGTTTTCTATCGACTGCTCCCTGCCCGTTTCCCCCAGGACAATATTGAATCTGCCTAATTCAACATTATATATTTCCTCAGGTTTCAGCACCGCATCAGGGAGGGCGCGCTTAACTTCGAACGTAATGCTGTCGGCGCAGCCATTCGGAGTCTTCGCAGTCAATGTGACCTTGCCCTCGCCGACTGCAGTTGCGATGTTTGAGGAACTCACCTGCAATATTTTTGAATCGCTTGTTTCCAGCGTGTAGGGATTGTCGGAATAGACATTATATGGCAGGCAGGTCGCCACTATGCCCAGATCTTCGCCTACAGTCATTTCCTTTATTTGATTTGCTATCAGCACTTCCTTTATTTCCCTTGCCGCATTTGCCGGAGTCGCCACGACTTGTTCTTTTACAACATCAACGCTGCATTCGGAAACCACTTTTCCGTCCGCCACCAGGAAGGCTGATATCTTCAGGCTGCCTTCATGTACTGCAGTAACAAGACCTTTCGGGGTCACGGTGGCAAATCCTGGGTTGAATGATGACCATGAGACATCACTTTTTGAATTCCTGACCGTTGCAGTCAGCTGGAATGTCTCGCCAACCTTTAATTTCAATTGCGTTTTATCCAGGACTATGGCAGGCGCCGCAGATTCCTTCGCCGGCCTGGCCGGCAAGGCATCAACGGGCTTATCTGCGGCAAAAGAAGCGCAGGAAACGAGGGCAATCAACATGTACATCATACTTTTCAACACGGTAACAACCTCCAGTCAATTGTATTATTTGATCTTTTCCTACAGTCACAAATTGATGTTGAACATTCGGCTTTTGTCTGACGAGTTCATATTATAACGGTGATTGGAAACATCTTCTGACCGCATGCTTTCGGCATGTCCATCGAAAAAAAGTCCGTTCACTGCATTTGAATGCCGTCCTTTCAGGAAATCAAGCTGCAGGGCTGTAGTCCATGTCGAGAAATTCGTCTCTGCGACAATTCGAGCCGGAACGATTCCAGAACCCGGTATGGACGCACCTCCCCCGGATAATCCATAAGCGCCATTGTCAAACAGAAACAGACGCCGGGACGGACTCTTGACGTCGCGAACATATGTTCCGCGGTCAGTCGCGTTGCTCATGTTCACGGGAGCTGTCGTAACGGCGTAGTTATTATACTGGTAGAAGAATGATATCCTGCCGACAGCTACCTTGGGGCACAGGAAGGAAGTGGCAATAAGGTCCCGACGCTGATCGCTTGACGGCAGCCCCCTGGTAGGTGCGTAATGCCCGTCCATCGATTCAATTCCTGATTCAGACGCCTCTGCAAGCATGGCATACCAATACCTATGGTATATCCCGGGACCGACCGTATGATAATGCGGAACATAAATGTTGAAAGTCTGGGCGTAGAAAGCTGAATAGACCGAAAGCTGTTTCTGATTGTTGAGGCAGACTATTTTATTGGCGGCTTCCTTTGCATTTCTCAACGCCGGCAGAAGCATCGCCGCAAGAATTGCGATGATCGCAATCACCACGAGCAGTTCAATCAATGTGAATATCGCAGGAGTTTTCCTAGTGCGAATTCCGAAAAAGGAAGAACTGCACATTTCACACCTCTATTTTATGAAAAACAATCCTTGCCGGCGTATTTCACCCGTTCAATTGATCATACCTTGACGGCCTCGATTAATCTATGCATTATTCAATAATTACTGTGCAATATTGAGCAGTCAAGGAGACACCTGTGCCTTGACCATTACGAGCCACCGCTCAAATTCCGTCCAGGGCTGCCATGGCACGGCGGTCTTCGGCCTCGTAAAGCCTCCAGATCAGCTTCAGTCCCTCCAGGCTGGATACAGGATCGGTCAATGGAGTCTCCCCGGTTTCAATGCAGTCGATGAAATGCTTCATCTCCTCCTCCGTGGATTTGCCATTCTTAACTTCCATCAGCAGGGTTTCCCGTTGCTTCGGATCGAGATTGTCAGGATCATGCGCGCCGGCGTCACCATGGAAATACAGCTTGCCCCCGCTGATGTCGGCTTCAAGCATCCCTTTTTCGCAATGTGCGTGGAATGAATACTTCAGCCTCGAACCGCGCGCGCCCCAGGTTCCAAAGTGGTATCCCAGCCTGCCACCCTCGAACGCAATTGACACGTTGCTGGTGCCCTCCCTCTCCATCCAAGGGGTTCCAAGCCTGGTTCCGATATGGCAGCCGTATATGGGCCTGCCCATCATCCACAACATCAGGTCGATGTAATGGCACCCATGGCTGAACAGCTGGCCGCCTCCAACCTGGTCGGCACGGCACATCCAGTTTGACGGCTCGCGCTCGGTATGCTGCTCGGTCCAGATGGACAACTGGAAAAACTCGCCGTATTTCCTACTGTCAAGCAGTTCCTTGAATTTTATTACCAGCGGATTGAAACGCATGCAGTAGGCGACCATGAGTACGACGCTTTGTTTTTTGGCAGCTTCAATCAGATCAAGGCATTCCCGTTCTGAATTTGCAAGAGGTTTCTCCATCAGCACGTGCTTGCCGCAGCTTATGAAATACATGCCCGCCGGATGATGCAGGTGGTGCGGCAGGGCCAGGAGTACCGCATCGACTTGATTGGCGATCTCCCGATAGTCTGCCACTGCCATGACCTGGCCTGGCAGCAAATCCGCAACGGCCTTCGCCCGCTGGACATCGAGATCAGCCACGGCCGTGATTTCAACACGTTCAAAAATGCTTTCAAAACGGCCTACATGCGCTTTCGCCATTCCACCGCATCCGACTATGCCAATTCTTATCTTCCTAGTTTTCATAGACATCCTTTATCCTTATTATTTTCAGTGCCGTCCCATGGATGATGACTCTGTAATCAACTCCCTACGCATATGTTTCCGAGTACGTTGCATCCATACCCGGCAATTTCCAGCCAGGGGATATCGCCGTTTGCACAGCGCACTGCGTATTCAGGCTCCAGACGCAGTGACGGGGCGGCGTCCGGCAGCCAGAACCCGACTTGCCATTCGCCGGGACTTATGCCTTGCGGCAGCTTTATCGATGCGCTGACTTTGTGAGTGGGCGGTTTTCGCTCCGGATCTCCCGGCTTGTACGGCTGCCATGAACGGCAATCTGCTTCCGTGGGAATCTCGATAATCTGACCGGATGTGCCGATGAGCGTAAAAAAAGGCCTGCGCACGTTGATGAATGTTGAAAAGCCTCGGTTGATCAGAGACAGCGAGAATTTGATTTCGTCGTCAGGCCATGCAGTTCGAGGCCATTCGGCGGACTGTACTTCAATCCTGTATCCGAGGTGGTCGCGGATATATTCGAAGGACGTGCGCGGCGCCGCATCGAAATAGGAGTCGGATACCGGAAGCCTCCTGTCCTTGAGAACTTTCTCTGGGAGTTCCTGCTTCTGCCAGTCATCAATTACCCATTCGACATTGTCCTTGTCCAGCTTATGGAAACCGTGGACATAGCTGAAGGTGGTGTAGTGATGGAGGCAGAAGCGTTCCGCGGCGGTAAGTCCTGCGATGAATCTTTCTCCGTGTCCGGTCCAGAAGAGCTCACCGTCAACGGGCATGTAGGGAGCCTCCCGGCATACATAGTCGAACTCGGGATTGCCGTGCGTGGAGAAAGGGGCGTCGGGCCAGGTTCCGCCGTCACAGCTGTTTGCCAGAGTGCCGTCGTTGAAGAAACCAATCCTGGCTGCAGGCTTGTCGCCGAAGGCGGTTGAAGAGCTGATTTCCTCGAATGCCTTGAGGGCTTCAAGGTTATTTTTCTTGTATTTGGCGCGGCGCATCTGCGTGAAGCGTCCGGATGGCAGCATCTCGAGGGCACTGCGGAGTATCGCGGATGACTTTCCGGAATCGGACTCCAGGCCGTGGACAGAGGTGTGCCATTCGCCCCATAGTCCTACGAATCCGCACTGCATTACATATATCACGTCAATATTTTTATGGATTATTTCGCGGAGCTGATCGATGTGCGAAAGAACACGATCAGAGGTCGGCCCCGGCGAGCTTCTATTGGATTCATAAGCGAAGCGGAGCAAGAACTTGACGCCGCAGTTCCTGGCACGGTCAAAACTCTTCTGCAGCGCTGCGAGCTTATCATCGGCAATCCCGGCTTCGCAATAGCCGGTGAGGTAGCAGTAGGCCTGAGTGATTGTGACACCATCCTGTTTGTACTCGGGGAATGGCCACTTGCTGCAGGCGAACTCATCAATGTTCTTCCCTGGCAATTCACCGACGCGAATCTCGAAGCGAAGGCCCCGTTCGGGGTTCCTCAGGCCGTTCCGCCCATCCTTGTCCGTTGGACTTATGCCACGGTATGTTTTGCTGACACTGCTTCTGCTGTACATCTTCACCCCGTGTTCGGATGATTATTTTTCAGTCACAGGTTGATATTGAACATTCGCCTTTTATCCGCATCTGTCATTTTCATTCCTTCAATTCTTGAAATCCCTGAACCTGTCATCGAGTATGGTATAATCTCCTGAATGCGAGATTTCCGCATGTTTGATGGACTCGCAGTGGCCATCAATGAAACTTGCGTTGAGTCCGCGAGTATGCCGCGGCATCAGGGCATTGTAGTAGTAGCAATGCTGCCCATTCCTATTGTTGCCGGCTTTTATGTCCGCGGTCCTGACTTTTTGCGAAGGTCTTTTGATCTGTGTCATATATGGCTGGACAGGATCTGCCGGATTACTGCTGTTGCCAAAGATATATACTCCGGAGAGTCCGAAATTAGAAAAGATATCAACCCCTGGAGAACAACCGGAATCAGCATGGTTGTACGATGGACAACTCAATATGCCTGCCGCCATCTTCCATACGCCAAAGTTGTTTGCGTCCTTATATGGATCAAATCCCAGATAGCCGGTCCAGTTCAGCATGCTTGTCAAGCCGCTGGCCGCGGTAGATGTCGTATAATAAGTGCCCATTATAGGTTCATAATTATAATAATGGCAGGCCAGCATGGCCCCGTTATGATCCGTTTCATAGAAGGATATGGTCTGCATCAGCTGACGCTGATTTGACGTGCACAGGATGCTGTTTGCAGTATCCTTGGCCTTCTTCAACGCCGGCAGGAGCATCGCCGCAAGAATTGCGATGATCGCAATGACGACGAGCAGTTCGATAAGCGTGAAAGGATTAGCAATCATTCTCGCAGATGGCGTTTTTACCGTATTTTCCATAGTCAATTCCTTTCCCTTAATTTCCGGGAGCCAGCTTTATCGCATTTCCGTATCTGCCAGGAAGTTTCTCGTAATATCCTATGACAGTCCCGGGAATGCGCTCTTCCGTAGTGGTGCCTGCCCTCGCCTTGTCGATGATCTGCAGCTTATCGAAACTGTCGACAAGCGTTGTGGAGCCATCAACTTTAGGGCCACCATTGAAACTTGCGGCTATCTCTTCAGGCGTTCTAACCCCGGAGGAAAACCTTATGGCGTCGAACAGCACCCTGGCATTGTACTTGGGATTGCCAAGCCTTATCACATAATTATCAGTTGAAGGAAGTTCGGCCTTGACAGGATTATCCATCTTCAGATATTCCTTGCCGTCGATGTAGCATACGAAATGCATATTCTTCTGGTCATCCATGTATTTCCAGCTCATGGCGAAATAATGCCATTCATCCGGTTTCCATTTCAACTTTTCCTGCACTAATGCCATGTAGCTTTTCAAATACATGCTGGAAATCTTCAAAAGCCCGCCCTTGTCAAAGCTTTCACAGCGCACTTTCAGTCCCTCGTCACCCAGGCTGTCTCCTATGAAGAGAAGAAAGCAATGTATTTCCGGAAGGGTTCCAGGCTTCTTCTCGGACATGTCGAAGAGAGGCTTGAACCAGATTTCAAATGTACCTTCATTATACTTCATGACCCCTGAGGCGGGATACTCGATTTTTCCATTTTTGACTTCTGATTTCTTTGGAGCCTGGGCTGAGACCGGCACTGCGCAAAAACCAGCAATACCCACCGCGAGAATTATACTTATTATCTTCTTCATGATAGTTTTCCTATAATATCACATGATTAAAGCATGAGTGGATTATACGGCATCACGATCTGATATTCTATGCATTTTTCAATAATTACGATGTAACATTACGCAGAAATTCAATCTTTTCCAATGACATTCGATATATCTGGAGCTTCATATCGGACAGGAAAACAACCTTCGCCGAGACGGCGAACACTAGGTTATTTCACTGCCGCCCCATGGATGATTGGAATCGAATTGAAAGATGAAACGTATTCATTTCTCCGTAGGCACGACAATCCCCTTCATTATCACATTCTGGCAGAGGACGAATATGATGAACGTGGGGATGGCGGCTATGACAAGGGAGGCGTAGACCACTGACTGGTGCGACTGTCCCTGCAACTGGAAGATCCATACCATGATGGTCCACATCTTCTGATCAGGGATTATGATGAGGGCCATCATGAACGCCGAGTACGCCTGGGTGAATGCGCCGAGGGCGATGACTGCAAGAATAGGTTTGGAGAGATTCATCGTCAGCATCCAGAACTTCGTCCACTCGCTGGCGCCGTCAATGTCGGCGGCTTCGTAGAGCTCCTTGGGCATGCTGTCGAAGAACCCCTTCAGAAGGAAGATGAAATATCCGTTCGCCACTCCGGGAAGGACCAGGGCTGCGAAAGTGTTGAGGAGACTTATGGTGCCGTTCTCCGGAGAAAGGTAAGGGACCAGTACCGCGCCCGCAAAAAGACCTGCCGACAGGGAAAGCAGGGCCCTCAGATTCTCCTTCCATTTCGGCAGGCATTTCTCGAGGACCAGGAAAATGATTATCGTGACCACGACGCCGGTGATGATCGGCCATAGAGGGAAGCGCTTGAGCAGGAGGAATCCCGGAATCATCGTGACCTCTCCGGGGAAAGCCATTGTCGCCATGCAGAAGAGGAGAATCTTATATGTTCCGGGAAGCCTGAACCGGCTCAGGGCGTATGCAGCCAGGGGATTGACCACCAGGGAGGTGAGGATGGCCAGCGCACAGTATATGAACGTGTTCAGCAGCCCGTTGCCGTGCATTGTCAGGTAGTCCAGCACCTGCACATAGTTGCGCTTGGTGAACTCCCAGCGCACTGCGCTCTTGTTCGCCATGCAGTCCTCCCAGTCGGTGGCGGCGGCGACTGCGCCGAGACCGGGATATCCTTCCGGGATCCTGCCATTCTTCTCTGCCAGGAATTCAAGGAACAGCTCGTCGGCGCTGCAGATGCCGATGGCCTCTATCGGGCAGTCGGCCTCGGACTTGATGAAACCTTCAAAGTCCTGGCGGAGGTACGGCGCATCATCTATCCTGGAAGGAAATGGAATTGCATCAAAACCTGACAAGGAAGTGGAATGCTCCTTGTTGAATACTTCAATGGAACTGTACTGCCTTCTGACGAACTTCCGGAATGCCGCCTCCAGCGAGCTGTCAAGCGTAATGAAGTTGAGCCGGATCTCGTTGCGGACAAAATCCGTCCAGTCCCTGCGTGCAATTCCGGATTCAGCCGGGACACGGGAGGGCAGCGGGATCTCGCCGTAGCTCTTATAACTTGTACCATGAGCCTGGTTGTAGGCTTCGATGCGGCTCGTGTAGATCCCATAAAGGTAGGTCATGACATAATACCCACGGGCCCCGCTTACAATAAGGCCATCGGCGGGAATCGTGGCGCGCCATTGGATCAGCACCTGTCTGAAATCCTCAGGGAGGTTGCGGTTGCGGTAGCGTCCAATTATCTCCATCGAAGGACGGACATTGCTCCAGGACGAGCAGAGCTGGTTTGCAGCCATGTTGTATGCATTCAGATCATCATGGTACTTGTTGGACATATAGTTCCGGAAGGAACGGAGATTCTTGGGCAGCACCCCCCTTCCAGCCAAGTTTCCTACAACCCTCTGGTCTACCGGGATACCGCTGCGCCAGCTGCGGTAGGCGCTGATCAGTTCAGGAGGGACCACGTCCGGTTTTTCAATCGTCCGCCAGCTCATGACAGGCCGGCACCAGGTCTGCTGCGCATCCTGGCTCTGCACGTTGTACTTGGATTCCGTGTATTTCTGGAAAAGAATGAGATCGTCGAGCCAGAACTCGGGATAAGGCTTGATCGACCAGGAGTCCGCATCGCTCTTGACCGAACCGGACAGCATCAGCATCAGCGGATATATCATCGTCACCGATCCGATGAGCAGAACCAGATATATCAAGGCATAGAGGATACGGACGCTAGCGCTTCTCTTTCCGATTTCACTGATGATTGGCATATAAACTTTTCCAAGTTTTAAGATTCAAGTGTCAAGTTTTAGGTTTTAAGTCAAGAATTTCCCTTGCTTAAAACTTGCGACTTAAAACTATTTTTTACTTTCTACTTTTCCCAGCTCCCGAACTTCCTCTTACTTACCTCCGGCGGCCTTGAATTCCATCTTGCTGAGTTTCTGCAGCTGGTGCACCGTGAATCCGATCAGCATGACTCCCAGAACCCAGGCCATTGCAGTGGCGACGCCAAAACGGAGGAAACCGAACGCCTCCCAGAAAATGTGCAGTCCGATGACTTCGGTCTCACCGTGGGGCGTGTATGGTCCACCACCGGTCATTGCCATGACATAGGCGCTGCCGCTGTGCATGCAGCCGATCGCCGCGCCGATGAAGTTGATCGAGATCAGGGCCTTGATGGATGGGATGGCAATGTACCAGGCCTTCTGCGCCGAGTTGGCGCCATCTATGTCCGCCGCTTCGTAAAGGTCGTCAGGAATGCCTTTCAGGGCCGCAAGATATATGAGGCACCCGGGTCCCATTCCTGCCCAGATGGTGGGCAGCAGGCAGAAAAAAAGCGCGAAGCTCGGTGAATTGAGCCACTCGACTGCGAATTCACTCAGATTTGTACTGAAGACGTAATTGATGGCGACCACTCCGAAATTCAGCACCTGGTTGATCATCCCGTGCTGTCCATAGAATCCCTTCCACAGGAAAATCACCACCACGCCGGCAAGCATCGCCGGCAGATAATATATTGTACGGAACAGGATCTTCCCCCTCGGGACTTCGGCCAGCAGCACGGCAAGGATGATAGGCGCTATGAAGCCCAGGGTCATGAACAGCACCGTGTATTTCAGGGATATGAAAAGCGCATACCAGAATTCATAGTTGAAGAGCACTGTACCGAAATTTTCAAATCCGGTCCATGTGCTGAACCCGCGGACATTGTAGTCCTGGAAGGCCATGAGCGTGCCGCGCATGAGCGGCCAGTAGCTCCAGACCGCAATGCTGAGGACAGCCGGAAGGAGGATCAGGTAAGGGATCTTGTTACGGCCAAACTGCCAGTCCCCACGCGCACGGTCAGCATCGCTGCGCACCATGTTCTCGGAAAAAGTCTTCACCACCTTGAGCAGAAGCAATACGAAAACAGTGAAGATGAAGATTGCCGCGGCCGCGGCGACACGCGTCCTGAACTTCAGCACGTCTTTAGGCAGTATGTCCAGCATCTTCTGGTTTGCAATACCGACACGGACATCCAGGATTTCCCTTATTCTCTTCTTGGCTCCAGCCTCGTCCTTCGCCTCGATGCAGCGGTTGACTTCGCTGTCGGTCCGGATCTGGTCGATGGCCTGGCTCATGTAGCGGTATATCAGCTGGCAGTTGCGCCCGTAGGGTTCCGGAATGCCGTTCTCCACTGACTCCTTGGAGGCCTCAATCCAGCCTGCCGGTATCTTATTGATGAATTCCGGATAGCCGGCCTTCTCCAGAAGTTTCGGCTGCACAAAGCGCCCGAGACCGTTCTCAACATAAATTTTAGCCTGTATCAGCTTCGCCTCGTTTCCTCCGTAGAACATCATCCAGTCCCAGGACAGATCCCGGATTACTATGTTCTTGTCGAACCCCGCGTAGATGCCGGTCATCTGGGCGTTGAATTCGCTGCCGCGCATGCCCGTAGGCCCTTTCGGAACCGGACCGAAATTGATGACATTGGGATCTATCTGCTGGAAGGATTTCTGGTCGATATAGGTGAAATACATGGCGTACCGTATTGCGGCATTCATCTCGCCGAGATTCACAACTCCCTTGAATTTCCCGAACTTGTTCTCGAACGGCTCCAGGAACAGCCTCGCCACATAATAATAAGCCTCCACCGCCTGCGGTGAATTGAAGACGCAGCACCAGTTCCCCTGTGCGTCCAGCTCGACGGCGCGTGCTCCGCATGAATAGAAAAAACTCAGTGTCGACCACGCCGTCTCGCCCAGGGGGATGTTAACCCCGTAGACATTCTCCTTGGGATTGTGGATCTTCCGGGCCCATTCCAGGAATTCATCCATATCCCCGGGCACGCGGTCCGGCAGGCCTGCCTCGGCGAACAGATCCCTTCGGTAGAAGAGCGACATCACCGCCTGGTTCTGCGGGAGGCACCAGACATGCGAATGCTTCGCGGCAGGTGTCGCCTTCCATTCCTTAACATATGGACAACTTTCGCCATATGGGCATTCCCTGCGGATGACTTCCCAGCATTGCGGAGGAAGACGCTCCTCGAACTCGTCCGCATACAACGGCCCCCTCCGCAGCTCCTTCAAATACTGCCCGGTGCTCATCAAATGCCCGTCCTTCACATCCGTCCCGGACGCCTTCTCAAGGTACTTGTCAAGGGGATACAGGAATTTCTGGCTTATGTAGGTGCTCGACTGCCGGAAGTTAACATATATCACCGACGGAGAGATGTCACCGGCTATCTGCATCAGCGGTACCGAGTCCATCGCCCGGTTCCCGGGAAGGGTCAGTCCGGTTGCAGGGAGAAGATCTACATTCGGATGGAGCTTCCGGAACTCATTTGCGACTTTTACACCTGTCTCCCCGGCAACGCCACCATAGTTGCCTTCAGGAACACCCCAGGCCTTGAGTTCTATGGAGCCGGCCTTGCCAGCAGTTTCTTCGGCGGCTGCGGCAACCGGGGCAAGGAGCGTCAATAAAAGTAAAACTTTAAATTTGATCATTTTGGCATTCCATAACGTACAAGCATCGGCTTTTCATTTAATCATAAATTCCCGGTGGCGGACTATTTTTCCGGGAGCCAGACCAATTACCGCTCCAATAAATTCAAAGCTATTAGATTAACCCTTTTTATAAAAAAACAAGATTCATTTCCAATAAATTATTAATTTTTTACTATTGCTTTCCCAATATGCTATATTACTTTTCCAATCTGTGCAATATTCAATAGTTAAGATGCAATATTAAGCAACCATGGACAAACTGGAAGAATTCAAGGAAATACTCAAGGCGTTCGAAAAGACCTTCAAATGCCAGATCACCCTGCACGCCTACACTGCTGATCTGGATCCGGTAGTCAACATGATCCAATATCTGCATAACAATCCGTATTGCTCCTACATAAAGGAAAAGGCGAAGCAAACCAACAAGTGCCGCTATTTCGACGACGTCCTGATGCAGCAGACTCTCGCTTCGAAGGGATACCTGCCCTTTTTCAAGTACTGCCACGGACGCGCACTGGAGCTTGTAATCCCATTGAAGGCGAAAGGACACCTGGCGGGGATTCTCTATATTGGCCCGTTCGGCAGGAGCGGAAAAGACAAATCATTTCCAAAAGGCACGGTCGTCAGTGAAACATTCTGCAACGGCGCCAGCAAGGCCCAGAAAATAAACCCACTGCCGGAACTTTTGCTGGAAGACTCAGACCGCCTTATGAAAATATCACAGCTGCTGACATTCAAAATGGAGAGCATCGCCAATCAGGAATACAGGGTGACGAAACAGGGCGTATCAAAGAAGGAGCTGATAGAAAAATACCTGAACAACTCATTCAAGGGTAATTTTTCACTTGGCAAGCTTGCGGAACATCTATGCCTGAGCGAATCCAGGGTGACCCAGATATTGCGGGAGGAATTCAAGCAGAGTCTGCCTGACATGCTCAACAGGAAGAAGATCGACTATGCGTCAGCGCTCCTGGTAAAAACATTTTTCAGCGCCAGCCAGATATCCTCACTTTCAGGATTCAGCACGCCTGCGTATTTTTTCAGGGTCTTCAAGAAGCTGAAAGGCATGACGGCGGTTGAATACAGGAAGAAGAACTTCTCCGCATAACCCCCCACAGTGAATCATATCACTTCTTCTTATCCTGTTTCGGCGGATTCCTCAACAGTTCATACAGGGGGCTTTTCTTGTCGACGAGCTTCAACGCTGTCTCATCCTTCTTGCTTTTCGCCTTGACGTCGGCATTGTATTCCAGCAGGAATTTGACCACCTCAATCTTCTTTTCTTCCTTTACCGTGGTCGCCATGAGCAGCATTATGAGCCCAGTCCTTTTATCAGCATTGGTGGCGTTGACATCGTATCCCTTCCCGACAAGGACTTTTAACAGTTCGAATGGAGATGACATTGACGCGCCGCCCATCTTCATGGCATTTATCGTCTTTAAAATAAGCGGATTCCTCGGTTCATTGGTCATTTCCAGCCTGGAGTCGGCGCCAGCTTCAATCATTGCCTCCAGCACCAGCCTGCTGTTCGGAATGTTCTTATCCGGAACCTGGGTCAGGACAAGAGTATGCAGAGGGGTTTCGCCGAATTTCGAATATTCGTTTATAGGAACGCCTTTCCCTTTGAGGGTTTTAACCAGTCCGAGTATCTGTTCAACCTCCGCAGATGTCAATATTCCGGCTTTTGCGATATAGTGGAAAGCATTTTCCCCGCGGTCATCCTTGACCTTGGGGTCGGCGCCGGCTTCAATTATTACGACCGCAGCCTTAAAACGTTTATTAAGGAGCGAGTAGAGGATAGGAGCGCCCATGCAATCCATTTTTGCGTTTGCAAGTTTCGGATCTTTTTTCAGGAGGTCGGAGACTTTCTGGACATCATCGGCTTTTATCGCCTCAAGAAGTTCCTGTCCAGAAACTTTGAAAGGCAGTGCAATTCCAACAAAAACAAATATGAGAAAGGCAAGCTGCGATATCCTTGTCATATGAACCTCCTGTATATTTTTCTTGTCCTATAATATAACAGGAGCAGCGCCATGTCTATGCAATAATCAATAATTACAGTGCAATATTACGCAGACATCCCTGCCGGGATGAATCTCCATTGCCTCGGGTGTTGCGGAATTTCCTTATCCCCTCCAGCGGCGTGATTCCATAAAGCTTCCTGTGTTCCATGCAGAAGTGCGACACATGCCTGAATCCTGCGCGGAATGAGATTTCCTTGACAGACAGCGAGCTGTTCGCTATGAGCTCCATCATATATGTGCCTCGTTTCTGGTTCCGATAGGCAAGCGGGGCGATATGGAATTTTTTCTGGAAAAGCACCCTCATGTGATCTGGAGACATCCCGCAGGAACGGCTCATGTCCTGGACGGATCTGGAAAATGTGGAATCCTCGTCAATCAGGCGCTTGAGCTTTTCCTCCGGCGAGAACCCAAGCGTGTCCGGATGCCTGTCTATCATGAACCGCAATATGTTCAGTATCCCGAGCCGGGCGCGGAAGGAGTTCAACGGCGTCGGATTGAGCCATGCCTCCTGGATACGTCGGATTTCCATCTGCCACCCTTCAACCCGTTCGCCGGGAATTTCTACGTAGAAAGGGAGCCTGAGCCATTCGGATCCTTCCTTTATTTCAGCCGATTTCCCGTCGGACGAATATCTTATTGCAACATCCTTGAGCATCAGCACCCAGTTCTCTCGGTTCTTGCCAAACTCAAAGTCAATCTTCATGCCCGGGAACCCAACAGCGAAATAAGGATTGGCATCAGTTCCTGACTCCCTTAGAAGCCTGCCGTCGGGAAGATAGTCCCTGCTGTATTTCAAGCCGCTCACATAAAAGCTTATCCATGGGCACTGGACTGTCTGTTTGAATTTTTCCGGTTTCCTGTAAACTCCGACATGCGCTAGCGAGAAATTCAACATATCAAAATTATCTCTGTTTTTTATAATATATCTATCTTTTGCGTTGTTGCCAGACACATTTACTTAATGATATAATCTATTGCATTTATATAACTATTCAACAGGAACTGCAATGTCCACTGCAATGCAAGGTCTTATTTTGACATTGACAACCGGCCTTATATGGGGCGGTGTGGGGATAGTTTTCAGCCGGGTTGTCAAAAGAAAGATGGATTTCTACTCCTTCATGCTTTTGTCGTCAGGACTAATCCTGATATTCTCTATGGCAATAATCCCGGACTACAGGGCCATCATGTCCGGAGACGCCGGTTCCGGTTTTCCCGGACTTCTCGTCGTGATGCTGGCCGTGGCCGCCACATCAAACATCGGTTTCCTCAAAATGCGCGGGGCGATGCAGTGCGGGCATCATGGATTCGCATGGGCGATTGCACAGTCGGCCATGGTGCTGCCCTTCATATTCGCGCTCTTATTCTGGCATGAGAAGGCGGAAATATCGAGAATTGCCGGCGTCATCATGATACTGGCAAGCTTCGTATTCCTTTCCCTGAAGGAGCTCAGGAATACTGGAAAGAAAGCCGATATGAAATCCGACGGCATCAACGGGAAAGGGTCGAAGTGGATCCTGTTTTCGATATCCGCATTCCTCCTGATCGGACTTTCCCAGATTTTCAGCATTCTGCCGTCCCACTGGGACAACTGGTCAGACAAAGGAGCTCTGAGGGTGCCACTGCTCTGCGGGGGCACATTCATTTTCTGGGCAGCCTATATTTTCCTGAAAGGCGGCAGGATTGAGTTTAAAGGGACATACCTATATTCATTCATCTATGCCTTTCTGGTGCTTGGAGGCCAGATCTTCCTTTATAAATCGCTTGACGTGATGGCGGCAGCTAAAATCTCGTCTCTCGTCTACCCCCTGGCAATAGGCATATGCATAACGATGGTGGTCGCATACAGCGCATTAAAACTCAAGGAGGAATTCGGAATTTCCGGAATAGCTGGAATTCTCATGAGCCTTCTCGGAATAATATTGGTTTCAGTTTAAAAATGGTACTCAGGAAGAATATATGAAGATTTGGTCACAGCGCCAAAACAAAGGAGATAGCACATGAAGAAGGAAATGGAAGTGAAAGTTTTCAACACCGACAAGCGCATACGTCTTGGCATCTGGGGGCTTGGCCGTGGAATGAGTTTCTACAGGACCTGCAAATTCCTCAACATCGACGTTGTCGCAGGATGCGACTACAACGAGCACATGCGGACCAATTTCCTGAGCCAGAACCCCGGAGCCTTCGCCACTGCGGACGCCGACGAGTTCCTGAAGCAGGACTTCAATGCCGTGGTGCTCGCGACGTTCTGCCCATCGCACGCCGATGACGCCATCAAATGCATGCAGGCAGGCAAACACGTGCTTTCGGAAGTGACGGCATTCTTCACAATGGCCGAGGGCGTGAAATTGGTGGAAGAGGTCGAGAAGCGCAAGCTTGTCTATAATCTCGCGGAAAACTATCCTTTTACCGCCGCGAACATGTGGCTGGCAAACCGCTGGAAGGAAGGACTGTTCGGCGAACTCATGTATGCCGAATATGAATATGTCCACGAATGCCGCAGCCTCTGCTACACCTATATAGATGGCGTTCCAGTAAAGCCCGGACACACCGTCCATAACTGGCGGAGCTGGCTGAATTACCACTATTACTGCACTCACTCGCTCGGACCGGTGATGGTCATCACCGGCACAAGGCCGACGATGGTGGAGACCTTCCCCGTACGTCAGCAGATTGCCGGCTACCTGGGAAGGAAAGGCGAAGGGATGGGAACAATGACCCCGTCACTGATCAGTATGAGCAATGGCGGCGTAGTCCGCAACCTCATGGGCGCCACAACTAACGACACCCACAACCAGCGCATCTGGGGGACGCTCGGTGCATATGAGAGCGGATCTGACGGAGTGAATCTCCGCCTCGGCGCATCTGGAGGCTCACCCAAAATGCAGATCAATCCGAAATGGGAGGGCTTGGGAGAACTTGCCGCCACAACCGGACACGGTGGCGGCGATTTCTGGACCCTCTACTACTTCGCCCGCGAAATCTTCACCGGCGAAAAAGGGCCTTTCGACATCTACGGCGCGTCCGACGTAACCATCCCCGGCATCCAGGCTCTGCGAAGTTCGCTCGAGGACGGCAAGCCGATGGAGGTGCCGGATTTCCGCAAGAAAGCCGACCGCGACCGCTACCGTTCCGACGATTGGCAGTTGAAGCGCTACGATGTCAAGCGCGGAGTCTTCGGCGGTGCAAAACTCACCGACAAGGCGTCCAATTTCAGCACAACCATGAAGGACCTCATTTCAAGTTCGCTCATCTATCGCGCGTATGCGGATTGGAAAAAAGTGCAGTCTGCAATCGCAAAGCCGGAAAATTTCCAGCCCGTTGCAACAAAGCTGCTAGACGGCTATGACAAACTGGTGACGGCCTACAAGGATGCAAGGGAGATCGTGGATGCGTATCCGAAATCGGATGGCGCACGAGTGATGTCTCAAATGCTGGAACTGGGAGAAGAAGATAAAGTTCTGTCTGCCGGTTTCCTGCCTGCGCTCAAGAAGGAAGTGGCCGCGCTAAAGAAGAAGTTCGGAGAAGGCATTGTAAAACTCAAGGATTTTAAAGGCTCAGTCCTGCTGCCGGACAAGACCCAGATCTCCGCTGTAAAATATCCTGGTAGAAATATCGCATTATCCGCATTGCAATATACCGATTGCTTCATTGATGTCCGTCCGCGATTTACAGGAAAAGTCAAGCAGGACGGATTGATCTACGCACGCGGATTCTTTACCGCAAAAAATGCTGGCGCCGCAAACCTCCGCATCGGGGCCGACGGCCCGTTCAAGGTATTTGTCCATGGCAAGGAAGTCGGATGCAATCCGAAGGCTACCAACCCCATCACCAGCTATCTCATGACTATTCCTGTCACCTGGAAGAAAGGAAAGAACGAAATCGTCCTGGCCATGTGCACCAACAGCGGCAAGGCCCGGGGGTTCATGGCTGAAAGCATCGTTGACGGCTGACGCGGCAGGAGCCATTGACATTTCAATTGCATAGGAATAATGCATTACGCCATTAAAGGAGAAAATAAGATGCCCGTAACAAATTTCGAAGTTCATAACTGGGTCAAACATCCGGATAATCCCGTATTGCCACCGGGAGGAGGTGCCTTTGACGTAGGATGCTGCATGAACCCGAGTGTGATTCGCAAAGGGGATGAATATTATCTTTTCTATTCCGGTGCCGACAAAAATGGTGATCGGCGCATATGCCTTGCGATAGCACAGGTTTCAGATCTCACCAAATGGAAGAGGCTTGGTCCTATCTTTGAAATAGGTGAACCGGGGGCGTTCGACGAGATGTGGTGCGTGCTTCCATGCGTACACCGCATAGGCGGAAAATGGCACCTGTACTATACTGGACGCAACAGGAAATCTTTAGGGCTGCAATCATTTACAGGGATAGGGCTTGCAACGAGCGACGACCTTGTTGCCTGGAAAAGATATTCCCCGGACCCTGTACTGCTCGGAGACGGTTTCCCGGAGTGGCCCGACAATAAGGGAATCGCAGGTGGCGGCTCGATTTTAAATATTCCACAGGCCGATGGCAGTGTTATCTACCGGATGTATTACACGCTGGCAACCGGAACAACCAGCAAGGATCTGCTTGTAGATCAGGCAAAGCAGTCGGTTGTAGCACATTCCCGTGATGGAATTTCCTGGTCGGATAAGCGTGTAGTGCTAAGACCGCGCCTTGATGCGGATTATGAGAATGCAGCCGCAATCGGGCTTACAATATGGAAGACCTCCAGGCAGTGGCGCGCCATATACGCAGGGATTGGAACAAGGTTCGGGGCGTACTCCCTGTGCGAAGCTGTCAGCAATGACGGTCTTGCCTGGGAACGCGGTAAGCCTGATGAAAACCTTTCAATTGCCCCCTCAGGGACTGGCTGGGAAAGCAATATGGTCGAATATCCTAATGTCATCGAGGAAAACGGAAAACTGCGGCTTTTCTACTGCGGAAACGGTTATGGCGCTACTGGAATAGGCACCGCCCTGGCTGATAAATTGGAATGAATTGGGATTAACGGCAGGATTATGCACGATGGATATTCTGATGAATGGTAGATCTTCTGGACCGATTTTCGCATCTTAGTTTCGATACCAGCTTTCCGGCCGGTGTGCGGATTTCGCGAAAAATGCGGAAAATTGCTGCCTGCTATTTGAATACGGACACGGTGCCCGCTCTTGAAGAGATAAGAAGTAACGTCCAACTCGAAGTCAAGTTCATAGACGGTGCCTGGTTTCATCAATTCCGGTTTTTTATCAAGTCCGCCACGGAAACGCGCACGCAGAATCCCGTCACAGACATTGAACGGCCTGCCATCAGGATATACGTCCACCAGCTTCACTGCGAAGTCCGCATCCGGTGTAGAGGCGGATACGAAGAGCTTTACGGAAACTGGCCCTGTGACTTCCATCGGCTCCGTCAGCTGAGGCAGCGTGTAGACCAGAACGTCCTTCCGTTTTTCGATCTCGGACTGATTGCGCTGTCCAGAATTTCCAACCCCGCGTCCGCCGCATGTGGGAACTGGATTCCGAGGATCGGAGGTGAAAGTATCAGGAGTACATTTTTTGATTTCGACTTTATCACGGCTCAGCCAGCCGTCGCCATTGGAGGTATTTGCATGCCCTGAACTGCCGAGATAAAATGGTGTCCATTGCGTACGCTTGAGCGGCCACTCGTTTTCGAACCGCCATTTGTTCGCACCCATCACAAATATCTGGATACGCGAAGGGTTGCGGGCTGTTTTCGGTTCTTTCCCGCCGAGAATTGAGGAGAGAAAATCGACTTCCACTTCTTCCGCCACCATCGCATCAGGGCCGTAATCCAAGTCCCCTTCCTTCATGTTCACTCCATGGTTCCAGGGACCAACCCTCAGACAGGTATATTTCTTGAGAGTGGATTTTGAAAATCCAGGACTTCCTACGATTTCGTTGAACATGGAAAAGACCTTTGCGCCAATATGATCGTACCAGCTGTTCTGGATGAAAAATCCAACCTTGGCATCCCTGAGACGGCCCTCAATCCCATTTTTCTTCCAATACGCATCCTTGGTATCATGGGATGCAATCTTTTTCCATGACGGACACGGGATGGCGGCATATCCATCAAGATTGGAAAGAGGAGTCTTCCTGATGATCTCCTCCCAGTTCGGCGGCTGAGCTTTCACGCCAGCACGCTGGGTCATCCCGATATGCCACGCAGGCATGAAAGGCAGTGCCAAAACACCGCCATTATAGTAGATCGCATAGAGGTCGCTTTGGATTGCCGATGGTGTAACCGCCTTGAGGGCCGGATGCCGGCTGACTGCGGCCGCAAGCTGGGTGAATCCAACATACGAGCCGCCTTGCATACCGATATTTCCGTTGCACCATTTTTGACTCGCAATCCAGTCAAGCAGATCGTAGGCATCCTCAATATCATTGATCCATGGTGTGAAATTACCGCCGGAATTGAAGCGTCCACGGCAGTCGGCGGAGACAAATGCAAACCCTCGATTGGCCCAACTCAGCCCGCTTGAACTGCGCACACCTGTGTTATTATAGGGAGAAAATGACAGGATGACCGGATATCGTCCTTCATGCGGCGGCAGGTACACATCACAGGCAAGCTCAACTTTGTCCCTTGTTCTGATCTTGGTGTTAATCAGGCTTCTAGCTTCACAATCACAGTTTTTCATATACTATTTCCTATTATTTTTTAGAGTTTTCACATCGCCATTCAGCCTGAACTGAAGTAGTTCTTTCCCAACCAGTAATTCCAGCGGTCTGCCATTGGATTTCTCAAGCGTCACTTCGGTTGATTTCTTCGAAATGCATATCCGGAGCAGTGCTCCCTTGCAGGCCAGACGGAAACTCATCTTCTTCCAAGCCTTCGGCAAATTGGGAGATATGACTAGTCTGCCGTTTTCGAGATGCACTCCTCCAAAACCCATCACAGCTATCTGCCAAGTGCCCCCGAAATTCGCGAAATGCAGACCGCTTATCGTGTTAAGCTGCAGGTCAGTTATGTCCAGATACGCGGATTCCTTGAAATAACGGTATGCATCGTCGAGCAATCCCAGACGCGCGGTGATGACACCATGCGGACTGTAGCTCAAAGAACTGTCGTGAGCCGTCCTTGGTTCGTAGTAATCATAGGCGATCCGGCGCTGCTTCTCAGTGAATTTCCATGGCAGCAGGTTCATCAGGCAGACTACATCAGACTGCTTGGTTATCTGGTACATGGCCATGGCCTCATACGGCAGAGTGCTGTCGATGACTCGTTTCCCAGTAGGCTTGCCACGCTTCATATCGAAGGGTACCCTGTGCAGATACATGTCGTCTTCCAAGTACAGGTCTGTTTTTGCATCGTGGCAGATCACAATCCTGCCTATGATCTTTTTCCATTCCGTGATTTCGCCTGCATTGAATTTAATTTTTTGGGAAAGACTGCTCCAGGCCTTTGGATTCTCCTTTTTCATTTGTCCTATCGCATCGATCGCGTATCTCAGATTTTCCGCGGCCATCATGTTCGTATAAAGATTGTTGTTTACAATCACTCCGTATTCGTTCGGACCTCTGACTGCAAGTATACTATAGTTCCTGCGGATTGGATCGTAATGAGCCCTGCTTTTCCAGAAACGGGCCGTCTCGATCAGGATCTCCGTCCCGTACTTGTGCATGAAATCACTGTCGCCAGTCCCCTCCCAGTATTGACGGATCGCATAGGATATGTCGGAGATGATGTGTATCGCATAGTAGGCACCAACCCCTACTTCTGTCTCTTCAGCCCCGTCCAAACCCGATTTCCACGCATACATGGCGCCTTGGAACCAGAGCGCCTTTGCATGCCGGCGTGCTTCCGGAAGGATGCCATGCCTGAACCTCAGAAGGCTTGCGGCGGCGGCAGGATCTGTCAGGGTGAAAAATGGGAGCTTGAAAATCTCAGTGTCCCAGAATATGCCTCCTTCATGCATCTCGCCTGTCAGACCGCGCGCACCGATGCTCAGACGATGGTCATGCGAAGGGCATGCCTGGATCAGCTGGAAGATATTGAATCTCATCGCCCGCTGATCGTTGTCGCTGCCGTCGATTTCAATGTCGGCGGAATGCCATTTCCCAGACCAAACTGATTTATGCGAATTCAGCAGATCTGAATATTCCAGTTTGCGGGCCATGGATTTTTCGACCTGCTTCGACGGTGGAATTTCTCCATCACGGGAAGTAAAGACATGTATCAGCTTGGTCAGGACCGCAGTCTCGCCTTTGATTCCCTTATACTTAAAAGATCTGCTTATCAGGGATTCCCCATTTGTGTCCGTCCCCCTGATTTGAGAACCTCTGTGCTTCAATGAGACTTCCTGCCCTTCGGCAATGATTACTCCATCCGGAAGACTTTCAATTTTCACTTCGATAATCTGACTCTTCACACCGACCGTCTTCAGGTGCCTGAGCCCCGGATGAACTGGCCTGTCGAGAAGAGTGTCCACAAAGAGATTGGTAACATCGGCATCGATTGAGGCTGCTATCTCAATATCCGGATTCCCGTTGACAGGAGATACCTCAATGCGCTGTCCGGAAACATGCAGATCATCCATGCTTACGAAACGCTCGAAACGGAATCTGACCTTCTGCCCGTTCAGGCCGTTCCAGGTGAATGAACGTTCAAGAGTTCCTTCCCTCATATTGAGAGTCCTCGAATAATCTGATATGCGCCCGGTACGCAGAAGCATAGGTTCGCCGTTTATCCTGATTTTCACTGAAAAGCAGTTTGGAGTGTTGACCAGCTCCCTGTGCATGCCCTCCCAGGCCTTCAGTTTTCCACGTCCGAAGACGCCTGCCATATAGATGCCGCCGAGCCGGCCTAGGCCGCCCTGCTCTTCTTCGGAAAATCCACGGCATCCGACATATCCGTTGCCCAGTGAAAAAACAGCATCCAGCTCCTTCTGCTGATCCGCCCTGAAGGTCTTCTCCTCATAAACCCATGTATTGCCCATTATTTATTTCCCTTATGTTCCTAGCGTATTTTCTTCCTTGACTCCATCCCGGGGCCTGACTCCTTCAGTTCGCCTTTGCAATTCTTGATCGTAACATTCACATCAGGTCCATCCTTCGCGTATTCAAGCGATGTGTCTGTGAATTCACAGTTCATGAAATTGATCAGGCGTGTGTCCTTGTCGGCAGTGAAGTTGACATTCGTCATTTTTGAATTTACAAAATTAAGATAAGTTCCTGTCACTCTTTTCATATTGACAAGACTCTCGTTCTCAAGCTTGAGTGGTGGCGTACTCACGGTCTGACCAGCCTTCCGGACAAGACCGTCGGCAACGGCCTTCGTGTCAAATGTTATCGACATCGTACAGTTCTCATAGCTGTTGTCCTGTATTTTAGCGACTCCTGTCCTGGTAGTATATGAAACAAGACCCCCTGTGATCTTGTTCTTCCTGAATGTGTAATTATGCGTCCTGCCCCAGAACACCACATTTTTCTCAATCTCGTTCCCCTCAAACAGCAATTCGCTTCCAGCGCAGACTACCAGATCTCCCGCATTATCCTTGAACTTGTTATTTCTGAAGACAACATCTTGAACCAGTTCGGCACCGTCTTCAAAATCAACACCGTATCCGGGATTGGTCCCTTTATTCCCATCAAACAGATTATCCTCGACGACCCATTTCTGGCCCCCGCAGAAAGCCATGCCCAGCCTTCGGTTCTGTGACAGCTGGTTGTGGTGGAAATGGACATCTGTAGACGGCTTGAAATTGGTAATCCTGGCGATCCAGCTCCCCTTTGCAGCTCCGGCATGCGCTGGTTCATCCGGGATTTCCGGCTGATTGATTTCCAAATGAAGGAACTTGGCGCCTTCAGGAATCTGGACCTTCCTGAACTGCAGGCATTTTTTCTTCTCCACGAACTTCATATCCGGCCCATAGAAATATGCCTGATAAACCCTTCCCTTGATGAACGGGTATCCCAGATAGCCGCTTAGATAACCGAATTCGAATTCGCCCTCGCACTTTGTCACATCATAGGGCTTTATTGATCGCATCTTTTCCTTGCTGTCAGTTTTCTCCCCTTTTCCTGAAAACGCGCCCTGCTCAAACTCCTTTGCATAAATCGAGTAGAATATCGTGGCAAGCAGTTCCGGACGCGTCCGGGTTCCGCTGGTGCTTGAAGCTACTCCATCACCTGTCATATTGCATGACAAGATATGATCTATTTCGAGGTTGCGCCCGCTTATAAACCTTATTCCCTGTCCCCATTCATGGGTTCCCTTTTCGGTCTTATAATCATGCGTATCCCTGTCTCCCCTGAGCGTTCCATTGGTCAACCGGAGATTTCCCGCACCCTGTACTATATCGACAACCCCGTATTTGGGCAGACCGTTTGTATTGATCTGGAGCGTCGCACCGTTCAAGTCTATGATCGTGTCCTTGTGGTCCAACACGACGGGATCGGTTTCGCTTATCAGATATGTACCTTTGGGGAATACGATCCTGTTTGCACCGGCCGCCTTGGCGTCCTGCAAGGCCTGGTTTATGCCCTTCGATGTCTCCGCCGGATTTTTGCATTCGTTGCTTATCCCGAACTTCTTGAGATCTATTACATACTCCCTGGTGAACTTGGCGATGTCCGCAGTCGCCTTGGGAGTCTTGGTGACAGTTATTTCCGGAATAATCTGCTCGCCGCCTATGTCCTCCCCCCTTGAATTCTCGCTCACAGACTCGGCCGGCATCCAGTCAAACCTCTTTCCAACAACCTCGTCTTCAGCCAACACCGGCGTAGACAAGCCCAGAGCTATGACTGAAAAAATGAGAGCTGACGCAATAAGCTTTTTCACGCAGTCATTCTTTTTTCTGATTTTCATTATGACATCCTTATATTATGTTTTCCGTGTACTTTACTACGGCGCTTTCTTCCTGGCCTCACTCACCGGGCCCGACTCCAACCGCCCCTTGCAGTTCTCCGTCTTCACTGCTAATTCCGGCACGTCTTTCGCATATTGAAGCGAGGTGCCGATGAATTCACAGTCCTTGAAATTGATGAGGCGGGTTTCCTTGTCGGCAATGAAATGGACATTCGTCATTTTTGAATTGAAGAAATTAAAGTATGTACCAGTCACCTTCTTCACATTGAGGAGCGTCTCGTTCTCAAGCTTGAGAGGAGGCGTGCTCACAGACTGTCCCGGCTTACGGATTAAACCGTCGGCGACGGCTTTTGTATCGAAGTTTATCGACATCGTGCAGTTCTCATATGAATTGTCGTGAATCTTGGCGACGCCTGTCCTGGTCGTGTATGCAACTATTCCTCCGGTAACCTTGTTCTTGCGGAATGTGTAATTATGCGCCCTGGCATGAAAGACCATGTTCTTCTCAAATTCATTCCCCTCGAACAGCAATTCGCTCCCGGCGCAGACAACCAGATCTCCTGGATTGCCTTTGAACTTATTGTTCCTGAACACAATATCCTGCATCAGCTCCCAGCCGTCCTCGAAATCCACTCCATACCCTGGACTTGTACCCTTGTTGCTGTCAAACAGGTTGTCCTCGATGACCCATTTCTGGCCTCCGCAGAAAGCCATGCCAAGCCTACGGTTCTGCGACATCTGGTTGTGGTGGAAATGAACGTCCGTGGAGGGCTTGAAGTTGTTGATTCTGCCAATCCACTCACCCTTTGCGGCTCCAGCATGAGCCGGTTCATCTGAGATTTCCGGCTGGTTGAATTCCAAGTTCAGGAAATTGGCGCCTTCAGGTATTTGAACCTTCCTGTACTGGAGGCATTTTTTCTTTTCCACGAATTTCATGTCAGGACCATAGAAATAAGCCTGATAAACCCTGCCCTTGATGAACGGATATCCCAGATACCCGCCCATGTATCCAAATTCGAATTCACCTCCGCATTTTGTCACATCATAGGGTTTTATGGATCTCATCTTCTCCTTGCTGTCGACCTTGTCCCCTTTTTCTGAAAACGCACCCTGCTCCATTGCCCTTGCATGAATTGTATGAAATATCGTGGCAAGAAGTTCGGCCCTGGTCCTTGTCCCGCTTGTCCCGGAACTAACGCCGTCACCTGTCATATTGCATGACAATATATGATCGACTTCAAGATTGCGTCCACTGATAAAGCTGATCCCGGCACCCCATTCATGGGTTCCTTTCTCAGTCTTGTAATCATGCGTATCCTTGTCACCCCGGATAGTCCCATTGGTCAGCCGGAGATTCTCCGCACCCTGCACTATTTGCACAACGGCATATTTCTGCAATCCGTTTGTATTGATCTGGAGAGTCGCACCGTTCAAGTCAATGATTGTATCTTTATGGTCCAGGACAACTGGATCGGTTTCGCTTATCAGATAGGTCCCTTTGGGGAATACAATCCTGTTTGCGCCGGCTGTCTTTGCATCCTGCAGCGCCTGGTTTATGCCTTTCGATGTCTCCACCGCATTTTTGCATTCGTTGCTTATCCCGAACTTCTTGAGATCTATCACATACTCCCTGGTGAATTTGGAAATATCCGCAGTTGCCTTGGGTGTCTTGGTGACAGTTATTTCCGGAAAGATCTGCTCGCCTCCGATATCCTCCCCCCTTGCATTGTCGCTCAAGGATTCGGCTGGCATCCAATCAAACTTCTCTGCGGCATCCAATGCCGGCTGATGCATTGCAAAAGCAATTGCTGGAAATAATATTGCCTGGCAAACAATTTTCCTCCCGAAACCACATTCCGTTCTTATTTTCATGATGTCACTTCTTTATTTCCATTATTATTGATCTTCTTATAGCATTTCAAGCAGACAACTTCATCAGGTTTCCTGAACCTGCCGTCTCCGCTTCCAAGTTCCTGTCCACATGAACTGCATATCTCATTATCGGCGGATATATTTTCGCCCTCGATATTTTCGGCATCAAACATATTCTCTTCACTTTCTTATGGGAACCATTAAAAATCCAGGAATTGTCGGGCTGAAACCCGACATCCTCAAATTCACCTTACTTCGAACGAAAACACCTTGATGGTTTCATTTCCCCAGCTTCTGTTTATTTTGAGACGCACGCCTTTGGTCCTGGCCTTCAAATCAAAAATCTGATGGCGTTGAATCTGGTCTTTCACGGACTTCTCGATTTTCCAATTTCCGTCGGCATCCAGGATTTCAATATCGAAATCACGAACGAGTGTTCCCGGCATTTTCACCCGGCTGCCCGCCTTGAAGAATGAACATGGCAGACGTTTATGCAGGGAAAAATTACTATCGAAAACAATGCGGCACCGTGACAGTTTCTGCTCCTTGTCGAACATGAAACTCAGGCTCTGCCCCGCCTTTGCCAGCCAGGCATGCTGTCCGTCCTTGTGTTCACGGTCCTTGCCGTCAAGAACAGCTTCACCGTGTTCTCCTTCAAACTTAATGGTCGCCTTCCTGCATATTTCAGAAACATTTCGCTTCAGCCATGGGATATATATGTCCTGATCCAGCAGGAGCTGCTGCAATTTCCCGATATGCCTTTCATAAATACCACGTGGCTTTTCTCCGAGTTCGCATGCCATCGCAGCCGCTGTACCAACCACCTGCCCCAGCATTGAACAGGTCCCTATCACCCTTGTGGAACTCAACGCCATGTGCGTGGTAGAAATATTACGGCCTGCAAAAAAGAGGTTTTCAATGTTCTTCGAATACAGGCACCGGAACGGGATGCCGTACGGCGATGGCGCCGGATGGAATATTGTCGGATCCCCGGGATAGGTCACTCCACCGGGATGATGGTCATCCATCGGCCAGCCGCCATATGCCACGCGGTCATCAAACTTCCCCTCCGATTCGACATCCGACTGGCAGAGGATGTGATCCCCTACGTATCGCACATTCTCCCTTTTCCCGGGGACTGAACCTATCCATTCAAGCTCCCAGTTATGGCCTCGGCCGTCCGGATGATTTTTCATATATTCCCAGACACCGTATGCAATCTTGAGCAGTTCATGCCGCAAATTCTCCGCGTCGGCAATCGTGTCGGAGGTTCCACCTATCTCCAGCCACCAGAAATTATTTCCCGCAGGGAATGTCTCGCGTTTGGGGACAGTTTCCTCATTATAATGGTGAGCCCATGGCGGAGCTATGAAGGGGTGGTGTTCGGTCACCTCGCGGCATTGTATCAGAATTGAATTGCCCATGGTCTTGTCGTCAGGCTTCAAAGGTGCATGGGACTCCCCGAATTCATCACTTCCCTCGCGTCCCCAGCGGTATTCCGCGCCGCTGATGCGCAAGGCGGAATCCCCGGAACAGTCAGCGAACATCCTCGCTTCGATATCAATCCATTTCTGGCTGCTTGTCTGCCATCCACGGACCGACTTGATCCTGTTCCCGTCCATCCTGACCTCGTTCACAGGGCAGTTCAGGATCAGGGTAAGGTTCTCCTGTGTTCTGGCAATGCCATAGAGCACATTGTCCCATTGCGGATAATTGAGCTCAGGATTGTAGTAGTAGTTCCGCAGCCTGATCTCCTCCAGTATTCCAGCCTCGGTGTTCTCTATCTTCGTGTCATCGAAATTGCACCTCGCACCGCAAATCCACATCCTTATTTCCGAGGAGGCGTTGCCGCCCAGGACAGAACGGTCCTGGACCAGAATGGTGCTGGCGCCGTTACGCGCTGAAGCGATTGCCGCGCACAGGCCTGCCATCCCGCCTCCAACGACACATACATCCGCCTTAATCGTTTCCTTCTTGAATTCAGTCTGCTGCATTATACATATCCTTATTAGAATTTAATCCTTAGGGAACCTCTAAAAATTCGCATTTGGCGCGTTGCGGAAGATTTTTGAAAGCTCAAAAAGAATTTCTGATGGAGGCGTATCCAAAGCGATACGCCGACTGAGGAACATTCTTCTTTGAGCCAAAAAGATCCGCAACCCAAAGGGCGACTGATTCTTATGGATTCCGTCATCGTCGCAAATCCAGTCACAGCCCGTTGCAGGGCTGCTCCTGGCGTTTGCTCCTTGCCGTATCTCCATAATCTCCTGTCGCGCGCCATATGCCAATTTTTAGAGGTTCCCCCTATACATTTCTTTCATTTCAACCACGCGGTTTTCCCTGCGCGACTTTTCGGCGGCAAAGACCATCAGGTGCGATTCCAGCGAAACATCCGGGCCTGTCAGTATCCTTGAACTGTCGCCAGCAGCGACCGCATCGATAAAGCCTGCAAACAACTTGGGGTCTCCACCTCCATGCCCACCGAGAAAACCGGCTTCAGGTGATTTTGTCTCTATATCGGCATGTTTCCCTGTAAGAAAGTCAAATAGCTTAATCTTATCGCTGTCGCCATAAAGCTCTCCGCGTGTACCAAAGACAGTGGTCCTTCTACCGCCGAATCCGGAACATCCGATCATCGAGAATGAGACCGTGCGGTTTCCTTCAAAACTCATATTGACCACCTGGTTGTCGACGACGTCGTTGTCACAGGCGTAGACGCAGCGTCCGTAAGGGCCATCGCGAAGCGCCTTGTTCACGCCATCGACGGTAAGATCGGAAGTGATGACGTCCACCGGCCAGCCCAGCGAATTCGTCTTAATCCTGTCCTGGTAGAAACGGACAGCCGAGTATGGGCATTCCGCCCCGACCTTGCAGTCAAGGCATCGGTCAGACGCTCCTTTTGGCTGGTTCTTCCTGGTAAAATGCTTTAGTGATCCGAAGGAGGAAACCGATTCGCAGCGGCAATCCATGATATACCGGATCCAATCAAGATCATGGCAGGATTTCTCCAGCAGCATGCTGGAGGACTCGCTCTCCTTGCGCCAGTTGCCCCGGACGAACGAATGGGCGAAATGCCAGTAGCCGACAGGTTCAAGATGCTGCATGCTGACAATCTCTCCGATGGCGCCTGAATCAATTATTTCCTTCATTTTCCGCGTATAGTCGGTATAGCGCAGCACGTGGCAGACGGCAAAGATAATGCCATTCTTCTTGGCGATCCTTGAAATCTCCCTGCATCCCTCGGCCTCAGGGGCCATCGGTTTTTCCAGCAGGACATGATAACCCTTGCTGGCGAAAGCACGCATTGGCTCTACATGCATCTTGTCCTGCGTCCCAACTACCGCCACATCTGCAAATTTCTCGCGCCTGGCCGCTTCCTCCCAGCTCCTGAAGACATTGCCCGCAGGAATGCCGTGCTCCTTTACAATCCGCTCGCGGAAGAAATCACGCGGTTCCGCAACACCTACCACCACCACCTTATCCTTGTTTTCCTTGGCGCAATTGGCATAAACCGTGCCGCGCCCCCCGGCCCCTATGACTATCACCTTCACTTTTTCCATATAATCTCCTGTCCTATTTTATTGCATCTTTTAAGTCGGCGATGATATCATCGATATCCTGATCCGTGGTGTCCCAACCGCACATCAGGCGATGTGCACCCCCGATAAAGTTATATATTCTCCAACCTTTATCCGCCATGATACCTGCAGTTTTGTCGGAGAGAGTTAAAAACAAGGCATTTGCCTCGCGGGGGAACAGAAATTCATTGATGCCGATCTCTCGCAGCCGCTGCTGCAGTTTTCCAGCCATTTTATTAGCGTGCCCGGCATTCCTGATCCAGACATCGTTTTTCAGCATTCCGACCAAAGGAGCTGAAAGAAAGCGCATTTTGCTGGCAAGCTGTCCGGCCTGTTTGCAACGGTAGTCGAAGTCCTTCGCCAATTCCTTGTCGAAGAAGATAACAGCTTCGCCGGCAACCGCGCCATTTTTTGTACTGCCGAAGCAGAGCACATCCACCCCTACTTTCCAGGTGATTTCCTTTGGCGCCACTCCGAGGGAAGCCACTGCATTTGCGAATCTCGCACCATCCATATGCACCCGCAACCGGTGGCGTAATGCCACTTCATGAATCCCACGCAAATCATCGACATTGTAAACCGTCCCGCACTCAGTCGACTGGGTAATGCTCAGGACTTTTGCTTTCGGATAATGAATGTCGTCACGCCGGGTAATCGCTTCTTCTACAGCTGCAATATCAAGCTTGCCATCAGGCGAGTCCACATGCAGCAACTTAGCACCATTGGAAAAGAATTCCGGAGCTCCGCACTCATCAGTCTCGATATGGCCGCAGGATGCACAGACGATGCTGTGGAACGAATGGCAGCAATGTGAGATGGCCAGGCTGTTGGCGGCGGTGCCGTTAAAGACAAAGAACACCTCGCAGTCCGTCTCAAAGAGATCACGGAATAAATCCGCGGCTTCAGCCGTCCACTGATCTTCCCCGTAGGGAATAGCGTGGTCCTTGTTGGCTTCTGACAATGCATGCCATGCCTCCGGACATATTCCACTGTAATTATCACTGGCGAATTGTTTCTTTTTCATAAAGCCATCGTCTTTCTGATTTCTGTCCTTTCCCTTGCCTGTCTTACTGGGTCAAAAACTTGTTCTGCAGGTATTCCGTGCGAAGTTCGCTGACCAGATAGTCGAACTCCATCCAGTCAGGCACAGCCTTCTCAAAGAGCATGTCGGCATCGGCCTGCGTCATCTCAGGCTTGACCAGTTTGCCGAGTTCGTTGAACTTCTCAATCTCAGGCAGAAGCGATTTCTCGTAGAAATCCCTGTCGCCCTTGACCTCGTCCTTCCAGAAAGTCGTGGCGGCGGCTGATGTCATCTTGTAGTTGGCGAACGCCTTCATCACGAGGGCGCGCCTGACCGCCGGCATGTATTTGTCAACACCTGTAAATTTGACTTTGCCGAACTTGTTCAGTTCGTGAACCTGCCCGCTGCCCCAGGTGAATCCACCGCTCCGAGACCAGTTCACAAGCCCGAAGGTCCAGAGGTCCCCTTCCTGCGGGAGCTTGTCATATACCAAATCCCATGGAAAGAACATGTAGACGCCGAACCCGTCATCAACAGGCGCTATTTCCACTTTGAAATAATCATCCATCTTCCTGTAGTTCCTGTTAGGGGACATCCATTCTATGAAATTAGTCTTTTCTGAAGGCAGCGTTATCATCCACTGGTAATAGCATTCGCCTTTCCCAGGGACAAAATACATTTCCAGTGATCCGCTTTTCGCCAGTCCGGCAAGGACCTGTTCGACCTGATCGTCCTGGCAGTGGACATAAACATGCCAGCCTCTGGAGTCGGCCGACATATAGAATCCGGCATTGTTCTTCTTCGCTTCGCCTCTACCGACATCGCGGACCACGTTCACATCGTTTATGAGCAGATCCGCGGCTTTCCTGTTGTATTCCTCGAACCGTGTTTCACGGCGTGAAGGATCCTTTACGATCTCGGAGTTCTGCCATCCAGACACTCCGAACGGCGACTTGTCCATGAATTTGCATTCATAAACGTACTGCGGATTATCGCGGAACATGGCATCCGCCTTGTCTCCGAAGAATCTTGCAATCTCGTAATTCCTGGCACGCATGAAAACCTTTGCAGCATCGTTGTAAAGCCTGGCCTGCTTCTCAGCGTCAAGCGATTTTGCGGGAATCGACTTGGGATCTATGCTGGCGCCCTTTGCAACTCCGAATCCCACGGACAAAAGGGAGCACAGGAATTTCTGCTCTTCGCTCAACCTGGCATTCGCAATGGAATCACTGGCGAGTTTCTTAGCCTCTTCATTTTTTTGATTTGCCGCAAGGTTGCCTATTCTCTTGAACAGCGCATCGGCATACTGGGCATTGTTGATGCCGGAGATTGACAGGATCTGCGTCAAGGCCGCTTCCTCCTCGTTTGAATCCCCTTTCGCCGCAGCAAGCATGGCATAGTCGCGAAGCAGTGAAAAGTCAGGAGCCGGTACCAGCTCAGAAATCGCAGCCATTGTCTTCTTCATATTGACAAGATCACTCTCTCTCTTATAAGTCCCGGCCACGCCGGTCAACACGTTCGCCTTCCCCTTTGCATCAAGACCTTCAAATGCAGCTGCCTTTGCGTATTCCTCCCTGGCTTTCGCGAATTCGCCCTGTCTCTCATAAGTGACTGCGAAATTCTTTGACACATCCAGTTTCTCGTTGATTTTAAGATCGGGAATGGAAAGTATTTTTGCATATTCCGCCCTGGCCTCATCGTACCTGCACCTTTTCAATAGGACTGCAGCACTGTTCCTGATGGCCTGTATTTTCTGCTGTTTTGGAGTTTCGGCATCGCTATAGACTTCCGAGTAAATCCCGTTTGCCTTGTCGTAATCCCTCTGGTTCTCATATGTTTTTGCAGTTGCGAACTTCGCATTGATGATGTCCACAGGAGTGGCTCCTGGCATTCCTGCGATCTTCGCATATTCCGCCCTTGCCTCGTCCATCATCTTTTCAGCAATCAGGACAGCTGCCGTCTTGTTCATGGCAGTAATCTTCTGTGGCAGCGTAGCCTTTTCGTCGGCTGCGATTTTCGCATATTCCCCTTTTGCCTTTGCAAAATCCCTGATCGCCTCGGCAACCTGTCCCTTCATGAAGATTGCACTTATCCTCTCATTTGCGTTATCACCGGCGAGAGCGATGGCCTGATCCGCGTCCTTGAGGGCGCCGGCGAAATCCTTAGCCTGCAGCTTCTGCTGCGCAGACTTGATGGCGTCCGCCGCCTTCTCCTGGGCGACCGAACCAATAGCAATCCCAAGGATCAGGACCGGAACTGCGAGAATCTGATAAATCTTTTTCATATTTTGTTTTCTCCGGATTTATTTTATATTTTGTAGTTTCAGGATATACGAGATCATTTCCATACGAGCAGCATTCAGATCGCATTTCTTCGAATCCAGCAGCACAAGCCACTGCAACGCCATGCGGCCCTGGTAGATGTTTTCCGTCTTCCCTGTTGCAATCGCCTTGTTGGCGAGCTGCTTGAGAAGAGTGGCATACCTCACGTCATCAATGGCTTCCCTGTACCCCTCCCATTCTATGGTGTCTATGGGCCCGTCTATTCCAGGATATACCCAGTTGAAGCTCCTGAAATTGTATTCCGTGCCGATGAAATCGTTCCATGGACACTCGTTCAGAATGTAGTTGTTGGTGCCGTCGCAATCCGCCATGTATAAATCCATGCCGTGGGTCCTGCGTACAAAATCCGGATTTTCCGGGCCGGTGTGGGGAGCCGCATAGCTTGTGATACGACCGCCGAAGGCATGCCATTTATCCGAGTCTTCCTTGGAATAACCGCCGCCGTAGTTGACAAAATCCTCATTGTATCCCCCGTAGGCCAGATGCTTGGCATGGGCTGTGCTGTACGTCTTTAGCCCTTTATCCTGAAGGTACTTCCAAGGCTTGCGCTGCGCCACCAGCAAACGCATCCCCGGCTCGTCCCACCCGAAGCAGTAGATGTTTGAATGCCCGACGGCCTTCTTCATGATTTCATATCCGACATCAATCTTATATATCAGGTCGTCCGGCATAGGCTGTTTGTCGAGTGGATTGTTCTGCACCTCCGGGGAAGTCATCCAATCATACCCTGGAATCGCAGGTATCGCACCGAAAATCGCATCCGTGCGGAGCCCGGCTTTCTTGTAGATCTCCATGGTCTCGGTGAGCGCTGCATCTCCAATAGATAAATCCTTTACCTTCGGATACATCACATTGTGCTTCCGCATGTTCACGTAATCGTTGAAAAGGCGGGTTCTGGCCTTTTCCGTGTCCCCGCCGTTTTTCTTCAGATATATGGACAGATCGCTTTGGTTGTAAATGCTTGTGTAGTATTCACGGGTCAGATCATAATTCGTCTTCGGATCAGGAAGTTCAAATGGAAGCACCCTTACCTCGAGAGGAATTGCAGCCTGCGCCTTTCCATCGACAGTCAGGGAAATCGTGCCCGAGTAGATCCCCTCGGCGCTCTTCGGAGCTTCAACTGTAATCCATATCTGCTTGAACTCGCCGGCAGCCAGCGAAAACGGCTGCAGGGTCTTCGCGTCGCGCACCGGCTCCATATGGTCGTTGAGCGGCACGTCAATCCCGACCGGATTGCTTATCCATACATATTCGGGACCTCTCGGCTGGGGATAGTCTACACGCAGATAGTTGTCCTTGCCCTTCATGTCGACCTTGACAAGATTCTCGTCATTGAGAAGGAGTTCGGGAACAAGCTCGCGTCCGGTGCTGTCCGCAAAATAGCTGTACCAGGCGGTCCCGGCCTGATACCAGATCTTGATTATCTTCACATCAACGGCGCTGGCCGGTATCTTCCCATTCTTGCCGACAAGCTCGCTGACCTTCAGCTCCACCTTGGCTGCATTGGAAAACGGATAGATGACAAATGACGCAGGTTCGAATTCGCCCTTGGCCGCGACAATCCTGACAGGACCTGCAAGTGTGCCATCCGCAGGATATGTGTGCATTGTGCGTTTCACATTGCTCATCGGGGGAACTGTGTAATAGACAAACTGGCCTGATATTCCTTTAAGCTTTTCCTTGCCTGCCACAATGTCATTTGCAACTCGGACAGCGGATCCGGCTTCCCTATCCAGTTCCTTTTTGAATTCAGCATCTGGGGATGTTTTTCCAGCGTCGAGTTTCCCCTTCAGCTCAACGAGGTACTTTTTAAATTCCGGCTGCTGGCACTTGTCGGTGGCCTCCTGCAGGCGTTCCTCCATCCCTGCAAAAAGCCAGGAGGAATTGCCCAGCAGGAGGGCAGCACCCAGTACAACTGTCATTCTCATTCTGATATTCATTGAATATCTCCCTTGTTAATTTTATTCTTCCAATAATATTTTTATATTCAAACAGTTAAACCGTCAATTCATGCCGGCCGGCATCAAGGGTCACTGATGCCATCCTGGATGCCGCGTTGCAAATGACAATCCTGAGATTAATCTTCCCATCGCTCTCAATCCGCACTCGGGCTTCACCTCCGGGCTCGCCCTCTTTCAAACCTTCGCACACAAGTGAAATACGCTTCCCGTTAAAGCATATGTTTTCAAGTCCGCTGCGGCCACTATCCGTAATACGCCATGATATGGTGTTTGACGCAGCGTCAAAACTGAGACCGATGATTGTTTCTATGAGCATGGCTATGGGGCCGAGTCCGCTCCATCCTACAAAATTATCACGGACATTGCAGCCGTCCTTGTCGGTTGAAGGACGTATATATTCCGGGGCATAAGCCTCCCATATGCCGCCATACATCGGATTTTGCATGATGCTGCTCATGGCGGACAGGTGCTTGACGGCTATTTCGCGCGCCAGATCCTGGTATTTATTTTCGGACAGTCCGCGGATAATCATATAGTTGATTGGAGCCCAGACGCCACCAAGCCAATACGAGCCCGACGGACTGTAGTTTGGATCACCGCTGGAGAGCGATGGCACCGGGTGCAGCGTACAGAATTCATCTGGATCCAGAAGGTGTTTCACCAGTGAACGCCGCTGATCTTCATTGGCGGCACCACTGATGATTGTCCAAAATGCGGCGGCTGTCTTACAGCTCAGGAAGTTATGCCTTTCGGCATTGCTGCAGCGCGTGAAACAATCGTAATAGAAGCCGGTACGCTCGCTCCAGCAATAGTGGTTGATGAGCCTTGACAGTTCATCTGCTTCAGCGTTGAAAAGCACAATGTCCTTCGTTTCCCCTATGGCTTCGGCAATGGCGGCTAGGTTCCTGGCGGAGAGCTGCTGCTGGCAGGACAGATCTATGAAGCAGACATCGCTTCCGGAGAGGTTGGATGCGGGGTATCCACTTCTGGGAGAATTGTCCATCCCTGTCGAGCCGGTGTCTTCAAAGTAGTAGAGCCCGTTTACCCTTCTCCTGTTACATTTGAGCCACATGAAATATTTTTTCAGGATCGGGTAGATCCGTGCAAGCCGGTCCCGGTCCCCGGTGTATTTATAGTGTTCAAATTCAACCCAGGCGTAAATCGGAGGATTGACCCTTTCGCCATAGGCTTCAAGACCGGTATTAACGACATACGTCATGCTGATATAGCCGTCAGCCCTCTGCAGGCGGTAGAGGTTGTCGAGATTGTTCAACGCAGAGACAGTACCGTTGGAGTAGCGCGAGAACAACGTCATGAAACATGAGTCCCACTGCCAAATCTTTCCGGAACCTGTGATACATGACATTTGCGGAAGCCACTCAGGATTTTCCGGAACCTCCACGTTTTTAAATGCAATCTTCCAGGCCAGCTCATAAAGCCTGATCCATTCAGGATTCGCATCATAAATTGGACGCGGCATCTTTCCGAAATCCAATTCGCTTAATTGTCTTCTGTTCAAGAGTTGACTTGCTTCCATGATATGATACTGCCCTATTTGATTGTGCTGGCCGTTGAAACACGGCCATGACTGACGTTGGGAAGATAGCCGGGAGCTGTCTTGAATATCTTTTCAAGCTTCGTCTCGAATTCCGGAATGGACAGTATCTTCCCGCCAACATAATCCTTCAGGCGCGCATCCAGGCTCTCCAGCCTCGCCATCTGCCCGCCATAACGCTGTTCAATGACCTCGAGGCCGAATGGCTTATACGTGGCAAGCCACATATCGCGGTGCGTCTTCCACAGTTCTTCAACAGCCTTTCGGAGATCAGCCAGGTCAGTCTTCATCAGCTTCACCAGCATTTTCTTATCTCCTGCTGCGTATGCGGCAACTATCTTTCTGCGAAGTTCGCACTTGATCGCGACAGCCCTGGCTATTCGGGCCGGAAAAATGAGCCTCCGCGAAAGCGGCGACTTCTTCGATGCGGATGTCAGGAAGTCCGCCAGTTTCTCATAATCCTTCCTGAGTTCATATCCTTCCAGCTGCGGATCCATGACTCCAAGGAATATGTCCTGCCATAGAATCCACTTGCTGGCATTGTTGGCGTCCTGTGAAGGGTTCTTGAGCGACGGGACGGAGTCGATCTCAGACGCCCTGCACCAGTCATCATAGTCGGCATCGCACGAACCCCTGAAGTTGGACCTCAGCAGATCCTGGTCGACCTTATCGCTATAACCATGATCGGCGTAGAACTGCATTCCGGGAAGCGCGGAAAAGAGATCGCATTCCATCCCGTCGTCGCCCCAGGTCGTCGCAAATATCTCACGTATGCCGGACTCCTTGCACGCACGCATGCACGGTTCGACAGTTGACAAGGTAAACGGCATGGCCGTCCAGAAACGGCCCCATGTCCAAATCCCAGGTGCCACAATTGGCTCAGAACCGAGAGCGCGGTGCCGTTTGATCCATTCCATATAGAACTCGAAGTCGTGATGGTAGTAGTCCCAGTACACGAGCCTCACGTCCTTTGGAATTTTGGCTATGACTTCCGGCGGAATCTTCGAGGACTTGTCGTAGTAGTCATGGTTTTCAGAGCCGAGCCGGAAATACATGTCGCTCCAGATCATCGGCTTCAGTCCGCGTTTCTTGCAGATGCCATTAACTTTTGCCAGATGTCTGTTCAGAATATCAAAGGGGCTTGTCTCGCCATGTATCTTCTTATATTGCCCCGAACCGATGCCATGGGCTTCGTCCATTCCCAGGTGTATTCTTTTGGATCTGAATGGCGCGCTCGCAGCGGCAATCATCTTCTCGATGAGCAAATATGTCTTCTCGTCATCGGCAAGCAGCACCTGGGCAGTGTCCTTATATTCCGCATATGCTGGCCACTGGAGGATCTGCTCCAGATGTGCCAATGCCTGGATGTTCGGAAACATCTCAATGCCCAGCGCGTCAGCGTAATCATCAAGCCCTTTCATCTCCTCGTGGGTATAGCGCCCGCGCAGATATCCGAAGAAGGGTTCACCGGGAACTTCGTATGTGTCTTCCGCGTAGAGCACCGCAGCGTTTATTCCCATGAGTGCGGAACGGCGCAGAAGAGTGCGAACGCTATCGGTGGTGAGTACACCGTTGCGGGAGACATCGAACTGGATGCCCAGCATGTCGAACTTCGCGGTTTCCGCGAAATCCTGAGCCTTCTCCTGGCCGAGCAGCCTTCCCAGGGCGCGGAACGCGTCGATTTTCCTGCCGTAGCGGACATTGATCATCTTCCCGTTGAAAGCAACCGAGAGCCCGCCTTTGCAGAGTTTTCCGCAACGCTCAAACTTCAGTGAATACGCTTTTGCGGATTTCGCAAACCGGCGCGGCCATTCGGCCGCGATCTCCGTCAATCCAGGCTTCAACTCCTCCGGACAAGCATCTATTTTCAGATTCAGTGGATACATTTTTTATTCCCTTATTTTTTTAACTCCATCGATCACCCTGAATTCGCCTGGCCTGAGATCAAACCTGTCAACTTTCCCGAAATGATGCAGATATGCCCCGTGCGCTTTTTTGAAATCTATATTGTAGAGATATATTTTTCCGGCCTCAGGAAAGTATGAATATGCAATGTATTCGCATTCAACTCCGGGTTCATCTCGATCATCCGTGATCCAGACGTTACCCCGCGAAAGTTTTGCGATATGGCGGTATATCATGCCGATGAGCCCTGGAGAACGGCTTGTGCTGCCAGGTCCGTAGTCCTGGTCCAGCGCACCCGGATAAGCCCATGAGTTCAGGAAGTAGACCGTGCCTTTGCCGTACTTTCTTCTCAGCAGGAGCGGTTTGGCCCTTTCATCATCGACAACCAGGGTCTCTGCTGCTGGATCAGTGATTTCAATATCCCCTAGGCAGGTTATCAGGATTCCAAACCTGCGAGGGAACTTGAAACCAAGTTCGCTGGAATTCTCAGGTGCAACGGCCCAGTAGATGCGCTCGCCGCGCCCCTTGACCTTAACACCGCAGAGCTCGGAGAAATCTCCGCCGTTCACAAGTTCTCCAGCTCCGTAGTCCCCGTAGTTGCGGGTGATGTTTGTCGACAGTTGCGGAATTGAAATGAACAGGACTCCTCCATTCGCAACATATGTTTTAAGAGTCTCATACTGTTTGGCTGACGAAGTGTTCCAGCCTGAAAAGAGAAGCGCCTTGTAATTTGCATTCAGGAAAGACGCTTCAACCTTGTCCTGGACAAGACTTACAATGTCAACCATCCCGAACGGACTTCCTGACAAGAACGGATTCTGATATGGTTCAAGGACAGGTGGAGTGGGATAGAAAACTTTCTTTACAATCTCCCAGCCGCGTTCGGGAGCGCCTTCGAACCAGGCCGGATTCTTGTCGGCAAGTGCAAATGCGCCGCCTATTGCACTGTTGGGATTGAATCTCTGGCAGCAGAGATCATAGTTGCCTTTAACGATCGCAAGCGTGGACTCAGGCTGTCCTTCAGGTGTGCCGTTCGCCTTCACAAAATCATAGAAGTCCGATATTTCCTTGCGGTAGAGTTTTGGTATGGGGGCATTGTAATCGATCTTGTCAAAATGCTTTCGAGCCTCTTCAACGTATGGTCCGAAATCAGTATGCTTGTCTCCATGGGATTCTCCAGGAGCCAGGGGGACACGGGGGAATTCAAACTTGGGGGAATCCTCGCACAGAGACGCTTCCACGAACCAGTTGCCGCTTTCATTTATTATGATCTTGGCGCCTGCCATGTATTTCTGATACATCCCTGCCCTGAACAGAGGGAATTTGTATTCGCTGCCGTTCGGAATCCAGGAGTAATGCTCGTGCGCCATGTGCGACCCCCAGCAAGTGAGATCGAACTGACGGGACAGCCCTCTCGCAAGAGCCGAAGAAATGTTCAGATGATTGAAAGCGAAATCCTCGATAAGCGGGACATCTGCGCCTCCAGCGATTTCATAGTCGATGTAGAAGTTTCCGCTCGTAGCCATTACAAGACCCCATCCGGCGGCATGCCTTTCGTCCACATGCTCCCGCACCCTGGCGACCAGATCGTCGGCCATGAGCTTAAGGTTCACGTCCTCGAACTTTCTTCCCTTGGTAATTGCGTCGTCGAGACGGAATGTGTAGCGTTCGCCGAAGTCATAACCGAGATAGTGTTTTCCATAATCCTGGAATTTCCTTGCCCATTCATCATCCGCGCTTGTATAGATGAACAGCGTGTAGATGTCCTTTTTGGCGGCCTCCCTTATGAATCTCAGCAGACCGGCCCCGTTCCTGTCGGCATGTTCCTTCAGCTCAGAACAGTCCTGCGCCTTTATATTCTTTCCGCTTTTCCAGTCGGGCAGCTGGACATTGACGCCAATTTCGTCGAGGGCATACTGCCACTCTGCGATAGTCGCAGGGGCCTGCCATTTATTGGTTCCCCAGACCTGGGCCAGGTTACCCTGATTGTCCCGCTTGATCAGCTCAATTATTTCCATCGGTGAAAGGCTCTGCGGCCTCCAGGTCTGATGCCCGTAGAGCGTGCCGTCAAGATAGTCCTTGCTCATCGGATAGACGCCGCTTCCGATGAATATTCCGCACGGGGGAAGTTTTATCTTATCTCTTTTCATAACTTCATCATTTGTGTTCATTTTTTTATGATACCTTTTTTGTTTCGGATATTAACCTTTCAAATGCAGATCAAACCATGCCAGCGCCTTCTCCTGAATCTCACAGTCATAACAATGTGGTTTTTCAGGTGCGTAGCTGCTAAAAAGATCGGGAGATCCACACCACTCATATGCCAGAGAAATCTGGCGGGCCGCCTCTTTCTGACCCGCAGGGGGAAAAACCATATCCCCCGTACTGCCAACGACCATGCATGCCTTCGGGGCCGCCATCGAAATAAGATCAGGTACGTCAATGCGGTCCCATACGCCTGGAAGCAAACAGAATGTTCCGATGGCCCCATCCACGTTATAGGCCTGCTGGTAGTCACCTGTAGTTGTCCACCCGACAGGCACTGCGGCCTTTATACGGTCATCTAGCGCGGCGAGAACATTTGTGCGGTAACCACCGCCGGACAGGCCTGTTGCACCGATATTGCGGCAGTCGACTTCCGGACGTGAGAGGAGGTAGTCCACGCAGCGGCTGTCGTCTCCGAAGTTGATGCCGCACCATGTTGCGCCGGCCCAGTTTAACTGGCGTACGCCAAGATATAGCAATTCGCGCACTTTTTTTTCGAAGTCTTCCAAAGTTGATTCCCCGAGTTCAGCCGGCTCATATGACTCAGGAAGTCCGCCGATTCCCCGTGGAGCCCGGCAGCCAAAATGGTATGCGTCAATTACAATCACACAATACCCCTGACAGGCAAAGAAATCAGCGAGCGGACGACCGCCGCTGTATAAATTACGGTGTTTGACGATGGCAGGATGCCTGGCTTCACCGCATATGCGTTCGGACCCGAAGAGCAAAGGGCCACCCCATTCGTGCATCACCACCAGCGCAGGCGCCGGCAATGGCACTTTTTTCGGAATGTAGAAGTATCCAGGCACCCGGAACCAGGGGCTGGTGTTGAACTCGATCCGCTCCCTTGTAAACTCTGCGGTTTCAACACGGTCAATAACTTCGGGGCGCATTTCAAGCGGACCGCAGTTGTAATGGAGCCCCTGGCGCAGACAGTCCTGGGCCAGCTTACGCCAATCCGCAAAACCAGCTTGCGGATGAGCCCGGCGCCAGCGCTCACAATTCAGATCAAGGGGCCGATGCGCCCTGATATTCCGTATGGACGGCTCCAAAGATCCGTATTGGTTTAGCGGTTCACGTCCGAGTTCATGCACATTCATTCCGACCTCGTAATCATTGTTTACATTGTGACAACTGCAGTACCATGTGATTCCATTTCACGCCTCGTAGGCCGATGCTGGAATCACCACCACCTTATTGGCCGCCCTGGCCTCCTCTATGGCACAGGCTATCACCGTGCTGGCCATGCCGGCGAGGCAGTCGCTCTGCGGCTCGCGCCCATCCCTGATGCACTCGATGAATTCCCGAAGGAAACGGCTGTCCCCTCCACCATGCCCATCTCCGGAATTTATCTCCTCATTCAAATCAAAGACTTCCTTTTTCCCGGTGCCGGAAAAATGCAGTTCGATATGATTCCTGTGGAATGTGCCGAAAAGATACCCGCCGGAACCGGTGATTGTGATGAATCTCTCGCTCTCGCAGGGATAGAAGCACTGCAGTGAAAATGTTGCACGCACCTGGCTGCCATACTCCAAGATGCATACCTGGTTGTCCACAATATCCTTGTCGTTGTTGTACACGCAAAGGTCAACATCATATTTCGACAGGTTCGCCTTCTGTTCTTCGCTCAGCACCACGAAACCGCTGTCCTGCCGTCCGAACTTGTATGGGCAGCTGTCCGATTCCGGACATATTGAACAATGTGTCGCAGGCTGTTTTTCAGGCAGGAAGAAATTGTTCTCCCCAAACGATGCCACCCGTGTGGGACGGCTGCCGATAAGCCAGCAGAGCATGTCCATGTCGTGACTGCACTTGGCCATCAGGAAACTGCCGGAATTAGCCTTCTTGCGGTGCCATCTGCGCATATAGCTGATGCTGTGCCCCACACTCAGGCACTCGCTGGCGGAAACGCTCATGATCTGGCCAAGGACGCCACTGTCGACAATTTCTTTTATCTTCCGATAGAAAGGGGTGAAGCGCAGGACAAATCCAACCTGCAGAATACGGTTGGCGGCAAGCTTTGCGCGGACTATCGCCTTGCAGTCCGACACAGTCAGCGCCATCGGCTTCTCAATCATGCAATGCTTGCCGGCGGCAAAGCACTTTTCTGCAACCTCGCGGTGCGCACCGTCCGGCACCGTGATCACGACACCGTCAACATTGTCCCCGGACAGGAATTCTTCCAGGGAGCAGGTCAGCTTGGCGCCGGCAGCCTTATATTTTTGGGCAAATTCATGAAGGCGTTTTTCATCCGTATCGCACAGTCCGGTCAGCTCGGCATCCGGGCTTGATGCGAGATTTGCAACAAAAGCCGTGGCACGCTGCCCTGTCCCGACAATTCCGATTCTTATTTTCCTTTTTATTTTCATATCAGACGATTCCATCATTTTTCTATTCGCATCATGCATGATCAGTATCCTTTTAAATTAATGACCTTGTCGAGAAAACCATCCGGGATACAGGCCGCATAAACCTGGGCAATCCCGGTTACTATGGAATTGAAAATCACATACTTGTTGTCTGGCGTCATATATGAATGGACGTGACTGTGCTGGCAACTGCCTTGACGCGTATGGCTATGGCACAATGGCAGGTAGCGGCCGGTTTCGGAATTTCCGACATGAATGACACCATCATCATGATTGTCGCCGGTAAAGAAACGGCCGTCATCGGAAACCGAGATATGGTTGAACACTAACCCCTTTGCAAGGACGCCTGGCTCCGAATCGCCAGGAGTGACAGAATAAATGGCGGCGGCCGGCATATTTTTCTCCTGATCCGGCGGATTCTTAAGTTTCACATATGAACTGGAGGAAACATCATACTGGCCAGCCGTAAAGAAGATGCGTCCGCTCTTCCCCGCCCACGCCTCATGGCCCGAAATACTTGGCGTATGGGGTCTTCCGACAGGAAGCGGGGAAATCTTGCCGGTCTCAACATCCACTAGTGCAAGAGTGGCGCCAAGAGGACCGGTGAACGATTTCATGTCTTTCGAAAAATCTGAGACTCCACCGCGATTGATCTGGACAAATGCCCGGCTGCCATTCCCTGGATCAAATTGCAGATGCGGGTTGAACATGTCCTGCACCTCGCAGAGGGTCACCATTTTCTTATCGGCAAGATCGATGCGGCACAGGCTATACACGTTCTTTTTGCCTTCTACAGGATAGGGTCCGCAAACGAACACGCGCTCGTCCGGGGATACGGATCCGCAGGATGGTGCTGGACCGTCAAACTCGAAAAGTTCCCTGGAAACAAGCTCCTTGAGATCAAGGCGCATCAGTCTCGAGACTCCGGCGTCCTGGCTCACGTAATACACGGCATCGAGTGAGGAATTGGCTCCAACCGTCCTTCCTTCCGCGATTTTGCAGATCCGGAGCGAGGGCATATTGCACACCCATATCTCCACTGGCCTTCCAAACGGTTTCCTTTCGATCGCAATACGGCTCCCGTCTGCGGAGGCGTAACGCTGTTCGCAGTAGATATTCGTGCTGGTCACAGCATCACTCGTGAGCTGTTCGATATCGGCGGAACAGACCGGATCCGTTCCAAACCGGATCGATTCGGGAATCCATGCAAGGCTTTTCACAGACATTTCATTTCCCCATCACCTTTTTTATTTTTGCATCCATCATCCTGAATTCTCCCGGCTTGAGGTCAATCCGTCCTGCTTTTCCGGAATGATGGAGGAAGAAGCCGTGCGCTCTCTTGAAATCAATATTGTACAGGCAGATCTTTCCGGCCTCGGGAAAATATGAGTATGTAATGTATTCGCATTCCTTGCCGGCGGCATTCTGATCATCAGTGATCCACACGCTTCCACGGTTCTCAGCCGCGATATGGCGGTAGATCATACCTATGAGTCCCGGTGAATCCCTCCTGCTGCCAGGTCCGAAATCCTGATCAAGCGCGCCAGGATAAGCCCATGAGTTCAGGAAGTAGACCTTGCCTTTGCCGAATTTCCGTCTGATGAGCAACGGCTTAACCCGTTCATCATCGACCACAAGTATCTCGGCATTCTTGTCGGTCACTTCAATATCGCCCATGCATGTCTGCATCACCCCGAAACGCCTGGGGAACTTGAAACCGAGCTCTTCCGAACCGTGCGGTGCCGTCGCCCAGTAGAAACGCTCTCCCTTTCCTTTGACCTTGACCCCGCACAAGTCGGAGAAGTCACCCCCGTTGACCAGTTCATCAACCTTGTACGCGCCATAATTGCGGGTGGCATTCATGGAGAGATGCGGGATCGAGATGAACAGAGTTCCACCGTTGGCCACGTATTTCTTCAAGATACCATACTGCTTTACGGAAGAAGTGTTCCAGCCCGAAAACAGCAGCGCCCTGTAGTTGGCATTCAGGAACGAAGCTTCAATCTTATCATTCGCAAAACTGACTATGTCGACCATTCCGAACGGTGAACCGGAGAGGAAGGAATTTTTATATTCTCCGATCACCGGCAACAGCGGATAAAACACCTTCTTGACAATATCCCAGCCACGTTCTGGAGCGCCGGAAAACCATGCCGGATTCACATCCGCCTGTGCGAAGGAGCCTGCTATCGGGGAGTTGGGATTGACGCCGTATCCGCCAAGATCATAATTCCCTTTTGCAATCGCTATGCTTGATTCAGGCTGCCCCTCAGGCGTACCATTCTCCTTTACGAAATCATAGAAATCCGAGATTTCCTTGCGGTATCTGCGGCATATTGGCGAAGCATAGTTTATCGTGTGATAGTGCTTCCTGGCCTCCTTCATGTATGGCTCGAACTGCATCGGATCCTTTTCTCCGTTCCAGGCGACTTGTCCGGGTTTCAGGGGGATCCTCGGAAATTTGTGCTTCGGCGAGTCTTCACAAAGCGTTCCCTCGACAAACCAGTTACCGCTTTCATTTATAATGATCTTGCTGCCCGACATGTATTTCTGATACATGGCAGCCTTCAGCAGCTTGAACTTGAACTCGCTCTTATTTGGGATCCAGGAATAGTGCTCATGCGCCAGATGAGATCCCCACATCGGAAGATCATGCTGCCGGTACAGGCCCCGTGACAATGCAGATGCAATGTTCATATGGCTGAAGGCGAAATCTTCAAGAAGTGGAATGTCGGCGCCCCCAAGTATCTCATAGTCGATATAGAAGTTGCAGCTCGTCGCCATCACGTTTCCCCAGCCGGCGGCATGCCTTTCATCCACATGCGCACGCACCTTTTCTATGAAATTGTCGACGTGCTCCTTAAGCGTGACTTTGCCGAGATCCTCCTCGGAAATATTCAAAGTGTCAAACCTGAATGTGAACCTCTCACCGAAGTCGTAGCCGAGATACCAGTCCCCGAGTTCCTTGAGCCGCTTTGACCACTGCGGGGCCGCATCGGTGTACAGGCATGTCGTGTAGACGCCTTTTTTTGCAGCCGCTTTTGCGAAACGCAGTATGCCTGCACCGAGCCGTTCGGGATGATCCTTGATCTCCTGGCATTGGGATAATTGCAGATATTTGCCGTTCTTCCAGTCGGGAGACGGGACTTCAATCCCGATTTCGTCCAATGCATAGATCCATTCGGCGACAACTGCCGGCGCTGTCCCTCTGGGTTGTCCCCAGATCTGCGCCAGGTTACCCTGGTTGTCCTTCACTATCCTGTCTATCATCTCCAATGGATGATCCGTCTGCGGCTGCCATGCCATATGCCCATGAAGCGTTGAAAGCAGGTAGTCCGCGCCCGAGGGATAAATTCCTGATCCTATGAATATGCCGCACTTCGGCAGTTTAATATCAATCTTTTTCTTCATCAACTCAATCCTTTTTGCTTGGTTCTATTTCCCCTAAGGCCTTTTCCACCCTCTTCTTCAGATCAGGAGGGCAAACCTTATGGGTCAGCGCCATATTGGCGGCCTCTTTCTTTTCGTCTGCAGTCGAGCTGGGAATTCCGTTCAGGGCATCCAGCAGGTCGGCCGCCATCAACGGACCAAATACCCCTGTTGGAACCACTGGAACAAGTTGTCCGCGCAAGTACGCTACGGACTCCTTCCTGGTTTCTATCGCCTTGTCATTCTGCTTCATGAGATCATAGATATCGGCGGTCTTGTTCAATACTTTCCCTTTGAAATATCTCCCTGCAAAAGGGAGTTGTTTCTTCACATATCCCAGCGCCTTCTCGTAATTCTGTTTCTTTTCATAGAACGTGCTTGCTTCCCCGTATACACTCGACTGCTGTTCAGGGGAGGAAGCAGGGAATTTCAGGAACTCAGCGAGATATTCTTCCACCTTCTCCGGAGTTGAAGCAGGATCCCGGCAGACAATGACCACCCTCTGCGTAAGCGCCGTGGACTTCTGGACATTGGTTGCATTAGGATCTTTAACGGCAAGCTCATAGCAGTCAAGGGCTTCCTGGAACTTCTTGCTGTCATTCTTGGATGCAAAAGTCTGGCGGAATTTCACCGCGCCCAGACGATTATTTGCCTCGATACGGTAAAGCGCACTCGATTTTTCATTGGAAAGACAATCAGCCGCAATCTTTTCCATGTCAGCGGGAGTACCCTTGAAACTCTTCTGGAATGCGACGAACCTGGCATTGTCATTTTCTGTTCTTGCACTTTCCGGGGCCCCGCTAATGAACTCTGTCCTTGTCCAGGCTCTCAGAAGGCCTTTCCCATATTCGCGCGCCAGCGCAGCATCAAGGGGTGTGTGCGTCTGCGCATACGGGCTCTCGAGAGTAGCCGCGAATATCATCCCTTTCTTTGCTGCAAAGTAAATTGATGAAGGCAAGCCCTCGACTGGTGCGGGATCCTTGGCAGGCTTGAGATACACTCCTTCCCAGGATGTGATCGCAGGAGGCCTCTCTTCAGTCATCCATCGGACCAGTTCCATGTTGTTCTCATAAATATGCGGGACTTTTATGCCATCGAAATAAAACATCTCATGCACATCCCCTCGGACAGCCGGGCAATGGAAATCCAGGAAGAACTCCACCTTCTTAGAATCGCCCAGCTCCTGGATGGCTTTCACTTCGGGATAAATATTCGTCTGGCCATAATCCCGGTTGTGGTCGTGCGGGCTCCTTCCCTTGCCCTGATCTCCAGCCTGGACGCCGTCCTTGTCGACCATTGGCACCGCATACAAGACATACTTTTTCCTGAACTCAACGCCGAACGGCGAATCCGACATCGCCTCCTGCAGAAAACCTTCAAAGACATAGCTGGCCATCGATTCGCACGCATGGTTTCTGGCGGTGATCAACATGGATTTGACACCCTCTCCAGGCTTTCCAATCTGAAGAAGATCAACTGGAAGGCTTTTGGTGGTCTGGGTCAGGACGCTCTTTTCCATGTTCGGATTAGCTGCGTTCTTATTCAGGAACTCATCCAAGTCGGCCTGGAGGTATGGAATCGCCGTGGCAAAACGGACTTTCTGCCCCTTGTCCTTGAACTCATAAAAGAAAGAATCCCTGGGATTTGCGGGAACATCTTTTGCGGCCGGTGTGGCAAACTTGAAATTATCGGGGTTAATCCATTGCCAAGTCTTGCCGCCATCGACGCTCACTGCGGGTCCTTTCGCCACCATCATCAGCGTGCCTGGAAGAATGAAGTCCACACGTCCCGGCTGGATTACCTCAGCTTCAAAGTTCCAGTAGAACCAGGGTTTTCCACCACGGAGATCCGGTGCAATCTCGGCTTTTCCGGGCTCGCTCTTCTGCACAATCACATTTCCCCCGGGATAATCGGAGCTTATTTTTATCTCCCCGGCCGCAGCTTGCGACTGAAAGCTGAAACCGACAACACTGGAAACCAGCGCGACAGAAGCAAGCAACTTTCTAAGTTTCATCGGATTACTTCCTTTTTTATATTTTATTGATCTTCATGTTTTATTCTGTGCTTTCAACCATATTAAAACGCGTCTCAATCCTTTTTCCCCGGATCTATATCCCCTAAAGATTTGAGAATCGCGTCTTTAATATTTTGAGGACAAACCTTATGGTTAAGCGCCATATTTGCAGCTTCCCTTTTTTCTTCGGCACTGGAACTTGGAATCCCGTTAAGAGCATTCACCAGATCAAACGCCATCATCGGCCCAAAAATTCCTACCGGAACCGGATTGAGATTTTTTCTTAAATGAGCTACTGACTCCTTGCGTACTTCTATCGCCTTGTCCTTCTGCTGCATGAGGTCGTAGAGATCCGCAATCTTATTCAGAATTCGGCCAGTGTCGTATTTTGTCCCTGCCAAAAGCTGTTTCTGGGCAAACTGCAGAGCCTTTTCATAGTTCTGCTTATTTTCATAAAAAGCGCTTGCTACTCCGAGAACCTCGGTCTGCTGGCTGGGCGAGCTATACGCAAAATCAAGAAACTCCGCAAGCTGCTTTTCCACCTTTTCCAGCGTTGAGCCAGGATCTTTGCAGACGATAACCGACATCTGGGTTAACGCTGTCGCCTTCTGGTCGGGGGTAGCGTTCACAGCATCTTTCAGGGCAACCAGATAAAAATCAGCCGCTTCCTGGTATTTATTCTGGCGGGCGCGGATGTACCCCATCTTATTACTCGCCTCAATCCGGTAGAGTGCCGGGGATTTATCATCATTCAGAATTTCCCCTGCAACGCTTTCCCAATTCGCCGGACTGCCTTTGAACCTTTTCTGGAACTCCATAAACTTCGCCCTGTCCTCGCCTGGGTTTGTCTGGTTGAAGTCCATTTTCACCCACGCGTTGAAAATTGCTTCTCCGATTTTACGACAGTTGTCCACATCCATTACCGTCTTGAGTGGCGCGTATGGAACCTCCAGCGTGGCCGCCATTATCATCCCTTCCTTGTATGAAAAATAACGATTGCAGTTGCTTCCCTTTTCCATTGGCTCCCGCTTTTGCAGCATCACTCGCGGGCCACCGGGATTTTTGGGAGGGAGCCCCTTATTTATCAAAATTGCAAACTCCTCGACAAACGCCTCGTTGTGTGCCGGAGTCTGTTTAGTGCCAACGAAATACATCGACTGATGGATGTCCATCCTCAATGTAGGGCAATGAAAATCAAGAAACAGCTGTATCTTTTTTGAATCGGCCAGACTTTCAATTGCATCAACTTCGGGAAATATGCTGTCCTTACCGTAGTCACGGTTATGATCATGGGGCTTGCGGTCTTTCCCCTGATCCCCTTCCTCCACGCCATCCTTGTCAACAAAAGGCACGACATACAGCACATACTTCTCCCTGAACTTCACTCCTGCAGGCGTATCGGAAACAGCTGATTTAATAAGACCTTCCAGCACAAAACTCACCATGCTTTCACAGGCATGATGCCTTGCCGTCATGAGCATGGCCTTTACACCCGGACCAGGCTCTCCAATCTGAAACATCTCGACATTGCGCCCCTTAATGCTCTTTGTCAGAATTTCACTCCGGAGGTGTTTGTTTCCAGCATTTTCCTTTATGAAGGCTTCCAGATCGCTTTGCAGATAGGGAAACGTGACCGCAAATCGCACTTTCTGTCCGACTTTCTCAAAATCATATGAGAACATATTGTCCTTGACGTTTTCACTACCAGCCCACGCCCAGGACTTGCCGCAGTCCAGACTCAGTGCCGGTCCCTGCATTCCAATTAGGGATGTAATTCCAGGCATTTTTTCGGGAAAGACAAAATCAACCTTCCCGGCTTGAACCACTTCAGCTTCGAAATACCAGTAAAACCAGGCCCCCCCCCCGCGAAGATCAGGCGCAATCTGCACTTTTCCCGCTTCAATCTTCTGGACAACCACGTTCCCTCCGGGAAAGTCTGAACGGATCTTTATCTCACCGACTGCAGCATCAGCATGCAAACTGGATCCCAGCATTCCTGAAGCCAGGGCCGCATAAACAAACAAGTTTTTTATTTTCATAGATTCTCCTACCTTTCGTTTCATACTATTCTAATTACCAATAAATTTCACTTTCCATAGAGATAATCGCTGACAACACCCTGCGCGGCAATGTCTGGACCCCAGCCCCCCGCGACAGCTTTCTGGGATTCCACATGAATGTCCCCATAGACGACATTGGCGCTTAGCGTGTGCGAAAAACGCACTTGGCACCATTGCGGACCGATACTGGCTATATCGGTACTCCTTTTCATTCCCACCTGCCCGCTTGCCTGTCCATCGCATAATAATATATTCCTCTCAGGAAGACGCACCTTGGTCATCCTTGCATTTGGCGCCGTCCACTCCATGGTGGTAGCTGGAGTGGACCAGAAGAAATTGGGGTTGACTGCTATGTTGTAGTATAAATCAACCTCCGTCCCGACCGGCTTCGTACCACCCTGAGTGGTTGCACGTAGCGGGCAATTGTGGGTCTGTTTTGAGATGTCAATGCCTGTATAGGCGCGATATGTCCAGTATGTGCCTTTTATAAGCCGGTCATCCATCCACCAGATGCTATTGCCTGACGCAGAAAGCTTATCCATCATTGGAATATATGTATCATTGTTGTCATAGGCATACATCTGGAGGTTAAGTCCTATCTGCCGCATATTATTGGCGCATGTTGACTTGATCGCAACATCCTTTGCCGCCTTCAGCGCCGGCAGCAGCATCGCCGCCAGGATTGCGATGATCGCTATTACCACAAGCAGTTCGATAAGTGTAAATCGTCTTTTTTTCATTTTCCACCTCCTAAATCAGAGCCAGAACAAAGTTTGAGCTTCATCATCACATCGGGTCACTTCCCATAAAGTTTTGCGCTAGGTCCTGAACCGGCCAACGGGCCATCCTGGGCGACAATATCTTGGCCCCATCCGCCGGGGATAGTCTTATGGGATTCCACATGTATGTCCATATATACGACATTGGCGCTTCCACCAGTGTGCGAGTAGCGCACCTGGCAATAAGAGGTGTCCCCTACGTCAGTACACCTGCGCAGCCCTATCATTCCATTGCCCTGTCCGTCACTTAGCAGCACATTCCGTTCAGGAAGGGCCAGTTTCGAAATCCTTGACGGTGACGCGGGCGCACTCCATACCGGTCCCGGATTTACCCATGACCATAGAAACACATTATTAATCGCTATGTTCACACCAACTTCCACCGGGCTTCCAGCAGGTTTCGCAGTACCGCTAAAGGAGGGAGTCGCGCTTACCTGGATCGGACAATTGAAGGTCTGCTTTGAGATATCAACTCCCGAATATTCGCGGTATGACCAATATTTGCCATTGATTAGCCTCGGATCCATCCAGCGGATGCTGTTACCCGGAGCGGAAAATATGTCAAGCAATGGAATCAATGTGTCGTTGAAATCATTTGCATACATCTGAAGGGTAAGCCCTACCTGCCTCATATTATTTGAGCATGTTGACTTGATCGCAGTTTCCTTCGCCGCCCTCAGAGCCGGCAGCAGCAGCGCCGCCAGGATTGCGATGATCGCAATTACCACAAGCAATTCTATCAATGTGAATTTTTGTTTAGTCATTGCCGCGATTCCTCCTTATTTCCATGTATTGCTGCTCGTAGTTAACGCATTTTTGCGTGTATCTTAATTCTTAAAATCACAGCCAATAATGGCTTAACTACAAGCTATTCAAAAACAATCTTAAAATCTCCCAATCATCATATCTCCAAATTCCCTATTTCACCAGATATGGTTCAATTTTCAAATTGTCAACGGTTTTCCTACCCGTCTGGATGTTCTCAAGAAGCACTTCAACAGCCTTTTCATATATGTTGTCCTTGAATGCCGCCTCATAGGTGTTCCTGCATACGTTTCCAAGCTTGGGCGTGACTGCCATGACACCCATAAGGGGACGGCGCGGGGTGTCAATCAAGTTGTTTAGTATGTGGACATATGCAGCCAGCTCTATGAGCAGTCCGTCAACATCGGGATTGTCATTCAGGAATTTCCCTATGCTGTTGCTCGCGGTGCCGGGATCTTCATCGTCGGAATAATATACCCGCGACGGATCCAGTTTTTCTCCGCGTCTCTTCAACACTGAAACAAGGCCTTCCTTCATCAACGTCGACGGAGCATAATCGCTGCCTCCGAGAACAAGTCCTATTTTCTTTGCGCCTTTGTCGAATAGATGCTGGGCAAGGATTGCGGCCATCTTCTTATAGTCGAAAGAAACCATCGGGATGTCCAAGGGATCGCATGTAATTCCGCCAAGAAATACCACCGGGATGTCCAGGGCATTCAGGATCTGCACCCATTTCGCGTTGATCCATCCTGTAGCGATCACGCCTTTCACGTCCTTTAAACGGCCGATCGATTCAGCATCCGGCTTCTGTCCGGCTATCAGGAGATTCAATTTGTAGCCACGGCGGGTGAGCTCATTGTCAATGTTCTTCACCGAGGGGGTGAACGCTGCAAAGGTAAGTTCACCGCGCATAATGTCCAGGAAAACTATTGTCCCGTTGTCCACCCGTCCCTGGATGTCGGCGATGACGAAAGTACCGCGCCCCTGCTCGCGCCGGACAATCTTGCTTTCCTCGAGATGCTTCACAGCCCTGCGGATGGTTATGATGCTTACCTCAAAATTTTCGGAAAGCTCTTTTTCCGTCGGCAGAGTCTCCCCTATCTTTATATTTTCCGTCGCGATGAGATTGACAATTCCGCTCTGCACCCTGGCATATTTCGGGGATACCATGAGGATTCCTCCATGCTGTATTTTTGCAAAATCATAAATTCATACTATTATTATAATGATATGACGTTTGTTTGTCAAGAGCAGCGGTAAAATAAATGATGTTTTCTACGGGCAAGATATCTGTTCCATAACCATCAAGGAGATCTGCATATGAAACTGAACCCAAGGGAAAAGGCCTTGAGCCTAATCAATGGTGACAGCTCCTGCGGGCGCGCCGTCATCAACCCGACGTCCATAGCCACCGCTGAAAGCTGTTCCGATCTTGGTTTTGCATTCAACGAAAGCCATCTCGATGCCGACAAGATGTCCACCCTGGCGGCGTACGGCTTTGAAAAACTCGGATTTGACAGTGTGATGCCATACTTCAGCGTGGTGCAGGAGGCGGCCGCGTTCGGTTGCGAAATAGACTGGGGATCTGCAGACACCCTGCCTACGCAGAGAAGCCACGCCTTTTCTGAGCCGGATGACTTCAAGATGCCAAAGGATTTTTTCGACAAGCTCCCGATTAAAACCGTAATTGACTCCATCAGAATGCTGAAGAAAAAGCATCCGGGCGCACTGATTATCGGAAAGGTGATGGGCCCGTGGACTCTTTCATATCATCTGTACGGCATGGAAAACTTTCTCATGGACACCATTACCGAAAGGGAGAGAGCCCTTGGATTCCTCAATGCCTTCAAACAGGTTTCAAAGACTTTTGCGGAAGCTCAGTTCGAGGCCGGAGCCGATGTCATAACCATCGCCGACCATGCCACTGCAGATCTTGTAAGCCCGCTGGTCTACAAGGATCTGCTTTTGCCGATACACCGCGAACTGAACAATTACTTTTCCGATAAAACCCTCATACTGCATTGCTGCGGCAGAACCCTTGACAGGATGGCTTTCTTCGAGGAAGCCGGTTTCAGGATATTCCACTTCGACTCCAAGAATGACTTGAAGACCGCAACGGGCACCGTGAAGATAATGAAACTTACGGGCTGTGTCAATAATCCCGATATCCTCCTGAACGGCTCCGCGACAGATGTAAGGAAGCAGGTCAATGAAATATTGGAGGCTGGCATCAGGATCGTATCTCCTGAATGCGCAATCCCATTGCGCGTGAAGAACTCAAACCTGGCTGAGATTGCAAATACCGTAAGACTGTTCAGATGGAAATAAGGTTAAATGACTAAGGAATAAATCATGGTAGAATGACTGGAGCTTTTCCGAAATTATTTCAGTAGATACAACTATTTTTCATCTTGAACAAGACACGGCGTTGGACATTTATACTATGGCATAGTATAATATGGCCGTAATTATATTATGCGGAGGTCGCTTAAGTGAAAAAGCTATTTTACACATTTAATCCCTGGTGGGATGAGGGCTATGTATTTGAAATTAAAAATAGGGCAAAATACCTGAAAAAGATATCTGAAGAGATGGACTCAAAGGATATCCTCCTTCTGGCCGGCTTGAGACGTGTCGGGAAAAGCTCGATAATGAAGCTTGTTATCGGCGATTTGATAAAAAATGGAATTGATAAAACAAGAATATTGTTTGTCAGCCTGGATGATTTCCTGTTCAACGACAAATCCATATTCGGGATAATTGACGAGTATCGTCTGCTGCATAAGATAAAAATGGAGGAAAAAATCTATCTTTTCCTTGATGAAGTCACATATAAGGACAAATGGCAGCAGCAGCTGAAGAACATATATGACAGAGGTAACGTCAAGATTATCGCCGGCTCATCAAGTTCTTCAATATTCGTTGATGAAAACGCCTATCTGACTGGAAGGAGCAGAGTCATTGAGGTGAAACCGCTGGATTTTGACGAATGGCTCGTCTTCAAGGAAATCAAACTCAAAGCCGTTGATTCGGATCTTATGAAAGTCTATTTTGACGATTATCTCCGGGAGGGCGGCATGCCTGAATACGTCATAAAAAATGACCGCGCATATATTCAGAATCTTGTGGAGCAGCTGATTTACAAGGATATAATAGCCAAGCATAATATAAAAATGAAATCGGTAATACAGGATTTATTTCTCCTTCTGATGGAAAGAAGCGGCAAGCAGTTAAGCATCAATAATATTGGGAACATACTGAATATCACTCCGAGCAATGCCAAGCGGTATATCGAATATTTTGAAGACACTTTTCTCATCGGTTTAATAAGAAAGTACGGGAAAACTAACGGAAAAATCACCTCGCAAAGTAAATTGTACACGGGTGATGTGGGGATAAGGAACGCATATACGGGATATAGGGATAAAGGCGCTGTTTTTGAAAACTATGTCTATTTGAAAATAAAGGAAAAAAATCCATTCTATTGCGTGGAAGACGGAATAGAGCTTGACTTTATCACTGACCGTTATTTTGGAGAGCAGTACCTGATAGAATGCAAATACAACTCTGAACTTACCCGGAAACAGTGTGACTTATTTGAACGGCTCAAAGTGAAAAACAAAATAATATTAAACGGACATAAGGATTTGCACTTGATTGAGAATATTTAGTGCATGTAAACCGACTTAGACGAGACTTGTCAAATGCGAATTTTTCAGAGGTTCCCTTTGCTAGTAATTCGGCATGTGCCGGTAGTTGCCTTTGGGGAATATTGCGGGGACAAGCACCAGCAGAAGACAGACGAACAGGATAGAACAGCCGTACACCAGGAAAAGCGTCTGGTAGTGCGAGATCTTCATCGAACCTATGAACCACTGCGGCGCCAGCAGGCCTGATCCGAGCACAAGCGATGTCAGGAGGCGCGATCCACCGCATCCTGCAGCAAGGCAGCTTCCGAAGAAGGCCATAGAGATGGCTTTGTTGTTCGGCGAGGCAAGCTCCATCATTTCAGTTGAAATGGCGATTGAAGAACAGCCCATGAAGAAACCGTATACCGCCAGCATTGCAGTGATCAGCGCCAGGGTGAAGGCCGTATTTGTTCCGATGAAGAACAGGGTCACGTTCACCATAGCAAATGAGAAATGGACGAAGAGGAGCATCCGTTTTATCCCAATCCTGTCGATGATCTTCCCCGCAGACAGGAATCCCAGGATGGTCCCTCCCAGTGCCAGCGAGGAGATGATGATCAGGATATTGTCAGGAACAAGCAGATATTTCTTAATGTAGATGAACGTCAGAGGAGGAGTGGAATATGCCGCCAGATACAGGCAGCAGATATACACCGAGAATCCGGTCAGCGGCTTGTTGGATATGGTCTCGTAAACACCGTCCATGAGTTCGATTTTTTCCTTCTCCTGATGCCCGTCCGGGATTTTACCGATATAGTAAATTCTGCCAAGCAGTCCGAATGCGGTAATGACGATAATCACCTGGAGCATCCATATGCTGGGAGTTTCGCCTATGATCAGTCCGCAGACAAAGCAGAACAATGTTGCAAAAGTCTGCCAGCTGAAACGCATCACCCCGAAGAATTCGCTGCGGTCCTCCTTCAGCAGGAACCCGTCCACCAGCGGAAACCAGGCCGCCGCATACGCCGTCATGCAAATCGAGAACAGGATGATGGAAAGAAGCATCACGGGTTTACCCCATTCACCGAACCAGGGGGATGTCGCAAGAAGCAGTATCATGAGCGCACCGAGTGCAGTGAACATAATGATCGACTTCTTATATCCAAGCTTGACGGAAAGGTACGCCGCAGGTATCAGCAGGAAGCAGCTGGCTATTCCCTGGGTCGAGGTCGTGACCATCGAGAGCATGTCTCCGGCGCCGAGTATGGTGGCAAAGAGGATGATGATCGCGCTGTCCTGGATCATGACTGAGGACAAGGCACCCCAGCAGGAGGATTTAATCGCATCGCGTTTCGCTCTTGAGCGTTGATCGGCTGTTAAATTTTCGGCAGTTTCCATCTATCACAGATTATTCCTAATTTTCGCGCATGCAGGGACAAATTGCTGCATAATATATCTGCTGTCCGGGAATTTTCACTCCAGGAATTCCGCCAATGCTGTTCCAATACCGGTGGCGCCGTATCCGTTCCCGCAGTAGAAAAGACGCAGTTTTCCATTTTCCTCGATGACATTCGGATATTCGACCATCTTGCTTTCCCATCCGGTTCCCGAAGGGGCAATTGAAAGGTTTTCATCAGGCCTACCGCGTTCCCATACAAGACCGTCCCGGCTCACCGCCTCGCACAGGGAATACGCCCCGAACCTTGTGCCTATCCCTGCGTATATGGCACGCCACTGCCTGGAGGTCTTCCATATCGTGAGCCCGATTGCCGCGGCGTTTTCATAATCCGCTTCAAGGCGCGGCCTCAACACAACACGCTTATCCGACCAGGTGATTCCATCGCGGGAATGTGCTACAACCGACTGTTTTGCCTGATCAACAAGCAGATCCTTGCTGGTTGTTCCAGTCGCCAGCGTGTAATACATCCGGTAGATAACGCTGCCATCGGCTTGTGGAATATTTAAAATCGAGCCGCCACCGGCGATCCCCTTATTGTCAGGCCACTCTGGGAATCCATCTCCTTCCAGCACTGGATCCGGAGAATATTTCTTCCAGGTTTTCAAGTCATCGCTGATTGCCAGACCTATACCTTTGAATGATTGCAGCCCGTCATACTTCCTGAGACGTCCAGTATAGTAGAGATGCCACCTTCCACCTATCTGGTGTACGCATGGCACCACGCACCACCCTTCATCGAAAGCCCCGGGCATTCCTATATCAAAGATGGGGCCAAGTCTTTTCCAATTGGTGACATCCGATATTGGGGCGATCGCAAGGCATATCCGCCGAGCACCATCCTTGTCAGCTCCGGAGTAGAAAAGATAATATTCACCACCCTGCCGTATCACATAAGGATTCATGCAGCAGCCAACGTCAAAATCCCCTCCGCCTGGAGGAAGTACTGGATTGGCAGGATTCTTAACCCACTTATGTACCTGGAAAGATGTTGAGTTCATTTTTCTCCAATCTTGTAGTCTTTTCAAATTCCCCGTTTACAAACGCATCTTTCCCGAGTGATTCCACAAGCGGATCAGCAGTTTCAGCACAGAATCCCACGTGGCTGTGGCGGATCCATCCCTCAGCGAACTTATAGCGTTTCGATATTCCTCCAACACGCCTGCACCCCTCCTCCATATTGTTGAGGTATGCGGCATTCCCCTGGCTTACATCGAGCCATTCCTTCTGGCTGCGATGGCAGGAGAGCAGATTCCTCTTGAGCGGAATGGTTTCGCTGATATCAACGAATATGCCAGGGATGATCGGCCTGCGCAACTGGTCTGTTAGTGTGTGCGAGAGGCAATGATAAACCGTTACAGGATTTTCAATCGCCGCCATCGGAGGATTGCATTTGAAGTTCACCATGCCGCGGCAGAACGCCGCCGAAACAGCCAGGCGTCCGGCATTTATGTGGTCTTCCATGTATTCATACGGCCCATGCGTCAGAATTATATCCGGAGCGACTTCGCGGACGATCGGCACAAGCCTGGAAAGCGGTTCCTGGGAATAGAAGACTTCGAGATCATCGCAGAGGCTCTCGTGGAAATGAGCCCCCATCATCTTCGCCGATTCCATCGCCTCCTGGCGGCGCATCGGGACAATGGTCTTGTAATCATAACGGTTTGTCCCCAGGCTGCCGTTGGCCACGTTCATGTAGTGGATCTCGTATCCTGCCGCCTTCAGTTTTATCAGTGTGCCGGCCATGACGAACTCGATGTCGTCAGGATGACAGGCTATTGCGAATGCTTTCTTGCTCATATATATCATCCCGGTATATTAATGTTTATAATTCTCTCGTGAATTACAAGTTTCTAGCATAATCAAGCCCTGCTTGTTTCGCTAAACATAGATTCATTTGAATTCAATTCAATTTATTGCGCCCATCAAAGCCTTTCAATCTCACAGTCACCGAATCTTTCACGAAGGAAGTTGAAGACTGCCTGCAGGATAAAGCTTTCCCGTTTATGCTCAGTTCTTTGCCGGCGAAATCACCAAAAAAGTGTGTACCCCGGCTTCAAGGGACTGCAACGCCATATGGAAGTGTGCCTGAGACGGGGCTCTTTGACAGCTTTGTTCCATTAAAGACTCCATTAAGAGAACCTTATTCCTTCCTCAGGCAATCCTACGCAATTTCTCCACCGTCCTTGCAGCCAGCTCAATATCCGGGATTGAAAGATTTGGAAGGCGGGAGAAAGGAATCATCTCTGCAGTCAGCGCCCCGGAATAATTAATAGCCTCAAGTGACTTTATTACCGATGGGAAGTCCACTTCTCCGACCTCGATGTCTTCTCCGAATCCATGAAGATTACCTCCTGCAAGCGAATCACCGGTCCAGTTTTTGATATGGACAGCCTTTATCTTCGTCCCGAGGATTTCGATGTAGTCCTGAGGACGTACATATAGGCAGCAGTTTCCGACGTCGAAATACATTCCGATCCTCGACGACTTGAAATGGTCAAGATAGAACTTCCATTCTACCGGAGAGAACAGGAAACGGTTCCAGACGTTCTCAAGTGCGATGTCAACCTGCAATTGCTGCACAAGCGGTTCCAGTTCCAGCAATGACCTGATTGACTGCTCCCAGACAGTCTTGTAACTTGTAACATTGCGTGTCGGATCCCAGGCGACTCTTGTTGCGCCTGGGACAACCAGCACCGTTTCAGCACCAAGCCATTTTGCAATCTGCAGATATTTCCGTGTAAATTCAATCGCGTTACTACGTTCAGTTTCGTCTCCTGAGCCCAAAGAAGTTCCCCAGTAGAAACCCGTTGCGAGAGTTCTCAGCCCAATGGATCTACTTTTTGCGAATTCCGCAATCCTGGCGCACTCCACCTCAGTAATGTCAATCTTGATGGCATCGCCAACAGTCAGTTCGACACCGTCCAGCCCCTGAGACTTTGCCCAGTCGATGAACTCGATAGCGGTCTTCTCTCCGCCGAACCCGCCAAACACCCAGTAATTAAGAGCCTTATACATGGTCACACCTCAATATTTGATTGATACAGTTTTGCCGCCGTCCACCGATTCCTGCTCCGCCATAACTATCTTGAAGGAATCAATAATCTCACTGAGATTCTGGTATTTCTCCGGCTGAACGTTCTTTTCGACACAGTCAACAAAATATGATAACTCCTTATGCCAGCCCGTAGGCAATGCGCTGTCGCCGACCTGAGGAGTTTCCACTTGCCCGTTCTCCCAGTAAATCCTGTATCCTTCGCCTGCCAGGCGCACGGTCGCCTTCTCGAAGACCATCTGGAAGCTCATCTCGAAGGGGACTTTCTTATTTGCCGCCCATCCGCCTTCGGCCGCTATAAGACAGTCGTCAAAATGATAGTTGGTGATAACATGATCGGTTCCTCCCTTGCTTCGTACTGAGTTGACCCCGAAGCTTGTAACCGCTTTCGGGCGTCCGAACATGAAGCGTATGAAATCAGTGTCATGAAGATGCAGGTCGAGAAGTGCACCGCCCGAGAGATTGCCGTCCATAAACCAATTCTTCCACGAATTACCTGTAATGTCGGGGGAAAGCCTGCGGAAGAATGCGCTGCGGATACGTCCCAGCTTCCCTTCCTTGTATAGATTGCTGACGTGAAAGTATTCCGGCCAGGCACGAATACACATTCCGGCATTGAAGAACTTTCCGCTCTTTCTGGCGCAGACCGCAAGGTCCTCTACTTCACGCAAGGTCCGGCAGACAGGTTTTTCACAGAAGACGTTCTTCCCTTTCTTCAGGGCTTCCGTCGAGATCTTCTGGTGATCCGGCGTGGGGACGCAGATGTCAACGATGTCTATTGAGGCATCCTTCAGCATGTCTCCAACCTTACTGTAAGCTTTGACGCCCTCGAGATCCAGCGGTTTTGAGTTGTCCTCTTCGCTTATATTGCCAACGACTTTGCTAATGTCGCCTGCGAGTTTCGCAGGATCAAGATCTGAGACTGCCGCAATTTCCGCGTTCTTCAGCTTGCGGTATATGCGGAAATGCGTTGTTCCCATGAAGCCTAGTCCTACAATTCCAATTCTGACCTTTTTCACAGCTGACTCCTTTTTGTCTTTATACCAAATATTCTAATAGCAACCATGGCTGAAGTAAATGGACGGGTCTGCAAAGATATGGACTTTTCTGCAATGTATATTATATTTATCCAAACTAGAGGAATGCTAATGCCAACTAAGCCGTCCATTGAACTTATCCTGCACGATGAAGTGCAGAAGCTAATCGACATCTTTGCAGCCGTACTAAAGATCAGGGTTGTCTTCTATGGGCCTGACGGAGAAATCATCAGGACAAACCACCAGCTACGCAATTCCGAATACTGCCAGCTGATCCAGGACAAGGTCTCCAATCCGGCTCGGTGCGCTTCCCTTGATGCTGAAAAACAGGAGGAATGCCTCAGGAAGAAAAGTCTCGTCTGCTATCAGTGCCATGCCGGCCTTAAGGAGGCGGTATCCCCAGTCCTCATAGACAATCGTCCGGTGGGATTCGTGATGATAGGCCAGTTCAGGGACATATCAAAAGTGCCTGATCATGTGATAGGATGCTGCAAGAGCCGCACAACAGCCACAAGGATCAGACAGGCGTTCTCATCCCTGCCATACATCGCTGCAGAACAACTGGACGACATCCTGGGAATGTTCATGATGCTTGTGGATTACATTGTCGCACGCGAACTTGTCGGACTGCGTGGTGACTGGGTGCTCGAGAAGGTGAAACAGTATATCGACAGGCATCTGGCTGAAGACGTGATGCTTGGGGATGTGGCGAAGTTCACAGGACGCAGCGTCTCATCCCTCTCACATCTACTCAGAAAAAAATATGGGATGACATTCAAGCAGATTCTTATTGAGAAGCGACTTGCCTGCGCTGACAAGCTCCTGAAGTCCAGACCAGAACTTTCGATAGGGGAAATAGCCTTCCAGGCAGGCTTCGAGGATAGATTCTACTTCTCCAGGATATACCGCAAATACCGGAAGAGAACTCCAAGCGAGTCGAGAATCCCGCCAGCATGCAAGAATCATGGCAAATAAAAGGCGAGAGGAAATTTATTCAACTTCAGCTCATCCTTCGCGTCCTTCTTCGGAGCAGCAGCCTTGTAATCGGTTATTCCGCAAGGTCAGTGCATCTCAACTTCGCAGACCCCGAATCCCCCGCGCAGGAAATTGAACACAACCTGTGGATGGTCCGCCATAAGGGACATCGGAACAGCGCTGTCAGGTATCTTCTGCGAGATCATGAATGTGGTCAGGCGCATGCCGAACGGGTTGTCATGGTGTCCCGGATGCCAGATGGAGACCTTCTCAGCCTTCCATGTCTGCAGCGGACCGACCGTGACCGCTGAAGACGGAACATTCTGCACTGTGCCTCCGCCTGAAGTGCGTGCGTTCTGGATCAAAGTTATCGGATGCAGGTCAACTACGCGCGTCGAGAGGCTGCGGTATTCCGCCGGAGTCGGCGGGTTGTCCTTGTATTTTCCTGCGCGTTTCACAGGATCGTTGAACGCCCAGTGCTTTGTCTCGCCCTGCCCTCCCTGCATCACGATGCAGCGGGCCTTGTCCCATGACTTGACATATTCATCGGGCTTCTCGCTTGGGAAGTGAAGGTTTTCCCTGGGCATGCGCAGCTCGGGACGGATCCGGTTGAAACACAGATCCAGGTCGGCCTTCGCGAATCCAAGAGGAAAATCCAGTCCGCTGGCCTTTCCATCCACAACCCACTCGTCCATGCCCCAGAAGTGGCAGTTCTTGAGATTGAGGTTCATCGCATTGACCATCTGCGCCACCATCGGAAGCTGCTCCGTCGGCCCGATCGGCCCGCAGATGCCTGCAGGAGAATCCTTCGTCGCCTGAGTCCAGGCGCTGATGTACTCAAGAGCTTCGGCGCAGTAGAACTCCTGCACGGTGTCATAGATGTTGATCTTGAATCCCGGACGCTCGAATCCTTTTAGATTGTCAATTGTCATTTTCGCCGCTTCGTTCAATATCTCCACATCCAGCGTGGTATAATCCCACCATTCAGGCGCGACCTTGCTGATTGCCCTCATATTAAAATCTCCTTTTATTAATTTCATTTGCTATACAGTTTACTTCAAAAAAGATGTTACTTGTTCGATTTCGTCTTTCTAAGGATATCGTAGAGGGGGCTTGACTTGTCAACCATCGACAAGGGTTTTCTATTGCTCTTATCTTTAACGTTGACCTTTGCGCCTTTTTCAATTAGCAGCTTGACCAGCTCAACCTTTGCTTCGTCCGGTATCGTCTTATTGGCCAAAAAAACAATAAGCGGTGTGGCGTTTGTGACCTTATCCATGGAGTTGACGTCTGCGCCGAGATTTATGATCTCCTTGGTAAAACTCAAGTTGCCCAGGTCCGCGCCAGGCTTGATCGTTTTTCCAAGATTGTAATTGAGCAGGCCGTCATTCTTTTCGAATTTCGCGCCATTTTCAATAAAAGCTTTCAGGAACTTTGCCGCATGCACCACGTTAGCCTCTCTCTGATCGCTTTTGCATGCCAGATAAAGAGGAGATTCACCGTACTTGTTCTTTTCATTGAAATCGAGGCCGTTGGCTTTCAAGAGATCCACCACTGCCATAAAAGTCTTAAGGCTTCCCTCGTTGGTAAGACTGGATCTTGCAGCAATAATGTGGAGCGCGTTGTCTCCATGTTTCTGCGACTTGACTTTGGGATCCCCCCCTTTTTCTATAATGAACTCCATCATCTTGACGCGGCAGACGGAGGCGGCTTCCAGGAATGGATATGTCCTATATTCGATTTCCTTGTTTACGATGCCTGGATCCGCTTCAACCAGCAACTTGAACTTTTTCAAGTCGTTGTCCCTTATGGCTTCAAAAAGATTATCTATAGCAAACAAGGATGTGGATAATCCGGCAAAGGCAAACACAAGAAGAATTTTTATCATTATCCCTCTCCTTGTAGTTTTATCTTTAAAATCCCTATCCCTGATTCAATAATTCTCTCTGCCGTATCCTCCCTTGGCGCCCCCCCGACTACCGGGAGTATTTCATAACCTCCACGTCCGAAGCATTCTTCCAGGGGGATGTATCCGCATTTGCCCATGGCATTGGAAATGATGAAATTCGAACGGCATGGCGACTTCTTCTTTATGGACTGTCCGATTTCGGTGAAAGGTTCACCCGGCATTGAAAGGAAAGACAGCTTGTCGCCCAGCCTGATGGCGATGATCTTGAACTTGCGGCTGAGCCCTGAACAGTTTTCCCTGTATGCGACAAGCTGTTCGGCAAAGAATTTCGCCACCGGACCGTCCCCGGTTGCAAGACCTTCGCTTGTCATGTCCTTGTCCGAACTGGTATTGCCAATCCTCTTCAGCGTCTCCTTTGCCTTCGCAAGCCTTTCGTCGCTGATGACCTGGAAAGGGATCTCCATGTCTTCGGCCACGACTTCTAGGGCTGCTGATCCAAGCGGCGCAAGCCTGTTCATCGACTTAAGGACTATCCCGGCATAGCCTCTGCCAATGCGGCACGCCTCCTCGTAATTGGTCTGTGAAATCTTGCTTGAAACATCGAAATGGTTGATGTTGCCTGAACACCCCACCAATGTCAGTACAGGAAGTTCATGCCCGACCTCACCCTGGATCGCACGTTCCATGATTCCAGGCCAGTCGGCGGAAACCAGGTCTCCGCCTATAGTGTCGGTATGGTTGACGATGTTTACAGCCATTGCCGATATGCGTCCGTCCTGCTTCACGGCAAAAATAGATATCTCATTGTCAACCGGTCCTTCAGGCCTGACGATATCGGGATTGCATTTGCCGGGATTTGTCAGGACAGTTCCGTTCTTCATGTAGTAGCGGCGGTTGAATGCGAAAGGATTCTCGTCCACGCTTGTACAGAGCAGTTCAGCAGGAGCGAGGTTCTGATGCGCCCTCGAGACCGCAAGTCCAGTTTTCTCTATAAGCGTATCCAGATACTTGTCAGCTGCCTCCATCCCGAAGAAATTGCCTATCTGCGGCCCTGTATGTGTGTGGGTGGCGCAGAAGATGAGATTATCGCCGAACTTGACATTGCGTTTTACCAGCTCATCCTTCATCCGGTCTATCAGTTCCGTGCCCAGATAGCACAGATCGAAGGACACCAGACCGGCGACAAGGCCGTCCTGCTCCAGAAGCATGACCTTGACGAAAAGCTCATCAAGGATTCCTGTGTTCGGACGCGGATTGAAATAACCGGCAAGAGATACGCCGCGGGGCGGCGTTATGATTTCCCTGCTTGATCCTGACTTGATCATGTTCATTTTACCTCGACAGTCGCACCGCTGGAACGAGCTGACTCGTGAGCGGCAAGACATAGTTTAATGTTATGCAGTGCGTCTCCAGCATTCAGAGGACTATCGGATATAATAGACTTCGCGTGTTTTTCTACAAGTTCCTGATAGATATTCCTGATCTCCGACGGCTGGAACTCCTCCTGTGAATTGAACCTGTCGATCTCCAGCCGGATCTTCAGAGGTTCTCCGTCATGGCCGGACAGCTGGAAGAGCGTGCCGTAGCCGCGCAGCACCGCTTCCGCGCCGTAGATCTCGTATCCAAGGTTTGAAAGCGTGCCGCCAAGCCCGCCGCGTAATTCGCTGAACGCCACTTTGACTGATCCGGCAAGACCGTCCTTCATCTCATATTTGATGTATGCCCCGTCTTCGACATTCATCTTCATGATCTTCGGCAGATACACGCAGGATATCCTGCGTATCTTGCGCTTGAATATGAATTCCGCCATGTAGAAGCAATGGCTGGCCACATCACCTATCGGGCCTCCCATCTCAGCCTGGCTTGAACATCTCCAGGTCGCCGCCTCAGCAGAATCATATCCATAGGCGAACTCCATGTGGAAACATGCGTCGTTTACCGCGCCCAGCGTCCCGTCCGCCACGACTTCCCGCGCCTTTCTGTTCCATGCGTTGTGCACCATCATGTGGTCCACCGTCAAACTCAGTTTCTTCGCCGCCGCAATATTGACCAGCAGTTCGGCATCCTCGACTGTGGTTGCTATTGGCTTCTCGACTATCACATGCTTTCCTGCGTTCATGGCGGCAACGGCCAGGGACGCATGCGAAAGGTTGTTGGTAGCTATGAAAACCGCATCAATGTTCTTGTCGGACAGGATCTCTCCGGCAGATGCAAACCACCTGAGCCCCAGGGCCTCGGCAGCGGATTTGCGGGCCGGATTGAGGTCCGTGGCAGAAACAAGTTCCGCGTTTTTCAGAGGAGCGAAGCGTGCCTTGTCGCATGCAAAACCCTCCTTCGCGATGCGGTTCTCGGCGATGCCCCCGAACCCTATCATGGCATATTTTATTTTTTTCATTTTTATCCAATTCTGTTTGCCAGGGGATTATTTCATATACGCCGCGGCGACTTTTTCAAACGCCTCTATGTACGCCTTCATGTGCTCTTCGGTGTATACAGGATGCGTGAAGAACGACATCGTGCGGTCTGTGAGCCAGTTGGCCTTCTTGCAGTTGAACTTGCTGTAGTCGATGTTGCGCGCCTTCGGATCGTAGAATGGGTAGTTGGCCGTGCCGAAGCCGACTCTGTCGACATACGCACGCTCCTTGTACATCTCAGGCCATAGCACGCTGTAGACTGGCACGCCTTCGGCCTCTACCGCCTTGATGAACTTCTTGATGTCGCACTTGAGCTTGTCTGAGTCGAGCACGAACGGAGCCCACCAGAAGGCGTTCTGCCGGTCCTTGCTGTCAACCGGCGCATGCAGCACCAGCGGATGCTTCTTCAGCCCTGCTATGAGCATCTTTCCGTTGCGGATCCTGTTCGCCAGGTTCCAGGAGTCGAGGCGTGCGAGTTCGCAGAGCCCTATCTGCGACTGCATCTCCGTCATGCGGAAATTGAATCCGACCCTGCGGTGTATGTACATGAGCTTGCCTTCCATCTCCAGCAGGTTCAGGCGCTCCTTCACATCGTATCCGTGGTCGCGGAACGAACGGCATTCCCATGCGAGATCCTCGTCGTTGGTGACGACCATGCCGCCTTCGCCGCCGGTCGTGAAATGCTTGCTCTGGCAGAAACTGTAGCATCCGACGTCGCCGATGGTGCCTGATTTCCTGCCCTTGTAGATTCCGCCGAAGCACTGGGCGCAGTCCTCGATGACCTTGAGATTGTGCTTCCTGGCGATCTCCATTATCGGATCCATGTCCGCGACAACTCCGTAGAGGTGCACGACAAGTATGCCCCTTGTGTGCTCAGTGATCTTCGACTCGATCTCCTTTGCGGACAAGACGTGGTCGTCTCCAACATCGGCGAAGACCGGCAGCGCGCCTGCCTGCAGGATGGCGAAGGACGAGGCGATGAAAGAATAGCTGGGACAGATGACTTCGTCGCCGGGGCCGATTCCGAGCGATGCAATTGCCGTGTGGAGCGCGGCGGTACCGTTGGCGACGCTGATGGCATGCGCCGATCCGTTCCATTTCGCCCATGCCTTCTCGAACTGCTGTCCGATAGGGCCCGTCCAGTAGTTCACCTTGCCGCTCCTGAGGACGTCCGCGGCTTTCTGGATCGTGCTCTCCTCGAACGAAGGCCAGGCCGGAAATTTGCCGTTGAAAACCTTCTTGCCTCCATCAATCGCCAGCTTTGTCATAAGCATTTTCTCCCATATTATCAATTGTTCAAAACTTATATGTTGCAATCTGCATGCATTTATATTACAATAGGGAAAATCCACATACAATATGAATTCATTGTTAAAAACAACGGAAGGATTGTAAAATCTTACTGAAATGCCCAAACTGTCATCCATCAAGATTGAAAAGCAGCAGCACCCCAGGATATCCGCGTTAAAGCCCTTCGACATAGCCTGGGAATACAGCAGCAAGCCCGAGAAGGAATTCCGCGGGGACATGCATTACACCCTGCAGATAGGCATAGTTCTCCACGGTGCCGCCGAAATCGTAATGGATGACTTCTCCAGAAAATTCAATCCCGGCGAGATGTGGTGGACCATGTGCTGGGAACCGCATGCGTACCGCCTCTTGAAACGCCGCAACTTCGTCCTCGCGATAAACATAGACATAGACAATCTGGGGGACTGCGGACACTTCTCGGACTGCGACTGGCTCGCACCATTCACGGTTCCTCCGAAAAAACGGTTCTGCCCCGGCAACGAAGAAGAACGCATGAACTCCTTGCGCGATGCAAAAAAACTTTTCCATCTCTGCTGCCGCAAGCCATTGAACTGGCAGCCTGAAGCATGGCTGTCAATCCATCAGCTCATACTCAAGGCAATATCATCCATAAATAAAAGGGGAGACCTTGACGGCTCATTGAAAATGCGCAGCGGTTTCTGGAGGATCAAACCGGCGGTGAACATGGTGCAGGGCGCCGAATCACGCCCGCCGAACCTGGGAGATGCATCAAAGGCGTGCTCGCTGAGCCCAAGCCGTTTTTCCGAACTGTTCAGGCGCAGCATGGGGGTCAGCTACGGCCAGTTCACGAACAAGGTCAGAATTGCAAATGCCGCCAAGGACCTCATGGCAGGCAACAGGACCATCGAGGAAGTCGCCGTAAAATGGGGCTTCTTCGATTCCGCCCACTTCTGCCATGCCTTCAAGAAATTCTACAAGCGTTCCCCGAGGCAGTTCATGCCGCACAACGGCGTATGATTCAACCCAGGAGGTGAAATTTGAAAAAGACAGTGATTGAATGCGCCAGGAGCGCAGGCAGAATTCTGATGAGCCGCCTCGGCGAAAACTCCAAAACCAATGAGAAGGACGGCAACATAAGCAATATCGTGACCGAAGAACCTGATTTGAAAAACATCCTCTGCTCATGCGGCATGGACTATTCAAAGGAAGAATCCAAAACAGCAAATTAATTCTAGCTGTTGCGCAGGCTGCTTGAAAATGTGAGGAACCTACGCATAACCAACAGCCTGGTTGACCTGGGATTCACCATCGACGGAAGGTTCGGAGGATGCATCAACAGCTCAACCAAGATATGGGACATCGCCCCCTCGCTCCTCATGTTCGAGGAAGCCGGAGGAATGATAACCGACATGAACGGCTCAAAGATAGATTTTTCCCTTGATGCAAATATCATGAAAAAAGAATTCCCCATCCTTGGCGCAAGCAGGAAACTGCATCCAAAACTCCTAAACCTTGTCTTGAGATAGATAACTTAGCCGCCGGTTGTTGCAGGCGCTCCCAGGAAATAAAGATGGCAGAGCAGCCTAGTCAAAAGCTTGAAGTTCATTTGTCTGGTCAATAACTTCTGCCGTGATGCTGGCAGTCCTCGAGTACACGTGGGGTCACACTTCCTGCTATGGACTTTGAATTTCTGTTCGTAGTAGCGCATGTTTGCGCGTTCTTAATTGAAAAGGAACGCCGATCTCCAGGTCGGCTCTTGATCGACTTGGGCCTCTATCCGCCTTCGGCGACTAGACCTGTGCTACTGGAAAGACAATTGCCGGTGGGACGCCAGTTAGAATGGCACCGGCACGCCGCCAACTGCCCTCGAAGAACTATTTCCTTATTCGCCAAATATAGGTATAAAATTCGTAATTAAATGCCTGATAATACGTTTTATTATTCGTAATCCATTAATCATAAATCAATTAACTGGGAACGTCCCCTATTTGACTATATCCATTAATCATAAATCAATTAACTGGGAACGTCCCCTATTTGACTATTTGTCTGAAGGATTTATGTAGCATTTCAAGGAGCTCAACGGTGGAATGTGAGCTCTCTTCCTCTTCGCGGTTCGGGTTCTTGATGTCGAGATCCCAGCCGCGCTCCTTTATTGTGTCAATAGAAATCTTCCAGCAGACTCCGTTCGCCTTCCTGTTCTTGAACCATTTTTTGATCGGGTCGAATTCCTCGATCTGGATGGTCTTAGTCTTGCTGTAGGACTTCTGTCCTTCGGGAAGGCGGTGTTCATAGTAGCAGATTTCCTTTGTAGGAGTCCCTTTATCAAAGAAAAGCAGATTTGTTGCGACTGTCGCATAGGGAGCAAAAACCGAGTTAGGAAGCCGGATAATCGTGTGAAGGTTGCATTCAGTCAGCCATTGTTCGCGGATTCGTTGTTTTACTCCTTCGCCGGTGAGGGAGCCGTCTGGAAGAACGATTGCAGCGCGTCCGCCATCCTTGAGCAGATGAATCATCATGATCAGGAAAAGGTCGGCTGATTCCTTTGTCCTGAAGTTCATCGGAAAATTATTTTCATTGTTGTTGGCTACGACTCCGCCGAAGGGAGGATTTGCGAGGATAACATCCACGCGATCCTTTCCAGTATATTCACGCAATGGACGGCCAAGGGAGTCCTCATAACGGAGATTGGGGACCTCGATGTCGTGAAGAATCAGATTGGTTGTCGCAAGCAGGAACGGAAGCGGTTTGTATTCCCAGCCCATTACGTTCTGCTGGATTGTTTCTCTATCGGACGGTGTTTTTGCCTGTTTCTTCAGATGTTCGATTGTACAGGTGAGAAAGCCACCGGTACCGCAGGCCGGATCAAGGATCTTCTCACCGAGTATAGGATTGATGATATCGGTCATAAACTGGGTGACGGCGCGAGGCGTATAGAATTCTCCACTTTTACCTGCACTCTGGAGCTCCTTGAGCATACCCTCGTAAATTTCCCCGAAGAAGTGTCGGTCGTCGGAAAGGTTGAAATCAATTTCATTAAGCTTGTTCAGCACCTTGCGGAGGCAGATACCGGACTTCATGTAGTTGTGGTTGCCTTCGAAAACCTCACGAAGGATAAGGGCACGCTTGTTGCCGGAACTCAGATCAAGTCCGCGTATTCCAGGAAAAAGCTTGTTGTCAACGAAAGACAGAAGTTCATCTCCTGTCATTCCCTCGTCATTGCCAGCCCACTGACTCCAGTGGAATTCCTTCTGGAGGGGAGACCTGTAGTTCTCTCCCATCAGCTTCATCTCACGTTCCTTATCGGAAAAGACTTTCAGGAAGATCATCCAGCCGAGTTGTTCGATGCGCTGAGCATCGCCATTTATACCGGTATCCTCGCGCATAATATTGCGTATGGACTTCATGAGTCCGGATATGTTGACTGTCATATTGTTACACCATTCTAGTTAGCTAGTTAAGAGTGAAAACATCTTTAATACGCTGGATTAGTATGTCAGGGGCAGGTAAATTTCTAATATTTAATGAACTGCGGATTGCCGTCCAGTCTTCACTTCCTGGAGGTAGAGTTCCGAGAAATTCCTTCAAGTCAGCTGCTATTTTATGTGAAAGCGGATATTTGTCTTCAGGTGTCAAAGTAGTTAAAAGACGGAATACGTCATTACGGTGCTTCCTGATGTCATCACTTCTGACCGTTGTATCTCCATCAGCCTTGCGTTTTTTCAAGTCAAGATGGGCCCTGGCCTTGAGTGGGATAAGGCATTGGGGTGGCAGCGTAGGAGCTTCATTGATCAATATTTTGGAATTGCATACAAGGGTATAATAGTCTTCTTCAAGCAAAATTGCAGACAGGCTGGAGATATCATCATCTACAGGTATCGGAGTCAAGTGGATGCCTTTCGGCAGCTCAAGAATATTCCGGGTAAGAAGCTCAATCATCTCCGGATATTTTGGGTCCTTCGGAGCATCAAAGCGATAGAATTTCGGCTTTTTTCTTGATTGCTTCAGGCTCTGATAATCCCCCTTGTGGATGAAATCCCAGAAAGCTCTGATAAAATCAGGATGAAGAGCATCGACAATTATCACCATGTCAATATCTTCGGTAGGGCGGAATGAAAGACTATTCTTAGTCATCCATAAATCACAGGCGCATCCTCCGATAAGCACATAATTATCTTCCATGCCTTTGAAGTGAGAAATAAACAGCTCCAACCCTCTTACCATGCTATCCCCTCCATCATTGCTTCAAGCTCGCCATGGATTCGCTCGTCTTGGTTGTCTTTTAAGGACAGATATAGAGAAAAGGGATCCACATTCTTGCTTTTGGAAAGGAGATTAGGCGAATAATTCCATATTTCAATTTTTGCCACAGCCCCTTCGGCAGCCGGAATCACTTCGAGCCGATAGTCCCCGCATAATTCCTCAAAACTATTTTTTTCTAGAGCATAAGTCATAACTTTCTCATCAGAAATCATTGACTGTTGAGACAAAGCACTCAACCCAGACAAGAGGAATTTGTCTTTATTCAAAATATTCCCTACGACAAAGACTCTCTTCTTAACAGGAGACCGCAAAAAAGGTAATGCCTTTTGCCAAAGCTCTTTCCAATCTCCTGAAAATTGCAGCAATTTATCCCGTCCTGGAAACGCTTTCCCAGCAAGCTCAAAATACACAAGTTCATCAAATGCCCGATTCAGAGTCATTCTTGAATATGTCAATCCACCTACCAAATCCCTAGGGAAAAGAGGATTTCTTTTATGTAGGATACAATACAGAAATACCACTTGGGCGGATGGAGATAAATATCCTTTTCTTTCTTCTCGCTCATTTTTGAAATGTTCACGAAGGTCTATCATTAGATCCGGAAGATATATCTGCTTCCTAGGAACTATGAAAGGCACTTTGTATCCTATCAGGCGCTTTCGATTATATCCGGTCAATTCAGGCAGCAATAATATTACATCAATGGCAAGTCCCTTCCGGACAATTTCTACATGATTGGAGAATTCAGCCGGGGTATACGCCAGTAAATCTTTAGGGATAAGTAGGACAAAATTACGTTCCAGGAAGCAAAAGTGATAAATGTTATAGCTGTCACTTATAAAATAGGGCAGCTTATTCCCTTGAGCTTTATGAAAAGGCTCAATTTTAGGGGCAATGCCTATTGCCTCGTTTATATAACCCCTACATTCAGAAAGCAAATCCATAAGAAGTGCCCTTTATTATTGTAACGTATTATTTGCACTATAACATAGCTCATGTTACAATGCAAGTATTACGTTACCAATAACTACAAATCTTTAATTATCAACCTGTTAACGTGCTGTAAATCTCTCCTTCGAGTTCTCTGACAGCATCAAGATAACCGGCCTTTCCCCCGAATTCCTCTATTATCTGCATGGGCGTACCAAAATCACTAAATGGCTGAATCCTGAGAATACCGATATCCTCAATGTGCTCAATTCCCTGATCGGCATACTTCTCCACAAGGGCTTCCAATACCTTTCTGGATTTTTCGCCATATTTCATGAAATAGTTGCGTTTCCTGACGTTTTCAGCCCGTTCCTTGCGGGTAAGCGGGGGCGTGTCATACGCAACATGGCAGATGATGTCGAAAAGGTCACAGTTCCTGTTGACTGCCTTTAGGAGCTCATCAACTGGGACTCCATGCTCCTCCAGCTCCCTGACAATCGCCTCCTTACGATCAGAATCCAGCCATTTCTGGAGGAAATCATCAAGAGTGGTATATTCTCCCAAAAGCCGCTGGCGCGTGTAATCCTTCAGGCTCATTGTAATCGGTCTGCCGTCCTGGTCGAAATACATCTGGCGTTCATTGAGAATCGAAACATCAACTCCATTGACATATATTTTTTCACGGCTTTCCCTCACCATAGGGGGTATTGTCGGGGGAACATCTCCTGCCTGTGGATACTGATTCCCAATATTATCTCCAAATCCTGCAACCTCCTCCCCAGATTCCTCATCAAGCAGAGTTTCAGGATTTTCTAGTTCCTCATTTTCGATTGAGCTAATGTCTGCATCAGATGAAACTTCTTTAATCCGGACCGGCTCTCCATCAAAATCAGTGTCTGCGAAAAGATCAGTTACGTTCCGGAAATCCAGGATGGTAAAATACCTCTTGCCATATTCCTCTAGAATTCGGGTGCCGCGTCCGATAATCTGCTTGAATTCAGTCATCGAGCGAATGTTGCTGTCGAGGACGATAAGCTTGCATGTCTGCGCGTCAACACCCGTCGTCATCAGCTTGGATGTCGTGGCGATAACAGGATAGCGCATTTCCGGATCAATAAAGTTATCCAGTTCCTTTTTCCCTTCTGAGTCATCACCAGTAATGCGCATTACATACTTATGGTTCGCCTTTACAAGATCTGCGTTCTGATTGGAGATTTCACGGCGCATAGCTTCGGCGTGTTCAATATCCCGGCAGAAAACTATGGTTTTGGAAAACCGATCAGTGCCTTTGAGAAATTCTGTTATCTTTGCGGCAACCTTCTTTCGTCTTTCCTCGATGACAAGATTTTTATCATAATCGCTGCGGTTGTATATGCGGTCTTCCACAGTTTTCCCATCCTTGTCAGTAAAGCCTGCTTCAGGACGCCAGCCTTCGAGATCCACGTCAAACCCTACGCGTATTACCCGATACGGGGCAAGAAAACCGTCGCTGATACCCTGTTTTAGTGAATATGTGTAAATGGGATCGCCAAAGTATTCGATATTTGAAATCTCCTTGGTCTCCCTTGGAGTGGCGGTAAGGCCGATCTGCGTAGCGGACTTATAGTATTTGAGGATATTCTTCCAGGCGTTGTCATCAGCGGCACTGCCCCTGTGGCACTCATCCACTACAATCAGGTCAAAAAAATCGGGGCTGAAGTTCTTATAAATGTTCTTTTCCTCGTCTATTCCTGTTAGCCCCTGGTAGAGAGCGAGGTAAATTTCGTATGCCTTGTCCGCCATACGGTTTTTCACCACTGTCATCTTATCCTTGAAATGGCGGAAATCGCCACGCCTTGTCTGATCGAGCAAGGCATTGCAGGCGGGGATTATTAACTTCCAGGTATAGCCACTGCCGTAAATGTCTGCCAGCCTCAAAACCCACTGTTGTAAAATTGTTGATAAATTTGTTTTCAAAACGGTATAAAACGCCATAGAACAAGGATTCCGGAAGAAGGAGCTCTCAAGGCGCAACCCCTTGATTATCAGGGGTTAAGAATGGTGGGCACAATTGGACTCGAACCAACGACCTCCACGATGTCAACGTGGCGCTCTAACCAACTGAGCTATATGCCCACTTTAAAAGCAGGCTCAGAATTTATATCATGTTTCCAAAAAATCAATGAAGATAGGATTATTCTGTTAATTTCCCATGAAAAGACAGGACGGTATCTCTATGGTGAAGGTGCATCCGGGTTCGCCCTTGTTGTTCGCAGCGGAGACCGAACCATTGTGAAGAAGGACTATGTGCTTGACGATTACAAGGCTCAGGCCGTGCCCTCTGCCATGGTGCTCGACATCCTCGACATAGAATTCGCTGAAGAACTTCTCCGGGTTCCGGACGTCTGCAAGCCCTTTTCCATTGTCCTTGACATCGCAGGCGATACCGTCCTTGGTTTTCCTGACATTGACTTCCACGGTTCCGAGATATGGCGAATATTTTACGGCGTTCTCCAGCACGAAGCAGAGAGCTGTCACCATGAGATCCTCGTCGGCCTTGAAAGGCGCGGTCCCCTGCTTGCAGTCCTTGAGGAGTATGATGTTCTTCAACCTGGACTTCTCCTCCACGGCTGCGACAGCCTTCTCGACTATCGTCTCGAAGGATGTTTTCTTCTCAATGACGGCCCTGGAACCGTTCCTCAGGTTGGAAAGAAGGATGGTCTTATTCACAAGCTCCAGGAGGATCATCCCTGAACTGACGATATGGTCGACGCATTCCTTCTCATGATCACCGAGCTTTTCGCTTGCGTTCAATATCTTGCCGAAGCCGACAATTGCGTTCAGGGGAGTCCTCGTCTCATGCGAGAACAGATTTATGAGATCATCCTTCATCCGGTCGATCTCCTGGACCGACTTGAGCCTGATGAAGACCCTGACTTTGGCGAGCAGCTCCTCGGAATCGAAGGGCTTTATGATGAAGTCGTCGGCGCCGGCCTGATACCCCTTGAGCCTGTCGTTCAGCATGGACTTGGCCGAGAGGAGTATTATCTTTGTGAAAGCCAGCTCCTCCTGATCCCTCAGCTTCCTGCAGATCTCATATCCGTCCTGCCCGGGCATCATTATGTCGAGCAGTATTATGTCCGGCTTGAAATCAATTGCCGCCGCAACCGATTCCAGGCAGTCCAGGACAGACCGGATCTCAAACTGCCTGTTCAGGATTTCCTCCAGGATCAGGATGTTTGTCGGATCATCATCGACGATCAGTATTCTGTTTTTTTTAGCTGTCATCATCAAACTTTTATGAAGCTTTTAGTATCCGGCTTTCTTAAAACCGGCACAAAAAACGTAAAAGAAGCCCCTTTTTCCCTGTTGTTTGAAGCATAAATTGTGCCATTATGTCGCTTTATTATTTCTTTGCTGATAGAAAGTCCAAGTCCGGTTCCGCCCTTCATCTTTGCGACATCCGACTGGAAGAATCTGTCGAATATGATATCAAGGTCATCCGCAGGGATCCCGGGGCCGCAGTCGGACACGGTGACGTATAGCTTTCCATCTTCGATTTTGAAGCCCGCCCTGAGCTCCGAGCCGGGTTCGGTGAACTTCAACGCATTGCCGATCAGGTTCCTCATAACCATGGCGATCTTCTCCCTGTCAATGCATGCATTGGTGTCGACCTCGGGCTTCGGACATATGAACCGGACCTTCTTCTCCTCGAAGTTCGCCTTCAGCTCGTCGTATATCTGCAGGGTTATCATGAAGATGCTGGTTTCAGTGAAGATGAACTCCATATGGCCCGATTCAAGCTTGGCGAAATCAAGGAGCTCGTTGATCATCTTCAAAAGCCTCTGGGCGCTGCCGTTTATACACTCGAAATATTCAAGGATCTTCTTGCCGTCCATGACCCGTCCGGGCTCCTGGCCAAGTCTTGAAAAGCTCAATATGCCATGCAGCGGCGTCCTTAGTTCGTGGCTGATGTTTGTAAAGAACGAAGTCCTCGCCTGGTTGGCGTTTTTCGCCTCCTGCAGCGCCTTCGTCCTCTCGGCAATCGTCTCCTGGAGCTCAACGTAGTTCTTCTGGAGTTTTTCGACCATGCTGTCGAAGGAATCCGACACTATCCCAAGTTCATTCGACTCATCCGACCTTATCCTTGCGGAGAAATCACCGGCCTCAAGCTTTTCCGTGGCTTTTACAATCTGCCTGAGCGGCCTGGCAAGCTGGTAGTTGAGAAGAAGGAGAAGGACTATGAATCCAATAAGAAGCACTATCATTCCAGTGGCCTCAAAGACATAGCTGGAGTGGCTGGCGCTCATATACGGCATGCCATCCTCGTCGATAACGTCAAGCACTATCCAGTCTGCAACGGGAATGATGTTGGAGAATACAAGGAAATCGTATCCGGCATATGAGATCTGCATTATCCTCCCCTTGGAGTTGACCGTATCGGGAAAGAGGGATGCCAGTTTCTTCGAGAGAGGGAGTTCGTCCTGCGGAATCCTGTTGTCGAACTTCTCCACATAGGATTTCGGCAGGTTGCAGTCCACGAACTTTCCGGTCCTCCAGCAGAATATGATCCTGCCGCAGTAGTTCTTGACCTTGCTGTCGGTGCTTGTGAATATGCTCCTGTTCTTGAGCCTTGTGACGTCAACGACATTGTAGAACAGGCACTTCCCGGTGTCCGACACCCTGAACGACAGCGCCACCGCAGCCACCCATTTGTTCTTCGTGCCGTCGAAGTAGAATTCGCTGAAGGAGAGCCTGCCATTGATGTTCTTGAACGCCGAATTCGACAGCTCCATCAGGGCCTTCTCCCTGAACTCAGCGCCTTCACCCTCAAGATCCGAGGAGATGAATATCCCCTCGTTCGAGTAAAATCCGGTCTCAAGCACATATCTCGACCAGTCGCTCCTGTTTTTCGCCGACAGCAGCTTGGCAGTCCCCCCGGGATCATGCTCAAACGTAGGAGAAAGGAAGAAATCCCTCTGAAGGTACTTGAGGTTTTCCATGGAAAATGAAATTGGGGCATGGGACTCCGACAGCAGCGTCCTCTGCTGGACCAGTATCCTCCTCCTGATTTCGTCATTCGTCTTTTTTTCGAAGTAGCTCTGCATGACGGAAGAGGATATTATCACAGTGATTCCAAAGGCGAACCCCATTGAAAGAAGAAGCCTCCAGATAAGCGAATACCGCAGGCACAGTATTAGAAGGTACAGGGCTGTGACGACCCCGGTCAGAAGAAGTCCGATATGCCATCCCCACCAAAGTACGCCCCATGCATTTGAGTATCTTACAGTAAGCGCGACCTGGGCGTAAACCAGGATGACAATGGTGAATATGATATCCTCCTTTCTCCTGTTCTTGAGGTAGTCATGCAGCCAGGTGACCGCCGCGAAAAAGAACAATGCGCCGGGAATCCAGAATACAAGCTCCCCGAAAATTGTGGTCACCCCCGAAGACGAAAGGATTCGTGGAAGGATCTGCTTGAGTCCGAAAGGAATCCATGCACAGAGGCATGCCACAAGGATGGAGGGCATGATTATCCAGAGGAAAGCCCTGGGAAGATCCTTTCCAGTCTGTTTCCTGGCCGTCGTGCCAAGTACGAAATAGAAACCACCCGCCACGAGCGAGATTCCCTTCAGCCAGGCCGCTGTCTCGGTTCCCGGCCGGTTCAGCGCGTATACGAATCCGAGAATTCCCATCACAAGGAAGCCGGATCCCATGAAAATCAGGATCTTCCTTCCGGACTGGCGGTAATGTTCTATCAGGAGAAGGAAGAGGAAGATATTGAGGAACGCGCTGCACCATTCGATCATGGCGATATCTATGGGGTTGCGCCACGAAATTTCGCTCCACAGCTTCGTGGAAAAATGGGAGAAGATGATCGGAAGGAAGAAGACGATGCCAAGAAGGACGGCCAGGATGATGCCTTCCCTGGTGCTTATTCCTGTCTTGTCCCCATTGTTTTCCTGCGAACTCATCCTAAAAAACTCCCCCATGTTCAATTGAGCATAGCTGGCCAACCGCCCATAAAACACGAAAATTCCCCTGAGCCCAAATCGAAGCAAATTCCTTGCCGGGCCGCTTTTTCAGGGAATTACGGGATTACCCCATCCGAGCCTGATTGCTAAAGCTGGCGCGCGCTGTCACGGGGCCGAAAGCGCCCGGGATTGCGAACTCCAACTGGCATATTTCCGCAACAGACGGCCATGAGTCTTGAAATCAGCTCATTTCTTCTTCCAGGTGCCGTCGGCGTCCTGGATCCAGACGCCGGCAGATTCATCCTTGGAGATCTGGGCTGCACGCTGTGCGCCTACTACTGCGACGGATGTCCCGTTTTTCTTGGCGACGTCACCGTAGACCTTGCTGCGTTCGGCGTTTTCCTCGTCGACAACCGCCTGTGCGGACTTGTCGCCCGTCTTGAACTCAAGCAGGCCCTTGTTGCTCTCGCCGACGATGCCTTTGAGCTTAAGCCCCTTGACTATGGCAAGTCTCTGTTTCGCATCCATGCCGAAGCCGTCGGAAGCATAGAAGAAAAAACCTGCAAGCATCAGAAGAAAAACCATCTTTCCAATAAATGTCCTCATGTAATATCCTCCTTGTATGATTTAATTTGCTTTCTGTGACTCAAGATATTTCGCAAGTGCGTCCTCGGCTTCCTTGTCGCTTATGCTCTTGAGCTCCTCGTCGGTCTTCTTGAACTTCTCCTGGAGCTCCTGCTGGACTTTCACATTCACATCAATTGTCATATGTATGGGCTTGACTTCAATCTCGTGCTTCGTCTGGATGCAGCCCACGACCAGGGCCATTGAAACGATCGCGCATGCCAATAGTACTCTTGTCATATGTTCTCTCCATAGTTTATTTGAACGGTAATATATCATTCATTTCAGTACCGGCAACCCCGGCGCAGTGTCAATCGCAAAGTATCAGGCAGACAGGGGACATGGGAAACTCCAAGTTCAATTTTCCAAATCACTGATGTCCCATTAATCCGGTAAGCGTTAGGCTGGTATAAACTGTGAGCATTCGAATCTGCTTATAAGTATGCCGGTTTCGCCGAAACCGGCACGAGGCGTTTTTATCAAAAACGCCATACTTTAATGCGCGAAATGAGGCTGTGTCACCCAGCTCAACGCTTACTTAATCCATCCTCCTCCGGCACGTCCCTCACTCCCCGCCGCCTTGAATGATTTTGTTGAAATCACTCTGCATTCCCATCAGGGTGTTGAACGGAATATAGAAATTGATGTCATACTGTATTCCCTGGAACCTGACAATATCCCCCTCGTCCTTCTCTATCTTGGTGAAGCTGTCATCAGATGCATTGTATGCGAACTTGTCCGCAGGAATCCCGCTGATCTGTAGAAGCAGCTTCAAGTCCTCCGCCTCGCTGTTCAAGGAAATCTTCGCCCAGTCGTACTTGAAGTTCTTCAATACGTCCATCAGGAAACTTGTAATTGAGACACCGTCCTGGGCCGACATCGCCACCTGGAGCACGTCGGACTTCGAGAAATTTATGACGCCCCCCACTCCCGGAGTGGAATAAAGGAATCCGTCCCGTATCTTCAGCTTCCCCTTCCCCAATGTGATGGGTATTCTTCCGTTGACGGTCCCGTCCCCCGAAGCCTCGGCGATATTCATCTGCTGCAGGAACGATGAAAGATTCAACCTGTCGCAATAGAGGATGAACCGCATATCCTCCCCGGGGACAACCCGCATTGCTGGGGCGTAGACATGTCCTCCGCACCATGAGAAGCTGCTTCTCTCGATGAAATATTTCGCGGGAGACTCGATCTGGAAATCGATCCTCCCTGTTTCCATCTGGATGTTTCCCGCCGTCAGCCTGGAAAACTTCAAGTTCTGCTTGGGAAGGCTTTTAAGAAGCACAAGATCCTGGAACGAAAGCTTCAGCTGAAGCCCCTCAACCTTTAAATTCCTTGAAGGGGCGTCAAGCACGGAATCCTTCATGGTGATATCAGCATTGGTCCTCAATATCCCGCCTTCAAATACGACATTGCCTTTCGTCTTGAAATTCCCATCAAGCGAAATGCCTGAAAATGCCGGATTGACCTTCCCGAAATTCATCGCCTTGCTGCCAACGGATTCCAGCGTCTCAAAACCGATGTCGCAGCATATCCCCTTCGGCTCCTTCATGCCGAAATCCCCGTCGACCTTGACCTTGAGATTGTCAATGACAGTCTGGAAGGCCCCGTCAATCTTCCATGACAAGTCGCCGGACTGTTTCAAAACCGCTTCAAATGTGCCAAGTTTGTTGTTCCCGGAAGAGAGCTGGCTCGTAGTGACAGCACCTGCATTTGACTCCCCAATCTTTGGGGCATCCAGTACAAAAGGCCACTGGAATGGCAACACAATTTCCATCTTGTCGCATTTCGCAGGGCCTGCGGAAATATTTTCAAGCACCAGCTTCGAACTGCTTTCCAGCAGCGGCGACGCTGGGACATCAGCTTTCACAACCCCTGAAAATTCCATGGACGGCAGGATTACAGACATTCCGTCTTTCTTCCTCAATTCCGTCCCCGAGACCTTGAACACATAGTTCACTGTCGCCGAATGATCGTCTCCATCGCCTGAAAGAGACATCAACTCGGGATTGCATGTGATAGACCGGTCCGCGCCTTCAAGTTCAACGCTCTCATTCCTGTCATGGAGCGCGCTGAAATTGAAATGCCAGGATAATTTCCTGTCGATACCGGCATCAAAAAGGAGCGTCATCATTTCCGATTCGGCAAGCTGGAACCCGGTCGCCTTGAACCTGCCGTTGAACTGGGCCTTGTCAATCTTGACCTTTATTTCGGTGGCGACGGTCACGCCATCCTTTGAGATCTTCAATTCCCCGCCCGGCGCGTCCATGCTGAAATCCACCGGAAAAGGAGCCTGCATCCTGAATGCATTGAATGTGAATGGTATTGAATTGCCTTTCTTTGACACCTGCATTATGAACGGCTCAGGCTTTCCGTCATCGTCGGTGGAGTTCGTGATCCTCAGCCCCTTGTACTGCATATCAAGATCGGAAAGCCTTATCTGGAGACTGGCATCGCCGGAAATGTCAAAGTCTGAATCAATGTCGGCAACCGCCGATATCTTAAGCCCCTTCACCTTGTCGGTAATGTCTTGGAAGCGGGCAAGATCCAAATTCTTGGTCTTCAAACCGCCGGACACCTTTTTCAAAGCTGAATCCAAACTGCTGGTGATGAAGATCGGTTCACCCCTCGGATAAAGGTTGATGTTGAGTTCGTATTCGCCATTCTCGGTTGAATGCGCAAGCAGCTCAAACGGAATTATGTGGGTCTTGTCGCCAAGATTGAAGTTGACGGAGGAGTTCCTGATCATAAGCGAACTGATTAATCCGGGTATTGCATTCTTGGATGGCTTCCCTCCATCAGACTTTCCTCCCATCAAGTCATCCAGCCTCAGCCCAGGAATGTATAATTTCCCTTCTCGGTATCCAGCATTGAAGTTGAGTCCGGACATACTGACGCCGCGACGGAAAATACCGAGGACTGGGTAGTCGATCCTGATTGAATCAACTGTTAGGAAGGGAGTCTTTCCTTCACCCACCGACACATCTGAAATGTCAAGATGGCTGAATCCGAAACTGCGGACCTTGCAGCTGACATCCCCGACCTTCAGGCTCTGCCTTATCTTCTCGCAGAGATTGTTCTCTATGTAGAATGGAATGTAGATCCTCAGGAAAATCAGAAGCAGCAGGATGATTGCCGCAGGGAGAAGCAGTTTCCTGAAAAAGGATTTTTTCTTTTTCTCCGCCATTGCACGTCCAGTTTGATTTTTATATGAAACCTGTAAAAACCGCATTGAAACCTTGGCAGTAGCGCATGTTTGCACTCTAGGTAGGTACGTGCTTTAGCATGTACCATCTTAATTCCCAAGAGTGGGACAGGCTAAAGCCCGTCCCTACTTTAAGAGAACCCTCGAAAACGAGTTGCTACACTACAGCTTTCCAACCTGCGTCTTTTCGAATTCTGCGAATTTCGCAAGCATTTTCTCATAGGTGGCGGCAGTCGACTTGTCGGGCTCTATTGTTTCCGTTGCGGCTGCGAACTTCGCATAATATTCCGTCATCCTGCCGAAGAAGACCGACTGCGCAACTCGCACGGCGGCTCCCAGGGCGGCGGAATCCGCGACTGATATCTTCTCAACCTTCGCCTGGAACACGTCCGCGATTATCTGGCATATGCCCTGGCTCTTCGAGGCGCCGCCGGTCACCCTGATGCATTTGAAATCCTGCCCGATCCATTTCGAGTGCAGTTTCATGCTGAGGATTTGCGATTCGACCACAGCGCGTATCATCACCGCCGCCGGAGCCCTGCCCTTGCAGAAATCCGGAGTTCCAGAAAAATGCGCGCCTTCCTTCAACACAAGAGGCGTCGTCTCAGGAACAAAATATGGAAGCATCATATTGCCGCCGTTGCCCGGCTTGCTTTCTGAAAATGCCTTTTCAAAGGCATCCCAGTCGGCTCCACATTCATCCTTGACCTTCTCGCGGGCAAGTGAACCGTTCTTGAAGCAGATCAGGCTCATGAAACCTCCGGTGGGATTCCCGAAGACGTGTCCATAGCCCTGCGGATCGATGCGGGAAGATGTCATCGCCGCAAAGAATGTGTCGCTGGTTCCAAGGCTTATCACGGCAGTGCCGGGTTCGCCTGCTCCGACTCCGATAAGACTGCTTGGATTGTCGCCCGACCAGTTGAGTACCGGAATTCCTTCCTTCAATCCATATTTCGTGAAATAAGGACAGAGCCTTCCCGCAACCTTGTTTGCCGGAGTCACCTGGGGCAGCTTTTCTATTAGTCCCGGTGCCGTCGCCTCGCATATCTTCAGATCCCATAGAAGCGTCCTGAGGTTGAGCAGGTTCATTCCGGCGCCGTCGCCGAAATCGATCGGTGCGCTGTCGCCCACCAGCACTGACGCCAGGAACGAACTGACGAGATGTATGAGTTCAGTATTCTTGTAGTTCTCAGGCTCGGTCTTAAAGAACTTCCTGATCTGCGGCCCGGTGAACCGTTCTATGGCCGGGGATCCCGTGAGTTCCTGAAGCTTCTTCGCACCTATTGCCTTGCTGATCTCCGCGCATTCCGCGCTTGTGGAACTGTCCATCCATATCGGCGACGTCTTCCTTGAAAGCGCAGGCTTGATCTGGTCCGCGAGCGGCTTCGCCTTGTCGAGTCCGGCGAGTATATCCTTGAATTTTGAATTGAGATAGACCGATCCGTGCTGCTGGCCCGAACCGCTCATGCCGATGACCTTGTTGAGGGGAACCTTAGCATCCTTGAGCTTGGAGAAGGCCAGGTCCAGCGCCTCAAGCCACATCAGGGGGTTCGAATGCTTCACCAGAGGATCCTTGTTCGGAAGCACCCCGTTCGGACAGCCATATTTAGGAAGTTCACTTGAGAAGTTAACAGCGGCTGAAGCCGTGATTTTTCCTGTTTCCGCATCAACGACAAGAGCCTTCAGGCTCTGGGTGCTGCTGTCAAGACCTATGAACAATTTCATCATTTCCTCCGGATTTCATATTGTGGATCATCGGTTTCCCGTTCGTGGACATCAACTTAAAAGATATGGCATGAATCCACGATTTCAACTGGAGCAGATACAAAGGAAGAATCGAATTACGAACAATCCTTCGACAAGCTCAGGACAAGTCGAATTACGAAGCAAGACGGAGCGCTGGCGTTTGTTTAATGCAGGGTTCGCCGTCCGCCCCGTCGAATGACTGGGGTCTCGGCGAAGAATCTTGATTCCTTTCCTGATGTAGTGTCGTCTGTCCCAGACGAGTTCTTTTTCTCTTGTCCGTGACGGACAACTCTACATTCAAGATACTCCTTCACCTAGTCAATGCATTTGTTTGTAGTTAGAGCCTCCCCTAAAAGGTAATCTCAAAATGAAATTTGTCTTGAAAAGTAACACAGACATTCCTGTCTGTGGATTCAAATTTCATTTTCAATCGCAGACAGGAATGTCCGCGTTACCCCCTTTTCGTGCAACGTATTTTTTAGGAGTAGCATAAGCCTCCGGCTTGTGATTAGGATTGATTTAAAATTTAAGAATAAATAATATCCGGAAGTATTCAATTCCACAATCGGGACGATTGTGTTACTTCTAAGAAAGAAGAAAAAGGCAAAAGAATACAAGCCGGAGGCTTGTGCTACTTCCGGGAAATAATCAAAATACTGATAACAAGATTGCTGCTCCCGACCGCGAGGATAGCGCTGGGAGACCTTAGTCGTTCACTCAATCCTTGAATCTGTTGAACCTCTTGCGAAATCCGCAGGTCTTGCATAATTTCTCGACCGCACGGCCTTCGGAAAAACCCTTGATTATCCCTTCCGCCCTTTCCCCTTCTATAATCTGATGTAGTGTTCGCCGTCCCGGCGAAGAGTTCTCTTCTCCCTTGTCCGGGACGGACAACTCTGCATCCAGCTCCCGAACGACTTGTCCGGGACGGACAACCCTACATCTGCTAAACTTAAGATTGTAATCAAAGATATTACCCAGCGGAATAGCCGCATCCTTGTCAAGACAGCATGGAACTACGGTGCCGTCGACGAGGATCGCGCAGTGGTCGCGCAGACCCCTGCAGAATCCCTTTTCCTCTGGAAGGCCTGAATCCTGATCCGGCCAGGCGAACTCTTCGCCGAAATTAAGGAACACCCTTGGCGCAAGCTCAATCCCCTTCCCTTCGATCTTAATGTCCATGATCTTCTGCGGAAGCGAAAAGAATTTTTCGATCCTCGTGGTCAGACCTGGAGCCGGTTCGGTTCCGGGCTTCATGTTCCACAGGCGGAAGGCAAAAATAATTTTTGTCTTTTTCCTTCCTTCGTCGATGAACTCAAGGATGTCCTCAAGATATCCCGCAGGAATCTCGGTATTCCTCTGTATCTCCAGGCAGTGTATCGAGAAGCTGATCTGCCTGACGGATTTTGATTTGAGCAGGGCATCCATATGCTTCCGTATCAGTACACCGTTCGTCGCGACATTGACCTTGAATCCATGCCTGTCGCAGATATCCAGGATCTCCGGGAAACGCGGATGCACGAGAGGTTCGCCCATGACATGGAGATAAAGGTAGTCTGTGAAAGGCCTGATCTTTCTGAGGATCTCATCGAACGCCCCAGGATCCATGAAGCTTTTGTTCCGGCTTGTTCCGGGGCAGATAGAGCAGCTCAGGTTGCAGGCGCTGGTGATCTCGACATAGATCCGCTTGAATCGTTTCATTCCTTTGTCAGGAAATTGCTTCATTTTTCCAGTTTTCCGTCTTCAACCCACGTATCCTGCTAAAATGCCTGACATTGTTTGTGACAATAGAGTAACCAAGAGTGATAGCAGTTGACGCGATTACGAGATCAAAGTCATCCAAGGGCTTTCCGGATTTCCTTAATGAGAGCTTAGTAGAAGAGAATGTCTCCATGACAGCTCTAGTCACATCAATGACAGGAACAAGTTCGCAGAACCTGTGGATCCTTGCCATATTTTCATTGCGCCTCTCTGAATTTTCAGCGCCATAGAGGAGTTCAGCATAGGTTATAACGGAAATCGCCTTGGGAGAATCGTCATGAAGCCTGAAATTGGCAACTACGGCAGCATCATTTTTGAAGAAGTATATGATTGTGTCGGTGTCAAGGAGATACATGTCAAATTTTCCCGGTGAACCTTAAGGCAGAATTCTTTCTTGCCTTCCTGGCTTCACCAATGATCTTCTCGGCAGACCTTCCATCATCCCAAGAACCTGCAAGTTCAAGGAGCGCGTCAGACTTTCGTCTGTAATTTGAATCTGTATTTGAAAGATATTGTTTGATCATCATCACAACCTCCTGGCTTATCGAACGGTTGTCCATATGGGCGCGCTTTCCAAGGGCCTTGTAAAGCCTGTCATCAATCGATCTCACCTGCAGCGTCGCCATATCACTAACCTTCCTGTAATTTCACATATTATATCTAATTGCTCATGAAATTGCAAGCATTATGCATGAAAGTTCAAGCACTTTTATTCTCTTTCGAATACAGCGCCCATTTCTTGTCGGCGACGCTGAACACGCCGATCGTCGAGAATCCGGCATAATACCTGGACTTGATCTCGCCGGCGAACTCGTCGTCGTTGACGGCTGGAAACGGGGCGATTACATAATTCAATCCAAGATCCTCTTTTACTTCTTCAAGGGGTATCATGAGTGTTTCGCCGACCTGGCACAAGCCTGCGACTTTCGCAGGCGGATTGCGCGAACAAGCCTTGTTGACGGCGTCGGACACCGCCTCACTGTCGAAGAGGACATCATCGACGGAAAATTTGATAATCTTAATCATAGTAGGCTTTTGCTCCGCGTTCCGGAGCCTTGAACTTCCCTGATGCGACATATGCCGCGGTGTCTTCATCGTCCAGGCAGACAAGAGGGGAAAGTTCGACGAGGCAGTCGGGTTCGCCGTTGTCCTTGCGGGGGATCTTGGCACCGGCCTTCTCGAGGCGGCGTACATCCTTGTCGACCATCATCGCCCTGCAGGAGACGAGAGAGTCGACGCCATCCGGGTTCTTGACCGGAGAAAACTCATCTTCACGCTTCGCCTCGAGGATCATGGACTTGGCGGCCAGCGGAAGCGCGTCGAATATGAAGGTCTCAAGCTTTACGGCGTTAGGTTTTTCAGGCTTCACAGTCTCGCCTTTCTCGTCGATGCACGGAACCTTCTTCTCGGCCCTGTGCCATGGCATGTTCAGCTTTCCGCCCTCGGTGAGGCGTTCCACGAAATCAACACTTATCATATGTATCGCCGGGCTTCCGGATATGAACCGGAGGCGTCCGTCAGCTTCGCGCATTTCCGCGAGGTTCTTCGGCATGTCGCTATATTCAATGATATTGAGTTTTCCGTTGACGAGGCAGAAGTTCCCGAGTTTCTCGAACGGGCCGGTTTTTGCAAGCATCCTTCCGCTCATCTCGGATTTCTCGACGAAGTGGAGTCCGATGAAAAGTGGATCGGCGACGCTGACCAGCGGATTGTCGACCTGGAAATATGAGATGTGGTCAATGCCTAACTTCCTCATCTGGGCAAGTGAACCTGAAAGCTTCAACGCGAGAAGCGTCCCTCCATGCCCGTTTGGAGAAAGGCAGAGGGATTCCTTCGTCTCCATAAGCACTTTTCCATCCATGCCTATCGCCGGCATCGTGCCCTGTGCGAAAAAATGCACGAAGGACGCCTGCATCCCGAAGAAGTTGTTCTTCTGGAAAAACTCGCGGGTCTGTGAATCATTCGTCTTGCTGGTCATTATGAACCAGTGGATCGGGCAGTCATATTTCTTTCCGGTCCTGATCAGCTTCTCCGCGAAATACTGGAACAGTGTCTTGTTCTTGACAGGCGTAGTAGGGAAAGTTCCTTTCGGACCGTCGAAGCCAAGGCGCGTACCCTGTCCGCCTGCAACTGTCAGCGCGGCGACCTTGCCTTTTTTCAGCAGCTCCGTACCTCTCTTGAGGGCGACCCTGTAGAATTCCTTCCTGTCATCGCTATCAGGTTCCGACGGAAAGTACGGGGAGGGTCTTATGTCAGGAGGAATGATCGTCTCAGGCATGTTCAACACATATGAATGGACAAGCACGTCCAGATCCTGCCAGTTGACCTCCCTGAGCTGGGAAAGTATCTTCTCCTTCTGGCGCATATTCATCTCATTGAAAAAACGGAGCAGATGCTCCTGTCCGTACTTCTTTAAAACATCGATCATTGAATCATCCATCATCAAACCCAATCCTGTTATATTTTTAATTTGGTTCTTTTTTCTTGCATCATATCCCCGGCATCCGTCTTCCAGGAACCCGCCAGACTCACCTCGCAGGCTGTTTCGCCATGAAATCCACGACGCAGAATATCGGATTCTGCCTGTCGCTCAACGCCTTCTGGTACAGGACCTTTGCCTTTACAGGAGGCGCCTTGTCCTTCTTGAACTTCTCCGCCAGGATCAGATAGAAGAGCGACTCATTGTCGGGATGTATCTTCTCAATGTGCTTCTTGGCGTCGTCAGGAAGGAGCTTTCCGTTCCATATCGAAGCTATTATGCCATAAAGCGAATCCTTCTTGTCCTTGTTTTTAGCTACAAGGACTTCCATCCCCTCCTGCCACCCGGGCTTGTCGTTCCGCCAGAGGATGAAAAGCTTCCAGAAATCCGGGAACTCGTCGGGAGGCACTGTCATGAGAAGGACTTCGTTGAACCTTCCCTTTGAAAGCAGGTAATATTCATGGTATTTCCTGGCGGCCTTGGGATAGGGTTCCACGAAATCCTCGTCTCCAAGCCTGCCATAGACAAGCTTTAATCTCAATGCCTGGGCCTTGTACTCTTCGGCGAACTTTGGACTGCCCTTCAACTCGTTGAGGTATTTTTCAGCGCGCGCCTTGGTCGGCAGCCTGAACGCAAGCCCGAGAAGTTCAGACGCCTTCTCCTCGGTGGAGATGTTCTGCGCTGCCAGGAACTTCTCGTATTCATCAATCCCCTCCTCGCCTTTGCCATTCATCGCCTTGGAATATGCAAGAAGCTGGCGCAGGTTCCTGTCGGCGGGCTTGAGCCTTACACATTCCGAATACGCGGATTCGGCGTTCTGGAAGTCGCGCATCAGGGTATGGAAATATGCAAGTTCATAGAAAGCCTCGAAGAAGGCAGGATTCAGCTCCGTGACTTTCCTGTAGATCGAAACGGCCTCTTCAGGCATGACGCCCAGCGACTTCGCATAGAAATATCCGGCGATATAGTCGCTGCTTTTGGAGATCCACCATTCAGAGTATGTTTCAAGGGCGAGCTTGTCCTGTCCGTTCTCCATCATTGCTTCGAATATTTCCCGGTGCAGGAAAAAATCCTTGGGGAACAGCTCTATAGCCTTCTTGTATTCAGTCTTGAACTTCACCAGGTTCCCGCTGGTGACGAGAAGCTTCAGGAAGTCGGTCACCTTTTCGGGCTTCAGGTCGCCCAGATTTATCTTGTCAAGCTGTTTTGCGGCCTCATCCTTCTTGCCGCCCTGCATGAGCAGTTCGGTGAGATACATTATGGCTATGCTCTTCTTGTTCTCCTCGATCACGGTGAGGGCCTGGTTCATGAGATCGATCTTCTCCTGGGGCTTGTCGGAAAGAAGTGCGGCAGACATAAAACAGTCGAGATCCTTGAACTTCTTGGATGCGTAGATATAAAGCTCCTTCGCCTGGTCCTTCTCCTGCTTCTTCTGCAGTATCGAACAGTAGAGCTTCAGGTTTTCAAGGGAGATGTCGGACTTGCCGATCTTCTTGAACTCGGCGGCGGCCTTGTCGGTCTGCCCTGAGTCGACATATGCAAGGGCGAGCTGTGTACCTAGGGGGATGTCGGAGGGAAAAGCCTCACGCGCCTTCTCGAGGATTTTCAGGGACTCTTCCTTCTTCTCTTTTTTGGCCAGCAGTTTTGCGGACCTGAGATGAGGCTGCGGATTTTCCTTCCATCCAAGCTCAATGCATTTCTGGTAGTCCTTCAGGGCGTCGTCATCCTGCTTGAGGTTCTCATAGCATTCACCCTCACCGAAAATAAGGACCATCTCCTTTTCCTTCCAGCTTTCAGTAAGGAGAGTCTGATATATTTTCAGGGCTTCCTTGAATTTGGACTCCTTCACTGCGGCGGCGGCGGCGGCGAGCCTGTTTTCCAGTTCCGCAACCCTCTTCGCCTCATCCTCAGCCTTCTGATCCTTCTTGCCCGGCTTTGCCCCGGAGGCCTGCTGCCCTGCCGCCTGATCCTGCTTCGGCTTCAGCAGCACGAACGCGGAGATCCCTCCGATCAGGACGAGGCCAACCGCCACTGCCACAATCACAAGCATCTTCGGGGAGAGATTCAACTTGAAGCCGAATTTCTTTTTTACCGCTATCTTATCCCAGTTCTCCTGGGACTGAGCCTGTCCCTGGAACATATCCTGCTGCATGGCATTACCGGATGAATCCGCACCGGCGGCATGCTCCTCCTTCGGCTTGTCATGTTTCTTTCGGTCGAAGGAGAAGGCGCTTTTCTTCTCCTTCTCAATATTTCCCAGGACAGGGATGTCGGTGAAGGTGAAATCGTCACCGCCCTTGGAATCCCCTCCTATCTTGCCGGGAGTGTTCTCAAAGGAAAAACCTGAATCTTTTTTTTCCGAACTCATAGAAAGAAGCCTGTCAAGTTCTTATTATTCATAGTTATAGAGGTTCCCCTCTAAGCAAGGCGTACGTCTGACAATCCTGTAATATAATGCCCTTATGGTCATTTTTTATCCTTTCATAAGGCAATTTGCAAAATTTTATTATGGAGCTATTATATTGACTTCCTAATCGAAATAATCTATTAATACTTGTTTATTATGCGGTTGGAGTTATAAATAGAAACAATAAATCACTTAAATATAAGGAAGAGTAACAATGACTAAAAGAGATTTTGTCGTGAAGATCGCACAGGAAACCGGTTTGACACAGAACCAGGTCGCATGCGTGGTCCAGAAAACCCTTGACTACATTTCCGATGAACTCGCGGCAGCCCGCAATATCGAACTGAGGAACTTCGGCATATTCGAAGTGAAAATCAGGAAAAGCCGCAAGGGCCGCAATCCCAACAAGCCTGAAAACGAAGTCATCATACCTGAAAGAGTCGTTGTCAAATTCCGTCCTGGAAAAGAACTCAAGGACCGCGTCGAGCAGATCAAGCCTGCCAAACTCAAGTAAATCCTGTAAACATGCTTTCCTGGAACCGTCCTCCCCGGAGGATTTTTCCAGCTTAGGCGGTAAACTATGAGCAAGTTCTCCCCTCCACCCGGAACTTCGGACATTTTTCCCGAAGAGATCTCCTCATGGCACAGCCTGGAAGATACCGCAAGAAGGATCTTCCCGCTCTACGGCTATCTTGAAATGAGGACCCCGGTCTTCGAATATACGGAAGTCTTCAAGAGGGGCATAGGCGACGAGACCGAGGTCGTACAGAAGGAAATGTATACCTTCGAGGACCGCGGAGGAAGAAGCCTCACGCTCCGCCCCGAAGGAACCGCAGGCATCATGCGCTCGCTCGCCGGAACCGACGTGATGAACGGCAACGAGAAGAGAGTTTACTATATCGGACCAATGTTCCGCGGCGAAAGACCGGCCGCCGGAAGAAGAAGGCAGTTCCACCAGATCGGCGCGGAAAACGCAGGAAGGGTGTCGCCTGAACTCGACGCCGAATGCATCGCACTCCTCCTCCACTACCTCGACGAACTCGGTATCACCGGATACAAGCTCCTCCTCAACACCAGGGCGTCCCGCGAAGACCGCAAGCCCGCAGAGGACTCCCTCCGCGCATATTTCGCGAACGCCATCGCCGGAATGTGCCAGGACTGCAGGAACAGGCTCGAAAGAAACGTATGGCGCATCCTCGACTGCAAACAGGAACAGTGCCGCGACGCTATTTCGAAAACACCCGACCTCGCCGGCCTCTTCGGCGAACCAAGCCGGAAATATTTTGAAAAGGTGTGCGCCGCCCTTACAACAATGAACATCCCATTCGAAGTCGATTCAAAACTCGTGAGAGGACTCGACTACTACGTCCACACGGTCTTCGAAGTAACCCACCCCGGACTCGGCGCGCAGAACGCCATAGCCGGCGGCGGGCGCTATGAGATATTCGCCCCGGAAAGCGACAAGGCAATCGCAGGAGTAGGCTTCGCCGCCGGACTCGAACGCCTGATAATGTCCCAGCAGGCCCTGGGCATAAAACCCGTACAGGAAAACCTCTCCCCCCTCGTGTTCCTAATCGGACTCGGTGAAAATGCCAGGAATGAAAACCTTAGGCTGGTGGCCAAGCTGAGAAAATCAGGGATTTCCGCGATGGCGGAAGTCGAGGAGAAAAGCATGAAGGCATCAATGCGCGCAGCAAACCGCCTCAATGCGAAGTTCGCAACCATCCTCGGCGACAATGAGCTCGCAAAGGGAACTGTAGTCCTCAAGAACATGGCCGACGGCTCGCAGAACGAAATCAGCTCCGAAGGCCTCATCGACCACCTGAAATCCCTGGGGAAATAGACTCAGCCATCTCCCTCATCGATATCTTACCGCTATGTCTTTTTCAGCCACGCATAAAGGTTTAATAAGAAATGAAATAATTACACCAAAAAACATGCTTGAGACATGGACACTGTTGGCAATATTCATAATCTTCAATCCTGACAAGATGAAACAGGCAAAAAAGCCTCCTGCTAATATTACATGAGTATAAACTGAAACCTTTATTTTTTCCTGCAAAAACTGCATTGAATGACAGATGCAGTAGATTAAGATGAAACAATGTATTGGTAATTATCCCGTAGTAAGCACCGTTAATTACCTGGTTATAAGTTCTATATCCTAACATATGTCAGAACGCCTTTTGACAGGAAATTATAAACAGGCCGCATCGATTGAAGAATGGAGTTAGTTTTGATCATAACTCTTTCAGATGTAATTCCTCTTTTGTCAAGAACACATCCATTTCCCAAAGATCCGCTTCGCTCATTAACCTAGATATTGCATTTGATTGTTGAGTTCAGCAATATCTACCTTGGTGGCATAGGATTATGCCGCCAAGGCCGAGCACACTTTCGTGTCTCGGGGTTAACCCCGGTTTTTCGAGGCTTTTGCCTCGAAAACATCGGCCTCCCGGTAAATTTTGCCACCTTAAACGCAAAATTTAGGTTAATAATCCAGCATCGTAACTATCAGGTTATAAACAAGGATTTTTCCGCAAATCTATTTTTCCTGCTGATGCTGACCTTCAGATCCCTGAGCAGGCCATCATGTATGTCGTAAACCCATCCATGGACGGCAATGCCCTGGCCGCGCCGCCATGCATCCTGGACGGTCGTCGTGTTGGCGATATTCAATACCTGCTCCCTGATGTTGAGTTCACAGAGCCGGCGCAGCAGGCTATCCTTGTCCTTTTCCTTTTTGAGTTCCAGCTCATGGCGATGATAGACGTCCCGCACATGCCTCAGCCAATTGTCGATAAGTCCATGCCGCTGGTCCTCAACTGCCGCCTTGATTCCTCCGCAGCCGTAATGCCCGCATACTATGACATGCTCCACCTTCAGGATTTCAACGGCGAATTGCAGCACGGAAAGGCAATTGATATCGGTATGTATGACCAGATTGGCGACATTGCGGTGGACAAATATCTCGCCTGGCAGAAGACCTACGATCTCGTTGGCGGGAACGCGGCTGTCGGCACAGCCGATCCAGAGGTACTTGGGGCTCTGCTGCCTGGCGAGATCCTTGAAAAAATCCTTGTTCATCCGGGTCATGCTATCGGCCCAGAGACGGTTATTGTCGAACAGCTTCTTTATTGTCTTCATATTCGCAACCGAAAGCTTATATGTGGATTTAATCAATTGGAATTACTTCATGATTCGATATTCGATTGTTCGTCATTCGACTGTTTGAAATGATATGCAAGCAGCATATCATTTCCAGTCCTTCTGCCGGTAGTCCTTGTAGAATGCCCTGCCGACGCCGACCACTTTGCCCTTCTCGAAGACTATGGGAGTACACTCGTCGCGGGTTATCATTCCGTCGTGCCATTCGCAGTCGGTATAGTAGAAGAAGACATCGGGCATGCAATATCTTTCACCCTTTATCGGCTCTCCCATCACTGCAAGTACCTCGTCCTTCGTCATGCCTGTCTTTATCTTTGCGGCATTATCCCTGTTGACGGTCGTCTCGCATGATACAAGGAGGAGCATCAAACCGAGAATGAAACTTGAAAGGAAAATTCTTTTCATATCACACCTGAATTGTTTTCTTTGAGCCATGCGGACTAAAATCCGAATTCCGGCTGGGAAAGCCCCCAGTCCTCATCGCCTTTTTTTACGCCCTTCACTTTTTTTTCCGGATTTTCTTTTTTTTTAGAGTCCGGTTTCGTGTCGGATTTCGGAGCCTTGTCTTCTTTTTTCGCCTTGGGTTCCACGGCCCTGGGTTCGCTGGAAGGTTTCTGCCTGACGGGTTTTTCCAGTTTATCCTTTTTCCCTTTCCTGCCCTTTTTCACGTCCGGATCTTCAGCCTCCAGTTCCAGGACTTCCTCTTTCCCCCTGGCTTTCTCCGATTCCTTTTTCTCAGGCTTGGATTCGGCTTTCGGTTTTTCGTCCTTTTCCGGAGCTTTCTTAGGCTGGGCTTTTTCATCTTCATCGACATCGGCATCCAGCACAAGCTTTTCAGGCTCTGATTTTGGCAGCAGTACCGGAGTGGAATCACCAGCCGGAGCGGCAGGGGCCGGAGTTCCGTTTTCAGATTCGTTTTCCGGACCCGGCTGGAGTATGTTGCCCTGGCCGTCGGAAACTCCGAGGAACCGGTAGTCTATGATCTTCTTCTTCTCGATGCCGAAACCCTTTGCCTTAGGCGTCCTCATCCCGACCTGGCTGAAATCAAGGGTGCAGCTCTTCTGCTTCTGATGCGCCTTGGGTTCGAATATGCATTCATACACATAGTTCGGACGCGTATTTATAAGATCGATCTTGCAGCCGTCCGGAGCGATGTTGTATTCCTTGTCGGCGATGAATCCGCCGATCGCAGTCCTCTTCGCATAGCTGAAATCCGTCTTCTTGTCCTTGTAGACGAGATTGAACACGAGGTTCTTGTCGAACTTGCAGAAATAGACGAGCCGCCCAACGAAAGCCTTGTCGGGTATGTTTATGACCTTGTACTTGCCGTTGCGCTCTATGCAGAGCAGGCGGTCGTATTCGTTGCAGGTGATGGTGTCGTCGCTCTTGACGGATGTCCCTACGAAACCGTTCTTCTTGTCCCAGCCGACCTTGATGTTGTTCAGGGCGACCTCGCGGACGTCGATCTTGTCGAACTTCTCTATCTCCGTGTGCCTCGGGAAATTCTTTCCATATTTCTCGATAAGGGCGTTGAGGTATTTGATGGCATAGGCCTTCAGGCGCTTGAGGTTCTTCTGGACCTCCTCGATCTGCAGGACTATGTCGTCGATGTCCTTCTTGTTCTTGTTCATGTCAAACAGGGAAATCCTGCGGATCGGAATCGCAAGCAGCTTCTCGATATCCGAGTCGACGACGTCGCGCTTGAGCATGTGGCGGAAAGGCTTGAGCCCCTCATGCACTTCCTTGATCACCTTCTCGTAGGTCTCGCATTTCTCGATGCGCTTGTAGATCCTGTTCTCGATGAAGATCTGCGCAAGGGTCTTGTCATGGAACGCCTCGTTGAGCTTCGCAAACTCTATTTCGAGCTCCTTCTTCAGATACTCGAGCAGCTTGTCGGTGTTCCTCTGCAGGACTTCCGGGATGGTCATCTTCACGGGCTTGTTGTCGGCGATGACTATCAGGCTTGTCGAAACCGACACTGAGCAGTCAGTGTAAGCATAGAGCGCATTCAATGCCTTGTCCGGATCATAGCCCCGCGCAGGAGTTATCTCGATCTCAAGCTTCTCGGCGGTGTAGTCGTTGATGGATGAAATCTTTATCTTGTTCCTGCGCACCGCATTTTCGATGGAGGCTATCAGCTTCTCCGTAGTTGTCACCGCAGGTATCTCGCGGATGATGAGCTTGCGTCCGGCCTTCTCGATCTTCGCGCGCAGCACGATCTTGCCGTTGCCCTGCTCATAGTCGGAAACATCCATCAGCCCGCCTTGTATGAAGTCAGGATAAATCCTGTATCTTCCACCTTCCAGTATCTTTATCTGGGCTTCGAGGAGCTCATTGAAGTTGTGCGACATTATCTTGGTCGACATTCCGACCGCGATGCCTTCGGCCCCCATCATCAGGAGCGCCGGGACTTTGACGGGAAGGGAGACAGGCTCCCTGTTCCTGCCATCGTATGAATCGACGAATTCCGTGATGTCGTTGTTGAACATCACTTCCTTGGCGAGATTGTTGAGACGGCATTCGATATAGCGCGCGGCAGATGCGCTGTCGCCTGTGAAGATATTTCCGAAATTTCCCTGTTTGTCTATGAAATAATCCTTGTTCGCGACGACGACCAGGGCCTCGTAGATCGATGCATCACCATGCGGATGGAACTGCATCGTATGGCCGACGATGTTGGCAACCTTGTGGTACTTGCCGTCGTCCATCCTCTTCAGCGACCATAGTATGCGGCGCTGCACGGGCTTGAGCCCGTCGTCGACATCTGGAATAGCCCGGTCCTTGATGACATACGATGCGTATTCGAGGAAGTTGACGTCCATCAGGCGGCGCAGATGCGTGTTGCCGCTCCTCGGAATGGCGGTCGGGCCGATGTACTCACCTTCTGCATCCGGGGTGACGACTTCAGTGGCCTCGGCCTCGGTCTCTTCATTCTTATCTTTATGTTTATCGTCCTTGTCTTCTTTTTTCTTCATGGAACCAGATTCTCCATAATGTAATTGCGGCGTTCAGGGGTGTTGTCGCCCATGTAGAACGCCAGGATCTCGGGTACGTTCCTCATGTGGTCGACGGTCACGCTTGTGAGCCTGATGTCCTCGCCTATGAACTGTCCGAACTCGGACGGCGATATCTCTCCAAGCCCCTTGAACCTGGTGATCTCGGCGCTTCTCTCACCTACTTCCTTGATGGCCTTCTGCTTCTCCTGCTCATCATAGCAGTAGATAGTCTTTTCCTTGTTCCTCACCCTGAATATGGGGGTTTCAAGGATGTGCACGTGGCCTGAAAGCACGAGAGGCTCGAAGAACTGCAGGAAATATGTTATGAGCAGGTTCCGGATATGCACGCCGTCGACGTCCGCATCGGTGGCGATTATCACCTTGCTGTATCTGAGGTTCTCAATGTCCTCCTCGATGTTCAGCGTCTGCATTATGTAATATAGCTCATTGTTGCTGTATATCTCCTCAAGCTTCTTCCCGAAGCAGTTCAAAGGCTTTCCGCGTAGTGAGAATATTGCCTGGGTGTACACGTCGCGGCTGCCAACCATCGAACCGGCGGCCGACTGACCTTCCGTGAGGAATATCATCGACTGCCTGCCCTTGGTCGAACCGTCGTTCAGATGGAACTTGCAGTCCTTGAGGTTCGGTATCTTCAGCGCTATCTTCTTGGCGATCTCCTTGGACTTCTTCTTGACCGACTGGATCTCCTTCCTGACGCTTTCGTTCAGCGTGACCTTCTCGATGATCACGTTCGCCTGGTCAAGATGGCGGTGCATGTAGTTCAGCACGGCATCCTTGACCGCGTTCACGATCCCGGCCCTGATGTCGGTGTTGCCAAGCTTGTTCTTCGTCTGCGACTCGAAGATCGGATCCTGCAGCTTGATCGCAATGGATCCCACGATTCCGTCGCGCACGTCGCTGCCTTCAAAACTCTTCTGCGCGAAATCATTCACGGCCTTGAGTATACCCTCCTTGAATGCGGAAAGATGGGTTCCTCCGTCGTTCGTATATTGTCCGTTGACGAATGAATAATAAGTCTCGCCGTAGTTTGCAGTATGGCAGAAGGCGAACTCGATGGTCTTTTCCTTATAGTGGATGATGTTGTAGAGCCGCTCGTCGCCGACTTCAGTCTCAATAAGGTCCTGGAGCCCGTTCTTGGAGTAGAACCTCTCTCCGTTGAAGTAGAGGGAGAGCCCGCTGTTGAGGTAGGCATACATCCAGAGCCGTTTCTCGATGTATTCCTTGTCAAATACCAGCTTCGGGAACATCAGCGAGTCAGGAATAAAGGTTATGGCGGTGCCGTTCGGCTCCTGGGACTTGCCTTCCTCCTGCTTCTTCAGATTTCCGCCCTTGAATATCGCCTTCTTGAACTTGCCTTCACGGAAGGATGTGACTTCAAAATATTCGGAAAGGGCGTTGACGGCCTTTGTGCCCACGCCGTTCAATCCGACTGAAAACTGGAATACGTCAGTATTGAATTTGGCGCCCGTATTTATCTGGGAGACGCATTCAATTACTTTTCCAAGCGGAATCCCGCGGCCGAAGTCCCTGACAGACACCTGCTTGTCATTGATTGCAACTTCAATACGGCGCCCTTCCCCGACAATGTATTCGTCGACACTGTTGTCAATTATCTCCTTGATCAGCACGTAGATGCCGTCATCCGGATGGGAGCCGTCCCCCATCCTGCCGACGTACATCCCCGGACGGAGGCGAATATGCTCGAGTGAACTTAGGGTTTTAACCTTGCTTTCATCATAAATCTGGTTCATTATATACTATATCTTGTGTTTTAAGTTGAACTTGCCTTTCAATTTATACAATTAGTTGCATTTTTCAAGAATTTTGACTGAAAATACAAGATATTGGACTTTTTTTGAAAAAAAGAATGCGGAGTTTGTTTTCTGGATATATAGTTTTGAAGTGACCTGATTTTCCAAGTCCGAAAGTCGGTCTGATGCCTGTTCCATGATCCTCCGCCCGGCGGAGACTCATGAACCTTGGACTAGTTTCAGGTTTAACGGGGTGTTTGCATGTTGTTAGGGGTCATAGGAGACATACACGGCAACATTGAGGCGCTGACTGCCACTTATGAAGCGCTCAAGGAAGCTGGCTGCCAAAAATTCGTCTGTACAGGCGATATTGTCGGCTATGGTGCATCCCCTCTCGAATGCATCGACTTCGTCCGCGACAAGAAGATCCACTCCATCCGCGGCAACCACGACCATTACACCACCCAGAAAAATACCGACTGGAACATACAGCCTTATGCCAAACAGGTGATCCAGTGGATGCAGAACACCATGCCGCAGGACTATATCGACTGGCTTGACACACTCCCATACCACACCGAAGTTGAAGGCGTACAGTTCGTGCACTCCTCGCTGGAATGCACCGACGGCAAGTCGTGGCCATATATCCTCAGCGCACAGAGCGCCCTGTTCCATTTCTTCCTGCAGAATTCAAAATGCTGCTTCTACGGACATACCCACATACCTCTCATCTTCATACTCAACAGGGGGAATGTCACGATCGAGATGCTCACTACCAGGAACATCGCAAAGACCAAAGGCGAGAAATTCCTCTTCAACTCCGGCTCGGTCGGACAGCCCAGGGACTTCGACTCAAGGGCAGCTTCAGTCCTCTTCGACACCAAGAAACTCGACATCACCCTCTTCCGCGTAAAATACAATGTGGAACAGACCCAGCTGAAAATACTCGCCGCCGGACTCCCCAGCCAGCTCGCCGAAAGACTCTCCTCAGGACAGTAAGGAAGAAGTTCGAAAGTTCGAAAATGCGGAAGTTCCTCATTTGCGATTTCAGATTGCCGATTTCAAACCACAGAACACACAGAAATAAATTACAAGCTATATCGAAGATCCAAGCGATAGTAGGGCGGTTTTTAAACCGCCAACTAAGTGTCGGGTTCCTTCCACAGGCTCAGGACAGGTAAAACCCGACATGCTTTCAAGGACAAATTAACTGCTTCTTTTTCAGCAGAATAACTGCCGGAGGCGGATTTCAAGTATTGGGGCTCTTGCCTTGACTTCAGTACCTGTTGTGGTCTATTTTAATGTGCATATGGTGATTCACCATAAGTCTTATATACATATGGCGACAGGCTTGAGGCTAAATCTTGGACGGGGCTTACAAAATTATAATTTCGCCCCCCTGCTTATGGAGAACCACATAATAAGAAGTTATGATGGAATAAAATGATTCCTAACTTAAAACATAAATTAAAGTCCTTAGCAATTGCCGATGCCATTGTAGAACCCGAATGGCAATATCGATATTTTTCCTACAATTCAAAATGGGCTCCCAATGAGGAAATGGCATCAATGCGGGACGGATGCGGTGGATCTTGGTTCGTGCTATTTCTGGGAGAGAGAGTCGGATACAAATGTATTTCCCCTGGAGATGGATTGATAGAGAATTATTCTAAGATCAGAGAAACAATTCCTATTGAATACAAAAGCTTTATTGATGAACCTTCATTTTTTAAAGATGAAGCAACTGCTGTATGGATATTAGATAAAAACCAATGGATTAAGTTTGGAAAAACGGAGGTTAGAGAAATCATAGATCTTGAAGCCATAATGAAATGGGAACCTGAGAACTATAAAGAATGGGCGGATGGATATTTCGAAAAAGAAATTGACCTTGATGCCTTGATACAAGTTTTCGAGCATAAAATAACTGAAGAAGTAGTAGCGGCTTTAAACAAAGAAATCTCCTTAGATGAAATCAAAGCAGATATTGAGGAAATAGGGATAACACCATAACCAGATCCCATTCATCCAACCCCGTATCCGCTGGGTGGATGATAGTTGGGCGTTAGCACGAGAGGAATTGACATTAAGTTACCGCCATCGTATATTGAACTTCATGAGGTTCTAAAATAATGACATATGAAATAGAATTTAAACCCAAGTCCATCAAAGACATTAGGAAGGTTCCGAAAACGGATCTGGAATATATTTTTGAAAAGATTGAAATGATGAAAACTGACTTGCATGGAGATGTTAAGAAACTGACAAATTTCACACCTGAATATAGGTTAAGGACTGGAAATTACAGAATACTTTTTGAAATTGAAAACAATAAGATCATAGTTTATAGAATAATCCATAGAAAAGATGCCTATAAATAACAGGAGAATCAACATGATTGCAATACATCCAAGCATACTTGAGAAAGACGGGATCAAGGAATTTGCCGTTCTTCCCTATAATGAATTTCTTAAAATCAGAGAAGAACTTGAAGATTATGAAGATTTAAAACTTCTTAGACAAGCAAAGTCAGAAGAAGCAAGCTCCCCTTCCATTTCCCTTCGCGAAGCAAAGTCCATTTACAAGATAAAAACTGCTAACAAGACCACTTCACGCTGAACTGAAACCGTACGGCGGTTTAGTCAGTCGAGCGTATCGTTATTAGTTTCAAGTTACGAATTACTAGCTACAAGTTCCTAGTAACTCTTATACACTAAATTCCCTTCTGCGAAATTCGCAACAGGATGCGAGGTCAGGTCGAACGGATCACCGTTCCAGCACACGAAGCTAGCCCACTTGCCCTTCTCCAGAGTTCCGAGGAACTTGTCGACCCCGATTATCTCGGCATTGGTCCTTGTGAGTATTCCGATAGTCTGGGACTTGGTCAATCCCATCCTGAGAAAATGCCTGAGCTGCAGGAAAAGACAGCTCTGCTGGATCACTGGATGATCGCTCATCAGGCCGAACTTCACCTCGCTCTCGATCAGGAACTTGATGTTCCGCCAGTCCTGATGCTTCAGTTCCACCTTGTATGCGAAACAGTCCATCGGACCGTAGACCACCGGTATCTTCCTCTTGGCGAGCTCTGCGAATGTCGCAAAATCATGCACGTCGCCGGCATGTTCCACCGTAACCTTCAACTTGAACTCGTCAACAAAACGCAGCAGCGCGGCGATATCGTCCGACTTGTGGACGTGCACCCTTAAGACATTCTTTCCGTCAAGAAGCTCCTTCAGGGCCTTCTGTTTCGGACTAAGCTTCTCGATCCCCTTCTTCCCGCCCTTCGACTTGCTGAGGATATCCATGAACTCACCGCGCAGGATCGACAGGCATCCCATCCTCGTCCATGGACGCGTCCCTTTCCACTCCCTCGTCGACATCGGATTGTAGCCGAAGGCGGCCTTCATGCCGGCCCGGCAGATGAATGCACTGTTAGTATCCGAGGCATAATTCCTTATCACTGCCGAACGCCCGCCGATTATGTTCCCGCTTCCGGGCACGACGCATGAATAGAGGAAACCCGCCTCGACGCTGTCGGCAAAACTCCCGTCGTCCATCTGCACGGAATCAAGAGCGTCCGCAAGCGCCATGATAGTGTCGAGCTGCTCGTTGGCCTCGTCCTCGTTCGATGGCTCGCCGCTGCGGCACATGCCGATATGGCAGTGCGCGTCGATGAACGCCGGAGTCATGCATTTATATTCACCCACAAGTTCCGCGGCCGGCTTAGCCGTAAGCGAAACAATCTTGTCGCCCTTGAAGTTGATGCAGGTGTCCTGCAGGACCTTGTCTCCAGTATAAACAACATCCGCCTTGATTGAATGCATGATCAGCCCCTTTCATATGTTAGTTAGTGACGGCTTAAAGTTTATCCCGATCCTGTAAGGCATCGGGAAGTCGTCCGACCTTCGACATGCTCAGGATAAACGGCGCTTTCGGCGAAAACGCCCTACCTTCACTGCTTTCCTTATTAACGCTTCACATCAATGAATATACCCCCTATTCTCCCACACGCAAAAATTTGACAATTTGAGCATGTGGATTAGGATATACATATAAATACACATAGGAATACACATGATGAGAACTATTCAAATGACATTAGATGACGATCTCGTGAAAACTGTTGACCGTGTCGCAAAGGAAAAAAAGACGACACGTTCCGCTTTCACTAGAGATGCACTGAGAATGGCGCTCAAGCACTTTAAGGTTAAAAGGCTTGAGGAAAGACACAGAAGCGGATACGCTGTAAACCCTGTATTAAAAGGCGAATTCGATATCTGGGAAAAAGAGCAAATCTGTGGTGATGAATGAAAAGGGGTGAAGTACGCTGGTACAAGTTCCATCCTCCTGACAGAAACAGGCCTGTTCTTATTATCTCAAGGGATTCTGTCATTGGATATCTTAATGAAATAACAATAGCGCCGATAACTACGACAATCCGCGATATTCCAAGCGAAGTGATTCTATCGGAGGAGGATGGAATGCAAAAAGAATGTGCGGTCAACTGCGATCATATACAGACTGTATCAAAGCATAAAGTAGGCAATCTTATCACTTCCTTGAATTCATCTAGGATGAGAGAGGTTAACGACTCAGTCCGTTTCGCGCTAGCAATAGATTAAAGAGAACATATAAAAGGGGGCTCTAATGGTCACATTCGAACTTCTGAAGGACAAGGGAATCCTCGTAGTAATGCCGCATGGTCCGCTGCAGGCGGCGGATTTTGCGGATCTCGCAAAAGAGGTGGATCCATACATCGAAGAGAAAGGCGGATTGAACGGGCTCATGCTCTGCCCCGGCGACAAGTTTCCCGGATGGGAGAATTTCGCGGCCATGCTCGCTCACTTCAAGTTCGTCAGGGACCACCACAGGAATATCAAGAAAGTCGCAGCCGTCTCCGACAGCAAACTCCTGACGGTCGCCCCGAAGATCGCAAGCCATTTCGTCAAGGCCGATGTCAGGCACTTCGATTCGAAGGACAAGGCAAAAGCCATGGAATGGCTGGAAGAATAAAGAATCTCCGTGGCGGATATTCTTTATAATAAGTTTACCCTAATACATATAAGAAGGCATACATGATCAAACTGATAGCGATAGTGCAGTGCGACATCACGCTTGAACGGTGTCCGGGGTTCTTCTGCGACAGGGCGTTCGTAAACAAGACCGGCGGCTTTGAAAAGATCGACTACGACAAGAACACCAGGAAGTTGAACATCTCCTGCGGCGGGTGCTGTGGCAAGGCCATCCACAGAAAGCTCGCACTTCTCGCCCAGAAGGCGAAGAAGTTCGACAACATCGAGAAGGACGAGATCCTGGTAAAGCTGGCTTCCTGCATCACCAAGGACAACTATCACGGTTCAAAATGCCCCAACCTCGACTACATCACCAGGCTCATAAACGGTCTCGGCATGAAACTCAGCCTTGACACCCACGTCTCCAAGAAGGCCGAGGAAAGACGGGCTTCCGGAGTATATGAGAAGTAGGACAGGCATTCCTGCCTGTTTATAATTTCATAAATGAAACAGATTTTATAAGCAAGGATAACGCATAAATGAAAAAATTCTTCCTCCTTGGCTGCGCCGGATGCGGATGCCTGATCTTTATCCTGATAATCATCCTGTCAATCTTCGCATTTTTCTTTTTCACCGGGGCTGAACTGAAGACTGAACCAAGCAGCACGACATGGACCTTAAATCAAAACATCTCATCTATCTGAAGGGATTCCTGTTCCTTGCATTGGGAACTGCCGGAACCGCCATCATCATCGCGCTCCATCCGGACTGGCGGACTGCTGTTCTTCTCGCCATTACGATCTGGGCTTTCTGCAGGTTCTACTACTTCTGCTTCTACGTCATAGAGAAATACGTCGATGGCAAATACAAATTCGCCGGACTGCTGGATTTCATTTCATACCTGCTGTCCTCCAGGAGGAAATAGGCATGTTTGGATAAAGATCAGCGGCATTACGAATGCGTCAGCATTCCCATGGAGTGCGCGTGACCCGCCGTCGCCAAGGCTATGCCGGGCGCGCGAAGTCACCGCTTTTTCGCCTTGACCGGACTGCATCATAGCAATGTAAAGCTGTAACTTTGTTACAGCACTCCATCGGATTGCTGCGCAACCGTAATAAAGCAGGTACGCCTTTTAAGGTTTTCCATTCTAAATTCATGGTACAGGCTAAAGTTTACCCGCCTGCGGAGCCTGTCGGACTTATAAATGAGTCCAGAAATGGCTGAATTTGTTCGTAGTAGCGCATGTTTGCGCGTTCTTCAGTCTTTTGAGATTCCGTTAAGAACGCGCAAACATGCGCTACTACAAGCGAAAAACCTTAAGTCCGGCAGGCTCCTGCGGCGGCGCCATAGGCAACCTGGGCCCATCCCTACGTCAAACCCATGCAATAAAGAACCCGCCACAGCTAATGCCATGGCGGGCTCTTGTTCAATGTTTCGCCGTTTCTCCGGCCCACCGATTCTCCGTTTCGGAACTACTCCCTCACCGAGATGGACGGTTCGCCCATCAGGCCATATGGGAACCTGACGTACTCGTTGATCCATTTCTGCTCATTCTTGAACTCCCACGGACCGGTCCAGTTCGGAAATTTCTCGCCATGATGCAGAGGCCCGAGAAGATTCCTTCTTGTGCCGACAACCTCGATCTCGACCTTGTTTTTGCCTTTTACGACAAAGTTGGTGATGTCTATCTCGTATGGCTTCCAGGCGATATTGCCGGCCTTTTTGCCGTTCACATGCACCTTCACTAGCGCACCTTTCCATTCGGGAACTTCAATCACGACCTTCTTCCCGGGTTCGGCGTTGATGTCGAGTTCCATCGAATATGTCATCGCACCGGAGTAGCACGCGAATCCCTGTTCACACCAGTCGCCGATCTTGAGCGTCGTCGGAAGCTTGGTTATGACCGGTTTTACGCCGTTGACCCACTTGAATCCGAATTCTCCAGTGAAGTACATGGCCTCAAGATTGTCCTTCTGCCCATACCTGGTTGTCAAAATTAATTCATTCCTGCCTTTTGTCAGGATTCTTGCCGGGACAAGAATCCTCTTGAATGAATTGTCGATCCACCAGCCTTGGCCCTCGTCATGCTTGAGCTCAGTACCGTTGAGGACCACGGAGAACTTCTCAGGCCTTTCCATTACAAGATGGCAAGGGCTGTTCGGCACGTCCTCGATTTCAAAGGTGTATTTCAGTCCGACATTTACCTTCTTCGATTCCGAGGTCTCCTTCTGCGCCCATGGCTGGCACATCGCCCCGCCGCGGTGCGCCCATTTCGCGAAATCACGAATGGCATCGTCGACTTTCAGTATGTCCTTCGCCTTCTTCCACTCTCCGCCGTCTATGGAATATTCAGGAACATCCAGAGGGAACGCATTTGGTTCGTCCCTGAAGATATTCATCGTTCCACACTCTATCTTCTTCCTGTTGCCGTCCTTCGAGCCCGCACGCTTCTTGAGCGACGCATCAGCCTTCGGATCAACGACGAAAAGCCTGCTCCCATAACCGTAAAGCACTGTATTGATCTTCACGCCTGAAGAAGTCTTCTGTGCATCGGCCAGATAAACATCACCTGTTATCGCATCCCATTCCTGGACCACTCCGTCTGCCGGGATCTCGACTGTGACCTCGCCGGAATCCTTGTCCTGAAGCGTATGGCAGATGAAGACGACCGTGCGTCCGCCCTTGTCCTGCCTCATCATGTAGAGGCAAGGATTGTATTCCTTGCCGTCGGCTGTCTTGACGGATATCTTCCTTATCGCCTTGTCTTTTGATATCGCCTTCAACAGTGCTTCCTTGTCCAAAGGAATTATTGCGGATTTCGCAAGAATTCCTTTGATGCAGTCGCATTTTTCAGCGTTGACATATGACGGTGTCGGCTCCACGAAGATCACTTTTCCACCCGCCTCTGCGAATTTCGCAAGCATCTCGCATGTGCTCTTCCTCAGCGTGTATGCAGGAGGAACAATGACAGTGCTGTATGAGGATTTTATCAGGTTGAACTTGCCGTTCTTCACCGCACCGTGGCGTGCAAGTATGTCCTCGTCGACATATTCGAAATCGAAATGCTCCTCGAGGAGGATCTGCTGGACCTTCTTGAGATTCTCGTCAAGGGTGATCGCCGGCTGCCTCTTGTCGCCATCCTTGCCCTGGGGGAAATCCCAGCCGCATTCAACAAGTTGCTGGTATGCCACGCCCCAGGCGCTTTCGATCGGATGTATCACCGCGACATCCCGGACCGCCCTGCCCTGCGTGAGCATGAAGTTGACCCTGGAGAAATAGTCCTCGACGACCGTATAGTCCCTCCACCACGGTGAATGGAAGAATATGGATGCGGGATAATCGCGTTTCGCCTCGCCTTCCATCGTGTACCAGGAGAGATGCTGGCAGCGGAGGTTGACGCCGAGAGCGGCCTGCCAGTCTCCAACAGCCTTGTGTTCCGCGAACGTGAAATGCCAGCCTGTGCAACCATAGAGTTCGCTGAGCATCCATTTCCTGCCGAACTGGTCGAGAACCGAGCTGCACTGCTTGGCCGTAAGATATTCAGGATCCCTGCCACCCTCTCGGCTCAGTCCCTGCGCACAGAGGATGTCGATTCCGGGAGCCTGCATGTATTCGTAGAAACGCATGGCGGCGCCGACCACGCGCGTCTGGGACTGCAGGTTTTCCTCTGAAAGAACGTGCCCTGTAAAAGCAACCTTGTTCTTGTCGCACCAGTCGTAGATCTTCTTGCCGAAATTGCCTGTGAAAAGGGAAGTGCATGTCTCAAAGTAATCGTGCCGGGCCTTTGAGAAATCCTCGTCCCCCATCCTGAAGACTACTTCCGGAAGCTTGTCGGCCAGATCGTAGCCATAGTGTTTCTTAAAAGTCTGAATGAGCTTGCCGGTCCATGGAATCTTGGAGGTGTTCTTGCTTGCGGAGAGATGTCCGTAGTTCGGTTCGTCGGTGAATATTCCCGGCATGAGCTTGCCGAAATCCTTCCTGCAGTTCTTCGCGTATGCCTCGTGGGTGGTCTTGATGAACTGTTTTACTGCGTCGTCGGACATGGTGTCCAGATATGTGAATCCATTGTACCACGGTGAATTGTCCTCGAGATGGATCTTGAACGACAGGATCCTTTCGCCCTTTTCTGCATCCGGCTTCCTTGCTGATTTAGCCTTCCTGTAGCTCAGCAGCGTGTTGCCTTCCATCTTTGCGACGAATACAGCGAGTTCTCCGCCCTCGGTTTTGTAGTCCTTGGCATCAGAGGCTGTCATCTTGAGCATGCGCATGCGGTATTTGGGGTTCTTGGTGACGAGTCCGCCTGCGGCGCCGGAGGGCCAGCGGTCCTCGTCGTACATCCAGGCTTCCATTCCATTCTTCTTGCACTGGTCGGCGCAGGCCTTGACCAGATTGAACCATTCATCTGAGAGATAAGCAGTATTGAGTCCTGTCCGAGAATGCATGAACGCACCGCCGAGGCCCATCTCCTTCATCACGTCGAGCTGCCTGCGGAGCTCGTGCTCCTGGAGCTTCCCGTTCCATGCCCAGAATGGCTTGCCGCGGTACTGGGAGTCGGGATTCATGAACTTTCCATTATTGTCTTTCATCCATATTTCCTTTCTTTAAGCACATTAGTGCCTTTTGATCTTGCACTATATCTTAGCTGGAAGTATAATGCTTTCCTTAACTCAAGTATCAATTAATAGCATGATAATCTCAGCATGAAGAATCAATTGCAGCGATATTTGCCGGAGGAGCTTCCTCTTGTCATAAACTTGCAGTACCCCCAGGGGCCTGTGAACCTGCACGGACACGGCTTCGACGAGCTTGTGATAATCCAGCGCGGCAAGGGAGTACATTTCACCGACAACGAGTCCTATGAGATATCGGCCGGAGACGTGTTCATCATACGCAAGGGGCGGAGCCACGGATACCGCGAAACCTCGAACATGCATCTTGTGAACATCCTCTTCCATCTGGACGCCATGAACATGCCCAGGAGCGAACTCAAGAAGCTTCCAGGATACCATGCCCTCTTCATGATCCAGCCGGAGATACGGGGACAGGCACGCTTCGAGCACCGTCTCCAGCTGACTCCGGAGCAGCTCGCCCACGTCTCAGGAATAATCGAGGACATCATAAATGAGACCAGACGGCATACCCCTGGATACGAGTTCATGGCTACGGCGCATTTCATGAGGCTCGCAGGATTCCTTTCCAGATGCTATTCGAAGATGTACGAGAAGGACCAGAGCCCCATGCTGAAGTTCGCGAACGTCATAAGCCATATCGAACGTCATTTCCGAGAGCCCCTGGATATCCCGCGTCTCCTGAAGATGTCCTCAATGTCGCGCAGCTCGTTTTTCAGATCGTTCAAGAAATCCACCGGATTCTCGCCGATCGACTACCAGCTCCGCCTGCGGATTTCGCACGCATCAAAGCTTCTGAAGACCGGAGACATGTCAGTAAAGGAAGCCGCGTTCGCATCGGGCTTTGCAGACAGCAACTACTTCAGCCGCCAGTACAGGAAGATACGCGGACGTCGTCCTAAGGACGACTTATAAATTTTTCCGGAACGGAAAAATTTATTTTCCACATCGGAACGCCGGCATCTTGCCGGCAATTATTTCTTGTTTTCTTCCCGCTTCAACGACTTCTTGAATTCCATTTCCACGGTTACAAAGAAGTGGTCAGAACCAGTTTCTTTTTCGATTTTCATGACCTTTGGCATCAGCGCATCATTACAAAAGACATAATCTATCCTTGCTGGAATCTCAATGTCATTCTTGAGCCTCCATCTCCAGGTATGCAAGGTGTCAGGATTATCCGATAGCATCGCCGCACAGTCGAAAAAGCCGCTGTCCTTCATTAACGCATATGTCCTGTATGTCGAGAGTGAATTGAAATCTCCCAGAATGATTGTCGGAAGTTTTCTGTCAATATTGTCAATTATATTCCCGATCTCCTTGATATGAATTTCATCTGATGATGCAAGTGCCGCAAGATTTTCCGCGAGCCCTTGTCCTTGCCCAATCTTGCCGGTTGCAAATGCACGTTCACAATCTGCACTTTCCTCCCATTCATGACAATTATCGCGACATATGAACCAAACATTCCAGCTTTCGGCCTGATAAAGCCTAATGATTTCAACGGATACTTTGACATAAAACCGAAACGTTCGGCAGGATGCTCATCCTTGTTACCAATAAAATTCATTGAGGGATATTGCCTTGCAAAGGTCTCTTTTAGAAAACCTTCGACATCCTTGTTCGTCTCCTGAAGCGCAACAATGTCGCTTTTTCCGCCTTCAATAGCGGTCTTGATCAACTTCTGGTTGAAGTTGCCGTAATTGACATTGTATGTGGAAATCGTAAAGGAATCAACCTGTCCATGCAGGTTGTCAGCTGCATAGAAAAGAAGAATTATCAGGAACATTTTCATTTTTATCGTGCAAATCCTGTTATCCAGTCCTACTTCCCAAATACCGCCTCCGCAGCCGTCCGCCGAAGTCGGAAAGGAAGTAGGTACGCCCTTTAGGGTGTACCATTCTTAATACATGGTACATGCTAAAGCACGTACCTGCTTATTGAATATCGCCTTCGCGGCCTCCGCGTAGCATTCCGGGGATGAGCCGTAAGTCAGGATCACCGTCTTGAACTCCTTGCTCAAAGCCTGCGGATAATGAGTATTGGCCACGACGATGATCGGTTTCCTGGTCATCTTGTGAAGGCGCTGTATGAAATCGCCGCCGTCGGCCGACCTGCGGAAATAATAGTTGGTAGCAACAATCAGTTCAGCTTCGCCAAGACGCCTCTTGATCCTCTTTACATCATCTTCGTTGTAATCCATGGAAGTCTCGACATTGATGACATTGTCGGAATATTTCAGCATGTTCTCCCAGAGGAGGGATGGATGGCATTCCTGCGTGTTCACGAGCCTGTGGAGTGGATTGATCTGTTCGATGAGGAGGATCTTCTTCGACCTGGACACGGGCAGGAGCTTCTGCTTGTCCCTGAGGATCACCTGCACCTTCTTCGCTGCGGATCTCGCAATATTTATGACCTTCGGATCCCTGATGCCGTCACCCGCCTTCTTGACATCCCTTATACCGCCATTCTTGAAGAATCCGTAGTCGTATTTCACGGACAGCGTACGCGTAATCGCTTCATCAAGCCTTGATTCCTTCAGCTGCCCTTTCTTCACGGCCTTCACAAGTCCGGGAATGACTTCGTCGATCAGCGGACTTTCCTCCCTCAGGAGGATGAGATCGTTTCCGGCGTTCAATGACCTGAGGCACGCCTCGACGATCTCGAACTTCGCGGCAATTCCACCCATCGTGATGTCATCGGTGGTGACCGTCCCCTTGAATCCGAGATCGTTCTTCAATATGTCAGTGATGAAAACCTTTGACAGCGATGCTGGAAGTCCGGAGGGATCGATCTCAGGATATGCAGTATGTGCGGTCATTATACAGGGAAGCGGGACTCCCTTCTCGATCATTTCAGCATAAGGCCTGATATGGTCTTCCATCATCTTCCTCCTTGAAAGCTTGATCACCGGCAGTCCATGATGCGCATCCTGGGAAGATGCGCCGCGTCCTGGATAATGCTTTCCTGTCGCCACGATTCCGCCTTCCTTGAACCCCTTCAATGCGGCAGAGACAAACTTCACGACCTCGCTGGTCTTCTCGGAATAGCTCCTGATTCCTATCTCCGGATTCATTGGTTCGGTGTTGACATCTATAACCGGCGAATGCAGCCAGCTGACACCGAGAGAAGTAAGTTCACGCGCTACCGCCCAGGCGACATCATGCGCGAGCTTCGTATCTCCTGTACGCCCTATTCCGCCGCATGACGGGAAAAACCTTATGCCGTCCCTTGGATAGTCGGCGCTCGCATCGCCTTCCATGTCCATCGTGATGTGGAGCGGGATTCCGAGATCATTGTTGAGAGAGGCCTTCTTCATAGTGTTGAGGAAAGCGCAGTATTCCTCGTTGGTACATTCAGGCACTGGAAGTCCGGGAACAAAATCCTTCACGGTCCCGACCGGATACCGGATGACCCTGTGTGCGAATTCCGGAGATGTGGCGTAGGGATCGTAGTAGGCGGTCTTTATCCTGAATGTCAGGCCGCAGCGGATTCCCGCCGGACAATACCTCTTGATTCTTTCAAGGATCACCGGGGTGATCATGGTGCCTGTGAATCCAATGACGAAACATTGTCCGACCTTCTGTTCCAGGGTCATTTTCCCTATAAGCCTGCTGATCATCTCAGATTTGCTGGACATGACATACTCCTAAGTTTTTAAAGATGAGATTATTGAATTGCTTTAATTATGAAATCTACTGCGAAACAATCACGGATTCAATTCCTAGAACATCTGCAATCTTCTTCAACGTCGCAGATCTCCTCCCGATTCCCAGCGCAAAATGGTGTGTCGGTCCTTCCGCCACCCACTTCTTCAAGAAGGTCCTGATGTCCGGCTTGAACCTGCCATGGGTGTTGGTATTGCCTGTCGGCGGGGTCGGCCCCTTCATCGATTCGCCTTCGGCGATTATGAACTTGAACTTGCCATCGGCCTTGACGCCGATGCTCAGCATCGTGATTGGTCCGGCCTTGATGCTGAACTCCACGCTCGCGCCCTTCCCCGGCTTGCCATGATATTTCTTCAGGCTGCGGAGCACGGGCTTGCCGTCGGCGATGTTGAGATGATGCGGTCCGTCGTGTCCGACAAGCACCGAATCCCTCTCGAAATCCACAGGATGGAACTCCGCGAAACTCCCGCCAATCTCAAGCCTGTCCATGATCATCATCGCGATGCAGGTCTTGATGTCGAACTCGCCGCACATCGGGAACCCCGCACTTGTCAGCAGAGAGTTTCCGACGATCAGGCTTGTCACCACTTTCCGCATTTCGGATTCAGGTTCGGCCTCATAATAATACGCTAGTCCGTCAAGCTTCTTCTCCTCGATGAACTTGTCAAGCGAAACTGCGACTTTCGCAGCCGTCACGAGGTCCTCGTCGGTGAGCTTTGAAGTCAGTGGATCCGAGACCGGCTCAGGCGTATCGAAGAAACCAAGGATTTCCTTCCTCTTCTTTTCGACAAGCTTCATGTCGACATTCCTGTAGTGCTTCATGATGTCGTCAGGTTCAGCCTGCACGACATGGCAGCCGAATGCCGAAGTGAGCGAGGTCGGATCCGTATGCATGTCGAGCATTGCCTCGAGGACATGCCCCATGTGCCCGATACGGGCGCGCTTGAGATCGTGTATTGCATGTGCAATGCCGCACCACTCCTTGACTTCCGCATCCACCACCGGATCCTTCTCAAGTGTTCCGATGATCACTTCCGGAGCCCTCCTGCCCATCCGTATCGCCACGCCCGTGAATTCCGGGACTGAACAGAAATCATCGTTGCAGAGCTGGACATAGGTCGAAGCCTTTTCATAGTTCATCGCCTTGAGAGGCTGGAGCGCAACCATGACCATCGGCACGTTTATCTCCTTGAAGATCACGCCGATCGTCGCGGATGTCGCATAGGTCACCATGTCAATAAAAATAAGGTCGAGGTCTGCAGCCTTGAGTTTCGGAACAATCTCGTAGGCCGACTGCGCATTGTCGACTATCCCGAAGTCAATGACCTTGACGCCGTTCTTCCCAACCTTGTCTTCGAAGATCTTCAGTTTCTTCTTAAGGTCGTCGAGCAGTCCGTCGAACTGCGGCCAGTAGACATGGTGCCCGACTCCGAAGACACCGACATTCGCGGTCAACGATTTTTTCCTGGAAATCTGCATTTTACTCATATCATGAACTCCTTTTTTAACTTTCATTTTTGCGAATCAGTTTTTCCGAATGGCAGCAAAGAGCGCTGGTAGTATTCGACGCCGTCATGGTGGCGGACAATGATGGACCATTCACCTGGAACCCAGGCCCTTGACTGCTCTCTGATGTAGTTCCACCATCCCGTGCCGTCGCAGAAATATTGAAGCTTCTCCTTCGAAACAGGAATTCCATAAGGGCCAATCCATTCTGATTCCTTGACCAGGAGATAAGGTTTGTCGGCCTTGTAGCATATTCCAACGCCATGCGTAAACGGATTCATCTTTTCCGGCATCTGGTCGCGGCTGTACCAGCCTGACGAAACTGTGAATCTCTTCTGGCCTTCAGGGACGGAATTCATGGCATCACTGCAGTATACGCTGAGCAGACCTCCCGCTTCGGCGCCGATGCTCCATAGCTTGCGGACTTCGCCATCAGTCCTTCCCAATGCCAGTGAAAGCCGCGCAGCCATGAATGCCGACAGCGCCTTCAGGTCCTTGTCCACCGCCTTTCCTGCGAACTTCGCAATCGCATCGGCATAATCAGTTCTTTTTGAGAAGTCCTTTTTCAATGCGAGGACTTCCAGGAATTCCCTGAACTCTTCGGAATTACCTTTCAGAAGTCTTCTCATCATGATGGTATAATCGCTCACACCCTTGGAGCGCGCGTTTAACAGGGCTGTTTCAGAGAGCATGACCGCCTCCTCATTGTTTCCTGAGACAGCCTCGTTCCAGGCCCAGGAAAGACAGGATTCAGAACAGTCCCACCAGAAGTAGACTTCCGGCACTGGAATAAGCCTGCGCAAATCGCGGGCTTTTTCCGGAAATCCATTCTCATAAAGGATGTTCACGAACTTATACACATCCGAGTTCAGGCTGTTCTTCCTTGAAAACATCCGCACATCCCTGTCATCTGTCAGTCCTTCTGAAAAATCAAGAATCATCTTCTGCCAGCCGATATCTACACGGATATTTTCAGTCATGTAGAACTCGGGGTTCTTCATGAGCTTTCCGAGCGCTGCCTCATATCCTCTGCGGTCGCAGTTCCTGAACGCGGTTTCAACGGCAATACGCAGAACGATTGGATTGTCGGTTTTAAGCTCATCCATCTTGATTCCGAACCTGCTGGCCAGACCGGGCATGTTCTTGACGAATTCACGTATCTCCCAGTCATTTTCCATATCCATCATCCTGACGCACAGATCATTGACCTTGTCCCTGATGGCAGTTTCGGCCGGGGGATTTTTCCAGGCCATTTCGCTCAAGGCGTTGAATCCGTCACTTTCCTTTATTTCATTGAACAGAGCGAGATCGGCCCCTTCAAGTCCGTATGAGAGGCGGAACAGCTGCGCCTTGTAGCCCTTTCCCTGTTTGTCGATCTTCGCCGCGATCTTGCCGTAATCACAATTGGCGCCGCGTATGAGAAGGTAGTTCGGCCCCCAGTCGAACGGCTGCGGCGATTCTAGGAGCATTTCCGGATAGACGATCCAGGCCAGTTTCGATATCTGAGGGGGGCACTTGTCCTTGTCACCGTTCTTTTCAAGCAGTTTTTTCAGCTTATCCTTCATCTGTCCAACGCTGGAAAGCCTGCCCGATATCATTGCGAATTCAGCAAAAAGGACCTCCTCGCCAAGCTTTGCGTCCGGTGCGAGGGCCCTTTCCCTGAGCTTTTCGAGAAGCTCCTCCATATCGCCTTTCCTGCTGGAATCGTCGACAAGGAAGCGTACTGCCGATTCCGGATAGGCCCACCACTCAAACTGCTCCCTTCCCGCGAGGGTTTCGATTATTTTCTGCCGTTCCAAGGCAACCAGATCAAAAAGCTCGAGTTCATTGCAGAAGAAGTCCAAAGCAGTGCTCTGCAGATAATCCTGCCTGGCCACGAGAATATTCTTCAGGGAGACGGAAACTGCATCCTGGATGAACTTCCTGTAAAATGCAGATTTCCCAGGTTCAAGCAGCATCCTGCCGCGCAGAATCCTGATGACGCCCGCAAGCTCAGAATGATTGTTCATGACGTCCTGGGGACCGGCGGCATTCAAGGCGTTCAACAGCCTTTCAAGGACTTCATCCTTTCCGTTCTGCCTGTAAAGCATAAGGCAGGCCGTGATGGCGGTCTGGGGGCATTTGTGTGTGCTGGCTTTGTCAAGCAGCTTCAGTCCCGCCTCCGTTCCAGCGAAAGGCTTTACGGCATTGAAATATACATTATGGATGGTTATGCGATCGTCGGAGAACTTACTCTCAATTCCCTTCAGTATTTCCGGTGCAAATCTGCGGTAGGCCGGAATTTCAAGAATCTCAAACTGATGGAAAGGGCTGAAGAACATGCTATGTCCGCCGCCGTTTATCCTTCCATCCTTTTCATTCAAGGTAGTCCATTCCTCGGCGAGCAGATCAATGAAGGCAGGCAGGGCCTCCCTGTTTCCCGCCTTGACAAGCAGGGCGGCAATTGCCCCCTTGCGCTTATCTGCCGAAGCCAGCATGGGCAGCCAGCTTTTCAGGTCGATATCCTCAGGAATGCTCCAGAGCAGATCCTCGAACACGATACCGTCGAAACCGCTGTCTTCGTTTCCAAGAGCGTTCCTCAGGGCTTCAAAAAACTTTCCGTTACGCCATTCCTCTTCCTTAAGCTGCCGGAAGAAGGGAAATCTCATGTCCCTGGTCCTGTCCTTGAACGAGTCCATCCAGAAGACTACCGCGCTGATCCTGTCATTAGGAGGGAAATCATCAAGGCAGATCCCATTTACAGCACCATACATGAGCTGGTTCCTGCTGTTTTTCTGGGCGAGCGCATATATATCTGGATACATCTTGAGCTTTGCCATGCAGCTCGGGCAGTTCATCCACATCTTGAACTTAAGGGAGAATCCATCGTCGGAGCTCTTGTCCTTCCATCCCTTTATTATTTTCCTGGCCCTTCCTATGACTTCAGGATCCCTTGTCCGCCCCAGAAGAATCCTGAGGCTGCCCGGAGCATTGTATTTTTCAGCCAGCTCAACTGTGGCGGCTTCGCGGTCCTCGTATTTTCCAGCACCGAGGCGTTCGAAAAGCCTTTTGATATTCTTCTCCTCCTTCTCACTGGCGACGGGTTCGGGGGGGAGCATCAAGGCCTTCTCAAGTATTGACTCGGGGAATTCCCCATTCGCGACTTTCCGGGACAGGAGCGCCTGCTGGCATTTTGCCGCAGCCCTGAAGTCGGGGTCATCCTCTGCATACAGGAAAGTGGAAATAAAAAGTAAAAGCAGCATCGGCAGTTTTACACAGTATGGCATAATCCCCGTTCTTATTGCTAAATCCATATCGAAATACAATATACGGTAATAATATGAATTGCCAAAAGCCCATTTGCCGTATTTTTCCCATGGGCGGTTGAAAAACCCGCTTTTAGGAATAGAATTATAAACTTGATGATTAATTAAATCCAGAGGGTAAATCAACATGAGAAAACTCTTGTCCGCAATCGCAGTGGTGCTGGCTTTATTGCTGGTCACCGTAGTTTCACATATGGCAAATGCCGCCGACCCGAAGACCGGAAAAGGACAGGGCGGACCCGGCAACATGGGGCCTGGCAACCAGCCCGGCAATCCCGGCGCCCAGAAGAAGGATCTCACTGAAGATGACGCCAGGCAGATGATCAAGGATCTGAATGAACTCAAGAAGATGCATCAGGAATTCAGGAGGAAGATGATGGAGTTCCAGCAGAAATACGGCATGACGCCCGACCTCGGCATGGGCATGGGACCCGGCGGACAGGGTGGTGGACAAGGCGGAAACATGGGACCTGGCGGAAACATGCCTCCTCCCGGAGGAGAAAACCAGCCCGGCGGTAAAAAAAATAAGTTTCCAGACGACGGGGCGAACGCAGACTTCCCCCAGCCAAACTTCTAATGACTTATTTTCGGATCTAAATGAGAATTCTCAATATCTACGTGACCAAGGACTTCGTCGTAACCGGGCTCATGGCTGTCATCGTCATGACCTTCGGCCTGATGGGGACGCACCTTATAAAAATGTTCCAGGCGCTGACCCAGGGTATTCCTTTAAGCTCAGCCTTGATGTTCCTTCTGTATATAATTCCCACGGCGCTTTCACTTACAATACCGTTCAGCGTCCTGGTGGCTACAATGCTTGTCTTCGGCAAGTTGTCGGCGAACAATGAAATAACGGCGATGCGGGCATGCGGCATCTCCATCCTGCAGATCATATCCCCGATAATAATCCTGACGTTCGCGCTGACCTGCACCTGCCTGTATCTCCAGATGGATCTCTCACCCTATTATTCGAACAAGGCGAAGGACATTCTCAAGGAGGCTGGAATAAAGAAGCCCACCGCCCTCCTTGAACCCGGAAAGCCCATGCAGTACGAGAACTACAACATATACATTGACGACAAGAACGACAGGAATGAAATCAAGAACGTGCAGGTATATATACTCAGCAAGGACATGAAGGAATGGGAGCAGGACATAACCGCACTGAGCGGGAGGATCGACGTAGATGAAGACAAGAAGGTGATGAAGATCATCCTGTTCAACGCGATAATAAAGGTCAAGGAAAACAATGACAGCCAGCCACGCAGGACTTCGGCCGAATCCATAGAGTTCCCAATTGACTACGGGCACAAGTTCAATGAGATAAAGGTGGGCGACAAGCCGCAGTATATCACATCGAACGAGCTTTTCAGCAGGACGATACTCTACAAGAAGCGCGGTATGAACGTGACCAGGCTCGAGGTGGAGCTTAACCAGCGGATCGCCCTCGCCGTATCCCCTATAGCATTCCTGCTGCTGGGCATGCCCCTTGCGATAAGGACTTCAAGACGTGAGACATCGGTGGGGCTCTTCATAAGCGTCATTCTCGCCGGGGCTTATTTTATTTCGATCATGATACTTGCCGCCCTTTATACCAAGCCTGCGATCCACCCGCAGCTGCTCATATGGATCCCGAACCTGTTCTACCAGATCGGCGGAGCCATCTTCCTCTTCATCATCGCCAGGAGATAAAAAAAACGGCGCCATTTGACTGGCACCGTTTTTTATCTTATAATTATAAATTTTTGTCCCAGAAATTTATCAGTAGATGAAGTTGAAGGCTGAATCAGCCTTGACAAGTTCCTTTATCTCCTTCACCATCTCTTCTGGAACAGGTACATTTGTCTTCATTACCGCAAGAGCCTTGTCGCCGCCTATGCTCTGCGGAGCCCTGAGGTCGACGATGTTGATCTTGTTCTTGCCGAGATGGCTTGCAATCTTTCCGATCACTCCGGGCTGGTCCTTGTATTCGACGATCAGATTGTTCCCGCTCGGTTCGAGGTAGAGCTTGTCAAAATCGTTCACCCTCGAGATCATGAGGTTGTTTTCGGCGATCGTTCCGCGCACGCTGACCTTCTTGATGGTCGAAGTGCCTTCAAAGAGGTCTATGGTCATCGCCTCGCCATACTGCTTCGTGTCGTCGGGATCCCTGTTGATGAAGACTATTCCACGGTCCTTCAGGAACGCCTCGGCGTCTGAGGCGTCAAGATAGAGGTCGAATTCAGGGGCGATACCTGCGACGATAGGACCCTGCATCCATTTGCCGAACTGCCTGAGCTTGCCGTAGAAGCTTGTCTCCACCTGGTGCGGAGCCGAGCTTGTGCCGAGATAGCAGCGGGCAAGACGGGTAAGGACGAATGCGAGTTCCTGGTATTTCTCGTCCAGGCCGTCCGGAACCCCCTTGTTGACCACGAAGTTCGTTATGCCCTTCTCAAAATAGGCTATGGTCTGTTCGGCCGCGCGCGTGGCGGCGGTCGTATTCGCCTCGACGGTGCTTGCACCGAGGTGGGGAAGCATGATGTCGGCGATATCCGTGACCGCCTTGGGTCCGGCTTCGTCCTTGGGATAGACGTCGTTGCAGAAGATTATCTTCTTCTCCTTGCGGATTTCGCGCAGATCGTTCTCATTGATGATACCGGCTCTCGCGCAGTTGATGAGACATGCACCGGGCTTCATCAGGCCGAGAAGCTTCTTGTTGACCATGCCCTTTGTCTCATTGGTCTGGGGTATATGCAATGAGACATAGTCGGACTTGGAGAATATCTCTTCCACGGTCGCAATCTGCACCCCTATCTTTTCGGCCAGGTCGGCTGAAAGCACCGGATCAAAGACAAGGAATTTCATCTCAAACCCCTCGAGCCTCTTGGCGACAAGCCTTCCGATGTTCCCCATGCCGAGAATACCTACCGTCTTGCCGGTGAGCTCGGTACCCATGAACTTATTCTTCTCCCATTTTCCTTCACGCGTGGTAAGGTCGCCCTGGACGACATGCCTGGCGGAGGCAAGCATCATCGCAACAACTTCCTCGGCGACTGCATTGGCGTTCGCTCCGGGGGTGTTCATCACGTCCACATTCTTCCGGCGGGCATACTTGATGTCGATGGTGTCATAGCCTGCTCCGGCCCTGACGACAAGCCTCAGACCTGGAAGTGCGTCGATGATCTGCGGCGTGACTTTTTCGCTGCGTACTATGAGGACTTCGGTTTCAGGATATGTCTTGACAAGCTCTTCAAGTGGTTTTGCGTCCTGGGTGACCTTGTAGCCCCTGGCCACGAGAATTTCCTTTGCAACGCTTTCAAGCTTGGTTGGAATCAATACGTTTTTCATTATTATCCCGCCTTTCCTTATATTAATATGAATTCATTGTCCGCGTGAAAAGATAAGACAGGTAAAATATTCCACATCCCGATTAATTCAAAGGAAATTCACATCATCTTCCCGGATCCTTCAGCTGCCCGCAGATGTAATTTATAGTTTTCCTGTCTGGAGCAAGTATCATCTGATTCCGCATTCGCCAGCGTTCGGGGTGGTCTTTTGACAGATGATATACCTTTTCATCCACCTTCAATGTTAGCTCCTCGCCGCTGATTAGCCTTCCCTTGAAACCTGACTTGAACAATATCGGAAGGACTCCGCCGATATCCCAGAGCTTCACGCAGCCGATATATGCAAGATATCTTCCCAGGGCAAGATATGTTCCTGAAAAAACCGTGCAGCACACCGCCTGCACTGGGTTGGCAACATCAAGACGCCCCCTCTTGACGACATCCTGGCTGACGCTTATCAGGCCACCGTCGTTCAGCGCAAGCTTCCTTGAACAAAATTTTTCCATCCTGGAAAACTTTATCCTGCCACCAGTATTCTTGGTCCTGCAATACAAGACATGGTCGCCTTCTGTAATGAAAATCTCAGCAGTAGCAGGAAGAAAGACGGCACCTTCCTCAAGCGTTCCGCCTTTCATGAATCCTATTGAGATCCCCCATGTCGGAATGTGGTGTGCATAAGGCGCAGTGCCATCAATCGGATCGACAACCCAGGAAGTCCCCTTCATCGCAGATGCTATGTACTCCTCGCTCTTCGTCTCAACGGTCTCTTCGCCGATCAGATAGGTCGATTCATCCGGCCTGTCGAATTCCTTCTTGAGGAGATTCTCTATTTCGGAGTCGGCGGCGGTTATGAGCGAACGGTCGCTCTTGAATTTCCAGGCGCATTTCCCGTAGTGCTTCAACGCTATCCCACCGCATTCGGCGAGAAGTCCGCAGATTTCTTTTGTGTTCCATTTGTCCATCCTGTCAAAAGAATGTCCTTGGCCATATTTTACAAGCCAGCCACGATATTTTTACAGTTGTTTTCATATCCATGCCATAACTCAAATTTTCAGGATGAAAATTTTATCTTGTCAACTTGTCAAGTTATCAAACGCTGCTATTTTAGCTCTTAACGACCGATAGCCAAAACCAGGTAAGTATGCCAGTTTCGCCGAAACTGGCTCGGAGGCGGTTTCGGCGAAACCGCCATACTGGCTCGGTCGTTGAAAGCTACCGTGATTTGTTTTGGAATTACATAAAGATGTGTTTCAAAGAAAAAAGAGGAGCAAGGCCATGAAGAACATGCAGGTAGGATATTTGAAGGCGCACTTCTCCGATGTCATCGATCAGGTTATCAAAGGAGAGAAGGTCACCATAAATTATGGACGGAAGAAGGAAAAGGTCGCCGTAATCGTCCCGTATTCGGAATATGCGGGAACAAAAAAACGCACGCTTGGCGTAAAGGAAAAACAAGCTTCCTACAAGATTAAGGACAACTTTAAAATCTCCGATGAGGATATGCTGGACTCATGAACCTCATCATAGATACACATGCCCTTATCTGGGCCGCGATGGATACCGGCAAGTTGAGCGATGCCGCGCGGACAAACATCATCGACCGGAAAAACAATGTACACGTCAGCGTCGTTTCCTTCTTCGAGATATCCCTCAAATATTCCATGGGAAGACTTGAACTCAAAGGCATTCTGCCAGACGACTTCCCTGAAATCTCATCTGAAATGGGATTTTCAATCCAGGAGCTGTCGGCTGAAACAGTCTCGACATTCTATAAACTGCCAAAGACCGACAACAAGGATCCCTTTGACCGTCTCATCGCATGGGAGGCAATAAGATCTGGAATGGTCCTGGTGAGCCGCGACAAGGGCTTTGAAAGCTACGGCAAATTCGGACTGAGGACGCTATGGTAATAATTTTTCCATTCTGGAAAAATTATGAATTCTCCCAGGCCGTCCTGATGAAGACCTCGTAGTTCTTCTGCATCTGCGGCGGTATCACGTCCTCGTACGGGCCGGCGCTCGGTGAGATGATCAGGCGTTTCCCCCTGCATTCCTCCAGCACATCAAGCACCGCCTGCTCCATCTCCTTTTCATTATACGACCTGAAGCAGTCGTACTGGATGTTTCCAATCAGCGAGATCTTGTTTTGCGTAACGTCGAACGCCTCGGCAAATGTGCAGTTGCCGATAGGCGGAGCCTCGATCGTGTGGAGGCCGTCCGGCGCCATTTCCAGGAAGTCCGGCAATATCTCCTTGATCTGACCGTGATAGTGCTGGATGCTTTTCGCGCCGCTCCTGCGGATCATCGAGATCAGTTCCCTGCCGTATGGAACTATCCAGCTCTGGAAAGTCGAACGGCTCAGCAGCGGCGGACTCGCCAGCTCGCTGCCGACAAGGAAATAGACGTCCGCAAGCTTCCTCTCAAGACAGATCGAATATACAATCCGGTAATATTCCATGACCCTGTCCAGGAATTCCTTCACCATGTCCGGACAAGTAAGCGACCATATCGCGTATTCCTCTAGTTCCGACGAATGATAGAGGTTCGATATCGGCTCGCCGAGATCCAGCATCATGCTCCCGAGTTCCTCCGGAAATTCCGCCTTCTCTGCCAGATATTTCTGTATCCTCCCATCCAGTTCCCCCTCTATCCGGCTGCGGTCGGTGTTGACAGGGAGCGAACAGTAGAAGGCAAGTTCGTCCTCAGTTTTGATAAGTTTGCCTACGGTCGTCTTTTCCTTTTCGTACCTAGTCTCGGAGACCAGTTGGCGACCCTTGTACTCAAGAACCTTCCTGGATATCTTCACTCCACCCTCGGAAAAGGACTTGTTCTCAATCCTGACTTCCGGAGCGAACAGGCTTGCACCCATCCCCCTACGGTCCAGCGTGATCGCATGTTTCTCCGCCAATGAGACAATGCTGCTGTAACACGGATTGTTCCTCACATCTGTATAATAGCCGGTAGGATGATATGGGAAAAGCAGCCAGATGGGAGTCCTGTCTGTCTCTCTTCCTTCAAGCGAAGCAAAAAGCCTTTCACGAGCATTCATGGGAATCCTTATATTTTAGAACAGCCCTTACGGGCTTAACTACCAACAAATTCAATTGGCATTCGTTCGTAGTTAATGCCGTAAGGCATGTTGTTTCATTCATTCAACACTCTCAAGAATGGCACAGCCTTCCGCCTTCGCAAAGAAGCTACGGCGGACACAGAAAGGCCGTACCTACTTTTTCATCATCCCGATGAGCTCCATGCGGTACTTCTCGTAGACCCCGCGCGGAGTCGTCTTGTTCTTCATGCAGAGAGCGGCGGCCATGCCTATGACTTCGCCCATCATCCCCGTCGTACGCATCACGCGGACAGTCCCCAGCGCCACATGCGTCACGCTGATGTTCCTTCCCGCCATGAAGAGGTTCTCGACGTTCCTCGAATAAAGGGTCCTGTAGGGTATCGGATATGGATTGATCTTGACGTGTTTCGCTATCGAACGGAACTCCTGTCCGGGAAAATCCTTGGAATTCTTCGCCTCAGGATAGTGCAGGTCTATCGTCCACGTAGTGACAACGCAGGCGTCCGGAAACGCCTTCGCGCCCTCTATGTCCTGCTGGCAGAGGATCACATCGCCCAGGAGACGTCTTGATTCCCTTTTCCCTGCGACATACGCGACCCATGACAGATCGTTATCTGCGAACTTCGCACGGTCAGAATATTTGTTCTTGAGATATGCCCAGTTCCCGTAGACTACACGGAGCCCGTAGTCGCGGACAAATTCAAACTCGCTGATCTGGTCGCGGTTCATGCCGGTCTCCCAGTCCCATTCACCCATGTCGACCTTCTGCACGGTATCCTCGTTGAACTGTACGGCCCACGGACATTCCGGGAACTGCACCGGGCCCGATCTCTTTTCCGAATACCATTGGACAGAGGAACCCATTGTCATCTTATCGCCTTTCTCAGGTGCTATTGTCTCGCCTGTCTCCTCCCTGCCCTCGCGTCCCATCCTGAACTCCGCACCTGCAAGGAATCCTACGGACCCGTCACCGGTACAGTCAACGAAAAGCGGTGCCTTGAACCTGAGTTCGCGCCCTGTGCGGATATCCTTCCCGATCACCGCTGAAATCCTGTCCCCCTCCTTTTCGACGCCGGTCGCATGGACATTGAGGTACAGGCTGATCTTCTTCTCCTTTGCAACGGCCTTCAATTTCTTAGCGTCCTCATACGTCCCCGCCGGCTGCGCATTGCCCTGCTTCACAGGTCCGATCTCGTTGACGATATTTCCAAGTTTAGGGTAAGGTGACAGGTTGACTCTCCCGCCGAGATGGACACGGACTTCAGAGCTGTTGTTTCCGCCAAGCACCGGACGGTCATGCACAAATGCAACTTTCAGACCTGAACGCGCGCCTGATATCGCCGCGCATTCGCCTGCGATTCCGCCGCCAACGACAACTAAATCATATGTTCCGACATCTTCAGGGTTTTCAGGAAGGCCCTGGGCTTTCTTCCTGAACACGGCAAGCTCATCCGGCTCTTCCGGAGGTGCGAACTTCGCATCAGATGAAAATACGATGGCATCGCAGCGGCCATCAAAGCCTGTAAGATCATGAAGCGAGATCCTTGCATTTTTATTTTTAATTTCAACTGTCCCGCCTTCCTGCCAGTGCCAATTGGCGCCTTCGGTCCCGAAGACGGTCTCCACGGCTTTTCCATCGACAAGAACCTGGAATTTCCCAGGAGCCCCCGGTGCCTTCCATGGTGCGACCCAGTCCTTGGTCCTTGCCCAGACCTTGTATTCCCCGGCTTCAGGAAAGCTTACTGTTGTAGTCGCATCCTTCACGGCTTTTCCAAGACCGTGCGCAATGAGATAGGACGAACCCATCTGATCCATGAACTGCTGGTCCAGAGCCCAGCCTCCGTAATCATTGAAGGTCCCCGATTGGATAAATACGATTCCCTTGATCATTTCCATTAATCCTTTCTTTTTAGGCCGATTCGATTCCAGCGGCCGTATCCTTTAAAATTTTATAATACTTCTGAACTTCTGAAGGATCCATCTTCCCGGAAAAAGCCAGGGCTGAATGGGGCGGATTGCCGACGGTGACCGCCAGGCTCGTCCAATTTTCAGTTGTTACGATCTTCGCAAAACCGTTTCTGCGGATTTCGCGGATTACCTTTAGAAGATCTTCAATCCCCTGTGAAAATTTGGGTATTTCACGTCCTTTGAAAAGCCTGCGGATCTCGCTGTCGGCAGTGAGTGAAAGAAGCACCATTCCGATGCTGGAACCCGCCACTGGATAAAGCCCGATTCGTCCGAGCGCCTGCTCCACCGGCATTCCCGGTTCCGCATGGTAGAAATAGCTTACCTGGTCCCGCCATAGGACTCCATATGCCACAACGAAACCATACTGCTGGAGCGAAGCCAGCAACGGAAGGGCTTTACGGATCAGCCCGGAAGCGAATATGCTCTGCGCCGCCAGCACATGCATTCCAGGCCCTGTAACATATTTCTTTGACGGTGTCTGGCCTGCAATTCCGAGATGGGCAAGGGTCTTCAGGAGGCGGTGGACGCGTGTCGGCTCAAGATCCAGCCTTCTTGCAAGTTCGCGTACGCCCACCGGTTCCTTGCAGACTGCCAGGGCCTGCAGGCATGTCAGCCCGTCTATCAAGCTCTCATTTGGTTGTGATGGCAACATGTTGCTATAATAGCATCATTTATGCGGCGTACAAGCCAAAGCAATATGTTTTTCCAATATTTTTTATTTTTCTGACGGATGATGTCATATATTCATGAATCTATTGCAACCAATGCAATAATCTGACCTGATTGACGTTTATTTAATTCGGAACTGTTCGTGTGAGTAGGTACGTGCTTGAGCAGATACCAGGCATTAATTTCAAGAATGGTACAGGCTAAAGCCCGTACCTACTTTAAAGATCACATTTTTCAACATATAAGGAGATCGAGATGAAAAAGATTCTAGTTCTGTTCGTGTTCGGATTGGCAATGTCGGCGTTCGTAGCCATGGCCCAGGATGACGGAAAACCCAGGCACGCCGGCGGAGCCGGTGGCGGCGCTGGAGGCGACGGCAAACGCCCGATGCCCCCTGTCATGGCCGCACTTGACGCCAACGGCGACGGCGTGATCGACGAGAAGGAAATCGCGAATGCTTCCGCAGCCCTCAAGAAACTCGACAAGAACGGCGACGGAAAGCTCACGATGGACGAAATCCGCCCTCAGCGTCCCGCAGGAGCCCCTGGAGGCGGGAGGAAGCCCGAAGGCGACAAGAAACCTGAAGCCCCTAAGAAGGCCGATGACATCGACCTCAATGCACCAGCAGGAAAATAACTCCCTCTAAAAGGCAAAAAAGCCGACAGCGTCAAAAACTGCCGGCTTTTTTTATTTCCTGAAACTCCCGCCGACCATTGTGTTAATGCAGGATCCGCCGTACACCTGCGGCGTATAAATCTCGTTCAATACGGGGTCGGACCAGAATGTCGCTAAGTTAAGCACTTCTGCCATCAAGAATACACAAGCTGAAGTTTATCTGCCTCAGGCAGCGCCTTAGGGTGACCAGGGCTTGGACTCCAACCTCGGCGCACCGACAAATGTTGGAGTTCAAACTTTAGTTTGTCTTCTCTTAATCTTAGCGCCATTCTAATCCGACCCTATTGTAAACTCGCGCCCAAAATCCATGGAAAGTAAAAAAATCCTAACGAGAGAAGAGAAAAATAATTTACCGCATCAAAGTGAGGAGTTTTTTAAGAGCCCGGATGACTTTGATGAAATCAAATCCACAAAAAACTGTTTTTGTGGACGGGCTCTACTTTAAAGAAGGAAGAAAATGGCAAGAAGATACAAGGCGGAGGCTTGTGCTACTTCCGGGAAACAATCAAAATAATGATAACAGGATTCCCAACCGCGAGGATCGCGGTGGGAGACCATAGCGTTCGGTTTTTAAACCGCCAACCAAGTGTCGGGTTAAAACCCGACATACTTTCTAGGCAAAACCGCCTCGCTTCACCCAGCTTAACGCTTACTCAAATATCGTTTTTAACAAGCCGCACTTTATTCCAGGCTCTCATAATACCCGAACTGAAGATAACACAGTCCGCTTCCGGCTTCAACAATGGCTGCTCGAGTTTAAACTTCCAGCCTCTTCCGCGGTCCATAGCGAGAGCGCGCCCCGTCTTCCTTCAAAGAACTTCTAAAGTAAGTATTATCTCTGCTGCTGCGGAAAGGCTATCCACAGAAAGCGTATTCTCCCTGGAAAGGCTGCCTCTCTCGCCTCCGAGCAGGAAATTAAGCCGGCAGCCGGCGGCGATTCCGGAATGGACATCGCTTTTGCTGTTGCCGATCATGAATGACGCTGACACGTCTATGTCAAGCTCCCTTGCGGCCCTGAAGATGAGTCCGGGAAGCGGTTTCCTGCAGGTGCACCTGTCCTCGTCCCTGTGCGGGCATATGTAGATCCCGTCAAAGACAACGCCATGCTCCTTGAAGAGGGAGCTCATCCTGGAATTGACCTTTTCAAGATCATCGGTGGTGAAATAGCCCCGGGCGATACCGGACTGGTTGGTTATGATCACGAGCAGATAGCCGGCGACCCTGAGTGCCTTGAGCGCTTCAACGGTCTCCTCGAAAATATCGACCTTCTCCGGGTCGGAGACATAACCCGAATCGAACATTATCGTACCGTCACGATCAAGAAAGACAGCCTTTTTCAAAATCAGTTCCTCTCGAAAAAGCTTCGGAAAAGTTCATCGACAGTCACAGAAGCTGTTCCTATCTTGCCAACGACAATGCCTGCGGCATGGTTTGAGATTTCGGCGGCCTCGGCCGGCGTGGCGCCGCCAAGAAGCGCAAGGACGAACGAGGCTATCACCGTGTCGCCCGCTCCGGAGACATCGAACACCTCGCGGGCCTTTGTAGGCACGACAAGGAGTCTTTCATTCTTCGAGAAAAGCGCCATTCCGTCGGAGCCCAGCGTTATCAGAAGGTGTTCCGGATCCCAGGATCCCAGGATCTTTCCTGCGACTTCGGCAAGAGACCTGTCATTTTCCACAGGTCTTACAGACTCCTTATAGTATGTACCTGACAAGGCGAAAGCCTCAAGCCTGTTCGGAGTCATCAGCGTGAGCCCCTTGATTTCGAGGGGCTGGCTCGGATGCGGGTCCAGGGCGGTTATTACCCCGTTTTCACGGGCGGCGCTGTTGATATCGTCGACAATACGCCGGTTCAGGACGCCTTTTGCATAATCCTCGAAAACAACCGCATGCACCTCCCCTTTTTCAATGGCTGAGACAAGGCCTGCCGCTATTTTACCGCCTATAGAATTGGAAACATGCTCCATCCTCTCATAGTCGATCCTTACGAGCTGCTGGGATCCGGCCATGACCCTCTGCTTCTGCGTCGTCTCCCTGGAAGGGTCTGAAAGGACGAACTCATCATCTATGCCGTGTCCCCTTATCAGGGTCCTGAGCTTCCTGCCGGCATCATCCCTGCCTACCACCCCAAACGCCATCACTTCGCCGCCGAGGGATGCAATGTTCCTCATTACATTTGAGGCGCCCCCGAGGGTTTCCGTCTGTTTCCTTACCTGCACTACCGGCACGGGGGCCTCCTGGGAGATCCTGGTGGCCTTGCCCCACACATAGACATCCAGCATGAGATCGCCTATCACGGCGATCTTCTTTCCCGCCGAAGACTTGATTATCCTTGAAAGCCTCTGCCTGCTTATTGTCATTTTACCGTTCCCGCATTCTTTTCGGGGTTCGCCTTATCGCTGGCCGGACCGGATAAGTCCAGTATTTTCACAAGACATTTGGAAGTGTCCAGCCTTTCAGATCCTATAAAGCTCTTCCCGTGTTTTATTTTGCTTCTGTATATGCTCTCAAAATACTTGAGCTGCCTGTAGATGTCGTCGGTCTGGCTTCTCGACATCCTGTCCCTGTGCTCCCTCAGATAGCCTGCAATCTCATCGAGGCTGCCCTTGATGAGATTGACTTCGCCCTCGATCTGCTTGTGCTCCTTCCTGACGTCGATCATGTAGGCGCGGAGGAGGTCTTCGAGTTCGACCATCTCCTCGTTGGCTATCTGATCCTCCCACATTATGCTCGAATGCAGCTTTCTCGGCAGCCATACCACGAGCATGATCTCAAAGACAACGACGAGCATGAACAGGGCGATCGCAAGATATGCGATATAGTCCTTCTTGAGCAATGTCGTTTTTGGGAATTTATCGTCCAATCGTCCTCCGTCCAGGTTCATTCAGCGTTGAAGCCTTGAATATCAAGCTTGCAAACCACATAATATAAAGCCGGTTCGATTATTTTTCGCATTTGCAATGCAAAAAATAATATAAAGAACAGTAAAATTGGTAAATTGTTGGATTAAAAATAATTTACAAAATACTATTGAACATATTTGACAACACCCCGTATATATACTATTTTGACACAGTTGTTTTACCAATAAAATAAAAATAATACAAATAGAGAGTTAACTCAGGAGAACAGTTATCATGGGAATGCTCAATAGAATCGTAAACATCACGGTGCTCGTGCTTGCAATCGTCTCAGTTGTCTTCGGATGTCTTCTCTTCCTGAAGAGGGAAGAATTGAGATTCCGCGGCGACAAGATGGCGAGTTTCATCGTCAACTCTGTCAAGATACTTGATGTGAACAGCGCGGCCGACGGCTCCAAGAACATTTCCGACGCCAAATACGAACCCAATGAGAAAAAGAACCCGAACCTGGTCGCAGACGAGAAGAAATCCCTCTACCACTACAATTACAAGAACCTTGAATCCGTACTCGCCCCTGTCAGACTCCAGACCGAGAACATCATGAAGCAGAGGGATTTCCTCGGCACGGCGCTTTCCAAGGTCGGACAGAAGCTTGAGCTTCCCGAGCAGTTCCCGGCTACAGGCTTCCAGGGCCTTCCGTCATACAACCAGAGTGAAGCCAAGATAATCGCCCTTGTCGAAAAGGTGAACAAGAGGGACAACGCCATCATCGACCAGATAGCCGCTTCAGCTACAGTCATGGGATTCACCGTCGACAAGGAGACCCTCAAGAACCTTGACAACTACACTACGCCGCTTTCAGATTTCGCCACCAAGGTCGAGAAACTCAAGAAACGCGCCGATTCATATGGCGAACACATCGCCAGGATCTGCAAGATATTCCAAATTGCGGAACCTTCCCTCGGCGGAGATGACTATGGTTCAGAACTCACAAACGTCGCCTCTGCAATGCAGAAAGTCAAAGATGAGTTCGAGGACACCAAGGCCCAGTTGAAACTTACCAGGGAAAAACTTGCCAAGACTGAAGATGAGCTCAACCAGGCAAACGCCAAGATCGAAGCTCTCAACAAGGATATGGACAAGCTCAAGAAGGATGTCGCCCACTGGGTGAAGGAATATAAGAAGGCCATGGGAATAGAGGAAGATGGAGATATCAAGGAAGTACCCCAGGCTGCGGAAGAACTTGTCAAGATGTTGGAAGGAAAGATCATAGAAGTCAACGACAAATGGGAATTTGTCGTCATTGACCTCGGCAAGAACAGCAAGGTATACAGGCCCGAAGGAAAGAAAATGAAGGAAATTCCGGTAGCTCTTCCTGAAGGCAAGGTGCTGATGGTCGGCAGGAACAATGGCTATATAGCCAAGATAAAGATCACCAAAGTGAACGACAACTGTGCAATTGGAGATATCATTCCTGACCTCAGGAATGGAGAAGTCTCTGTCGGCGACAAAGTATTCTTTGCTCCTGAACCCAAGCAGGAACAGGCTCCTGCACCCGTAAAAATCAAAGGTGGAGCAGAAGCACCGGCGGCAAATTAATACAAGGAGAAGGAAATCATGTTTTCATCAAAATTATTTACAGCAACATCGATAGTGACTCTGATACTTCTCATAGTTACGCTCTTCTTCCAGATATCGGAAATGAAGGTTTATGAAATGCTGTTCTTCTGAGGAGCATTATACAAGATAAACTAAAAAGCTGCCTTTACGGCAGCTTTTTTATTTAAGGAGCATATCATGAAAAATACTGCAACGATTATCCTGAGTCTACTAATAGCAGTGGTCGCAATGGCAGCAATGACTGGCTGTGAATCATCCCAGCCCCAGAAGAACAACATCAGGACTTATCCTATAAACCGCCCGTCCGACTGGGAAAAGAACAACAATATGCCGTCCATGAAATTCTAGCCTGATCTTGGTCGGCGCTTTCGGAGAAAACGCCCTACCTTTGCCAATTTTGTGATTGGCTCGGTTACTTGCACAGATTCCCCCTCATGAATTCCAAAGCTTCATCAAGGTTCCTCCTGGCTCCAGCGGTCAGTTGCGAATCCATATTCCAGGAATATCCTTTTATTGTCAGCAGATATACGACAGGCGTCTTCCCGAAAAGCTCTTCACACAGGGAAAGTACGGATTCAGGGTCCATGGAATGGGTTGAGAACGATATCTTGTCTGAAGCTTTTAGCCTTCTGAAGCTGAAATCTTCGATAGCCTCTACGGATGCATCTACGAAGATTACGATGTCCTTCTCAGAGATGTTCAAGGAATCCTCTATATTCAGCTGGTAATTCGAATCAAAGGATAGATTCGGCAATCCCCTGGCTTCCGCCCATTCCCGCATCGATTCAGTAAAAAGAATCCCCAGCGCATCGTCCTGACGGGATGGATTCCCGATGCCGTAGATAAGGACGCGGGAGGATTTGTCTGGCTTGAAGGATTTCATCTTACTTAAGAGGATTATTCAAATTCATGCCATTCCTTTTAAAAGAGCGTCACCAGGCACATTCAATCTTTCATGCAGTCTTATAGCGATACGAGGAGATATTTTCCTTTTTTTTGCCAGTATTTCGGAAACACGGCTTTTTGTCCCAAAGCAAGAAATCACATCCTTTCGGGAAAGACCGAGTTGTTCCATGCGGAACTTTATGGCCTCAACCGGATCCGGCGGCGGAATCACATGATTTTTATCATCATAATGCTTTACAAGCATTGTCAGGATCTCAAGCCTTTCCATTTCTGAAGATCCCTTGGATGGGCTCTTTTCCGCAATTGCGAGTATCTGCTCCATTATCTTGTCATATTCCTTTTCATTCCTAATGAGATGGATATTCATTTTAGTTCCCTTTCCTCAGATATCGAACATATTCATCATGTGTGCCTGCGAATTTCACAATAACTTGTCCGCTTACATAGACCACTACGACTATAATCCTATAGCTGTTTCCCTTAATATTGAAAACGACATTGTTATTGGAAAGAAAGCTTGCATGCGGATAACGTGCTTTAATATCTGTCGTGATGCGCCAGCAGGCGTTTTCAACTTCGGCCACCCATGCGAAAACGGCATTTCTCGCATCCGCATGCTTCCTCGCCAAAACATCCAGCGCCTTTTTGCCGATTATCCCCATGAGTCCCTTTCCTATTTGAATATAGTTCCCAAAGATGGAACTTCAACCTATCATCTGTTGTATTTGTGATAATTTCCGTGGATACAAAACGGTTTTTGTGACTTTCCGGTGATGTCTGATAAGTTTACGCTTAACAGCTGTGAACTCCAACTTCAAACCAGCTCGTCTGCAGCGAATTTGTTGGTAGTAGCGCATGTTTGCGCGTTCTTAGCATATACGCCGTTCCCGTGTCCGGAACGGACACGGGAACGGCGTACCTACTTCATTCTCCGCTGAACCAGCTTACCGCCGGCATCATACAAGGAGACCTCCAGGGGCATTTTTCCATATGCATGGGTTGCACAGCTCAGGCATGGGTCATACGCCCTTACCACGACCTCGACGGCGTTCATCATTCCCTCGGTGATTTCCTTCTTGGCCGTCATGAGTGCTTTCGCCACGAAGTTCACGCCCCTGTTCATCGGTTCATTGTTGTTGGTCGTGGACACTATCAGGTTCGCCATTTCTATCTGGTCGTTGTCATTCACGCGGTAATGATGGAAAAGAGTGCCGCGTGGCGCCTCGATGAGTCCGACTCCTTCCTTCTCCCTGCTTCCCTTGACAACCAGGTTTGTTCCGAGTATGTCCGGATCCTTGAGGAGATCGCGCATCATCTCGGCGGAGTGCAGGATTTCGATGAGCCTGGCCCAGTGAGTATGCATGCACATGTCGTTTGGCCTGCCATTGCTGGCATTCCTGTATATCTCGAACTCCTTCTGCGCCAGAGGGGTCGGGATGAAGTCGACGGTATTGAGCCTGGCGAGAGGTCCTACCCGGTACCAGCCCTTCTCATTGCCGAGATGGATGAGATAAGGGAACTTCATATAGGTCCAGGACTTTGTCTCCTCCCGGATATACTTGAGGTAGTCCTGGTAATTCACATCGTCGAGGATCTTCTTTCCATTGGCATCTACCGCCCTCATCACGCCATGATACAAATCAAGCGCACCATCCTTCCTGACAAGGCTGAGATGGTTGGATTCGAACTTGGAGAAGTTGTCGATGAAATCCTTGTTCTTCCTGTAATAATCCTTGAAGAAGGCTAGCGCGTCCTGGGACCATGACACCATCTTGTCCGCATTCATAGGCGCAGGCCCCTTCAGGAACAGATCCCGTTCTTTTTCCGTCAGGCTCTTGTTCACGCCTCCGGGGATTGCACCGGTACCATGGATCTTCTTTCCTGAAGTCGCAAGGATGATTTCCTGTCCGAATTTCCTCATCATCACAGCCTGAATCGCCAGTTCCTTGTTCACCATGGCAACTTCAATGACATTGCGTTTTTCCGGAGGTGCGTCATAGCCGAAAAGAAGGTCCGGAGATGCAAGATGGAAGAAGTGGAGAGTGTGCGACTGGAAGATCTGCCCGTAGTGCATGAGCCTTCTGATCTTGTCTGCCGTGGCAGTAAGCCCCTCCCCGTCACCTGAACCTACAATCACATCCATCGCCTTTGCGGCGGCCAGATGGTGGCTGACCGGGCAAATTCCACACAATCTCTGGACAAGTACCGGCGCCTCCCAGAAAGGACGTCCCTGGACAAACCGTTCAAAACCCCTGAATTCAACTATATGCAGGCGGCTCTGGGAAACCTGTCCGTTGTCGTCGAGATGTATCGTAACTTTGCCGTGTCCTTCTACCCGTGTCACAGGTTCAATTATGATTTTTCTAGGCATTGTATTATTCCTTCATTTATAAAATCTAAAGGTAGGAATGGTTCTCCGAACCGTCCGTCATTGACGCGGCTCTCTCGGAGAGAGTCGCCCTACCTATGGCAATTTTATAATTGCCATAATCAGTCGAACTTGAAAACTTCATACGGCATATCGAGTTTGTTCCCGGTGGCCAGCGCGTAGAGGGCGTTCCAAATGAGGTCGGCCCTCGGAGGGCATCCGGGAAGGAAATAATCGATCTTCACGACTTCATGGCATGGATAGACCTTGTCGAGGATCTTCGGAATATCCGGATCGCATGGAATGATCTTCTTCTCGTTGCAGTCCGCCACCGTCGGTCCGTTCAGATAGGCCTCGTCCAGGCATTCTTTAAGCGGAATCCAGTTCCTGAGCGATGGCAGTCCGCCCATTATGGCGCACTCGCCGAGTGAGACAAGTACATTGCAGTGCTTCCTGAACTCAATAAGGTTATGTACGTTCTCATCGTTGCAGCACCCGCCCTCGATCAGGCCTATGTCGCACTGCCGGGTGAATGTCTTTATATCGTCGATAGGCGACTTGTCGAACTCAACGATCTCGATGAGGTCGAAAAGCCGTTCGTCAATGTCGAGGAACGACATATGGCATCCGAAACATCCAGCCAGAGACGCTGTCGCTACAATTTTCTTAGTCATATTTTTTTCTCCGAAAAAAATTACTTTTCAATTTCCGTCCCGATCGGAGCAAGATCGTATCTGCGTTTGCCGATCGGGACATCGAAACCCTTCTCCTTTTTCAGGATCGCGCCGACCGGACACATGTCCATCGCCTTCTGGGCAAGTTCGTCGCTGATGTTCTTCGATGTCTCGGAATCAATGTTGATCACAAGCTTGTCCCCTCTTTTTCCAAAATCGAAAATCGGTTTTCCCTCGCTGTTGTGGATTCCGCGGATGCAACGCTTGCAGAGGATGCATCTGTTGTGGTCCTTCATGATCTTCGGATGCCACGATTCCACATCGCGGTTCGGGAACATGTATGGGAATTCCGGAACTGTCATCCTGTAGCGGTAAGCCAGGGCCTGCAGCTCGCAGAACCCGCTTTTCTCGCAGGACGGACACAGATGGTTGCCTTCTGCAAAAAGAATCTCCACGACCGCCCTGCGGAACTCCTCAAGCTCGGGGATATTGTTCTGGATCTCCATGCCCTCCGCGACCTTCGTCGTACACGCCGTCACAGGCCTTCCGTTTATCATGACGGTACAGATGCGGCACGAGCCCTTGGGTGGGATTCCGGGATAATTGCAGAGGGTCGGGATGAAGACACCGTTCTCGACGGCGGCCTCGACAAGCTGCCTGCCCTCTTCCGACATGCAGACAACTCCATCAATCGTAAACTTCACAAAGGTCGGCATTGCTCACCTCGCTTCCGCAGTTGCCGCATCATAGTCAGCCACGGCCTTCTCAAGGTCGAAAGATGGACAGAACCTGTCATCCTTGCCCTTGATCTTGTTTTTGTAGATTTCCGGGAAATTCTTGATTGTAGTCACGATCGGGTTCAGGGCGGTCTGCCCGAGCCCGCAGCGGTTCTTCCTCATTATGGAATGCCATTTATTGAAGCTTGCGACATCCTTTTCAGTCCCCCTGCCCTCAATTATCCTCTCGAGGATGACCTTGCTCATTCCTGAAAGGGCGCGGCACGGCACACATGATCCGCATGACTCATCCCTGAAGAATTCGGTGAAGTTAAGTACCACATCCTTGAGCAGATCGCGTTTCCTGCCAATGATTATAAGGGAACCTCCGGTCGCCAGATCCTCATATGAAAGCTCACGGGGGAATTCATTCGGCGCTATGCATGAACCCGACGGCCCGCCGACCTGGACAGCCTGGGTGTCGGAAGCCTCCACCATCTTCAGGATGTCATTGACAGTAAAGCCCCATTCGATCTCGTATATTCCCGGCTTAGCGCAGTCCCCTGAAACGCTTATGACCTTTGTACCCTTGGACTCCTTTGTCCCAAGCTTGTTGTACCATTCAGAGCCGTTGATGAGAATCCTGACCACCGAACAGAGTGTCTCAACATTGTTGACCACGGTCGGCTTCTGCAGATAGCCTTTTTCAACAGGAAACGGAGGCCTGTCGCGCGGCTCGCCGCGCTTGCCTTCGGCAGACTCGATGAGCGCAGACTCCTCGCCGCACACATATGCTCCGGCGCCGAACTGTATCTTTATGTCGAAGTTGAATCCCTGCTTGCCGCCGATGAACGTTCCGAGCAGATTCTCATCCCGCATCTGCTCAAGGATATTTTCCAGATATTTCCTGAGATATCGATATTCGTTCCTCAGGTACAGGATTCCATATTTGGCGCCTACGGCATAGCCGGCAACCGCCATTCCCTCGAAGACAAGATACGGGAATTCAGTGAGGATCACCCTGTCCTTGAACGTCCCGGGCTCACCTTCGTCAGCATTGCAGAAGATGTATTTGACATCGCCATGGGCCTTCTTCGCAACCTCCCATTTCATTCCGGTTGGAAATCCTGCGCCGCCGCGGCCTCTGACATAGGAGGACTTGACAAGCTGGATGATCTCATTCGAGCTCATGCCCACGGCTTTCTTGATGCCGGATCCCGGCTTGTAGTCCGCGAAGACGACCTCCCCCCTCTTCATGATATTGTTGTTGACCATGGACTGGATTAAAGGATTTGAATTCTGGCCGTCGCCGAATTTTGCGCCTTTGATCTCATCGACCGTTTTACCTGCCCTCATTCCGGCGATAATCGCCATCGCTTTTTCAGGGGAGAGACAGGTAAAAACCTCCTCGTTGATGATCGCAGCCGGCTCCTGATCGCTCATCCCGATGCAGGCGGTGTCAAAAAGACCGATCAGGCCGTCCTTTGTGACAGAACCGAACTTGCAGCCAGCAGCCTCCTCAAAAGCCTGTGCTACCTCATCGCGGCCGTGAAAGAAGGCCAGTGCGCCATTGTTCAGGTAGATTGTATATTTCCCCCTGGGTTCCTTCGTGAAAAAATGGTAGAATGAAACAGTCTGTTCAACGCTCACTTTTGGAACATCCAGAGCCTTGGCGATCTGCTCTATCGTCCAGTCTGAAAGATATCCAAGCTCGGACTGGATGTCCATTAGAATGTCCATCAGCCTGGTCTCGTCACCATTGTATTTCTTTATCACATTGCTGACAGTGTTTCCCATGAGACCACCCCTCCGAATAGAATTTCATTTCCCCAATTTAACCGGGTTAAAAGCCAATTGCAATCCAAGGTAGGACAAGTACTACCGTGCATGCCATCGTAAATTGAATCCATCATTCCCTATCGCGATGGTAGACATTAATGCGGCAAAGAGGCCAGGGCAATTGATTTTACGCCTGATCTTCAAAATTTATTTGTGTGTTTTTTAAGCAACAAACGAGGAACTTTATCCCTGGATGATTATATTTAGGGATCTATAAGAAAAACCGAATGACAGGAACATCATGAACATCAGACCTTCGAACATCGCAAAAGGCATCATACTTGCAGGTGGAACCGCCTCAAGGCTGCGTCCTCTCACCAATGTCACAAACAAGCATCTTCTGCCTGTCGGCAAAAAACCCATGATCTACTATCCGATAGAGAAGATGACCGGCGCGGGCATTGAAGACATACTCATTGTCACCGGCGTGGATCACATGGGGGATGTGGTCGGACTCCTAGGTTCGGGGAAGAATTTCAACTGCCGTTTCACATACAAGGTGCAGGACCAGGCGGGCGGCATCGCCCAGGCGTTGAGCCTCGCGGAAGACTTTGCACACGGAGTGCCAGTCGCCGTGATCCTCGGGGACAACATCTTCCAGGATTCCATGAAACCATATCTTGAAAAATATCTCAAGCAGAAAAAAGGTTCACACATACTCCTCAAGCCCGTCAAGGATCCGCAGAGGTTCGGAGTTGCGGAAGTCAATGGCGACAAAGTCATGTCCATCGAGGAGAAGCCGAAGAATCCGAAGTCGGATCTGGCGGTCACCGGAATCTACTTTTATGACGGAGAGGTCTATGACATCATAAGGACCTTGAAGCCGTCCGGGCGCGGCGAACTCGAGATAACCGACGTCAACAATGAATATATCCGCCGCGGCGCCATGAGCTGGAGCAGGATGAGCGGATGGTGGAGCGATGCCGGGACATTCGAATCGCTTTCCCACGTATCCAAGCTTGTCGAGGAGAATCCTCCGGAATGAGCGTAATTTCCATACTTGGCGGCAGAGGAATGCTGGGCTCGGATCTTGCGGAACTCGCAGGATCCGCGGGGCATGAGGTGCTGATATTCGACATGCCGGCATTCGACATCACGAAGGCAGCCGATGTACAGGAGGCGATTTCAAAGGCCGACATCATAGTAAACTGCGCGGCATATACGGCCGTCGACAAGGCGGAAACTGAAAGGGAGGCGTGCAGGTCCGTCAACGCACTCGCCGCTGGTTCGCTTGCGAAATCCGCAGGGGAACTCGGCAAGTATCTAATCCACATAAGCACGGACTTCGTATTCGGGGACGATTCAGACAGGAAACTTTCGGAGGAGGACAAGCCGGATCCGCTGGGCTGGTATGGCGCCACAAAGCTCGAAGGTGAACAACTCGTTGCTTCATCCGGATGCCGCCATGCAATTGTGCGGATTGAATGGACCTACGGGAGGAACGGGGTCAACTTCATCAGCAAGCTGCTCGACGCCGCTGGAAAATCATCGAAACTCAAAGTAGTCGGCGACCAGCACGGATCCCCGACATGGACTGCGGATGTCGCAATGGCGCTGCTATGCCTCATCGGAAAAAGGGCTGAAGGCCTCTACCATTTCTCGGCTGAAGGCTGTGCAAGTCGATACGAGGTGGCAAAATTCATCCTCAGCGAGAAGAGGATAAGCAAGGAACTGTCTTCATGCGCCAGCTCGGATTTTCCCGCTCCGGCAAAACGTCCGATGAACTCACGGTTCGACTGTTCGAAGATCGACAGGATCCTGAATTTCAAACGCCCCGGCTGGCAGGAGTCGATGGCGAAGTACCTTAAGTAGGTACGGGCTTCAGCCTGTACCATGTATTTGAACCACATTAGAAATGGTACAGGCTGAAGCCCGTACCTACTATATACAATGAAAAAACGGATTCCAAAATTCATGTGGTCTATAATCACAATTGTCTGCGGGGTGTATTTCGGGATACTGCTCCTGATGTTCTTATTCCAGTCTAAAATGATCTACTTCCCCACAAGGGAAATCGTCTGCACCCCGGCCGACCTCAAGCTTGAGTTCGAGGATCTGGCGCTCACGACATCCGATGGCGTGAAGATAAACGCATGGTATGTTCCGGCAAAAACCCCGCGGGGGACGGTAATATTCTGCCATGGCAACGGCGGCAACCTCTGCTACAGCCTCGACGTGGTCGAAAACTTCAGCAGGATGAATTACAATGTGATGATGTTCGACTACAGGGGATATGGGAAAAGCGAAGGAAGCACGTCTGAAAAAGGGACCTATGCAGACGCACAGGCCTGTTATGACTGGCTCGTGAAAGAAAAGAAGATCCCGGAGAAGGAGATCGTCGTAATGGGCAGATCCCTTGGCGGTGCAATAGCCTCAAACCTGGCGAAGGACAACAGTCCAAGGCTGCTGATCCTTGAATCGGCATTCACTTCCACCGCCGACATCGCAGCAAACGCATATCCGATATTCCCCGTCAGGCTCCTCTGCCGTTTCGGCTACAGGAATATTGAAAATGTGAAGCTTATAAAATGCCCCCTGCTCGTCATCCACAGTCCGGACGATGAGATCGTGCCATACTCGCACGGCAGGAAGATATTTGATGCGGCAAACGATCCCAAGGAATTCCTGCAGATAAGGGGTTTTCACAATGAGGGATTCGAGGAATCGAAGGATGTCTATGTTGAAGGGCTGAAGAAATTCATGGAGAAATACTAGATGGACGACAAATTCATAATGGCTTTTTTCCTGGGCATGTTCATATTCATGCTGGTTCTGGTGATCAGGAACACGTTCATATCCCAGATCAGGAAACCTCTGATCATATTCGCGACAGTCCTTGCCATCTGCCTCATCACGATAATAATCTACAAGATGCCGGCGATAATCGGATTCGCCAGACGGTTCCTGAATTCCCAGGGTTTTGATTTCTAAAGGGAACCACTAAAGGCTTTTTCCCAATTTGAATGTATATTGAGCGTTTCAGATATTTATAAATTTTCATGCAAGGAAAAATTTATATGGCGAAGCAATTCATAATTTCAGTGATGGCGAAGGACCGTCCGGGGATAGTCGCCGATGTCACAAGCGTCATAAGCGACATGAACGGGAACCTGGCGGACCTCAGCCAGACGACACTCTGCGGCTATTTCACGATGATACTCGTAGCCTCCTTTCCTGACGACGTATCCCAGCAGGAAGTAAAGGAGGCCCTTTGCAGGAAAGGTGGGAACAAGAATCCTCAATTCTCTTTCGAAATAGGAATCAAGGAGTCGCAGATACTGAAGCGCGCCGAGGTTCATTCGGGCGAATCGATGTACATCCTCACGGCTGAAGGAGAGGACCAGGTCGGGCTCGTCGCAAAAGTCAGCTCGTTCTGCAAGAGGCTGGGAATAAACATCCTCGATCTTTCAACCAAGCTGCACGAGGACAGGTACACGATGATACTGCTGCTCGACATGTCATCCGTGAAATCCATGAAGGAAGTAAGGAAGGCGCTTGAGGAGTTCAGCGTCAAGACAGGCCTTCTCATAGAACTCCAGCACCGTGACATATTCGTTGCGACAAATGAGATTTGATAATTTTCGTCCGGGGCAGCGGATCTGCCCTGGACGAAAATTATAACTTGAAGAAGAAATAAAACTTTTAGGCGGAGATATTGAAAACCTATGATAAGATCAGATCAGATATTAAAGACAGTGTCGATGATCCAGAAGGAACATCTGGATCTCAGGACAGCCACCATGGGGATAAACCTGCTTGACTGCAGGTGCGGAAACGTTAAAAAAACATGCGCAGCCGTCGAAAGAAAAATCAAGAACTACGCGAAGAATCTCGTCAAGGTAGCCGATGATATTGGAGAGGAATACGGGATCAGAGTCGTGAACAAGCGCATTTCGATCACCCCCCTCGCCCACGTATGCGCCGGATTCGATGCCAAAGGCTATATCGCGGTGGCAAAATCCATCGACAAGGCCGCAGCTGCCGTAGGCGTGAATTTCGTCGGCGGATATTCCTGCAACGTTGAGAAAGGCATGAGCAAGGCTGATGATGTCCTCCTGGACTCAATACCCGAAGCGATGTTCGCCACCAGCAAGATCTGCTCTTCGGTAAATGTCGCCAGCACCAAGTCCGGAGTGAACATGGATGCCGTACGCAGACTCGGCGAGGTTATTGTCAAACTTGCCAGAGGCAGTGCTAAGAAGGACGGATTCGCATGTGCAAAACTTGTGATATTCGCAAACCAGCCCGGGGACAATCCATTCATGGCTGGAGCCGTCCACGGGCACGGCGAGCCGGAATGCGTGATAAATGTCGGGGTCAGCGGCCCAGGAGTCGTAGCGCGCGCGCTTGAGCGTAAGATTGGAATTGAAGGCGCGGAAAATCTGAGGCTCGACGATCTTGCAGAGGAAATCAAGCAGACCTCGTTCCGGGTGACACGCTGCGGTGAACTGCTTGGAAGAAAGATCGCGAAACGGCTCGGAGTACCTTTCGGCGTTGTTGATCTTTCGCTCGCCCCTACTCCGGAAATAGGCGACAGCGTCGGTGAAATACTGAGGATACTCGGGGTTGACGACATTGGAGCCCCTGGTTCGACCGCGATTGTCGCATTGTTGAATGACGCCGTCAAAAAAGGCGGCGCGTTCGCGAGCCAGAGCGTAGGCGGACTGAGCGGTGCGTTCATTCCGGTATGCGAGGACGCGGAACTTTCCGAAGCGGTGCGCAAGGGAAGCCTTACCCTTGAGAAACTGGAGGCCATGACCAGCGTATGCTCCGTAGGTCTTGACATGATTGCGATTCCTGGAAATGTCGATGCGGCCACAATTTCCGCGATCATCGCAGATGAGATGGCGATCGGGGTGATCAACCGCAAGACTACGGCTGTCAGGATAATTCCGGTACCTGGGAAGAAAGCCGGCGACATAGCGGTGTTCGGAGGGCTTTTCGGGAGCAGCGCCGTACTTCCTGTGAGGAATGTCGGCAAATCAAGCCGTTTCATCAAGTGGGGCGGCAAGATCCCAGCACCCATCCACAGTTTGAACAACTGATATGAATTTCCTGCGGAAATTCATTACTCGTAGTTTCCATAGATGTCTGCGGCTTCGTAGAGGGCAAGGATATTCTCCATGGGAATATTGTCTTCTATCACGTCGTCAGGCCCTATGATAAATCCGCCATTGCGCTTCATGACCCCGCAGATCGAACAGACATGTTCGTGTATTTCATCGACTGACTTGATTGCAAGGATCTTCTGAGTACAGACATGGCCCATGAAGGCGATTTGATCTCCATAGCTGTCCTTCAGAACTTCAGCTGAATTTCCCTTGCCGGAATGCTGGAGCGGAGCTATCACGTCATATCCGCATCCTATGAGGTCCGGAAGCAAGCCAGCTACCGGCCCAGGAGTATAAAGCATTGTCTTGAGGCCGAAACTCTTCGCCTGCCTGTTGAGTTCGGAGATCGGTCCGGCAAAAAAATCCAGGAAAAGCCCCCTGTCCAGGGATGAAAGGTCGTTCACATGATAGCTCATGTCCAATATGCCATGGCAGCAGGTGAACAGGCGCCTGTCAACCTCCATGAAAAACTCATTGAGCTTCCAGATGACGGCATTCAGCAGATGCGGATTATAATCGATGGCCGACAGGAAGTTGTCGCGTCCGATAAGATTGAAGGTCTGGTTTACCAGGCCGCCGCCGCAGCTTGAGGCAGTGAACCTGTCCTCGGCATTGGCGGTCGACAGTCTCTGCTTGAGGGTGGTATAATCCGCCCAGTCGGGATTCGGCCACTCATGGTATACGATGTCGTCCTCGCCCTGTATGTTGGCAAGTGGATGGAATTTTATTTTATTCTTGTTTCTTTCCGGGGTTCGTACATACTCGATACCGAAGAGATCCTTGCCATCGACATGCGGACAGATGTAGGGAATCTCATACATGTCGACATCGGATTGAAAATACGATTTGAGGGAGTTTGCATCGGACAGCTGGAGCTCGTCAAGAAGCCTGTCGACGACAGACATGGAAAAGTTCACAAAGCGCGGGACACGGTCGGTTTCCTCGTGCCTTATCGCATACAGGACACGCTCTCTCGGTTTCATTTCCCTGTTTAATTTCATATGTTAAAAAATAAATCCTGGATTCGAAGCCGAGCTTCAAATCCAGGATTCCTGTAATCAAGGATTTACTTTGCGCCTATGAGATCGGCTCTCCTGTTCTTCGCCCATGCGGCCTCGTCATGACCCTGCACGGCCGGACGTTCCGAACCGAAGCTGATCGTACGCATGCGGGCGTCGGCAACACCGAGTTTCGTGAGATATGCTTTCACTGCGAGGGCGCGGCGTTCACCGAGCCCCCTGTTGTACTCGATGCTTCCGCGTTCATCGCAGTTGCCTTCGATGATTAGGTTGACGTCTTTTTTCTGGAGGAGGATGTTGGCGACCTGCTCGAGCTTGGCCTGTTCAGTCGTTCCGATCGTGGACTGGTCATATGCGAAATAGACGGTCGGAAGGGTCATGCCCTGGATAGGTGTCCACTCGACTCCGCTTGTCGGAGGAAGTCCGCCCGGTGCACCGAACTGTCCAGGGGTAAGACCATCTATCGGAGGCGGGAGGTTTCCTGCAGTCTGGGCCTCGTCGCCTTCGCTGCCGCCAAACCAGTGACAACCAGATCCTGCAACCATCGCCGTCAGAAGAACAGCAGATACTGCGAGCTTTAAAAACCTATTCACAATACACCTCCGTTAAGTTAATTAATTTTGTCTTAATTTTAGCTTAAATTCAACAATTTGCCAAAACTTTATTAAAAAAACTGTTAAAACATTATTTGTAGGAATTAATTCAGTCATTATTATATGCCTTAACAAATACAAAACAAATTAAATACGTCTAATAATCATCAGAGAAATTTATGCCGAAAATAAACTGGAGCAATCTTGGTTTCGAATATCTGCCTACGGCCTGCCATGTGAGGTCGACTTTCAAGAACGGCAAATGGAGCCGTCCGGCGCTGATGAGGACTCAGAACATCACCATGAACATCGCTGCGACCTGCCTCCACTACGGGCAGGCATGTTTTGAAGGGCTCAAGGCCTTCAGATGCAAAGATGGGAAAGTCAGGATATTCCGTCCTCATGAGAACATGAGGAGGATGAATGATACTGCAAAATATATCCACTGCGCGGAACTGCCTGAGGAAGTTTTCATCGAAGCGGTAAGGAAGGCCGTCAAGGCCAACATGGACTATGTCCCTCCCTACGGCACAGGAGGTTCGATGTATATCAGGCCCCTGCTCATCGGGACCGGACCCAAGATCGGCGTAGGCCCGTCCGACCAGTATGATTTCATCGTGCTCGTGGTGCCGGTAGGCGCCTATTACAAAGGCAATATAAAGCCTGTGGACTCCATTATCCTGGATGATTACGACAGGGCCGCGCCCCAGGGCACCGGACACGTCAAGATGGGCGGAAACTATGCCGCAGGGCTGCATGCGAACATCCTGGCCAAGAAGATGGGATTTCCGATAGTTCTTTATCTCGATTCGAAGTCGAAGCAGTATGTCGACGAATTCGGGACCAGCAACTTCATCGGCATTACCAAGGACAGCAAATACGTAACCCCTGATTCAAAAACCATACTTCCGAGCATAACAAACAAATCGCTCATGCAGCTCGCAAAGGACATGGGCATACCTGTTGAACGCAGGCCCATAGCATTCAAGGAAATCGCGAATTTCGCGGAAGTCGGCGCCTGTGGCACGGCTGTAGTAATCACGCCTATCGGCAGGATCGTACACGGAAGCAGATCGATGGAATATGACAGGAAGAAATGCGGTCCCATTCTTAAAAAACTATACGACGAACTCACCGGCATACAGTATGGCGAGATTCCCGACAGGCATAACTGGCTGATGGAAGTGAAGTAATTATAAAATTCCGCAGGAATTTTATTGCATCATATACTTCTTGACGGTGTTCTCAATGGTTGGATCCGTGCCATAGGCCTTCTGCGCATATTTCACAGCAGATTCATAATCGCCATACCAGTCGCAGAAAATACCGATCCTGAGGAAATCCTCGGCGGCCTCGCGTTTCTGCTTAACCTTGGAAACGGTCACTCCGCCGCTGGCATTCAGCCTGAAGTTGGCGAAATATTCGAGGATCTGGCATATCTGGGCCGGCGGGATCGAATCCCATTCGAGCCTGTCAAACTTACCCCCCCTGTTCTTGACGGATACGAACCTGTCGTTGAGCATTATACCGCCACGGATGATTCTTCCACTCTTGAGCACAAGCGGCTTGTCGTATGGGTTCCTCTCCATGAGGCTTGCTATGTAGCTCTTGATTCCGCTTACCTGTCTGAACCTGCCTTCCTCTACAGCCCGTTTCATCTCGGGAATACCCTGGAGATAGGAGTTGAAAGCGCCCTGGCTGAAATTATAATCCGCCGGACGCGGCCTGTTCGCCGCAAATTCACGGAAGCCCTTGAGCATTTCCGGCGTCAGATCGCTTAACTTGAGTTTATTGAAATCCTCTGAAACAGGCGCCGTCACATCGTCAAAGGTCGAATTCAATTTCTCATTGACAGGAGGCTTGACCGCAGTATTGTTGGCAACTGGTGCAGTGTCAGGGGGTTTCTGCCTGGCAGGCTGCTGTTCCGGCACTGCTGTCTTTATTGCCGGCTTCACGTCCTTCTCATCGATCTTGTAGTCCGAGATGACGTCCTCAAGCCTCGTCGGATCTCCTTTTGCCTTCTCAGTCCATTCCTTCCACATCGGGACTCTTTCCTTCCAGGCGCAGCCCCAGTATTCATCTGGCACACCGGCAATAAACACCAGATAACTATTGGAGAAACCCATGAGCTCTATACCTGAGCCTTTGTCATAGATGTTCCTGATGTAAAGCGCCTGGGCGGAAATAATCTCGAAGAACTTGTTCTCCTCGACCAATGCCCTGTCCTTGAGGCTTTGCGAAGACGCTGAAGATCCACCGAGATACCTGAGAATCTCAAGGAACGGATCCTCCTCGTTTACGTTTGCGGCGACGAGTTTCTCATAAATCGAGGCGCATTCCTTCTTGGCTTCCGGATCGTTTGCAAGATATTTCGCGAAAGCCAGCTGGATCCCGGCCTGTTTCCTTGCAGCTACCCTTGCAGTACCGTCGTTCAATATGCGTTCAGCGATCTTGCCCGCCTCCTTGCAGTCGCCGATCCTGAACATCCTCGTGGCATCAGAGACAAAATCCTTCGGCATCCTCCCCCCCTTGTAAAGGAACTTGTCGAGAAGCCCCATCTGCCAGCAGACATAGGCGCCAACGAGCATGAACAACGATATCGAAACATGTATTGCGACAGTTATCCATGGATTCCTCTGCGGCTGGTTGTCGGATACGCCTGGCTTCGCACCAAAGGCCCTCGCGCCGTTTTTCACTATGGGCGCAGGAACATTCTTGCGTACATGCTTTTCCTTGGCGTCCTTCTTCTTGTCGTTCTCCTTTATCAGGGTGTTCAGGCAGCTGACTATGTCCCTGTATGTCGGCCTTGCATCAGGCTTGCGGCTCATCATTTTCATGATGAGATCGGAAATTGTCTGGGGTATTTCAGGACGGTGCTTCTTCGGAGAAGGCGGATCTTCCACGGTCCTTATCCTGACAAGCTCGTCGATGTCCTCCTTGTCAAAAGGAGTCTGCCTGGATATGAGCTGGTAGAATGTTGCGCCGAGGCTGTATACGTCGCCTGTATGATCTTCCTTCCCTTCAAGGACCTTTTCAGGGCTCACATAGTGCGGACTCGCCCATGATTTCGTCAGGATGGCAATGGATTCCGACCTGGAATCCCTCATGGCCTGCGCTATTCCAAAATCCCCGATCTTGACGTTGCCGTCCTTGTCCATCATTATGTTGGCGGGTTTGATGTCATGGTGGATTATTCCATGTCTTCTTGCGTTGTCAAGACCTTCCGCGACATCCCTTATCCACTTCACCACATCGCTTATCGGGAAATGCTCCTTGTTCTCCTCAAGCTTCTTGTCGAGGGAACCTCCATCCATGAACTGCATGACTATATATGGCTGCCCCTCGAATTCACCGCAGGTGTAGATCGGGAGGACTGCATAATGGTTGACGGTGGCGGCAGTTCTCGCCTCATGCAGGAACAGGTGGGATCTTTCTGTCTTGCTGGCGACGTCCGGATTCAGGACCTTTATCGCGACTTCCCTGTCGAGGGTCAGGTCCAGGGCCCTGTATACGACGGCCATTCCGCCTACGCCGCCTGGTTCTTCAAGCAGATAATTGTCAAACCATTTCGGGACTATGATCTCGACATTGCATGACGGACAGTTGACTTTTGAGAAAGGTTCAAGCTCGGTGAGGTCGAGTTTCTGCGCGCACTTGTAGCAGGTTATCTTGCAGAGCCTCTTCTCCGGGGCTACCACTACCTCCTTGGGCTTCTCCTTCTTTTCAATGAGCGAGCTTCTCTTGATGGAGATTGTCTCCGAGGACATCGGTTCATCATCAGCCTCGGGCTGGGATACGTTTGTGCCCTTGGGGGCAGGTGCGGGAATCTTCAGGTTGGTCTTTACTTTCTTCTGATCTTCCGACTCTACAAAAGTAGCCATGGAAGGAGATTTCTGGGTCTCCTTGAAGTTTTCCTGCGCTTCGTCTTTAAAGTCCTGGGCCATATGTTAAAATTCCGGTTGAACAATCTGTTAAAATTATTTAAACTGATAATCTAGTGTTCTGTAACATAAATACAAGGGTTAAAATTATGTCTATTTTTGATGCGGATTTGGCTTGGCCGGAATAAGGCGATACTCAAGTATCGTCGTTTCCGACCAAGGCAAAGACCGGGCAAAAAGAGACATAACCGCATGGCGGCGTGAGTCTTTTGGCGTTCAACCCGCCCGCCGCCGCTCGACGATGGCTTGGCATCGCCTCTCCGGCGTGGGACTGCCTGACCATCAAGAAAGCCAAAATGTTTGCGAAGCTTTGTCCTGCGACACGACCACAAACTTCAAATCCGCCCTGCCAAGCTCCTCCTGTTTTCTGCCGGCAAGGCTCGAAACAAGGCCGCATTCATTGCAATCACTGCTCAAATGGACAAGAAAAACACATTTTGTCCTGGCAGTAACCAACTCGCCGAGCGCGTTTATCGCATCATCATTGCTGAGATGGCCGTGTTTTCCAAGAACCCTTCTCTTGAGATGCTGGCTCCTGTCAGACCTGTTCTGCATCTCTATGTCATGATTGCTTTCAAGTACAAGTGCGTCACAGTCCTTCAGTCTCTGCATGCAGAGCGAATTCAAATGGCCAAGGTCTGTCGCGATGCCAATCCTGGCATTGCCGGATGAAATGACGAATCCAACTGGATCCGTTGCATCATGGGGCACGGCAAAGGCCCTGACCTGGAATTCACATATGTCAAAAGCGGTCCCCGTCTCAAAAAGCACCTTTTTCCTGCCTAGCTTACCGGCCTTTTCGAGGAAGACAGCGGTGTCATAGGTGACATAAGTGGGGATTCCGAGTTCATCCGAGAAAATCCTGGCTCCGTTCACATGGTCGCCATGCTCATGGCTTATAAGCAGGGCCCTGATCTTCCTGGGGTCGTACCCGAAGGACGAAATCCTGGCAAGCAGCTCCTTCCGGCTGAATCCGGCATCCACCAGCAGCGCATTTTCATTATTATGTACAAGAATCGCGTTTCCACGGCTCCCGCTACCGAGAACAGTTATGCCAAAATCCATAAACAATCCACCAGCATTGCTTGATATCTTATCGCCAAAATCAAAAAGATGATTATATTAACGTTGAAGACAGTGTATATATTTTAATTTCGAAAACGTAAAATAACAGGGATTTAAAATTACACAATGGCCGATCAGGGTTTATTTCAATCTCAGCAGCTGAAACAGGAACAGATCCTCGCTCCACAGCAGATCCAGTCCCTGGAGATCCTTGTCGCGCCCCTGCTCGAACTCCAGATGAAGGTAAGCCAGGAACTGCAGGAAAACCCCATACTCGAACAGGAGAAACCCGGAGGAGAGGAACTCGCCGGAGACGTACTTACCGATTCCTCGTCCAGCGATGTCGACGAGGACAGCAAGCAGATACGCGACTCGGAGAAGTCGGACCAGGAAATATCAGAACTCGTACATCTTTCAGATTCCTGGCAGAACTCCCTGGTTCCATCCCATTCCCAGCGCCACTTCTCGAGTGACGACGAGGAGAAACGCCAGCATTTCTTCGAATCCCTCACTGAAGAGGCCTCCCTCCAGGAACAGCTTCTCGACCAGCTCAAGCTTTCAGGCGTAGATGACAAAACCAAGGAGCTGGCCGAACTCATCGTCGGCAGCATCGACGAAAAAGGCTATCTCAGGAGCCATCTCGCGGATCTCGCAACCGCCGGAAACGTGACCGTAAAGGAAATGGAGAAGGTGCTCGAGTTCGTCCAGGCATTCGATCCCCCTGGAATAGCCGCAAGAGACCTCAGGGAATGCCTCCTGATCCAGCTGAAGGCCCGCGGCAAGTCAAAATCACTGGCTGCCGAACTTGTCAGGACACACCTCAAGGAGGCCGGACAGAACAAGCTTCCCCAGGTCGCCAGGAAAATGAAGATTTCCATGAACAGGCTCAATGAGCTCCTGTCGGAAATACGCGCGCTCAACCCTTATCCAGGACTTTCAATATCGCCGAACAACCCGATTTTCGTGATTCCCGAAGTCGTCGTGGAGAAGCGCGACGACAAGTACGTGGTCATTTCAAAGGACGATAATTTCCCGAAACTGCGTATTTCGCAGTTCTACCTGAGCCTTCTTGAAAACCCCGGCACTGCAGAGGAGACAAAGGACTACATCAAGGCGAAGCTCATCCAGGGCAAGGCACTCATCAAAAGCCTCTCACAGAGGCAGAGCACTATCAAAAGCATCGCAGAAGTCATAGTCGACACCCAGTTCGACTTCCTCGAGAAAGGCACCGAGTTCCTGAGGCCGCTCACCATGCAGCAGGTCGCGGACAAGATCGGGGTCCATGAGACGACCGTCAGCCGCGCCATCGCAAACAAATTCATGCAGACTCCGAACGGCCTTCTCGAATTCAAATTCTTCTTTTCGACCGGATTCAAGGCCGACGACGGCGAAGTCCTGTCAAACCGCAGCATCATGGAAAAGATAAAGGACTTCGTATCGCGTGAGGACACTGCAAAGCCAATGTCCGACAAACATATCGCAGAACTGCTCCAGAAGGACGGCTTGAAGGTAGCTCGACGCACTGTCGCCAAATACCGCGAGGAACTAGGCATCCAGCCATCCCACCTGAGGAAAGAGTATTAAGGGAAGTTCTGGAGTTCTGGAGTTCTAGAGTTCTGGAGTGCTGGAGTGCTGGAGTGCTGGAGTGCAAAAGCCGACTAGAATATCCTCTGCCATTCAAATCCTTTTTACTTATGTATTTGTTGATTTCTCTAATTGCCTTGTCCCGCGGCAGTTCGGATAAGCACTGCAACCCCAGAAATTGGAACCCGGGCTTGCTCCCTGACGCGCAGTTCTCAGAATCATCGCCTTTCCGCAGGAAGGGCAGATTGGTGATGCAGACCGATCCGACGGATCTGACAGATCAGTCCGATCTGATTTATTATTCAATTTCGCATTTCTGCGGATCATGGCTAATTTTTCACTGAAGCCACCCTCGGACGCAAACTGCCGTTCAAGGCCTGCCAACTGATGGTCTATCAGATAGTTGGCCTGGTGAATCAGACAGATGAGTGCATTTGCCACAATTGCAGGATCAGGGTGGTTTAGCCAGGGTAAATAGGGGATTGATGGATCAACCTCATCTGACCGATCAGTCACATCAGTCTGATCAGTCCTATCCGATTGCTTCCTCCCAACCTCCCGTATCTCCAGTGCCTCAGGATCCTCCTTTTTCCACTGACGCAGCCCTCTTTGCCTTAGAAAATCCTCGTAATCCAACAACAATTCGTCTAAGCTTGCCCGTGCGACATTCACCAGCATAATCTCGGATTTTGCGGAAGTCGCTGACGCCCGACTCCCCTCTGCAATGTTCTGGCGACCACTACGGGCAGCCTGTAGCATCTGATCATGTGTCCGGGAACGCTTATCAATAAACCGGTTGCAGAACGACACGGTTCCATCGTAAATCACCTGAGTCACTTGAAACGATCGAAGCTTGCGATATCCGCCATGAGGACGAAATGCTGAATCGCAGTGCTTGTCATATGTCCGCCCAGGCTGTTTTGACTTATCTGAATCTTCTCTATAACCCATAATCCCCCCAAGTGTCATGTATATTTCTCTCTCCGAAAACTACCAAATGCAATCCATTCATCCAAGCACCAAATCCTAGTACCCCCTCAGCCTGATATCAGGGACTTTTCCGAATATGTGGGCGTAGAGGATACGGGTGTTGGGCGCTACCGGATCCGCGTAGACTGCGGCTTTGGCGAGACGGCTTGCAAGGGGCATGTTTCCGGTGTCGATCGCCTTGCGGGCGTCCGCAACCCACTGCTGGGCGTTCTTGCGGTCATCGGGCGAAATCACTTTGAAGACAATATACTTAGTGTTTATGAACTTCAGCTCCTGCGGAGGTTCGATCTCGTAGAACCATTTGAGTTTTTCACGGGTCTGCGGAGAATACATCAGGTTGACCGGCGAATCAATCCGTATCTTTGATGCCGCTGCACAGTACCTTGAAGAATAGATGCCCATGTCTCCGGCATGTCCCCGGTCGAACACATAATATCTGACTCCCTTGTCGACGCAGAAGTCATTCAAGTTCCTTTCAGCGCCGAAGAAAATCTTGTCCAGATAGATCTCGACGTCCTTCCTTGTGTCGCCAAGCTCGAATTTCGGCTGGAGGATGATCGCCGCATGGCAGTATGCCTTGAGCACAGGAGAAAGCGTGAAGTCCGTGAGTATCGTCTCATTTTCCACGCCCTCAGCCCTCATCCATCTCACAAGTCCCGCCATTTCCGGAAGATATTCGTTCCTGTAGTCCCTGCCCATGCAGAACGACTGCGCGAATTCAATGAAGACTACAAGCCCCAGGAAAGCGATGACTGCCGCCTTTTCAGAGGATATCCCGGCGCTGGCGCCCGTTTTTCTCAATACTAGGACGAGAGCAGTTCCCCCTATCGCAAAAACCGCCACAAGGACTGACACGACGACATAGACGCTGCTGGATATCGCTATGCCGTGCTTTGGAACCAGTGCGATGAGCGCAAGAAGCAGCATTGCTAGAAGGCCACCCCATATGAAGACGAACTGGAACCTGTGGCTCCTGATGTTCCTCAGCCAGTCCTGTACAAGCAACGGTATCAACATGCACAGGAAGATTATTGCGAAATCATGGTAGCGGACGACAAATATGAACGCAATGAAAAAGAAGATCGTCATGAAAAGTGGAAAGCAAAGCCTCGGCATGTCCCTGAAATAAATGAGCCTTCTCTGCGGTTTGAAGAAAAGTGCGAGGCCCAGCATGAGCGGGACCATGTATATCGCGAAAGGAAAGAACATCCTCAGGATTACAATGTCCGCGGAGTGCATTGCAGGCGTCCACAATATCCTGGCATCGAAATTCAGGAGCAGCGGATCGGCCGGCTTGACGTTCATATATTTGAGTTTTGCGACGAGGAGGTTTCCGAAATGCCCGTAGTTCGACGAGAAGCTGCTCATCCTGCTGATGCCCCACCATACGAGGAATGCGGCGGCGGCGGCAATGACAATGACGGCAAGGCGCTTCAAGTACGACTGACGGAAATTCAGCGTCGAAGAAATCAGGAGCACTGGAATTACTATCACTGCCAGCGGAGAGAAGAAAAGGTTGTGGATCCTGTGATATGGTATAACGACCGAAGCCAGCAGGACAGCTGCGAGGATCACGAACCATACATTCCTCCTTTTCGCACTCGGTTTTCCGCCGGCAATGAGCCTGAGTATTTCCGAAACACCCCATATCCCGAAGAATATCTGGCACATGTCCCATGTAGCCATCGCGAGGAACGCGGCCACACCGAGAAGCACAAGCTTTATCTTCGACGGCCTTCCAAGATACCAGTATGCGATCACAAGAACCGACATTATGAGAGGCATGCAGAATTCGCCCCTGATTATATCCTGTCCGGTATAGCGCGCCAGCGCGGCCGGGGCGACAACATGCAACAGTCCTCCGGCAAGGGCAAGCTTCCACGGGCATCTCAATACGATCAGGAACAGGAAGATCATGGCTGAAACGGAACTCGTCCAGAAACGGATCTGGGTACGAGCCCAGCTCGTGAAATAAGGATTGTCCTCGTATGTCTGGTCCTCCGGTTTCAGTTCCGGTGAAGGGAAGATCCTGTTCTTGAGCCTGTATCCGTAGCCGAGGAAATATTCCAGGCCGATGGTGTCCTGCTCCGCGACTTTCAAATTCTTATTTGTCGGGAGGAGCGGATCATAGGCCGGGATTCCCCTGCCCGCGGCTACATCTGCGGAATTCGCAAACATTATCGAGCTTTCCACGAAGAACGGGACAAAAGGCCCCTGGGAAGGCTGTGGAAGCGCATCCTTGGCGCCCTTGTAGCATTCGCCGATCCTCACCGCCTCGCGCTCATAGATGAAGCTCCTCATCGCAAATGAGCTGATGAAGACAAGAACAAAAAGGGCAAAGATGAAAAGTCTGCTATTTACAAAAGGCAACCTGATATTCTTCATTCCAGTCTTTCGCAATTAATAAAAACTCAAAGAAAAGTCTCACGGCACCTGTTCGCCCAAGGCGAATTTACTACTAACAATACGCACAACTGAAGTTGTAAACTCCAACATTCTTCAATTGCTTGTAGTTAAGCCCGCGAGGGCTGTTCCTGCGAGTAGGTACGTGCTTCAGCATGTACTATCTTAATATCTAAGAATGGGACAGGCTAAAGCCCGTCCCTACTTTCAAGATGCCTGTGTCGCAATCTTATATTATAAAATTTTCCGCAGGAAAATTTTATCAGTTGAACGGATTCTCGCCGCAGTAGCGTACGCCCTTCGGCTGGTTGTAATAGATGTTGCAGCTGCACAGTCCGAGCATCTTCATCGCATCATACAGGGTCTTTGCCGAATGCTTGAACGCTATCGCGCCATGGTGCGGGAACCTCTGCTCGATGAGGACATGGCGGTAGAACCTGCCCATCTCCTTCACCGCGAAAATTCCGATTCCTCCGAACGACTTCGGATCCACGTCGAGGACTTCTCCATCGGCGATATAGGATTTGAGCGACGCATCGGCTGTCGACTGGAGCCTGAAGAGGGTCACGTCTCCCGGCCTGATCCTGCCTTCAAGAGTACCGCGTGTTATATTCGGATCCTTTCCGGCTTCCATGAGCCTGTGCATGATGAGCTGGTATTTCAGGCTGCATCCCGCAAGACATTCCGAACATGTGTTTCCGCAATGGAATCCCATGAAGAGATCCGTGTTCTGGTATCCGGCCGCCTTCTTGCCGGCCTTCTCATACATGTCGCGCGGAACTGTGTTGTTGATGTCGAGCAGCGTCGCCGGATGTTCGGTCGCGCAGGTAGCGATATATTCGCTCAGGGCGCCGTAGATGTCGACTTCGCAGGCCACCGGAATGCCCTTGGCCGCAAGACGCGAATTCACGTAGCACGGTACGAAACCGAAATATTTCTCGAATGACGGCCAGCACTTGTCGGCGAATATCCCGTATTGCGACGCGCCAAGGTTGTCACCCATGAACTTCATGAGCCCGACTTCGAACTGCGCGAGTTTCGCAAGGAGGTCCGGATATGCGTTGCCATTGCCGAGTTCCTGGGCCATCTCCGCGGCGACCTTCTTGATCTTCGGGTTGCCTTCGGCGGAACGGAACACGTCATACAGATCGAGTTCGCTGTTCTCCATCACTTCGACACCGATGTCGTAGAGGGGCTTGATTGGGGCGTTGCACGCGAGGAAGTCCTGCGGACGCGGTCCGAACGCGAAGATCTTGAGCTTCTTCAGGGCGACAAGGATTCTCGCCACCGGGATGAAGCCCTTTATCATGTCTGCCACTTCGTCCGGAGTTCCAACCGGATAATCGGGGATGTACGCCTTGACCTTGCGGAGTCCGAGATTGTATGAGGCGTTGAGCATTCCGCAGTATGCGTCGCCGCGGCCGTTGATGAGGTTTTCGCCTGTCTCTTCAGCCGCCGCAACGAACATCACTGGGCCATTGAATTTCTGCGCGAGAAGCGTCGCCGGGCCTTCAGGTCCGAAGTTTCCGAGATAGACGATGAGGGCGTTGACCTTGAGATTTGTGATTTCCTCATATGCCTGGAGAGCGTCGGTTTCCTTTTCGATCACAGTAGGAATGTTCTTGATCTTGATTTCCTTTGCCGCACAGGCCTTGAGGACTTCAGCCTTGCGCTTCTTCGATAGTTCAATAGGGAAACAATCCCTGCTGACAGCCACGATTCCAAGCTTCACTTCCGGAACGTTGTTCATTTTATATCCCTTCAATTAAAATTTTTCTCTTAAAAAATGTAGAACAGGCGTCTCGCCTGTTCTTATTTAATCTCCTACAGGCGAGACGCCTGTCCTACACTCTTTAATCCCATTCCCGGTTTACAATTTACTTTTGTCCATAATACGAATTCCTGCCGTGCTTCCTCTGATAATGCTTGTCGATCAGCGCCTTCTTCAGCTGGGGGACTTTCGGATTGATTGACACTGAGAGGTATGCCATCCTGGCAAGTTCTTCGAGGACAGCGCTGTTATAGACGGCCTTCTCAGGGGTTTTCCCCCAGGTGAACGGGCCATGGCACGCCACAAGCACCATCTCGACTTCATTATAGCTGCGTTTTTTAAAGGCGTTCAGGATCTGCTGCCCGGTCTGCTCCTCGTAGTCGCCCTTGATCATTTCATCGCTCATGACTTCCGTACATGGAACGGCTTCCACCAGATGATCTGCATGTGTGGTCCCGAGGATCGGAATTGGCTTCATCGCCTGCGCCCAGGCGACCGCATATGTCGAATGAGTATGGACTACTCCGCCGATATCAGCGAAATTCCTGTAGAGCACGGTATGAGTCTTCGTGTCAGAAGAAGGCCTCATCCTGCCCTCGACAACGTTGTTCTCCAGATCCACGACAACCATGTCCTTCGGCTTCAGCTCATCGTACGGTACACCGCTCGGTTTTATGGCGAAGACGCCTTTGCCACGGTCGATCGCGCTGACATTCCCGAATGTGTAGATTGCAAGTCCCAGCTTAGGGATCTGCATGTTGCATTCCCACGCCTGTTCCTTCAGTTCCTGATATCTTGCCATATGTATTTCCTTAAGTAGGTACGTGCTTTAGCATGTACCATAATTAACACTTTAAATTCAAGAATGGGACAGGCTAAAGCCCGTCCCTACTTCTTCGTTTCCTTCTCCACAAAACCGCCTAGCGATGAATACTGGTCATACAGCTTTGCGTATTTCGCGGAATTCACCTTGTCTGGCGTGTATTCGGCCTCGAACCCGCTGCCCATCGCGTCCTGCGCCTTTTCAACCGACTTGTGGATTCCGGCGACTACCGATGCGAACATCGCAGCGCCAAGCGCGCACGCCTGTTCGGAACGCGCAACCTTGATCTTCATTCCAAGTACGTCGGTGACGGTCTGCATGATGAACGGGGATTTCTTCGCGACTCCACCAAGTGCGATTACACCTTTGATGTCGACTCCCTGATCCTGGAAACGGTCTACGATCTTCTTCGAGCCGAATGCCGTCGCTTCGACAAGCGAGCGGAAAATCCTCGGAGCATCGCTTCCAAGATTGAGGCCGGCAACCGCGCCTTTGAGAGCCTGGTTTGCATCGGGCGTGCGTCTGCCGTTCATCCAGTCCAACGCCACAATACCGGATTCGCCGATCGGGAGCTTGGAAGCGGACTTTGAAAGTTCTGGAATGACAGCATGATGGACCGCGTCAATGATCTTCTTCCTGGCGCTTTCGGATTTGACTTCAGAGGCGAGTGCATTCTGCAAAGGCCACATCAGGACGTTCCTGTACCAGGCGTAGATGTCGCCGAACGCCGACTGTCCGGCCTCCATTCCGAGCATTCCCGGAACAATCGAGCCGTCGACCTGTCCACAGATTCCGCGGATCAGCTTCTTGCCAACCTTGTCCATAGGGGCGATCAGCATATCGCATGTCGAAGTTCCCATGACCTTGCTCAGGATGTTTGGCTTGATCTGTCCGCCGACCGCACCCATATGCGCGTCGAAGGCGCCGACGCCGACAACGATATTTCCGCTGAGGCCGAGCTTCTTCGCCCAGCCGGCTGAAAGAAGTCCTGCTGCGCTGTCGGAGGTATATGTATCCCGATAGAGGCGTCCGCGGACACCCTTGAGCAGAGGATCAAGCCCTGTCAGGAATTCTTCGGACGGAAGTCCGCCGAATGATTCATGCCACATGGCCTTGTGTCCGGCTGAGCATCTGCCACGCTTGAGCGTAAGCGGATTCGTGTCGCCAGTGAGGACGGCAGGCAGCCAGTCGCAGTGTTCGACCCAGGAGAATGCGGCATTGCGGACTTTCTTGTCGGCCCTCAATGTATGCAGGACTTTCGCCCAGAACCATTCCGAGGAATAGATTCCGCCGGAGTATTTCGTGAAGTCCTCGAACTTGCCGCTGTGGGCCAGATTGTTGATTTCCTCGGCTTCCTTTATACCGGTATGATCCTTCCAGAGGATGAACATGGCGTGCGGGTTGTTCTTGAATTCGTCGTGGAGGGCGAGAGCGGTTCCGTCCTTGTCGACCGCGATTGGCGTTGATCCGGTGGTATCGATTGAAATCCCCTTGATGTTCTCCGCGACATTCGCACCTGCGGCCTTGAGGGATTTCCTGACGGTTATCTCAAGTCCCTCCAGATAGTCGAGGGGATGCTGCCTGAACTGGTTTTCTACTGGCTGACAGAACTTTCCATCCTGCCACCGGCTGTAATGATGGACAGCGCTCGCGATTTCTTTTCCGTTGGAGGCGTCGACGATGAGGCATCTCACCGAATCCGAGCCGTAATCGAGACCGATCACGAAATTATTTTTTGACATGTTGACCCCTTGTTCAAGTTCGTTAGGAATTTCAGGGCTGATAATGTAGACCTGCCTCTAATATACTTCAAGACGGGAAAGCAAGCAGTTTGCGACGGACATACCGAAGAGGGTTGGATTATGCATTAATGATCGCAGCGGTTCTTCCTTGAGCGTTATCATGTAGAAAGGGAGCGCCGGCCTGGAGACCGGCGCTCCCTGAGGAAAATCAAGATCACCAATGGACGTGCAGAAAGAGACTGTCCTCCTTCCATACGAGGCGGAATATCATTGAGTTAAATGCTTTCCGGCAAACTGCTACTCTTCATCTTCCTTCTTCAGGAGATCATCCAGCATTTCGGTAGCCTTTGACATGTCCAGCCAGGCCTTTTCCGAGCTCATGTCCATCAGGAGGGAATATGCAATGACGCCATATACGGCTCCGAGGACAAGTATGATCAGACCTTTGGTTTCAAGGCTGACGGGAAGAAGGATCAGGACGCCCACGTGGACCATCACGAATGCGATGGCTCCCAGTATGAGCGCCGCAGCGGCCTTCAGCACCCACAGGCTCAATTCCCTGGCTATTCCAACCGCCTTGATATAGATCTTCAGCGCCTCGATTTTGAGGGGGCGGATCAGCGCCCCCCTCAAAATCTTAAGAAGGCCGGATGCCAAAGAACAAACAATGCCTTTTAAGAATATAAGCATTGCATTACTTTGCCGTTTTGCGTCCGAGGATGAAACCCAGCATAAGTGCGCCGACTGCTACTCCAGCGACATACGGCCAGGGATTTTTGCGGACATTCTGATCTATGGCTCCGGCGATTTCCCTGGTCTTGTCGGCGGCGGCTTCCTTTATGCTTGCAGCCATATCCGCGGCTTTCTGCGCGGCAAGGGCCAGCCTCTCCTTCAGGCCCTTCTCGTCAAGCATGGCGCATTTGAGGTTTTCGAATTTACCACTTGTCGCAGACAGTACCTGTTCCCTGTTTTCCTTTGCGGCGTCTTCGAGAAGCTTGAGAGCCTCGTTGATTTTTTCAGCTGAGATTGCCATTGCCAGTTCCCTCCATTGTTGTTGTTTGTGTTCACATACCACTGAACGTCCTAATCCCATCCTTTCATTTTAGGTTCGGCTTATTTATTCCACAATACAAAATAAATGCAATCAGCCCAGATACAATGGGTAATAACCCTACCATCACCAGGGGGGCGCCCCCCTGCCTGACAGGTAATTTTACCTTCCTCTTGACACCATTTCAAGCATGATTTCCCTTAAAAATAAAAGGATTCCACGTATTGCACGCAACAGCAAATCATGGATGGAGGGCAAATAGCATGCCGGGGATTTTACAGATAATGTTTGACTTTTGGAGGATTGCCATTATCTGTAACCGCCCCTTGCAAAGGGATTTCACACTTCGTGCTTTTGTATTTCAACTTATAAATTTCGGAGAAATTTATTTATGATGGGTTGTCATTTAGGTAATTTTTTCCAGGTCAGCGTGGCCGGCGGTTCATACCAGGAAGGGCTTACTTCACTAGTACAGGGCGTTCCTCCGGGAATGCTCCTCACAGAACAGGAAATCTATGGCGACCTCCTCCTCCGCAAACCTGGAGCAGACGAGCTTTCATCCCCAAGGAAGGAACCTGATCTTCCCATAATCTATACCGGGCTCAACTCATGGGACACCATCGAGAAGGCCGGAAACAAGAACCATACGAACGGCACACCCCTCACAATCCTCATCCCGAACCTCGACCGCCACGACATACATGTCTGGCAGTACCAGAGCACCAACAGAACCCCCCGCCCGGGGCACGCTTCCTATGCGTCTTTCATAAAATACGGTCCTGACGACGATGCGATCGGAGCTGGAATCTTCAGCGGCCGCTACACCGCCACCATAGTCGCGGCTGGCTATGTCGCCAAAAAGGTGCTGAAGGCCTGCGGCATCGAAGTATTCTCATACATCCGCGAGATGGCTGGAGTACGCTGCGGGGAAATGGATTATGCAAAAGTCTTGAAGGCGACTGATGCTTTCAAGAGGATGCGCTGCGACTTTGATCCCTTCTATCAGGAAATCTACGTGAAAAAACGCATCACCATGGACATGCGCTTCCTACAGAAGGCCGCGATATTCGCGGAAATTGAAAAGGAAATCGACGATATCCGCGCAAAGACACCCAGGATGGATTCAAGGGCGATAAAGAAGAAATACGGCGTCCACCATGTCGTCAACTGCCCCGACTACGATGCCGCAGAGGCAATGCTCGCGGAATGCAACAGGATCTCGGCGACAGGAGATTCTTCAGGCGGCGTTGTCGAAGTCGTCGCGCTCGGCGTCCCGTGCGGACTCGGCGAACCAGTCTTCAGGAAGCTTGATGCCGAACTCGGCAGGATGCTCGGAATCGGCGCAGTGAAAGGTGTTGAAATCGGTGCGGGATTCGGAGTGAAGGACATGACCGGCATCCAGTCCAACGATGCGATGCGCGCTGAAAAGGGCAAGGTCAAGTTCATGAGCAACAACGCAGGCGGAATCACCGGCGGACTCGCCACAGGACAGCCGATCGTTGCGAGAGTCGCGGTCAAGCCTACCCCCACGATCGACAAGAAGCAGGTCACGATCGACAAGTATACCATGGAGAACAAGGCCCTGGCCGCGATAACGCGCCGCGATCCGACGATTGCCGGACGCATCTGGCCCGTCGCGGAAAACTACATGGCGATTGTCCTGCTCGACTACCTCATTGCACATTACGGCTACCAGGCGCTGAAGGATAAGATTTCCGCCAAACCCTGAAATTTATTTTCAAGGAACGATGAACTGAATATTTTATCAGGACGCGGATATGACTTTGCAGAAAAAACGTGGCAGGCTCCCGGTCGAACAGGACAAGATCTCCGCATATGTCAGGGAAAATATAATCAGCGGCAGATGGCCTGCCGGGCATAAGATTCCAACCCACATAGAACTTGGAAAAAAGTTCGGAGTGACCACCGTCACTGTCCAGCGGACGCTGTCATCACTTGTTTCCGACGGCTTCCTCCGCGTGAACATGAAAGGCGACAGGGGCACCTTTGTCAACGAGACTCCTCCCCACATCTTCAATTATGCGCTTGTGTTTCCATCAGCTCAGCCTGAACCTAATCAGAACATGTTTTACACTACGCTGCTGGATGTGTCAAAAGGGCTCCAGTGTGAACTTGGGATTACGATCACGCCCTATTACTGGATTGACGGCAATCCGGTGCGTCCTGACTACATACGGCTCGTCAATGATATCAAGAAGGAGAGGCTTGCAGGAATAATTTTCGCGTCACCGATTTTCCTGATAGAAAAGACTCCGGTCGTGCTTGAAGGCGATATCCCGAGAATCATAATTGGGGCGGAAGACAAGAAGTCCGGCATTCCTGGGATTGGCACAAACACCAGTTCGTTCATAGAGAAGAGCCTGGATTACCTTGTATCCAGGAACTGCAGCCGCATTGCATTCATCTCAGCCCGTGGACAGAAAGGTAAATTCACTGAACATCTGAAGCTTTCATTCGCCGGAAAAGGCCTGGCATTTGTGCCGCACTGGCACCATTTCTGCCACTTGGAATGGACGGAGGCCGCGGTCAATATTGTGCGCCTGCTCATGTCGCCGCGGACGGAGACGGAGCGGCCCGACGCCATCCTGGTGGGGAATGACAATCTGATCGAACCTGTCTGCGAAGGGTTGAAACTCGCAGGCGTCAGAGTCCCCGGAGAACTGGAACTCGTCTCGCACTGCAATTTCCCGAGGAGCTCCATCCTTCCCCTGCCCGTGAAATTCATCGGCTACGACATACATGGCCTCATGCAGAGGTGCATTGAAATGCTGAAGCTCCAGAGATCCTCCGGGAAGACCTCGCGTGCGAAATCAATTGAAGCCTGCACAGATGAAGAATACGCCCGCCTCCGCCACAAATAAATCTTGAAGAATCATAATACTGACACTTGACACCAGCGGCAGACAACAGTATAATTCTAACAACATACTTATTGTTTATCTTTATGTATATTGTTGCTGAAGGCAGAATAAAATGAAAGCAATGCGGTCATTTACCTTAATCGAACTGCTCGTGGTCATTGCGATCATCGCACTTCTTGCGGCGATGCTTCTCCCCGCGCTGCAGAACGCCAAGACCCAGGCGAAACTCACCGTCGAAAGATCGAACATGAGACAGGTCGGACTTGCTGTAAACCTGTATTCCAGCGACTTCAACTCCCGTCTTCCCGGCGCGAACGACATGCGGCAGAGGGACCATTTCACCGTCAGGGATCGCTTATCACCCACCTATATAAATATTACCGGCAGACCTGACGGCATCTGGGGCTGTCCTGTGGCCCTGGGCTATAGATGGAGCGAATCTCATTATGCCAGCACATGGTGGTGGAATATCGGATGGGGCAGTTCTCTTGACGTAGACGGAAACAGTATAACGACCCCGGACAACAATCCGGACGGAAATCCGGACGTCTGGGCCGACGGTTATGACGTTTATATCGACGGTCGTGGATTTACTACGTCCAGAGGCCCTGACGAAATTGTCATCATCACTGACAATGGCACACTTCCCGAAGGATGGACAGATGGAATCCATCCCTGGGCGAACCATGCCCCTAAGAACAATCCTCTGGCAAAACCATATGGAAGCAACTCGCTCTGTCTCAGCGGCAGGGTTCTATGGCGGACAAATGATGACCTGAACTGGGCTTATGCAGGTGGAAGTTTATATGGCTGGCGGTAATCTAAACATTTATATAAGGAATATAATTATGATTGGAAAAAGCAACTTCACAAGATTGTTCGTGGCGCTGTCGTTCTTCTCGATGTCTTTCGGGAGTCTTAACGCAACCGAGACGGAGAACATCAACATCAGGATCCTGCCAAAACCCGGAAATGTCGTCATCGACGGAAAATTTGACGACTGGGATCTGTCCGGCGGCATCTTCACCTGCTCCGACGTGGAGAACCTGCGGGACAAGATGGGTGTGTGGATCCATGCCATGTACGATGCCGACAATCTTTATGTACTGGCCCGGTGGATTGATGAGACTCCCATGAGCAATCCCGGATCGGTTTCAGGCGACCATGCGTGGCGGGGGGATTCCCTCCAGCTGCGAATAATTGCAAAACCGGAAGAGAAGAATCCTCCGCCGATCTGCTGGGTCACAGCCTGGAGCGACCGCGACGGAAAGGATGTCATTGATCTGGATTTCCCCAAGAAAACTCTTGAAAAACAAAAGGATGCCAAAACCCTGGGTGCCCAGCAGGCCTTTTTAAAGAATGCCGACGGCAAGGGATATGTGCAGGAGCTGGCCCTGCCCTGGAAGACACTTGTCGCCGGGGGGATAACTCCGAAGGCCGATGGGCAGATTGTTTTTTCAGTGGAAGCCAATTTCAACACCAGCAGCAATTTCCGCATTACGATGAAGGATGTTTTCCGTCCAGGCGTCACACCGGACAGGGTGTTCACCTTCCAGGCGTTCACCTGCTGGGGGTTCGGGACTTTCACAGCCAATGGCAAAGTGGAACCGCAGAAGCTGATCATGGCGGACAGGCGCGAATTCGACGTTGCAATGAAAGACGGCAAACCCTCGGTCGACTGGGCCACCCTCTTCGAAGCAAAGAAGATGGAAGGGTTTGCAAAGATCAATCTTGATATGCCGGAAGACGGTTTCGTTTCCTTGAACATCAAAAATTCCGAGGGACTTGTGGCGCGCCAGCTGCTGACCGCCAACTTCATGACCGCAGGCAAGCATGAAATCCTCTGGGACGGCCTGACCAACATGAGCCATTTCCAGCCAGGAGAAGTGGTCCAGCCGGGTGCATATACATGGGAGGCCATCCATCATGGCGGACTTGGCCTGCGCCTGGTCGGCTGGGCCGACAACTCCGGAAAAACCCCTTTTGATTCGCCCGGAGGCAACTGGGGCGGCGATCACGGGAAACCGAGTTCAGTCGCTACTGATGGCAAGCAGATGTTCCTGGGCTGGAACGGTTCCGAGGCCGGCAAGGCGGTGGTCTGCACGGATCTTGATGGAAAAGTGAAGTGGCGCCACAAGCACGGCGGGTTCGGGGGCGCAATCCATATAGCCGAGGGAAATGGGATTGTATATGTCAATGACGGCCATGAAAAAGCGTTATACCGCATTGATGCGAAAAAAGGGGATTACAGTTCCTGGAAAGGACAGGATACGGCTGTGCTGCCGATCAGCGAAGGCATGCTCGGGCTTGATTTTGCAAAAGGGAAACTCTATCTGAGCCAGGGGCAGAACATCCGTGTCCTTGATGCAGAGACCGGAAAAGAACTTAATACAATCGCCATCGCCGAACCGGCTGATCTGGAAGCTGCAGCTGATGGCGCCGTATATGTAATTTCCGCCGGCAAACAGGTTTTGCGCCTGAAGGAGGACGGAAAAACTGAACCTGTTGTTTCAGGTCTGGAAAACGCCCGTGGCCTTGCAATCGGCAAGGATGGCGAAATATATGTCGGGCTCCTTGATCCCGACAACCAGGTACAGGTTTTCGGACAGGACGGAAAGCTTATCCGCAGCATCGGCAAAAAGGGCGGCCGTCCGCTCCTTGGCCCCTGGGATCCGAGCGGCATGCGTTTCATCACCGCATTGAAAGTCGATTCCAAAGGAAAACTCTGGGTTGCTGAAAAAGATGACCATCCCAAACGGATTTCCTGCTGGGACAGCCAGAGCGGCGCTTTCATCAATGAATTTTTCGGTCCCACGCCCTATGGCGCGACCGGAGGGGCTATATCATCGCTGGATCCGATGGTAATGGTTGGTAGCGGATGTGAATGGCGTCTGGACAAGGAGACCGGAAAAGCGGCATGCATCGGCGTCTTCCACCGCAAGGAGATGGCGAACAGCCGTATCGGCCTCAGTCCTGAAGGCCGGCAGTACGTCGCTGTTGCGGAGGGCTGGATCCACGGATACAATCCCGTCTCGATATATGAACGCATCGCACCGGGATCGTACAAGCTGCGCGCCCGCCTCGAAGCACTCAGCGACAAGAAAAATGAAAAGGGATGGCTTGTAGGGAATATCACCGGGGCACGCATATGGTCTGATGCCAACGACGACCAGCAGGAGCAGTCCGAGGAAGTCAAGGAATATAATGTTGCATTGGGCGGATGGATCACAGGCTGGTACATGCCGATGACCCAAAGCATGATTTTCTATGGCGGAGTCTACCGCATTGCCCCGACCTCCTGGACAAAGTGCGGTGCGCCAATCTATGATCTGGCCCAGGAAAAACTCATGCCTGCTCCGGAAGACGTCCGCAACCGTGGCGGCATGGGCTCGCAGCGCAGCTGCGGTTCACAGGACGGCAGACTTGTTGTCTATAATGGCCATTACGGCAAGAACAACAGCGATTTCGTATGCTACGACATAGAGTCCGGAAAACTTAAATGGAGCTATCCCAACAACTATGTCGGGGTCCATGGAGGACATAGGGCGCCTCCGCAGACAACTGGAATGATCCGCGGTGCCTACGATATCGTCGGAACCGGCAGGCTCCCAGATCCCATCGGCGACATCTTCGTCGTCGGCACCGACAAGGGCGAATGGCATATCATGACCGGCGATGGGTTCTACCTGAGCAGGCTGTTTGAAGCGGATCCCATGAAAATCAAATGGCCCGAAAGCGCTGTACCAGGCGCCATCATGGACAACTGTCCTCCCGGAATGGGCGCCGAGGATTTCGGCGGTTCGATAGCCGTGACCAAGGAAGGGCAGCTCTATCTCCAGGCGGGAAAGACAGCCTACATCAATCTCAAAGTCGCCGGACTTGAAACCGTCAGGAAGATCAAGGGCGGCGGACTTGAAGTCAAGGACTCCGACATCGCGCTGGCAAAGGGCTTCCGCGAGAAACTGCTTCAGGCAAGCATCGGCACCGGAATATGCACTGTGAAAAAGCAGACCGTCAGCTTCACAGGTGACATGCGCAAGGATTTTTCCGGGATTGACACGTTGAAATTTGAAAAAAACAAGGCAGCCAAGGTCGAGGCCGCCATCTCCTACGACGACAACAACCTTTATCTTGGATGGCAGGTCGGCGACGACACGCCATGGGTGAACGGCGCCAGCGATCCTGCCCAGATGTATGCCATGGGAGACACTGTCGACTTCCAGATCGGCACCGATCCCAAGGCCGAACCGAAACGCAACGAGGCGGTTCTCGGAGATCTGCGTCTTTCCATCGGCAACCTCCAGGGCAAGCCAACGGCAGTTGTTTTCCGCAGGATTGCAGAAGACAAGCAGCCGCGCAAGTTCTTCTCCGGCGTAGTCCGCGAAGGATATGAGATGCAGAGCGTCAAGGTGCTCGAAGACGCAAAGATCGAGGTGAAGGCCGACGCAAAGAAAAAGCAATACATCGTCGAGGCCGTAATTCCCCTCAAGAGCCTTGGACTGAATCCCAAGAACGGTCTCAAGCTTCAAGGGGATATTGGTGTCACGCATGGCGACAGCGCCGGGCAGGACACGGTTCTGCGTTCATACTGGAACAACCAGAAGACCGGACTTGTCGCGGACGAAGTGTTCGAGCTGAAGATGGAACCCGCCAACTGGGGCGTGTTCAATTTCTAAGGCCGCATATATTGACATCTCGCCAATTGAAAATTGGCAGGCAGGGACGGCTCGAGTTTATCCCGATCCTGAAAGGCATCGGGAAGCCGTCCGCGGCGCTCTCGGAGAGAGCGCCCTACCTTTTCGTCGATTCAATCGTGGAACTATTAGCAACTTTGCATTTTATTTTTGGTACGGATTAAGTAAGCGGAATAGTTTACTTAATCCGTACCAAGTGAAAGGATTTTGACATATGATCCCATTACTGCGCTTCAAACATCTTCTGCCTGTGCTGCTTTGCATCTGCATCCAGGCCTCAGTTCCCGGACAGGAAAAAAAAGGGGCATCAGTTCCTTCCCAGAAGGATGCCCAGGTATTCAACCTCAAAGGGCAGCTTGTCATTGACGGAGATTCTAAGGACTGGCAGATCCCGGCGACAGCGCTCCTGTCATCGAAGGATGGCAAAGCCCAGATGCGCTTCGCCGCCGACTATAATAATTTCTACGCATTTGTGGAGGTTGAAGATCCAAGTCCCCTGAAAAACGCAGCCACCGCGCCGGAGGAGATGTTCAAAGGCGGCGATACTGTCGCATTTTATTTCAAGACACAGGATGGCGATGAACAGCGGGTGGCCGCCTGCCTCCGCAACGACAAGAATGAAGTCTATGTGTACCGTCCGAAATCCGGAAATAAAAAACCGTATACCTTCAAATCTCCTGTGGGCGAAGCCCGGTTTGACTACGTTGCCCCTGCGGAAGGCGCGCAGGTCGCATTCAAGAAATACGACGGCAAAGGATATTGCATGGAAATATGCCTTCCATGGAGGAATGCCCTCGGCATCTGGAAGCACCGCCCCGAAAAATTCAACTTTGACGCACAAATAGTCTTCTCGGATCCGGGTGGAACGCAGAATGCAGGCGCCATCTGGCTCTTTACAAAAGAAGGTCCGGGCCTGACCATCGAGGATCTTCCCACGGAAGCCAGGCTTTATCCTGACACATGGGGCGATGCAAGATACGTGGACAGCATTGCGATAAGCGCAGACAGACCTGTACTGGCGATCGGGAAACCTGCAGGCGGCGCCGATATTGAAGTTGAGCTTCCAAGGCCTGGCCGGCTCAGCGTAAACATCACAGACAATAATGGCTGGATCCTGCGGGAGCTTGTCATGGCAACAGAATTCACGGCAGGCAGGCATGTCATCCACTGGGATGGACGCGACCGCTATGGGGAACCGTTGCCAGCCGGCAGCTACCAGTGGAAAGCCCTGCTGTTCGACGGCATGAAGGCCGACTTCATGGGAAGCGTCGGAAGTTCCGGACGTCCTCCATACCGCACACCGGACGGCCTGGGCGCCATCGGCGGACAGCACGGCCCGCAGAAATCCGTGGCTTCAGACGCCGGAGGCATCTACATGGCGAACGCATGCGAGGAAGGCCAGCCATCGATAAGGAAGATAAATCCGCAGACCGGCGCCGCACTTTGGAAACGCTCCGCCGGGGGATTCAAGACCGCCCGCCACATCGCCGCAGGAGACGGAATGGCATGCATTATAAATACTGATTCAACGAAAAGCAGCCTGGTCCGCATCGATCCAGATACAGGCAAAGATATTCCCATGGGGACGGCCAAGGGCGCGTCAGCCCGTGCAGCGCTGGAACTGCCTCCTGACGGAAATGCCGTCGATGGACTCGCCATCGTCGGAGGCAAAGCCTATTTCAGCGTCCCCGCAGAAAACAGGATCGGCGCAGTTGATCTGAGTTCGGGCACTGTCGAAAACGACATAGGATGCAAATCCCCGGCGCCGCAAGGGCTGTCGCGGTTGAATGACACGACACTCCTCATCTGCAGCGGCAAACAAGTCATCGCATGGGATATTGCCAAGAAGACCGGCCGGGCCATCGTCGACAAGCTGGAAGCGCCAAAGGCCGTATGCGCCGATGCAAGAGGAATCCTCTACGTGTCCGACCTTGGCAGTTCCCAGCAGATCAGGAAATTCTCATCTGATGGAAAGCTCATCACCGCATTCGGCATCGCAGGAGGAAGAGGCGTCAATTCCATTCCATACAATCCCCTCTCCTTCGTCAACATCACTTCAATGACAGTCGGCGTCGACGGCAACATCTGGCTCGCAGAAGTTTCATCACCGCCCAAACGCTTCATCAAACTGAACCCGGAAGGCAAATGGCTCGAAGATTTCTACGGTCCTGTCGCCTACAATACGTTCGGCCCCGATCTCGACGACGTGTCGCGCGTATTCTACAACTGTGGGGGGAATGCCAAGTTCGTTGAAACCAAGATAGACTATGATCTCTACAGGAAGAACCCCATGGATCCGGCGGCCGCATGGAAAATCGTCTCCATCCAGGATCTCGGACTTGGTGCCGATGGCGTCACCCGGAATCCTGCAATGTCCGATGTCGCCGACAACGGCTACGGGCATGTCATCGCATTCAAGGCGGCCAACGGGAACAAATATCTCTTCCGCATGTCCAAGGGCAACCGCGCCTCCAATCCCCTCGGAGCAGGCTTGTGGATCTGGAAGGGCGACCGCTGGATTCCCAGCGCCTTCATATCGCGGAATCCGGGCAAAAATTCCAAGACACCCCAGAATGATTTTTCATGGGCCGACCAGAACGGCGACGGGCTCATCCAGGACGAGGAAAAATACATCGATCCCGACACGGAGGAGACCGCCTGGATCGACCGCGACCTCACATTGCATGGGCTTACTGGCAAGTGGGCGTCTGCAAATACCAGCGGATGCGGCGCGCCGAAATACCAGAGGAGCTCATTCACGCCATACGTCAAGGAAGGTGAATCCAACTACTGGGGCAAAGGAGGCAGCTACAATTTCGTATCCTATGAGAAGGACGGCTCCGTCTACTACATCTGCAACATAGGCCCCCACCGCCACATGAGCTTCTGGGACCGCGCCACCGAAAACCGTCTCATCAAGATCAAGGACGGCAAGGCCGAATGGATCGCCGGCAGCCATTCCACAATACCGGGACTGTGCGATTTCACCACCGTATCAGGAATTGCCGGAATAGTGGATGGCATCGTTCTCGCGCATAACATTGAACCCGCCAACTACGTCGGCTATACCGAAGATGGATTCGTCCTTGGAGATGTCCTCCTCAATGAAAATGGGATTCACCCAAAAGTCGGCGGAAATGTCATCAACATCGAGAATTTCACCGGACTGTTCATCAAGGATCCCAAAACGGAAAAGAAAATACTCTTCGCGGTATCCAGCGGTGACGACCGCATCATCGAAATTTCAGGTCCCGGCAGGACAACCCGTCTAAACGGAACCATCAAGCTCGGCACAGCATCTCAGTTTGGAGAAAAACAGCCCATCACGATCCCATACTCAAACTGGTATGGCAATGTCACAAGAGGAATCGGGATCGATGGTGAATACACCGAATGGAATCCCAATGTGCCCGGTGTGTCCATCGTGGAGAAAGGCGAAGTCATAGGCGATGTGAGCATGAGGCGCGACGCGGGGATCTTGAACGTATTCGCCACCGTTTCCGACCCGACGCCATTTGAAGAAGGCGATGGCGTTGAGATCACCCTTTCAAAAACAAACGACCCGTCAAAAGCGGTCACACTGCTCCTGTCGTCGACCGCCAAGGATTCCAAGGGCAGACGCATCGGCACGGCAAAGCTCAGCAGAAATGGCGCACCGGTGGAATCAAGGCAGATCAAAGTGGGAGTCAGCGAACGCTGGATCAATCTCGGATACCGTATCGAAGCAGCCATCACGCTCGAACTGCTTCCCGAGTTCACCGTACAGGCTGAAAAGAAATTCCGTTCTGAAATCAAGAACGAGAAAACTGGAAAAGAGGAAATCAAGTCAGGCACGGAAAAAGTCGCAGACCTCGCATCCCCGCTCTACGGAAGCATACGAATAATCCGCATGAAGGATGGCAAGGCGCTCAGCACTCAATACTCACAGCAGCTCACTCCCGTAAGATTGCCTTGACAGAAAAGTTGATTTTCGGAGAAGATTCACAAAACTAATAATTTAAAGGACACGAGGCTCAAACCATGAAAACCAATATTTTCCTGACCATCGCATTTGCTTTCTTCTGTATTAATTTTACTGCGAAATCGGCAATCCTGGAAATACAACCGCAACCTCAAGCCAGATGACGGCTCCGAAAAACCATGAAGGCTACGGAAGCTTCAAGATTGACATGATCCTGAACGGAGGAACCGCCGAATTCATGAAGGACTGAGAGGAATGGCACTAAGATAAGAGAAGACAAACTAAAGTTTGAACTCCAACATTTGCAGGTGTGCTGAGGTTGGAGTCCAAGCTTCAGCTTGTGTATTCTTGATGACAGAAGTGTTTAACTTAGCGACATTCAGGACTAAGAGCAGTTCCTCCAAAACGGAATCAAGACCTGCAATCCGAGGCACATTGGTTCCGCCTTTCCTTGATATTTGCCTTACAAAAGTCTAATTTCTAAACCTGATGGGCTAATAAATTCTTATAAATGGAGAATCATAATATGCGTTTCAGAGCTGTTGCATTAGGAGTTGCGATTTCAATCTTGTCGTCCGCGTCTTTTGCCGGAGGCAGCGGCTGTTTCATAAAGGACGGGGACAAGGTAGGATTCTTCGGCGACAGCATAACTGAAGCAAAGGTGTATGGGCAGATCACGGAACTCGTATTCCGGCACTTCCATCCCGATGCTAAGGTCAGCTTCGTCAACAACGGCGGCGGTGGACGCCAGCTGGCAGGAACCAAAATCGACGACGTCATAAAAGGCGATCCGAACGTCGTCACCATAATGATGGGCATGAACGACGCCATCAACGCATCCTGGGTCCGCGGCATGCCGCTCGAACCAAAAATCGCTGAATACAAGGCCAATCTAGTCAAGCTGGTCCGCGATCTCAAGGGAAAAGGCAAGGAAGTCGTCATATTCACTCCTACGCTTACCGGTGAGGATGCAGAAATGAGCTGCTTCAGGATTGAAGGCACCAGGCTTCTTCTGGAAGCCATGGGAAAAGCCTGCGAGGAAGTGGCGAAGGAAGAGTCGGTGCATTGCGTTCCTGTCCAGTCCGAGTTTGAAAACTACCAGGACTCCCTGCCCCGCTTCGCACAGCTCCGTCCCGACGGTGTCCATCCCTGTGCCAGGGGCCAGTACCAGATAGCCCGTTCCCTTTGGACGCATCTGAACCTGGCAGGTCCGCTTGAAGGCGCTCGTGCCGTTTCGCCGGCACCGAAGATTCTCGATGTAAATATTTCACTCGTGTCAAATATGATTCCTGCAGATGCAGACTCCCTTGCATTCTCCATCACGACCCCGAAACCGACTGCCGCAAAATTGACCTGGAGCCTTGGACAGGCAAGAGGCTCGGAGTCGTTGAACCTGACCGGGAAGGATGCCTGGACACTCAAGCTGCCAAAGGATTCGCTTCCTCAGGCAGACGGAAAAGCCGTTTCACTGGTTATGGACATTGAAAGCCAGGGCGCCAGACAGATCTTTATCGTCGACGTCTTCCGCAAAATGGTGCTGCACGGCAAGGACGGCACGGCTTCCGGAACCATCGCCGATGCAAACGGAGCCCAGCTCTGTTCCTACCTGTTCAAGAAAGAAGACAAGGGCCTGATCTTCGAGGCATCCGTCAAGAAGAAGGAAATTGTCCAGAGTACAAATGCCCAGTGGCCCTGGGGAAATGGAGATGCGCTGACCCTCTATATGGATCTTCGCAAAGGCGCCAGCCTTGGCGGACTCGGTTTCGACGGCGACGTATACCAGGTCTGGTTCAAGCCGCAGAACAAACCATATTTCTCGCCCGGTTTCCATCCATGGTCCGGCAAACACATGATGAATATCGCAAATAGCTTCGGAGAGAAAACAGCAGACGGCTATAAAGTCGGAGTCCAGCTTTCCGGCTATGCAAATCTGCATGACCGTTTCGATATGTCTGACCGTGATTTCATCGGATTCGACTTGTCCGTCATCACCGCTGAGGCAGCAGGCAAGCAGAACTGGTTCAACCTCCAAAAGACCGACCGCCAGAACTTCATCTATCCCGGAGTCATGGCGTTGATCGACATCAATGGAAAACTGAAAGCCGATTCCATCTTTACAGCTAGCGTCTTCCCGGATATCATAAAGTAAATGCTGCACAGGCATCTTGCCTGTGATTGTTTTAATGTAGTGTTCGCCGTCCCGGCGAAGAATCTTAATTCCTTAGTAGGTACGGCCTTTAGGCTGTACCAGTATTTTGGAATTTTAAGAATTAAGAATGGTACAGGCTAAAGCCCGTCCCTACTTTAAGAACGCTCGAAGTTCATATTTTACGGAGCGCTGGCGTCTCGCCGGCAACAAAGAATGTGGTGCGGCCATCGCGGCTGTAATCGTCCTGGTGTATCTTACTAGGATTTGTTTGTAGTTAACGCATTCTTGCGTGCTTCTTTGTTTATTGATATACACAGACAAGAATGGGGGGTATCGCGGACATTCCTGTCTGCGATTGAAAATTTAATTTGAACCCACAGACAAGAATGTCTGTGCTACTTTACAAAAAAGCGTATATGGGTATAATATCATGATTTATTGATTTTTATTCATATGTTTTTATGATGAGCGAAGCGAATCTTTGGAATGCGGCAGTCCTCTGCCGCTTTGAATTCTGAATTCAGACAGACTATGAAAAACAAAATACTGAAGAAACTTTTTGTGCCTTGGTGGAAGATGCTCATATGGATTTCCCTGCCTGTTATTATGTTCTCATGCATGAACTGCAGAAGCATGCAATCAGGGACATATGTCATCAAGGCTGGGAACCATTATTGTTCAGGCCTGAATCTCCCTGTCATTAAGTTCTACTGGGAGAATCCTTCCGTCAACTTCAAATACCGCATTGACGACGGCGCGTATGCCGCCAACAACTTGAACGGGGTTTCAAAGATATACGGGTTCAGCGAGGGGCAGCACCACTGGAACAGTTCCGCAAGACTTGGATTCATTGTCAAGGACAACGTGATCACCGTCAGGGCCTATTGCTATGTCGATGGCGTATCGCCCCAGCAGAACGAAATCCAGAAACCCGAGATTGGCACAATCGAAACCAACCGCTGGTACTCATGCCGGATCAGCCGTCAGGACGGCTATTATGTCTTCAACCATGAAGGCAAAGAAATTAAGATAAAGGCCGGAGACGGGCACAGCTGCGGATATCTGCTGACCCCCTACGTCGGAGGGACGTTCACGCTCGACAAGGATATCAGGATTGACATCGAGCTGCTGCCTTAAGAACGACATAAGTAAAACCCACTGCCGTCCCAAGGATTTATGGCCTTTAATTTAGATTTTCAGCAACCGTTAAGCTGGCTGTTTGCCTCATAAGTAGGGCGGTTTTTAAACCGCCAACTATGTGTCGGGTTAAAACCCGACATACTTTAAGGACATTCAGCCTCAAAAACACCCAACCTCATTTCGAGTATTAACGTATGGCGTCACGAGCGCCTAAAATAGCCTTATGCCAGTTTCGGCGAAACTGGCATACTTCATAAAAGCGGGCATTTTCGAAACCAATTATCATTCCGTCGCCTTGAACCAGTAGGTCACCTTCACCGGCTTGTTGGCCTTCACCTTGATCGTCTGCATGGCGGGGGAGTCATGAGCCACACGTACTGCATTGCCGGAATGCCCCTTGTCGACGATGGAAGCCTTGTTGTTCCCTTCCCCGTTGAGCGTCCATGCCGAGGAATCCTTTTCAAAGTCCCCATTCACGATATCGGCGCCTTCAAGCTTTATGTCGTCGATCAGCACCCAGAGGATGGTTCCACCGTTCTCGACCCAGCGGCTGCGCAGCACGACGTTGACGTTTCCGTCCTTCGACGGAGTGAACGTGAAAGTTCCCTTCTTCCAGTCGGATCCGGCATGAAAGTTGGCCATCACATACTGCTTGTTCTTTTCGGCGTCCATCCAGGATGCGCCGCCCGACCATCCGCCCTCAGAAATCTCATCCGCCTTCAGGGTGATTCCATCCTTGGTGCCGTCGACGTCGAATCTCCCTTCCGACTTCGGCTCTTCCGCCAGAACGCAGACCGCCATCGCCAGCACGATTGAGATGTACAGCTTCTTCATCTTCCTCCTCCTTTATTTACATGCTAATTTTAAAATTCATGAAAAATCCCAAGTCCAATATTCAAAATAAATTCAACCACAGAGGGCACAGGGAATTTCCTGTTTTTCAACATGCTGCAACAATCATTCAGCCTGAGATACACGGAAGACATAATCTCTGTGACCTCATTACAACTAAAAGCTCTTTTCTTCATCCTGTTTGGTTTCGAGAACACAGAGCTTTATTACTCTGAGGACTCTGTGTTTTTCCCATTTAGCATTCCTACTTAATAAACTGCGAATTTCACATTCATCAGTTACTGACAAATTCCAAGCTATTTCCTGATCGTCCCTCCTGGAATCCATGAGACATCAAAGAGCCTTGACGGGGTCGGATGTCCGGGCGACTCGATGGATTCAACGATCATCTGCGCGGCAATCCTTCCCATCTCATAACGGTTGTAGCTGACACGGCTGAGCATTGGAAAGGTCAGCTCCGTCTCGTGCGAATCGTCACAGCTGACAAGCCCATAGTCGCGGGGCGGGACAAAGCCGGACATGGAGAGCGTTGAGTGGAGATATCTTGCTATCAAAGTGTCATAGCATATGATCCCAGTCTCCTTCGACGGCCGTGACAAGATGGAAACCAGCTTACCCTTGTCGGACACATCGACTGTTTCAAATCCGGCATTTCCGCCAAGGACTTCCATGACGCCTTCATATCTCTCCAGAACGCTGAAATGCGGTGACTGCCCCATCCCGTGTCCGACATAGACTATCTTCCTGTATCCCGAGGACTTCAAGGCCTCAGCCGCCATGGCTCCGGCCTTCCTTTCATCCCTTCTCATGCAGAGGTTCTTCTTCCACAGGTTCGTGTCGAGGAACAACGCGCTGCTGAAATTGCGTTTCACATATGAGTAGAGCCTGCTGGAATGCACGTCCATTACAATTATCCCGTCGAGGATTCTTTCGCTGAAGATCCTGTTTGACCTGCTTATCTCCTCTTCAATCCTGTTCAGGGGGACAATCACTTGCATGTAATCCCGGCCTGAAAGGAAACCGCCGATGCCGAGTATTGTCTCGAAGTTCGCGGGATTGCGCTTGGGAATATCCGGCGCATTCCGCAGCAGGACCCCGATCTGCCTTGTCCTGCTGGACGCCATCATCCTCGCTGCCGAATTCGGACGGTAGTTGAGGCTTTCCGCTATGCTGCGGATCAGCTCCGTGCGTTTTTTGGAAACCCTTCTCCTGCCAGCTCCTCCATGAAGGGCCAGGGAGACGGTCGCTGTAGATACGCCCGCCTTCCCTGCAATATCCTTTAAGTTCACCATCTCCAGCCTCTTTAGGTTAATCGTTTAACCTATTTTACAGCCTTCAAGGCAAATGTCAAACCGTGATTTTTAAAATATTTATCTTTTCCTCCTGCCATCCGCGTGCCATACGTGTAAGCGTAAAGCAATCCGGCCCTCCGGTCCATGCACGGAAATAATTTTCATTATTTTTTTATAATTCCGCTTGAATACCATAATTACCATACGTATGGTATTGCACTTTAATAAAAATTACGGGATTGGTCAGGACATGAAAAAAGCAATCACACAGGCCGAAATCGCGGAGCTGCTGGGGATCAACCAGGCGACCGTCTCCTGCGCCTTCACGGAAAGTCCGAAGGTCGGTCCTGAACTCAGGGCGCGCATCCGCAACGCCGCGCTCAGCATGGGATACCGTCCGAACGCAAGTTCGAGGGCGGTCAGGCGCGGACGCACGGACACGATCGCAGTGCTGCTCAGCACCGACGGACACCGCAGCTACATGCCCCTCTCCATGCAGAACGCCATCCTCTATGCGGCCGAAGAGCACCAGAAGCTCGTCATCTTTTCAAGATTCTCCGACGACAAGCTCACATCAGAGGAGCTCATGCCCAGGATACTCACCGAACTGTCCGTCGACGGCCTTATCCTTAATTATTCGCACATGGTCCCTTCGGCCTTGGACGAACTGATCAGCCGATACCACGTGCCTGCAATATGGATCAACCGCAACCTGCCATTCGACTGCGTACACCCCGACGACTTCGCTGGCACGGCAATGGCTGTACGCAAACTTTACGGCATGGGGCACCGGAAAATCGCATTCCTACATTCGTTCCCAACGCTTCCTCCGGCGCAGGAACCATACAGCGTGCAGCAGCGCCAGGACGGATACATGCAGGGGATGAGGGAATGCGGCCTGGCTCCGATGACCGTCGGCAGCATCGCATGTCCGCACCATGAGAAGATTGACCGTTTCAACGCGTGGTGGGATTCATTCGGCGGCGAACATCCAACGGGCGTGATCGGATACCAGCATCCTGACTCCGCTTTCTTCCTCCACCAGATTACCAGGAGGGGAATGCGCGTCCCCGGCGACGTATCTTTCGTGATGTTCGGAGACCATCAGGACCGGTCGACCGGAATCCAGTTCGACAATATTACACTTCCTGAGGCAGAGCTGGGCAGGATCGCTGTGGAGATGCTGATCAGGAAGATATCCGCACCTGCCACACAGATTCCGTCACGCGTGACCATGCCAGCATGGATGCCGGGCGAAAGCTGCAGGGCGATTGAAAGCCCGGACTCGCCGGCGCGCAGGAATTCGAAAAAAATAAAAGATGCTAAAACCAAATAAACAAGGAGCAGAACTTATGGAACGGAGCTTATCCCCTCTCTTCGGCCGGCCGGCATCCAGCATCAGGCATCCAGCATTTTTCTTCACTCTCATCGAACTGCTGGTGGTCATTGCGATCATCGCAATCCTCGCCGCCCTGCTCCTTCCGGCACTGAGCAAGGCAAAGGCCACCGCCCGCGCCATCGCCTGCCTGAACAACCAGAAGCAGCTTGGACTCGGCATGATCATGTACACCGGCGAGAACAGCGAATATCTTCCCTACGCATTCAAGGGATATGCGGGCGGCGGCGACAACCAGTGGGTGCCATGGGACACGGCGATAGCCGACAACATCGGACTTGGCCGGAACAACCGCGTCAACTTCACATATTTCAGGAAGGCCGACGTATTGACCTGCGCCGAAGACTCCGCGAACCGCGAGGTTCCCGGATGGGCCGGCGCAGTCCCGGCTCCGGGCGAAGGGATCCGCAGCTATGCAATGCCGACCCCAAGGAGCGGAACCGGAGAACCCTACACCATCCGCGGCGCCGGTTCCTGGGCCAGCGAGACCAGCGATACGCCAGGGGTGAAAATCACTAAATGCGACGCCGAAACCCTGATGCTCGTGGAATTCTCGCCCAGAAACGCCGACAAGGGCACAAATGTCGCAGGCTTCCAGATAGATGCCAACTGCGACGGACCCAACCACTATACCAGCAAAGGAAGCTCCATAATCCATGGCAAGATGCAGAACTGGCTCTTCTGCGACGGGCACGCCACCAAGATGAAGGTTGACGACACCTATACCGCCCCGCCCGGAGGCGATGCGTGGATGGTCACGGGCAACTGGGTGATTCCGAGCTTCAGGAATTAATGAAAGATTGTATTAAAAAGTAAGGCGGTTTTTAAACCGCCAGTTAAACGTCGGGTTAAAACCCGACATACTTATCAGGAAGTTTCAGTAAGAATTAAAAATTCATATCATACAGGAGATATTTATGCGAATCAGCTGTGCATCCCTAGGCGCATTCATCGGACTCTCGATCCTCGGAAGCGCATTCGGCCAGACAGTCTACCAGGATGACTTCGAGGCGAAGTTCCAGGCCGTGCCTGCAAAGGAGAAGGGATGGAACGCGAATGCAGACATCACAGGCGAGGTCGGTGCAAACTGGGGCGACAACTCGTCCTGGGCGGAAGTCGGCATCGCGTATTCGCGCGACGAGGTCAATCCGCATTCCGGCAAAGCCTCACAGCGCATCGATGTCAAGCGCGTCAGTTCCGGCGCGGTGCAGTTCACGCATCCATTCAAGGCCGAAAAAGGAAAAGTCTATCTTGCGAAGCTCTGGATGCGCGGACTCGGCAACGCATCGATCACCTACGGGTTCCGCCAGAAGGACGCGCCCTGGCAGATCCCGGGCTCCGAAACAGTCGCCCTCTCTCCTGAATGGCGCGAGTTCAGCATACAGGCGGAAATACCGAACGACGACCAGATGTTCCTAATGCTATGGATACACTCGCCATCAAGCTACTGGATCGACGACGCCAGCATTGAGATCGTCGATCTTTCCAAGCTCCCAACTCCGCCGGAGGGAAACATGTTCTCCAATTCCTCGTTCGAGGCAGGGATCCCGGAAAACTGGGTGTTCCATGCAGAAGGCTCGGACACTGTCAAGCTCCGCGATCTGCGCCCCAGGATTGTCGACGGCGGAGCGGTCGGCGGCAAATCAGTCTGCGTCGACATCCTCAAGGATGGTTCCGGCTACCTCCGCTCACCGATGCTCTCGCCTACAAAGGGGCAGTCTTACAGCGTGAGTCTCTGGCTGAAGGCGTCGCGCGACGTGCAGATCGATGCTGGACTCATCGACACCAATTTGTGGTCACCAAAAATTTCCGCCAATACCGAATGGAAGCGTTTCACGTTCAGTGCGAAGGTCGACAAGTTCAGGAAAGTCAGCTGGCTGCAGATAAGTTTTCCGCAGCTCGACAGCGATTATTCAGTGTTTGTGGATGGCGTCATGCTTGAGGCCAAACCAGAACCGGCGAAGGAATTTTCAGAACAGTTCCCATACGAATTTGTCGTCGGCACCGACCGGCCAGGGCATATATTCTTCGACGAGGAGAAGGCGATGTTCAAGCTCTCCGCGGCCCCCTCGCCCAAGGACGATGTGAAGGCGAAGATCGCAGTCCAGGATTTCTCAGGAAAGGAACTTGGCACGAGCAGCTTCAAGCTCATCGGAAATGGGATGTTCATAATCAACGCCGACAACCTGAAACGCGGCATGTTCAAGCTGAGCGCGATGCTTGTTGATGCCGACGGCAAGCAGGTTTCCCCGGCGGAAGAGATCTCCTGGGCGCGGATCCCGCGTCCGGCCGACATGGGCGACGGCAGGGACTCGTATTTCGGGATACACATCCCGATGGTCGGCGACTACATACAGATCGCCAGGCTGAGCGGACAGCGCTGGGTCCGCCTGCACGACTCCTCGATGATCGCAAAATGGAATTCCCTCGAACCGAAGGAAGGCGACTTCAGGTTCTATGATGAGAACATAAGCCTGGCGAAGAAGGAAGGTCTGATGATTCTCGGGATGCTTGACGGCGCACCGCCATGGATGGGCAGCAAGGACCGCGGAGGATACTGGGGCTTCTGGACGATACCCACGCGCGCTGACTGGAAGGAGAAATGGCGCTACTACTGCAACACCGCGATCACGCACTACAAGGGGCGCATCGACGACTGGGAGATCTGGAACGAGCCGTGGGGCGAATGGTTCTTCAGCGCCGGGGGCGATCCGGCAATGTATGTCGAATTCATGCGGCAGGCGAAGGAATCCACGGCGGCGAACAATCCGTCGGCGCAGATCATCGGAGTCGACACCTATGCCGGCCACGAGAAATGGACTGAAGCCGCACTCAAGGGAGGCACCGATGTCTACGATGTGTTTTCATACCATGACTACAGCGACGCCCTGGCAGGCGGCGCCGCCGCGGTGAACCGCTGCCAGCAGCAGGCCGACCTGTGGCGCAGCTGGCAGGCGCGTTTTGGAAAAGTAAAACCCATATGGAACACCGAAGGCGGAGTAATGGATCTCGGTTCGTTCATGAAGCCCAGGGCCGGAGGCATGCACTTTGAAACCCAGCCGTCGTACATCGTGAGATATGACACCTGCCTGCGCGCCGCAGGAGTGCAGAAGTTCTTCTATTATGCAATACATCTTGATCCGGCGGAAGGCGAGAATTCATGCCGCGCCACCGATGCCGGACGCGCAGTAAAGCCCCTGCTCGCGGCCCGTGCGATATTCGCATGGCTCACAGATGGCGCAGCCTTCAAAGAGCGTACGGAAACCGACGGCGTCGAATGCTACGCCTTCGAACCTGTCCGCGGCAGACAGGTCACCGTCTGCTGGAGCATTGACGGCCAGGACAAGAAGTTCATCGTGCCAGCAGGATCGTCAGTACTCGACATCTGGGGGAATGAAATGGCTCGGAAGGATGGCGCTGTGGCAGTCGGCAACACTCCGGTATATATTGTTGATTGAATAAAGGATTTTCAAATATGAAAAAATGCATGCCGTCCGCGCGCCAGCTTGAGTTCCAGGACTGGGAATTCGGAATCTTCCTCCACTTCGGGATCAGGACCTTCTGCGAAGGCCACCGCGACTGGGACGGGAAACCGATGGATCCGTCAAAATTCAATCCGAAGGAACTCGACTGCAACGACTGGGCAAAGGCCGCTGCTGACGCCGGCGCGAAATACATGGTGATGACTGCAAAGCATCATGACGGATTTGCAAACTGGCCGTCGAAGTACACCGACTTCAGCGTCGCCTCCTCGAAATGGAAGAACGGACGCGGCGACGTGGTGAAGGAATACACAGCCGCCTGCCGCAGGCATGGATTGAAGGTCGGACTCTACTATTCTCCGGCGGACGCCACCACTAAAAGCTATCCCGACAGCAAGACCTACGACGATTATTTCATAAACCAGGTCAGCGAGATCCTGCTTGGATACGGCCAGATCGACATGCTGTGGTTCGACGGCTGCGGATCCGAAGGACACAAATACGACTGGCCCCGCATCATGCGCGAAGTCCGCAGAATGCAGCCTAAAATCCTCATCTTCAACATGGGTGATCCGGATTACAGATGGGTCGGAAACGAGGCAGGCATCGCTCCGATGCCCATATGGAATACTGTTGATGCCGTCGACTTCTCGGTCATGACAAGCAAGAAGGAGAAGCTGAAGAAGAAATTGTGGCTGCCAGCGGAATGCGATTTCATGATGCGGGATTTCAACTGGTTCTACAGCGACAAGGACGGACATACCGCCAAGAGCATGGAGGAACTAGTCGGCATCTACTACTATTCCGTCGGACGCGGCTGCAACATGCTTTTGAACATCGGACCCGACCGGCGCGGACTTTTCCCAAACAAGGACAAACAGAACCTGCTGAAGTTCGGCGCAGAGATCAAGCTCCGTTTTTCAAAGCCCGTCGTTTCCCTGAAAGACTTCACGAGGAAAGGCGACACATGGAGCTTCCTGCTCGGTGACAGGAAATCCATCTACATGGACAACGTGGTCCTGCAGGAGGACTTGAAGCACGGCGAATCAATCAAACGGTTCCGCATCTCAATCATGCCCTATACCACCGGCAAACTTATTGCCGTGTATGAAGGATACAATGTCGGACACAAGGCAATCTGCCAGTTCCCGCTGATTAGGGCGAAGGAAGTAATCATCCAGGTCCTGGAATCCGACGGCAAGGTCCAGATGCGCAATATCGAGGCATTCCGGACCGGAAAATGATCTCCAGCAGGAGCGCCCCGAGGTTTGAGCACTCGGACAATTGTTCTAATGTAGGGTTCGCCGTCTCGGCGAAGAATCTTAATTATCTTGTCTGTGATGACGGACTGCATTTGTGGTAGTTAACGCAATATTGCGTGTTTCTTCGCTAATTAATCCCCTCCGCCAATAATGGTTTAATCCGCCTGAGGTGGATTTGCGCTAAGTAGGTACGTGCTTCAGCATGTACCATCTTAATTCCCAGGAATGGGACAGGCAAGCAGCGAGTATGGCGATTTTGCCAAAATCGCCTCCTCCGAGCCAGTTTCGGCGAAACTGGCATACTTGGTCGGAGTACCAGCAATAGATAATGTGATACAGGCGTCCCGCCTGTGATTTCTCGATGTAGCGTTCGCCGTCCCGGCGAAGAGATTTCTTCAACCTTGTCCGGGACGGACAACTCTACATTAACCCATTCGCTGTTCGATTCACAATGTGACACAGGCGTCCCGCCTGTTGATTTTCTTCTTTATCTTGCATTGATTCAATTGCCGACCTGGAGGTTTACCTGACTGCAGCAGATTCCATCCGCCCTCTGAGTATTGTATTGAACTGAAAAATGTGTTAACTTACGACAAACAGTAATTACATGTAAATACACTAGCATAAATTAAATGAAAACTAATCATCATTGCATAAAACTACTTGGTTTACATAGGGATAGCCCTGACATACAAGAGTTTATTCGTTCTGTTGCCCCCAATGCTAAATTATCGAATGACACAAATGGAAAATCTTCATATGCCATAGAAGATATTTGCGGACTTGAGCTATCTTTTGAAACAGATGGTACCCTTTATGCAATTTTTATGTTTAGAGAGCCATTAATTGCAGGTCAAACTGTAATTCCATACAAAGGTCCTTTGCCTTTTGATATATCGTTTGATAATTCAAAAGAGAGCATGCGTAGTAAATTTGGGGAGCCATTCGAAACTGGAGAACTTGAGTCATTCCTTGGCATGACTTTAATGCCAAGAGACAAATGGCTTTTTGATGATTGGACGATGCACTTGCACTATACGCGGGATCTTTCCTCAATTGGCCTTGTTACTATTGTACTGTATTCTGACCTTGATAAAGAAAGACATCAAATATATTTGCAGAACAAGAAAGATATACCGAACCGGTGATCCACCGGTTTGGTCATCATAGGACATTGAAAACATAGGAGACTTACCATGTACAAGATGAATCCGCCTGCGGTATTCGCACATGAGAGCGTCATGAAGAACGCAAGTTACAGGGCGCGTGTCGAACGTGTCGTCAAGGCGTTGGCGGAACCGCGTTCAATTGAAACTTATACCGACGACCAGCTGCCAATGCTGATACAGGAACGCCATATTCTCGAACAGCGCGTACCCATGGGAACGCTTTCCGAAGTCAAGGATCCTATCCTGCTGTTCAACACATTCCGGTTCCAGGACGAAGCCGCCGCCAGGGCACGCGGCAAAGAGCTCAAGGATACCGACCTTGATGTGAGGGGTGAACTTCTCGGTCTTGATGCGTTCCACTGGGCCAACTACAATCTCGAAGGCGATCCGTCCCGCCTGCACAAGGTCTGCCGTCCCTGCTGGCGCATCCATCTCCAGGCGGGCTGCCTCCACCGCTGCATGTACTGCGGACTCGGAGGACTTCTGGTGAGTATGGTGAACGTGGACGAGTATTGCCGTCACCTTGGCAGAATCATTGATCTTCATCCATGGCAGAAGACGTATCTGCTGGACGATGATGCGGATCCGCCGGGGCTGGAACCGGAACTCGGATGTCTCGGGGAGCTGATTGAATTCTTCGGCACGCTCAAGGACAGATATCTTGTGATCCACACGAAGACATGGAACACTGACTGGCTCCGGAACCTCAAGCACAACGGGAACACCATAATCGTCTGGAGCCTGAGCGGCCCTACGCAGAGCCGCCTTATTGAACCCAATGCAGGCACGACTGAAGAACGCATCGAGGCGGCGCGTGTCGCCGAGGAGGCCGGCTACCAGATACGCTACAAGTTCAAGCCGATCATACCGGTCCGCAACTGGCGCCGTGAAGCCAGCGAGACCATTGATCTGGCATTCGCCAGGACGCATCCGGATGTGTTCAGCATCTGCTGCTTCATGTGGATGGACGTCGACGAAATGAAGAAGCGCCTGGCGCCTGTAATCGACCTGCTGGATCCGGAATTCCTCAGAATGGCTGAGGAAAACCGCGGCAAGGCGGAGAACCCGTGCACCCGGCCGTTTCCAGACGAGGTCCGGTCGGAAATCTACTCACACTATCTTACAGAGATCAGGAAACATGATAAAACCATCCCGGTTTCCCTTTCGACGGAAAGCTGGCAGATGTGGACGCAGTTCGCGAAGAAAATGGGAATGTCGGCGACGGACTATGTTTGCGGCTGCGGCCCTCAGGCGGTACCGGGATTGAAAAAGCTCGAGTGCCATCCGTTCACGACGGCTGTACGTAACGATGGCGGAGAGGTTCCCTGTGTGACACCGCCGTATAAGCCTTAGGAAGTAAAGTTATAAAGAACGCACACGAAGAATATTCTTAACCACTAATCTTCACTTATCTTACACTAACAATATCTTGCCGGGAGATTGACTTTGACTCAAAGCCAATATCCCGGCAAATGATTCTTAATTCCCATTAGTGCCAGATTAGTGTGGAATAGTGGTGAATATTCTTGTTTTGCCTAGAAAGTCTGTGTCTGAAGTCTGTGAGGGTCTGTGGCCAAATCTCATTCTCTTGCCTTCAACAGCATCCTGAGCGGATGGAGTTCGTCTTCAAGGCTCAGGGGCATCTTGCCCTTGCCGAGAAGAGAAGATGCGAACATATCGAAATAATCCTCGGACAGTTCCTTGACCTCGATCGGGCCGCAGTCCTTTTCATTTAAGACAAGGCGGGTGCTCTTGCCGCCATCAACCGCCTCGATGAATCCTTTGGTCCCGAAGATCCTGAGTGATTCGTTGCCCCAGCTTGGGAACGCACGGGGATTGAGATAGTTTGCGACCGCCGAAGCCACGCCTCCGTTCTCCAGCTTTATCAGATAGGAAACCGCCATATGCAGATCGCCTTCTTTCGTACTACCGAGTTTTGTCTGTGCAGTTTCAATGTCTGCGATCTTCGCACATGCGACATGCTCGATGAAGCGCATCGCATGTATCCCGACCTGCAGCATGAGTCCGCCGTCAATATCCTCATCCTGCGGACGCGTATCGAAATAAGGATATGATTTCTGGGCGAGCACCTGGACAACCGTCCCTATCTTCCCTGACTTCACGATATCCCTCATGGCTGCATAAGGCTGTTCAAAACCAGTTCCAGCCATCTCATGGAAAACTTTTCCCGCAGACATGGAAGTCTTAATTATTTCATCAAGTTCCTTCTCCGACATCGCGCAGGGCTTCTCGGCATAAACATGTTTTCCACCAAGCATGCATCTGATTGCCTCCTTCGCCTGTTCGGAACGTCTAGGCGAACACAGGGAAATCAGGTCAATGTCCTTGTCGGCGATCAACTCGTCGAGAGTGGAATATATTTTCGGAGTTATCCCAAGTGAAGAGATTGTCTTGTCATCAAATCCAGCGACTGCATAAAGTTCCGAGAGAGGGTGATCCCTGAGCTTATTCTGTATCTGATGCCCGTTGGTGCCGTATAATCCTATCCTGATCTTATTTTTCATTTCTGCTCCTTTAATAAGTTTACTATACAATCATATATCCGGGGAAACCAGATTAGCTGCAGCGGTAAATTTAAATATCCCTGAGCATCTGTTCAAATTCACTGACTGTTCGCTGAATCGTGAATTTCTGCGAAACTCGCAATCTTCCATTTTCTCCGATTTTACCGGCAAATGCCCTGTCGCGCAGGAGCCTGCAGACAGATTCCGCCATCGCCTTGCAGTCACCAGGCTCGACCAGGCAGCCGGAAACTCCGCCCTCAATTATCTCAGGGACCGCGCCGCTTTTGACGGACACGACAGGTCTGCCTGCAGCCATCGCCTCGATGACGATTCTCCCGAAAGGTTCATTGACTGCTGGCAGGACAACGCAATCGACATTCTGCAGCAGGCGCGGCATGTCTTCCACAAATCCGGTCCAGACAAACCGGTCCGTTAGCCCTCTTTCACCGATTGTCCTTTCCAATTCCCGGACATACTCCTGCTGCTCATGGATCTTTTTATCTCCCGCGAGCACAAAAACAGCATCAGGAATCTTTTCACTTACAGAAGAGGCCATAGTTATAAAATCATTGTGCCCCTTCCAGCGCACGAACTGCGCGGCCATGAGCACCGTCCTCTTTCCTTCCGGCAGTCCGGTAAATTTTGCAGCGCCCTGACGGAAGCGGTCGACATCAATACCGTTGTAGATCATACGGATCTTATTACTGTCACCAATTTGCGTTTTCAGGTTTTCAGCCACTGCGTTGGATATCGCAATGATGCGTTTTGCGAATCTCGCAATCAGCGGGGCCAGGAACGGATGTCTCGCCAGATCGCGTTCGTGCCATATCATGGGGATCCGGCACAAGAACGATACCGGAGCGGCATAGATGCTGGCGGTCAGGCTGTTGGCATGTATCACCTGGATTTTTTCCTTACGGCATATCCCGATCAGCTTGAACATGACCCTCAGGCAGTTGAATCCTGTCATCAGCCAATATAGGGGATTCAGGGATTTGATTATCGGGCGCATTGGAACAATGGCAACAGGAATCTTGCGGGAAGACAAATATTGAGCCAAAGGGCCAACCGGGACTGCACAGACCGGCGCGATCTCATCAGAGATATTGGTCACCAGGTCGGCAAGCGAGAGTTCCGCACCACCGAGCGTTGAAGAGTGATGGACAAATAATACTTTTACTGACTTGGAAAGACTCAAAACAAACCCCTCTGGCAATTGCACCTTTAACTGGCTTAACTTAAGTTGGAGTACAAGCTTCAGCTTGCATGTTTTGCTTGTAGTAGGCGAATTTATACGCCGTTATTCCAGTAGGTACGTGCTCCCCTGTACTGAGCCTGTCGAAGCAAGCATGTACCATCTTAATCATAAGAATGGGACAGGCTAAAGCCCGTCCCTACTTCTAGAACGCGCAATTAATTGCGCTACTACGAACGAATTTAAGACAAACTAAAGTTTGAACTCCAACTTGGCTGTCTCCACAACATAATTAGTCGTGATTTCGCTACCTGCCCCCTTATTTCTCTTAGCTGAAATTTGCATTCAACCATTCTGAAACTTGCTTGATCAGTTCCTGTTTCCATGCAACTGAATAGAAATTGTGATTTGCTTCAGGAATGATATTGAATACTGTTTTTCCATTTTTGGCAGTGACTTCTCGATATGCCTTTTCTGAGGAGGAGGCTTCCGGATCCTTGCCTCCATATACAAAGAGACACCTGCCATTATAGCTTTTAAAAGCTTCAAGGAGTCCAGCTTCCTTCATAGGCTTGCCGTTCTGCTTGTGCTGCAAATGCCCGAACAGGACCTTGAAGATTGCCCGGTAATTCACACGGAGACTGATTATCTTCGCCCATGTTCCGGGCAGAAAAAGCTTCTGCCAGTAGCCTTTTGCGGAATTCGCAGTCTTCCGGACATCATCTCCTGCTCCGGACTGCCTGCCTAGAAGCGGAGTGGACAACAGGACAAGTCCGTCGACATTCGGATCGGATGCTGCGGCTCCGACCGCCACTTCACCGCCTGAGCAGAGCCCTAGGAACACGACCTGCGATATTCCCGGCTGCTTCAGCATCTCCCGGACCGCCTGCCCCGCGTCATCTATCATGTCCAGCAAGGTTGTTCCGGCGACGTTCCCTTCGCTTTCCCCTCGCCCACGGAAATCAAAGCGGAGACAGGTGAAACCGGCTGCAGCAAATTCCCTGGCTGCTTCAACAAAAAGTCGGTGCGGGCCGATTCTGTAGGTCCCCCATCCATGCATGAAGATCACCGCCGTCTGCTTTTGCTGGCCTTCCGGCTGATGCAGTATGCCAAACAGCTTCTGCTGCCTGTTCTCAAAGATATATGGTTTTTCATGCACGTTCATTATCGGCACCATGCCAGGATTGTTTTGCATACGGTCTCGGAATCAGCCATGTCGACAGCCTTCCAGAAGGGAGGCACAGTCAACAGGGAAATTTCCAAGTTGACATTTCCATCATGGCATTTCCGCTGGATGATTTCATAGACGGGCAACAGGCTTTTCCTGGGAGACTGCTGTATCAGAAGCATGCGTTTCAATGATGAAAGATCCTGCCTCTCTATGTCAATCGCCTTGACCTCATCGAAAAAGCCGGAGGAGATCATTGTCCCATCGATATCCAGCTTGCCATTTTTCCCGAGTTCTGCGGACATCGCATCCACATCGGATCTGGCTTCGCCGAAAGTCATCATTTCCCTGATGTACTTCTGCTGCAGGACTTCATTGAGATAAGCCTGTCCCTGGACGACCGGATCGATCAGGATCAAATCTTCGATGCCGTGCTCCCTGGTGGCGAACTGCACAGCGAGAGCTGCGCCAAAACGTATTCCGAGAAGGCTTATCCGGGGATTTTGAAAACGTTTCTGCAGGCAGCTCATTCCTGAACGTATGTCCTCCAACCAGTTTGAGGGAATGAAATCCTGGACATTTCCTTCACTGTCGCCGCAGGCCCGAAGGTCAAGCATAAGCGAGGCATGCCCCGTATCGGCCAACTTTCGGGCAAGTTCGACCAGCACGCGGTGAGAGGCTTTTTTTTCTTCAAAGAGAGGATGGCAGAAGAGGAAGACCTTGTTTGAAAAGTCCTTTTCAGGCATGAACAGCACGCTGTAAAGCCGTGCACCGCCGCCATCGATGAAAAAAGGTTCCTGGATCATGAGATCTTTCAGAATATTTTCCTAAGCATGTCGGGTTTTAACCCGACACAGTTGGCGGTTTAAAAACCGCCCTACTATTTTAATCCCTATTTCTTCTTGGATCGGACAAACTCGGCGATGGTGCCCACGGTCTTGAAATTGGACAGCTTGAATTCTCCGGGCTTTATGGTTATCCCGTAGAGTTCTTCAAGTCCGACGACGATCTCCATGATGTTGAACGAATCAATCCCGTAGACATCTATCAGGCCCTTGTCGTTCTCCATGTCCTGGGGCTTTATCTTCAGGAAGAGCCGTTCAACGATCATCTCTTTTATCTGTTGCTCAATGTTCTCATCCATGGTGTTATCCTTTCCTAAGTATGTCGGGTTTCAACCCGACGTTTATAGACGGGTTAAAACCCGTCTTACTTAATTTCCAGTTTTCCTATGTCAGCCAGCCTTCGCGGCGGAATACGGCGCCATCTTGCGGCATCTTCGGACGGACCCTGCTCCTTTTCAAACATATGCTTCCAGCGTTCCTTGAATACCAGGCTGTGCTTTACGATCAAATATGTGTTCGGCAGGCTTTGCGTCCCTTCCGTCGTGACACTTTCAAAGTGATACATCTCGACGGCAGGCTCGTACAGGATCTTATAGCCATGCGAACGGATGCGGTAGCACAAATCGATATCCTCATATTCCACTGGATTGAAGATCTCATCGAAGCCGCCAAACTTGTCGAGGATGGACTTTTTCGTCATGCAGCAGGCGCTTATCAGGCACTGCACTTCCCTGCGGACATTGTAGGCCGGTTCATTTCTTCCTTCACCGCGGCCGATGAACTGGATCCGTCCGGACTTGGTAACGGCGGCTCCGGCGCATTGAATATCATACGGATCAAAAGGGTAGATGATTTTCGGGCCGACCATGCCGACGTCAGGGGCCTGAAGATCCTCAGCCATGACTTTCAACCAGCTGCGGCTCCGCAAGGCGATATCATTGTCGCAAAATGCGATCATCTCACCGGCTGCGGCAATGACCCCCTGGTTTCTGGCTGTCGAACAGCCGATATTGCCGGAGTTGAATATCAATTTCACATGTACATTTTTGTTTTCGGCCTCGTCACGGAATTTCTTCAGCCATTCGGCGGTGCCGTCCTTTGAACCATTGTCGATTATCACGAGTTCCCAGTCTGGGTAGTCTGAGGCCAGCAGGCTGTGGATGCATGTCCGGGTATAATCTATCTTGTTGTGCGAGAGGATCACCACGGATATTTTCGGCAGGTCAGCATTACGGACGCGGCAAGCGCATCCCTCCATCTTTACGCCCGTTTCGGGCGTGGAGGGTCGGACTTGTCCGACCGGTATTTTAAGCTTTGCAGGTGCTCCACCCATTTAACTCCCCATCAGTTCGTGGACTGCACGCACAATCGCCGCGCGGTCCGGCATGGCCGCCTTTTCCAGTGAAGGACTTGCTGATACCGGCACGTCCGGCATGGTCAGCCTGCGAACGGGAGCATCAATATAGTCATATGCCTGTTCAAAGATCCTGGAGGAGATCTCGGCGGAAATGCCGCATGACCGCGGTTCTTCTGCGACGATCAGGAGCTTTCCTGTATTCTTCACCGACTCCAGGATAATGGTTTCGTCCAGAGGGTGGAGGGTTCTCAAGTCGATCAGGTCAACCGCAATCCCCTGCTTCTGCAGGATATGGGCAGCCATCCTGGCCTCAAAGGTCATGTACGAATATGACACGATGGTCACATCGCCGCCCTGCTGAAGACGTACCGGGCCTGGCAACTTGGATTTTCCAGGCACCAGGATGCAATCTTCCTTTATGGGATATAGAAGTTTATGCTCGAGGAATATCACAGGATTGTCATCGTAGATAGCCGCCTTCATCATGGTGTAGGCGTCTTCAACGGAAGATGGTGCGACGACTTTAAGTCCGGGCGTATGGCAGAACCATGCTTCGAGGTTCTGCGAATGTGTCGGCCCGTAATTCCGTCCCGCACCGCCGGCCGCGCGGATGACCAGAGGACACCTTGCCTGCTTGCCGTAGACATAGTGGAGTTTCGCCGCCTGGTTGACAAGCTGGTCCACTGCCAGTGTGATGAAGTCCATGAACATGATTTCGACGATCGGCCTTGCACCCATGAGCGCCGCGCCAACCGCCATTCCGACAAAACTTCCCTCGGACAACGGAGTATTGATTATGCGTTCCGGACCGAACTGTGCCAGCATTCCTCGGCTCACTCCGAATGCGCCGCCGTATACGCCTATGTCCTCGCCCATCAGAAACACATCAGGATCCTGCTTCATGCAGTCCGTCATCGCCTGGCGTATTGCTTCGCTGTAGCTTGTCATCGTCATGCGTATACTCCTTCAAGCAGTGTTCCCTTGTCGGGATACGGGCTGGTCTTGGAGAACTTGACGGCTTCCTGGACTTTCTTCCTGACAGCCTTTTTGATTTCACGGTCGTCGGCATCAGTCATTATGTCATTGTCGACAAGATATTTTTTCATGCGGCGCAGCGGTCCTTTTCTCTTCCACGAATTTTCCTCCTCGCGTGTCCGGTACAGGCGCTGGTCGCCGCGGGAATGTCCGGAAAACCGATATGTCTTGAATTCAATGAAAGCCGGGCCCTCCCCGCTTCTGGCAAGTCCGGCATATCCTCTGACAGTATCCCTGACCGCGAAATAGTCATTGCCGTCTATGCTGACGCCAGGCATTCCATAGCTTGCGGCCCTTACCGCGAAATCCGTATTTCCATTCCCTTCCGCAACTGGAGTGGACATTGCATATAGGTTGTTTTCACATAGGAAGAGAACCGGCAGCTTCCAAAGGGCCGCCATATTCAAAGTCTCATGGAATGTCCCCTGGTTGAATGATCCGTCACCGATAAAACAGGCGGCGACATTGAATTTTTTCTGCTGCTTGAATCGCAGAGCCATCCCGGCAGCCAGCGGAATGCTGCCGCCGACAATTCCGTTGCCACCCATGAAACCCAAGGAGTAATCCGCCATCAGCTGGCTGCCGCCTCGGCCTCCAGAATAACCATCGACTTTCCCGAACATTTCCGCCATCATCCGCCGTATATCCCCGCCCTTGGCGATGAAATGACCATGCCCGCGGTGATTGCTGGTAACGACATCGGTTTTCTGCAGGGCGCTGGCTACGCCGACGGCGACAGCCTCCTGTCCGACGCATGTGTGGACTGTTCCGGCAACAACGCCGGTCGTGAACAGCTCATCCACCGTCTCCTCGAAACAGCGGATCAGGAGCATTGTCGTGTAGTCATCGATCAATTTGTCTGATTTTGAATTCATATTGGGATAAAATACATCTTAATATCAATTTTGCTAAATCGGAAAGACTCTTCGGAAAGTGACATTATCCATTAAAACTCAACCACAGAGGACTCAGAGACAAACCTTTATCAATTTAACCAATAAGAAAGGGCATTATTCGTTTTCATGAAAACCAACGTTCTCTGTGTCCTCTAAACAACTAATCCTATTTGCATTCTAAAAGTAAGGCGGTTTTTAAACCGCCAATTAATCGTCGGGTTAAAACCCGACATACTTTTTATGAAATCAAGACAGTTAAATTCCTCTTGTGTTTTGTATTGAGCACACAGATAATTCTCCTCTGTGAACCCTGTGTTTGATGTTTCTTATAGCTTTACTTGCCTTATCACCAGGCTGACGGCATTTCCGGCCGGATCAAGATTGTTCAGCAGGACAGTTTTCATATTTTTCGAACATCCCTCGTCAGGAATCTGCAGGTTTTCAGCTTCGGGTATTCTCGATTCCTCTTTTATTCCAGGAACGAACTGCCTCTCCAACATGCTTAATGCCGCGTGCAACTGCAGGATTCCGGCTGCACCGAACGTCTCGCCGATCAGAGGCTTTATTGTAGTTGTCAGTTTATTCTCGCCGAAGACTTTTTGAATGGCGACTGCTTCGGCCTTGTCCATATGCGGAATGCCATTGGCGCTGGCAAGCACACAATCAATATCGGTGGCATTGAGGTTTCCAATCGCCTTTGACATGGCGTCTTCAACAGCAGCAGCTTTCAAGCCTCCGGGACTGCCTGCAATACCGGCACCGGTAATTTCAGCAAGAATATTCGCTCCGCGTTTCAAAGCATGCTCCATATCTTCCAGCACAAGCATTCCGGCCCCCTCTCCCATCACAGTCCCGTCTGCAGTCCTGCCAAAAGGCACGCATGCCGTTTCGTCAGCGCCAGGAGAAAGGATTTTCTGGGATGATTGGAAACGGAATACGGTTTCATTGAAGGACTCAGCTCCTCCGACAAATGCGACTGGAACACGTCCCGATGCGACCAGGTCATATCCGTATGCCAATGCCTGGCCTGAAGCGGTCCATCCGGAAACGAAGTTCATATGCGGACCGTTCAACTTATATTCAATGCTCAGCATGCTTATTGCCGTATTTGAATAGGTGTGAGGAAACAGGATGGGTTTCCCGAAACGCGGGCCTTTCTTCTGGACATCGGAATAGAAAAGGTTCATGGTGTCAGTCCCGCCGAAAGCGGTACTCCAGATCAATGCCAGTTCCGACTTGTCCGTCTTTGCAAGATCGATGCCGCTTGCCTTGAGCGCCAGGCTGAAGGCGCCGAATGACAGCTCAGTATTCCTGTCAAGATAGTTCTTAGGTGTCGGCAGGAAATCCTTGACATCGAAATCTTCGACTGCGGCTGCAACATGGGCATCATATTTTCCATGTTCGAACGCGGCGATCTCCATGATCCCGCTCCCGCCTTCAAGGATGCCTTCCGTAAAGCATTCCTGTCCGATGCCAATCGCGGTCACAGGACCTGCAGCTGTAATTACCACGCGTTTCATATTTCTACCTGTCTATTCATAATTCTTTTTTGCATGCTTTCCCATACAAGGGGCGCCGGTCTCCAGGTCGGCATCAAGAGCCGGCCTGGAGACCGGCGTTCCTTCCGGATGAAGAACGCGCAAACATGCGCTACTACCAACAAATTCAAGACAAACTAAAGTTTGAACTCCAACGAATTCGCCTCCACCACAAACCTTTCTCTTATCTTTACAATCAGCTTGGTTCCTTTTCGTGTCATTCGTGTGTTTCGTGGTCAAGCCTTTTCTGCTTTACGGAACACCAGCGAAACATTGTTTCCGCCGATTCCTGAGGAGTTGGAAATCACGACATCGACATCCGCTTCAAGAGCTTCCGCAGTAGGCATCGGCAGATCACATTCCGGATCCGGCGTCGTCAAATTAATTGTCGGAGGGATTTTGCCGTTGAGGATGGTCAGGATTGACGCAATCGCCTCCACGCTGCCGGCGGCGCCCATCAGATGCCCGATCATGGACTTGATGCTTGTTATCGGCACATCATAGGCGTTCATTCCAAGCACCTTCTTGATTGCCGCGGTCTCAGTAGAATCATTCAGCTGCGTGCCGGTCCCATGGGTGTTGACATGATCGACCATGTCAGGACTTATCCCGGCTTCCTTCAACGCCATCTCCATCGTTTCCGCAATCCCTTGTCCGTCCTTCGAAGGAGCGGTCATATGATATGCATTATTGTTGAAGCCGAATCCGCAGAGTTCCGCCAGTATATGCGAATTCCGCAGCTTGGCCGATTCGTATGATTCTAGAACTACTATTCCAGCGCCCTCTGAGAAAAGCGTGCCAGAACGGTTCTTGTCAAACGGACGCAGCTTGTCGTCCGTCATCGTCCTCAAGAGGCTGAGTCCTGCCCAGGCAAAACGGCTGATGGCGTCATATCCTCCGGCGATCACGAAATCTGCACGGCCGCTCCGGATCAAGTCCGCACCATATCCAATGGCCGCAGCTCCTGATGAACAGGACAGTGACAGTGTTGCTCTCGGGCCTGACAAACTCCATATGTCGGCCACAAGATCGGCGGCTGTTCCAAATCCCAGATTGCCTTTGGTCCATGGAGTGTCGAGGCCGAGATCCCCGTCGAGGGTTCCGGCGGAGGCAAAATTAGTTGATAACACTACTGCGGTTTTATATTCTTCAGTGTAGGACAGGCCTCTGGCCTGTCTTTCAGCGACAGGCGGGACGCATGCTCCATGTTCTTCAGTGTAGGACAGGCCTCTGGCCTGTCTTTCAGCGACAGGCGGGACGCCTGTCCTACATTCTTCAAAACCTGAAAGCCCTGCCTGCTCGACAGCCTGCTTTACGGCGGCGACAACCATATGCTGGGAACGGTCATCGGTGGATAGCCTTGAGAGGAGTTCGGTCGGTAAATGTATCTTGGAAACTTCGCCTCCCTGCTGGACAGGAAAATCGGAGAGATTGCAGCTGGTGATTTGTCCTAGCCCGTCCTTGCCAGCGCACAAGGCGTTCCAGAAGGTCTGGATGTCATTTCCCAGCGGGGTGATAACTCCCATTCCGGTAACCACGACGCGTTTTGAAGTATCGGACATTATTACTCCTTAGGTAACATTCGAAATTTAGCATTTCGAGCATGAAAGTACAATTTAATTCTGTCTTTATCCCGAAGGGATAGGGTAATGAAGCCTGTGGTTTCAACCACAGGAAATTTACAGAAGTTTCATCCGTCTTGAAGGGACGGAGGTATTCTCCAAGGCATAACTCATTCTTTTGCGCTCCCTCAACTTTGTTCTACCCCGTCCCTTCAGGACGAAATATTATCAATCATTTTACCTATGGTTGAAACCATAGGCTTCATTACTAGACGCTTTCAGCGTAAGCAACCTTATTCAATCCCCAACTATTCAAATTCCAAATTTCAGACCACGGACGTCGCTTAGCTGAGCAAAGCGATGCTTGCCGAAGTCAAAACGACGTCACCCCATCCGCCACAGCGGATAATTGAGCTAAAAACGGCGTAGCCGTGGAGGGTCGCGCTTGCCGCGACCGATCTTGTATGATATGGTAATATTAGGTTTCCCATAAAGAGAGGAATTCCTCCTAATAACAGTTCGGTGCCATGAAAACAATTATTACTTTTATTCTTATCAACATTATATCCCTTTCGGGGGTAGGTGCAACTTTTGATTATTTTGAAAATAGCATGGGGGATAAATTCTTAGATAAATTTCTTGAAGAACCATATAAATACAAAAGATTAACCAACAACACTAAAGAAGAGCTTCGGATAAATTATGATTTTTATTCAGACACAATAAACAAAGACAATAACTCCTATTACAGGTATACCATAACCATTTCTAATATGGAGACATATTTTAACGAGAAATTTCTGACTGATGCTAAAAAACTTTCTGAAGCATGTATTGAGCTCATTGATAAGATTAAAGAAAACGACGAGATTAAATCAACGTACACAGATGAAGTCAAGAAGGAATTAGCCTTTAAAGAAATTAAAGGAATAGGTTCAAGAGCATATAGCTTCGGATGGTTTGCTTGGGGTGGCGGAATGATGTCTCTATTGTTTTCAACCTCTGACAGCAAATATTGCATTTGGGTTTCCTGCAGTAATCATGTTAATACAGGAACAGTTGTTCCAAAAATAGACATGTTAAAACTTGGGAAGGCTATATCCGATGAATATGATAGAAGCATTAACAATACCGAACCCAAAAGATAGACCGAACTGGTGAAACACAGGTTCGATGATTGAAGGCCATTCCCTTCACATGAACAAGCCGCCATCGACTGAGATGGTCTGGCCTGTGATGTACCGGCCTGTTTCTCCGGCGAGGAACGCTACCAGCCAGGCTACATCCTGAGGAGCGCCAATCTTTCTTGCGGGAATGGCATCGAGCTGTTTTTTCCGGATCGCTTCATCTGCTCCAGCAGTCATGTCGGTTTCTATGTATCCCGGAGTTACGGCGTTGACGGTGATGTTGTATGGTGCAAGTTCCCGGGCTGCGGATTTCGCAAATCCTATGGCTCCGGCCTTTGAAGCGGCGTAATGCGAGCCCATGGCCTCGCCAAGACGGCCTGCATCGGATGAGATAATAATTATCCTTCCCCACTTGGCGCGCATCATGTCGCGCACAGCAAGACGGGTACAGGAGAAAGTACCTTTGAGGTTGGTGTCGACCACTTCATCCCATTCCTGTTCGGACAGCAATGCGATCGGACATTGCCTGATGATTCCTGCATTGTTCACCAATATCTCGACAGGGCCGAAAGATTCCTTTACAGATTTGAACAGGGCATTTAGTTCTTCACCTTTGCTGACATCCGCCTTGAAAGCCTTTGCGGTTCCGCCATTGTCAGTTATTTCAGCAATTACTTTTGCGGCGAGAGCTTCATTCTGATTGTAGCAGACTGCGACTTTCGCACCGGCCTTTCCTAATTCGATGGCGATGGCCCTGCCGATGCCGCGGGATCCTCCGGTGACTAATGCGACGCGATCCTTCATTTTGATCAATCCCTTCTTAATTCTTAGGTAGGGCGGTTTCGCCGAAACCGCCGCGGACGTCTCGGCGAGACGTCCCTACCTGCTATGCAAATACAGATTACAAAATCCAAACAATTTTCAAATTTCAAACAAAGAACATATGCATTTTAAGAAAACTTATTTTATTAGTTCGTAGTTAAGCTCGCTAGAGCTGTCGAAACATTTTTACTTATCACCGGGTTTTGCGGCTTTCTTCTCCAGATACTGTTCGACGGTTTTTTCATTCACGACTTCCACGTCAAACATTGCCTGGATTTCCGACAAGTCAAGTTTATGTTCTGCGGCCAGGCGTTTGGCCGAGGGAGTTGCCCTTACCTTGCTTTTGCCCGGGATTCCGGAATCCTGCTTTTTGACAGGTTTTTCCTGTTTGATGGACACGGACTTTTCCTTCATATACGACTCCATCAGACCGCGATTATGCTCCTCCACGTCAGGCAGTTTATCCTCAGGCTTGCCGATCAGGGCCAGGATATATCCTGGAGGGATGACACTGTTCTCCGGGGCAGTTATCTGTCTCAATATTCCGGTTTTAGGGGACTCAAACTCAAAAACCGTCTTGTCGGTGATGATCTCGACCAGAGGTCCGCCCATGGAAACCATGTCTCCTTCTGCTACGAACCATTTGCCGATAGTGCCTTCGTTCATATTTGCGTCAAATTTTGGCAATGCAACTTTTGTAATCATTTCGTCTCTTGTTTCTTATAGATTATGGGGAATATGATCGGTAAAGCCTTGTTCCCGGCCTTGTCCACGAACGACAATTCCAGCCAGCGCAATCCGTCGGAAGGTTCCAGCTGGCTCAGGGCGAATTTCCTGCCGTCGCAGTTGCCGTTGCCTATAGCATTTCCGGCGGCATCAGCCAGCTTCCAGCCCAGGACATCGATGCCGCTCTGGTCATAGGCATTCATCTCAAACTTGTCTTCTGCCTCGAAATCCTCGAAGACTGTCAGAAGACTGACATCATACAGGACTTCGGCGTTCAAGTCTTTGGCTATCAAGCTGACATCCTTGACGTGCAACTTCTTCTTGTATTCCTTTTCACCGAATCTCAGGATGAACAGCTGCTTCAGATCGATGAAGAAATCCTGCCAGCCGTTCTTGCCAATGTCCAGAATATTCTCGATTTTACCACCCTCGACAATCTTGCCATCCAGGAGGTTGAGCTGGACAGTTTTATTTCCCTCATACTTGATCTCAAGCGTAAGCGCGGCGGTCTTTGGAATCTCAAGATTCGGGAACCGCAGTCTCATGGCCAGATATGAATTTATGCCGATCTTAGATACTTTTTTCCTCTTGCTTGAGACAAAGGTGAAGGCTCCATTGCCATTAGTGCCGGAAATCCTGACAAATGCGGTGGGTTCCTCCTTATATATTTTACTCTTGACGTCTCTTAATTGAACCGGCAGCTGTTCATTCTTGGTCCAAAGTGGATCAAGACGGAAGAGAATATTGTCCGGAAGCGGTGGCTTCAGATAGGTCGGAGGCAGCTTGTCCTCGGCATAGTTTATTTTAATCGGGATGCGCATGTCCGCTGTCTTGTTGCCGGCGCCGTCTTCAATTCCTGAAACTAGAAGTTCGCCGCTTTCGCCGTCCTTCATCTTGTCAATTAAAGCGCTGAGCATGTACGGCCAGTTTATTTCGATTACTTCAGCGTTCTGCCTGTGCTCCATCCTGCTGAACTGGGTATCGATTGCAGTTTTTTCACCGGTGAACGTGGCTGCAATGGCATCAATATTCAAAGGAGCTCCATTGTTGTTCTGCCACTCGATCTGCACGAGGGAACCGTTGAAATCAGGTTCTTCAGTAGCCTTGAATGCGAAACTCGCAGTTTTGGGAGTCCTGTCATATAGGAACGGTATCGACGTGACCTGGGATTCGCGTCCGTCCTGGCCTACGGCCTTCAACAATATCTGATGAACACCTTCCGCGGAATTGCCCAGGTCGGGGACATGCTTTTCATTGTTCTTCATCTCCTTCCAGACAATTTTCTTCCGTGCATCGCCGTCCAGCGCAAAGTATGGATTTTCCCCCGGGATGATCGATGTAAAGACCTTGACTCCGTCCTTCCTGTCGTAATAATACGGGGTGAAGGCGAGCTGCTCGGCCTGTCTTACCGCCGGCCCCAGTGTGACATCGTCAAGAAATATCTGGCTGTTCCTGCCTGTCTGATCTTCCTTGCCGAAGGAACCAATGGCAATCCGTGGAAGCTTGAACAGGTAAGGGGAGTACGTATTTTTGCCGAACGCATCGGAGGCAAAGCCAGTCCAGGAATGCCACCTGTCATCTTTTGCCAGTTCAGTTCCGAAACGCACCTTCTGGGCTTCAACATGTGGTTCATTCAAATTAGCCAGGGCTTTGTCCCGCAGTTTGAGGCTTATCTGTCCCATGGGATCCGTATTGTACATGAACTGGAGGATAGGATACTGGGCAATTGACAGGTTTGCATTGAATTCAGTCCTCAGACGCTGGCCACCAAGCTTGTTGGATACTATGAGGCATGTATTATTCCTGTCCTTGTCCCACGCGAACTTCATTCTCCCGGGATCAAAACCAACCCTGTTCCTGAGTTCGGTATTTTCAAATGACTGGAAAAATGGCGTTATGCCGTCCAATTTCGCCAGGATCGGAGGCGCGACGGCACTGCAGTCCTTCCAGGACAATGTCATTTTCTTGCTCTTGGCGCCTTTGAATATTTCCAGGTTCACAGCTTCATCCTGCATCAGTTTCCGGAAATCGGCATCCATCCTTTCCAGGAGGGAAATCCTGAACTTGTTGATGCCCAGTTCTTCCACGGGAAGCTCGACGCCCTGGACCTTGACCGTCAGCTTGTCATTGTTCAGATACCGGTAGTTCACGTCGGTGGTGACAATGATGGAATTCGGTTTTTCATCATCCCAGTGGCATTTCCACTTGCCTTCGTCTTCAGGCATGGCCCACATCAGATCGGACTGATCGCTCCTTCCGGCTATTGAGAGCTTGCCGCTGACGATGCCCTGGCGTACAATGTCCTTCAAGCTCTTATTGAATTCCTCCAGGCTGTCCGACTTGATCACCTTGCCGTCAAGAAGCAGCTGGTATGCATAACCAGCCTGGTCGGGACTCTTGCATTCCACCTTGGGGGCCTGGTAGAAGACAGGACAGAAATTCCTTATGGCATATGCTTCATCGGGACCGTTTCCATTCAAACCCTGGACAATATCGCTGGGCTGGTAGTTTCCGAAACCAACGACTTTCCAGAGGAGATCCTTCGAGGCGCCGAATTTCGGCAATATATAGGGAAGCGGGAACCACACACGGGTCCAGTTCTCATTTGAATCCAGCTGCTGCAGCTTTACAGGCTTGATTTCACCGGTGCCGCCGACAAGCTGGAACAGGCCCTTGGAGTAGTCTGTTCCGGAAATCTGATAAAAATAGCGCTGCAGCGTTATGTATTCCCCTTTAGGACCGATCCTGCCCAGCTCAAAATGGAAATTGAATTCGGCATTCCCAGTGCGCTTGATCTCGCAGGTCCAGGCGGAAATACTGCTGTCAGGATACTGAAGGCCTTTTGCTTCCGCTGCAAATATCCCACCACCGAGGATATTCCTGACCGTAAACACATTCTGCGAAAAAGCCACCCTTGGCGCACCGGCTGAATCGATCTGCTGCCATGAGCTGGAAGTCATGAGATTTGACGGAAGGCCGTTCAGCAGGAGAACGGGCTTCTCCGGGACAGGCGCGCTGGCTTTTGCCGTGGCCGTCCAGCCGGCATCGGTTTCTGCAAAGGAAAAATCCTTCGGAGTAATTCTAGCGGCGGCAACCTTGACTCTGGCAACCATCATGGAGTTCATGAACGTCCATATGCCGAAACCGCCTTTTTCCAATGGTTCCTTGTCCTTGTATGAAAAAATCTTTTCATCGTCGAAATAGTATTCGATCAGATCGCCGACACGCCGGGCCTTTATGTAATACCAGGCGCCATGCACATCGCGATCCCTGCCCAGCAGCGTGTCGAAATACTTCCTGATATTGCCGTCACGCAGCCTCGGTGTAAGGTATTTGTCGCTTTCCGCAATCAATTTTCCATTGCGGAACAGTCGGGATTTCGACTGGCTGTAATCCGGATCCCATCCACTGCAGATAAAAGTGTAGCCGTCGGACGGGATCGCCGTCTTGTTCATCACCGTCAGATTGAGATCCCCGACGCGCTGATACCAGTCGCCATGGCGTATTCCCGCATACATCTCGATGCAGAAATCGCCCTCTATCTGGTATTTTGACCAGAAGGAAGCCAGATCGCTGGCGGACTGTCCGTTCATATGGGACCAGCGGGGATCGCACTGGAAACGGTTTATCACCTGCCAGGCGCCGCCGTTCCTCATCCACTCATGAGGTGCTTCAGTATACAGGAAGTCCAGGACATTGTCACGGACTGCGCGGAATGACCCGACCTGCGCATCTGCAAATCCCTTGATGAAGATCCTGCTGCCTGCAAGCGGCTGCTGGAGCTTCACCTTGAATACCAGTTCATTGTCGAATTCACCCCATAGCCATTCATCCTGGACGGAAAGCATGTATGTTGCTCCAACCTTTCCATCCTTGTCCTTCTTGAACAGCTCGCCGGCCGGCTTCTTGAAAAGAGATTTTCCCGACGGATATTCGGCAATTTCAAAATCAGTGCCGGTGAGCCTGACAACTAGTTCTCCGGAAGGCTGCTCATCTTTTGCACCAAGATAGATCTCGGAATTCTCCACGATGGGTACCGTAAGGGAGAACGCACTGAAGAAATCACTCTTATGCCAGAATCCCAGTTCCTTGTCCTTTATCCACTCACCTGCAGGATTGGCCCAGTTCCGCATATACGGGTCGTTTGCAAATATCTCGTTTTTTTCCTGCTTGTCCCTGAAGACCTCCTCCGGTTTAAAGCGATAGACAAGATTGCTGACCGATACTCCGGTATCTTTCCCGACAAACACTCCGGCGGCCCCCGTTGGCGGAGCCGGTTCCCGGCGAACCATTGCCAGATGGCCGTTGCAGAACAGCTTTATCATGCCATCAGCAGCTATTTCCGCCTTCAAGGATACATCCATGGAATTTTCATCAGCCGGAAGTTCGGCAGTTTCGAGAATTTTAGATTCTGCTCCGTTCCTTTTTAATTCTTCCAGCCTGACATTGCACTTTGAACCGCTCCGCTCATACAAAAGCCTGAAAAATGTGCTTTTCTGATCCTTCCAACCAAAGAGAAGACCAGCAGATGCATTGTCGGAATTCAGTTTAACAGTCATTCCGACAACGGCTGTCTTATCCTCAGGATGGCCGAAGACCAGCCAGCGGTCCTCTCCTGATCTGCCGGGGAAAAGCTCTCCCTCGCTTCTGCCGAAAAGCCAGCCGAAAAAGCCGGGCTTGTAGAACACATTGCCATGGCCCAGCAGCGTGTTGAACTTCACATCCTGCGGATCATCCAGCTTCAGGTACGGCAGGCTTTCAGCTGTAACGTCATCAAAAAACATGGTCTGGGTACTGTTGACAAAAAGTCCGAACTGGCCTCCGGGCGGAAGAGCCTCATCAAGCTCCATCACCTTTATCTTATCGACATATGCGGAAATGCGGTTGCCCATGACCTGGACTCTGGGCATGATCCACTGTCCGGGTAGAAGCTGAAGCTGCACTGCTTTCATGATGGCCGGCTGTTTTCCCGCCTGGTATCTTTTCAGGAATGCAAACGCCTCATCATTGTCGGAAAGAAAGACGGTGAAAGTGTAAAAACTGGCCTCATCCTGGACATAGAAGGCCAGTCCGCATTCACCTTTCTGCATCTGCACTGCAGCCTGCAGCATATAATTGTCATGGAATGGATAGCCGGATACTATCAGTCCGTTTTCCCCGGAGCCCTTCAGGCTGTAGAAATTCGGGCTTCTTTCCATTTCCAGCGGCTTGTTCTTCAACTGTTCCGAGGTTTTCTGTTCAACTGCCGCCTCCATCGCTGTATGTATATTCCATTTCCCGCTTATGATTTCCCAGTTGTCAAGCTGGTTCACATCCTTGTCGGCGATCATGAAATCATCATGGAAATAAAGAGACTCTGTCTTTTGGAAACGTATTTTTTTCGCGTTGTCATCCATCGCCTGGGCCTGAAGCCACAGCGAATCCGCCGTAAATGGAGAACGGAACCTGCAGATCTCCCTGTTGTCCAGATAAACGCTCCACGAATGCTGATGCAATTTGACGTTGCACTCAAGTTCAGCGGCCGGCTTGTCCGGCAATGGATTTACAAGTTTTACGGCCAACCCAGGATCCGCTGGAGGGCTCGCCCCCTGGAGCCTGACAGCATCGGCATCTGCCTTGAGCTGGATGAAGCATTGGTTCTTCTTTTCCTTGTCAGCGAGCATCAGCAGATGCCCCGTTCCAGGATTCCAGTTGAGCTTGATTCTGAACTCCCCGTATTTTCCTCCAGTCGAGGCGGCTTCGGTAAAGCCGGTAAAATCCACGGCGGAGGTGGGTGCCGCGCTGGCGGTGATGTTTCCGAAAGACAGGAATAGAAAGAAGCATATGGCAAAAGAGGCAATTGAAGTATTGCCTCTTTTGAGCTGATTGCTAAATTTGGAGTTCATCACGTGGCCGCGTTGACACTTGGAACGTGACTCACTTTGAAACCTTTGATATTTCATTAATTCCCAATTTGTTTCTCTTTGAGTTCAAACCCAGTCATCCTGTCATCCAACAATTCGCCACAGGCGAATAAATCCATCCATCCGTCATCCTGTGGGATGACACTGAATATAATACAACGGAAAAACAGTAAGAATAGTGTCATTAATACGTAAGATTATTGGATTAATTTGCCGTCTTTGTCGAAAAAACCGCCTATTAAAGCCTTTCCGCACCCGAAAGGGTCGTTAGGATCAGATTCTTCGGAATAGACAATATATCCCGGCAGGAAGTCATATCTGTGGTTTTCAGAGCATGATTTCGACCAGGGGGCTCCGCATTGGATCACAACGCTTTTCGGAGTCCAGGGGCTCTTGTATTTTAAATAAAGCCCGTTGCCTCCACGCGGAAATTTCTTATCACCGATCAGGAATTCATCCTTGGTGAATTTTATCGGGGTGCTTCTGAGGACTTCTTCGATCATCGGACTGGTTTCCGGCTCCCCGAACAGGAAAAGATTGAATTCCTTCCTGTCCTGCTCGGTAAGCTCCTTTTCATTCTTGATCCTCGGCAGGCTTTTGGCGAACTTATACCATTCAAAGACCCGCTGCCCGAACTCCGAATCCTTCATCCCGGCATTGACAAACATGAAAGGCTCCAAAAAAGCGTCTTTCACCGGTCCCATGTCATATGCATTACCAGCACTTTTAAAATCTTTGGATTCCTTTAAAATGAAATCGTTTCCCTTGACGACAGGAAACTTGCGGATACGCTCCGGCATCTTATTCCTGTCAATAACAAGTTCCTTGACTCCTGATGTCCGGATCAATACCTTGTCGTCCTTGACATTGACCTGGATTTTCGCCGGCTGGCAATTTCCCGCAAAACCGCTGATGTCGAGCCAAAATGCCTGGCTGTATGCCGGATGATAGGCGACATATTCGAAGCTTTCAGGATTCTTCCGCCTGATATTTTTAATCCAGTCAATTACATCCTTATTGCTGAATACCGGTTCATGGATCCAATGGTCTCCGTCGGCAATCTCCTGATATTTGAACAATGGATTTCCAGGACTCAACAACTCTTTCATGTGCCGTGCCTCTTCAACAGAGATCAGCGTGTCGGCGGTGCCATGGAAAATCCAGACAGGCAGGTTTCGGAGGTTCGGTATATGGGATGCGGCGAACTCCTTGTCTATCAGCCACTGCTTGTAGGCCGGTACGGAACTGCGATTGATCTTATGCCAGAAATAGAAATCCCCTCTTCCGGAAACCACCAGCAGTCCAGCGAACAAATGCGGATAGTGCGAGCCGATCGTCCACACGCCCATCCCCCCCATCGACATTCCGGCAAGAATGATCCTGTCCCCATCAATATTATAACGTTTCTCCATCTGCCTGATGACATTCAGGACATCCTGCTCGCCGATTCCCTGGAAATCAGTATTGCCCCTGGCAAAAGGCATCACAATGCAGGCATCAACCTTGTCCGCCAGCTCCGTGATTCCCTCCGGCATGCTTCCCCAGTTTGCAATGTCCAGATATGGCGAATAGCCATGAAGATAGACGATCAGGGGATATTTGCTGCCTTTGTCGTATTCCTGCGGCAGATATCGGATGAACGGCTGGGGAGATCCGTCAGTATCATCAAGATAGGCTTCCTCCGCGATGCCGGGCTTCGGTTTCAACGCGGTCTTCTTCTCCAATGCTTCCTTCAGCGCTTCGGCCTGTTTCAATTCGCTGTCAACGGCCTCGAGCACGGCCTCAGACGTTTTATAGAACTGCAGGAGATGCCGGACTTTCTTGAGTTTGAACTGGAAAAGGTCCCAGTCATTGGCCAGCTCATAATTGTCCGGACGCGCTATCTGCGTACCTGAAAGTTTTTTCAAGGACAAAACTAAGCTGTCGACTTCCGGCTTCTGCGCGGAAGCTGCGGAAACGGAAAGAAAGATGCATGTAATTAAAATATTACTTTCGAATAGGCGTCTAAAAGATTGTCTTGTCTTCCACATTTTTAATCTTCTCTTTTTTTTAAATCTTTTGATGCGTAGCATCTTTGATAGGGGTAGGGAAAGCGCATTGATTTGCGCTTCCCCTCCCTCCGAACCGGACTGGCGGATTTCCCGCATCCGGCTCTCCAGTTGGCGATAAACTCTAACATCGAGATTGACAGATTTTGAGATGG